>Ga0207659_10000005_pt1 | contig 405839 bp, 392 predicted proteins | sample KBSM43metaG_FD_184330 | JGI IMG/M metagenome (GOLD analysis project Ga0207659, IMG submission 184330) | Miscanthus rhizosphere microbial communities from Kellogg Biological Station, Michigan, USA - KBS M4-3 metaG (SPAdes) (version 2) | ecosystem: Host-associated > Plants > Roots > Rhizosphere...
GCGGTTCGTGCCGTTTCTCGCGACCACCGCGGCGGCGACGCCGATCATCGGCCTCTTCGGCACGGTCTGGGGAATCATGGACGCCTTCGGCACCATCGGTACGACCGGCTCCACGTCGATCACGTCGGTCGCGCCCGGCATCAGCGAGGCGCTGATCAATACCGCGGCAGGCCTCTTCGCCGCCATCCCCGCCCTCCTCGCCTACAACCACTTCGTCCAGCGCTTACGTCAGGCGCGGGGGGAGATGGAGGACTTTACGCTGGAGTTCATGAATTTGACGGAGCGAAACTTTACGTGAAGTTGCCCGGTCACCCGGTTGCCCGGTTTCCCGGCAGCAACCCTACCCGGCGACCGGGTTACCGGGCGACCGGGCAACCCGTCTAAGAACCATGGCCTTCCGTCTACACCGCGACAGTGACGATCTGGGCGACATGGCCGAAATCAACGTCACCCCGCTCGTCGACGTCATGCTCGTGCTGCTGATCATCTTCATGGTCACGGCCCCGATGCTGCAGCAGGGGCTGGAGGTGGCACTGCCGCAGGCGGAAGGAAAGAGTTTCGAGCTGGCGACGAACAATCCGGCCAAGATCACGATCACGACCGCGGGCGCGGTCTACGTCGACGGCACGGCCGTCGGCTCGGCGGACCTCGACATGAGCCTCGGGCCGATGCTGCGCGCGCGGCGCATCAAGCGCGCGCTGCTCGAGGCCGACGAGGGCGTGCCGTACGGGAAAGTGGTCGCCGTGCTCGACGTCATGAACCGCGCCGGAGTGGAGCAGCTCGGAATGATCACGCAGCCGAGGGAGCGCCGTGCACGACCGCGTCGCTGACGTCCTCGCCCAGCGCGCGACGCTGGATCGAGGCGCCGGCGTCGCGATCGCGCTCTCCGTTCTGCTGCACGGCGGACTCACGGCCGTCGTCGTGTATGCCGCGCTGCACGCGCGGCCGGTGCAGAAGCCGGCCATGGTGAGCATCCAGTTCGCTCCTGTGGAGCGGCGGGCTTTAGCCCGCCGGACCGAAGACAGCGGGCTAAAGCCCGCCGCTCCACAGAAACCGAAGATCCAAGAACCGAAGCCTGTCGTGGCGACGCCGCCGAAAGTGGCGAAGCCGCCGGAGAAGAACACGGTTCCGCTCTCGCCGTTCGGCCGCTCGACGAAGAAGGGCTCCGAAGCCCCGGTGCCCGCTCCCCCCACCCCCGCCCCCCAACCCCCATCCACAACAACGAGCCCGGACGTTCCGGTGGGCGGCTCCGGTGTCGCCGGTCTCGAAGGCGGCGATTTTCCGTACACGCTCTATCTCGAGTCGATGCATCGCCGCATCGGCAGTAACTGGTTCCGCCCGCAGGTCGCGGCGGGCGCGGCGGTCGTCGTCTACTTCCGAATCCTGCGCGACGGCACGATCGTCGAATCGCGTGTAGAGACCTCGAGCGGCAGCCCGACCTTCGACCGCGCCGCGCTCAGCGCCGTTCGCTCGTCGAGTCCGCTCACGCCCCTGCCGTTCGCGTACAACGGCAACTTTCTTGGAGTGCACCTGATCTTCAAATGAAAAACATCCTCACCGTTCTCGCCCTGCTCGTCACCACGAGCGCATTCGCGCAAACCGAAGTCACGACCACCATCGGCGCGGGGTCGGCGGCGCCGGTCATCCGCATCGCCGTTCCGTTTCCCGAGCTCGCCCCTTCCACAGGCGCGGCCGCGGCGCCGGTCAACGCCGAGGAAGTGCGCACCGGCTTCTACGGACCGCTCACGCGCGACATCGCCTACTCAGGCATCTTTGCCATCGCCGTGCTGCCGCCGTCGGTGCCGGTCACGCCCGATCTGCTCAAGCGCGTCGGAGCGCAGTACTACCTCAAGCTCAACGTCTGGCTCGAAGGCGCGGAGTACGTCGTCGAAGGGCGCCTCATCGACGCCAGCGGCGCGACGCAGCTCGCGAAGCGCTATCGCGGCACGCCGGGCGCGCTCGGGCGCACCGCGCATCTCCTCGCCAACGAATTGCTCAAGGCGCTCAACGGCAGGCCGGGCGTGTTCCTCTCGCAGCTCGCGTTCGCGTCGAACCGCACCGGCAACTGGGAGATCTGGCTGATGGACTGGGACGGCGCGAACCAGCGCCGCATCACCTTCCACAACGCGCTCTCGATTCTTCCGAGCTGGTCGCCCGACAACGAGCGGATGGTCTACACCTCCTTCGCGCGCGGCACCAGCGACATGTACATCATCAACCGCCGCGGCGGCGGGCGCGTCTCCGTGCACAGCGGACTCGCGCTCAACACCTCGGCGACGTTCTCGCCGGTCAGCAACGACATCGCCTTCGTCGGCTCGGTGCGCGGCAATCCCGACATCTACCTGATCAAGGACGACGGCACGAACGTCCGCCGGCTCACCTCCACCGGCTCGATCGAGTCGACGCCGGAGTGGAGCCCGAACGGCCGGCAGATCGCGTTCACGTCCGGACGCAGCGGCTCGCCGCAGATCTACGTCATGGATGCCGAGGGGACGAACGTCCGGAGGATCTCCTACGACGGCAACTGGAATGACGACGCCGTGTTCGCGCCGGACGGCGAGCGCATCGCCTACACCTCACGCGTGAACGGGCGCTTCCAGATCCGCATCGCCAACCTGATCACCAGCGAGAATCACATCGTCGCCGGCGAGGGATCGAACGAACAGCCGACCTGGTCGCCGGACGGACAGTGGATCGCGTTTCAATCGAATCGCAGCGGAAAATGGCAGGTCTACCGGATGCGCGCGGATGGTTCGGATCTGTTGCAGCTCACGTTCACCAGCGAGAACAAGGAACCGGACTGGTCGAAGAAACCGGAGTAAGCGATATCATCGCGAAGGGATGGAACCAGCAATGACAAGAATTTGGAAGGCCCTGTTGACGAGCCTCGTGATCGTGCTCGTCGTGCTCGCGCCCGCGTGCAAGACCACGAAGAAGAAAGTGGATACGAAACCGGTCGTCGAGACGACCCAGCCGCCGCCGCCGGAGATCGCCGTGCAGACCGATACCGCGACCACGGTCGCGCCGCCCGACGACTTCGTGAAGACCGACACGGTCGCGGAAGAAGTCATTCCGACCGGCATCGAGGAGCTGAACCGCTGGGTGCACGACAAGGGCTACATCCGCGACGCGTTCTTCACGTACGACGAGTCGACGCTCGACGCGGACGCGCAGGCCGCGCTGTCGGCGTCGGCGAACTGGCTCAAGAGCGCGCAGGGCGCGAACTATCGCCTGCTGATCCAGGGGCACTGCGACGAGCGCGGCACCGAGCAGTACAACCTCGCGCTCGGCGACCGCCGCGCGAATGTCGCCAAGGACTACCTGGCCACCCTCGGCGTCGACGCCTCGCGCGTGCAGACCGTGAGCTACGGCGAAGAGCGTCCGTTCGAGGAAGGACACGACGAGAGCGCGTGGGCGCAGAACCGCCGGGCGCATCTCGTGCTGGTTCAGTAGAGAGATGAGACTCTTTCGATCAATCGTCGTAGCCGCAGCGGCCCTCGCCGCGAGCGGCTGCATCTCCACCTCCGACTTCGAGGCCATGCAGAGGCAGGTCGCCGAGCTGCAGGACGAGCTGGCGAACGTCAAGCGCACCGCCGCCGGCAAGGAAGAAGTGCAGGGCGTCAACGCGCGCATCGTCGAGCAGACCGAGACGCTGCTGAAGTCGAACGCGACGCTGGTCTCGAAGGTCAACGAGATCGACGAGCGCGTGCAGAACACGCAGGGCTCGATCGAGCAGTCGAACTACCGCATGGACCAGCTCGCGCAGCAACTGGCCCAGGTCAAGCGCGACGTCGACGACCTGCGCGCGCGCATCACCGCGCTGCAGACCACGCCGGCGCCCGCGACCGCGGCGACGCCGTCGTCCGGCGAGCTCACCGTTCCCGGATCGCCGGCGGCACCGAGCGCCGACCCGATGCAGACCTACCAGGCGGCCTATCGCGACTACCAGCGCGGCAACTACGACCTGGCCATCGAGGGCTTCCGCGAGTTCGTGCAGGACAACGCGAATTCGGACATGGCCGACAACGCCGCGTACTGGATCGGCGAGAGCCTTTTCTCGCAGAAGAAATATCGCGAGGCGATTGCGCAGTTTGACAGCGTCGTCACCAGGTATCCCAGGTCCGACAAGGTGCCGGGCGCGCTTCTGAAGAAGGGATACGCATACATCAGCCTCGGGGAACGTGCACAGGGAATCGTGCAGCTCCAATACGTGGTTCACGAACATCCGAAGTCACAGGAAGCTTCGCTGGCGCGGCAGAAACTGAAGCAGCTCGGCGTCGATACTCAGTAAAAGAAGGAGTCAGTACATGGCGAACATTCGCTCGGCCGAGAAACAGAGACGACAGGCCGAAAAGAAAAAGGCGCGCAACCGCGCCGGCAAGTCGTCGCTGCGCACCACCCTCAAGAAGGGCCGCGCGGCCATTTCCGGCGGCGACGCCGACAAGGAGACGCTGTCGAGCAGCTTCTCCGCGATCGACAAGGCCGCCAAAACCGGCCTGATCAAAGAGAACACGGCCAACCGCTACAAGGCCCGCCTCTCGGCCGCCTCCAAACGCGCGTCCTCGAAGTAAAGGGGGGCGGGCGTCTCGCCCGCCCTCCCCACCCACTCATTCCCTTCGGCCACTCGATCAGTTAGCGTTGGTTTGTGCTTCCAACGGTCTACATCGAAACGAGTGTCATCAGCTACCTGGTCGCTCGCCGGAGCAAAGACCCGCGCGTGGCATCGAACCAGGACCTCACCCACACGTGGTGGCAGACACGGCGCCAGAACTTCGAGCTGTACGCATCGGCCATCGTCCTGGGTGAAGCCGAGCGTGGTGATCTCACCGTTGCCGCGGCGCGTGTCGCGATCGCGCGCGAGCTTCGGCTGGCGCAGGTGACGCGCGAAGCCCTCGATCTCGCGGCGGCATTGGTCGCAGGTTCCGGTGTTCCAAAGAAAGCGAACGAAGACGCGCTCCACATCGCGACGGCTGCCACCAACGGTCTCGACTACCTGCTGACGTGGAACTGCACGCATATAGCGAATGCGGTCACGATCCCGCGTGTTAACGCCATTTGCCGAAGTCATGGCATCGAGCCACCGCTGATTTATACTCCGCAGGAGTTCATGGAAGGCTGAATCATGGACGATCCAATCGTCGAAGAAACTCGTGAGGCGAGGCGCCAGCTCGACGCCGAGTTCGGCGGCGATCTCGAGACTCTCTACGCGTACCTTTGCGAGATCGAGCGTCAGAATGCCGACAGGGTCGTGAAACTGGAGCCGAAATCACCGGCAACAGGGCAACGCAGGATTTCCTAGAACCCCTCCAGCAGGTTCGTCACCAGTCCTTCCGCGAAGCGCACGGCGATCTCGCGGATGGCGCGGCTCTCCTGGTCGAAGGCGTCGGTGCTGGCGAGGTTCACCTCGTAGTTCTCGGTGAAGCGGTACTGGTCGTTCTGCCAGATGACCTTGTCCTCGTTGCGGTGGTCGAGCAGCTCGATCTTCGCGGTGATGGAGATCTGGTAGCGCGTGGCGCGGCCCTGGTCGAACGCGACCGGGAAGATGTTGAACGTGTCGATCGAGCCGCGCAGGATGGCGTTGGCGTCGTTGGCGTTCGAGACCAGGCGCAGGCGGCCGCGCGACACGAACTCCTCGGCCACGGCCTGCGTCACGCGCTGCTCGAGCTCCACGCGCGTCGTGCGGTTCACGAACGCCGGCACGTAGATGGTCTTGATCGCGGGATCGAGCAGGTTGCTCCTGCCGACCAGCGCGTAGCCGCACGCGGTCAGCAGGAGCAGGCCCAGGAGCGGGAGTCGCCTCATCGCTTGTAGACGACCTTCACGCCGAAATCATCCATCTTCTTCTTGGTCTTCGACATCTCTTCGAAGCGCTTCATGTCGTACTCCCAGATCAGCGTGTTCCCCTCTTTGCGGGTCGCGTTGTGGGAGACGATCGTGAACGGCGCGGTCAGGCGATAGACGACGCGCATCTTCGCGAACGCGTCCTTCATCATCTTCTCCATCTCCGGATCGATCTTCGGGCCGCCGCCCTCCGCGGCCTGCTCGGCCTGCTCGTTCACCTTCTCGGCCGGATTGGTCGGCTTGGTCTGCACGGTGATCAGGTTCCCCTTCTCGATCACCTCCAGCCCCTCGAACGGCGTATCGATGACGTTCTTCTGCGAAGGATCGCCGCCCTCTTTAGACGGCAGCTTCACGCCGACGAGGCTCTTCACGTTCTCGAAGCCGAACTTCATGTCCGTGGCCATGCCGAAGTCTTTCTCCGTGGCCTTGAAGTCGAGCAGCTTCACGCCCTTCGGCATGTCCTTCGAGACGTCTTCCCGCGACGGCTTGCCGGACTCCGACTTCTTCATGTTCTTCTTGAAGTCGGCCTTCGCCTTCGCCAGCTCGGCCGCGGTCATCGGGCCCTTCTTCCCCTCCATCTCCCGTCCGACCTGGGCCATGATCACGACCATCGGCTCCATGTCGATGCCGAGATGAAAGTCGGCGGTGCCGGAGAGATCTTTCTGAAGATTGATGGACTGCTCGATCTCGAAACATCCGGTCAGCAGCACGCAAAGCACGACCACCACGAGGGACCGACGCATCACAGCCTCCTATTTCACGACGATATTGACGAGCTTACCGGGGATGTAAATCTTCTTGACGATCTCTTTCTCTGCGATCCACTGCCGGATTCTCTCATTAGTGAAGACGGCATCCATCACCCGCTGCTCCTCGGCCGGCGCGGGGACCGTGATCTGCGCGCGCAGCTTGCCGTTGACCTGCACCGCGATGGTCACGCTCTCTTCCTGCATCAGCGCGCGATCGGCGACCGGCCACCGCGACGTCAGCACCATCCCCTCGTTGCCGAGCATCTCCCACAGCTCCTCGGTGATGTGCGGCGCGAACGGATGCAGCAGCTGGAGCAGCGTCTCGTACGCCTCCCGCGACGGCGCCTCGGCGAGCGCGTTCGAGAATTCCATCAGCGCGGAGATGGCGGTGTTGAACTCGAAGCGCTCCATGCGCGTGGTTACGGCGTCGATGGTCTGGTGCATCTTGCGGATGACCTGTGGAGCGGCGGGCTTTAGCCCGCCGGTATCGTTCGGCGGGCTAAAGCCCGCCGCTCCACTGAGCGCTATGCCCATGTGCCACACGCGGCCGAGGAAACGGTACGCGCCGATCACGCCCTCGTCCGACCACGCCGCCTCTTTCTCCGGCGGCGCGATGAAGAGCGTGTACACGCGCTCCGTGTCGGCGCCGTAGCGCTCGATCAGCACGTCCGGCGGGACGACGTTCAGGCGCGACTTCGACATCTTCGTCGTCTCGGCGGCCAGCTCCTCATCGCCGCGATACGGCTTCCCGTCGCGCCACTCCACTTCATCCAGCGCGACCCAGTTGCCGCTCTTGTCGCGGTAGCCCTCTTTCGTGATCACGCCCTGGTTGAAGAGCCGCGTGAACGGCTCCTCGAAGCCGATCAGCTTCATATCGAACAGCGTGCGCGTGACGAAGCGCGCGTAGAGCAGATGCAGGATCGCGTGCTCGATGCCGCCGATGTATTGATCGACCGGCAGCCAGCGATCCACGAGCGGCGAGTCGAAGATCCTCTCGCCGTCGCGCGGCGTGATGAAGCGGAGGAAGTACCACGACGAGTCGACGAACGTGTCCATCGTGTCGGTCTCGCGCCGCGCCTCGCCGCCGCACTTCGGACAATTGACGTTGACGAAGGACGCATGCCGCGCCAGCGGATTGCCTTCGCGTCCGGTGAACTCGACGTCGAGCGGCAGCTCCACCGGCAGCTGATCCTCCGGCACCGGCTGGAGTCCGCAGCGATCGCAGTAGATCATCGGGATCGGCGTGCCCCAGTAGCGCTGGCGCGAGATGAGCCAATCGCGCAGCCGGTAGCGCACCGTCCCCTTGCCGATGCCGCGCTCCTCGATGATCTCGATGATCCGCTCGATCGCCTTCGGGACCGGGAGGCCGCTGATCGGGCCGGAGTTCACGCTCACGCCGCTTTCATCCTTGAACGTGAACGCCTCCTCCTGTGGAGCGGCGGGCTTCAGCCCGCCGGCCTCGTTCGGCGGGCTAAAGCCCGCCGCTCCACTGGGCGCGACGACGATGCGGATCGGGAGGTCGTACTGCTTCGCGAACTCGAAGTCGCGCTGATCGTGCGCGGGCACCGACATCAGCGCGCCCGTGCCGTACTGCGCGAGCACGAAGTTGCCGAGCCAGATCGGGATCTCCTCCGCGGTGAAGGGATTGATCGCGTACTGGCCGGTGAAGCGCCCTTCCTTCCCCTTCTCCTGCCGCTCGAGCGGCGTCTGGTTGCGCACGGTCGTGATCCACGCCTCGATCTCTTCGCGCTGCGGGTGATCGGCGATCAGCGCCGGCACGTCGGGGTGCTCCGGCGCCAGCACCATGAACGTCGCGCCGTAGACGGTATCGGGACGCGTGGTGAAGACGCGGAGCGGATGCCCGAGGACCGGGACCGGGAACTCGAGGTCGGCGCCGATCGAGCGGCCGATCCAGTTCCGCTGCATCAGCTTCACCTTCTCCGGCCAGTCTGTGAGCGTGTCGAGTCCCGCGTCGAGGCGGTCGGCGTAGTCGGTGATCCTGAAGAACCACTGCGAGAGCTCGCGCTGCTCGACGAGCGCGTTGCAGCGCTCGCAGCGTCCCTCGATCACCTGCTCGTTCGCGAGCACGGTCTGATCCTGCGGGCACCAGTTCACCGGCGCCGTGCCGCGGTACGCGAGGCCGCGCTTGTACAACTGCAGGAACAGCCACTGGTTCCACTTGTAGTAGTCAGGCTCGCAGCTGGCGATCTCTTTCGACCAGTCGTAGAGGATGCCCCAGCGCGCGAACTGCTTCTTCATGCGTGCGATGTTGCCGACGGTCCACTCGCGGGGATGGATGCGCCGCTTGATGGCCGCGTTTTCGGCGGGCAGCCCGAACGCGTCCCAGCCCATCGGATTGAGGGCCGCGCGGCCCTGCATGCGGAAGTAGCGGTAGACGGCGTCGCCGAGGATGTAGTTGCGGCCGTGTCCGACGTGAAGGTCGCCGGAGGGATACGGGAACATGTTGAGCATGTACAACTTGTCGCCCGGCGCGGTGACGTCGATCTCGGCGACGCGCGCCTCGGCCCAGCGCTGCTGCCACTTCGGCTCGATGTCCGTGGGTCGGTATTGCATAAGCGCGGGAGTATAACCGCGCGCTCATGCAATGATCGCGAGGTCAGATTCGCAAAAAGGAGAGCTCTCTCATGCGGAAACTCATGGTTCTGGTCATCATTCTTCTCGCCGCTCTTCCCCTGGCCGCACAGCTCCAACCCAACAGTCCCGAATGCGCGCTCGGTCTGAAATACGACAGCGGCGTCTTTAATGCGTCCGTCACCTCTGCCAACCCCGACTGGATCGCCGTGATGAGGTTCGAACTTCCACAGGGCACGACCGGTTTGCGGCAGGTCTGCGTGCGCATTCAGCGCGCCGCCTCCGCGGCGCCCACGGTTCCGTACGACATCATGCTCTTCGACGACAACGGCCCCAACGGACGGCCCGGAACGGTGCTCAAGACCGTGAGCGGAACCGCGACCTTTAGCGGGGGTGCGACCGCGATGTTCGTCTCCGCCGACGTCACCGGGGTGGCGCTCCCCGACAACGGGATCTTCGCCGGCATCCGGATGAGCGGCCCCAACGTCTCCATCTCCCTCGACACCTCGCCGGCGACCGCGCTGCAGACGGTGTACCTCAGCGAGACCAACGGCTTCTCCTGGATCCCCGGAAGCGCTTCGTCGAAAGCGTTCGGCATCCGCGTCGATCCGATTCCCGAATGCGTCCCCTCCGCGACGGCGCTCTGCCTCAACGGCCGCTTCAGAGTCGAGGCGACCTACACCACCGCCTCCGCCTCAGGCGCCGCGAACGGCGTCAGGCTGACCGATGAAACAGGCTACCTCTGGTTCTTCAACGCGTCGAACGTCGAGGCGGTCGTCAAGGTGTTGAACGGATGCGGGATCAACAACGCCTACTGGGTCTTCGCCGGCGGACTGACCGACGTGAACACGGTGGTGAAAGTCACCGATGTCAGAACCGGACAGGTGAAGACTTATACGAACCCGCAGGGAACGCCGTTCCAGCCGATTCAGGATGTGAACGCATTCAGCGGCGCAGGGATCTGTCCGTAAGCTCCTGCTCCTGTGCGGTGAAGCTCGCTCCGGCCGGGGTGAGGGAAACCCAGTCGTTTCCCTCCTCCGTCGTCCGGACGACGAAGCCGCCCTGTTTCTGGAGATCCTCCAGCGCGCGGACCACGTCGGCGTGCTGGTAGCGCAGCTCGTCGAAGAGCGTTCGCGTGAGAAGGCGGGTCGTCGCATGGCGGCGGAAGCAATTCAGCACCGCATGCTCGAGCACGCCGAGCCGGCGCCGGCGGATGTCCGCGTTTCCGCCGACGATCGGTGCCGGTGTGGCGATCCCGCTCGCGTCATGCGGCCGCGGATGCAGCGCGCGGTCGAGCGCGCCGTCGAAGTACGTGTCGCTGAGACCGGTCGCCCAGTAGAGCACCGCCTCCGCGTTCGGCTGCGTCGTCTCGACGTCGGTCGAGAAGCGCTTGCCGTCGGAGACGCGCTCGAACACGAGCCAGCCCTGCCACGTGTCGGCGGGACGGCTGCGGCCGTAAAGGAAGACTTTGTAAAGACCGTTCGCATCGGCGACCGGCTTATCGAAAACCTGAAGAAGTTGCTCCATCTGGCGCTCCCTGCCGAGCGCCTCTTTTCTCTCCGTCCCCGCGGTCCATAAATGCAATGTCACGGCCAGACGAACGTCACCGGCCCGTCGTTCTCGAGCGAGACGACCATCATCTCGCGGAAGCGCCCGCTCTTCACTTCGACGCCCGTCGCCCCGAGCTCGCGCGTGAAGAGCTCGAACAGCATCCGCGCCCGCTCCGGCTCCTCGGCATTGTCGAAGCTCGGCCTCCGCCCCCGCGCGATCGAGCCCGCGAGCGTGAACTGCGACACCGCGAGGATCGCCCCGCCGGCCTCCTTCACGTCGCGATTCATTTTCCCCGCCTCGTCCCCGAAGATCCGCAACTCGCGAATCTTCTTCGCCGCGTCGAGCATCGTCTGTTCGGCGTCACCCTTCTCCACCGCGCCGAGGACGAGCATCCCGACGCCGATCTCCGACACGAGCTCATCGCCGACCGATACCGATGCGCGCCGGACGCGCTGGATCACGCATTTCATTTCCGGCATTTTAGGTTGCGCGTCGGAGCGCGGCGCGACGCCGCGGGCATTTCGTTCGCATCTGCTTGTTGAAACGCCTGCCCATGGCCAATCCTTTGGATTTTCGTGTCCTCTTCGAGTCTGCGCCAGGCACCTACCTCGTCCTCGACCCCGATCTCCGCATCGTCGCGGCGACCGACGCCTATCTCCAGAAGACGATGACCGTGCGCGAGGAGATCGTCGGCCGCGACCTCTTCGAGGTTTTTCCCGACAATCCGAACGATCCCGCCGCGACCGGCACGCGCAACCTGCGCGCTTCATTCGAGATCGTGCTGCGCACGCGCGAGCCGCACACGATGGCGGTCCAGAAATACGACATCCGCAAACCGGAGTCCGAGGGCGGCGGCTTCGCGGAACGGTACTGGAACCCGGTGAACACGCCGGTCCTCGAGGACGGCCGCGTGGCGTACATCATTCACGCCGTCGAAGACGTGACGTCGTTCGTGCAACTGTCTTCGCTGCGCGAAGTGGATCGCCTGAAGGACGAGTTCATCGCCGTCATCGCGCACGAGCTGCGCACCCCGATGACCTCGATCCTCGGGTGGACGCGCATGCTCGCGCTGGGAGACCTCGACGAGCCGACGCACCGCGAGGCGCTCGAAGCGCTCGTGCGCAGCACGCTCGCGCAGGCGAAGCTCATCGAAGACCTGCTCGATGAGTCGCGCATCGCGTCCGGCAAGCTGCGGCTCGATCTGCGCCCGCTGGATCTCCGGATCGTCGTCGCCAACGCCATGTCGCAGGCGCGGCCCGCGGCCGAGGCGAAGAGCATCACCCTCTCGGCGGACCGCGGCGATGACTCTCACCCCGCCGTCGGCGATCCCGCGCGGCTGCAGCAGGCCATCGGCAATCTCATCACCAACGCGATCAAGTTCACGCCTGAAGGCGGCGAGGTTCGCGTGCGCCTCGAGCATCACGGATCGGCATCGCGCATCGAAGTGACGGACACGGGGCGCGGCATCGCGCCGGCGCTGCTGCCGCACGTCTTCGAGCGTTTCCGGCAGGGCGACGGCGAGGCCGTGGAGCGCCAGAGCGGCCTCGGGCTGGGACTCTCGATCACGCGCCACCTCGTGGAGATGCACGGCGGCTCGGTGGCGGCTTCGAGCTCCGGCACGGGCCGCGGCTCCACGTTCACGATCGAGCTGCCGCTGCACGCGACTCCCGCCGCCGCGAGCGATCTGACGCATCGCGATGCCCACGCTCGAACCGCTGCGTTGCCGCAACTGAACGGCGTGCGCGTGCTGATCGTGGAAGACGAGATCGACAATCGCAAAGTCGTCGCCGCCGCGCTCCGGCACAGCGGCGCCGAAGTCCAGTGCATCGCCACCGCGGCCGGCGCGCTCGACCTGATGCTCCGCTGGCGGCCGGATGTGCTCATCTGCGACATCGGCCTCCCCGACCTCGACGGCTGCGCGTTCCTGAGGGAGCTGCGCGCTCGCGGCGACGCCGCCAGCACCACGCCCGCGCTCGCGCTCACCGTGCTCGGACGCCCCGGCGAACAGGCGCGGATCACCGCCGCCGGCTTCGACGTCTTCCGCCAGAAGCCGATCGATCCCGTGGACCTGGCCCATGAAGTGGGCAGGCTAGCGCGAGGGACCGCATGACCGTCGAGGCACCGGCGTCGAGCCGCGCGCGCGAGCAGTTGCGCGCGCTCGCCTCCGAACTGCTCGCACGGCGTGACGCGATTCTCGAGGCGTGGCGCGCCGCCGGCGAGTCCGCCGCCGGGCGCAGCGTCGCGTCCTCGCTCTCACGCGCGCAGTTCAACGACCACGTTCCGGCCGTTCTCGATTGCCTGGCGCATACGATCGAGGCCTGGCCGGACGAACAGACCGCGCTGGCCGGACAGACGCAGACCGAGCGGGTGTGCGAGCACGGCCTGCAGCGCTGGCAGCAGGGCTATCAGCTGCGCGAGCTGATCCGCGAGTGGGGACATCTGCAGATCTGCGTCTCCGACGAGCTGGAGCGCTACGCCGCCAGCCACCCCGAGCTGGAGCCGGGCGTGATGCCGGCGGCGCGGCGCGCCTGGTCGCAACTCTGCGCCGACGGCATGACCGACAGCGCGGCGCAGTACTGGCACCTCCATCAGGCGGAATCGGCCGGGCACGTCAACGATCTCGAAAAGGCCCTCGGCGCGCTCCAGACGCTGGAGCAGTCGCGTGCCGAGGCGTGGAGGACGGCCGCGCATGACCTGCGCGGAAGCGTCACCGTGGTGAAAGGGGCGACGACACTGCTTCAGGGCGCGCCGGACCCGGAGCGGGTCGAAGTCGTGGACATGCTCGGCAAGAGCGTCGCCTCGCTGCACGAGATGCTCACGGACCTGTTGAGCCTCGCCCGCCTCGAGGCCGGCCACGAGCAACGCGAGATCACCACCTTCGACGCCGCGGAGCTGCTGCGCGACTTCTGCACGGCCTCGCAGACGGCGGCGACGGACAGCGGCCTGTTTCTGAAGATGGAGGGGCCGGCCACGCTGCCGGTCGAAGGCGACAGAACCAAAGTCCTGCGCATCCTGCAGAACCTGCTGCTCAACGCCATCAAGTACACGCCGCAAGGCGGCGTGACCGTGACGTGGGGACTCGACCGCGGGCGCGACACCGACCGGTGGACGTTCTCGGTGCAGGACACCGGTCCGGGGATCGACGAAGACAGCGCCGCGCCGCTCGCGCAGGAGCTTCACGACGCTACGCTGGCGTCGGATGACGCATCAAAGGCGAGCACCGACCGGCGCCGCGACATCGCTCCGGCCGTGACCCAGCCATCCTCATCGGAGACGTTGCCGCAGGGCCAGCAGCCGGGCGAAGGCGTCGGTCTGTCGATCGTGAAGCGCCTGTGCGAGCTGCTCGACGCCGGCCTGGAGTTGGCGACGGAGCCCGGACAGGGCTCGACGTTTCGCGTGATCCTGCCGCGCGGTTACCCGGATTAATCGGGGACGACGATGCTGGCCCAGGGGAGCTTGCGGACCGCGACGACGTTCGCGTCGATCTCCTGCTGCGTCGATGACGCGCCGAGCGTGCGCTGGATGTAGTCGATCTCGGTCGAGACCAGCCGCTGCGAGAGAAGTCTTTCGGCCGCCCTGGCGATATTGAGCGCAGAGACCGGCATCTTCTTGACCTTTAACACTTTGGGCGTTGTTTTCATCAGTTCTCCTGTATCTCTCTGAACATCACGCGGAGCGCGGGTATTCGCGCGACGTGTGTTACCGTCCCTGGAAAGGACGATTGAAAACCATGTCGAAGATCAACGGAGAAAAAGCCCGAGCCGCCATCACCAAGCGCCGCCGTACCGCGATGAGACTCAAGACGCGTGCGGCGCGTGCAGAGTCCGCTACCGCGGCCGCGCCCGCCGATCAAGCGGCCGATCAAGCAGCCGCGAAAGCGTAGCTGCCTTCATTTCAGTAACTCGATTTGACCGTCTTGGTCAGCTTCCTCTTCCGGTCGTCCGCGATCGCATCGCGAAGCACCAACACCACAAACACGGTCAGGACGACGACCCCACCAATGAGCCAGGGCAGCATGCGAGCGACTCCTTCAGGAAACTGATTCGAGAACTAAGAGGAAGGGGCCGGATCGCTCGACTTAGCTCGAGCATCCAACGCATCGGTGAGGATTCGCTGATGTAGTGGCAGCATACTCTCTTTCGTGCGCGGTGCGCGCTTGTCGAACGCGCCTTGTTGACGCAAAGACTGCTGACGCTTTACAGTTAGTCCAGTGAACTTAGTCCATCCGCCATGAACACCGTCAACATCCACGAAGCCAAGACCCAGCTCTCCCGTCTCGTCGACCGCGCCGCGCGCGGTGAGGCCTTCGTGATCGCCAAAGCAGGAAAGCCGTTGGTGAAAGTTGCGGCGCTCGACGCGCCGGCGGCACCGAAGCGCCTCGGATTCCTCAAGGGCGAGATCGAAATCCCCGACGACTTCGACCGCATGGGCGAGCGCGAGATCGCCGCGCTGTTCGGGATCAGCGCGTGAAGCTGCTCCTCGACACGCAACTCCTGCTGTGGGCCGCCGGTCAGCCGGAGCGCCTCTCGGCGCGGGCCAAACGGCAACTGAACGATCCTGAGAACGAGTTGCTCTTCAGTGCTGCCAGTCTCTGGGAGATCACCATCAAGACCAGCCTCGGGCGCGATGATTTTCGAGTCGAGCCGCGTCTCCTCCGCCGGGGTTTGCTCGACAACGGTTACGTCGAGCTTCCCATCACCAGCGAGCACGCCGTCAACGTCGACGCACTTCCGCCGCTCCACAAAGACCCCTTCGACCGGCTCTTGCTCGCCCAGGCCCTCGTCGAGGGGATCACCCTCCTCACCGCCGACGCGCAACTGGCCCGCTATCGCGGCCCGGTGCGGAAGGTCTGACCAGCGGACGTGGCGCGCATCGGGGTGCGGCGCGGCTCTACCTCCGGTAGAAAAACGGCAGTATTCGCGCACCTCCGGTTAAAATCCTGACCACCACACGGGACCGCGCATGCCGGTCATCGACCGGCGTTCATCAACAAAATCTGGGATGCGCGTGTAAGGAGAAATCAGTCCATGATCAACAAAGTCATTCTGGTCGGCCGGCTCGGCAAGGATCCCGAGATCCGCTCCACGCCGAACGGCACCTCGGTCGCGAAGTTCACCGTCGCCACCGACGAGAAGTTCACCGACCGCGCCGGCGAGAAGCAGGAGCGGACGGAGTGGCACAACATCGTCGCCTGGGGCAAGCTCGGCGAGATCTGCGGCCAGTATCTGCGCAAGGGGAAGCTGGTCTACATCGAAGGGTCGATCCGCAGCGACAGCTGGGACGACAAGGAAACGGGGCAGAAGAAGTACCGCACCGAGATCGTGGCCAACACGATGAAGATGCTCGACCGCCGCGGCGACGAAGGCGGCGGCAGTGGCGGCGGCGGATACCAGCCGTCGCGCGCCAGCGGCAAGACGGCTCCGGCCGCGGACGTGATGGAAGACGATGAGGACGTGCCGTTCTGACGGTTGCGCGGTTGCGCGGTTACGCGGTTGCGCGGTAGTAGCGCTTCTGGTTTTTCTCGCTGCTTCCGCCGCGGCGCAAACCACGGCTACGCTCACCGGCCTCGTCACGACGCGTGACGGCGCGCCGCTCGAGTCGGCGACCGTCACCATCACCTCGCCTGCGTTGCAGGGAGAACGTACGACGCTCACCGGCGCGTCGGGGACCTATCAGTTCCCGGCGCTGCCGCCCGGCGACTACACCGTCAAGTTCGAGCACGCCGGATTGGCAACGCGGGTGTTCAAGGCGCGCATTCATCTGGCGCAGACAACGCGTGTCGACGTGCAGCTCGAGGCGTCGATGGCGCTTTTCATCACCGTCACCGCGCCCGACACCACGCTCGACACGTTGACGATTTCCGACCCTCTCCCCCTTCGCGAAATCGACCACCTTCCCATCCTCCGCAACCAGCTCGCCACCGCGCAGTTCGCCCCCGGCGTCACCGGCAACACGCTCTCGAACGGCCAGCTGCAGATCGCCGGCGGCGCCGGCTACGACAACCTCGTGCTCGTGAACGGCGTCGTGGTCACGGAGAACACGCGCAGCCAGATGCGGCCGATGTACGTCGAGGACGCGATCGAGGAGACGACGGTGATGACCGGCGCAATCAACGCCGAGTACGGCCGCTTCACCGGCGGCGTGGTGAACACGATCACGCGCTCGGGCAGCAACGGCTTCGACGCGTCGCTGCGCGACTCGCTCTCGAATCCGAAGTGGGCGGCGCAGACGCCGGCGCTGGAGGAGCGCGAGGACCATCTGAATCACGTCTGGGAGTCGACCGCGGGCGGAGCGCTGATGCGCGACCGCATCTGGTTCTTCGCCTCCGGACGCTGGGCCAAGAACGATCAGGCGCGGCAGACCATCGCCATCCCCGCGTTCACCGGCAATCCGGCGTCGCCCGCGTCGCCGCGCATCAGCTACAGCGAAGGGAACGATCAGAAGCGCTACGAGGGCAAACTGACGTCGACGCTCGGCACCCGCCACACGCTCGTCGGCTCGTACTTCCGCGTCCTGACCCTCGGCTCGAACGCGCGGTTCAACGCGAACATCTACGACGAGGCCAGCCTCGCCGGCCAGCACGATCCGGAGTCGCTCGCGGCGCTGCATTACGACGGCGTCGTCTCGAATAACCTCCTGCTGCAGGCGCATCTCTCGCGGCGCACGTACTCGCTGGAGACCGGAGCGGAGACGACCGACCGCATCGCCGGAACTTTGCTCCTCGACCGCGCAAACGCGAACGCGCGCTTCCACGCGCCGTCGCGCTGCGCGGTCTGCACGAACGAGGAGCGGAACAACGACGACATCATCCTCAAGGCGAACGCGTTTCTCGACGCGGGGCGCTTCGGCAGTCACGATCTCATCGCCGGCGTCGACCGCTTCACCGAGCGGCACCTGATCGAGGATCACCAGTCCGGCAGCGACTTTTCGCTCTTCGTGACGCGCGTGCAGTGGAAGGACGGGGTGATCTATCCGGTCATCACGCCGACGACCGCCAACGGCGCGGGTACGTTCATCCGCTGGTCGCCGATCCAGCGCGCCGGCGCGGAGAACGCGCTGCGCACCGACTCGGCATTCATCAACGACCGCTGGGATTTCGGTAGGCGCTGGAGCGTCTCCGCCGGCATCCGCTACGACCGCAATCACGCCGTCGACGCCGACCACACGCTGGCGTCGGACGACGCCCGCTTCTCCCCTCGCCTCTCGGTGCACTTCGATCCGCGCGGCGACGGACGGCAGCGCATCGCCGCGTCGTACGCCGAGTACACGACGCGCATCGGCGACGCGATCGCCTCCGCGAATCAGCTGGCCGGCAACGCCGCCTCGATCGACTTCGCCTACAAGGGGCCCTCGATCAACGCCACGAACCTCACGGTGTCGATGGACGACGCCATCCGCGCGCTGTTCACGTACTTCGATCAGCAGCAGGGCGGCACCGCGAACACGGCCGCGGCGAACCTGCGCGCCAACGGCAACCGCGTCGTGCCCGGTTACGCCGCGTACTTCGACGGCTCGCTGCGCTCGCCTTACGTACGCGAGGTGACCCTCGGCTACGGGATGAATTTCAGCCACGACACATACGCGAAGGTCGATTTCATCGCGCGCGACTGGCGCGATTTCTACGCCGCCAGCGTGACGACGTCGACGCGACGCGCCACGACGCCGTTCAACATCCCAGTCGATCTGCTCCTGATCCGCAACAGCGACAACACCCGCCGCACCTACCGCGGCGTACTGCTGCAGGCTCGATGGAATCCATCGCGTTACCAGACCGGCGTGCATTACACCTGGTCGAAGTTGCGCGGCAACGACGAGGGCGAGACCGCGAACCTCGGGCCGGTCGCGAATCTCGATCCGTCGATGTACTACTCCGAGTTTCTCGACTACGACCGCTTCAGCCCCCAGGGCTATCTCGCCGGCGATCAGCGCCACCGTCTCCGCGCCTGGGCCGGGAGGTCGTTCGGACCGTTCTTCGTGTCGGTGCTGCAGACCTTCGACTCCGGCCTGCCCTACTTCGCCGTCGCGCCGATCGCCGTAACACGCTACACCGGCGCGCCGGCGAATCCCGGCTACAACGCCATCCCGAACGGCCAGTACCACTTCCGCGATCGCGGCTCGCTGCGCACGGACGACGTCAGCTCCACCAATCTCGCGCTGCGCTACGAGCACGCGTTCTTCTTCGCGCAGGCCGACGTCCTGAACGTCTTCAACCGCCAGGGCATCGCCGACCCGACCCGCCTCGGCACCGGCGTCACCACCGCCGCGAGCTCCACCACGCTCCAGCCCTTCAATCCGTTCACTACCACGCCCGTCGAAGGCACGCACTACCAGCTGGCCTCGAACTTCGGCACGCCGCTGAACAACCTCGCGTATCAGGCGCCGAGGACGTATCGGGTGTCGGTGGGGGTCAGGTTCTAGCTTTTGCAGTTTATCCCGCGCGCAGACGCGGGATCTCCGGTCATCCCGCGACGATCGTTCCGACAGGTAGGACCCGCGCGGTGCCACCGTAGATCCCGCGTCTTCGCGCGGGATAAACTAAAAAGATGTACGCCGGCGAGCGATTCAACGCCATTACCCACGTCGCCGGCACCGCGCTCGCGGTGGCGGGGACGGCCTGGCTCATCGTCGTCTCGAGCGGCGCGCGCAGGATCACGGCGCTGGCGATCTACGGCGCGATGATGATCGCGGCGTATCTGAGCTCGACGCTGTACCACAGCATCCGGCACGTGAAGGCGAAGAAGGTCTTTCACGTCTTCGATCACTGCGCGATCTATCTCCTCATCGCCGGCACGTACACGCCGTTCACGCTGATCACGCTGCGCGGCGCGTGGGGCTGGTGGTTGTTCGGGATCATCTGGGCGCTCGCCGCGGCCGGCATCGCCAAGGACGTGTTTCTGCACGGCCGCATGCGCGCGCTCTCGGTCGTGCTCTACGTGCTGATGGGCTGGATGATCGTCATCGCCTTCGGCCCGCTGCGCGCCGCGCTGCCGCCGGCCGGCGTGGCCTGGCTGATCGCCGGCGGCATCATCTACACGATCGGCATCGGCTTCTTCGCGATGTCGAAGCGCGTGGCGCACACGCACGGGGTCTGGCATCTCTTCGTGATCGCCGGCAGCATCTGCCACTACATCGCCGTGCTGCGCTACGTTGCTTGAATCCAGAGGCCTGAATCAGGAGGCCTGAATCAGGTAGCGCTCGCGCAGCACGTTCAGATGATGCCGCTCGTGTCCGACGAGGATGTACGCGAGCGCGCGCACGGTGACTTCGGAGTTGTTCGCGACGCCGCGGCGGTCCCAGTCCTCGTCCGCGAGGTTGCGGAAGAAGACGATGTTCGCGCGGCGGACCAGCGCGTACGCCTCGCCGAGATCGCCGAGCCGCCAGGAGTCGAAGTTCGCGTGCTGCATGTACGCCTGCTCGTCGAAGCCGGGCAGCGAATTCTTGTCGCCGCGCGCGATGCAGAGCGCGCGATAACCGAAGACGCGCTCCGCGTCGGTCATGTGGCCGATCACTTCCTTCACGCTCCACTTCCCTTCCGCGTAGCGATACTTCGCGCGCGATTCGTCGAGCGAGGAGATGAGGCGCTGCGTTTCCGAGGACTGCTGCTCGATCGCCGGGAGCACGTCCTCCTCGGGGACGCGCGCGACGTAGCCTGCGTAGAAAGATGCGTAGTCGTTTTCAGCGGGACGTTGCATCCGCTAATGCTATGCCACTCGCGCCACGACGAATGTCACATCGTCATTGGGCGCGGCGTCGCCGTGCCACTGCTCGGTGACGCGGGCCAGCGACGCGATCACACCGTCGGCATTCGCCGCGCCCGCCGCCGCCGCGAACGCGTCGAGCGCGGCCGCGTAGCCGAACTGCAGGCCGGCGTCGTTCATCAGCTCCGGGAAGCCGTCGGTGAGGAAAAGCACCGTATCGCCGGCGGCGAGATCGACGGTCGTCTGCGGATAGTCGATGCCGAGCGTGCCGAGCGGCGTCGCGCCGAGCGCCACCTCCTCCACCCGTCCGCTCGCGGCGCGATGAATGAGCACCGGCGGCATGCCCGCCGAGGAGAGCGTGAGGCGGTGTGACTCGAGACGCGCCAGCGAGAGCGCCATCGACATGCGCGGCAGCTCCATCTTCTTGATCTTCTCGGCCGCGTCGCCGAGGAACTCCGCGGGTGAGTACTTGCCGTCGTAGCCGGAGAAGAGCGTCTTGATCACCGTGACCATCGTGCCGGCCTTCGCGCCGTGACCGGTGGCGTCGCCGATCGTGATCGAGAGCGTTCCGTCGTCCGCCGAGTGGAAGTCGTAGTAGTCGCCGCCGACCTCGGTCGCGGTGCGGGTGTAGACCGCGATGTCGTAATGCGGATGCCGCGGCACTTCCTTCGGCAGCAGGGAAAGCTGGAAGCGCCGCGCGTCCTCGAGCTCGACCGACTTCCGGTCGTACTCGACGCTCATCAGCCGCTGCCGCACTTCCTGGTCGACGATCTTCTGCTGATGCAGGCTGAGATCCTCGGCCATCCGGTTGAACGCGCGCGCCAGCTGCCCGAGCTCGTTCTTCGTCTTCACCGGCAGCCGGGTCATGAGGTCGCCCTGCGCGATCCGCTCGGCGCCCTCGGTGACCAGCTTCACGTCGCGCGTGAGATGGTTCGAGAGCGGCACGATGCCGATGAGCGCGAAGGCGATGAGTCCGAGACCGAGGCCGAAGTTGCGCGCGGCGATGCGCTTCAACTCGTCGATGGTCTCGCTGGTCGGACGGGCGACGCCGATGCGCAGTCCGCTCTGATTGTCGGTGCTCGTCGAGACGACCCAGCCCGGAATCCCGCGCACACTCTTTCCCGCTTTCACGCGCCCGGCGATGCCGACGCTCTCAAGCGTCTCGCGCTCCTTCGGATTGCGCGTGTACACCGTTCCCTCGCGGTCGACCGCGAACGGAATCTCGTCGCGATCCTGCGCGGCGCCGAGAACGCGCCGGATGACGCGGTCGAAATTGATCGCCGGCGTGAGCTGGCCGACCACTTCGCCCTGCTTGCGCACCGGTGACTTGAACCTCTTGCCGAGAATCAGGCTGGCCTTCTTCTCCGCGAGTCTCACTTTCTCCAGCTCCGCGGCGGTGAGGCCGCGCACTTCGACTCTCCTGACCGGTGCGACCACGGGCGCCGGCGCCGCCGCGGGAACGGCGGCGGTCGCGGCGCGTCCGACGCCGCGCGCGATGCGCGCCTGCTCGCGGTAGCGGCGCGAGTCGGCGGCGATGACGGCGTGCAGTGCCTTCTGCTGGGCCGCGAGCTCGCGGCGCAGATCCTCGCGCTCGTCGGGTCCGAGACCCTGCTTGCCGAGCTCACCGTTGAGATGCCCGATCTCCTCGAGCAGCTCGCGCTGCTCCTCGGAGAGACCATACTGGACCGCGGCCGCCGCGGGCAGATCGATCACCACCGGCATGCCGGGCACCGGAGGCGCCGGAGGACCAGGAGTGGTGTGTGGTTCCGGCTCGATCGGCTTGAACTCCAGCGACTCGACGAGGTTCGTCGCGTCGCCCATCGCCGTGGCAATGCTGGTGTCGATGTCGCCGGTCCCGGCGTCGGAGACCGGCAGCGCGGAGACGAGCGTGAGGCGCTGATCGAGATCGGCGCGGATAGACGCCAGCCGCCGGTCCATCTGCTGCGTCAGCCGCTCCGTCTCCCGGCGATCCGCGGTCTCGAGCGCCCGGCGCGACGAGCGATACGAATACGTCACGATCGCCGCCAGCGGAACCACCGCGAGGACGAACGAGGCCAGGATCAGTTGAGTCCGGATGCGCATGCGAAGTGTCGGAGTGTAAGACGAACGGGATCTGGGAAAGTTTATTTAGGCCGTTACTGGACGCGCATCACCGAGTCGCCGGTTCCGTTGTCCGTCACGATCAGGAACGGGACGACGGAGCCGCTGCCGCCGATCACTTCGAGCTCCAACGTCAGGTCGTGCAGATCGCCGTACAGCGTGTCGCGGGCATCGCCGGCGAAGGAGCGCAGCAACTCGGGGAGCACGATCTGCTGACGCGGTGCGAGGTCGAAGGTGCGGGTGGTGGTGGCGGTGACGAGCGCATGGGCTTCGTCGATGAGAATGCGCGCGCGGACGCGCACCGCGGCGCCGCTGGTCTCGGCGAAGCCGTAGCTGGTGCGGAACGTCGCCGGCGTCGCGGCGTTCACGGTCGTACTGGTCGAGTCTTCGAGGCTGGAGAAGAATTGTGATTGCCCGAGGCGGAGTCCGGCGGTGGCGGCGAGCACGGGAATCGCGGTGCCGACGCTGCCGCCGCCCGTCAGGGCATAGCTGCGCGCGGTGACGACGACCTCGCCCTTCAGCGGCTCGACGACGAGATGCGCGGTCGCCGTCGACGCGTTCGCGCCGGCGCTGGAGACGACGCTCGTCCTGCGCGCGCCAACGACGACTTCGCGCTCGCTGATGTTGCCGGTGGTGTCGATGAGCTGCAGCTTCGCCTTTGCCTCGGATGTGGTTGGATTGAACAGCACGACGTCGGTACGCGTCTGCGGAGCCGTCGCGTGCTTCGCCGCGCGGCGTTTGCCTCCCCCGCCCGACTGCGAGCGGCCGTCCACGAACGGCATGCGCACGGCCTCGGTGCGGCTGAAGCGATTGAGCGCGCTCCAGTCGACGATGCTCCAGGCGTCGCCGCTGGCGTCGTTCGCGCGCGCGTAGGCGACGATCGCCGACCCCACGCGCGTGTTGGTGATGATCGCGGTGACGGCGTTGACCGGAACGGCGTCGCGCAGCTCCAGCAGCGCGCCGGCGGCGACGTCGCGGTCGAGCGCCGCTCCGGCGGCGTTGCCGTTCGCGTCCAGAAACTCGATCGTGACGTGCGACGTGCTGCCGCCGGTCTCCTGCACGACGAGATCGCCAGGGCGCGTGAGGCCGGTGAGATAGATCCGCTGATTCCCCGGCGTGGCGCGGTCGCCGCGGAATACCGGGATGCTGCCGCTCAGCGTGCCGCCGCTCGGCGTCACCGCGGTCACCTTCGCGTCGGCGGCGACGTTCTGCGAGCTGCTGCCGCTGCGGACCTGCAGCGTGCCGACGCTGTTCGTCGCGCCGTAGATGTTGACGACGTTGACGAAGCTCACGCTCTTCGACGCGCCCAGCGGAAGCAGCGAGGCCACGCTCGTCGACGTGCCGCTCGTGAAGTAGAGCTTCAGATCGTTGATCGTTCCTCCGCTCGCGGCGTTGAGCAGCGCGACGTCGGAGCGGACGTTGTTGCGGTTCGAGACGCCGGCGATGATCAGCGGCAGCTCGCCCGCGCCGAGCGCCGGCACGAGGCCGGGAGCGACCGGCGGCTTGGTGACGTCGACGACGCTGACGATGCTGACCGACACGCCGGGCGGCGGCGGGGTGGCGAGCTCGCCGAGGACGGGCAGGAGTGCCTGGCCGCTGCTGCCGTCGACGTAGACGAGCGAGAGGTTCGCGACCAGCGCACCCTCCGCCTCGGGGCGGCGCGAGCGGACGACGCGGAAGTTCACGGTGCCGATCGAGCCGGGCTCGATCGAGATCGGCTGCGGATTCGGGACGACCCACGGCTGGTCGGAAACGAGGATGCCGGCCAGGTTTGCGGTGCCGGTGTTGCGGAACTGCACGCTGCCGACCGACTCGAGCCCGCGCTCGCCGAACGTTTCGATGCGCGACGTGAGCGGCTGCGCGGAAACGACGCCCGCGGGACGTTGGACGGCGAGCATGATCACCTCGAGGAAGAACCCGGCGCCCGTGCCGCTCACCTCCACACCGCCCCACCGCGATTCGAGCTGCTGCGGCCTCGCCTTCAGCGTGACCACGCGGCTCGCGCCGCCGGCCAGCTGGAACTGCTCCGGCTCGACGGTGAAGAAGTCGTCGGAGCGCTCGATCGTCAGCGACGTCGCGGCATCGCCGAAGTTCGTGAGCGTGAAGCTGTCGTCCGCGACCGGCTTGCCGTCGATCTGCACGAGCCCGTCCGGCGCCTCGGTCACGACGACGTCGGGCGGCGCCGGGACGCGCGCCGTGGTCGCGCCCTGCCTCGGCGACGAGGCGTCGCTGACCAGCAGGTTCTTCTGATAGTCGTGCGGATGCGTGACCGTGGAGACGGTGAAGAAGTAGCTCGTCGACGCGCTGAGGTTGCGCACGGTGACCGTGCCGGTGTTTTTCGTGCTCGTCGTCGCGATCACTACCGGCGCGCCGTTCGGCGTCGTCGATGCCGCCACCTGATAGCCGCCGTCGTCGGAGGTGTACTCGATCGGCGTCCAGGTGAGCGTCGCGCTCCGGTCGCTCATCGAGGCGACCTGGATGTTCGCGGGCGTCACGGTCTGCGTCGACTCGAACGTCTCGCCGCCGCCCTGCTTCAGGTTCACGAACGCGCGCACGTCGGCATCGCTGGTGAACAGGAGGTTGTGGCCGAACGCGGACTGATGGTCGACGAGCTTCGTGAGATTGCGGATCTCACCCGGGATCGGACCGCGCAGCGCGTTGTAGTGGAGATAGATCGCCTGCAGGCTGGTGAGCTGACCGATCTCGCGCGGGATGGTGCCGCTGAGGCGGTTGCTGAAGACGAGGAATGCGTACATCTCCTTCAGCGCGCCGATCTCCGCCGGGATTGCTCCGTCGAGCTGGTTGTCGGAGAAGTCGACGTACCAGGCCTTCGTCCAGTTGCCGATCTCGCGCGGGATGGGGCCGGTGAAGTTGTTGCCGCCGAAGAGCGCGTCCTGCAGGCTGGTGAGCCCGCCGATGCTGGCCGGAATCGAACCGCCGAGGAGGTTGCGCTCGACGCTGAGGTACCAGAGCTTGCCGAGGCGCGAGAAATCGGGGAGCGATCCGGTCAGCTCGTTGTTGCCGAGGTCCGCATACGTCAGGTTCTCGAGCGCGGCGAAGCTCGCCGGAATCGGGCCGCTCATCCGATTCGATCCGATGTCGAACGACGTCAGGTTCTTCAGGTCGCCGATGCCGTCGGGAATCGGGCCGGTGAGCGCGTTGCCGTTGAGGGCGATGCTCACCAGGTTCGTCAGGTTGCGGAGTCCGGCGGGGAGACCGCCGGTGAGGCGATTGAAGTAGAGATCGAGGACGGCGAGGTTCGGGAACTTCGTGATGTCGCCGAGCGTGCCCTCGAGCTGGTTGTCCGCGAGGCGGAGCTGCTCGAGCTTCGAAAGATCGTAGATGTGCGAGGGAATCGTCCCCGTGAGGCCGGCGGCAGTGAGATCGAGGATGAGCAGTGACGAGAGATCGCCGAGCTGCGAAGGGATCGTGCCGCCGAGGGCGTTGTTCCCGAGCTCGAGCTGCTGGAGATTGCGCAGCTTCCCGAGCTGCGGCGGGATGCCTCCGATGAGCTGGTTGTAGTGCAACTGCAGCACGATGAGCGACGTGATGTTGCCGAGCTCCGGCGGGATCGCGCCTTTCAGCTCGTTGCCGCTGAGACCGAGAATCTCGAGCTTCAGCAGCGACCCGAAGTCTTTCGGAATCTGTCCGCCGAGACGATTGCTGCCGAGTTGAATCAGCTCGGCGTTGGTGAGATTGCCGATGGACGCAGGAATCTCGCCGGTGATGACGTTCGTCGACAGATCGATCTCGATGATCGCGGTCATGCCGCCGATGGTCTGCGGCAGCGGCCCCTCGAGCTTGTTGTCCGCGAGTCCGAGGTACTCGAGCTTTTTCAGATTCCCGAATTCATCGGGGATGCGCCCGGTGAGCTCGTTGTTCACCAGATACAACGACTGCAGATCGCTGAGCTGCCCGAGCTGCGGCGGCAGCGTCCCGACGAGATTGTTGGCGCTGAGATCGATCTGATGCACGCTCGCGTCCCCGTCCCCGCACGTAACCCCGTACCACGTGCACTCCGTCCCCGGCGCCCCAAGCCAGTTCAGCTTCGCGACCCATTGCTGTCCGTTCGTGGATTGGTAAAGCGCGACCAACGCGTCGCGCTGGGATGGGGGGATGGCGGCGTGTGCCGACGCTGCGAGGAGCAGCGTGCAGGCGAGGATGGATTTGCGCATCTGACGCGCGCGATTTTACGTTACGTCCGCCCTCCTACTCCTCACCGAAGTTTGGCCACATGCTTTTGCGCTTCCGTCGCCCATGCCGAGGCGGGATCGAGACGCAGATAATCCTGCCAGGCTCGCAGCGCGGCGTCTTTCTGATCGACGGTTTCCAGCAACGCGGCACGTGTCCATGCAATCGAGGGACTCTCCTCGAGCGCGCGGGCGCTCTCAATGGCATCGATGGCCGCGATCAAATTGCGCTTGTCCGTTCCTCCCGATCTCTGGAGACGCGCGACCGCGAGATCATTGAGAATCGCAGCCTTGCGCTTCGGCGCAAGCTTCTCCGCGTCGGCCCGTTTCAGAGCCTCTTCGAGATTCTGTAATGCCAGGTCCGTGTCGCCGAGATAGAGGCGCACCGCGGCCATGGCCTGCAGACGGTCGATCGCGTCTCCGCGCGACCTTTCTTCCAGACGGCTCGCCGCTTTCAGGAACTGGGGATTCGACGCGGCCTCGGTGTCTTTCTTTTGGCCGTTCTCCAGGCCGCGCATCACTTTAGGCGTCGGCCTGTATGAATCATCGACGCTCAGCCGGGCCGCGCTGATTCGAAACTGCAGACCCTCAGTGGCTTTTGCGATGCGTTTCACCTCGGACCGCGGCCAAACGGCCACCAACACAATCGGCAACATCACAACGGCGGCGGCGGCAAGAGGAATCCCCCAACGCTTCGGGAAAGGGATGGGCTCATCCTTCGGGGGGACAACTTCAGCCATGAGGAGAAGCGCTTCCCGGCATTCTCCGCAGTCCTCCATGTCAAGATGCTGCAGCACTTGCTTGCGCGCAGCCTGCTCCAATTGGCCATCCATGAATGCGGCCATGGTCTCGTCGCTCGGATGCATCATTTCGGGCGCGGTCATGATTTACTCTTACGGGTCTCCATCTTCTTCGCCCGTGTCATTGGAGGGACCGGCGTTTGAATTCTCCCCGAGATCGAAGATCTTCAGGCGGATCTCCCGGTCGCCGTGCTCGAGAAACTTGTCGACGTCGGTGTGGCTCACGCCGCTTGCTTCCATCGCCTTGCGGAGCATCAACATGAGCTTTCCGAAACGCTTATAGAATTTTTTCTGATCGAGGTGGAGGGCCCGGGCGATGTCCGCGAGCTTACCTCCGTTCCGGAAGCGCATTTGGAGGATGATGCGATCTTCCTCCTCGAGGGTCGGCAGTATGGCGTCAAAGGTTTGTTTGATTTTGCGCTTGACGAGCACGAGCTCGCCGGCCTCCACGCGCTCTTCGGCATTACCCTTCCCGGTGACCGACTCCGAAACGGCTTCCGTCGAAACGAAGTCGGGGCGAGGAGGGCGGTTGGGCAGCTGGAGATAGAGCTGCCACAGCTGTTCCGGCGTCACCGTCGTGCCCGCGCGCGTCGTGAGAATCTGTACCGCCTCGTTGACCGTGTAGCCGTCGCGGGTGATCAGCCGCTCGAGCTCGACCGCCGTCTCGCCGAGACGTTCGGCCTCCGTCGAAGATCGCCACCTTCCCCGTCTCTCGACCAGATATTGACAAAAGAGCCGCACGATGACCTTCGTGAGATAGGTCCAGAGCGAGCTCCGCCCCTCGAATTTCCGCAAGATCGCATAGTCGTCCTCAAAGAGAGCGACCCGCACGACCTGAACGAATTCCGTTAGTTCGTCCGGATTGAGCATGCCCCGTTTCCTGGCTACAGAAAGGGCAATGCGCTCGATGCGAGGCAGGGACTCGAGGTAGGTCTTCTCCCAATCCATCGTTTGCGGACCGGCAAGATGCTTATGCGTCTTGACTGCACAGATGGGTGCTTGCGCAGTCTAACAGGTCGCAGTTGGTTAGACCGACGGCGTTAGCAGCGCGTTACGTCCACTCCTCCCGCCCGGTCTTTCCCTTGCCCGGCTTGCGGGGGCCGTGGCGGCGGTCGATGTCGGGGACGACGACTTCGCGCTCGGGGCGGGTGCGCTCGAACTCTTCGATGAAGCGGGCGGTCTCGTCGACGACGTCGTCCCATGACGCGGGGACCGGGGCGCTCGCGCGGATGCGGTCGCAGTGCGCGCGGTAGATGTCGCAGCGACGGGCCGCGTCTTCGGAGCGCGCGCGGATCTGCGGGTCCTCTTTTACGCGCGCGCGGAGGTAGCGCTGGAGGTCGGGGACGCGCTCGATGTGGCTGCAGAAGAGGATCACGTCGTTGCCGGCCATGAGCGCGAGCTCGGTGATCTCTTCGTATGAGCCGAGGTCGGAGACGGAGTGCATCTCCATATCGTCGCTGACGGCGAGGCCGTCGAAGGCGATGGCGTTGCGGAGCAGGTCGTAGGTGAGTCGCCAGCTCAGCGAGGCCGGGCGGTCGGGATTGTCCTCGACCTGCGGATAGGTGCCGTGGCCGATCATGATCGCGCCGGCCTCGTTGCCGAGGCGCGCGAACGGGACGAGGTCGCGCCTCAGGAGATCGTCGAGCGGCACGTCGATCACCGTCGCGCCGTAATGCGGATCGGCGGAGCCGCGGCCGATGCCGGGCCAGTGCTTGAGACACGCGGCCGTGCCGGCGCCGTGCAGTCCGCGCATGAACGCGCCCGCGAGCTCGACGACGCTCTCTGGATCGGCGCCGAACATGCGCCGCTCGAGTCCCTTCGTGGCGACGTCGCCGCGGATGTCGACGACCGGCGCGAGATCGCACTCCACATCGAAGTAGCGCAGCGCCATCCCGATGACCTTGCCGTGCCACTCCGACATCCGCGCGGCTTCCTCCCCTTCCGCGAACGCCTCCGCGCTGGGGAGGCCGGGAAGGATGTGCCGCAGCCGGTCGACGCGCCCGCCTTCTTCATCGATCATGAAAATCGGCGGCTTGCCCTTAGCGAGACTCTTGACCTCGCGCACGAGCTCCACGAACTCGTCAGGCGTCCCGATGTTCCGCCCGAACAGCACCACCGCGTACGGAGTGTTGTCGCGCAGGATGCGGCGTTCGAGGTCGGTGAGGTGTTTGCCGGTGAGGCCGATGCCGAGGAGGTCTGTGCCCATCTGAGGGGTGCATCGTAACAAAGGGTTGCTGGGTTGCTGAGTTGCTGGGTTGCTAGCAACTCAGGAACCCAGCAACCTAGCAACCCTCACTCCAGCTTCTTCTTCAACTCATACAACTCATTCAACGCCTCCCGCGGCGCGAGCGTGTCGATATCCAGCGCGCGCAGCGCGTCGATGACGCTTTGCTCGCGGGAGTTGAACAGGCCGAGCTGGGACATGGCGGGTTTGGGGCCGCGGCGGCGGGTTTCTTCGACGACGTCGCGTTCTTTGCGCTCGAGGGTGTCGAGGATCTCCCGCGCGCGTTCGATCACGGTCGCGGGGATGCCGGCGAGCTTGGCGACCTGGATGCCGTAGCTCTTGTCGGCCGCGCCTTCGACGACTTTGCGGAGGAAGATGATCTGCTCGTTCCACTCCTTCACCGCCACGTTCGCGTTCGCCACGCGCGGCTTCGTCTTCGCGAGGTCGGTGACCTCGTGGTAGTGCGTGGCGAAGAGGGTGATGCCGCTGCGCGCGGGGTTGTCGTGGAGGAACTCGATGATCGCCCAGGCCAGCGAGAGCCCGTCGAACGTCGCCGTCCCTCGGCCGACTTCATCGAGAATGATCAGCGAGCGGTCGGTGGCGTTGTTGAGGATGTTCGCGGTCTCGTGCATCTCGACCATGAACGTCGACTCGCCGCGCGCGAGCTGATCGGACGCGCCGACGCGCGTGAAGATGCGGTCGAAGATGCCGAGGCGCGCTTTTGCGGCGGGCACGAACGAGCCGGCCTGGTTGAGCAGGACAATCAGCGCCACCTGGCGTAGATAAGTTGACTTTCCGCCCATGTTCGGGCCGGTGATGATCTGGATCCCGTTGCGCTCGCGCTGGATGTCGGTGTGGTTCGGGATGAAGCGCTCCGTCGAGATCTGCTCGATCACCGGATGGCGTCCGTCCTCGATGCAGAGCTCCGCGTCGTCGCTGAGCGCCGCGCGGACGTAGCGGTTGCGCACGGCGATCGTGGCCAGCGACGCGATCGCGTCGACGTCTCCGACCGCGCGCGCCGTCCCCAGGATCGCCGGAGTGCTCTCGGCGATCTTTGCGAGCAGCTCGTCATACAGCCGGAGCTCGATCGCGATCGCCTTCTCCTCGGCACCGACGATCTTCTCTTCCAGTTCCTTGAGGTCGGGCGTGATGAAGCGCTCGGCGTTGGTCAGAGTCTGTTTGCGGATGTAGTCCGACGGCGCCTTGGCGAGGTTCGATTTCGAGATCTCGATGTAGTAGCCGAAGACCGAGTTGTAGCGGACTTTGAGCGACGCGATGCCGGTGCGCTCGCGCTCGCGCGTCTCGATCTCCAGCAGCACCGACTTCGAGTCGCGCGCGATCGCCCGCAGCGCGTCGAGCTCGTGGTCGATCCCGTGCGCGATCACGCCGCCGTCGCGGATGGTGACGGCGGGCTCGGGCTCGAGCGTGCCGGCGATGAGAGAGATGACCGTGGCGAGCGAGTCGAGGCGCTCGCGCTGATCGCGGAGACACGGCCCCTGCAGCGGCGTCATCGCCTCGCGCAGCTCGCCCACGATCAGCAGCGAGTCGGCGAGGGTGAGGCATTCGCGCGGGGACGCAGTGCGCAGCGTGATCCGCGAGGCGACGCGCTCGAGATCGGCGATCTTGGCGAGGCGCGCCGTCATCTGTTCGAGGATCGCGCGCGAGCGCGTGAGCTCGTCGACGGCATCGTGGCGGTCGAAGATCGCCTCCCGTGATTTCAGCGGTCGCGTGATCCAGCGGCGCAGCGTGCGCGTGCCCATCGCCGACTTCGTGGCGTTGACGACGCTCCAGAGCGTCGCGCGCGGGCGGCCGATGTCGCGCGACTCGCACACTTCGAGATTCGCCAGCGTCGCGGCGTCGAGCTGCAGGTAGTCGGAGTCGTTGTCGACGCGCAGCGCGCGGACGTGATCGAGCGGCTTCTTGTGGCTCGCGCTGGCATAGCGCAGCGCGCCGCCCGCGGCGCCGACGCGCGGATCGTCGCTCTCGAGTCCGAAGCCGCGCAGCGACTGCGTGCCGAAGTGCTTCGCCAGATAGTCGTGCTGCGACTCGAAGAGCGAGGGCTCGACGCTGGTGGTCGGAATCGGCGGAACGCTCGGCATGCCGCGCGGCACCACCGCCTCGCGCGGGGCGAAGCGCGCCACGTCGTCGAAGAGGCGCGCGTCGTCGAGCGAGCGGTAGCTGGTGACGAAAAAGTCGCCGGTGGAGACGTCGAGGTAGGCCGCGCCGACGCTGGCGCCGTTCGGAACGAGCGCGAGGAGATAGCAGCTCTCGCGCTCCACGATCGAGCTCTCGGTCGCCGTTCCCGGCGTGACCACGCGCACGATCTCGCGCTTGACCAGGCCCTTGGCCAGGCTCGCGTCCTCGACCTGATCGCAGATCGCGACGCGCAGGCCGTGGCGGATCAGCTTGGCGATGTAGGAGTCGGCGGAGTGGTACGGCACGCCGCACATCGGCGCCTCGTGCTCCTGCCCCTTGTTGCGCGCGGTGAGCACGAGGTCGAGCAGCGGCGCGGCCTTCTCGGCGTCCTCGAAGAACATTTCGTAGAAATCGCCCAGCCGGTAGAAGAGGATGGCGTCGGGGACCTGCGCCTTGATCTCGAAGTACTGCTCGAGCATCGGCGTGAGCTTGGTTATGGGGCGGGGCACTTGCGCATTTTAATCGGCGTTCCGGTCGCCGCATCGAGCTCCACCACCACGGCTTGCGTCAACCGCGTGTGCGGTACCGCGTCGAGCAGCACCACCCACCGGTCCTCCCTCCCGCCCTCCCCCGCCCGCGCGCGGGCGACGTGCACGACTTCGTAGCCGCGCAGCCCTCGCTCGCGGGCGACGGCGAGCGCGCGGCGGCCGGCGTCGTTCGAGAGGATGCGGCCGGTCGGGCGGGCGGGATCCTCGAGACTCGCCAGCGCGACGAACAGGACGGCGCAGAGCGCGATCCACCCGACGTAGAGCCACCAGAAGCGCCGAAACACGCTGCTATCATACGGACCGTGACGCGGGGAGAGATCGAAGAGAAGCTGGTGGCGATCGTCCAGCAGGAGAAAAACATCTCCGCGGACCTGCTCAAGCCGGAGACGCCGCTCGCCGAGGCGGGGATCGACTCGCTCGACTCCCTGACCATCCTCTTCGCCATCGAAGAGCAGTTCCACATCTCCATTCCCGACGATCGCGCGCGCGCGATCACGAAGTTCGGCGACCTGATCGACGTCGTCGAGGCGCTGGTACCGGCCGCGTGATCCGCGTCGTCATCACAGGCCTCGGCATCATCTCTCCCTTCGGCCGCGGGAAGTCCGCAGCGCTCGAATCGCTCCGCAACGCGAAGAGCGGCATCAAGCCGATCACCTCCATCGACGCGTCGGCCTTCAACTGCCGCATCGCCGGCGAGACGCCTCCCGAGGCGCACGAGGGTCTGCATCGCGGACACGATCGCTTCACGCGCTTCGCCTTGATCGCCGCCGAGGAGGCATCGCAGCAGTCGGGAAACCTCGGCGTCGATCCCGAGCGCGTCGGCGTGATCCTCGGGACAGGACTCGGCGGCTGCGAAACGCTCGACGCGAGCTACCGCAGGATGTACGGCGAAGGCGGGCGCATCCCGCCGATGGGCATTCCGCTCTCCATGTACAACGCCGCCGGCGCGGCGGTGTCGGCGAAGCTGAACGCGAAGGGTGTCGGCTACTCGGTCGTCTCCGCCTGCGCCTCGAGCGCGCATGCGATCGGCCTCGCCGCCAACGTCATTCGCGCGGGCCAGGCCGACGCGATGATCACCGGCGGCACCGACGCGCCGTTGACCGCGGGCGTGATCCGCGGGTGGGAGGCGCTGCGCGTGCTGGCCATCGACAACGAGCATCCCGAAGAGGCCTGCCGTCCGTTCAGCGCCGACCGCAAGGGCCTCGTGCTCGCCGAAGGCGCGGCCGTGTTCGTGCTCGAGTCGCTCGAGCGTGCGCAGGCCCGCGGCGCGGAGATCCTCGGCGAGATCGCCGGCTCCGGCGCGACCAGCGACGCCGGCCACATCACCGACCCCGACGCCGGCGGCGCCGCGCGGGCGATGACGCTGGCGCTGCGCGACGCGCGGCTCAATCCCGAAGACGTCGGCTACATCAACGCCCACGGCACCGCGACGCGCGCGAACGATCCGACCGAGACCGCCGCGATCAAACAGGCGTTCGGCAATGCCGCCCGCAGCGTCGCCGTCAGCTCGACCAAGTCGCTGCACGGCCACGCGATGGGAGCGTCGGGCGCGATCGAGATCGCCTGCTCGCTGCTCGCGCTGCGGGACGGTTTTCTCCCGCCGACCATCAACCTGACCACGCCCGACCCGGCGTGCGATCTCGACTACGTGCCGAACGTCGCCCGAGAAGCGAAGGTGGGGGCGTTTCTCTCGAACTCCTTTGGTTTTGGCGGCATGAACGCCGTCGTGGCAGTACGTTTGCTAGACGCACTATGATTCGGCTCGGAGGACAGGACCTGTGATCGTAGAAAAGAAGCACGTGGATAACTTCACGATCCTGTACGTGGAAGGTCTCATCAAGCTCGGTGAGAGCGCGGAGTTTTTCTCCTCGGCGCTCGAGAACGTGCTGAAGAACGAGAGCACGAACGTGATCATCGACTTCACGAAGATCGATTACATCGACTCGACGGGCATCGGTGAGCTGGTCGGCTACCTCGGCAAGTTCTCGGGTCAGAACCGCAAGCTGATCCTGGTCAACCCGTCCGAGCGCATCCAGAAGCTGCTCAAGCTCGCGAAACTCGACGCCGTGTTCAAGATCTACAACACGGAAGAGGAAGCGGTCTCCGCGGAGAGCTCGCCCGCGCACGCCTGATACACTCGCCCGCGAATGAGCGTTCGCCTCACGAACGTCTACCGCGGGGCGCACGTGGAGTCGCATCACTCCGGCTCGATCGCCGTCGTCGACTCGGCCGGACGTCTGCTCGCGTGCGCCGGCGATCCGGCCATGAGCGCCTGTCTCCGATCCGCGGCCAAGCCGTTCCAGGCGATTCCGCTCCTCGAGTACGGCGGCGCGGAGGAGTACGAGCTGACCGGCGAGGAGATCGCGCTCACCTGCGGGTCGCACGGCGGCGAGCCGCTGCACGTCGCCGCCGCGGCGGCGCTGCTGCGCAAGGGCGAGTTCGACGAGGAGGACCTCCTCTGCGGCGCGCACATGCCCTACGACGAGAAGGCCGCCGCGGAGCTGCGCGCCTCGGGCGAGGCGCCCTCGGCGCTGCACAACAACTGCTCGGGCAAGCACGCCGGCATGCTCCTCGCGACGCAGTCGATGGACGTCACGTCCGTGCGCTACATCGATCCCGATCATCCCCTGCAGCTGCTGATGCGCTCGACGCTCGCCGACTTCGCGGGCATCGCTTCGGACGAAATCCCGATCGCCATCGACGGCTGCGGCGTGCCGGCGTTCTACCTCTCGCTCTACCGCGCCGCGCTCGCCTACGCCCGGCTGACCGCCCCCGAACAGCTCGAGCGATACGCGGAGAGCGCCTCGTCCGTCGTAGAGGCGATGACCTCGTTCCCCCACTACGTCGCCGGCAGCTGGAGCATGACCACGCCGCTCCTCGCGGCGTTCGGCGGCGAGCTCGTGGCCAAGGAGGGCGCGGAGGGCTTCTACGCGATGTCGCTTGCGCCGTCGCTGGCGGGCGCGTTGACCGGGCGGCTCGAGGTCAAAGATGATTGCGCGATCGGGATCGCGTTGAAGATACAGGACGGCTCGATGGATCGCGGACGGAACCCCGTCGTCCTGCGCCTGCTCGAGATCCTCGGCATCGATCTCGACGAGCGCACCGAGCTCGCGCCGTACCGCGACTGGCGGCTGCGCAATCACGCCGGAACGGTGGTCGGCGAAGTCAAACCGGAATTCGAACTGGAGGTGCTATGAGAAGGGCGCTTCACCTTTTACTTTTACCTGTTGCCTTTTGCCTGGCTTGCAAGACCGTCGGCGTCTCGACGACCAAGGATGGCTATGCCGAGGTCTCGCCGACCATCGCGAACGAAATGATCCTCGACTCGCGGCAGGTGGTGATTCTCGACGTGCGGCCCTCGGCGACGTATCGCGGCGCCGAGGGGCACATCGCCGGAGCGCTGAGCACGCCGTTCGAGAGCATCGAGCGCCAGCTGCCGGAGCTGTTGCCGTATCAGAACCAGACCGTGCTCGTCTATGGAGACGGCGACAGCGACGGGGCTCTCGCCGCCAAGCTTCTTCAGCTCGCCGGATTCCGCAACGTCGTCCACATCTCGGGCGGTCTCCATGCGTGGATTGAACGCGGATATCGCACTGTTAATGCGCAGTGATATGAAACGATCTCTTCTCTTCCTCGCATCGCTCCTCGTCTGCGCGGGCCTTCAGGCGCAGATGGTCGATCAGCTGGCGCCGCTCAAGGCGTACGCCGCGAAAAGCCTCCCCCGCTGCCCCGACGGCATCCTCACGCTCGAACCGGTGCAGGGCGGCCCCGCGAACTTCGTCGCCTACACCGTCACGATCCGCTCCTCCGACCAGTACTGCGGAACGCAGAAGTACCTGATCCACTCGCCGAAGACGCAGCAGATCCTCATCGGCGCGGTCGTGAACGTGCAGCCCGGCGGCCAGCCGCTGGCCACGCGCCTCGGCGACGAGGCCTCGCGCCTGATGGGCAACAAGATGACCGCGACGGTCGCGCCGTTCCCGCTGCAGGACGGCCTGAAGGCGGTGAACATCTCTCGCGACACGGCGTTCGGAGCGTTCTCGCTGCACGGCTTCGTCGACGCGTCGGAGCGGTTCCTGATCATCGGCTCGCGCGGCAATCTGAAGACCGATCCCGCGCAGACCATCCGCGAGACCCTCGGCACCTCGAACGCGGTCCGCAAGGGCAACCCGGTCGCCAAGCTGGAGGTGCTCGAGTTCTCCGACTTCCAGTGCCCGAGCTGCGCGCGCGCGCACAAGGCCATCGATCCGATCATCGAGAAGAACCTCTCCAAGGTGAACTACGGACGCCTCGACTTGCCGCTGTTCGAGCATCACCAGTGGGCGCTGCAGGCGGCCATGGCCGCGCGCGCGATCCAGCGCGTGGCGCCGAAGAAGTACTGGGCCTACGCCGACTACCTGTTCAAGAACCAGGAAGAGATCGGCAAGCAGAACTTCGACAAGTTCCTGCAGGGCTACCTCGAGGACAACGACATCGACGCGGCCGCGGTGCAGAAGATCTACGCCTCGAAGGCGGAGCGCGAGATCCTGCTCGACCAGGTCAGCCGCGCCTTCTCCATGGGCATCGCCGCGACCCCGACGTTCATCATCAACGGACAGATGATGGGCTTCGGGCCCGAGGGCAACTTCACGATCGATGCGATCAAGAGGGGGCTGGGGCTCCCGGTGGGAGCCGCCGCGCCACCGAAGAAAAGCAAGTAGGGGTTATAGCCCGAAGCTGATCTTCGCCGCGTAACTCCGCTCCTCCCCTTGCGTCGCTTCGAATACGATCTTGGGGAGGAGCATCGACACCTTCACCCCCACCGTATACCGGTTGAACGCGGAGTCGTCGTGGAGTGAGAGCGTCGGCGAAACGGTGCCGGTGGCGTCTAGCTTCATCCGTCCCGCGGCGATGTACGGCGTCACGGGGCCGAAGCCTTTGGAGAGGAAGATCTCGGCGCCGTAGGTCTTGAGGTCGTAGACGTCGCTGCCGCTGAGCGTCGAGTAGGCGCCGCGAATGGCGAGCGTCGGCTTCAGGAGACCGCCGCTGAGGATCGGCACGTCGAGGGCGCCGCCCCACATGGTGATGTCGGAGCTCTGAATCTTCGCGTACGTCGCGGAGAGCGTCGCCACCGACAAGCCCTTCGAGGCCACGATGCGCGGCACGGCGACGTAGTCCTGAACCGTGAAATCGTCCTGCACGGCGTGCTGCCAGTAGGGCGAGGCCGTGTCGACCGGCACCGCGACGACGGCCACGCCGATGTCGAAGCCGAGGAGGCCGCGGGCGCGCGCCGGATCGACCGGCGTCGCGTAGATCGACTGCGCGGCGATGCGCGAGAACTTCACGAACTCCGCCTGCGTGATCGCGGGATCGAAGCCGATGTCGCTCTGCGCGCGGAGCAGCGGCGCGCAGGCGAGCGCGATCAGAAGAGTTGCGAGATGTAGTCGTTGCTTTGCAGAAACCCCGCGGGCGTGAACGCGACGCGCCCATCCACCCTCCGCAGCCACCCGTCCTGAATTCCGCGCTCCGTCCATTCGATGCCCTCCTGTCCGCACAGCCGCACGAGCTCCTCATAGTGTATGCCGGAGGTGCGGCGCAGCTGGAGAAAGAGCGTCTCGCGCCGCGCCTCCCCTTCGCCGAGGGTCTCCGAGAAATCGCGCGTGTCGGGCGAGCTCTCGATGTAGCGGCGGATGTCGCGCGTGTTCGCGAAGCGCTCGTCGCCGATGAACGAATGCGCCGCGAGACCGAAGCCGTAGTACTCGCCGCGGGTCCAGTAGCGAAGGTTGTGGCGGCACTCTTCCCCCTCCCGCGCGAAGTTGCTGATCTCGTACTGATGCAATCCCCTGCCTTCGAGGTAGTCGATCGCCTCGAGGTACAGCCGCGCGACCATGTCGTCCTCGGGGAGCGCGACGCGGCCGCGCGCGACCTGGACCTGCAGCGGCGTCTTCTCTTCGAGGTCGAGCATGTACAGCGAGAGATGCCCCGCGCCGAGCGACACCGCGGTATCGAGCGTCTCCCGAAACTTTTCCGGCGTCTGTTCGGGCAAGCCGAGGATGAGATCGAGGTTTGTCCGCATCCCGCTGGCGGCGGCGGCGCGGACGGCCTCGATCGCGCGCGCGCGGTCGTGCACCCGGCTGATCGCGCGCAGCTCGTCATCGTGAAACGACTGCACGCCGATGGAGATCCGGTTCACGCCCATCGCGCGCCACGCCGCCAGCGCGCTCGGATCGACATCCTCGGGATTCGCCTCCATCGAGACCTCGGCGTCTTCGGAGAAGCTGAAGCGCTCGAAGATGCGCGCGAGGTTGGCGAGGCTCGTCCGCGACGGCGTCCCGCCCCCGAGGTAGAGACTGTCGACGACATCTGGAGTGCGGCGACGCCAGTCGCCGCTCTCGTCGCCCGGCGAGAGCGGCAACTGGCGTTGCCGCACTCCAGAGATCTCGCGCAGGAGCGCGTCGACGTACTGGTCCTGCAGCGCGAGGTCCGTGGAGATCGCGAAGGGGCAGTAGGTGCAGTGCTGGGTGCAGAACGGCAGGTGCACGTAGACGGCGCGCGGCATCGGACCTCTTATAATCTTTCTTGATGTCGGACACCCACCCCCCCGAGCCACCTCCCGCCCGCCGCCCGCGCCTGGTCTGGACGCTCCTCGGCACGATGCTGCTGGTGGGCCTGATGCCGCTCGTGGTCTCGCACTACTTCCTCATCGGCATCAACCGCGACTCGCTGGAGACGCTGGAGAAAAAATACCTGACGCGCTCGGCGGTCAGCATCGCCTCCGACCTCGAGAACCTCATCGACGCCAACCGCCAGCAGCTGCAGCAGATCGCGGCGACGCTGCGGACCACGCGCAACGCGCTGCCGGCCGGCACCGACGCGTTCGAGTACGCGGCCCAGACCAAATGGATCGCCGACTACGTCACGCCGGACGGCGACCTCGCGGCGCTCCGCGCGGTCAACACCGCCGGACACGGCGCCGAGGCCATGCCGGCGGTGCTCGACGCATCGGTGCTCAAAGAGATGGAGATCGCGCGCGACGTCGCGCTGGCCGGACGCGACTCGACCGGCCGCATCATCCAGGCCGGCTCGATCAATCAGCCGGCGATCGTGATGGCCGTGCCGGTCACCGACGGCAACACCGTCATCGGCGCGGTCGTGGGACTGGTCGGGCTGCGGCGCATCGTCGACCGCGTCCGCGACGAAGGCAAAGGCGACGTCACCGCGTTTCTCGTCGACCGCGACGGCCGCGTGCTGCTGCACAGCGAGCCGAGCGTCGACGTGCGCCATCCGAACTTCTCGCACCTGAAGATCGTGAAGGACTTCGCCAAGGCACCGGCGCGGCTCACCGAGTCGTACGTCGACTCGCAGAATGCCAACACGAAGCTGATCGGCACCGTCGCGCCGACCGTCGCCAACGCCGGCGTCATCGTCCAGAAGCCGGAAGCCCGCGCGTACGCGTCTGTGGACCAGATGATCCGCGCCACAGTGCAGTGGGTGGCCATCGCGCTGGTGCTGGCGATCCTCGTGTCGACGTTCTTCGCCTCGGGGATCGCGCGTCCGATCCGCGTGCTCGCCGCGCGCTCCTACGAGATCGCGCAGGGCAACTACTCCCAGCGCGTCGAGCTGAAGACACACAACGAGATCGGCGAGCTGGCGCGCAACTTCAACGTCATGTCGACCTCGATTGAGCAGGCCGTCGAGCAGCTCAAGAAGGCCGCGCACGAGAACCACCTGCTCTTCATCAACTCCGTGCGCATGCTCGCCGCGGCCATCGACGCGAAGGATCCCTACACGCGCGGCCACTCCGAGCGCGTGGCGCGTTACTCCATCGCCATCGGCAAGAACCTCAGCCTTCCCGAAAAGGAGATGCGCAACCTCCGTATCAGCGCGCTCCTTCACGACGTCGGCAAGATCGGCATCGACGACCGCATCCTGCGCAAGCCGGGCGCGCTCAGCGACGAAGAGTTCGAGGTCATGAAGCAGCATCCCGCCAAGGGCGCCGCGATCATGAGCGGCGTCGCGCAGCTCATCGACATCATCCCGGGCATGAAGTACCACCATGAAAAGTGGAGCGGCGGCGGCTATCCGGAGGGACTGGAAGGCGACCACATCCCGATGCAGGCGCGCATCGTGGCCATCGCCGACACGTTCGACGCCATGACCACGAACCGGCCGTATCAGAAAGCGATGGAGCTCGCCTACGTCGTCGAGAAGATCAAGAGCTTCGCCGGGACGCGCTTCGATCCGCGCGTGGTCGACGCGTTCGTGAACGCGGTCAAGCGCGGCGACATCCAGATCGAAGAGCAAGTGCGGGGCGCTGCCTGATCCTCGGCATCCTGCTGCTCGCCGCTCAAACCGCCTGCGACCGCAGCGTTTTCTACATTCTCCGCGGCCAGTACGACGCGGCACTGCATCAGCTCGACGGCGCGAAAACGTCCGGCGCGTCTCCCGCCGAGGTCGAGAATCTCCGCGGCCTCGCGCTGCTGATGAAAGGCGACAACGCGAAGGCGCTCGCCAGCTTCGACGCGGCGCTCGAGCTGCAGCCCTCGCTCGCCGAGGCGCGTTTCAATCGCGCGCTGGCGCTCCTGCGCACGGGCGATGCGGCCAAAGCGTCGCCGGACTTCGAGAAGATTTTCGCCGATCCCTCCTCCCCGCTTCGCGCCGACGCCGCGTTTCACAACGGCCTCGCGCTCGACCGCCTCGGGCGCGCCGCCGATGCCGAGACCTGGCTCGGCCGCGCGCTCGCGCTCGACCCGAAGCTCGACGCCGCGCTGCTCTACATCGGCATGCTCCGCGAGCGGCGCGGCGATCTGCAGGGCGCCGGCCGCGCCTATCTCGACTACCTGAAAGCGCATCCCGACTCCGTCGCGGCGATGCTCCGCTTCGGCGTCTCGGCGCAGCGCGCCGGACGCACCGGCGTCGCCCGCAACTATCTGCAGCGCGTCATCGACAAGGCGCCGGAGTCCGCCGAGGCCGTCGAGGCGCGGAAGTTTCTCGTGATGTGGGAGTGACGCCGACCGTGTTCAGAATGATCCTGCACGAGCTGATCGCGACCACGAAGGGCGCCCTCGCGGCGCTGTTCCTCGACTACGAGGGCGAGACCGTGGAGCTGGTCTGCGAGCACGACCTCAACGACCACGACCTGCGCATCCTCGGCGCCTACCAGGGCATCTTCCTCTCGCAGCTCCGCGCCCTCTGCGCCGACATCGGCGCCGGCGACCCGCACCGCTTCAAAGTCGAGTTCGAAGAAAACGCCATCCTTCTCTCCGACATCAAGGACGGCTACTACCTCGTCCTCCTCGTCGACCGCACCTTCAACGAAGGCTTCGCCTGGCGGACGCTGGAGAGGTGCCGGGAGAAGTTGATGGCGGAAATGTGACCGCCTACTCCTCCAACGCCTCCAACGTCCCCAGAATCGACTCGATCCGCTCGCGGATATCTCCGCGCTCTTTGCGGAAGCGCTCGTGCTCCTCGTCGATCGACTCCTGGTCGCGGACGCGGGCCTCGAGCTCCTCGACCTGCGCGCGCAGCTTGTCGCGCTCGCGGCGAAGCTCCTGGATCATGCTGACGGCTTTTTCCACGCGCTCGCCGAGGCGGGAGATGATCTCGCTCTCCTCGCCGCCGTCGAGCGGCATCTGATCGTTGTCTTTGTTTTTCTTCATGGGACGCGGATTCTATTAGAACCGCACGCGTCCCAGCACGCTCTCCGCGGCGTCGTGGGGGTTGTTGCGCTTGCGGAGGACGTCTTCGAGCAGCTCCTCGTACTCGGCGCGGGGGATGGTGCCGCCGATGAGGCGGTCCATGAAGCGCTCTTTCAGCTGCGTTTCGATGCGGATGCGCACGCGGTCGCGGTTGCGGCGATCGAGCTCGCCGGAGGCGGACAGATACTCGAAATGCCTCACGATCGCGGCGTCGAGCTCGTCGATGCCCTGGGCCTTCGAGGCCACCGTCTTCACGATCGGCGGCACCCAGTCGCCGTGCTCTTCGACCAGCGACATCATCATCGTCACCTCGGTCACGGTCTTGTCCGCGCCGGGGCGGTCGGACTTGTTGACCACGAAGATGTCGCCGATCTCCATGATCCCGGCCTTGATCGCCTGGATGTCGTCGCCCATGCCCGGGACCAGCACGACCAGGTTCGTCTGCACCGTGCGCACGACTTCGACTTCGTCCTGCCCCACGCCGACCGTCTCCACGAGCACGATGTCGAAGCCGCCCGCGTCGAGGACGTCGACGGCGTCGTTGGTCGCCTTGGCCAGACCGCCGAGGAAGCCGCGCGTGGCCATCGAGCGGATGAAGACGTTGCGGTCGGTGTAGAGGTCGGTCATGCGGATGCGGTCGCCGAGGATCGCGCCGCCGGTGAAGGGAGACGTCGGATCGACGGCGATGATGCCGACGCGCTTGTCCTGTTTCCGGTAATGCTTCGCCAGCGCCGCGACGAGCGTCGACTTGCCCGAGCCGGGCGAGCCGGTGATGCCGATGATGCGCGCACGCCCGGTCCGCGGATAGATCTCCGCGAGCAGCGTCTCCGCGCGCGGATCGTTCGACTCGATGAGGGAGATCGCTTGCGCGAGCTCGCGGGTCGTCATCATTTCCCGCCGAGGAGACTTCGCGCGATCACCATCCGCTGGATCTCGCTGGTTCCCTCGCCGATGGTGCAGAGCTTGACGTCGCGATAGTACTTTTCGGCGGGGAAATCCTTGACGAAGCCGTAGCCGCCGAAGATCTGCACGCCTTTCTCGGTGGCGCGCACGGCGACTTCCGAGGCGTAGAGCTTGGCCATCGCCGAGGCCTGCGTCACCCGCTCGCCGGCGTCCTTGATCGTCGCGGCGCGGTGGCAGAGCAGGCGCGCGGCGTCGATCTCGGTGGCCATGTCGGCGAGCATGAACTGGATGGCCTGGAAGTCGGAGATCGGCTTGCCGAAGGCCTGCCGCTGTTTCGAGTAGTCGCGCGCGGCCTCGTACGCGCCGCGGGCGATGCCGACCGCCAGCGCGCCGATGGAAATGCGACCGCCGTCGAGCACTTTCATCGCATCGATGAAGCCGTAGCCGATCTCGCCGAGGATGTTCGAGGACGGCACGCGGCAATCCTCGAGCACCAGCTCCGCGGTATCGGAGACGCGCATGCCGAGCTTGTTCTCCTTCTTGCCCGGACGGATGCCGGGACGATCCATCTCGATCGCGAAGGCGGTGATGCCGCGCTTCTGATCATTGCGATCGGTGATCGCCAGCACCACCGCGATGTCGGCGTAGGTGGCGTTGGTGATGAAGTTCTTGGTGCCGTTGAGCACCCAGTCGTCGCCGTCTTTCACGGCCATCGTGCGCAGGCCCGCGGAGTCGGATCCCGATCCCGGCTCGGTGAGGGCCCAGGCGCCGATCCAGTCGCCGGAGGTCAGCTTCGGCAGCCACTTCTTTTTCTGTTCGTCGTTGCCGGCGAGGTAGATGTGGCCGCTGCCGAGGGAGTTGTGCGCGGCCACGCTGAGCGCAAAGCCGCTGTCGACGACGCCCAGTTCCTCGATCACGTTGACGTAGTCGACGTACGACAGTCCCGCGCCGCCGTACTCCTCGGGGAGGACCACGCCGAGCATCCCCAGCTCGCCGGCGCGCTTGAACGTGTCGACGGGAAAGTGCTGCGCCTCATCCCACTCCATCAGACTCGGCTTGATCTCGCTCTCGGCGAAATCGCGCACCATCTGGGAGATCTGCAACTGCTCATCGGTCAGGCGGAAATCCATTCGGAAAGGCTCCTCATCAGGCAGGTGCGGCATTCTATCGAACGCCCCGGCCGCCCACCACTCCGTAACGATTCGGTGCACGGGCGGCCCGGCTCGCGCGGCCCGTGCTACCCTGCGGGCGCGTGAAACGAATCGTCCTCGCACTCGCGCTGTTCGCCCTCGCCTCGCCCCTTCTCGCGGCGCCGCAGGCCAAAAAACTCACCGGATTCCGCGCCGAGTTCTTCGCGAATCTCGACGACGTGCAGGAGAAGATCCTCGAGCTCGCCAACGCCACGCCGGCCGACAAATACTCGTGGCGCCCGGCCTCGGACGTCCGCTCGGTGAGCGAGGTCTACATGCACATCGCCGGCGCGAACTACTTCCTGGCGACGTTCCTCGGCGTCCCCGCTCCGAAGATGAACGGCGACATCGAGAAGACCGTCACCGCGAAGGCGGACGTGATCGCGGAGCTGAAAAAATCGTTCGAGCACCTCCGCAACGCCGCGAACAAAGTGAGCGATCTGGAGAAGCCGGTGAAGATGCTCGGCAAGCCGTCGTCCCATCGCGCCGTCCTGATGACGATGCTGAGCCATCTCCACGAGCACCTCGGCCAGTCGATCGCCTACGCGCGCATCAACAACGTCGTGCCGCCGTGGAGTCGGTAAACGGACAACGGTTAACGGTGAACGTAGAACGCGACTTCTGGCGGAGCCACGTTTACCGTTGACCGTTTACCGTTCATACGCCGTCACGTAATCCGGAACCGCTGCAGCTGCACGCTCGTCCGTCAAAGCGGATCCGAACGCAAGAGCGCACGGCACCACCCCCGCCCACACCGGCAGCGTGTAGTCCTCCTCGTCGTCGACGGGTCCGCCGGTACGGATCTTCGCCGAGGCTTCTTCGAGCGGCAGCGCGAGGACCATGGTCTGGCGCAGCTCGGGCTCGTTGGCCGGACGGACGTCGGCGGAGCGGCCGCGCATGACGTGCTCGACGAGCGCGTCGAGCGCGCGCAGTTTCTCCTCCCGTTCGGTGACCTCGCGCGCCTTTCCGAACACGACCACCGAGCGGTAGTTCATCGAGTGGTGAAACGCGGAGCGCGCCAGCACCAGGCCGTCCAGCAGCGTCACGGTCACGCAGGCGTCCACGCCTTCGCGGAGCGAGCGCAGCATGCGGCTGGCGGCGGAGCCGTGGAAATAGAGCGTGTCGCCTTCGCGCCAGTGGATCGTGGGGATGACTACCGGCGCACCGTTGACCACGAAGCCGACGTGGCAGATCAGCGCCTCGTCGAGGATCGCGTACACGGTGTCGCGCTCGTGCGAGCCGCGCTTGGGAAGCCGTTTGAGGGTCGTGCGCTCCGTTTTCATCTTTGTTCCAGTACAATCACTTCGCTATGGCAGAACAAAACTACATCAGCGGATCGAGCGCCGTCAACATCGCCGGCTCCGTGGAAACCGCGCTGGCCGGCGGCAAGCTCGGCGCGGGCGAGTCGCTGCCGACCGTGCGCGAGCTGGCGGCGCGGCTCAGCGTCAGCCCGGCCACCGTGGCCGGCGCGTTCCGCATCCTGAAGGAGCGCGGGGTCATCGTGGCCGACGGCCGCCGCGGCACGCGCGTCCGTCCCGCGCCGCCGATCGCGCTGCCGGCCGAGACCGCGATCCCCGAGGGCGTACGCAATCTCGCCGACGGCAACCCCGACCTCCGCCTCCTCCCCGACCTCGGCAAGCGGCGCTGGAAGCTCTCCCAGCGGCTCTACGGCGATGAGCTCAATGATCCCGAGCTCCTCGCGCTGGCGCGGGAGCGCTTCCGCGAGGACGGCGTGTCCAGCGAGCACGTGGCCATCGTCAGCGGCGCGCTGGACGGCATCGAGCGCGTCTTGCGCGAGCATCTCCGCGCCGGCGACCGCGTCGCGGTCGAGGATCCCTGCTTCATCGGCGCGCTCGATCTGCTCAGCGCACTGGCGCTCGTCGCGGTCCCGGTGCCCGTCGACGACGAAGGCCTGCTCCCCTCCGAGCTGAAACGCGCGCTGCCGTCATGCAAGGCGGTCGTGGTCACGCCGCGCGCACAGAATCCGACCGGCGCCGCGCATTCGGCACGCCGCGCACGCGAGCTGCGCGCGATCCTCGCGCAGCGTCCCGACGTGCTGGTCGTCGAGGACGATCACGCCGGCATCATCGCCGGCGCCGAGTACCGCACGCTCGTCGACAAGACGCGCGAGAAGTGGGCGGTCCTTCATTCGATGTCGAAGGCGTTCGGCCCCGACATTCGCGTCGCGCTCCTGGCCTCCGACGCCCGCACGCATGCCCGCGTCGAAGGCCGGCAGACCCTCGGCATCCGCTGGGTCAGCCACATCCTGCAGCGCACCGTCGTCGCGATCTGGCGCGACCGTGCCCCCCTGCGCGCACAGCGCGTCTACGCCGAGCGCCGCGACGCGCTGCTGCGCGAGCTGCGCGCCCGCGGCATTCCCGCCCACGGCGTGTCGGGATTGAACGTGTGGATCCCGGTCGCCGAGGAGAGCTCGGTGGTGCAGGCACTCACGCGGAAGGGATGGGGCGTCCACGCCGGAGAGCGCTACCGCGTCACCGCGCCCCCCGCGATCCGCGTCACGATCTCGACGCTGGAGCCGCGGGATGCGGCGGCGTTTGCGCGCGATCTTGAAGAGATCGTGCGACCGAAAGCGGGACGCGCGTTCACACGGGCGACGTGAGTTGCCTGGTCTCCTGTGGAGCGGCGGGCTTTAGCCCGCCGACTTTCCGCGCGTTCCGGCGGGCTGAAGCCCGCCGCTCCACAAGACGAACATCCCCGGCTGATACGCCGTAATCCTCCCCGTGAACGCCGACGCGGCCACGGTCAGCGGCGAAGCCAGCCACAACTTGCCCGGACCCGACCGCCCCTTGTAATTGCGATTGATGGCGCTGACCGTCACCTGCTCGCCGGTCTCGGAGACGCCGGGGCCGCAGCCGATGCAGGCGCCGCAGCCGGGGTTGAGCACGATCGCGCCGGCGCGCTCGAACGTGTCGACCAGCCCGTTGTCGCGCGCGAACTGCTCGACCGTGTGCGAGCCGAATTGCACGTAGAACGTCACGCCCTCGGCGACGCGCAGCCCCGCGTCGACGGCCTCCTTGGCCACCTGGTGATAGAAGAGGAAGTCGTCGATCTTGCCGGCGGTGCACGAGCCGGCATAGGCGATGTCGATCTTGACGTCGCCGATCTCCGCGATCAACGCGCCATTGGTCGGATCGGACGGAATGCCGTGATCGGGATCGCCGGGATGCGCGACCATCGGCTCGATCGTGGAGAGCTCGATCGTGTGCACGCCGCCGGCGTACTCCGCACCGGGATCGGGCGAGACCGCGCGCGCGCGCAGCGCGTCGATGTAATCGGCGGCCGAAGCGGCCGCCGCTACACGCAGCGAGGCGATCCACTCGAACGTCTTCTCGTCCGCCTCGACGATCGCCGTTCTCGCGGAGCACTCGGTGGCCATGTTCGCCAGCGTGGCCCGCTCGTCGAGCGAGAGCGTGCGCAGGCCGGGGCCCGTGAACTCCATGATCCGGTCGAGCGTAAGCTGCGGCTTCGCGTACTCGAGGAGGATGTGCAGCATCACGTCCTTGGCCGTGACGTTCTCCTTCAGCGTGCCGGTGAGCTCGAAGCGGATCGACTCGGAGACTTCCACGGTCGTGAAGCCGGAGTGCACGAGGTTCGCGTACTCGGTCGCGCCGACGCCCCAGGCCAGCGCGTTGTTCACGCCGCCCATGCAGGTGTGGCTGTCGGTGGCCTGGATGAAGTCTCCCGGATCGATGATGAACTCGCGCGCGACCTCGTGGCAGATGCCGGGCGAGATGTTGTCCTTCGCCGAGAAGTCGCGGCAGCTGGTGTGCTGCTGATACGCGCGCTGCATCTGCCTCAGCGTCTCGATCTTGTCCATGAACGGCCGCATGCGCGGCACGTCGTCGGCATAAATCAGATGATCTTCGAACACCGCGAACTTCTGCGGGTTCGTGATCTCGTAGTCCGGACCGTACTCCTGCCCGAGGAAGTAGTGCACCTGCGCGGTCGTGAACTCGTGCGTGTAGCCGCCGTCGACGTCGACGACGACCGCGTCGCCCGGCTTCACGTAGCGTTCGTCGTCGGAGACACCGCGCATGTGCCGCGCGAGGATCTTCTCCCCCATCGTCATCGGGCGCGGCGCGTTGTGGGGCACCGGCAGCTGCACGTCGCCGCGCGCGACCGCCTTCGAGAACGGAAAAAGGCCGCCCCACTCGATGATCAGCTTCGTGATCGGGTCGCGGCCCTCGCAGAACTCCGCGAGCGGCACGCCCTCGCCGTTCTGCAGCCGCGCGAGCATGTCGTGGTCGGCCATCAGCAGGCCCTGGTTGATGTTGTTCCCCGCATGGATCGGCGCGAACGACGCCGCGACCGCGATGCGGATCCCGCTGAACACCTCGCACTGCGTCGCCGTCTCCCGCGAGCTGCCGACGCCCTTGCGATACCCGCTCGCGATCACTTCGAAGTTGCCGTTGCGCAACGCGTCCGCCGGAAACAGCCGCTCGCCGTTGACGATCAGCCCCGCATACGCGTTCCGCGCGATGTCCTCGGGCTTGTAGTCGAAACAAACCCACGCCGGCGTCATCGCGTCGGTATTGATGTCGTCGAGCAGATCCTCGACCTTCAGATCCTTCATCTGCAGGTCGAGCTCCCCCGCAAGTTGTTTGCGGATGAGGTCGGGATCCTTGGTGAGGAAGAGGGTGCGCTTGTGGGGGGTGAGGCGGACGATTTCGGGTGGTTTCATGAGCGCTGTGTATTTAACGGTCGGCGGTCGTGGCGCATTCTATTCAATTGAGAATTGTGAATTGTGAATTGTGAATGGCGTCCGGCTTCTCAATTCACAATTCACAATTCACAATTCTCAATTCCGCTTCTCCTTCTTCATCCCTTTCCGCGCCCTCACCACGAAGTGCACCGGGCACCCCACCAGCCCCAACGCATCCCGAAACTGGTTCTCCAGATACCGCCGAAACGAAAAGTGCAGCGGCTCGTCCACGTTCGAGAACAGGGCGAACGTCGGTGGCCCCGCCTTCAACTGCGTTACGTAGTAAAACCGGCGCGGTTTGCCGCGGACGGCGGGCGGGTTGTGGGCGGTGACGGCGCGCTCGAGGATGGTGTTGAGCTCGGAGGTGCGGAAGCGCTGGCGGTAGGCGGCGATGATCTGGTCGATCTTCGGGAAGATCTTTTCGACGTTGCGGCCGGTCTTCGCGGAGACGAAGAGCAGCGGCGCGTAGGAGAGGAACTTGAGGCGGAAACGGAGCTGCTCCTCGAACTTCTTGTAGTCGTCCTGCCCGTGCTCGCCGGCGTCCCACTTGTTCACCAGCAGCAGCGCGGCCTTCCCCGCGTCTTCGGCGTAGCCGGCGACCGTGGCGTCCTGTCCGGTCGCTCCTTCGATCGCGTCGAACAGCACCAGCGCGATCTCGCAGCGCTCGATCGCCCGGCGCGCGGAGATCACCGCCAGCTTCTCGGCCTCGTCGGTGGTCTTCCCTTTGCGGCGGATGCCGGCGGTGTCGATGATCGTGTAGCGCTTTCCGCCGCGCACGAGCTCGGAGTCGATCGCGTCGCGCGTCGTCCCCGAGATCGGCGAGACCACGGCGCGCTCTTCCTGCATCAGCTTGTTCAGCAGCGACGACTTGCCGACGTTCGGCCGTCCGATGATCGCCACGCGCGCCGGCGCATGCTCGTCTTCCTCTTCTTCCTCCGCGGCCTCGGCGGGCACGATCTCGCCGATCGCGTCGATCAGGTCGTCGACGCCCTCGCCGTGCTCCGCGGACATGCCGAGGACGCGCTCGAGTCCGAGCTCCCAGAACTCGGTGACGGCTTCTTCCGCGTCCTTGCGATCGGTCTTGTTGACCACCAGCACCGTCTTCGCCGCCTCCGCGCGCAGCTGCTGGGCGATGTCGCGATCCTCCGCGAGCACGCCCGCCGCGCCGTCGACCACGAACACGATGAAGTCCGCCTCGGACAGCGCGCGCTCGGCCTGGTCGCGGATCTCCCCCGCGTACGCCGACATCGGCGTGTCGCCGTACTCCAGCCCTCCGGTGTCGGTCAGCTCGTAGCGGCGCCCGTCATCGAGCGCGACGACCGCCGACAGGCGGTCGCGGGTCATCCCCGGCAGATCGTGCGTGAGTGCGCGGCGCTTTCCCGCGAGGCGGTTGAAGAGCGTCGACTTGCCGACGTTCGGCCGTCCGACGATCACGACTTTTTTCAGTGATTGATTTGCCATGCTCCGTACATCAGCAGCGCGCCCGCCGCGGTATTGAAAAAGTTCAGCACGCCGTTCGGGATCGGGTCGATGCGCTTCCGGTTCCAACTTCCGAGGAGCGACTCGAGATAGGAGCCGAGAAAGGCGCAGACGGCGACGGCGGCGATCTCCGTGGCGCCGACCGTCGGTCCGGCCGGCCACGCGAATTGCTGCCTGAAGGCTAGCACGCCGGCGACCGCCACGAGTGTCCCGGCGATCGCGCCGGCGAGCGTTCCCTCGATCGAGATCGCGCCTTCGGTGCCGACCGGGACGCGTTTCAGCGTGAGCGGAAGAAAGGCGCGGCGGCCGATGAGCTGCCCGATCTCGGAGGCGGTGGTGTCGGCGGCGGCGGTGGCGAGCGAGGCGATGCCCATGAGATACGCGATCGTCATCGGCTCCTGCCAGAGAAAATCCATGCGGCTCGCGCGCGACACCGCGATCGCGCAGATCGCGGCGACGCCGGCGTTCGAGAACGCGTGCGAGAAACCGCGGCGTCCGCCTCCTTCCTGCGCCAGCCCGGCCTTCGCTTTTCGCTGGTAGCCGAGCTTCGTGGCCGCGGTGCCGATGACGAAGAACGCGAGGAGAGCGACGTACATCGGCCATCCGGCGCCGAAGAGGATGATCGCGCCGAGGAACCAGCCGCCGACGGCGCCGGAGGAGCTGACGCTCTTCGCGTAGAAGCCGGCGATGGCCAGCACGCCGTTCACGAGCAGCCACCACATCGTGTTCGGCCACGGACCCCACGCAAGCGTCGGCTGCATGCCGAAGACGATCAGCGCGACCGAGGCCGCGAACGGCACGGTGATGTTGTCGTCGACGTGCAGCGGCAGCGACTCCGCGACCGCCGCCGCGAGCGCAGCAATCGCGATCGCGACGACGTTGTCCTCGCCGAGCCACCGCCCCACCGCCCACCCGGCGGCGAAGGCCGCGACGGCGCAGGCGATGAATCCGCCCCAGCTCTTGTCGCGGTTCCACGGCAGCGGCGCGATGCGGAACGCGCGTCCGGCGAGCGTGGCGAAGCCGTCGCCGAACGCGAGCATCGCCCAGCCGATCCCGGCATAGGCGAGGTGGTTGCGGAAGACGACGATCAGCAGCAGCACCATGAGCGGATAGAGCACGATGCCGGCGTCGTAGCCGCGCTCGTGCCGCGAAACGCGCGTGCCGACGACGCGGTGCAGAACGAGCCAGTTGCCGAGCACCGCGACCGCGGCGACGGAGGCGGCGGCCCACCAGGGAAGCCACTTCAACGCCAGGGCGAAGAGGCCGAAGCCGATGTGCAAGGCTTTGCGCAGAGCTTCGTTTGTTTGGTGCGGCATCGATGAGCGATGAACGATGAACGATGAACGATGAACAAATCAAGGGGGATTCATCGATCATCGATCATCGTTCATCGTTCATCGTTGCCTCTGCGTTGCCTCTACAATGCGCGCGCAGATGCCCGAAAACGGTGCACCGACGTTATCCGTCGTCGTTCCCTGCTACAACGAGCGCGCGACCGTCTCGGAGCTGCTGCACCGCGTGCGCGCGGTGCCGATCGACAAGGAGATCATCGTCATCGACGACCAGTCGACCGACGGGTCGCGCGACGTGGTGGCGGCGTTGGCGCGGGAGTGGCCGGAGCTGCGCCACGTCATCCAGCCGGAGAACATGGGCAAGGGGGCGGCGCTGCGCCGCGGCTTCGAAGAGGCGCGCGGCGAGGTGGTGATCGTCCAGGACGCCGATCTCGAATACGACCCCGACGAGTTCCCGAAGCTCATCCAGCCGATCCTCGACGGCCACGCCGACGTCGTCTTCGGCTCGCGCTTCGAAGGACATCCCCGGCGGGTGATGCTGTTCTGGCACCGCATGGGGAACACCTTCCTCACCTTCCTCTCCAACATGACCACGAACCTCGACCTCACCGACATGGAGACCTGCTACAAGGCCTTCCGCCGCGACGTCATCCAGTCGATCCGCATCAACTCCAACCGCTTCGGCTTCGAGCCCGAGATCACCGCCAAGGTCGCCAAGCGCGGCTACCGCATCTTCGAAGTGCCGATCTCGTACTACGGCCGCGACTACTGGGAAGGGAAGAAGATCAACTGGAAGGACGGCTTCAGCGCGCTCTGGACCATCCTCCGGTACGGCCTCTTCACCGACCGCGCCAGCGAGCCGCGCACGTACACGCAGCTCCGCCGCCGCGCGCGGCTCAGGAACTACAACCGCTGGGTGTGGGAACGCGTGCGGCCATTCGTCGGACAGCGGGTGCTCGAAGTTGGCGCCGGCAGCGGGACGATGACGCGCTTCATGTATGGCCGCGAGCTGATCGTCGCCAGCGACAAGGAGACGCCGTACGTCGACCGCCTGCGCAACGCCTTCCGTCGGCGGCCGGGAATCCTGGTCGAGCGCTTCGATCTCGAGTCCGATCCTCCGCAGAACATGACCGGGCATCGGTTCGACACCGTCACCGCCATCAACGTCCTCGAGCACACCACCGACGACGTGCGCGCGCTGCGCACGGCGCACGCGCTGCTGGTGCCGGGCGGGCGCGTGGTGATCTTCGTGCCCGCCGGCAAAGCGCTCTTCGGCTCGATGGACCGCGGCATCGGCCACGAGCGCCGCTACGAGATGGACGAGTTGCTCGGGAAGCTGAAGGAGAGCGGATTCGAGATCGAGTACGCCGGCTTTCAGAACCGCGCCGCGAAGCTGGCCTGGTGGCTCAACGCCAAGGTCTTCGGCCGCCGCGCGCTGCCGTCGGCGCAGTCGCGGATCTTCGACTCGCTGGTGCCGCTCTTTCGCGCGCTCGAAGGCGACAACCCGTCATCCGGTTTGAGTCTGATCGCCGTCGGGAGGAAAGCCGCATGAAGCGCGCCGGCGTGATCCTCGCGGGCGGCGCCGGCACGCGGCTCCGTCCGCTCAGCTCGGACGAGAATCCGAAGCAGTTCCTCAAGCTCTTCGACGGCGAGTCGCTGCTGCAGCGCACCTGGGCGCGGCTGGCGATGCTCCTCCCCCACGACGCGATCTACGTCTCCACCAACGCGCAGTACGGGCCGAAGTGTCTGGACCAGTTGCCGCAGCTGCCGCCCGCGAACGTGATCGCCGAGCCGGCGCGCCGCAACACCGCGCCCGCGATCGCGCTCTCCACGTTCGCGATCGAAGACCGCCTCGGACCGTGCACGGTGTCGTTCCTCGCCTCGGATCACTACATCGCCAACGAGCCCGAGTTCGCGCGCGTCCTCGACCGCGCGTACGCCTTCGCGGAGTCGCACGAGGAGCTGATGACCATCGGCATCGCGCCGACCGAGCCGAACACCGAGTACGGCTATCTCGAGGTCGGCGAGGTGCTGGAGGGCGACATTCATCGTGTCGTGCGGTTCAAGGAGAAGCCGAACCGCGAGCGCGCCGAGGAGTTCCTGCAGGCCGGCAACTACACCTGGAACGCGAGCATGTTCGTCTGGCGCAGCGACGTCTTCCGCCGCGAGCTCGCCGCCGCCGCCCCGGAGCTCGCGCGGGTCAGCTTCGAGAACTACGACGCGATGCGGTCGATCTCGATCGACTACGCGCTGATGGAAAAAAGCGCGCACGTCGGCACGATCCGCGGCGACTTCGGCTGGTCGGACGTCGGCTCGTTCGAGGCGCTGCGCAAGGTCGGCGTGAAGGTCTAATTTTGGACTGCGGCAGCAGAGCTGCCGCTTTTGAAAGCGGCGGCCTTGCCGCCGCAGTCCACATCAGAACAGCCGCGCGGCGTTGTCCCAGAACACTTTCCGCTCCAGCTGCTCGCCGAGGCCCAGCGCGCGGAACTCGTCGATGTTCCGGCGCAGCGAGACCACGCCCATCGACGGCCAGTCCGTGCCCCACAGCACTTTGTCCGCGACCTGCGCGAGGCGGGGAAAGTATTTCGGCAGCGACTTCGGCGGGATGCCCGAGACGTCGATGTGCACGTTCGGATGCCGCCGCGCCAGGAACAGCGCGGTCTCGCCGTACAGCGGACGTCCGGCGTGCGCGAGGATGATCTTCAGCTTCGGGAAATCGATGGCCACGTCGTCGACCGGCATCGGGTCGGCGAAGACGTTGCGCGCGCGCGGGAACACCGACGTCCCGGTATGGAACATCACCGGCACGCCGCGCGTCTCGCATTCACGATAGACCTCGGCGAGCTGCCACAGCTCGCCGCGATACGCGTTCGGCGAGAAGAGCTGGTGCGGCGGGTGGATCTTGATCATCCCGATGCCGAGGTCGAGGACGCGGTTGATCTCCGCCCGCGCGTCCAGCTCGTGCAGCGGATTCACCGAGCCGACCGCCACGAGGCGATCGCGATGATCGCGCGTAAAGTTCGCGATCCAGTCGTTGACGTCGCGCTTGAAGCCCATGACGTCGGGAGAGACGTAGTTGATGCAGCAGATTTTCTCGACGCCGTTCTCATCGAGATAGCGCAGCAGGTTGTCCGGCGAGGAGAGGACGTCCCTGGCGTCGGCGTGCGCGGGATCGTCGGCGATCATCTGCAACGCGTCGGCGTTCACCATCTGCCACGGCTGCACGTGGACGTGCACGTCGAAAACGCGCATGGCCGTGCAGTGTACCCGCGATGGTAGGGATCGGCATCCCAAACGGCTCTCCTTCTTTGATCCGATCAAATTTTCATTGGGGGAGATGATGAACCGATTCGTGAGATGTCTCGTCTTTACGTTTCTCTACCTGTTCGTTTCGCTCGCCGCCCGATCGCAGGAGGTTGCGCCGTTCGCGGTGCGGCCATCCTCCGATATCGAACCGCTGACTCCCACCCCTGCGATCGTCCCCGAGCAGCCTGCTCCCGAGCAACCACCTCCACCTGAACCGGTGCAAACGCCGATGGTGCCGAAGGAGGTGGGAATCAGCGAGGGTTTGATCAAGATCCTGCCCGAAGAAGAGCAGGCGGCCTGCACCGACGCGCGCGCCTGGCAGATCGCCGGAACGCTCGGCGCCAAAGTTCCTGACGATAAGGTCACAGCGATCAGTGACTGCACGGCGAAGATTCAGGAGCATCTCGCGAGGCTGGACGTCACGCTGCAGAAGCTCGGGGTGACGAACGAGGCGGGCGAGAAAATCGATTCGCCTTCAAACTTGTGGAAGGACATCAAGTCGCGGCGGGACGTTCCGCTCGCCTCGGCCGCGATCATCTTCGACGTCGACCAGTGCAAGGACGTGACAGCGACGACCGGCAAGGCGGCCGACAAATGCGCGGCGATCCTGCGGAAGGAAGTTTCTTCCGCGATGGAGGAGGTCGAGCAACATCACGAGCTGGTCATGATGTCGCCGATGGAATCGCCGATACCCCCTTCGCAGATTCCGCCGACTTCGTCGTCGACGACGACGACCGGATCAACCCCCGGTACGTTTCCGCGCTCGTGGGAATCGATCGTGATCGACGCTCTCGCCAATCAGATGGTCGTGCAGCTTCAGGGGGTCGCCGCGCAGAAGCTCCTCGGCATTTTCGGCGACGCGCTCTGCAAAAGACATGGCAACGTCGAGGTGCAGACCTATTTCCCGGACACATGCAATCTCCTTCTCCCGTCCGGAGCGAACACGAGCATCCGCCTACAGATGACGCAGCTCCCCGGCGAGTTCCAGCGCACGTTGCGCAACGATCTCGTCGCGCTTCTTCCGGCGACACTGCAGATGGCGCGATTCAACGATTCCACGGTTCTGTACTTCGTGCCGCTTTTTCAGAAAATCCAGGCAAACAAGACCGATCCGATCGCGGCCGTCGCCGGTTATCGGTGCCCCCTCACGCCCTCCAACCAGGTGCCGGACGAGCAGCGGCTTTGCGCAACGCTCACGCTTCTCGGCGCGGCGGCGCAGCATCGGCAGGACTGCAAGAACGATCGCGATCCCCGAACGTGCTGGATCAACACGATGACCACCGATGCCGCGCTCGCGTCGTGGGCCACGCTCTACAACGTTCCAAACATCGCGGGCAAACTTCCTCCCTACCTGGACGAGTTCGAAAAGACGTGGACGGCTTACAACGGTACGGACCAGAAGCCGAAGCGCGACGTGCTCCAGACCGCGCAGTTCGTGGTCAAGGCGTGGCATCAGGCGCTGGAGAACCTCGGGCCGGGACTCTCCATCGATGATCGACACCTTGACGATCGAGCATCCCACGTCGCCCTCGTCGGGACTTTCGATCGCACCTTGACCCGGTACGGCTCGGTCGCGCGGACGGTCTACAGGATTGCTGACGGCTTCAGGAAGGGCTACGACCCGCTGACGTTGTCAATCAGCGCCGCGACACAGACCGAATGCGTCGACGAGACCGATCTCGGATGCTCGGTAAAATTCGTCGGCATCGCGATCACGACCTTTCGCGAGGTCGCGAAGAAACATCCCGACCTGCTCGATTCAACCAAGGATCAGACCGATGAAGTCAATCGGGTGGTCGAGGAGCTCATCACCTCCACCGAAAGCAACCCGCAGCTCGCCAGCGGCACCTTGAAGACTCTGTGGGACACCCGGATCAAAAGCCAGTTCCGCTCGATCGCGGCCGAAGCTGCGCCGCCGCTGATCGACATCCACCGCGGAGTCGAACAGGCCAAGGCCCTCACCGCCGATGCCAAGCTGACACCGAAAGAACGCGATGAAGAATTAACGAAGCTGTACACGGAGATGATCGATTCGACGTTCGACGTCTGGCGCGTCACCGCCGGCTATACGGTTCCGCAGGAATACCGCCAGCGCGTACAGCGCGTAGTTTCGAACGCGAGAACCTGCTGGCGCGCCGCGCGCGAGCGGAATTACCTGACGCTGGCCGGTACGATGTATTCGCTCGGGGTCGATCTCGGCATCGGAAAGCCGCTGCCCGAGTCGGCGGAACAATATCGGCTTCTTCTCACCAACCTCGCTGCCGCGAATGATCAGCAGGAGTTCCGCACTGCAATCGACACCTACTTGTCGCAGGCCTCCACGTCGATCACGAAATTCGATCATCCGGCATCAATCACTCTTACCGGCCTTCCGGGCTTGTCCATGGCGCGCGTCGGAAGCACCAGCACGGAGCCGACGATCTTCGCGCCGGTGGGCGTCGATTTCTTCGCGAACATGGCCACGAAGCTTCGTTGGCTTCCGGTACGGCTCGGCGTGTTCGTTTCACTGCTCGACCTCGGCAATCTGGTCTCGGCGCGTTATCAGGAGGACAACTCGGTGGCCGGACAATCCGATTCGATCGAGACGTCGACAAGTTTTCGCGACGTGTTCGCGCCAGGCGTATTCGTTCGCTTCCCGATTCGGCAGAGCGGCTTTTCGATTGGCGTGGGAACGTCGCGTCTCCCGGTTGTCCGCACGCAAAGCGGAAACGGCGACGAGAAGCAGTACAAAACGAAAACGAGTTTGTTCCTCGCCTATGACCTGAGTTGGTTCACATTCTGGCGGCGACGCTGATCGGATGACGCGCCGGCCGAACGCCGGCGCGTCACGCCAGCATCACCAGCCGCATGCAGACCGCGGTGTCGGGACAGGCGCCCTGGAACTCGCGCGAGCCGAGGAGCTGCGGATGCACTTCGTCGCGATCGATCGGCTTGAATCCCCTCTTCTTGAAATACCCCTCGGCGGTCGTGGTGAGCAGATAGAACTCGCGCAGTCCGCGCGACGCCAGGCGGTCCAGCAGCTGGCGCACCAGCTTCCGTCCGATGCCGTGGCTGCGATACTCCGGCAGCACCGCGACCGAGCGGATCAGCGCCGCGAACTGATACGCCTCGGCGCCGCCGCAGCCGACGACCTTCTCGCCGTCGCGGGCGATGAGAAACGTCTTCCAGTGGTCGTCGACGCCGTCGGTGGGGAGGTTGTTGGCGAGGAGGATCGACTTGATCGACTCCAGGTCGCCGGCCTGCGCGGGACTGATCGTGATCTCTTCGGACATCAGAGAGACCCGATCATAAAGCAAAGGCCGCGCGAACCGCGCGGCCCCTGCTCACAACGTTCTACCGATTTTCAGTCGCCTCAGTGCTCATCCATCTCGCCGCTGCGCTTCGAACGGTCGCTGCGATTCTCGCCGCGCTCGCCGCTGCTGCCGATGTTGCCACTGCGGTTGCTGCTCTTGTCGCTCTTGTCGCTGCTTTCGAAGTTACCGCTGGGGCGCCGCGATTCCTCGCTGTCGCGCTCCTGATTCAGGTTTTCCTGGTTCTTTTCGCGATTCTCCATTGTTGCTCCTTCCAGCTTCCGGCTCATGCCGTCGGCAGTTATTGATAGTGCAACCGCGGTGCCTAAGTTATTGAAGAGATTAGCGCAATTCGAATGTCACGGTAATCGCGAATGCCAACTCCTGGGTACCGGCCTCGACGGGCACGTCCTGCGACGCCTTGGCCTCCATGGCCATCGCCCGCATCATCGGCTGAGGCGGGTTGTAGGGCTGCGTTCCCTCGCTGATCAGGAGCGCACGGCCGAGCGTGCGGCCGGCGGCCTGAGCGAGCAGCGAGGCCTTCGCCTTGGCGTCGTCGAACGCGGCTTTCAGTCCCTGCTCGCGGCCGCGGGAGGGATCGGAGACCTCGAAGTTGAGACCGCTGGAGGTGTTGACGCCGGCTGCGATCGCGATGCCGAGGAGCCGGCCGGCATCGCCGATCTTCGTGCTGCGGACGGTGACGGAGTTGTTGACCTGATACCCGAGGATGCGCGGCAGGCGGCCCTCGCCGTACTCCTGCTGCGGATAGATGTTGAAGTTCGTGGTCTGGATGTCCTTGTCGGCCGCGCCCGCGCGCTTGAGCGCGGCGATGACGTTCTGCACGCGCCTGTTGTTTTCGGCGACGGCGTCGTCGACGGTCGGCGCCACGGTCTGGACTCCCACGGAAAAGGTGAAGCGGTCGGGAGTGAGCGACGCGCGCCCATTGCCGCTGACGGTGACGCTCTCCACTGGTGCGTGCGGCGGTGGTCCCTGCGCGAGCGCGCCGGCGGCGCAGAGCATGGTGATCAGAATCGTGAGAAATCTTTTCATACAGCCTCCTCGTTAGTTGCTGCCGGCGCCATGGCCGATCCCAACGACAAAGTGCCGGGGCAAACTGCGGGCCGATACTACGTCGACTCGCAATGCATCGACTGCGACCTCTGCCGTGAGACCGCCCCCGCAAACTTCACCCGCAACGACGGCGAGTGCTTCTCGTACGTGTTCAAGCAGCCGGAGACGGCGGACGAGGAAGTGCTGTGCAAGGACGCGCTCGACAACTGCCCGGTCGAGGCGATCGGGAGCGACGGTTAGCTCACCGCGGATCGCCGGTGAGGACGAACGACGCCCAGTAGTAGGGGTCGGGATATTTCTCGCGCGTCTCGGCCTGCGCGGCGCGTAACGCCGCCGCGGCGCCGGCGCCTTCGCGGATGTGGCGGTAGAACGCCATCATCAGCGCCGCGGTTGCGGCGTCGTCGACGGACCAGAGGCTGGCCAGCACGGCCGGCGATCCGGCGTAGATGAACGCGCGGCTCAGGCCGACCACGTCGTCGCCCTTGCTCTGCGCGCCGAGCTGGGTCTGGCAGGCGCTCAGCACGACCAGGCTGGCTTTTTTCAGATCGAGGCCGTAGATCTCGCGCACCTCCAGCGATCCGTCGCGCGCGGTGTCGAGATCGTCGTCCGGCGCGAGCACGAGCCGCGAGAAAAGCGGGGCCGCCGCGTTGAGCTGTCCGTGCGCGGCGAGGTGCACGATGCCGGCACCGGCGGCGCGCTCGCGGAGCGCCGTCTCCGTCGCCGCGCGTCCGGTCAGCGCCTTCACGCCGAACAGCGCCGCCACCGCCTCCGCCTCTTTCTCGGCGTAGCGCAGTGCAGGCAGCCCCGCGGGCTGGCCCTGGGCCAGCGCCAGCAGCTCGCCGCGCGCCGTCTTCCGCTTCTGCTGAATGAACGGCAGCGCGCTGGCGCTCGGGAGATGGAAGAGCGTGTAGTCCTGGCCGAGCCAGGAGCCCGGCTCTTTGCCGCGCAGCGCCGCGAAGGGCAGGAGATGCAGCACGCCGTGCGGAACGATGCCGACGAGCGGCGTCCGGAGCGACGGCAGGACCGGCTCGATCAGCGCGGCCGACAGTCGCGCCAGGGCCGGTGACGGCGGGCCGCCGACGCCGGCGAACGCGCGCAGCTCCTCGACCGCCGCGCGGAGGTCTTTCTCGCTCACCGGCAGCTCGACGGCCTTGAACGTCTCGCGGGTGACGATGAACGCCGTCGTCGCGTCGGCCGTGACGAAGTACGACAGCAGCGTCGTGTCGGGCTGCAGCAACTGCTGCACCTCGGCCAGCTTCAGCGGAGCGACCGTGACCAGCGACGCGTACTCGGCGTTCGAGAGCTTGAGCCGCGTCATCACGTCCGCGTACTCGCGGCGTTTGGCCGCGAGCTGGTTCGAGAGCGCCTGGATCCGCTCCGCGTTCTGCTCGGCGCGCGGCTTCGCCTTCTCCTGCTCGAGCAGGCGATTCGTTCCGGCCACGGCCAGCCGGGCCAGGCGCTCCTGTTCGATCTCCTTTTCGGAGCCGCCGGCGCGGAGCTCGATGCCGGTGTTGCCCAGCTGGTCGAGAAAGGTCCGGCCTCGGGCGCGCTCGGCGAAATCGAAGGCCTCGTCCGGGTGGCCGAGGCGGACCAGCAGCCGGAAGGCGCGCTCGTAGACCTCGGCCGCTCGTTCCGCCAGCGCGGTCTTGATCTCCTCGGTCTGACCGCCGGCGCGGATGGTCTCCTGGAGAGCGATGACCTGCCGGTCCGTGTCGAGCGCCTGCTGCAGTTTCCCCTGGCTCTCGTAAACGCGTCCGATGCCGGCCAGCGCGATTGCCTCGTTCGGTGAAGAACCGATCTCGCGGATGCCGGTCAATGCCTGCTGATACAGCTCGAGCGCCTTTGCCGGTTCGTTCTGCAACGCATGCGTCCCCGCGATGTTGAGAAGATCGCCGCACTCGCTCGCGCGGTCGCCGGCTTTTCGATCGAGAGCGAGGGACTCCTGGAAAAGCTCCAGCGCTTTCGCGTACTCGCCGAGCTCCGCGTGCACCGCCCCGAGATTCGAGAGGCTGGTGCGGAGCAGAGGGTCGCCGCGCTTGCGTTCGAGAGCGATGGCCTCCTCAATGAGAGCGCGTGCCGCGGTGAAGTTTTTCTGCATGCCGCGGACCGCGCCGAGGTTGATGAGCGTCGTCGTTCGATCGTTTCCGCTCTGTCGCGGCAGCAACTGCTCGAACGTCTCCGCCGCCTCGCCGAGCAGACCCATGGCCGCCTGGGCCGCGGCGAGATTGCCGAGGGTCCGCTGTTCGGCGGCCAGCTCGTGGACGTTGCGCCAGATCGCGAGCGCGCGCTGGAGATACGTCAGCGCCCGTGAGAACTGCGCGCGACCGAGATCGACCAGGGCCAGGTGGTCGTACGCGTTGGCCTCTGTTTCCTCGGCTCCGGCCTCGCGGGCGAGGGCGAGACCCTGAAGGCTGATCTCGCGCGACCGCGTGTGCTCGCCGAGGTAGAAATAGGCCAGTCCCAGGTTCACCACGGCCATCGCCTCTCCTCCCCGATCTTCCGCCTTGGCAAACAGGGCACGCGCGCGCTCGCACCGGGGCAGCGCTCCGGCCGCGTCGCCTGCCATCATCCGGGCCGCGCATTCGGTGTTCAGTACATGCGCCTGGTCCGACTGCGCGCGCTGCCTGGCCGTGACCGGCCTGGAAGGTTTCATGCTCGCGCGGAGCTGGGCGATGCGGGACCGGGTTGCGTCCGCGTTCTCCGTTTCCCCCAGCTCGCGCCAGATCGGCAGCGCCTTCTCGAGAGCGTCGAGCGCCGTCTGTTTCCGATCGGCACGGTTGTAGAGGAGCGCGGCACTTTCGAGCGTGCGCGCCTCCCCCTCGCGATCGCCCACTTCGCGGCGGATCGCCAATGCCTGCTCGAGGAGCGGCAGCGCCTCGGCATCGCGGCGCTGGGCGGAGGCGACGAATCCGAGGTTGTATACCGCCTCCCCTTCGGCCTTGCGGTCTTTGGTCCTGGCGTGAATGGCGCGCTCTTCTTCGAAGGCCTGCCCGGCCTCGGCATACATGCGCGCGTCGAGCATGGTCATGGCCATGTCCCGAAGCACCTGGGTCTCGTCGCTCTCGAGCGCGCGGGCGATGGCCAGCGACTCCTTGAACGCCTCCAGCGCTTTGGCGGTGTCCTTTTTGGAGAGGATCACCCCGCGCGCGTACAGCACATCCCCTTCCGATTCGCGATCGCCGGTGCGGCGGTAGAAGCCCAGCACGCGATCGAGAGTGGCCAGCGCGCCGGCGCTGTCGCCGCTGCGGTAGAGGGCCACTGAGTCGAGGGTCAGCTTGTCGGCCTGCTCTTTCGTCAGCTCCTCGGTCTGCGCCCGCGGGGCGAGCTTTTCCTTCATTTGTTTGACCGCATCCGCGTCGCCGAGCTTCTCGAAGAGCGCGAGCGCCGCCTTGAACGCGCGCGTGGCGTCGGCCTCCAGTCCGAACGCGTCCTGATAGAGGACGCCCAGAGCGCGCTGCGCGAGAGCCTGCCCCTCGATGTCCTCCGCTTCGAGGGACTGCTTCGCGGCCTGCAGATAGCGCTCCTCGGCGAGGCGATTGAGGCCGACGGCCTGATAGAGCGCTCCGAGCATCCGCGACACCTGCGGCGCGGGACTCGATTTCGCGATCACCTCGAGCTGCTCGATCGCCTCGGCATTGAGGCCGCGCGATGCGTAGACGTGGGCGGTGAGAAGCCGCGCGGCGTCGCCGGACAATCCGAGCGCGCGAATGCGCTCGACCTCGGCGCGAAGGTCGCCGGCGTCTTTCGTGCCGAGGATCGTGAACCCGAGGTTCGGCTCCGACAGCTCGTCCGAACTGTGCCCGCCGGCGGTGACCGTCACCTTGTACGTCGCCTCCGGCGCGAGCTCGGCGGCGTCGTCGGGGTAGGCCACCGACGTCGCGCCGCTGACCTCCTTCGTCCAGTTCACGTTCGGTCCGCGGACCGAGACGGTGAACGCCGTGACGCCGGCCATCGGCGCCCAACGCAGCGTCGGGCGCGCGGAGAGAAGTTTCGTGCGCCGCGGCGCGATCACCACCGGAACGTTTTCTCCCGCTTCGCCGCGCGTGGGAATGAGCAGGCTTCCCTCGTAGACCAGCGTCCCCTTTTCAGCGCTCGCGCAGGGAACGCCGCTGACGCGTCCCGCCGGCAGCTCGTGCACGGAGAGATCCGCGCAGGCGACGGTGGCGCGTCCCGGATTCGGCACGAACAGGAGATCGCCGCGGCGGAGCACCGTGCCCGCGGCGGCGGACGCGGAGGCGGTCCAGCCCGGCCGCTTGAGGGTCACCTTTCCCTGCGCCGCGACGAGCAGGTGCGCGGAGTCTTCGGCGAGCGCGGCTCCGCACGTGAATGCGAAAGCCAGCGCCGATGCGATCGTGGTTCGTCTCATTGCATCTCCCGGAGCAGTCGCTCCTGTGCGCGCCCGAGCCAACTCGCCTCGACGTCTCCGCGCTCGCCGGGAGCGAAGGCGACGCAGGCTTCCCACTCCGTGGCGGCGTCTTTCTTCTGCGCCTCGAGCACCTGCGCCAGGAGGCAGTGCGCGGCCGCGCCGCCCTGCGGGCGGAGGGCGATGGCCTGGCGCAGGTCATCCTCGGCCTGCAGGAAGTACTCGAGCTTGAAGTTTGCCCAGCCGCGATTCTTGTGCAGCGCGTACTGAACGCGCCGGTCCGGCGGCGCCAGCGGCAGGGCCTGATCGAGGAGGGCCAGGGCGCTGGCAGGATCGCCCCGGCGCAGCACGTACAACCGCGCGAGGTTGTTGTACGCGGGGTACATGCGCACGTCGAGCCTGATCGCGCGCTGGTACCCGCCGAGCGCCTCATCGTAGTCGAGCGTCTCCTCGGAAACGCTGGCGAGGTTGAAGTACGCGGCCGCGTAGTCGGGGTCGAGCTTGATCGCCCGGGCGAAGGACTGCCGCGCGCTGGTGATCCTGCCGGCCTGCCGCAGGCGGACGCCGCGATCGTTGTACAGCCGCGCGATCGACGGCAGCATCAGGCGCAGGAGGACGATCGCGGCGAGCACCCCCAGCGCGAAGAGCGTCTTCCAGGCGCCGTGCGACTGCTTCGCGGCGCGCCTGCGGGTGAGGAAGCGGTCGACCCATTCGCCCCCGGCGCGCGTGAATGCGCTCCCCGCGAGCAGCGCGAGGAGGGCCTGCGACAACGTGCTGAAGAGGCCCAGGAAATCGGGACCGCCGCTCAGGAAGCGGATGGAGATCTCCGCCGCGACGCTGAGCGCGATGGTGATGCACACGCCGGCGAGAATCGCCCAGATCGCGTGAGGCCGGGGAGCCGCGGAGTCGGCGACTTCGTCGAGTGACCACCACCACGCGCTCGCGGGAGTCTGCATCGCCGTCCGCCACGCCGCGAACGCCGGCCGGCCGACCTGCGACGTGAGGGCCGTTGCCCGGCTGCGCAGCCGCCCGTCGAGCTCCGCCACCTCGCTCACGTCCTCGGCGGCGACGTTCGGAACGCCGGCCAGCGCGCGCGCCAGCGCATCCCGCGCGAGAGCGATCGCCAGCGGACCGGTCTCCGGTGCCTCGAGCGCCGCCGCATAGCGCGTGATCGCCTGGGCGACCTCCGCTGGTTCCGGCCGTTGCATCGAGGGCTATTGTCAGCCCTAGTGCAGCTTCTTATCCACACTCACCTGCTCGTGCCAGTCATCCGCCAGCAGGACCTCGATCAACTCCTGCAGCTCCTCCATGTGGAACGGCTTGGTGAGCGCGGCGGTCATGTTGTTGCCTTTGGTGATGGTGAGGATGTCGCCTTTGCCTGAGGCGACGACGACCGGAGTCTGCTTGCCCTGCTGGACGTACCAGGCGATCCACTCCTCGCCGCTCATGCCCGGGAGGTTGAGGTCGAGCAGGATCAGGCGGGTGTCGGGATTCTTGTCGAGAAGGCTCATCCCCTCAAGGGCGCCGGTGGCGGAGAGCACCTCGTATCCGCGCTTCTGCAGATACGACTTATAGAGCGCGAGCACCTCGGGATCGTCTTCGATCGCCAGGATCTTGTTTTCGTTTCTGTCGATGCGTTGAGGCTCCAGCATAGTCTCGGCTCTCCTGCCCCCGGGCTCCTTGCGAGTTCCATGCAAACTGATGCGCAGGAGCCGGGGGCGCGATAATGACCCGCGTGGGAATCGCGCTCTGGCTCGTCTGCGGCGTCGTCTCGTTCGGCCTTGCGAGACTCATTCCGTTCGCGCGGCGCTCGCCATGGGCCGAGCTGGGCGTCACCCTGACGGTGGCCCTGCTGCTGGGCGTGCTCGCCACCGCCCTCGACTTCGGCGGCTGGAAGGAGCTCGACTGGCGCGCGGGACTATTTACCTTTTTCGGATCGTTTGCCGCGGCCGGAACCATTCGCGTCTTACAATCGCCCGGGAAACCCCACGGAGGCCGCTCTTGAAACCGCTCGCTCTGGCAGTGCCGGTCGTTCTCTTGCTTTCCAGTTGTGCCGCTTATAACGCGCAGCACGGGCGTCTCGAACAGCAGTCCGCGCCGTCAGCGGTGGAAAAGACAGCCGCCGCGCCCGCGCCGGCGCCGGCGCACTCGGATGACCCGCTGACGCTGCAGCAGACGCTCCTGGTCGCACAGATCGATCAGTTCCGCGAGGAGCTCAAGGCGAACGGCAAGTACGACTGCTGCGTGAAGCCGGCCTGCCGCCAGTGCGCGATGACCGCCGGCGAGTGCCACTGCCGCGAGGTGATCAGCGCCAACGGCCCCTGCTGCGGCGAATGCACGCAGTCATGGGTCGACGGCAAGGGCAACACCGAAGGCGTGGACCGCGAACAGGTCCTCGCCCACCTCGGATGCCTGCGCGAGCTGTACGACAAGAAGGTGCCGGAGGGGATCACTCCTCCCGGCGAGAAGAAGCCGCCGCAATAGCCGCGCGGGCCTGCCGGGCAATCTCCTCGAGGTCGACGCCGCGCGCGTTCGTCACGCCGGCGATCGCGCGTAAGCCTTCATCCAGCCGCTCCCGGGCGGCGTTGCGCTGGCCGCGGGAGAGGTGGTGCATCCCCGTGCTGATCTGCAGCAATACGCGCACGAGCGGCACCTCATCGCGCACGGCGTCGAAGAAAAGCTCCTCGAACAGATCGCTGGCCTCGAGCCAGTCGCCGTCGCGGAAGTACCGCAACGCGTCTGCGAATCTGGCGTCGTCCTCGAGCGGCGGCAGCAGCACCCGCTACACTCTACCGCCGTGCTTCGTCCGCTCGCGATCATTCCGTTGCTGATCCTCAACCTCCTCCTCTGGGGCACACCCGTGCTCCTCGGCGGTTTGGTCAAGTTGTTGACATTCGGCGGGCCGCGGCGCTGGGTGAACCGGAATCTCCCCTGGCTCGGCGAGCAGTGGGCGCGCGGCAACGACCTGATCTTCGATGCGCTGCTGACGACGCGCTGGGACGTTGCCGGTATCGACGGCCTGCGCCGCGACGGGCGCTACCTCATCATCAGCAACCACGTGAACTGGATCGACATCTTCGCGCTCTTCCGCGTCTTCCGCGGCAAGGCGCCGCTCATCCGCTTCTTCATCAAACAGGTCCTGATCTGGTTCCCGATCGCGGGACAGGCCGCCTGGGCGCTGAGCTTCCCGTTCATGCGCCGCTACTCCCAGGACTACCTCGCGCAGCATCCCGAGAAACGCGGCCGCGATCTCGAGAGCACGCGCAAGGCCTGCCGCCTGTACCGGCACATCCCGGTGTCGATCATCAACTTCGTCGAAGGGACGCGCATCACCCGCGAGAAGCACGACGAACAGCAGTCGCCGTACAAGCACCTCCTGCGTCCGCGCGTCGGCGGCATCGCCTTCGTCCTGGCCTCCCTCGGCGAGCAGCTCGACGCGATGATCGACGTGACGCTGATCTACGAGCCCCGGGACGCGACCATGTGGGACTTCGTCACCAACCGCGTCCCGCGCATCATCGTCCGCGCGCGCCGCCTCGACCTCTCCCCCGAGTTCTGCACCGGCGACGCGGTCGAGCCCGGCCCCGCGCGCGAGCGCTTCAAGTCGTGGATCGAGCAGGTGTGGCGGGAGAAGGATCAGTTGATAGACTCCCTGCCGGAGTCGCAGCCGTGAGGCTCACCATGCGCAGGGAACTCTCCGCGATGCTTCTCGTGATCGTCGCCGTGCAGCTGCTCGGCGGAATGGCGTTCGCCTCGAATTGCGAAGAGCCCTGCCGTGACGAAGCGCCGGGCGCGGGCTGCCCGCCGGTCTGCGCGCTCTGCACGAGCTGCACGCACGCGCAGCCGGCCATCGTGCAGCGCGCGGAGGCCGGCGTGCCGCTGATGTCGGCGCAGCACTTCGTGCCGCAGCAGCGTGCATCCGTCTCCTCTCCCCGAGCGGACGACATCTTCCACGTCCCGCTCCCCGGCTGATCGACAGCTCCCTTCGTCGTCTCAACAGCCGAGGTCTTCATGAGTCGATTCATCGTATGGGCAGGCGTCGCCCTGCTTTCACAGGTCACTCTTACATTGGATGACGCGCTCGAGCGCGCGCGGCAAGCGGCGCCGGCGATCGTCGCGGCGCGGATGCGCATCGACGAAACGCGCGGGCGTGTCGCCGGCGCAGCTCTTCGCTTCCCGTCCAATCCGACGATCGAAGTCGAGGCCGGACGGCGGAGCGGTGCCGCGGCGTCGACCGACTACGGCGTCGAAGTCGGACAGGAGCTCGACCTGCCGCAACGGCGGCGGGCGCGCATCGACGCGGCGCAGGCGGCCGTCACGCAGGAAGAGCAGCGGGCAGCCGTGGCCGAGCGCGACGTACTGGCCGTGGTGGCCACGTCGTTCCTCCGGGCGCTCGAGGCCCGCGAGCGCGCCGGCGCGGCGGCGAGCGGACGGCAGCTCGCGGACGAGGCGCTGCGCATCGCCGAGCGGCGCTACGCCGCCGGGGACGTGGCGCAGCTCGACGTGAATCTCGCGCGCACCGCGGTCTCGCGTTCCGACTCCGAAGTGCGCGCGGCCAACGCGGCGTTGACCGGACACCTGGCGCAGCTGCAGGTGCTCCTCGGCATGACGCAGCCGGTGACGGCCGGCGGATCGCTGCGCGACGCCTTGCCGCTGCCGGCCGCGGATCTCATCGCACACGCGGCCGGGCGGCCGGACGTGCGCGTCGTCGAGGCGGAGATCGCCGAGGCGGAGGCGGAACAGCGGCTCGCGCGGACGCTCCGCTGGCCGGACTTCGGAGTGCGTGGCGCGTATCGCGCCGAGGAAGGCGACCGCGTGGTGCTGGGCGGCGTCGGTCTCACGCTGCCCGTTTTCAATCGCGGACAGGAGGCGACGGCGATCGCGAACGCGCGGCTCGCACGATTGCGCGCGGAACGGGAGGCGCTGACCCGTACGATCGAAGCGGAAGTGCGCGGCGGCATCGCGCTGCATGACGCGCTGCGCGAGGCGGCGGCGCAGTACGAGCGGACGGTCCTGCCGCTCGTCGAAGAAAACGAAAAGCTGGCGCTGGAGAGCTACGAAGCCGGCCAGATCGGCCTCGGCGATCTCCTGCTCGTCCGGCGCGAGGCGCTCGATGCCCGGCGCGCTCTCATCGATCAGCTCATCGAAACGCGCCTCGCGGAAGTCGAGCTGCGCACCCGTGCAGGAGCCTGGAAATGAACCGGAAGATTCTGTTGACCGCGGCGCTCGTCGCCTTGCTCGCCTTCGGCTGCAAAAAGAGCGAAACCGAAGGCGAGCATCACGAAGGGGAAGCACAGACGACCGAAACGCACGCCGAGCGGCCGGCCAACATGCTCGAAGTCGAAGAGACGATGCTGCGCGACCTGCGGCTGACGACGACGACGGTCGAGCAGCGGCCGGGCGGCGAAGGCGTGAGCGTCGTTGGCGAGCTGCAGGCGGACCAGGCGCGTTACGCGGAAGTCGGCGCGCCGGTGACGGCACGCGTCGTCCGCCTGCTCGCCGCGGCGGGACAGAACGTGCGCGCGGGACAGGTGCTCGCCGAGGCGCAGAGCGTGGAGCTCGGGCGTGCGCGCGCGGAGTACGACGGTGCGGAAGCCCGCGTCACGCTCGCACGCGCGGCGCTCGAGCGGAAGCGCGCCCTGTCCGACCGGATCGTGCCGCGCCGTGAGGTGCAGGAGGCCGAGGCGGACCTCGCGGCGGCGCAGGCGGACCTTCGCGCGGCGGGAGCGGCGTTGCAGGCGCTCGGTGCGTCGCCGACGCGCGGCGGTGACGCCTCCCGTCTGCCGCTCGTCGCGCCGATCGCCGGCACGATCATCGAGCGGAACATCAACCTCGGGCAGATGATCGATCCCGAGCACGTCGCCTTTCGCATCGGCGACCTCGGCAGCCTCTGGCTCGTCGCGCACGTCTTCGAGCGCGATGCCGTGCGCGTCGCGATCGGCGCGCCGGCCCGCATCACGCTCGCGGCGTATCCCGGCCGGACCTTCACGGGACGCGTGATCTACGCCGGCCGCCAGGTCGAAGCGGCCTCGCGCACGATTCCCGTGCGCGTGGAGCTGGCGAATCCGCAGGGGCTGCTGCGCCCCGGCATGTCTGCGAGCGCCTGGCTTCAGGTCTCGACGGCCGGACAGAACGTCGTCACCGTCCCCGTCGCCGCGCTGCAGCGCGTGCGCGATCAATGGGTCGTCTTCGTGCCGAAGAGCGCGCGCACGTTCGAGATCCGCACCGTCGGACGCGGGCGCGACCTGCAGGGCGAAGTCGAGATCCTGAGCGGACTGCGGCCGGGCGAGACGGTCGTCGTCGACGGCGCGTTCCTGCTGAAGGCGGAAGCGGAGAAGGCCGAAGGCGGAGGCGATCACCATGACCACTGATCAGCCTTCGCTCATTGCGAAGATCATCACGCGCTCGTTCGCGAAGCCGGTCGTGGCGTTGCTGCTCGTCCTCGCCGGCGCGGCGGTCGGCGCGGTATGGCTGGCCGACCTCCGGCGCGACGTGTTCCCCGATCTCTCCGCGCCGGTCTTCAACGTGATCGTGCAGAACGCGTCGATGGGCGCGGAGGAGCTGGAGACGGCGATCGCGATCCCGATGGAAGTCGCGCTGAGCGGCCTCCCGAGCGTGCGCCGCATTCGCTCCAACTCGCAGCTCGGCGTCGCCAGCACGACCATCGAATTCGAGCCGGACGCCGACTACTACCGCTCGCGGCAGCTCGTCGCGGAGCGCGTCGCGCAGGCCACGACCGAACTGCCGCCCGGCACCGAGACCCCGCTGGTCTCGAGCCTCACCGGCCGGCTCAACGAGATCTTCGAGTTCACGCTCGAAGCCGACGCCGGCGTCATGGACGCGATGACCCTCCGCGACCTGGCGGAGTTCGAGGTGAAGAACCGCCTCCTCGCCGTTCCCGGCGTCGCCGCCGTCGAGCGCCTCGGCGGATACCTTCGCCAGTTCCAGGTGCAGATCGATCCGAACCGGATGTCGGCGCGCGGCATCTCGCTCGATGAGGTGATGCATGCGGTCGAGGGCGCGAACAGGAACGCCTCCGGTGGCTTCGTCGTGCAGGGTCCGATGGAGTGGAACGTGCGCGCGATCGGGATGGCGCAGTCGATCGACGATCTGCGCTCGACGGCCGTCGCCGTGCGCGGGACCACGCCGGTGCTGCTCGGCGACATCGCCGAGGTGCGCGAGGCACCGGCCGTGCGGCGCGGCATCGCGCATCGGCTGAAAGGCGAAGTCGTGAGCTGCCGGGTCTCCAAGCAGTTCGATGCGGACACGGTGAAAGTCGCGGCCGGCGTGCGCCAGGCGTTCGTCGAGCTGCAGAAGAGCCTTCCGAAAGGCGTGCAGCTCCGCAGCGTGTACGACCAGTCGGAGCTGGTGCAGTCGTCGCTCTCGGGCGTCGGGCGGGCCGTGCTGATCGGCGCGTTCTTCGTCGTGCTGGTGCTGTTCACGCTGCTCGGCGATCTCCGCGCCGCGCTGGTGGTCACGTTCACGATTCCGCTCTCGCTGGCGCTCGCGGGCATCCTGCTGCATGAGGCGAACGTCGGCCTGAACACGATGACCCTCGGCGGCCTGGCCATCGCGGTGGGACTGCTCGTCGACGCGGCGATCATCGTCGTCGAGAACGTCGTGCACCGGCTGACGCAGCACCGGAATGCCGGCCGGCTCGAGACCGCGCTCGCCGCCTCGATCGAAGTCGGGCGGCCGATCACGTTCGCCACGCTCATCGTCATCGCCGTCTTCCTCCCCCTCTTCGCCATGACCGGCATCGAGGGGCGGATGTACAAGCCTCTGGCGGCCGCGGTCATCGCGGCGGTCGCGGCGTCGCTCGTGCTCGCGCTCACGCTCGTGCCGATCGCCGCGGCGTTCATCCTGCGTCCGCGCCCCGAGGGAACGGACGAGGATGTGCCGGTCATCCGGAAGCTGAAGCAGTGGTACGCGCCGCTGCTCGAGCGGTGCATGCGCCGCGCGGGACTGGTGCAGCTCGTGACGCTGGCGATCACGATTCCGGCGCTGGCGCTGGCCTTCGCCGTCGGCTCGGACTTCATGCCGCAGCTCGACGAGGGCGCGTTTCTCGTGCAGACGATCCTTCCCACGGAAGCATCGCTCGATGAAGTGGACCGGTTGAATCACCGCGTCGAGGATCTCTTCCGGGGAATCCCTGAAGTCGAGGACGTCGTCCGGCGAACCGGACGCGCGGAGCGGACAGAAGACCCGATGCCGCACACGATCTCCGACGTGCTGGTGGTATTGAAGAAAGAGCGGACGCGCGACCTCGACACGATCGAGCGCGACATGCGCGAGCGCGTCGAGCACGTGCCCGGCGTCTCACTGCTGTTCACGACGCCGCTGGGCATGCGCATCGACGAGGGGCTGGGCGGCACGCCGGCCGACCTGTCGGTGCGCATCTTCGGACCCGACCTGAACGCGCTGGCCAGTCTCGGCGAGCAGGCGAAGGCGATCATGAGCCGCGTCGAGGGCATCGCCGACCTGCGCGTGGAGCGCATGACCGGCCTGCCGCAGCTGAAGATCACTGTCGATCGCGAGGCCACGGCGCGCGTCGGGCTGACTCCCGGAGACGTCATCGACGCCATCCGCATCGGCATGGTCGGCCAGGAAGCGTCGAGCATCTGGATCGGGCAGCGGAACTACGACCTCGTGGTCCGGCTGCAGGACGATGCCAGGAGCGACATGACCGCGATCGGCTCCCTGCTGATCGACGGCCACGACGGCTCGCGCATCCCGCTCAACCAGCTGGCGACGATCGCCAAGACGTTCGGGCCGGGTGCGATCCGCCGCGAGGCCGGCAGCCGCCGCATCGCCGTGGAATCGGGCGTGGAAGGACGCGACCTCGGCGGCGCGGCCCGCGACGTGCGCGCGGCGCTGGAGCGCGGCCTGAAGCTCCCGGCCGGCTACTTCCTCAACGTCGGCGGCCGCGTGGAGAGCCAGGAGCGCGCGACGCGAGCGCTGCTCGTGGCGATCTGCGTCGCCGTCTTCGCGGTCTTCATCCTCCTCTATCTCGCCCTCGGCTCGACCGCGGAGGCGCTGGTCATCCTGACGACGCTGCCGACCGCGTTCGTCGGCGGCATCGTGGCGCTGCTGATCGCCGGCGAGAGCTGGAACGTCTCGTCGCTGGTCGGACTGATCGGCCTTTTCGGAATCGCCGTCCAGAACGGACTCGTGCTCATCTCGCAGACCAGGGGACTGCTCGCGGAAGGCCTGCCGTTCGACACCGCGCTGCGCGAAGCGAGCATCGGCCGCGTGCGGCCGAAACTCATGACCGCCTGCACCGCGATCCTCGGCCTCCTCCCGCTGCTCGTCCTGCGCCTGCACGGAACCGAGATCGAACGCCCGCTGGCGATCGTCATGATCGGCGGCCTCGTGACCTCGACCCTCTTCACCCTCTTCGCCCTGCCGACGTTCTATACCTTCGTCCACCGCTGGCGGCGAGGTACTTAGTCACCTGCGGGATACATCGAGCAGGCGCTGCCGCAGGCAAGCGGTATGTCCTTTGCGTCTGTTCTCGAGTGCACGCCTGATCAGCTCCATCCTCAGACGGTAGTCCCCGAAAGGATGTGAATATGGCGACTCAGGTCCAAACCGCTTTAGAGGCGTCCGAATCCCGCTACCGGCGCCTCTTCGAGACCGCGCAGGATGCGATCCTCATCCTCGACGCCGAAGAGAAGCCCGGGACGATCATGGACGCCAATCCGTTCGTGATCGACTTGCTCGGGTACTCGCTCGACGAATTGATCGGGAAGGAGCTGTGGGAGATCGGTCTGTTCTCCGACAAGCAGGAGAGCAAGAACGCGATGCAGCGGCTGCAGCAGGAAGGCTACATCCGCTACGAAGACATCCCGCTCGAGACCAAGCAGGGAAAGCGTGTGGACGTGGAGTTCGTCAGCAACTCATACGTCGTCGATGGCCGGAACGTGATCCAGTGCAACATCCGCGATATCACCGAACGCGTCCAGGCTGCCCATGCCCTCGGAGCTTCCGAGGCGCGCTACCGGCGGCTCTTCGAGACCGCCCAGGATGCGATCCTCATCCTCGAGGAAGCGGGTGGAAAGATCATGGACGCCAATCCCTTCGTGATTGATTTGCTCGGGTACTCCCTCGACGAATTGATCGGGAAGGAGCTTTGGGAGATCGGTCTGTTCTCCGACAAGCAGGAGAGCAAGAACGCGATGCAGCGGCTGCAGCAGGAAGGCTACATCCGATACGAGGACATGCCGCTCGAGACCAAGCGCGGAAAGCGCGTGGAAGTGGAGTTCGTCAGCAACTCCTACATGGTCGGGGACCTCAAAGTCATTCAGTGCAACATTCGCGACATCACCGACCGGAAGTGGGCGGAGGAGGCGGCGCGCATCAGTGCCGGGCGTTTCCGGTTCCTCGCCGAGTCGATGCCGATCATCATCTTTACGGCGACGCCCGGCGGAGCGATCGACTACTGCAATCGCCAGTTGACGGAGTTCACAGGGCTGCCGTGCGAGGAAGTCTGCACGGCAGGCCGCGCGCCGTTCACGCACCCCGATGACGTGGAAGAGGACGACCGCCTGTGGCGCCACGCGATCGCGAGCGGCGAACCGTTCCAGTGCGAGAGCCGCTTCCGCCGCGCCGACGGCGTCTATCGCTGGCACCTGACTCGCGCCGCGGCCATGCGCGATGCCGGGGGGATCGTGATCTGGGTCGGTTCGAGCACCGACATTCACGACCGGAAGAGCGTCGAAGAAGCGCTCGTCCGGCAGTACCACGAGTCCGAGGCGCTCAGCCGCGCCAAAGACGAGTTTCTGGCCACGAGCTCTCACGAGCTGCGGACCCCTCTCACCTCGATTCTCGGCTGGTCCGAGCTTCTCGTGACCGGCGGGCTGGATCCCGAGACCCAGCGCGAAGCGCTCGATTCCATCCGGCAGTCCGCGCGGGCGCAGTCCCGGCTGATCGACGACATGCTCGATGTCTCGCGCCTGCTCACCGGGAAGCTCGAACTGAACAGCGAGCCGGTCGATGTGGCGGCGGCCCTGCTGCTCGCGATCCGCGCCATCACGCCCGCGGCCGAGAAGAAGAACCTCGAGCTGGAGAAGTCCTTCGCGCGCGGCGCTTCGCGCGTGGACGGCGATCCGACGCGGCTCCAGCAGATCTTCTGGAACATCCTGGCGAACGCCGTGAAATTCACCCCGGCCGGCGGGCGCATTCGCGTACGCCTCTCGTCGAGAGACTCACGGGTGGACGTCGTGGTGAGCGATACCGGACAAGGGATCAGCCCCGGATTTCTTCCGCGCGTGTTCGACAGCCTGAGTCAGGAGGGCGGCAGCAGTACCCGCGAGCACGGCGGCCTCGGTCTTGGCCTCTCGATCGTCAGGCAGCTCGTGCAGATGCACGGCGGCACGGTGCACGCCGAAAGCGCCGGTGAAGGCAAAGGCGCCACCTTCACGGTCTCGCTTCCGGCCCGCCGCTTCACGGCCGTCACGGAAGAGCCCCGGTTGCACGCCCGTGATGCGAATCAGCCGCCCGCTGCCCCCCACGAGGCGGTTTCGATCGCGGGCATGCACGTGCTGGTGGTCGATGACGAATCGGAGATGCGGAAGTTGATCTCGACCGTTCTGCGCGGAGCCGGCGCCTCCGTCGTCACGGCGAGCAGCGCCGCGGAAGCCTTCGAGCAATTGACCGCGCAGTCCTTCGATGCGCTGGTGAGCGACCTCGCCATGCGGCTGAGGATGGTCACTCTCTCACGCGCCGCATCCGGGCCCGCGACGACGATAAAGCCGCGATTCCGGCCGTCGCCGTGACCGCCTATGGCGGCCCGCTGCAGCGCGAGCTGGCGCTTTCCGCCGGCTTCGATGACTACCTCAAGAAGCCGTTCGCGCCACAGGAGCTGGTGCGTGCGGTAGCGGGTGTTCTCGCCAGGACCCGTTGATCCCGTACCCGCGAATCCGTGTCTTTTCAGCCGCAAAGCGCGCCTTCCTCGACGTGCTGCGGCTCCTTCGGGCGGGCGTACTCGATGACCTCGCGCACCACGCGCCCGAGCCTTCGCTGCGCCTGCACGAGGCCGAGCACTTTGCCGATCGCCGCGCCGGCGATCGCCCCGGCCAGGATCACGCCGGCGATGACGGTCCACGGAGCGCCGCGGAATCCGATCAGCGCGGCGGCCGCGCCCGCGAGCACGCCGAGGAGGAGGCCTTGCGCGCCGGTGTCGCAGCCGCACGCGTAGAAGTTGCGGTTGATGTCCCGCTCCCACGCCTCCCTCCGCGGATCCTCGGCCATGACGCCGCCGAGGCGCACCGTGCCCAGGACGCGCGGCCTCAGGAACGGCACCACGGTCAGCGCATTGAGCTGCGACGAATGATCGATGACGTGCTCGCGTCGTTTCATGTCTCGTTCCTTTCTCAGAAGTAGGTCACGTGTTTGGACATCCGCACCCAGAGCGCCTGCCCGTCGTTCATGCGCGGGTTCACGCGGTCGGGCGGCGTCGCCGACTCGGGATTGCACTGCCCCTGCGTGCCCATCATGTTGCGGTTGTCCTCGTCGACGCATCGGTGCACGAGATTGCAGCTATGGCCGCATTCGTGACCGAGAGTGCGGGGGCTGGGATGCGGCAGCCGCAGCGCGCCGTTGGTGGTGTTGAAGTCGTTGACCCAGAGCGAGCAGCCGGCGGCATTCTGGATGTCGCGCACGAAGAAGCAGGTCAGCGGCGCGCCGTAGCCGGCGAGCCGGCGCCACGCGCCGAAGAAACAGTTCCGCGTGACGCGGAGCTGGAACCCGCTGCCGGTCGTGCCCCAGTCCCCGCTGGGGTCGCAGGAGTGGTCGAGCAGGTCCGCGCCGCTGTTCGACCCGTCGGTTGCGACCCACGACTCGTCCACCGTCTCCGCGCCGGCGAAGCCGCTGGAGTAGTGGAAAGGCCGCAGCGGGATGATGCGCACGTTCGCGTCGCGCTTGTAGACGTCGACCGCCGTCTGCAGCAGCGACACCGCCACTTCCGGCGTGGCCACGGGCTGTCCGTTCTCGTCGCGCAGGATGACCGTGCAGACGCGCAGGAGCTTCTCCGGACGAACGCCCACCGCGCCGAGGATCAGGTCGGGGACGTTGGCCAGGATCCCCAGGACGCTGGTGAGGACGCCGAGCACCCAGCGGATGATCGACCCGACATACGGGATCATCTCCAGCAGCTCGACGATCGCCGCGAACGCGGAGAGCACCCAGCCAAGGATCGACGTAATCGTGACCAGCACGGCGTTGACCACCGTGGTGACGATGTCCCAGATGACGCAGACCAGCGTGGTGGTGATGTTCCAGGTCACGCAGACGAAGTTGGAGATCCACGTCCAGGCCACACAGACGATGTTCGTGACCCACACCACGACATGGCACACCATCGAACACGGCCACCACGTGCAGCAGGAGCTGTGTCCCTGATCCGCGGTGGCCGCGCACTGGTTGTAGCCCTGGTCGGCCCACTGGCCGCATTGCTCGTGACGCTGTTCCGCCCACTCCACACATCCGGGCATGGCCTGTCCCTCCCTGGAAAGGATAGTGAGAGGAGGAGCGGAAGCGTTTCACGCGTGCGAAACCTCGAGTTTGCGTGTGTGAACCGTGAGTTCACGATCGTGTTTTGCCATTTCACGACCGTGTCGCGCGAGTTTACGACCGTGTCGCGCCGGTTTACGACCGTGTCGCGCCGGTTCACGACCGTGTCGCGCAGGTTTACGGCCGTGTCGCGCCGGTTTACGACCGTGTCGCGCCGGTTTACGGCCGTGTCGCGCCGGTTTACGGTCGTGTCGCGCAGGTTTACGGTCGTGTCGCGCAGGTTTACGACCGTGTCGCGCAGGTTTACGACCGTGTCGCGCAGGTTTACGGCCGTGTCGCGCAGGTTTACGGGTGTGGAACTAAGGCGCGGCTGTTACAACTTCAAGGACCCACTGGACAATATTCAGCACCAGGCCTATATTTGATCCAGCCGCCCGGGCCGGTTGAGTCATGCTGGTTGACGAGAAGGCGCAGGGTTCTGGAACCACCTACCGACGGGTAGCCTAGTACGTCCCGATTCAAGCGTGACCGCGACAAGTGCTTGTGCAATGGCCGTCGCGCTCCACGTGGAGTTTGAGCTGAGCTCCTCCAGCGCTTGTCTTACCGCGTATACCGGCAGCGTGCTGTCTGGCGTTGCCGGTAAGGCTCCCGAGGTTCCGGACTTCGGGGATCATCGGCCGGATCGGCGCCGCGGTGGACCAGGCGTCGCCGATTCACAACGGTCCCGGTAAAGGGACGGGAGAGAGAATCATGTCCGTCGTTAAGAGTTCCATCACCAAGCCCGCCACGGAGGCGGCAACCGATACGCCGATGCTCACGCCCGAGCAGGTCGTCGAGCAGCTGCGTGTCATGCGGCAGCAGATCCCGGAGTTCGTGCAGTTGTCGGATGCACGCGAGATCCGCCAGTTCCGGCGCCTCGCGAAGGTGACCCCGGAGTTTGCCCGGGAGGGGATCGGCGCCGTCGGCGCATCATCGGTCGTGCAGGAAGCCATCGGCAACACGCCGGCGGAACTGCATCAGGCCGAGGATGAGGCCGCGCGGTGGGCCGTGGCGGAGAGCGAGCTGCGCGCGGTGTTCCACGGCGTCGCCGCGGCCAACCTCGTCCGCCGTCATCGCATCGGACTGGCGGTGCTGCAGGCGTACAACGTCAGCCGCCAGCTGGTGCGCCAGGACGAGCACGCGAACCTGGTGCCGCACGTCCAGCGGATGAAACAGGTCCGCAAGTTCGGCCGCCGGCGCAGCAAGCCGGCCGATCCGCAGCCCCAGCCGCATTCGTAACCCGCGGCAAAAAGTAGTAAAGACCGGGCGCACTTCGGTGCGCCCGGTCCCTTGAAAGGAAACCTCAATGGCCATAAAGAAGCTGAAGGCGGAACCGATCCTTCGCAAGCTCGCCGAGATGCGCAAGTCCATCCCCTACCTCGACGAGGCCCCCCCGCGCCCCGCCCACGACGGCCGCACCACACCGCTCGACGGGTTCCCGCTGGAGACCGCCGAGGACTTCGAATACGCCGCCGTCGCGGAGGGCCTGCAGTCGCTCGCCGACGACTTGTCGGCCGTCATCGAGCAGAAACGCGCGCGGCTCAAAGAGCACGCGCTGGAGGTCTATTACACCGCCGAGGAGCTCGCGCGCGATCCGGAGCACGCCGATCTGATCCCGCTCGTCGAACGGATGCGGCAGGCTTACCAGAACGATTACGGCCGCCCCATTCCGCCGCGGAAGAAGGCGTGAGGTTTCAGTGATCCGGACCTGGAGCCGGCGACGTGTCGAACCCGGGACCGAGAGCTTGGGTCTCCTACTCTAGCAACTGAGCTACGCCTGCCCGATACGCGTGGCAGCAGCGGGTCGACGCAGACGTTTCTACGAGAACGCCGCGGAGATGCTCTTGCCCATTCGGCTTTAAGCGTTGACACGCCTTCCCGTCCGGCTCCATATTGCTACACGTCGGCCCATCCATCCTTCAATCTTTCACGTAGCCGGCGAGAGGTCGAGCAATGAACGTGTACCTGCGTTTTGTGTCTGCGCTGTCCATTCTCATCATCACGGCCACGCTCACCGCACAAACAGGACTGCCAGCGGATTGTCTGCTGCGTTACTTCCCCCGCTGCGGACCGCCGCGAGTCGTCTGCGTGAACCTGCACGTCTTTCAGGACAACGACGGCAAAGGGAACTGGCAGAACACGCCCGAGGGCCGCACGCAGCTCGAACAATTGATCAAATGGGTCAATGGATATCTGCGGATGGAGAACTGTTCGCCGACCGATCCATGTCCCGGCGTGATCTATGGGATGAAGGACACGCAGATCCGGCTGGCAATCAGGAACATCTATTTCTATCGGAACAGCGCATTGCGGACGTCGTCCGACGGCGCGACGCTGCAGAAGGCGGCCTTCGCCGCGCACCCCGGCGCGGCGCGCCAGCTCAATATCTATTTCACACAACCGAATCCGATTCCAGGCGCCCCGCCGGTAACGCCGCCGTCGACGAATATGGCTCTCGATCAATTGATCATCGTCATGAGCTCGTACGACAGTGACATGCCATACCGCAGCGCCACAGACCTCGCCGCAAACTTCGCGCGCGCGCTCGGGCTCCTCGGTACGACCAGCGGCTGGTTCCCGGAAACCTGCGACAAGACCTCGTGCGATTACCTCAGCGACGTCTTCTGCGGCAGCAAATGCCCGCAGGACGGCGGCGATCCCGCGTCATCGACGAGAACAGCGACGAACAACATCATGGCCGGCGGCTGTTTTTTCAGCGACCTGCAGATTGCGCGCATGCATCGCACGCTGTCGACACTCAGTCCGCGCAAATATCTCGAGCCCTGTGGATGCGTGAAACCGCCCGACGCTCTGGCCTTGTGGCTCTCGTTCGATGACTCTGGTGCCACGACGACAAACGTCTTCGGTGCAGCGGCAGAGAAATCGGGCCCATTGACCGAAGGTCCGATGATGGTCGGCAAGAGCCTCTGTTTCGATGGTCGGAGCGCGGCGATCAAAGTCGCACATGACGCCGGGCTACAATTCGGCAGCGGCCCATTCACGATCGATGCATGGGTGAGGCGGCGGCCGCCGGACGACGGCGTGCGCGTGATCGTCGACAAGCGTGTCGTCGGCAGATCCGTGAATGGATTCGAGTTCATGCTCTACAACGGCCGCCCCGGCCTCCAGCTCGGCGACGGCGCGTACTCGAATTTCTTTGCCACGCCGGAAGTTCCCGCGGACGGCGCATTTCATCACGTTGCCGTGACGGTCAATCGCACCAGCGCGACCGGAGGCGTCTTCTATCTCGACGGCGCTCCATTGTCGCCGGCGTTCAATCCGACCGTGCGTTCCGGCTCGCTCAATAACACCGCGCCGCTTTACGTCGGGATGGAGTCGGCCAGAACGAGTTTCTTTAGCGGATGCCTGGACGAGGTCGAGCTCTTCCGCCGCGCGTTGTCGCCCGCCGAGGTCAAGGAGATCGCCGACGCGGCCGGTACTGGAAAATGCCGCCTGTTCCTGCCGGCATCGCCAGCAGCAAGTTTTTGCAGCACGAATTCGACCGTCAATGCGAAGCACCGGATCTGCAACAACTCGACGGAAGATCGCGAGTTCCATTACGCGTTTACGCCACTGCCTGCCGGCGGGAATTGCACGATTGCAGGACCGACGGGCTTCACGCCGCAGGGTGGCGTGATTCGCGTTCCGGCCGGCCATTGTTTTGACCTCGGTGTCATGATCGATCGTCCCGCTGCCATGAAGGCCGCGGGCGACCGCGCCTGTTATCAGGTCACGCTCACTGAAGCGCCCGACACGATCCTTTACACGAGCGGCGTCGTGGAGGACCGGCGCAATCAATGCGACGTGCAGACCGGCGACAAAAACGCGCCCAATCTCCCGCTCGGAATCCGTCAGACGTCGTTCTGTGACGCCAGTCAGCGCGGGGCCGACTGGAGCTCGAAGATCCTCATGTCACGTGGGGGCAGTCCGACGCCGCGCTTTACGATCGCCAACCCCACCACCGGCGGAAATCCGGGTGAATACCGCTCAGTCCAGCTCGTGACCGGCACCTATCTGACGATCTCAAACTCTCTCGGCGGCGACAGCTTCGTGCCAATGACCGACGGAACCATCGTCGAAGTCGACGGCGCATTCGACGTCCGCCTCGCCAGTTCGTTGACACCGGTACAAGTGTCATTGCTGCTGGAACAGGACGGTCAGTTTTTCTATGGACCGCGCATCAATGTCACGACCACCACATGGAAACACGAGCAGCAGCTGGCATTGAAGGTAGCTGATTTCACGACGCTCCCTGTTGGTGTCGGTCTGCCGGGCAATCGTCCCGATTTCTCTTGCGGCGCAAAACCGATCCGGCTCGGATACGCGACGCTGCTCAATGCACCGGGCATGAATACCATCGGTATCGACAATTGGTGCGTAACTTTCCGGACGCGTTGTTGTGCAGCCGCAGCGCCCGCCGCAGTGGCCGCCCCGCCCGCTCAGGACGTTGAACCGTGTTGTGACGAGCAGGTGACGGTCGATGCGGGAGGAAATATCGTCCTTCCCGATGACGCGGATTCAAACACGCCTCCGATCGTCGAGTACATCGATCAATCGAACGGCCCGGTCAATGAGCTCTATCCGCAGTTCGATACGAGCGTCGACACGTGGTATCCGCAAGTGCCGTGCGACGGCTGCATCGGCGGCGATGTGCCTGAAGAGGCAATGAAGCCCGACCTTCAGCAGGCGCTCGCGGACATTGGATTGCCGGGCGTTTCGCTCGATGACATCAATACGACGCTGCAGGACGTCGAGCGGGTGGTCGATGAGCTGACAATCGGGGAGAAAATCTCGTTCTCGGAGCTCGCGCCGGTTTCGAAGCCATACGCCGCCCCTGCACTTCCGCACAAAAATGAACCGGTGCCCTCACCCGTGGGACCACGGCCCATGGTAGAAGGATATGTCTTCGGAGGCCGCGACATCGTCTTCGTTCACGGATTACAGGTCGGAGAGATCGTCACCAAACTCAACCCAAATTCCTCCGATTACAAGGCGGCGAACGCGACATGGGTCGTCGAAAAGGACCTGGCTCGCGATGCGTCGGCCAAGAATCCTGAGTACTACGACGGCGGCTATTTCAAAAACGTCGCAAACGACGTTTGGCGACAGCACATCGAAAAACTTCTGCGAGGAAAGAACAAGGCTAATCGTTACCTGATCGTCAGCTACAACTGCTCGGAGCGAATGGAGATCGGCGCCCAGGCCGTCCTGCGGCAGATCGCTGACGCCATGAATTTCGGCACCGGTGTCATCGATCCCCTCAACCCCGGCAAGGTCGTGACCGATTTCGGCACGCCAAGCCTCGTCCTCGTCACACATTCCACAGGCGGACTCATAACGGACGTTGCTTATACCGCCGCGGCCAACAATCCGAACCTCGGCGTCAGCTACATACCGAAATACACGAAAGGGCGCGTGGCCGCGCACTCCGCGTTCGGCGGCTCGGCGCTCGCCACAGCCGCCATCGCCGGCAGTGCGCTGGCGAACAAGCTGCCGCCGTGGGTGTGCCAATTCACGAGACTGGCCATCGAGCTGGCGCATCCCGATGTCGAAGTCACGCAATGTCCGATGACTCCGAACGTCGTGATGAACAGCATTCTCGTCGACCTCGTGCCGCTCGTCGCGCAGCGGAAATGGGGCGCGTCCGTGCACGATTCGGGAATTCCCACGGTGGTCATCGGCGGCGCGCATCCAACGTTTGTCTGGCCCTTCAAGTACATTCTGCATCCGGGCTTCGATGACGGCGTCGTCAGCGTCAACAGTCAGTTTGCGATCCAGAACACGATGCTCATGTGGCCGAGCGGCTTCCGCCCGCGCGGATTGTTCGGAGCTTTGAAGGTCTTCGACGCCGGTCTGTTCGGTCCTCTGGGCGGACGTACGCTACTGAACGTGGGAGTGGCGAAGATCACCTCCAATACGCTGAACAATCCTCTTCGCGCCATCTCCTACTACGTCGATCAGGCCGTCAATACCGCACCCGCCGTGGCCATGGCCTTACCGCCGCTACTGGTTGCGTCCGGTCCGATTCCGTGGACCTCCGCGTCCGGCATGCGCCAGCCGGTCGGCTCCAATTACGAGCTGCACGACGATCTCGTCAATCCGGCGACCGGAATCGCCGCCAGCTTCAATCCCCTGCGGCGCGCACCGAAGCACTACTCGTATCTGTTCAGTACATCGGATCACTCATTCGGCACGACGACGCCGCACGATGACCGCAATTACCGCAATACACCATTCGGGTGGCAGACGGGCGGTGAGAAGAACTGGGAGGAAACGCGCGTGATCACCGACGGCGCGATTTATCAGAAATACGCCATGCCTTATGCAAACGATGATGCACCCCTGCTCCGGTTTGAAAAAACGCCGGTCCCCGAGGAGCGGGTTCGCGGTCTGCGCGTCCGCTACCTCGCCTTCCGGCGATTCCGGGTCGTGTGGCGTGAGGCGTGGATCTGGAAACGCCTCTATTACGTGCTTCCGGGCTCGGACAATAGGGTTCAATTCGACTATGTTTATGAAACGGTTTTGCAGTGATTGTGGAAGATCACGAGCCGCGTTTTTTTCGTCGACGATGACTGGCCTCCCGAGAGCCGCGGCCGGAGCGCAAGGACGCGTAAGGCTGAGCACCCACTGCTCGCCGTGACCGCAGAAGACGCGAGTCAGAGGTCTCGCTGTCAGGCGCGGTTGGGGAAGTTGTAGGCGGCGACGAAGGCGGGATCGCCGTCCAAGGCGGCGAGCGTTTCCGGTTGAATCTCGTTGAAGAGCAGATCGGCGACGTAGTCGTGGACGCCGCGGGCGGCGGTGTGATTCGGGGAAACGCTCAGCAGCACGCGCGGATCGCGGCGCCAGCCGGCGGCGGCCTGATGCTCCATCGCGCGCACGATGACCGCGGAAGAAGGGGTGAGGGATCTGAAATTGGAGGTGTGCCCGGCATCACACCGGCGCGTGCGCCGGCACACATTGGCAGCGTCGTCGAAATAGCGATACTGCCGCGGGAGTTCATCAAGCGTGTACCCACCAGCCATATCGACGACGAGAAGGTTCGCGACGACAGTCGCGGCCATCCTCGTGCTGTTCGTCACGGCAATGCCGGCCGCGGCGGCGTGCTGCCCCGGCAAGACGGGCATTCCGATGGCGTCCATGCATGCGTCGATGCCGTGCTGCACGGGAACCTGCACGCTGTCGAACCCGAACGACAGCCGCGACAACGACATTGCCGTCGCAGCCTCTCCCTCGCCACGGGTCGCAGCAGGTCCGGGTGTTGCCGTCGCTCTTCCCGCGGCAGCCGCCACCATGACGGCCGTCTCCACGGCCACCGAGCGCACGAGGATCGATTTCTCCGCGCCGCCCCCCTTCCTCGCTCACGCCCAGTTCCGCATCTGATCCCTCGCCCATTCGCGTTCTGCCGTTCCACCTGAACGTGCGCGCGACGCTGGTGCAGTCGCGTACGAGGAGATCGACAAGTGTTCACCACGCGGTACGTCGTTGCAGCCGGCTTCGTCCTGCTCATCGCAACCGCTGCCTCCGCGCAGCAGGTGCGGCTGGCCCCGGACGATCCGGCAGCCGACAGACTCGTCGGCGAAGCGCTTCAGAAAACGCCGGACATGGATGCGGCGCGCGCTTCTCTCGAAGCAGCGCTCCGTCGTGTCGAGCCGTCGCAAACGCTGCCCGATCCGAGCGTGTCCTTCACGTATCAGAACGACGGCCGCTCGCTCTCTCTCGGCAACGCCGAGGGAAGCTTCGCAGGCCTGATGCTCAGCCAGCCGCTCCCGTGGCCGGGGAAACTCGGTCTCGCCGGAAGAGCGGCAGCGAGTGAAGCGCGCGAGATCGAGGCCGGACCGCTGAACCGCACCGCACTGACGATCGAAGCGCGCGTGCGCAACGCCTGGTACGACCTCGTGCTCGCGCAGGCACTCGACCGTCTCGTCGAAGAGCGCCGCGAGACCGCGAAGCAGATCGAGGCGACCACGCGCGACCGCTACTCGGCCGGTCTCGCCGTGCAGCAGGACGTGCTCCGCGCACAGGTCGAGCTCACGCGAATCGATGAGCTGAAGTCCGCGCAGCGTGCCGCGATCGCGAGCCGTCTCGCGGAGCTGAACCGGTTGCTTGGCCGGCCGCAGGACCTGACGGTCGAGACGGCGGCGGAACTGCCGCCGATCGCCTCGATCCCCTCGACCGGAGCCGTCGTGGCGAGCGCACTCGCGCGCAGTCCCGAAGCCGCCGCCGCGCGACAGGGCATCGAGACCGGCAGGCTGCGGGTCGAGATCGCCAGGAAGAATTTCCTGCCCGACTTCGTGGTGAGCGGCGGCTCGATGTACCGCGGCAACTTCGAGATGGGTCCGATGTGGCAGGCCGGCGTCGGCGTCTCGCTGCCGCTGTGGATCAACAGGCGCCAGCAGAATCAGCTTGCTGAAGCGCAGGCGCGCGTCGCCGAGCAGACGGCGCAGACCGATGTCGTCGGCCGCGAGCTGGAGCTGCGCACGCGCGAACGGATCGCGCAGCTCGAAAGCGCGAACGCCATCGCCACGCTGTACCGCGACAAGATCGTTCTTCTCGATCAGCTTTCCTACGAATCGGCACTGGCGAGCTATCAGGCCGGCAAGGTGCCGTTCATCGCCGTCTTCGACGCGGTCAACTCGCTCTACGGCGACCGGGCCAACTACCTCGGGCGGCTCGCGGAAGCGGCGAAATGGCGCGTAGCGATCGATGAAGCCGCGCTGCAACCAACTTCGGTGAGGTGACGATCATGAAAACGAAACTTCCCTGGATTCTCACGATTCTTCTGGCGATCGCGCTCGCCGCGGTGCTGGTCGCCCGCCCGGGCACGAAATCATCCGGCGCGAGCACCATGGCTCACGGAAGCGGCCCGGCCACGTCGACCGTGAGCGGCTACGCGAACGTCAAGCTCACCTCCGGCCGTCAGCAGCTCATCGGCGTGCAGACCGGCATGACGGAGATGCGCTCGCTCGGACGCTCGGTGCGCACCGTCGGCCGCGTCGCCGTCGATGAGACGCGCCTCTACAAAATCACGACGAAGTTCGACGGGTACATCGAGAAGCTGTACGTGAACGTCACCGGGCAGCAGATTCGAAAAGGGCAGGCCCTTTTCTCCGTCTACAGCCCCGATCTCCTCTCCACGCAGCAGGAATACCTGCTGGCCATGCGCGCCGCGAAGCAAGCGCCGTCGCTGCTCGCCGCCGCGCGCCAGCGACTCCTCCTGTGGGACATCAGCACCGCGGAAATCCGCGAGCTGGAGCGCACCGGTAAGGCGCGCAAGTCGATCACCATCCATTCGCCGGCGAACGGTTTCGTGCTGAACAAGATTGCGGTCGAAGGCGCGCGCGTCACCGCGGGCGAGCCGCTCTTCGAGATCGCGAACCTCGATCACGTCTGGATCCAGGCCGACGTCTACGAGTCCGAGCTGCAGTTCATCCGCCTCGGCGCGCCGGCGGCGACGACGCTTTCGTATCTCCCGGGCCGCACCTGGAAGGGGCGCGTGACGTTCATCGCGCCGACCGTCGATCCGATGACGCGCACCGTGAAAGTGCGCAGCGAGTTCGAGAACGCCGACGGTGCGCTCAAGCCCGACATGTTCGGCGACGTCGTGATCGAGCAGCCGGCGCGTGAAGTGGTCGTCGTTCCCGACTCCGCGGTCCTGCAGACCGGCACGCGCTCCGTCGTCTTCGTCGTCAGGAGCGACGGGACGTTCGAGCCGCGCGAAGTCTCGGTCGGGACGAAGACCGAGCAGGTCTACGAAGTGCGCAGCGGTCTCGCGGCGGGCGAGAAGGTCGTCACGCAGGCGAACTTCCTGATCGACTCCGAGTCGCGCCTGAAGGCGGCGCTCGCGCAGATGAACGGGCCGGGAGGCCATCACCACGGCCAGTAGCCGGCGGTGCGCGAGGAGAAACCATCATGATCGAAAAACTCATTCGCATCTGCGCGACGAACAAGTTCATGACCCTGACGATCATGGCCGGACTCGTCTTCGCCGGTCTCTGGTCGATGAACCGCATCGCCGTCGACGCGCTGCCCGACCTCTCCGATACCCAGGTCATCATCTATTCGAAGTGGGACCGCAGCCCCGACATCATCGAGGATCAGGTCACCTACCCGATCATCACCTCGCTCCTCGGCGCGCCGAAGGTGAAAGCGATCCGCGGCTTCTCCGACTTCGGCTACTCGTACGTCTACGTGGTTTTCGACGAAGGGACCGACCTCTATTGGGCGCGCAGCCGCGTGCTCGAGTATCTGTCCAAGACGCAGTCGTCCCTGCCGCAGGGCGTGAAGACGGAGCTCGGCCCCGATGCCACCGGCGTCGGATGGGTGTTTCAGTACGCGCTCGTCGACAAGAGCGGAAAGCACTCGCTCGCGGACCTTCGCTCGTTGCAGGACTGGACGATCCGGTACCAGTTGCAGTCCGTGCCCGGCGTCGCGGAAGTCGCGTCGCTCGGCGGCTTCGTGCGGCAGTACCAGATTACCGTCGACCCCAACAAGCTCGCCGCTTACCGCATCCCGCTCATGGAAGTGATGGAAGCCGTACGTGGATCGAACAACGAAGTCGGCGCGCGGCTCGTCGAATGGAGCGGCGCGGAGTACATGGTCCGCGCGCGCGGCTACGTGAAAAGCATCGCCGATCTCGAACAGATCGTCGTCAAGACCGACGAGCGCGGCACGCCGGTGCTTCTGCGCGATGTGGCGAACATTCAACTCGGACCGGAGTTGCGGCGCGGCGTCGCCGAGCTCGATGGCGAGGGTGAGACCGCCGCCGGCGTCGTGATCATGCGGCAAAGCGAGAACGCGCTCGACGTGATCAACCGCGTGAAGGCGCGTCTGGCGGAGATCGAGAAAACGCTTCCTGAAGGCGTGAAGATCGTCACCACCTACGACCGGTCGGAACTGATCGAGCGCTCGATTCATACGCTCAAGCACGAGCTGCTGCTGGAGATGATCATCGTCTCCCTGATCATCCTCATTTTCCTCTGGCACATCCCGAGCGCGGTCATTCCGATCTTCACCCTTCCCGCGGCGATCATCATCGCGTTCATCCCGATGAAGATCCTCGGGATCAACGCCAACATCATGTCGCTCGGCGGCATCGCCATCGCCATCGGCGCGCTCGTCGATGCCGCGGTCGTCGTCGTCGAGAACGCGCACAAGAAACTCGAAGTGTGGGAGGCAGAGGGGAAGAAGGGCGACTACAAGGAAGTCCTCATCAAGGCCATCCAGGAAGTGGGACGGCCGAGCTTCTTCTCGCTCATGGTCATCGCCCTCTCCTTCATGCCGATCTTCGCGCTCGAAGCGCAGGAAGGACGGCTGTTCAAGCCGCTCGCGTTCACGAAGAACTTCGCCATGGCCATCGCCGCGATTCTGGCGGTGACGCTCGATCCGGCGCTGCGGCTCCTCTTCACGCGCATGAAGAAGTACGACTTCCGGCCTCGCTGGCTGGCGAAGGTCACGAATGCGATCGTCGTCGGAAAGATGTACCCCGAGGAGAAGCATCCGATCTCGAAGATCCTCTTCAGGCTCTACACGCGGCCGGCGAAGTTCGTCCTCAAACATCCCCGGGCCGTCATCGCAACAGCACTGCTCATCGTGCTCTTCACGATTCCCGTCTACCGGAAGCTCGGCCACGAGTTCATGCCGCCGCTGAACGAGGGCTCGATCCTCTACATGCCGACGACGCTCCCCGGCATCTCGGTCGCGCAGGCCGAAGCTCTTCTGCAGCGGCAGGATCAGTTGCTGAAGGAGTTCCCCGAGGTCGAGCGCGTGTTCGGGAAGGCCGGGCGGGCGGAGACATCGACCGATCCGGCGCCGTTCTCGATGATGGAAACCGTCGTCGTTCTGAAACCGACGTCGGAGTGGCGCACCCGCCCGCGGTGGTATTCGAAATGGCCGGACTTCATCAAGCCGCTGTTTCGTCCGCTCTGGCCGGAGACGATCTCGTGGGACGAGCTCGTGAACGAAATGAACGGGAAGCTCACGCTCCCCGGCCAGACCAACGCCTGGACGATGCCGATCAAGAACCGCATCGACATGCTCACGACCGGCATTCGCACGCCGGTCGGCATCAAGGTGTTCGGCGCCGACCTGGCCGAGATCGAGAAAATCGGCCAGCACCTCGAAGGCATCCTGCAGAACGTGCCCGGCACGCGCAGCGTGTACGGCGAGCGCGTGGCCGGCGGCTACTTCGTCGACTTCGATCTCAACCGCGAGGCGATCGCGCGCTACGGGCTCCGCATCGGCGACGTGCAGAACGTGATCATGACCGCGATCGGTGGCGAGAACGTCTCGACGACGATCGAAGGGCGCGAGCGCTATCCAATCAACATCCGCTACCCGCGCGAGATGCGCGACGACATCGACAAGCTCGCGCGCACGCTGGTCTCCGTTCCGGGCGCCTCCGGTGCGATGGGCGGTGGCGCACAGATTCCGCTCGGCCAGCTCGCCACGATCAAGCTCGTCGAAGGTCCGTCGATGATCCGCGACGAGAACGGCCAGCTCTCGGGCTACGTGTACATCGACGTCGACACCGAGAAGCGCGACATCGGCGGCTACGTCGAAGAGGCCAGGAAAGCCGTCGATGCCGAGCTGAAACTGAAGCCCGGATATCTGCTCACCTGGAGCGGCCAGTACGAATCGATGACCCGCGTGAAGGAGAAGATGAAGGTCGTTCTCCCACTCACGCTCTTCGTGGTCTTCATGCTCATCTACCTGAACACGAAGTCGTTTCCGAAGACGGCCATCGTGCTGCTCGCCGTCCCCTTCTCGGCGGTGGGCGCGGTCTGGCTGCTCTACGCGCTCGGCTACAACATGTCGATCGGCGTGTGGGTCGGGCTCATCGCGCTGCTCGGCCTCGACGCCGAGACCGGCATCTTCATGCTCCTCTACCTCGACCTCTCGCACGACGAGCGTCTCGCCGCCGGAACGCTGAAGACGCGCGAGGACCTGAATGAGGCGATCATGCATGGCGCCGTGCAGCGCGTGCGCCCGAAAGTGATGACCGTCGCCTGCGCCTTCTTCGGCCTCGTGCCGATCATGTGGTCGACCGGAGCGGGGGCGGACGTGATGAAGCGCATCGCCGCTCCGATGATCGGCGGTCTGTTCACGTCGTTCCTGATGGAACTGCTCGTCTATCCGGCGATCTACCTTCTCTGGCGCGAGCGCGGTCTGCCGCGTCCCGAGCCGATCGACGAGGAACAGCCGAGGCATCACTGGTGGCAGCGGCCGGCGCTGGCCAGCGGCGTGAGCGGCGTTGTGGTCGCAGTCGCCATCGCGGGCTACATGTTCTTCCCGCGTGCCGAGGCCAAACCGCTCTTCGCCCGCTATGAATCGGTGCGCCAATCCCTGCTGAACGATTCGCTCGGCGGCGTGAGATCGAGCGCTGCGTTGCTGGCCAGCGACGCGCGCGCGTCGCAGCAGCCGAAGATCGCGAGCGATGCCGCCGCGGTTGCGAAGAGCGGCGACATCGAGAGCGCGCGCCACGCCTTCGCGACGCTTTCCGACGCGATGATCGCCTACCGCACGGCCGGCGATGAAACGCCGAAACCGCAAGTCGTCTACTGCGCGATGGCGAAGCACTCCTGGCTCCAGCCGAAGGGCGAGATCAGCAACCCGTACTACGCCGACGCCGCCATGCGCGGCTGCGGCGAAGTGAAATCGAATTGAGGAGAATCGTTCACCATGGTGCAAGGCGACTTCAGTGTTTGTGCTCGGCAGGCGCCGCCGATGCCTTTTTGCTTTCCTTCATCATCGGACAGTCGGCCATCGACATCCCCTTCATGCCCGTCTGCATGTGGGCCATCATGTGCTCCATCATCTTCGGCTCCATGTCCATCATTTCCTTCTGCATCATGGCGCGCTGGGCCACCAGTTCGGTGACGACGGCCGCCGTCTTGTCGATGCGTGCCGAGCCCCTGGCAGCGTTCATTTCGCCGACGAGGGTCTGCAGCTTCGCGTTCATTTCCGCCATGTGCTTCTGCATTGCCTCGTGCTGCTGCATCATCGCGGCACAATCGGGCATCATGGCCGGCTTTTGACCCTGCGGCGTCTGCGCGAAGAGCGCAGGCACGCAGAGCAGTGTCAGGGCGATTGCTGAGAACAGTCGTTTCATCTCGAGTCTCCGTTCGATTTCATTTTCGTGGCGTGCGGAATTGCGCACCGCGTTGAGGCGGGATTGACTGATCAGGCTTGCACGATTCGATCCGAGTTGGGTTCTGCGACCGTCGCGGTGGTTGGGATGCCGAAGTAGCGTTCGTGCAGCAGGCGCCAGGCGCGATCGAGGAGTGCGACGTCGTCCTGCGTGAACTGGAAGAAGTCACCGGCGATGCCGGCCCGCTCGCCGTGACCGCGGAAGGTGTCGGCGACGAGCAGCATCCACATCGCGCCGTAGAAGTCGCTGACCGTGAGATCGCCCTTCCACACGATCGCCGTGAAGGAGATCTTCGGATCGAGCAGCATTTCAGCGACGCGCGTGAAGCGTCTCATCCGGGCGGCGATCGGCTTCCGCTCGATGCCGGAGCGCTTGATGGCTGCGCGAACGTGCGCGCTGATGTCGGACAGATCGTAGACCTCGGGCATCGCGATTCAGAGGTCCTCGCTGTCAGGCGCGGTTGGGGAAGTTGTAGGCGGCGACGAAGGCGGGATCGCCGTCGAAGGCCGCGAGCGTTTCCGGTTGAATCTCGTTGAAGAGCAGATCGGCGACGTAGTCGTGGACGCCGCGGGCGGCGGTGTGATTCGGGGAAACGCTGCGCAGCACGCGCGGATCGCGGCGCCAGCCGGCGGCGGCCTGATGCTCCATCGCGCGCACGATGAAGATCGGAATCGTCCAGGAGACACGCGTCGGATGGAAGCCGGCCGGGACTCGGCTCGCGTGACCGGGACCCAGGGCATCGAGCAGGTGCGCCCGCGGCCAGGCATCGAAGAGCCAGGCCGCGGCTTCGGCCCACGGCAGCGTGTCGGAGCGGCGACGGCCGCCCTCGCTGTCGAGCATGGAGCGGAACATCTGTGTGGTGACGCCCAGAAGTTCGGCGACGTGAGACACCGGCACCCGCCTCCGCGGATCGGCGGTGAAGAAGCGAGCGAGGTGCTCGTGCAATGGGAACTTTGGCGTCGTGGAGTCGAAGGGCATCTGGCTCTGATCCGAGTCGGTTGTAAGCGGTTCAGGCCGATTCCCTCAGCGCGTTTCTTAAGCCTCGGCGAATAGAGTCCGTCGTGTTTCTTAAGGCGACTGGGCTAGTGACGCGGATAAGTGTCTTGATGCCGATCGGGACTGGTGAACGTGCGATTTCACGTCGCATTTCTTAAGCCCCGGTCCATTTGTGACTGAAAACGGGAGGTTTCGGGCAATGACGCGGGTAGGGAACTCCGGCATTGAAACACACCTCCAGAGGAGAGAGAGATGCAGGACACGCGACAAGAAGTGAGGCGAACCGAACCGCCGCGGGAACCGCCGCCCGGCGGCGAGGCGGTCGCGGCATTCGAGGAGGCGTACCTGCGATACGCACCGAGGTTACAGAGGATCGCGATCCGAAGATTCAGGATCGAGCCGGGCGACGCGGAAGTGCTCGTGCAGGACGTGTTCACGACGTACTTTCAACACGCCGCGAACGTGCAGATGCTGGAGCCGTATCTCATCGGCGCGATCTGCAACGCGTCGCGGAACTTCCTCCGGCGGGCGACGGCATCGAAAGCGCTGTTCTGCGGCGAGCACCCGTGCGCGGCGACACCGGACGACGCGCTGTTGAACGAGCTCGAACGGAAAACGCTGCTGTCGCAGATGCTCGCGCGGGTGGGCCAGCCTTGCCGTGATTTGCTCTGCAGGTTCTACGTGAACGGCGAAGGCACTGAGGCGCTGGCAACGGCTTTCGGACTGGTGCGCGGCTCGGTGAAGGTGAAGCTGTTCAAGTGCCGACAGCGGGCGCTCGAAGCGTATCGATCGATGATGGAGAAATCGAATGGGTGAGCACATCGCGCACGCCGAGCTCTCCCTGTTCGCGCACGACAAGCTGGCGGTCGAGCGCGAGCGCCGGGAAGAGATCGAGAGTCACGTGGCAAATTGCGCGGAGTGCGGCGCGACGTTGGACTTCTATTCGGTCGCCGAGGAAGACCTCGGCGACCTGGCGGTGTGGCGGCCGATCATCGGATCGACGGCCGCGGCGATGAGCGCGTACGCAAATCAGTGCGCGGCGGAGGACGCGGAAGCGGACGAGCTCCTGCAGGAGTTTTTTGCGAAGCCGCGTAAGGCGGCGGTGCTGAATGTAAGGAACCTGCGGAAGTTCCACACGGGCGGCGTCGTGCGACGTTTGAATGCCAGAGCCCATGACGTGGTCGCGAGCATGCCGCTGGATGCCTTGATATTTGCTGACTTGGCGCAAGTGGTCGCAGACCTCCTTCCTGATGACATCTACCCAAACAAGGCGGTGTATGAGTTGCGCGGCACGGCGTGGAAGGAGCGCGCGAATGCCCTGCTGCGACTTGCGAAATTCGACGAGGCGCTGGAGTCGCTGCGGCTGGCGGAACACGCATATGAGCACCTGAGGTCATCAGGGCGTGGACTTGCCGCCGTGGAACTGGTGCGGGCTGTCGTGTATTACGAGCGCGGAGAGTTGCAGAAGGCGAACGAGCACGTCGAGCGCGCAGACCATGGGTACGCGCATTTGAGTATGGAGCGCGAACGCATGAAGGCGGTGTGGTTGCGCGGTGAGATCGCCTATGAAGCGCTCGATTACATTGGCGCTGGAAAGATCTTTCAGTCGGTAATCAAGTACGGCGAGAACATCAGCGACGCTGGGTGGATTGCCCGCGGTTCGTTCTGCCGGGCGGCGTGCGAGTTGGAGTGCGGCAATCTGGGCGAGGCCGTGATGCTATATCACAACGCCTTGATGATCTTCCGTGAAACCGGACCCGCAGAATATCGGATGGAGACGGAGTGGGGTTTAGCTCGTGCGGCGTTATATGGCGGGAAGGCTGGCGATGCCGCGCGCGGGCTGCGTGATGTCATCGCTGCATTCGAAGAGATCGGCAGAGTCGCGAACGTTGCACTTGCCGGGATCGACTTGTCCGAAGCGTTGCTTGTGCTTGAGAGATGGGAAGAGATCGCGAAGGTCGCCGGGCACTCGTTCCGGGTGTTGAAGAAGGCAGGCCATCTAACAGGAGCGTTGACTGCGCTCGCGTACCTTAAAGAAGCTGCTGCGAAGCGGCAGCTGACGCCCGCGACGCTGAAAGTGGTTCGAGAATATCTGCGGCGCGTCGAGCGCGAACCGGACCTCCTGTTCGTGCCGCCGCCGAACATCCCGCTATAACCGCACCCCACCAGAGGCAACCCTCGTTCCTGAGGGCGCCCTCCCATACGTCGGCCAGATGGCTGGCGCGGAGGGCTTATGCGAGGTGTATCGAGGTGGGCTTCGCGTGTCGCGCCGCTTCTCGCGGTGTTTCTTGTTTTAGGAGCAGCGGGAGCTTGGGCGGACGAAGCACCGGCACCGCCAACGGACCCGCCGCAGGCGCGCCTTGGACCACCGGTCGGCGTGACTGCGCAGGCACGGCTCGGGCCGCCTGTCGGCATCGCACCACCGCCCCCACCCGACGGGAGCGAGCAGGCGCGCGCGAGTCCGCCGGTTGGCGTGCAGGCACGGATGCAGCCGCCGGTCGGCGGGACGTGGACGGACATGATCCTGCTCTGGTTGCAGTCGCGCATCAGCATCCCGAACGGGTAGCGCACACGCGTCAGCTGTGACAAATCGAGCGGGGCTTAAGAAACGCGACGCGAAATCGCGTCGCGATGGCCCTACTTACGGTGGGAAAGCCTCGCGCCGCGTCACCCCTCTCATGACCGCAGCGATGATCACACCGGCCGCGCAACGATAAGCCGCCAAGACGCACGCTACTACCTCTCGCTGGATTCGGCTCGCCCGGTGATGCGAGGGGCAAGAGCAACGGGCTCACCCCTCCGAGCCGATGTTGTGACCTCATCGCTGCGGTCGCGAGGAAAGCGATGGGGACGCGTCGGAAGAAGAAGCCGCGAAAGTTCACGCACGGACACCGGCAGGGCCTGGACCGTGCGGCAGAACACTTCCTGCGCGATTGCTATCGCCGGAAGAAGCCCGCGCGCGGGAAAGACTTCGCGCGGTCGCTGGACCTGACGCCGGAGTATCTCAGCTGGCTGGCCGCGCAAGCTCTCGGCGAATCGCTGCACGTCTTCCTGCGGAAGAAGCAGGTGGAGTACGCGGCGCGGTTGCTCCGAAGGACGCCCCTGTCCGTCGAAGAGATCGCCGTGCGGAGCGGATTCGGGACGCGATCGGCGATGCACCGCTGGTTCATGAAGGTGCACGGGATGGGGCCGGCAGCATTCCGGGAGCGTAAGAAATGAGATCGTCCGCTGCTCGAGGAAACCCCTATCGGCGCCGCGCGCGGCGCCGAAGCTCATTCACGAGCGTGGCGTGCTGCGTCAACTGCGTGCTGACGCTTCCGCACGCGGCGTCGCAGAGATCGAAGACCGTCGGATCCGCGATCGAGTAGTAGACATTGTTCCCGTTCTGCCGCCGGGCCACGAATCGTGCGTCCTGGAGGATGCGCAGATGCTTGGAGATGTTCGGCTGCGTCGATCCCACGTCCGCGACGAGCTCGCTGACGTTGCGCTCGCCCGCCTGGAGGGCCTGGAGGATCTGAATGCGGATCGGCTCTCCGAGGATGCGGAAGCGGGCCGCCACGAGCTCCACGGCGTCGAGGGACAGCGGTGCATGTCTGGTGCGCTTTCCGGGCATCGCCGTCATTCTAAGGCCCTCCGCCGCACCTCGAGATGTGCGCGCCATCACATAATGATATGAGTACGTATTCATATTGTCATGGGCAACGAATGGAGCTGAACATGACTATTGAACGCTATCTTCGCCTCATCGCCGGACTGGTCGTCCTCGTCTCCCTCGCCCTCGGCTGGTGGGTCAGTCCGTGGTTCTACCTGCTGACCGCCTTCGTCGGGCTGAACCTGCTCCAGTCCGGCTTCACCAACTGGTGCCCGATGATGGCCATCCTCCGGAAGGCCGGCGTGGAGCGGCCGGCCTGCTGCGACGCGACCGGAGTCCCGCGGGCCGCGTGATGAAGACCGCGGTCCGCGTGTTCCTGCTGGCGATCGCGTGCCGGTCGGCGGCCGGGCAAAACCTGTCGCTCCACGACGCCGCCGGCGAGACCCTGGCACGCAATCCGGCCATCGCCGTAGCGGAAGCGCAGAAGCGCGCAGCGGAGGCTCGCGAAGCCGAAGTGCGTGCCGGCCGGTACCCGCGCGTCGACATCACCGAATCGGCGACGCGGGGCAACAACCCGGTCTACGTCTTCGGATCGCTGCTCGAGCAGGGCCAGTTTGCCGCCCGCCACTTCGATCCCGCCTTCCTCAATGCACCCGGCGAGCTGACGAACTTCCGCGCCTCGCTGACGGCACGCGTCGCGATCTTCGACCGCTTCCGCACCGCGAACGCCCTCCGCCAGAGCCGCAATGGAGTCAGCCGTGCCGAGGTCGAGCTCGAAGAGGTCCGCCAACGCATGCGAGCGGAAACCATCGCCCGCTTCTACGGCGTCGCCGTCGCAGAACAACGACTGCGGCTCGCGAATGAAATCGCCCGCACGGCGGAGGCAGACGCCAGGGCAACGCGGGATCGATTCGATCAGGGATTGCTCGTCGAATCCGAGCCCCAGGCGGCGGACGTCCATCTCGCGGAACTGAAAAAACGCGTCGTGGCCGCGGACGGGGACCTGGCGATCGCGCGCGCGGCACTGGCCACCCTGCTTCAGCGGCCGCTGCACGAACCGATCGCCATCGACGGCACTCTTCCGATCCTCCGCGTCGATCCGCTTCCACTCGATACCGCCGTCGCCCATGCCATTGCCAACCGCGCGCCGGTGAAGCTCGCGACGAGCGCGACGTCCGACTCCCAACTGCGCCTGGCCACCGAACGCGCCAGCGTGCTCCCACGCGTCGACGCCTTCGGCACCTTCGGCGCGAGCGGCGGCACATTCGGCCGGCGCGACGCCGACCATACCGCCGGAATCATCGTGACGCTGGAGCTCTTCGACCGGGCCAGGCCGGCTCGCGCCGCTGCTGCACGCGCCGAGAGCGAGGCCGCCAGCGCCGGTGAAACGATCGCGCGCGACGCCGTGACGATGGAGAGCATCGCGGCATGGCACCGCCTGCGCGTTGCCAGCGAGACCGCGGCCGTTTCCGCCGCCGCCGTCGAACAGGCGCAATCCGCCGCGCGCATCGTTCGCGACCGCTACGAGCAGGGCCTGACCACGATCACCGAGCACCTTCGCGCACAGACCACACTCGTTTCGGCGCGCTTCGACCTGCTGGCGGCGCGGTACGAGACCGTGGTCGCCCACGCCGAGCTGCTGCGCGCCACTGGAGACCTTCATGATGTCGAGCCGTTCCGCTAACACAATTCTTCTCTCGATTCTCGTTGCGGCGTGCAGCCGTGACGCGACGGCGCCGTCACGCGAAACGGTTCAGGCACCCGTCGTCGCCGCCCGGCGAACGTCGCTGCCGGCGTTCCATTCGGTTGCCGGTACGGTGCGCTCGCAGACCGCGAGCACGCTCGCGGCCAATGTCGTCGGGACGGTCGTGCGCGTCGCCGTCGCCGAGGGGGATCGCGTACGGGCGGGAGACGTGCTGGTCGAGATCGACGCGCGCGAGCCTCGCGCACAGGCCGAGCGCGCCGGCGCCGGACGAGACGAGTTGGAGCGCGCCATCGATGCCGCAACGGCGAACGCGCAGCTCGCGGAGAGCACGTTCCGCCGTTTCGAGGCATTGCGGGAGCGCGGCTCCGCGAGCCTGCAGGAGTACGACGAAGCACGTGCGCGACACACTGCCGCTCGGGCCGAACTGGCGCGGCTCGGCGCGAGCCGCCGGGGAGCGCAAGCGGCGGTCACGCAGGCCGCGGCGGTGCTCGGCTACAGCAGCGTACGTGCGCCGATCGCCGGGGTCGTCACGGCGCGGTTCGTCGATCCCGGAGCGCAGGCGGCGCCGGGCGTACCGCTGGTCGCGATAGAAGAAGAGCGTGCGACGCGTGTCGATGCAACCGTACCGGAAGGGATCGCCGTCACCGCCGGTGCACGCGCATTCGTCGAAGCCGGCGATCAGCGTCTCGACGCACGCGTCGTCCAGGTGCAGCCGTCGGTCGATTCCACCGCGCGAACGGCGCTGGTGAAGCTCGAGCTCGCGCAACCGCTCCGCGCCGGCACGTATGTGAGAGTCTCGTTCCCCGTGGGCCAGCGCAGCGCCGTGGTCATCCCGGCGACGGCGCTGGTCCGCCACGGCCAGCTCACGAGCGTGTTCGTCGTCGGCCGCGACGACATCGCACGCATGCGTCTCGTCACCACCGGCGCGCCGAACGGAGCCGACCTGGAGGTTCTCTCCGGCCTGGACGCCGGTGAGTCGGTCGTCTCCGCCCCCGCTCGCGTGCGCGACGGCGTCATCGTGAGGAACGGCGCATGAAGCAGGGACTGGCCGGGAGACTCGCCGAAGCGTTCATCGAGTCGAAGCTGACGCCGCTCGTCATCGCCGTGTCGATCCTCATCGGCATCGGCGCCGTGCTGTTGCTTCCGCGCGAGGAGGAGCCGCAGATCGTCGTGCCGATGATCGACGTCTTCGTGGAGATGCCGGGCGCGTCGCCGAAAGAAGTGGAACGGCGCGTCACGGCGCCGATGGAAAAACTCCTGTGGGAGATCCCGGGAGTCGAGTACATCTACTCCACTTCATCCGCCGGAGCATCGATGGCGGTGGTGCGTTTCAAGGTCGGCGAGAACGAAGAGGACGCGCTGGTGCGGCTCAACGAGAAGCTGCACGCGAATGCCGACCGCATCCCGCCCGGCGCGATCGGCCCGATGGTGAAGCCGCGGTCGATCGACGACGTGCCGGTGCTCGCGTTCACGCTGTCGAGCGATCGCTACGATCACTTCGCCCTGCGCCGCATCGCCGCCGAGCTGCAAACCGGGATCAAGCAGGTCGCGAACGTCTCGGAAGTCACGATCATCGGCGGCACGCGGCGGCAACTGCGCGTGCAGCTCGATCCGGCGAAGCTCGCCGCGCACGGCGTCACTCCGATGCGCATCGCCGCCGCGCTGCAGCAGACGAACGGCGAGAGCAACAGCGGTGCGTTCGCCTCCGCCAACCGGGAGGTGCTGGTCCGAACCGGGGGTTTCCTGCGTGATGCCGGCGATGCGCGGCACATCGTGGCCGCGGTTGCGAACGGGCGTCCGGTGTACCTCGGCGACATCGCGTCGATCGAAGACGGCCCCGAAGAGCCGGCCGACTACGTCTTCTTCGGCACGCGCGAGAGCGTTCGTCCGGCGGTGACGATCTCCGTCGCCAAGCGAAAAGGCACGAATGCGACCGAGCTGACGCGGCTCGTCGAGAAGAAGGTCGAGGCGCTTCGCGGCGTGATCATTCCCGCGGACGTGCACGTCGCGGTGACGCGCAACTACGGTGAGACCGCGGCGGAGAAGTCGAACGAGCTTCTCTTCCACATGCTGCTCGCCGTGCTGTCCGTCGCGATCCTGATCGGCTTCGCCCTCGGGTGGCGCGAGTCGGGCATCGTCGCCATCGCCATCCCGGTGACGCTCGCCCTCACGCTGGCGGTGTTCCAGCTCTTCGGCTACACGCTCAACCGCGTCACGCTCTTCGCGCTGATCTTCTCGATCGGCATCCTCGTCGACGACGCGATCGTCGTCGTCGAGAACATCGTCCGTCACTACCGGCTGCCGGAGAACCGCAACCGCTCGCTGCGCGCGATCACGATCGATGCGGTCGCCGAAGTCGGAAACCCGACCATCCTGGCCACGTTCACCGTGATCGCGGCGATCCTGCCGATGGGCTTCGTCCGCGGTCTGATGGGTCCGTACATGCGGCCGATTCCGGTCGGCGCCGCCGCGGCAATGCTCTTCTCGCTGGTCATCGCGTTCATGGTCACGCCGTGGGCCGCGCGACGGCTGCTCGCGCGCGAAGGAGGCGCCCACGCCACCGCCGAAGGATGGACGACGCGGATGTACCGGCGGCTGATGGGCCGCATCATCCACGAAGCACGATGGCGGACGTCGTTCCTGGCGATGGTGGCGCTGCTGCTCGTCGCGGCGCTCTCGCTCTTCGCATTCAAGGTCGTGCGCGTGAAAATGCTGCCGTTCGACAACAAGAGCGAGCTGCAGATCATCGTCGACATGCCCGAGGGGACGCCGCTCGAGCGAACGACGGCGGTTGCGCGCGAGATCGGCGACGTCGTGAGCGACGTGCCCGAGGTCGCGGACTGGCAGATGTACGCGGGATCGGCTTCGCCGTACAACTTCAACGGTCTCGTGCGGCACTACTTTCTCCGCCGCGGTCCGAACGTCGCCGACCTTCAGGTGAACCTGCTGCCGAAAGGCAAGCGCAGCGCGCAGAGCCACGACATCGCCAAGCGCATTCGAACGAAGGCCGCGCCGGTGGCCGCCCGTGCGGGTGCGCGCATGAAGATCGCGGAAGTGCCGCCCGGCCCGCCCGTCCTGCAGACGCTCGTCGCCGAGATCTACGGTCCCGACTACGAGCGGCAGATGGCGATCGCGAAGGACGTCCAGGGGATTTTCGATCGCGCCGCCGGCGTGGTCGACGTCGACACGTACGTCGAAGCCGACCAGGCGCAGTACCGCTTCGTCGTCGATCGAGAGAAGGCCGCGCTCAGCGGCGTCTCGCAAAACGAGATCGACACGACGTTGCGGCTGGCGCTCTCCGGGATGAATGCCGGCCTGCTGCACGATGAGCGCGAGGCCGAGGATGTCGTCATCCGCGTGGAAGTGCCGCGCACACTTCGCTCGTCGCTCGAGTCGCTTCGCAGCCTGAATGTGAGCGGAGCCGGCGGAAAGCTCGTGCCGCTCGGCACGCTCGTGACGATCGAACAGGTCACCGCACCGAAGAGCATCTATCACAAGAACCTGATGCCGGTGGTCTACGTCACGGCCGACGTCGCGGGGAGCGAAGAGAGCCCGGTCTACGCGATCCTCGAGCTCAATCGCGAGCTGGAGAAGCTCCGGCTGCCGGAAGGCTACGCGATGGAGCGGCTCGTCGCGCGGCAGCCGTTCGCGACCGAGCGCTTCGCCATGAAGTGGGACGGCGAGTGGCACATCACCTACGAGGTCTTCCGCGACCTCGGCCTGGCCTTCGCCGCCGTGCTCGTGCTGATCTACATCCTGGTGGTGGGCTGGTTCCAGTCCTTCAGGACGCCGCTGACGATCATGGCCGCGATTCCGTTCTCCCTGGTCGGCATCATTCCGGCGCACGCGTTGATGGGCGCGTTCTTCACGGCCACGTCGATGATCGGCTTCATCGCCGGCGCCGGCATCGTCGTGCGCAACTCGATCATCCTCGTCGACTTCATCGAGCTGCGTTTGAAGCAGGGCATGCCGCTCGACGAGGCGGTGATCGATGCAGGAGCGGTTCGGTTCCGGCCGATGATGCTCACCGCGGCCGCGGTCATCGTCGGAGCCGGGGTCATCCTCTTCGATCCGATCTTTCAGGGGTTGGCCATCTCGCTCATGGCCGGTGAAGTCGCGTCGCTGTTCCTGTCGCGGCTGACGGTTCCGGTCCTCTACTTTCTGTCGGCGAAGGGTCAATGAGCTCCATCGCACGCAAGCGGATGAATGTCTTCGAGCGCTACCTGTCGCTGTGGGTGGCGCTGTGCATGGCTGCGGGAGTCATTCTTGGAAAGCTGCTGCCCGATTCCGTCCATGCGCTGCAGCAGATGGAGTTCGGAACCGGCAGTCAGATCAACATCCCGATCGCCATTCTGATCTGGCTGATGATCTATCCGATGATGCTCAAGATCGACTTCGGCTCGATCCTGAGGGCCGGCCGCAAACCGAAGGGCCTTCTCATCACCGTCGTCGTCAACTGGCTCGTCAAGCCGTTTTCAATGGCCTTTTTCGGTTGGCTCTTTTTCCGGCACCTCTTCCTGCCGCTCATCGGGCGGGAGCTTGCGAGCCAATACATCGCGGGCGTGATCATTCTCGCCGCCGCGCCTTGCACGGCAATGGTGTTTGTGTGGTCGTATCTCTCGGACGGCGACCCCGCATACACGCTCGTGCAGGTATCGGTGAACGATCTGATCATGCTGGTCGCCTTCGCGCCGATCGTGAAGTTCCTCATCTCCGGCGCCGCCGGCCTGGAAGTGCCGTTCCGCGTTCTGCTCTACTCCGTGCTGATCTTCGTCGTCATCCCGCTGACCCTCGGAGCGATCAGCCGGGCCGTTCTGATCCGGCGCAAGGGTGCGGAGTGGTTCGAGCAGCGGTTGATGGCGCGATTTGCGCCGGTAACGATCATCGCGCTCCTCGCCACTCTCGTGCTGATCTTCGCGTTCCAGGCGGAGAACATCACCACGCGCTGGTTCCACGTTCTTCTCATCGCCGTTCCGATCCTTCTGCAGGTCTACTTCAACTCCTCGTTGACCTACGGTCTGATGAAGCTGTTCCGCGTCCCGTATCCGGTGGCTGCTCCCGGCGCCCTCATTGGCGCGTCGAACTTCTTCGAGCTGGCAGTGGCGACCGCGATCGCGTTGTACGGCCCCGGCTCCGGCGCCGCCCTCGCGACGGTCGTCGGTGTCCTGGTCGAGGTGCCGGTGATGCTTTCGGTCTGCCGGATGTGTGTGTCAACGAGGCACTGGTTCGACGACACCGCTTGAAACGTTTTCGAGCATCCGGCATCGAAACAGGCACATGAGCAGGAGTGAGCATCTCGCGCGGCCGCGCAGCAGCAAGAGGACGTGGCTCACCGTGGGTGCTCTCTCGATCATCGTCGCGGCAATGCTCGGGTGGCGGTGGGTTGCGCTCGCCTATTCCGCCGCCTCCTATCCCGTCACGCGCGCTGGTGAAGCGGCGAATGTCGTGATCGACGGCTCGTTCGCGTTCGTTTCACTCGGTGAACGCGGACTCGAGGTCGTGGACATCGCGTCAGGGAAGGTTCTCGAGATGGTCCCTCCTCCAGCCGCCGGCGGGAGCGTGGACGATCTCGCCATCGCCGGCCCTTTCCTCTTCGCTCTCGACGCCGATCCTCCCGGCCATTTGAGTGTGTTCTCGCTCGCGAGCTCTCCGAAGCTGCAGCTCACATCGGGTCCGGTCGAGGTTCCGGTCGGACCCTTCTCAGGCGTCTCCGCCGGCGGCGGTCGAGTGATCGTCTCCGGCGGGACATCGCTCATGTCTCTGCGTTCGTACGACTCCGAAGGAAAGCTCGGCCCTGTGCTGGCGGAGATCGATTGCGGCCGCGGGCAGCCGGACGTCCTGATGAGTCCCGACGGGAGCTGGGCCTTCGTCTCGACTCACCGTTGGGGACCGTACTTCGGCCTGACGAGCGTCCGTGTGGCCGTTTCGCCTCCATCCATGACGAAGCTCGGCAGCTTGAATCTCGACACCTATGGTTTCACGGCGGGTGGAGCGAAGCCGGCGAGCTTCCCACTCGAAACGGCGCTGGAGGGAGAGGTTCTTTATGTGGCCACGGTACGCGGACTGACCGTTGTCTCGATGGCCATTCGGGAACAGCCCGCTCTTCTGGCAACTCTCGGTATCGGCGTAAAGGGAGTGAACGTCGATGTCCGCAATCATCTGGCGGCCGTGGTGGGATCTTCGCCGCGACCGATGCTGGTCCTGGTCGATGTGCGATCTCCCTCTTCACCGCGCGTCGTCCGCTCGATTCCACTGCCCGCCGGAAGCCGTCCCACCGGCGTGGCGATCGGCGCCACGCATGTCGTGGTGGCCGCCGGCAAACAAGGTGTCCTGCAATTTCATTACGAATAGGAGAAACAATGACAAGAACAGCTTCAAGGTTGATCCGCTCCATTCTCGCGATCTCGGCCACACTCTTCCTCGTCTGCATCTGGGGATGCAGGAAAGCAGAGGCTCCGGCGGCGGACACCGCCTCGACCACGGCCACGGAAACAGCGCCACCGGCGATGGCGGAAACCGCGCAGTATTCGGTGACCTTCACCCGCCTGTGGACGGACCAGACGCATCCGTTCGAGTACCCCGAGGCCGGCGCGTTTAGCGGACCGCACTTCTCGGGTCTGATCGGCGCCACGCACGGCGACGGGTACGCGATCTTCAAGGAAGGAACGCTTCCCACGCCGGGTCTCGAAAAGCTTTCGGAGGAAGGCAAGCACAGCCCGCTCGATCAGGAGATCAATGAGGCGATCGCCGCCGGCAAGGCCGGCGCTCTGTTCGAGACAGGACCGATCCGGGATGCTTCGAAGACCGAGACGGCGACGTTCACGGTCAGCAGCCAGTTCCCGATGGTCTCCGCGGTGGCGATGATCGCCCCGAGTCCGGACTGGTTTGCCGGCGCCGCCGACGTCAATCTCATGGAAGGCGGCCAGTGGGTGAGCAGCAAGAGCGTCGACCTCGCCGCCTACGATTCAGGCGGCGACGACGGGACGACCTACAAGGCCTCCGACAAGGACAACAACCCGAAGAAGCCGACCACGATGGCGGCGACTCCTCACTTCGTGATCAACGGGAACAGGCCGCCTGTGGGCCGGCTCGTGTTCACGAAGATGTAGCTCTCGTTACGCGCGGCGGCCCGCCCGGGCCGCCGCAGCGGTATCTCAGCGAACACGCCGCCGGCCTTCTCGAACGGTCTTGACGATTTCCTCGCGCGACAAGCTGCTGTCGATCCCGGGAACATCAAGAGGCGAACGCTTCGTCCTGACTGGACGAAGAACGAAACTGCGGCCGTCACGCCTGCTGATCCGCACCTCTCCGGTGGACGCAGCCTCGTCGAGCAGTGCCGCCAGATTCTGTCGCGCTTCCGAAAATTTGTACGTCTTCATGACACCTCCACCACATCGATCATCATCCTCGCGGCCACTCGCGCGAGCGCGCGGTCCAATGTCAGCAGCGGGGCCAGGATCACGGCGTTTGCCACGACGGAGAAAGGCGCCGGATCCAGATGCTGCCGATGACCTGCACCGCGATCATCGCGAGATGCGCGGTCATGTAAGCCCACGACGGAAGACCGAGCGTGAGCGGAACGCAGAGGATCGTGCCGCTCACGACTTCGGCGAAGCTGATGTGCCGTTTCGCCAGGCGATGATGCAGAAGATGCGCGGTCTGGACGATGAGAAGCGCGAGGTAGGTCGCTTGCGGCGTGAAGCTCATGCCCCGTTGTACCGATCGAGGCCCGGACGGGTCAATACTACACGGCCGAGGAGCTCGCGCGCGATCCGAAGCACGCGGAGCTCATCCCGGACGTCGAATGATTGTGCCAGGCCTACCAGAACGCTTACGGTCGCACCATTCCGCCGCGGAAGAAGGGGTGAGTGATCTGAACTCGAGCGGGGGGCGGGATTCGAACCCGCGACTAAGAGCTTTCGAAATTAGCGGCGCGAGGACTACGTCGTGAAGACATGAATCAGCGCGGCACAATCTGCCCTGCCTGTAAGGCGCATTGGTATCAACGTCTGCCCGATCCGGGGGTTCACAGCAACATTGTTGAGCAGCAGCTTTCTCCTCCACTCGTCAGTACGGCGACCAATTTACGAGCGAGACGCGCGTGGCCGCGCGATCATTACGTTCAAGGCTGCGATGGTACTGTCAGACAGGACATCAGTGCTTTGGGGTTGGACATGATTTGACACGGAATCTCGATTCCGTACATGGTCGATCAAGCGGCACTGGAGGTGGAAGACCACTGCTGCATTACGGGGTTCGCAAGGACTTGGCTCACAGTCGTTAAGCGAAGAAAGAGCCTTGCGGACCCCGCACTACATGTCTAAGCTCGCCGATGCTGCCAATACTGCTCGACGGCCGGAACTCGACCGATCCGACACCGCTCTCTGACCGGACAACCGATTCGTGCCACGGACTTATCCTTAAAAGTGTGGCCCAGTTCTTTTCGTCAAAACGCCGTCCGTACTCGGCCCAAACATCGACGAATCCAAGGGACCGCGCGGGCGCCAAGTCCTTCATTAGAGAATCGCCGACGGCATAAGACTCTGACACATCCAGCTCAAGCCGTTTGGCGATTCGCGCAAGCACGGCTTCGCATGGTTTCCGCTCAGCACTGCCAATGGCCAACACGCGCGCGCCCGTGCCAGACCCATCGATGAACCATGGTCGTCCTTCATGGCGACCCGCCTCTTCGACCTCAGATCGCTCAGGACCCCACGCGACAATGAAATCGATTAGCGGTCTCACTCCAAGCGCCGCCAAACGATTCGTCGCAAGATACACGGGACTGTCTGTGTAAGCCACGACGAGAAAGCCCGCACTCCGCAACCACTTCAGGGTTTCTGCTGTACCAGGATAGGGCTCGAGCCGCTTCCGTCGCGAGCGACTGAAGGCCACATGCGCGCTATATACGAGTTGATCGATTTCTTCCTTGCTACGCCCCTCCACCACTGACAGTTCCTGAATCGCATATCGATATTCAAGGCTGTGATACTTTGCATACACAGCCTTAAACGCGCCTTCAAGAGTCGCCTCCGCGACTCCGAGGCGATGCGCAAGCGTGTGCACCATCGCCCTGAAGGCGGGCGCAAAGAAATCAACAAAGTTGTATAGCGTGTTATCCACATCGAACACGACTGCGCGATTGGTCACGGTTCTCACACTCTAAGGATTTCCACGTCCCACAACGTCACATCCAACTGCCGCAGTTCAACCTGAGACGTGAACCGTTTGCCCCGCCATTCGGCAGAGCCTGGAACGGCAACCTCCGGCCACGTCGGAAGGTCGACAACCACAACTGCATTCACATCCCGCTCGGGCGCTCGAGCAATCTCCGTAAGCTTGAACCAAACTGCATATCGTGACCCGTTGTAGTACGGAGGAGTCGCGGCCGGGTCCGGAGACGGAATATCCATAGTGGTAGGCGCCACCGCCAGATCATCCAACTGCGCTCGATGGACAACGAACGGGCCATCGACTGCGCCGCTGTCCAGCAGGTATATCGTCGGCCTCCGGTCTGCAGCGGCCGCCAATACTCCATGAGGTACCACCTCGTAGGGCTTCTTCCACCATCCCCACCAACAGTACCCCACCTGCTCAATCACCGCACCGTGCTCGCTAATCGTGCTGCCAGGCTGCGTGATCATGTCGCGAAAGCGCAACACCAACGTTCGCTCACCGTCACTCATGTCCTTCTCCACATGCGAGACTCAGCTCTTTGACGCGGCCGGCGATGCTGTCGGCCGAATGGTGGACATCGGCACGAATCACTGCAGTCACGCGTAGTACATGGGAGTAACTGCCTTCCACTTGGTTGCGACTGACGAGACCGTTGTCAAGTAGATACGCCAACCACTCGGGCTCGTCAAACACTTCTTCCACGTCGAACACAGCCGTAAACCCTCTCGGTCCGTCGAGGTCTACCTTGATGGTATTTGCTGGCAAAGCCCTCTGCAAAGCCGCGCGCGCCATTTCGCTGTAAACAAGCACAAGCGCACCCGACGGCTCCACGAGAGAGTCGAAGTCTCGTACCACCTCTTCCATCAACTCCGTCCCCGCTATCGCGGTCCCGCCCTTCACAACGACCTTCGGTGCGCGCACGATATATGGTGGATTCGAGATGACCAAATCGAAACGCCCGCCCAACATGCTCCGATCGAACTTACCCAACACACCATGAATGCTGGCTCGTGATGCGGCGCGGTGCGCTTCAACGTTTCGGTGCGTGCAGGACACAGCCCGCACAGCGGAATCGACGAACACCAAGCGCTCTACCGATGGAGCGTGACGCACCGCTGACGCGGACAAAAGGCCATTCCCGGAGCCCACTTCGAGGACAGATCGCAACTTCGGACCCTCAGCAGACTCTTGGCAGATGAGCACCATTGCCTCGTTCAGCAGCAGGGTATCAATCGATGGACCGAACACGTCGGACTCGTTGCTTCGGTCGACGTAAATCAATGTGCCACGATGCGCCACCAACTTTGCGGGCGACTTCAGCACATTACGCAACACACTCCGAATGACATCATCGCGGGCTGTGACGACTACCGAGTGAAGATCATATAAAGCGCTCGGTGCAGGAAGACCATGAACAACCTCCAACTTGACGGCACCGCCGGCGATCGAATATTGGATAACTAAGCACCATTCCAAGTACTCAGTCACATACAGCACAAAGCCGCGGCTCGGCAGCAGGCGAGCACGTGGTTGAAGACGTTCAGTGAGGGTGTTTCGCATTACCTGCCAAGTGTCGTACAGCAGGCGTTCAACGAATGAGAGAGATGACGATGATCGCGTAGGCGTGTGCTTCGACATGCGTCGAACCCAATCAATGGCGGATAACGAGCTACTTGTGAAGTACTTTGTCAATTCATCGCGATGCCCGCTGTGCAGCGTAGACAAGCCGTCACGATGCGACGTCCGCGATAGAAAGTCATACCATGGCTGGGTGTCCTGTCTTGCAAAAGCGGCGTCCAACGCCGCCCGAGCCACAGTCTCCGTGAGGAGAGCCTTAGACGCAATACCAGTTCGCTTTCGTTTCATCGCTCAAACTCGGACGGCACACCAGCAACATGCTTCTTGGCATTAAACTCAAACTTCTGCCAGATTGCGGTATGAACGTCGATTTTCGCGAGATGGGCGAAGTAGAGCGCATAGATTAGAACATCCGCTAGCTCCGCCGTCGCGCGGGCATGTGTGTCGAAATTCACCCTGCACTTCTCCGTAGCTTCGTCGTCACGTTGCCACTGAAAAATCTCCAATAACTCAGCCGCTTCTACCGCGAGAGCGGCAGCAACATTTTTTGCGCTGTGATAGCGTTGCCAGCCTCGTTCCTCCGCGAATCGCTCTTGATGAGCTTGAATCGATCGGACATCGAGAAGTCCGTTCATATCGCCGTTACCAGGTCTTCTGCGAATGTCTGCCCCGATTGCGAGCAGTTCTTGGAGAGCCGTATCGTCGGCATATACCCGTCTATGGAATAGCTCTTCATACGATGCGTCGGCCTCATCCGCGGTCGCCCGTTCGATAGCTTGATCACGTTCGACAGATCGTTTGGCGATGCGATTACTCAGTTCATCCGGCGTCAGCCAAAGCCAGACGGAGCAGGCGGACGGAAGCAATGTGGCTAGAGTCAGTGCGGTGTAGGGACGAACGTTGACCACCGCATAGTCGTTCGAGTCATCCGCGAGCCTGTGGAGAGTCTCGCGCCGCCACCCGTACCACGATTCGCCGAATTTGGCGGGGAGAACCACTTCATCCTCCGCAACGGCGGCACGGAAGTCAGAGAGGTCTAGATGTTCTAGGCCAACCTCTCCTGAGGCAACGGTTCGCGTGGTGATTGTGTTTGGACACCAGTACCCCTGATCGCGCAGGCGTTCCTGAAGGAACGATTTTCCAACACCGAGCGGGCCCGTCAGAATAAGCACTCTCATTTCTAATTACCTACGCAGAACGTGGATTTTGGATGGCCGTGTGAGCGGCGCAGTATAGCAGGGCGTGCTTTCGTTCTGGCCGCTTATGGTTATTGCGGTGAGGGAGCCGCGACCGACATCGTCCTACGGGGTAGCACCTCCGCTTGCTGACACTGGCCTGTAGGGCTTTATTGATGTCGCCCCTCCCACTCCCGAAGAATTGACGACCGGCTCGACGGGTCGCTACGATCACGCGACCGACGTGCTAACAGATGGACGAATGGATTGAATCGGGCTTTGGATAGACGTCCGTCCGATTCCCAACCGATTCGACATCAGGTGTAATGATGACAGAATTGCGAAAACTGACAAATGAAGCCGTCTACCTTGAAGCGGGCACGGGATTCCAACCGCGACCAAGAACTTGGGAAACTCCTACTCTACCAACTGAGCTGCCCCCTCTGTCGAATGAAAAGTGTCGTGTTCTCCGTGAAAACAAAGCACCTGGAGATGCCCCCATTAGCGCTTGAAACAGAGACCAAATGCGATGATCGTGCTCGACGTGAGCGTTCACGATCATCGCGTTTCCCACGACGGAGAAAGGCGCCGGATCCAGATGCTGCCGATGACCTGCACCGCGATCATCGCGAGATGCGCGGTCATGTAAGCCCACGACGGGAGGCCGAGCGTGAGCGGAACGCACAGGATCGCGCCGCTCACGACTTCGGCGAAGCTGATGTGCCGTTTCGCCAGGCGGTGATGCAGAAGATGCGCGGTCTGGACGACGAGAAGCGCGACGTACGTCGTTTGCGGCGTGAAGCTCATGCCCCGTTGTACCGATCGGGGCCCGGACCGGTCAACAGCCGGTACCACAGCGGTCAGCTGGAGACCGCGGAGGACTTCGAATACGCTGCCGTCGCAGAAGGCCTGCAATCGCTCGCCGATGACCTCTCGGCGGTCATCGAGCAGAAACGCGCCAGGCTCGAGGAGCAGGCGCTGGAGGTCTATTACACGGCCGAGGAGCTCGCGCGCGATCCGGAGCATGCCGATCTGATTCCGCTCGTCGAACGGATGCGCCAAGCCTATCAGAACGATTATGGCCGACCCATTCCGCCGCGGAAGAAGGCGTGATCGCGGCCTACTCGTCGGTCAGCGTCCGTCGCCGGTCTTACGCACGACGGGATCGACCATCATCCTCGCGAGCACCCACTTCGCGCTGCCGCACGGGCGGCCTGCACGGATCATTCGTCCGAGGGACCAAGCCGGGAGAGCTCTGCCCAGAGGTCATCGAGCTCGATCACCAGTTCGCGGCAACCCGGAACGGCGTCCATCCGGCCCTCTGTGGCCCGCGCAGCGCGTGCGTAACGCACGCCAAGCAGCTCGAACACCTCGAGCGACTGCAGGCCCGGGTCGAGAATCCAGTAGAAGCGCACTCCAAACGCTGCGTACTCGTCCATCTTCTCGATGCGGTCACGTCGCTCATCGCGGGGCGAGGGCGAGACCACCTCCACCACGATGTCAGGCGGCACACGTACGATTCCACGCTTCGGCAAATGGCTGCCGTCGGAGCCGAGGTATACCGCAACATCCGGCTTCCGCCCGCGGTCTGCACGAACGGCATATTTGGCTTCGGACCCGAAAACGAAGCCTCCCCGGCCGAGCCACGTTCTGAGCACATGCACGAGCCAAGACACGACTAACTCATGCACCAGATCGGGCACTTCCTCCTCCTCGATGCGACCATCGACCAGCTCGCCCGGCTCATCCTCGGGCATGGCGGCCCATTCCTCGAACGTCATGGGACGACCGAGCTGGGGACGCGCTGGGTGCTCCGATGCGAACGACATGATGTACCGGATGTTAGCACCTGTGCGCGCGCGCTCAGGTGGGCGGGTCTTTCACCACCGGCGTTGCGGTCTACGCGTCCATTCCCTGGGTAGCCCGAATCCGCTCCATACGAGAGGCGTGTGAGCTGAGACCGACTCACGGGGTGGAGTGATCCGCGGCACATTCCCGTCGATGCGCGGACCTCACCTTACATCTGTGGGCTCGCGAGATCCGCGCGGACCTGCAACGCGCCGCTCGCCAGGAGCACACGGCTCGGCAGGGCGCCGAGGAAGCGGATCACAAGAAAGACCAGTTCCTGGCAACGGTGTCGCACGAATTGCGAACACCGCTGACCTCGATCATCGGCTGGTGCGGTTTGCTGAGCGACGGAAAAGCGAGGCAGACCCTTCTCGACGAAGGTCTGGAGAGCATCGCTCAGGCGGCGCGGGTCCAGTCTCAGCTGGTCGAAGACCTGCTCGACGTCTCGCGGATCATCGCCGGCAGCTCGAGCCACGCCTCGCGGATGTGAATGCGGTGGACGTCATCGGGAATGCGATCGGCGAGATGCGCGGTCACGTAAAGCCACGACGGGAGACCGAGCGTGAGCCGAGGATGACGGCGTCTCAGACGGCTTGCAGTTCGGCCAAAACCGCGACCTTCTTCCGCGCGCGGAAGTTCACGCCGAGGGTCCCGAACGTCGCCGAGTTCTTGTCCTGCGGTGCGCCGCGGAAGACATCCGCCCGCCACGGAACCTCGATCTCGTCGAAACCGCATTCAGCCAGGAGCGCGATGAGCTCTGCTTCCAGCAGAGCGCCGGCGATTCAACCGGCCCATAGATCGATGTTGCGTTTCGCGGACTCCGGCACCGCCTTCTGCACGATGATGTCGCCGATCTGGAGGCGGCCTTCCGGCTTCAGCACGCGGTGCATCTCGCGGAAGACGCGCTTCTTGTCGGGCGCGAGGTTGATCACGCCGTTGGAAATGATCACGTCTGCCGAGGCGTCGGGCAGAGGAATGTTCTCGATGTAGCCGAGATGGAAGTCGATGTTCGCCGCGCCGACCGCGGAAGCAGCGGCGCGCGCTTCGTCGAGCATCTCCGGTGTCATGTCGATCGACAGCACGCGGCCGCTCGCGCCGACCATACGCGACGCGATGAGCGTATCCATCCCTGCGCCGCACCCGAGCTCCACGACGGTATCGCCGGGATGCAGCGGCCCGAGAGCGAAGGGATTCCCGGTTCCGGCGAGACGGCTGATGGATTGCTCCGGGATGCCTTCCAGCAGTTCGTCCGTGTAACCGAGCAGCGCCGCCAGCGTGCGGCCGGTGTGGAAGTGAAAGCCTTTGGTCGGATTCGTCGCGACCTCCGCGTATTCGCGTTTGATCTCGCAGCGAAGCGTCTCGAGAAACAACGCCGGCGCCGGTGCGGACGGATCGGGAACGTACACGGGCTTTTCGGGCGGCGAATAGACGTACGTGGGGACGGCACCGATGCCGTCGTACGTCTCCTCCGCTTTCGAGAGCAGCGTGAGCGGCAGCTTCAGGTCCTGCTGCGCCGCCTCGGTGAGCAACACGTATTCGCTCAATCCGACGGAGTTCTTGAGCAGCCGGTGCACGACGATCACGTCCACGCCGGACAGCTCCGTCAGATTGGCGATCTGGTAGAACGCGCACCGGCCGCTGTGGACGACCACTTTCAGCTTCAGCCGCTCGATATTCGTGCACGCGCCGCATTTGCAGAAGCTCGACAGCGTCAACTCCGCGACCTTGTTCGCGAACACGTGGAAGAAACGAAGCACACGCGAGCCGAGAACTTCGGCGCGCTCGGCGAAGGACGCGTCTTTCACCGCGTAGAGGAAGACCGCATCCCCTTCGAGTTTCGCGAGCGTGAGCGGAAGCTGGACCTCGCTGAGAATCGTCTCGATCAGCTCACTGATGATGATGTGGCTGTGCTCCAGCGACTTCTCGTTGGCGAGCATGAAGTCTGTGTAGCCGCTGATGTCGGCGATCAGCAGAAGGACTTTCTCTTCGCGCAGAGCCATCATCGGCCTCCGGCGACGATGTCGCCCTTCGTGGAGCCGACGATCGTCAATAGCTCCGCCTGCTCCGCCTTCGGCACCTTGAACTGGTCGAGCACTGCGACGAAGTCGTGCACCATCGCATCCCACTCGGCCTCGGTGATGTGCAACTGGCGGTGCGCGTCTTTCATGGACCTGCCGGTGTACGTCTGCGGCCCGCCTGTGACCTGACAGACCAGAGCGGTGACCTGAAACTTCAGGCCGGCTTTCGGCACGCGCGCCCGCGCTTCGCTGATGGCGCGATTGGCGTTCAGCGTGTCGTTCACCAGCAGCTTCTCGATGAATGCATCGACGACGGTGGCGATGGCGTACGCACCCCCGAGGCGGTCGTAAAGAGACTTTTTCTCCTCGGCTGCGCGGACGATGGCGGCATTCAGCAGGACAACGACGGCAAGAAACGCGGCGGCTCGGTGCTTCATCGGCTTTCTCCTCTCTTCTGATGGAGAAAGGTTAGGGAGCGGACCTCCCGCGTTTCTTACTCGCTATACTCGGACGCATCGCACTGAGCATCACTCTCTTCGGACGGTTCGAGGTATCGCTCGATGACGAGCGCATCGAGCCGGACGCATTCCGCAAGCGGGCGGCCGACCTGCTGAAGCTGCTGGCGCTCTCCCCGAAGCATGTGCTGCACCGCGACCAGCTCGTGGAGATGTTGTGGCCGGGCAAGCCGCCGGCCGACGGAGCGAACAACCTCTATCGCGCCGTCCACGATCTCCGCACGGTTGCCGGCGAGGAGCGCGTCACGTTCAAGCAGGCAATCGTCGAGCTGCATGACGCTGTCGTCGATGTGGATGTCTTCGAAGCCGAGACGCGGTCGCCGGACAGCGAACGCGTTGCGCGCGCACTCGACCTCTACACGGCGGATCTGCTCCCGGAGGATTACGCCCTCGAGCTGGTGACGCGAAAGCGCGAGCTGCTGCGGCGAACGTTCGTCGATGCGTCGCTGCGCGTGGCGGCGGCGCGCACGCTCGACGATGGGCGGACGCTCGACATCCTCCGCCGGGTCGCGGCAGTCGATCCGGCCAGCGAAGAAGTCGTCGCGCGCATCGCGGAGCGCGTGCGGACTTTCGAGCGGCCATCAACGCGAAGCGCGGCGGCCGTGGCCATCCCGAAAACGCGATACGCGAAGAGCGGCGACGTGAACATCGCCTATCAGGTCGTCGGCGACGATCTTGACCACAAGAAGCCCGATCTGGTCTTCGTGATGGGATGGGTCTCGCACGTCGAATACTTCTGGACACATCCGCGCGTGGCGAACTTCTTCCGCCGCCTGGCCGCGTTCTCGCGGCTCATTCTGTTCGACAAGCGGGGTACCGGCCTCTCCGACCGGATCACGACGATGCCCGATCTGCGTCAACGGATGGACGACGTTCGCGCGGTCATGGTCGGTGCCGGTTCCACGGAGGCGTTCGTCATGGGCGTATCCGAAGGCGGCCCGATGTCGGCACTCTTCGCCGCGACGTTTCCCGAGCGAACGAAGGGACTGGTGATCTATGGCGGCTATGCACGCCGCACCTGGGCACCGGACTATCCGTGGGCGGCGAAGCCGGAAGCGCGCGAGCGATTCTTCCGGGACATCGAGCAGAACTGGGGCGGCGTGGTCGATCTCGACACGATTGCGCCTTCGGAGATGAACGATCCGTCGTTCTGCGACTGGTGGGCGACGTATCTGCGGATGTCGGCCAGCCCGGGAGCGGCAGTCGCGCTCGCGAAGATGAATACGACCATCGACATTCGGGAAGAGCTGGCGGCGATTCGCGCGCCGACGCTCGTGCTGCACCGGAGCGGCGATCGCGACATGAATATCGAGGAAGGACGGTATCTGGCCCGTCACATCCCCGGCGCTCGCTTCGTCGAGCTGCCGGGCATCGACCATCTTCCGTTCGCCGGCGATCAGGAGCCGGTGCTGCACGAGATCGAGCAATTCGTCCGCGAAGTCTCGGCGGCCAACTACTTGACGCGCTGAAGACCGTCCGACGGAGCGCGCCAGTCGTCGCGCTGCGGTCGAAACGGCAGGACCAGCATCTTTCCGATGGTCACGTCGGACTCGCTGTCGTAGGCCGGCACGCCGATGACGATGCGCTCCTGCGGCACGTCGAGACGGAGCGTGCGGTGCAGGAGGTCCCAAACCGAGACGAGACTCGAATAGTTGGTGTTCGTCTCCTCGATGCGATCGGAATGATGAATGCCGTGCATCCGCGGTGTGACGATCAGACGCACGAGCGCGCGCTCCACTGCAATCGGCAGACGCACGTTCGCATGGTGAAACAGGATCGAGGCGAAGAGGATCGTCTGCCACAGCCACAGCGTCCGCTGATCGATGCCGATGACGATCATCTGCACGGCTCGAACCGGAATGGAGAGCAGCAACTCGCCGAAGTGAAAGCGCAGCGCGGTCGAAGTATCGAGATCGCGATCGGCGTGATGAACGAGATGGAAGCGCCAGAAGAACGGGACGCGGTGATTCGCCCAATGCCACCACCACAACGTGTAGTCGAGCAGGACGATCCCGATCAGTGTTTCAAGCCATCGCGGCCAGCCCGTAACCTGCAGCAGTCCGACGTGATCGCGCACGATCCACGAGGCCACCGGCTGGAGAAGCGGGGCTTGCAGCAAAGGCGTGAGGGCCACCGAAACGCCGCCGATCGTGAGATTGCGAACGACGCGACGGAACTTCGATTCGACGGATCGCCGCAGCGGTGCGAAGTGCTCGGCGAGGAGCATGGAGCCGCCGGCGAGGATGATAACGATGGCAGTGATCGCGGCCGGTGCGGAGCGAACCTGCTCCACGAGCTCTACTCAGGCTGAGCACATCGCATCAGCTTAGTCGCGCGAATTCGCGCGTGCAAACCGCGAGTCCACGCGTGTGAACCGCAGCATTGACGCTTCGGATATTGTCAGGACTAGCGAAATGCCGGTCGACCAGACAAAACTGGCCATGTTCTGGGCCGCGCTCGCAGCTCAATGCGCAGGCGAGACGCACGTAACGGGGAACCGGCTCGTCGCTTCACTGCTTCGCACTCGTGCCGCCGGCGATTTCTGTGCACGCGCGGGACTCGACTCTGCGCGCGTGCTCGAGGCGATCGACGATCCGAGAGCTCTGTCGTTCGAGGAATGTAAGCGCGGAGTCCTCAGAGACCTCGCTGAAAAGGGAATCGTGTTCGCCTCGAAGCAGCACCAGGCTACGGTCGAGACTCGGCCACTCGAACCGATCGTGCGGCCCGTGATGAAGGCCGTCTTTGAACGGTTTGGTCATATCGGCGCTCCGCCGTTGGAACTGCTCAGAGACCTGATCCGTGCAGACCCGGCCCTCGCCGAGCGTCTCGCACCTCACGGACTCGACGCGGAATCGCTCGGTGATGCACTCGACGAGCGGTGACAGCGATCCCTCAAGCACCTTCCGAAGAGACGCTCTCTCGGCCCGAAGACCGTTTTCCGTCTCCAACTCCGATGGGTGTCGTCGAGAGCCAACTCGAGACGTAACTGGAGACGCAAATCAATGAGGGATCGACGTTGACGAACGACATTCAGGACATCTTTGTCGTGCGCTGCGCGAGGCGGCGCAACTCGGCCAGCTCGCGCTCGCGCGCTTCGGCGTGTGGCAGGCGTCGCACGCCAGGAGGACGAAAGCCGAGCGCCGATCGAACCTCGTACTGCGCGCTCCGCACTTGCTTCGGTTTGCCTCCGCCGCCCCAATAATCGGAATGTCCCGCACCCGCGATCTGCACCTGCCGCAACGACGTTCCGAGAATCGAGTCTTGATCCCATCGTGTATGCCCCAATGCCGTCGGAACCCTCGTCCACCCCGCGGCCTCCATCGCGAGCTCCTGACCGCCTGGGAACGCGCGGAAGAGCACCTGATCGCCTTCCGAGTAGAGGCTGTGGATGCGGCACTTCGCATTCAGCAGTGCGCTTCGCAAACCGTAGCGATCTTGCTCGGATGCGAGCTGCTCCACGTCCACTGCAGCTGCTTGAAACACGATACCGGTGACGGTGATGTTCGGTCCCAAGGCGCGTATCGTTTCGATCGCGAGCCTGCAACCAAGCGAATGCGCGACGATGTCGAGCGTGAGATGCCCGAGTCGCCGCGCAGCCTCGCTGAGATCGGCGGCGATGCGCGGCCCGAGTTCCTTCGCCTGCGATACCGCGAGCGGATAGCCGGCCCACGACACAGCTTTCGCTGCATTGATGCCGCCCGGCCAGTCGACTTCGATGAATGCACGATCCTCCGACACAGCGTCGTTGGCATCGAGATCCGCGAGCCTCTGCTGTTCGATGCAAAACCGGCGATAGGTCGCGAACGCGTCGTCTTCCGTGACGTTGAAACCGTGGATCAGCAAGACGAACTTGCTCGTCTGCAGCGGCAACTCGTGAAGCACGGGCTCGAGCAAAAGCGGCGGCAGACCGAGGGGCGTCAGCCGGTACGTAAGCACAGAGCCGCCGCGGACACCCGGCAAACGCTTCATGACGGTCGTGCAACCCGGTCAAGCGCAGATGCGAGATTGTCGAGAAAGTGACCGACAAACCCGCTCACCGCGCCGATTAGGATCAACATGAAGAAGTACCACGGGCCAAGTCGCGTGTCCGACAGTGAAAGAACGACGCCGATAATGATTCCGGTCCACACAGCGGCGGTCAGATTCGCGCTCTCCCACCCGCGTTCGATCTGGACTTGGAGAGCATCAAGTTTTCGCGCGACAACGTTGTCGATGCGAGACCGCGCCCGAGACGCGGCGCGGACCTCCTCCTCGGAAGGTGAAGTCGGCGCGCTGCTCGGCTCACCCAAGGCTACTCCCATCGGGGCGCTTGGCCTGGTCGGTTCGTTACCTGGGCTTTTCGTAGCGGACGGTTCGAGGCGTTCGGTGAAGCGCATCCAAATGTCGCTGTCGGTGCCGCCAGTAGCGTCTGGCAGTGTCGTCCGCGTGAGGAATCCATACAAATGCGGATAGCGCGTCGGATGATCGATCGCGGCGTTCGCAGCAAGTTGAATCTGCGCGAGCAGTTTTGCCGTGGCCTGGGTGAACAACGTCCGCTGGTTGTCCGATCCTCCAACAGTCAGAACGAGGAGTTCCTTCAAGACCGCGCTGTCGTTTCGATCATCCCAGATCGAGCGGCGCAATACCTGCGGCAGGAAGAACGCGACAAAGCTTCCAACTGCGCCACTGATCGGCTTCGCTTTGGCGATCCATCGCTCCACGCTCATTTCGTTGTATCGCGTGCGCGTGCTCAACAGCCGCCGCAGCGCCGCCACGACCACGAGCACGAGTAGCGCGACTGCCGCGATGAGGCCGACGTACCTCATCGCATAATCGAAGAGAAGGTCGACAGCATGGACACGCCGCGGATCGAACTCCGGTATCTGCATCTAATCACCGCCTGTCGGGAATGCCGTAAGTCTACACCTCTGCAACCCGGCAAACCCGGCGGGATCAGATGTAGAACTTGAAGTTCGGACGAGGGTTCTTGATTGTTGGATTCGAGACAAGGATCTCGCCAACGGCATTCGAGAAGCCTACTGTGACCGGCGAAGCGTCGCCGATCTTGCACGCGTTGTAGTTGAGCTTCGTGAGACCCAGGATGTCGCGGGCGACGAGTTCCACGGACGCCTCGCCATGCTCGACGTCGATGCGAAGCGGCACAGGCATCTCCCACCCGTCGTAGCTGAGTACCGATGCCTTAAAGCCGCTCGCCCAGAGGTAGCCGCTGCGGTCGTCGAGCTTCCAAAACGTGCCGCGAAGGACAGGCCACTTGCCCTCGCGGTAGATCTTCGTTGTCGAATCTTGGCGGACGCGCACACCCACGAGCTTCACGCCCGGTGGACACGCGCGTGCGTAGCCGCTGAATTCCGTGGCGTCGATCGTCGAGCGCGAGTGGAGGAAGATCTCTTTCAGGTTCTTTCCACCTTGGTCCGCGTACGCCTGCAACACGCCTTTCAGAAGATCGTGCGCGGACGTCTCGCTGAGATGGCATTCCTTCTTCTCGGGCGAATACCACGGCCCGAATTCGCCACGGAACACGACGCCATCTCCCGTGTCGAGAAACATCTGTGCCGCGCAGCAGGCGGTGCGACTCTCCGTATCCGAGGGATCGGTCTTGCGGAACGCTATTCCTACGTAGCACACGCCCTCCCGAGCGCTCGCAAGCCGCCACGGCTTCCCGCCTGCTTTGTAGTAAATGGCCGTTGAAAGGTTCCACGCACGATCCGAGAGCACGGTAAGGCCGCGCTCGTGGAGATCACCGGAGTCCTCGATGCGCAGCGTCGATTCGCGCACGATCTGCACCGGGATACCGGTCTCCATCACGCGTGCTTTGAGCTGGCGACGGAAATCGACTGAGAGTTCGTACTCCTCGGTCCTGTAGGTGCCGAAGAGATCCGGCTGGACGCGGCGGACTGTGCGCTCATGCAGCGAGGGCGAGCTGCCGATGCCGTCCTGGATCGTTGACTTCGGCCGGCAGTTCTTCCAGATCAAATCAGGCACGATGCACAGCACCACATCGAATCGCTCGTCGCGCTCCTTGAGGCGATTGATGACCTGCACGTAGAAGTCCACGACAGCGTGCGCGCGGCGATTCGGATCCCGGAGGCGAGACGCTTCGAGGAGCTTCGTGCGGTCAAGCGCTTCGGCGAAACTCGGCTTCGCTGGCCACGAGGTTGCGAACGCTGCCTCGAATCCGGGATACGGAGGCCACAGAAGCTTCGCTTTCGCGAGGAGCGATGGATCACCGTACTTCTGCGAGACGATCGGGCCTGCGAGCACCTGCGCGAATTGCTCGAACGCTGCGAGTCCTTCCGGAGCACCGATCACCGCATAGCTGATCCCCTTCGGGTGCGATGCGTCATCCGCGTCGAAGGGACCGAATAGCGCGAGTCCCGCATGTGGATCGACGAGTTTCTGGCCATAGCGAAAATCCAGCCGCGGCTCGGCGAGGAGCGTGAGGTCGATCGTGGCAGCGCTACTCATCGCCATCGAGGTCAGCATCGCCTTCGTCATCGTGGTCGAGCGCCTTCACGGCTTCCTCAGCGTACGCTTCGACCTCTTTCTCGATCGGCTTGAGCAACTCTTCATCGATCGCTTTCGCGGTCGCGCCGGAGAGCGGCTGCGCCGACATCACCACTGCGCGCTCGGGATCGTCCCCGATCGTCACCGCTGCCCCGTCATCTGCCATGAAGATCAGCACCGCTTGCTGTCGTGTGAACCACTGATGGTTCCACCAGCTCTTCGCAATTTGCTTTCGGCGCGCGAGGAGCGAGCGAGGTGCGAGCAGAGACTTGTCAGGGTTTGTGAGATGCAACCTCAGCACGAGCCGCGCGGCAAAACCGTCTCCAAGTTCCCGCACTGCGAAACTCGGCGCGAGGTGGTAATTGAACATCCCGCCCGCGGGCGCTTTGCGATCGCCGGCGACGAGCATGGAGGCTTTACGCCCGGTCGCCGTCTTGTATGGAAGCTTGTTGTGCTCCGCCAGGCCAAACGGAAAGTAGACGAGACCATCCTTGTATCGAAGTCCGCGCCGGCGCAGAAGTGCCTCGAGCGAGCGGCGAAGCAGCGAGACCGTAACATCGCGCGAGCGAATGCCTTCGATCAGCGGCTCGTCGCGCCAGCGACGCGGCTTCGCATCGAGGAGCTCGCATTCGTCGCTCACCGATGACGGGGGGTGCGCGAAAGCGATGACCCGCTTTCCGTCGATATCGTAAAACGCCCAGGTTCCGAGAAACCGCTTATCGACCGACTTCTGGAATTGATAGACAACAAGTTCGTCCGGGATTTGAAGAAACGGAAACCAGTTCGTAAAAACCGGATCGCGACGGTCCACGAGCACGGGCTCGGCGAGCACCGCATCGAGCGCCGCGGCGCGGCCGTGATCCATGAGCGGGCGCGGCGTGTTGATGGATTCGAGTTTCTTGAGAAGTTGTGCGAGCCCCTCAGACCACCTTTCGAACGGAATGAACGTGAGGTCGCTCACCATCCAGTTGAGATCCGAGGCCTGCAGGCCATCGACGTTTAGCGGAATGAGAAAGTCGATCTTTCGCTCCCGTGCGAGGCTCAACGCGAGCGTCCGCTCTTTTTGTGGATTGGGTTTACTCAGCGAAGACTGCGAGAGCAGGGCGATCATCCGAAACGTGCCGTGCCGAATCGCACGGTCGATGTCCGATGGGTAACTCTCGCCGCCTAGTAGTTTGAAGCGGTCAATCCAGACGCGGTAGCCGGCCGCAGTAAGCTTGAGCGCGAGCCACTCGGCGAGCGCTCCATCTTCCCATGCGTAGCTGATGAACAGGTGATCCGGTCCAGCCGGTGCTGACGCAGCCCCTCCGCTCTTTTTTCGCCCCTTCATCACTTCCATCGTACTGGCGCAGCGCGCCATGAACAATCCGCAACCATGACGCCAGAACGCATGAACTGTACGCCGCGCTACTCCTTGTAGAATCGCCACGACGTGTCGACGCTCCAGTCCACACGATCCCAATTTCCGCTCCAGAACTTGGCCACCACGCTGGGCGAACTGGGTCCTCCGCCCCTGCGCTAAGTCGTCGATACGGCACACCCGAAATGGGCCCTCGGTTCCTCGGTTCTTCGGGAGAAGGAACGGCTGAGTGTCCCGAGCAACTGAGAGACCGAGGACCGAGCATCTACGAATCTTTTCGTTGACTCCATACGAAACCTTTCGTATCCTCCGGCGTACTTAGATCCGGAGGCAGGTATGGGAGACAAGATTCCTCGTCCCACCGATGCAGAGCTGGCGATCCTGAATGTGCTCTGGGAGCGCGGGGCCAGCACCGTCCGCGAGGTGCACGATGCGCTCATCGGCACGCACGGCACCGGCTACACCACAGTGCTGAAGCTCCTGCAGATCATGACCGAGAAGGGGCTCGTGGTGCGCGACGAGTCGCAGCGCGCGCACGTCTACTCCACGACGATCAGCGAGCAGCGCACGCAGCGCCAGCTCCTCGGCGATCTGATCGACCGCGCGTTCCGCGGCTCGCCCGCGCAGCTGGTGATGCAGGCGCTGTCGGCGAGCCGGGCCAGCGCCGAGGAGCTCACGGCCATCCGCCATTTGCTGGATCAGATGGAAGGAGAGGTGAAATGAACGCGATGGAGATCTTCACGGCACCCCTGGCGCAGGCCATCGGCTGGGCCCTCCTGCATCTGCTGTGGCAGGCCACGATCGTCGCCGGCATCCTGGCCGCGACGCTGACGCTGCTCTCGCGTCACAGCGCGAACACGCGCTACGCGGTCTCGTGCGCCGCGCTCACGCTCGTCTTCGCGATGTTCGTCGCCACCGCGGTCCGCTCCTATGAGCCCGCGCCGGCGCCGAGCGCGCCCACCGCTAGTGAAGAGAAGCTGGTGCCGGTCACGCGAGTCCCGGTGCTCCTCGCCGCCGCCGCGACGGAGTCGTGGCGCGAGCGGATGGTGGCCTCGATCGCCGGCGCGCGGCAGTGGCTGCCGGGCATCGTCGCGATCTGGCTCCTCGGCGTGGTCGTTCTCTCCTCGCGCCTGCTCCTGAGCTGGGCGCGCACGCGGCGTCTCGCCAGCCGCGCCACGCAGGAAGCGAGCGCGCACTGGCGCTGGGTCGCTCGCCGCCTCTCCGACGCCCTCGGATTGAAGCGCGCCGTCCGCATCATCGAGTCGGCAGCCGTCGAAGTGCCGTCGGTCATCGGCTCGCTCCGTCCGGTGATCCTGCTCCCCGCGAGCGCGCTCACCGGCATGACGCCGGAGCAGATCGAAATGGTCCTGGCGCACGAGCTCGCGCACATCCGCCGTCACGACTTCTTCGTCAACCTGATGCAGGCGATGGTCGAGACGCTGATGTTCTATCACCCGGCGGTGTGGTGGATGTCGCGCCGCGTGCGCATCGAGCGCGAGAACTGCTGCGACGACCTCGCGGTCGCCGTCTGCGGCAACCCGCTGCAGTACGCGCGCGCGCTGACCCGCCTCGAGGAGCTCCGCGCGCACGCGCCGGCCATCACCGTCGCCGCGAACGGCGGCTCGCTGCTCGGCCGCATTCGCCGTCTCGTCACCGATCGTGCGGAGTCAACCGGCTCGACTTCGCGTTGGGCGGCGGCGGTCGCGATGCTCTCCGTCGTGATCATCGCGATCGCCGTTCCGTCCCTCCCCGCGCTCGCCGACCGCGACACGAAGAAGAAAGAACAGAAGACCGAAGCGAAGATCGAGTCCTCGACGCACATCGAGGTCGTCGAGCCCGCGCCCGCGGCCGAGCCCGCGACGCCGAGCCCCTCGCCGGAAGCCGCGGCCGCAGCGGAAGCGTATGCGGAAGACTCCGGCGACATCGACGTCGAACTGCCGGATGATGACGAAGCCGCTCCGGTCGTCGCCGCGACTCCGGTGGCCGCGGTCACGCCGCGCATCGTCCCGCACCTCGCGCCGCGACCGATGGCCACTCCGCGGCCGCCGATGCCCGCCGCCCCCGTCGCGATGCCTGCGCCTGTCGCCGAGATCGCGGCGTTCGCAGCGGCCGATGCCATGGATCACATGTGGGGCGGCGGCGAGGGAACGGACCGCGACGGCAAGTTCGGCAAGTCGGGCAAGCTGACGGTCGACGAGCTGATCGCGCTCCGCACCGCCGGCGTGACGCCGCAGTACGTGCAGAAGATGCGCGCGCTCTTTCCCGACGTCACCCTCGGGCAGATCGTCGGGCTCGCGCACATGGGCGTGACGTCGGAGTACGTCGCCAACATGCGCGCGGCCGGCGTGGAGATCAAGACCAGCGCCGACGCGCGGAAGCTCGCGGCGATGGGAGTGACCTCGGAGTTCGTGAAGAAGCTCGCCGCGGCCGGCTACTCGAATCTCTCGATCAAGGAGCTCTCCCGTCTCGCCGCCGCGGGCGTCGACGAGGACTTCATCCGCGAGATGTCGAAGTACCGCGACAAGAACTAGCGAGTCCCGAGGAGAAAGACCCATGAAAAGAACGCTTGCCATCGCCGCCGTCCTTCTCTTCGCCGTCGCCTCCACCGCCCTGGCCGAGCTGCACGGCTCGTGGACCGCGGACTCGTGGGAGACGAAGCCGGACCGCCTGCAGCTGAACATGAGCCGCGGCCGGTCTCACAACTACGGCCATTCGATGAATCTCTCGGAGCTCACGAACCTCTCCGAGGCGCAGGTCGCCGGCGCGACCGCGGTTCCGGTGCAGTTCCAGCTGGTGCGCGAGGCCGGCACGATCTCGTTCGAGGGCTCGTTCAAGAACGGCGACGGCGCGGGACAGTGGACGTTCGCTCCGAACGGCGGCGTCCTCTCATCGCTGCGCGCGCTGGGCGTCGAATTCGAGCGCGCCCACCAGACCGAGGAGGAAGAGCTGCTGTCGCTGGCGCTGCTCGACGTCTCGACCGCCTACATCAAGTCGATGCAGGCGATCGGCTATCGCGAGTCGCTCGAGAAATACACCTCGATGCGCATTTTCCGGGTGACGCCGCAGCTGGTCTCCGAGCTGCGCAGCCTCGGGTTCGACCGGCTCTCCGCCGACGAGCTCGTGACTGCGCAGATTCACAAAGTGACGCCCGACTACATCCGCCAGATGCGCGCCGCCGGCTACAACCTCAAGTTCGACGATCTGATCGCCTTCCGCATCCACCGCGTCGACGCGCAGTTCATCAACGACCTCCGCGACCTCGGCTACGAGAAGGTCGACGCCGACGATCTCGTGGCCATGCGCATCCACCGCGTCACGCCGGCGTACATCCGCGAGCTGAAGTCCGCCGGCTACAGCAGGATCCCGGTGCAGAAGCTGATCGAGATGAGGATCCATCGCATCGACGCCAAGTTCATCGAGGGGATGAAGGAATAGTGACAGCCGCCACGTAGCGGATGTCCCCCCCACCCTGGGTCAGCCGGAACGGATGAATCTCGACCTCGCCGTCGCGCATGACGACGACGAGGCCGCGGCTGATGCCCATCGGTCCCGCGGCGAAGTAGCGCACGCCGACGTGATACGTGCCGCGGTCGAGCGACTTCGTGCGGATCACCTCGGGGCCGAGGCCCTGGGTGATGTCTTCGTAGAGCGTCAGTCCCGACTTCGTGTCCTTGTGGCCGTAGAAGCACTCCTCGCCTGACGGATCGACGACGTGCAGATCGACGTCGTTGGCGTCGGTCTCCCACGCCAGCGTCACGCGCAGCGCGTCGGTGCGCTCGAGATCGACGTCGTAGTCTCGCGCGCGCTCGGCGATCTCGCCGCGGCGCGACGGGTCTTTCTTCATCCAGGCGCGATAGACGTAGCCGAGCTCTTCGCGGATCACGCGCTGCACGTCGCCGTACCAGCCGGGGAAGGTCTGGCGCGTCGCCGACTCGAGGACGCGGGCGGCTTCTTCGACGCGCCCTTCGCGCCAGAGCATGAGCGCGAGGGAGCGGTAGCCGTTCGCGCGGTCGGGCCGCACTTCGAGCGCCTTGCGCAGCGGCGACTCGGCGAGCTTGGCGCGGTGCGCGCGGAGGAGCAGAAGTCCCGCGCGCTGCAGGAGCTCGGTCTTCGCCGGCGCGATCTCGATCAGCGACGCGAACGCGCGCGCCGCCTCGTCGTCCTTGCCGAGCTGCTCGTCGGCGAGGCCGAGCACTTCGTAGACCTGCGGGTTCTCCGGATCGTACGGCTGCCACTGCAGCGCGAGCGCGCGGACTTCCCGCCATTCGCCCCACGCGGCGAGCGCCTCGCCGAGCTGGTTGTACAGCTCGCGGTCGCGCGGATCGCTCTTCAGCTTCGACTGCAGCTCGGAGATCGTGTTTTTCGACGGGCGCTCGGTGCGCGTCCAGTCGGGCTCGCGCGATTTGGCTTCTTCGCGGATCTGTGCAGGCCTTGGCGGAGGCGGTGGTGCGGGTGGCGGTGGGGGCAGCGATGACGGAACGCGCATCGGCGCGGGGACTTCGCGCGGCATCAGCGCGGGCGCTTCCGCGACGGTGGACGGCGACGGCACGCCGCCGACGGTTCCGCCGGCCACGCCGCCCACGACTCCGCCGACGACTCCGCCGGCGACTCCGCCTTCCACGCCGCCTACGACTCCGCCCTCCACGCTTTCCAGCTCCGCCTCGTCCTCGTCCGCGCGGACGAAGTCGCCGGGCGGCAGCTCCACGGATGCGGCGGGAGGAAGCGGCGCAGCCTTGGCGGCGGCGTCGCGCATCGCCCGCTGCGCCTGTGCGATCGCTGTGGGTGGCCGGCGATCGACGCGGCCGATTCCGCCCGCCTCGATCGTGAGGATGTCGGCCAGCGCGCGGCGATCGAGCCCGAAGCGCTGATAGTCGAATTCGCTTTCGAGGACGAGCATCGTGGTGCGGGGAATGACGACGCGCTGCTCGACGCTGACTCGCACCTGTTCGGTCGCGAGCGCGCGCTTCACCGACTCGGCGGTCTCGTTGGCTTCGCGCTCGGCGAGATACTCGAGATACGCGCGATACGCCTCGCGCTCGAGCAGCGGCGCGAACTGCGCGGCGATGCGCGTCACCGGCACGGCGGCGATCTTCGACTCCGCGCCCGCCTTCAGCTTGCCGAGGACCAGGATCTCGTCGCCGGGGGCGACGTCGTCGAAGTGCGAGGGATAGATCCACTCCGCGGCGGCGTCGGCGACGTCGACCGAGCCACCGAGCGGGCGGCGGAGATCGTTCGCGGCCTCCCGCGCGCGTGAGTCGAGCGTGTCGGTGAACGGGATGCGGATGACGCGGCCGCGGCCGGCCACGAGCGCCTTCGCGGTCTGCGCGTCCTCGCGGCTGCCGAGGATCAGCGCGTGGAGCGTGATGTTCGCGGGAAGCGCCGGCGGCTTGTCGCCGAGGGTGGAGACGAGATCGCTGGCAACGACGATGGCGCGCGAAGAGTCGGCGCGCGCGATGTCGGAGTAGAGCGCTCCGAGGTCCGTGCCGCCGAGAAACAGCCGCGCGCGCAGCAGCTCGCCCACGCGGCGGGACATCGCCGATGCGGAGCCGCTGGCGAGTGGCACCACGTCCTGATCGAACGCGACCAGTTGCACGTCGTCGGTCGGGGGAAGGGCGCCGAGGATCTGCTCGAGCGCGCGAATGCGATGCGGCGCGCCCTCGGCCGAGGAGGCCGACGTATCGATATAAAACCGCCACGTCCCTGTGGAGCGGCGGGCTCTTAGCCCGCCCACCCCGGCGGGCTGAGAGCCCGCCGCTCCACCAGTCAGGGCGGCGACGTAGAAGTCGCCGGAGCGGAGGATGCGCGCCGAAGGCGCGTCATCCGCCTTCACGGTCAGCACGATGTCGCGGTCCGGAGTCCAGTCCACCTGATCGAAGCTGGTCACCTGCGCGGTGCTCGTCGCCAGCTCGCCCCTGGCCTGCTCGCCCGGCACCGGGGTCACGAAGCCGCGGAAAGTCAGCTTGTTGACTTTCGACATGCCGCGCAGCGGCAGCGCATACACGCGCACGCCGTCGCGCAGCGGCAGGAGCGTCGTGTACGACAGCACCAGCCGCACCGTCGCATTCGCCTCGATCGGGAAAATGCGCGCCGAGAAGCGGTTCCCCTGATCCTGTTCCAGCAGCGCCGGGTCGCGCATCTGGTGGAGGAACGACTCGTAGACCTGGTTTGCGCGGAGCCGCTCGACGACCTCCCCTTCCATCAGCTGCCCGTTCACTTCCTTCGCGAAGCGGCTGATGGCCGCGTTCTGCGGCAGCGTGCAGGTGAAGCGTCCCTCGATGCGCCGCGACTGCGGATTGCGGAAGCGCAGCTCCAGCTCGGTCAGCGACAGCATCCCGTGGATCGCCGCGCGCGCGGAGAGATCCTCGAGGATGAGCTCCTGGCCGTCGGGATCGGCGAAGGTGATGGGTGGAGGAGGGGGAGTCGTGTCGGCAACGGCGTCCTTGTGGAGCGACAGGCTCTCAGCCTGTCGGGTTTCTTCCGGTTCCGGCGAGCTGAGAGCTCGCCGCTCCACGGGAGACGCGGTGACGAGCAGAGTCAGGAGCGCGGCGACGGGTCGGACATACATATTCATGCCTTCTTAGACACGCTTCCGGCCGGGAGAAAACCATGCGATCATCCGAACCGCCGGCCCTGATGATCCAACAACTCGTTTCAACGCCCGTCGAGCGTACGTACGCGCCCGAAGAGTCGCCGTACAGCTCGATCATCATCGACGTCACGCATCGTTGCAACATGGCGTGCCGCAACTGCTATCTCCCGAACCGGGTCATTCCCGACCTCGACGCGCGCTGGCTCTCGGGAATCTTCGCGCGCCTGCCGCGCGGCACGTTCGTCCGCCTCGTCGGCGCGGAGCCGACGGTGCGCGAAGACCTGCCCGACCTCATCCGCGACGTCCGCGCGCATGGCCACGTTCCGGTCATCGTCACCAACGGTCTCAAGCTCGCCGACCGCGCCTACGTGCGCATGCTCAAGGACGCCGGTCTGCGGGTGGTCGCGCTCTCGCTCAACGGCGTCTTCGACGACGACCTCTACGAGGCGATCGACCAGATGCGTTGCGCGGCGCGCAAGCGCGCGGCGTTCGAGAACCTCCGCGCCGAGCGGATCTACAGCGTCGCCAGCATGATCCTGGTGCGCGGCGTGAACGAGCACGCGCTGCCCGAGCTCATCGCCGCGGCGCGGCGCTCGCCGAACGTCCGCGAGCTCCACGTCCGCTCGATCGGCGCGATGGGGCGCCACATGGAAGACGTTTCGTTCACGCTCGACGAGCTGTTCGCGGAGTTCATCGCCGCCGCGGGCATCGATGCCTCGGCAATCGCGCGGCAGGAGCTGACCGAGACCTCGCACGACTTCGTCTTCGGAAAGCTGCGCGTGCAGCTGACGGTGTGGCCCGACCTGAACAGCAGGTTGCGCGGCCGCCTGACGCCCGAGGGGATGATCGCGCCGTTCATGGAGCACGTGATCGCCAACGAGGGAGGCTATTGAGCTTCGCGGAGACGCTCCTGGCCGCGGCGCGGCCGTTCGACATGGCCGCGAGCCCGTTCATCGAGCGCGTACGGCGCGGCGGATGCGACCGCGAGACACTGCGCCGCTACGCGGTCACCATCTACGCGATGGCGGCGCGCTTCCCGCGCAATCTCTCGGCGGTGCTGAGCATCTGCGAGGAGCGCGCGATGCGCCGCTTCCTGCTCCGCAACCTCGCCGAGGAAGAAGGCCTCGTGGCGTTCGGCCCGGGCGGCGCGGCGGCTTACGAGGACGCGATGCATCACACCGAGCTGGCCTCGCGCTTCGCGCGCGCGGCAGGAGCGACGCATGACGAGCTCGCGGCCGCGCAGGCCGAGCCGTCGCGCTGGTTTCGCGCGGCGCTCGAAGCCGGCAACTGGATCGGCGCGACGGCGTTCTTCTCCGTCGGCGTCGAGGCGAACGTGCCGCGCACGTTCTCGCTGCTGATCGATCCGCTCTCCCGGCTCTACGACTTCTCCTCCGCGGATCTCACCTTCCTCACCGAGCACCTCGGCGCGGACGAGCGGCACGGCGTCGAGGCCGCGGAGCTGATCGCCGGAGCCGCGTCGACGGAGGCGATGCGCGGGCAGGCGCTCGAAGGTGCGCGCCGCGGCGGCAGGTCGTGGTGGAACTTTCACCGCCTCGCGGCCTGATGCTCCGCCGCGTCATCTGGCGCGCGCTGGCGAAAAGCGCGGCGCTGTTCTTCGCGGTCATTCCGAGGGGGCGGCGGTTTCGCGTCGCGCTGCGGCTCGCCGAGGTAGTCGCGGTCATCGCCGGCGCGTGGCTGCAGCGGCGTGGCATGCGCGGCGCGTGGGCGACCGGACCGTATGACGAGGCGCTGCGCTTCGTGATGCGCGTGCTCGCCGATGGCAACGTGAGGTTCGATCCGGAGCTGGTCATCGACAGCACCGCGGCGCTCGAGCGGCGCGCGATCTATGTGAGCGCGCACTTTCCCATCAGCGCGTTCTTCCTGCGTCACGCGCACGATCGCGGCGTCCATCCGGTGGTGGTGAAGGCGTTCCCGGAGATCGACGCGTTCGTCTGGGGCACGGGCGAGCCGTTCCACGCCGTGCCGCGGAGTCAGGCCGTGCTGGTGAGACTGCGGCGGCACATCGAGGAAGGCCATCCCGCGCTCGTTCTCATCGACACCGAGCAGGGCGAGACGGTGCCGTTCGAGTCTCCCTACGGCAACACAACGGTCGCCACGAACATCTTCGAGTTCGCCGGACGCCTCGGCATCCCGACCTTTTTCCTGGCCGTGCGCCTCGGGCGCGTGCCGGTGATCGTCATCCGTCCGATGGCCCCCGATCCGGCGGAGTTCATGGCGCTGCTGAAGGAGCAGGCGGCGCTGATCCGGCGCTGAGCTCTGTGGACTGCGGCGGCGATGCCGCCGCTTTCAAAAGCGGCAGCCTTGCTGCCGCAGTCCAAACAAGCCCTCTTTGTGGTCTGCATCACGGCCGCGCCGGGAAAATGGCCTACAATTATTGTCGCCCATTCTTATTTGGTCCCAGGGAGAGCCATGCGCCTGAACGTCCGGCATCTGATGTCGTTGGCAATACTCGTCTTAGCGGCGACGGCGGCGTCCGCCGACAACTTCACGCTCGTCTCCGCGGGCGGCAACTGGAGCAATACGTCGGTCTGGCTGCAGAACGCCGTGCCGGCCACGCGCTATCCGGGGCAGCTCGTCGGCACGACCGATAACGTCAGTCTCACCGCCTCGTTCTATACGGTCACCGTCGACGTCACGGTCGCCGAGGCGGTCACGCTCAACACGACCTGCCCGAGCAACACCAGCACGTGCGTCACCGATGTTCCGGCCGGCGGCACTCTCCTGCTCGCCGGCGGCTCGATCGGCAGCGACGCGCACCTCAAGCTCTCCGGCGGGACGATCACCAACAACGGGACGCTCAACCTCAACGCCAGCTCGAACTTCGACTGGACCGCCGGCACGCTGAACGGCAGCGGCCAGGTCTCGGCCGTGGCGGCTTCGAACATCAACGCCACCGGCTCGTCGATGATCCTCACCGGCGGTGAAGACATCGTCCTGAGCGGCACGCTCACCTACGGCTCGACCGCCAGCGGCTTCTCGATCAACAGCGGCTCGTCGATCACCATCCTCACCGGCGGGGTGATCGACATCAAGAACTCCAGCGGCATCAACACCGACGGCGCCGGCAGTCCGAACATCACCATCAACAGCGGCGGCACGTTCAAGAAAACGGGCGGCGCGTTCGGGACGAACATCCTGCCCACGGTGCACAACGCGGGGCTGGTGCAGACCACCATCAACACGCTGGTGCTCACCGGCGGCGTGAGCAGCGGGACGTTCGACATGAGCGGCGCCGGCACCGGCATCGGCTTCGCCGGCAACCCGACGCTCAACAACGGCACGATCATTCAGGGCGCGGGAACCGCGTTCTTCGGCAGCCAGGTCACCATCAACGGCACCGTCACCGCGACCAACGTCTCGATGGACTCGTTCGGAGGGATCCTCGGCGGCGGCACGCTCGAGGTCAGCGGCGGGTTCGCGTGGCGCGGCGGCACGATCTCGGCGGCTACGCTGAAGATGCTGCTCGGCTCGACGTTGAACCTCACCGGCGAGAGCGGCGCCACGCTCACAAACAACGGCAGCGTGATCGTGAACGGCACGTTCGACGTCAACCCCGGCGTCGGGACGCTGTCCCTGACCAACGGCGGCGTCATCACCAACACCGGGACGATCAATCTCGCCGGCGACGTCAGCATCGGCTCGAACTCCACCGGCAACCCGCGCATCGACAACTCGTCCGGGGCGCTGATCGTCAAGAACGCCGGCGCAGGCCTGGCCACGCTGACCGTCGGCATCAACAACAGCGGCGACGTGAAGTCGACCAGCGGCAACATCGTGTTCAACAAGGGCGGCACCCACACCGACGGCGTCTTCCACGTCTGCGACGGCTGCTACTTCGACTTCGCCGGCGGCACGCACACGCTCGACAACACGACCCTCACCTACTGGAACACCGGCACCGGCTCGGCGCTCAAGCTGGCCGGGGCGACGTTCAACGTCGTCAATCCGGACGGCGCCTACGTCGGCATCGACTTCTATCAGTTCTCGGGCACCGTCACCGGCGACGGCATCTTCAACATCGACTCGAATTTCACGTGGAGCGGCGGCACGCACTCCGGCACCGGAACCACCGACCTGACCAGCGGCCACACCCACAAGTTCGACGGCGCGAACGGGGCGATGGTGCTGACCGGGCGCTACATCCCCAACCACGGCATCCTCAATTACTCGCCGGCGTCGAACAATCTCTCCATCACCGGCGGCGGCATCATCAAGAACTTCGCCGGGCTGAACCTGACCAACGACGCGCCGATCAACGGCGACGGCACGGGGCAGATCCTCAACGAGGGCGGCACGGTCACGAAGAACGGCGGCAGCGGACTCTCGCAGATCAACGCCATCTTCGACAGCTACAACCCGGTGATCATCATTTTCGGGCGCGGGGCGCGCGAGCAGGGTCTCGTGCCGATCGGCGCGTCGCTCACCGTCAACAGCGGCCAGGTCGGACTCAACGCCGGCGGCACGAACAGCGCGAACATCATCATCCCCAACGCCACCAACGCGGTCGTCTTCGGCGGCGGCACGTACACGCTGGCGGCGGGCACGAACACGGTCGCGACCGATCTCGGCGTCTTCCGCGTCAACGGCGGCACGCTGACGCTCGGCACGGCGCTCTCGCTCAAGAATGTCGAGCTGCTCTCCGGCACGATCACCGGATCCGATCTCAACGTCACCAACGCGATGAAGTGGACCGGCGGCACGCTGCTCGGCCCCGGCACGACCACGATCGCGGCGGCAGCGACGCTCTCGCATCTCTCGCCGACCCTGCCGACGTTCCTCAACAACCGTACGCTCGACGTCGACGGCACTGCCGACTACGAAGGCAGCGGCCTGCAGCTCCTCAACAACGCGACCATCAACAACAAGGCCGGGGCGACGTTCAACGTGCGCGACGGCTTCATCCTCAACGGCGCCGGCGGCAACTTCTTCAACAACGCCGGCACGCTGAAGAAGATCGGCACGTCGACGGGGATGCGCTTCGACGTCCCGGTCGTGAACAGCGGCACGGTCAGCTCCGAGGTCAACGGACAGTCGCTGATCTTCGCCGGCGGCGGCTCGCAGAGCGCCGGCTCGCTGACTACCACCGGCAGCGCGCTGATCGACTTTTTCAATGGCACGTTCACGGTGAGCGGCGGCGCGCTCTCCGGCACCGGCCAGCATCGCGTCAACGGCGGCACGCTGAAGATCACCGTGAACCTCGGCCCGCCCGCGATCACGCTGGCGCTGTTGAGCGGCACGCTGGAGATCACCTCGCCGAACACCTTCCAGGTCAACTCGCTGGCCTTCACCGGCGGCACGGTGCAGGGGCCCGGCACGCTGCGCGTCTTCGGCGGCTCGATCGGCAACACCTCGCCCACAAGTCTCGCCGGCGGCGCGACGCTCACCATTGCCTCGGGACCGTTCAACTACAACGCCGATCTGGTCAGCTTCCTGACCATCAACGACACCGCGAAGCTGAACGTGGAGAGCGGCTCGCCGTTCTCGATGCTCGGAGACAGTGTGATCAACGGCGCGGCGACGGCGGCGGTGACGAACAGCGGCACGTTCCGCAAGACCGGCGGCACGCTGACCACCATCAACGTTCCGTTCACCAGCTCGCTCGGCAGCGCCGGCGCGACCAACGGCATGCTGCGCTTCGGCGCGGGCGGCACGATCTCCACGCCGATCGAGACCGGCGTCGCCGCCGAGGTCTCCTTCGCCACCGGCACGTACGCCATCAACAGCGGCGCCTCGGTGACCGGCACCGGCACGATCCTCGTCGAGGGAGGCACGGTCAACGTCAACACCGCGTTCTCCGCTCCGAAGGTCGACTTCGCGTTCGGCACGATCGGCGGCAGCGGCAGCCTCACCGTAACGACGAAGCTGCAGATCTACACCGGTCCGGCCACGCTCAACGTCCCGCTGACGAACGGCGGCACGATGACGATCGAAGCCAGCCTCGCGGGCAGCGGCTCGATCCTCAACAACGGCACGTTCAACCGCGTGTTGGCAAGCTCGCCCTCGCTGGCGCCCGCGTTCACGAACGCCGGCACCGCGAACTTCAACGCCGGCTCGATCGGCTTCACCGGCGGCTACACGCAGACCGCCGGCTCGACGAACCTCCTCGGCGGCACGTTCACCTCGCCGCTGACCGTGAACATCAACGGCGGCCTGCTGCAGGGCAACGGCACGATCGGCGCGTCGGTCGCGAACAACAACGGCACCGTCGCGCCGGGACTGAGCCCCGGAGTCATCGTCATCAACGGCAACTACTCGCAGGCGCCGAACGGCATCCTGAACATCCAGCTCGGCGGGACCGCGCCGGGCACGCAGTACGACCAGCTCGCCGTCACCGGCTCGGCCACGCTGGCCGGCACGATCAACGTCACGCTCATCAACGCGTTCACGCTCTCGAACGGCGACGTCTTCAACGCCGTCACCTACGCCGCGCACAGCGGCGTCTTCGCGCCCGAGAATCTCCCGCCGTTCCCCGGCGGCACGTTCACCTCGACCTACACGCCGGCCGCCTATCAGCTCGCGGCCGCGGTCGCTAGTCCGGCCGACGTCTCGGTGGCGAAGACCGGCCCGGCGACGGCGCAGTCGGGAGACTTCGTCAGCTACACCATCGTGGTGAAGAACCTCGGCACCACGACCTCGGCCAGCGTCATCCTGAACGATCCGACTCCGGCGGGTCTGACGTTCAAGGCCAACACCGGCGACTGCACCGTCGCGTTCCCCTGCACCCTCGGCGCGTTGCCGGCGGGCGCCATACGGACCATCGTCGCCACGTACAAGGTCGGCATCACCGCCGGCGCGATCACCAACACCGCATCGATCGCCGTCACCGACCCGAACAACGCCAACAACACCGCCTCCGCAGTGACGACCGTCTCCTGCCCGAACGTCGCGCCGACGAACCTCTCGCCGTCCGGCAACGCCGGCGTCGCCGGCACGCTGTCGTGGAACGCGACCGGCGCGGAGCTGTACGAGGTCTTCCTCGGGCCGAAGGGCAGCGGCTGCTCGACGTCGCTCGGAAAGACGACCGTCAACACGTTCAACTACTCCGGCCTGCAGCCGAACACCGAGTACGAGTGGCGCGTGGAGAGCTCGTTCGACGGCTGCCCGATTCAGAGCAGCGCCTGCGTCGCGTTCAAGACCGACGCCTGCAACGCGCTCGAGGCGCCGATCGCCAGCGTGATCGGCGAGGCGACGTCGGCGAAGAGCTACGCCGTGCAGTGGGAAGTGGTGCCGTTCGCGACGCGCTACGAAGTCGACGAGGCGACCGACGCCGGGTTCGGCGACGCCGTCACCACCGTCGTCAATAACGGACTGTCGCTGGCGTTCAACCACGAGAGCGCGCAGCCGAAGGGCTATTACTACCGCGTCCGTCCGTTCGGCAGCTGCAACGACGCGCCGGGACCGTACTCGGAGACCATCCGCGTGGTCATCGTGCCGCCGTCGTCGCCGACGGCCAAGAATCCGGTCTTCAACGTGCCGGTCGGCTCGCACGACCTCCTGGTTCACAAGATCTTCATCCCCGGCGACCCGGGGCAGACGCTGTTCTACACCGCGAAATCCGATCGCGAGTGGCTCTTCGTCACGCCGCCGGCCGGCGCGCTGCCGCCGCAGGGCGTCACGCTCGACGCGATCATCGATCCGCACGAGCTGCCGAACGGCACGTTCACGGCGACGATCATCGTCACCATCGAAGGCGCCACCAGCGGACGTCTGGCGACCTATGGCTCGACGGTCAGCACGCCGATCTCGGTCAACCTCGTCACCCCGGTGACGCCGGTGCCGGTGAAGAGCGGGCCGTCGCAGTACTCGCTCATCGTGCCCGCGGTCGGCCACATCAACGGCATCGACTCCGCGTGGCAGTCCGACGTCCGCATCACCAACGCCGGCTTCCGCGCGTACAAGTACCGCCTCAACTTCACGCCGGCGAAGGGCAGCGCGGCCGGCGTGAAGCAGACCGACGTCACCGTCGACGCCGGCGCCACGATGGCGCTCGACGACATCGTGAAGAACTGGTACGGCTTCGGATCGCTCGGCGACGGCGAGAGCGGCACGCTGGAGATCGTCCCGCTCGACGATCCCGCCAACGCCTCACTGGTCACCGTCGCCGCGAGCCGCACCTACAACGTCACCCAGGCCGGCACGCTCGGGCAGTTCGTTCCCGCCGTGCCGTTCCCGAGCTTCGTCGGCAAGGCCGCGAGCGGCGGACTGGCGACGATCCTCAGCCTCCAGCAGCTCGCGCAGAACAACGCCTTCCGCACCAACGTCGGCGTCGTCGAGGCGCAGGGCAAGAGCGCGAACGCGGTGGTCAGCATCTTCAACGCCACCGGCCTGAAGCTGATCGACCTGCCGCAGACGCTGCTCGCCGGACAGCAGCTGCAGCTCAACGCGCTCCTCGCGCAGAACAACATCACCCTCGCGGACGGCCGCGTGGAAGTGCGCGTCACCGGCGGCGACGGCAAGGTCACCGCGTACGCGTCGGTGGTCGACAACGGCACCGGCGATCCGCTGCTCGTCAGCGGCGTGCCGCTGACCCAGGCCGGCTCCACGAAGTTCGTGCTGCCGGGCGCCGCGAACATCAACACCGGCTTCGCCGACTGGCGCACCGACATGCGGGTCTTCAACTACGGCACCGTGCCGCAGACCGCGACGCTGACGTTCTACCCGCTCGGCAACGGGACGCCGCGCAGCGCCGAGGTGCTGGCGAAGGTGGGAGAAGTGCTCGCGCTCGACAATGTGGTGAAGACGCTCTTCGGCGGCGACAACACCGGCGGCGCGGTGCACGTCACGACCTCGCAGCCGGCGAGCTTCATCGTCAGTGGGCGGACGTACAACCAGACCTCGAACGGCACGCTCGGACAGTTCATCAATGCGGTCTCGGTCGAGCAGGGCATCGCCCGCGGCGGACGCTCGCTGCAGATCCTGCAGATCGAAGACTCGGTGCGCTACCGCGCGAACATCGGCGTCACCGAGCTGTCCGGCAAACCGGCCACGGTCGAGATCTCGGTGATCCTCCCCGACTCGAAGATCACGCCGATCGTCGAAGTGCCGCTCGCCGCGAACGAGTTCCGCCAGCTCAACGTCATCCGCGAGCTCAACCTCGGCAACGTCTACAACGCGCGCGTGTCGGTGAAGGTGATCGGCGGAGACGGCCGCGTGACCGCGTTCGCGTCGCTGATCGATGAATTCACGGGGGATCCAGCGTTCATTCCGGGGCAGTGAGGACTACTTCCTCACTGCCCTTCGCTTGGTCTGCGACTCGTGCAATCCCACGACGAGCATGCCGCCGTCCGTGGTCGTCACGAGGAGCGGGAGGCGGGCGGTGTCGATCGTAAGAAAGCGCGACGACGCCTCCAGCATCGTGCTGTACGTCTCGGTCACGAACACCGGATCTCCTGCCGGCTCCTCGACGATGCCGGCCTCGATGCGCTTGAGCACGACCCAGGGATGGTCGCTGCTTCTGGTCGGCAGCACGATCACGTAGGGATCGCCGTTGCCCTGCGCCAGCGCCGCGATCGAGCAGCCCCACGTATCGCACGGCGCCGCCACCCAGCGGTAGCGCGGCGGGGACTCGGCGGTCTGGGCCGCGAGCGAACTTCCGGCGAGAAGCAGCGCGGTAAGCACCAGTCCGATAAACGTTCGCATCGGTGTGATCTCCGCCACACGCGCCTTGAAACACGCGTGCCATTTTGCCGGGTGAATTGGGCCCGACTTTTTCATAAGTGCCATCCCGGAGACCTTTTGCATGCCACGAAACACCGTGCTCAGGTTGCTCGCGCTGCTGCTCCTCGCGCCGGCCGCGCTGGCAACGACCTTCATCGTGCCTACCGATGAAGAACTGATCGCCAGGGCCGACGCGATCGTCGTCGCCACGGTCAGAAGTCATTCGGTCACGACCGTTCCCGAGATCCAGACCGTCTACGAGATCCGGATCGACCGCGTGCTCAAAGGCAGGCAGAGCACCGATCAGCTCCTGCGCATCGTCTCGCCCGGAGGCGAGCTGAGGGATCGCGGCGTCATCGTTCCCGGCGCGGCGCGTTTTGCCGACGGCGAGCGCGCGCTGCTCTTCCTCACCCGCGACACGAGGGGCTGGACGCCGACCGACATGACCCTCGGCAAATTCAAGTTCAGAACGACGACGCGCGGCGCGAGTGTTCTGGCCCGCGATACCGACGACATCTTCGGCTGGGATCGCTCCGGCAACGAGCACGTCGAGCGCGTGCGCGCCGAAGAGGCGTTCCTTCGCTTCATCGAAGCGCGCGTGCGCGGCGAGCGTCCGCAGGCGAGCTATTTCGTGGCGTCGAGCGACGCCGCGCTCGAAGACTCGGCCAACGACTCCATGACGCTGCAGCCGAACGCGCCGTCTTTCCCGGCGTACACCTATACCGACAACGTCCAGCTCAACGGCGTCTACATCGGCACGCGGTGGGAGGACATCGCCGCCGGCGCGACGTTCTATAAGCGAAGCGAGACGGACATCCCCAACGCCGCCGACGGCGGCGCGAGCGTGATTCAGAACGCGCTCGCGTCGTGGAACAACGAGTGCGGCTCGGTCATCAATCTCATCTACGGCGGAGAGCGCGCCAGCACGCCTTCCCTGAACCAGGACGGCATCAGCGTGGTCGAGTTCAACGATCCGCAGAACCGCGTCTCCGGCTCCTGGTCCGGCTCCGGCACGGTCGCCATCACGTTCCTCTCCTACTGGAACCCGCACGAATGGCCCACCGGAACGTTGTGGTGGTCGATCCGCGATGCCGACGTCGTCTTCCAGGACGGCTACACCGCGTCGAACGCCAGCTTCGCCACGGCCATGACCCATGAGATCGGCCACGGGCTCGGCTGGCGCCACTCCGACGCGCACTACATCCGCTCGGCCGGCTTCGACGAGCCCTGCCTGCCGGCCGTCGAAGAGTGCTCGAGCAACGCGATCATGTATCACAGCGCGATCTCGGCCCTCGGCTACACGCTGCAGACGTGGGATCAGAACGCGGCGCAGGCCGTTTACCCCGGCGGCTCCTGTGCCACGAGCGGTTTCTACGTGATCACGCCGTGCCGGCTGCTCGACACGCGGAACCCGACCGGTCCTTATGGAGGTCCGGCGCTGAGCTCGAATAGCGCGCGGAACATCGTCGTGACCGGCCAGTGCGGCATCCCTTCCGGCGCAACGGCGGTCGTGATCAATGTGGCTGCCGTCACGCCGCCGTCTCTGGGACGCCTGGTGGTTTATCCCGGACCGGCCGGCAACGCGGTGCCGAACGTCAGCACCCTCAATTTCAGGACCGGAGAGACCATCTCGAACAACGCCATCGTGCCGATCAGCCCCGACGGCAGCATCAACATCTACAGCACGGCGACGTCACCCATGCACGCCGTCATCGATATCTACGGATTCTTCAGATGAAACGGAATCGAGAGGAAGCCATGAAACACACCTTCACGCTCACAGCGTTCGCCGTCCTCGCGCTGGCACTCGCCGGCGACCTGCGCGCGCAGACCGGACCGTTGCAGTACTTCAGCGTCACGCCGTGCCGCGTGGTCGACACGCGAAACCCGAACGGCACGAACGGCGGGCCCGCGCTGACGGAGAACTCGTCTCGCGATTTCCAGATTCGCGGGAACTGCGGGGTCCCGACGACGGCCAAAGCCGTGTCGTTCAACCTGGCCGTCACGCAGGCGACCGCCACGAGCTTTCTGTCGGTCTGGCCGTCCGGTACGACCCGGCCGACCGCTTCGAACATCAACTTCAATGCGAGCCAGTTCTCCCTCTCGAACGGCGCGATCGTCGGACTCTCCACCAACACGAACGATCTGTCGGTGTTCAACCGGTTCGGGACGGTGCACGTGATCATCGACGTCAACGGCTACTTCCAATAAGGCGGCCTCCCGCTTGTGAAAGATTTCTCCAGTCGCATAGAATCGCGCCGCCTGCCGAGTAAGTGATGCCAGTTCAGAACGTTGACAACCCCGCTTCCATCATCCCCCGCAAGTCCGCGACCGCGCCCGGACAGATCGCCGAGAAGGGTCTCATCACCCTTCCCGGGGAGTCGGAGCGCGAAGTCGACGACCTCGCGGGCGCGACTTACCTGACCACGAAGCTCGACCAGGTCGTGAACTGGGCGCGCGGCAACTCGCTCTGGCCCCTGCCGTTCGGCACGGCCTGCTGCGCGATCGAGTTCATGTCGATGGTCTCGTCGCACTACGACGTGGCGCGCTTCGGCGCCGAGGTCGTGCGGTTCTCGCCGAGACAGGCGGACCTGATGATCGTCGCCGGCACCATCGTCGACAAGATCGCGCCGGTGCTGAAGAAGATCTACGACCAGATGCCCGAGCCGAAGTACGTCATCGCCATGGGCGCCTGCGCCACCTCCGGCGGCTTCTACCGCGCCTACCACGTCGTCCAGGGCATCGACGAAATCGTCCCCGTTGATATCTGGGTGCCGGGGTGTCCGCCGACGCCGGATGGGCTCATGTATGGCATTTTGAAACTGAAAGAGAAGATTGAAAGAGGAGAGATCCGGCGGGGATAGTTACTGAGTTGCTGAGTTGCTGAGTTACTAAAACCAGCAACCCAGCAACCTAGCAACCCAGCAACCCAAATGAGCACCCTCACCAAATTCAGCCCCATCCCCTACACCGGTCCCGCGCCGACGAACCGGCAGCCGTATGTGCCGGCGGAGGCGGGGGCGATGGACGCGCGCGGGGCGGAGATCGCGGCTCGGGTCGCCGGCCTCACGCAGGAGACGGGGCAGGATCTGCCGACGTTCATCGTCGATAAGGACCGCATCGTCGAAGTCCTCGGCGCCCTGAAGAACGAGCTGCAGTTCACGATGCCGCTCGACTGCTTCGGCGTCGACTATCCGAAACGCGATAAGCGCTTCGACGTCGTCTACCAGCTCTACTCGCTCGACCGCGGCGAGCGCGTGCGCCTCAAGGTGCGCGTCGGCGAAGGCGAGAGCGTGCCCACGAGCCTGCCGGTCTACAAAGGCTTCGACTGGTTCGAGCGCGAAGTGTTCGACATGTACGGCGTGAAGTTCGACGGACATCCGAACCTCCGCCGCATCCTCACCCACGAGAACTTCCAGGGCCACGCGCTGCGCAAAGACTACGACGCCGCGCAGCGCTGGCTGCTCACCGAGGAAGGCGTTGCGAAGATCATCCCCAAGATCGATCCGCGCTTCGAGCAGGAAGAAGCCGAATCCGATTTCGAGCGCGTGACGCTGAACCTCGGGCCGTCGCATCCGGCGACGCACGGCACGCTCCGCGTCGTGGTCACGCTCGACGGCGAGACCATCGTCGGCGCCGACACCGAGATCGGCTACCTGCACCGCTGCTTCGAGAAGATGTCGGAGACGCACACCTACCAGCAGGTGATCCCGTTCACCGACCGCCTCAACTACTGCTCGGCGATCATCAACAACGTCGGCTACTGCATGACGATCGAGAAGCTCCTCGGCATCCAGTCGCCGGCCCGCGCCGATTACGTGCGGCTGGTGCTCTCGGAGCTGATGCGCATCGGCGATCACCTCATCTGCATCGGCACCAACCTCGTCGACATGGGCGCGCTGACGAACTTCTGGTATCTGTTCCAGCCGCGCGAGGAGATGTACGGCCTCATCGAGGCCTGCTGCGGCGCGCGCCTGCTGCCGAGCTATCTCCGCATCGGCGGACTCGCCGTCGACGTGCCGCCGAACTTTCTCGAGCTGACGCAGCGTCTGGTGAGCTCGATCCCGCGCTTCCTCGACGACGTCGACAAGCTGGTGCGCACGAACCGCATCTTCCGCGACCGCGTCGAAGGCATCGCGCCGATCAGCGCGCAGGACGCCATCGACTACGGCTTCACCGGCCCGTGCCTGCGCGCCTGCGGCGTCGCCTACGACGTGCGCAAGGCCCACCCCTACCTCGGATACGAGACCTACGACTTCGACGTGCCGATCTCCGACGGCGGCGATACCTACGCGCGTTATCTGGTTCGAATGGAAGAGATGCGGCAGTCGCTGCGCATCATCCAGCAGGCCATCGACCGCGGACTGCCGGGCGGTCCGGTGATCGTCGACAATCCGTACGTGGCCCTTCCGCCGAAATCGAAGGTCTACAACGAGATGGAGTCGCTGATCTATCACTTCAAACTGATCATGCACGGCATCCAGCCTCCGGTCGGCGAGACCTACTTCCAGGTCGAAGGCGGCAACGGAGAGCTCGGGTACTACGTCGTCTCCGACGGCACGAAGAACCCGTACCGCGTGCGCGTGCGCCCGCCCTGCTTCGCGATCTACCAGGCCTTCGCGAAGATGATCATCGGGCAGAGCATCCCCGACGCCATCGCCGCGCTCGGAAGCCTGAACATCATCGCCGGAGAGTTGGACCGCTAACTATGCCGATCACCCGCGTCTCGCCCGGTGTCGTCAAGGTCGTCCCCGAGAAGATGTCGCTCGCGCAGCGCACCTATCTGCCGCAGGTCATCTCCGGGATGTTCGTGACGCTCAAGCACCTGCTGAAGAATCTCGTGAACATCAAGGGGCTGCCGATCATCTCGTATCCCGAGGTGAAGCGCGTCTACTCGGAGCGCTTCCGCGGCCGGCACATCCTGACCTCGCGCGAAGACGGCACCACGCGCTGCGTGGCCTGCTACATGTGCTCGACCGCGTGCCCGGCGGAATGCATCACCATCGAGGCCGGCGAAGACCAGCGCACGCGCGAGAAGTTCCCGGTGCGCTACGAGATCGACCTGCTGCGCTGCGTGTTCTGCGGCTATTGCGTCGATGCCTGCCCCGAGGATGCGATCTACATGACCCGCGACTACGAGATGGCCATCGACACCCGCGCGCGCGCGGTCGTCGGCCTGCGCGACCTCGTCGTGCCGCCGAACTTCCCGGTCGAGCCGATGGGCTGGCGCCCGTACTACGGATCGATCGAGAAGAACGGCACCGCCGGCGGCACGGGCCTCGGCCAGCCGCTGCGCGGCGCCCCGTACGAAGACGAGACGCCGCCGAATCCCGACGTTTACCGCGGCGTGTAGAACGCACGCGCGATGGCGCGCGCATCGGGGCCGAAGCGATCGCCGTGAACTATGATGTGCTCTGGCCTCAGCCCGTTCTTCCATGAAACCGCTCCAGACCACGGTCGAAGAAGTCCTTCGCGAAGCGATCCAGTCCGAGGTGGAGACGCGCGCGTATTACCAGAAGCTCGCTGAGCGTGCCGGCCAGCCGGACGTGCGGAAACGCCTCCTGCAGCTGGCGGACATCGAGCTGGTGCACCGGGCGAAGCTGGAGCGGAAGTACAGCAACGCGATCGGCCGGCAGGCCCCCGACCCCACTCCCGTCGCCGTCGACATCCCGCCGGACGTGCAGGACCTCGACATGACCCGCGCGCTGAAGCTGGCCCTCGAGCGCGAGCGCGACTCCGAGAGCTACTACCGCTTCATGGCCGAGCGCGTCCCCGGCACGACCGAGCTGGGCCAGCTCTTCATGGAGCTGGCCGAGATCGAGTGGAAGCACAAGACCGACCTCCAGGCCGAGTACGACGCCAGCGCCCCGCCCGACCAGTTCCTGATGGACATCTGACGCCCGGATCGCGTGGTCGCATGCCTCGGTTGCGCCGTCGCATGCTTCGGTTGCGTCGGCGCATGTCCCGGTTGCGCCGTCGCATGCCCCGGTTGCGTCGGCGCATGCCTCGGTTGCGTCGGCGCATGCTCCGGTTGCGTCGGCGCATGCCTCGGTTGCATCGGCGCATGCCCCCGGTTGCGTCGGCGCATGCCCCGGTTGCGTCGGCGCATGCCTCCGGTTGCGTCGGCGCATGACTCGGTTGCGCCGGCGCATGCTTCGGTTGCGCCGGCGCATGCCCCCGGTTGCGTCGGCGCATGACTCGGTTGCGTCGGCGCATGCCCCCGGTTGCGCCAGCGCATGCCTCGGTTGCGCCGTCGCACGCCCCGGTTGCGTCGGCGCATGACTCGGTTGCGCCGGCGCACGCCGGAGGCGCGTGTTATGCAGCCGGACGGGACATGTCTCTCGCACGCACGCTCGGCGATCAAAAGTCACTCGACGGCCTCGCCAAACCGCTGCAGCAGGCGATTCGATCCCTCTTCGAATCGGCGGGAGCTGCCGGGCGCGAGACGAAGAAGTTTCTCCACGGAAGCGCTCTCGGACATCCGCTTCATCCCGCGCTGATCGAGCTTCCGGTCGGCGCCTGGACGCTGGCCGCGATTCTCGATGCGCTGGAGCTCGCCGGTCTGCGCCGCAACCGCGGTTTCGCCGATACCGCGATCAGGATCGGACTCGTAGGCGCGCTCGGGGCAGCCGTCGCCGGCGCCGCCGACTGGTCCGAGACCGACGACCGCGCGAAACGCATCGGCCTCGCGCACGGCGTCATGAATCTGACGGCCACGGGCCTCTATGCGATCGCGCTGTCGGTTCGCCACCGGTCGCGCTCCAAGGGGATCGCGCTCTCGATGACCGCGTTCGGCCTGGCGATGTCGTCCGCGTACCTGGGAGGCCATCTCTCCTACGGCGAGCAGGTCGGCGTCGATCACACGGCCACCGCCGACCAGGGCACGCCGAAGAAATACGTCGCCGTTCTCGACGCGGATGAGCTCGCGGAGAACAAGCCGGCGAAGGTCACGGCCGACGGCGTGGCCGTCGTGCTCGTGAAACAGGGCGATGCGATCTACGCGCTCCGCGACACCTGCACCCACCTCGGCGGTCCGCTCTCCGAGGGAAAGCTCGAGGACGACAGCATCATCTGTCCGTGGCATGGATCGCGGTTTTGCCTGAAGGATGGGCGCGTGCTCGACGGCCCGGCCGTCTTTCCCGAGCGCGTCTTCGACGTGCGCGTGCGCGAGGGGAAGATCGAGGTTCGAGCGCGCCAATGAGCCCCACGGCGGCGATCGCTCATCAGACGGAGCTGCTCGCTCGCTGCCCGCACTGCGACCAAGTTCCCGCCACTGTCTTCCGCTCGCGCGCCGCGATCGCCGAGGAGTTGGTGATCCGCGATGCGTTCTTCGCGCGCCGCCTCGATCGCCGCCGCTCGCGCGGCGAGTTGCGTGATCTCACCGACGTGCTGCTCGGGACTCCGGCCGGCATCCTGCGCTGCGGCGCATGCGGAATTCTCATCCGCGATGACGCGCCGGACGACGAGGCCTTTCGCGGCGATCGCTACGAGGACGCCGTCCTGGCATCGCTGCATGCCGTGCATGCCGCCGCGTTTCGCGGGAAGGAGGCGGACTATCGACCGCTGCTCCGCCGCGATGCGCGCGTGCTGGAAGTCGGCAGCTACGCCGGCGGCTTTCTCGCGACGATCCGGCAGTGGGGCTGGAAAGGCACCGGCGTCGACATCGGCAGGGACACGTCGCGCTTCTCGCGCACCCTCGGCTTCGACGTGCGCTCGCGCTCACTCGAGGCGTGCGGCTTCGAGAACGAGTCGTTCGACGCCGTGTTCATCTGGAATTGCTTCGAACAGCTCCCCGCGCCGCGCATCGTGCTCGACGAGGCCCACCGCGTCCTGCGGAGCCCCGGCGTGCTCGTGATTCGAGTGCCGGATGCCGGTTTCTATGCGCGGTGCCGGAGTGTCGCCGCCCTGGCCTACAACGGCCTCCTCGGATGGCCCCACCGTTTCGGCTTCGACGCCGCCACCCTTCGCCGCCTGGCCGCGGAGCACCGTTTCGCACTGCAACGCGTACTGCACGCGCCCGCGATCCGCCCGCTTCGCGACGCTCTTCGACCCTGGGCGCGGGATGAGGAGTCCGCACTGAGCGCGGACCACGCCTTCGGCTGGATCGAGCTGACGTTCAGGAAGGGATAAAAAACAGCAGGCGAGTCAGCGCTACGCCGCGCTGCTCGCCTGTCTGCTCTCTCTCATACAACACGCTGCCGGTTCTCGATTCGGAGCGCCCGTATGGCTATGCATAGTAAAGACGGGCAGTGATGCCTCCGTTTCGCACACCGTGAAACTTTCGCAGCCGCGGCCGTGCACTTGTGGAACATCGTGAGTCGTGCGTCCACATCGCGTCAGAGAATCGCAAAACGATAGAATCGAGCTTCCATGTCCGAGCTGATTTACCTCGACAACAACGCCACCACCCGCGTCGCCGACGAAGTCCACGCCGCGATGACGCCTTATTACCGCGAGCACTACGGCAACCCGCACGCGATCCACATCCTCGGCCGCCGCGCGCACGACGCGGTCGAAGAGGCCCGCGCCGGGATCGCCGAGCTCCTCGGGTGCGCCGCCAGTGAAGTCATTTTCACAAGTTGCGGCACCGAGGGGAACGCCATGGTCATCCGCGGCCTCCTCGACCGCTATCCCGAGCGGCGGAAGATCGTCGCCACCTCGGTCGAGCATCCCTCGGTGCTCACGCTCCTCCGCGCGCTCGAGCGCGCGAACATCATCGAGCTGGTGATCGTCCCCGTGAACAGCGAAGGCGTGATCGACCTCCAGTACATGGACGAGGCGATCGACGAAGAGACGCTGCTGGTCTCGGTCATGCTCGCGCAGAACGAGACCGGCGTCATTCACCCGGTTGCGAAGATCGCGGCGATGGCGCACGACGCCGGCGCGCTGATGCACGTCGACGCGGTGCAGGCCGCCGGAAAGATCGCGGTCTCGCAGCGCGACCTCGACGCCGACTTCATCACCATCTCCGGCCACAAGTTTCACGCGCCGAAGGGCATCGGCGCGCTGGCGATCCGCACCGGCATCGCGCTGCAGCCGCTCTGGTATGGCGGCGGACAGGAGCTCGGCATGCGCTCCGGCACCGAGCCGGTGCCGTCGATCGTGGGCCTCGCCGCCGCCGCGCGTCTCGCCCGCGAAGCACTCCCCTCGTATGACCGCGTGCGCGCGCTGCGCGACAAGCTCGAGTCGAGCGTACGCACGCGCATCGACGAGACCTCCGTCAACGGCGTTACGCAGCCGCGTCTCGGCAACACCGCCAGCATCGCCTTTCACGACGTGCAGGCCGACGAGATCGTGCGCGCGCTGGACGAACGCGGGGTCTGCGTCTCCGCCGGCGCGGCCTGTCACTCCGGCAACGTCGAGCCGAGCGGCACGATGAAGGCGATGGGCAAGCCGCTGCGCGTGGCGATGGGCGTCGTGCGCTTCTCGCTCTCGCGCTATACCACCGAGAGCGAGATCGATCGCACCGTGGAGATCGTGAATGAGGTGATCGGAGCGCGCGTTTCAAGATAAAATAACTATCAGACCGCCATGCGCCGCCTGATCGCCCTCGCCCTCGCTTTCTTTCCCTTTCACGTCTTCGCATCCGGCCACGAGATCGCGCCGCGAGCGCTGGCTCCGGCGCCGTATGCGCTGCGCTACGTTTCGACCGCGTTCGCGGGCGAGCGCTTCCTGAGCGTCTTTCTCTTCGACACCGGCGCCGGTGACGCGCACATCGTCGGCGTCTTCAGCGACGCGGACGGGAAACGGGTCTCGCCGCAATGGTTTCCGCTCGTCGACGTCGACACCACGAACTGGCTGCAGCTCGTCGGCACGGGCGACTCGTACACGCTGTTCTGGCGCACGCAGAATCAGATCAGCGTCGTGCGGATGGCCACGATCGACCGGAATGGCGTGGTGACGTCACAGCGGACGGTCGAGACGCCGTCGACGATCGACATGACCTTCGCGTGGAACGGCACCCACTTCATCGGCGTCATTCGCCATGCGGTTGCCGGCGGCGATCGTACCGATGCGTTCGTGTTCGACCACGAAGGACGGCGCCTGCAGAGCATCCCGATCGAGGGATTCATCTACTCGCGCGAAGCCGTGCCGGCGCCGAACGGCTTCGTCGTGCTCACCTCCTCGCGCAGCGGGGTCTTCGCCGAGCGCGTCTCGCTGACGCAGAGCCATGCGACCCGCGTCGAGGTCGAGCGCACCTTCAACGCGCCGTTCGCGGGCTCGGTGGTGTCGGGAGGCAACGCCGCGGGCGACGTGCTCGCGCTCTGGTCGTCCGGCGACACCGCGTTGCGCACGGCGCTGATCCGCGGCAATGCGACAGCCATGACGCCGGTTCAGATCGCGGTGCTTGCGAGCGAGGCGCTGCCGCTGCACGTCACCGCGACCGCGGAGGGATTCCGGATCTTCTTCACAACCCGCACCGAAGGCACGGGCCCGAGGACGCTCTGGACGCAGCGGCTCGACCGCAACGGCGCTGCGCTCGCGGCTCCGGAAACGGCCGCAGCGCTCCACCCACTCTTCTTCGCGCCCGAGGCGGCGTCCAACGATCGCACGACGCTGATCCTCGTGCCGACCGAGGGATACAACACGCAGAACTCGCACGTCGAGACGATCGCCGTCGCGCACGACGGACGGGTGAGCGCGCCGGAGGTCGTCTCGATCGCGCCGGTGCGCCAAAGCGATCCGGTCCTCGTGCGCATGAGCGATCGCGTGCTCGGCATCTGGAGCGAATCGTCGGCCGACGCCGCCGAGACGCGGACGCGCGAGCTGACGGCGGGAGCGGAGCCGTTGTCCGCACCCGCCGTGATCGCCGCAAATGCGCCGTTCGCCACGATCGCGGTTGCATCGAACGGCAGCGAGATCCTCATCGCCGGCGCTCAGGGCGACAAGCTCGTCGTCGATCAGCGCGTGGTCGGCGATATCGACGTCGGACGGCGTCCCGCCGTGGCCTGGAGCGGCGACCGCTGGGTCGTGGTCTGGACGCGAGAGCAGAAAATCATGTCGGCGACGGTGTCCCCGTCGGGAACGTTCTCGCAGCCGCGCGAGATCACCGTCGGCACGGTTCCGAGCGGCTGGTTCCGGGCCTTCTCCGCCGTGGCGCTCGCATTCAACGGCCGCGAGCTGTGGCTGGTCTGGAACGAGACGCAGACACAGTCCTGCATCCAGCCGCTTTGCAACAGCACGCCCAACCGCATTTTTGCCGCGCGTCTAGCGCATGACGGCACGCCGATCGACGGAAACGCGATGCTCCTCGCGACCGGAAGACCGCTGGAGGCGATCGCGGCCGGCGACCGCGAGCTGATGATTCTGAGCTTGGGCAGCGTGATTCCGGTACAGATCGACGGCGGCGTTTTGCGCGCGCTCGAGCCCCGCGCGCTCGTCGACTATCCGTGGGGCATCCGCGGGGACGTCGCCTGGGACGGCGCCGACTTCGTGGTCGCGCTGCGCTACGGATTCTTCCGCTCGCACCTCTCGCTGCACCGCCTCGCGCCGAACGGCATCGAGGTCGCGCAGCCGCTGCACGCGTACGTCGCCCCTGCCGACTTCGACCGCATCGCGCGGCCGAGCGTCGCCGCGAAACACGGCGAGAGCGCGCTCGTCGCGTTTCACGAGAACGCGCCCGCCGACACCGCGCGCGTCGTCGCGCATGTCGAGCACGAGCTGCAGCCGCGCATCGCCGCGCCGGACGCGCCTCCGAACGTGCACTACGCGATCGGGACGTTCCGCTCGACCGAGGTCTGGTGGGATGGAGCCGCCGGCGAAGTCGACGGCTACTCGATCGAGACCACGCGTGCCGACGAAACGCACGTCGTCGCCGCGGTGGTTCCAGCCGAGACGCGCACGATCACGCTGTCGGGTACGTTCAGCAGCGTACGCGTCCGCGCGTTCAATGCCGGCGGCGTGTCCGTCGCAGCCGAGGCGCGTCTGCCGGACCGCCGGCGCAGCGCGCGTCACTAGAGCACAATCGTGTAGCCGAGCGTCTTCAGGTCGGGCATCCGGTCGAGATAGACGTGGCCGTCGGTGTGATCGATCTCGTGCTGGAAGATGCGCGCGGTGAAGTCCTCGACTTCGACTTCGAGCGGATCGCCCTCGTGGTCGAACCCGCGCAGTTTCACGCGCTGGTAGCGCGGCGTCTCGCCGCCGAGGAACGGGACGCTGAGGCAGCCTTCCCAGTCGGTGATCGTGTCCGTACCCACCGGCTCGTAAGTCGCGTTGAAGATCGCGCCGGCGCCGACCTGCTTCACGCCGCGCCGCTTCGCAACGCGCTCATGCACCTCGAACACGAAGACGCGCAGCGACAGATGCACCTGCGGCCCCGCGAGGCCGACGCCCTCGTACGCGTGCATCGTCTCGACCATGTCGTCGATCAGCGCGGCGAACTTGCCGGCCTTGATGTCCTTGATCTCCACGTCGGAGGCTTTCTGGCGCAATACCGGATGCCCGAGGCGGGCGACTTTCAGAATCGACATGGGCGAGAGTCTATCGCGGCGGCACCGCCTTCGTGAGCAGCCTGATCGCGTCGCCCGCGGACGGTCCGAGCGCGATCTCCTGCGGCAGAAAGTCGCCCTCCGCCCAGACGATCTGCTGCCGCGCCAGGAGCGCGTTGAGGCGCCTGGTCGCGTCGCGGAGCTTCTCCATGGTCGACACGTCCTCGATCTCGCCCCACGCCTTTGCGGCAGCCGGCATCTTCGTCGCGTCGGCGATGCACCAGACCAGCAGCGGCACGCCGATCTGATCGAGATACGCCCGCGCGGCCGGCGGTGCGAGAGCGCTCGCGTCGCGATAGTCCTCACCGATCACCAGGACGACGGCGCGTGCACGGCGCGACCCGAGTGCCTGCAGCCCCGCGACCGCGACGGCGTCCGCGTAGCGATGGTTCGGCGCATCGGGCGCGGAGATGTGCGAGAGCCACCAGCGCAGGCCGTGATCGCCGGTGTCGACCGAGCGCGAGGACGGGAAGAGCGCGGCCTTCATCGCGCCCGTTCCCTCGCTGACCGTCGGCCAGAGAAACCGGATGTCGTCATCGGGCGCGAGATGCACGTCAGAGCGGTCCTCGACGCCGGTCATCATGGCCACGTTCATGTCGCCGCCGCTCGAGGAGCGCCGGTTGACCCGCGAGAGGATATCGAGCCGCATCGCCGCTTCCTTCTCCGAGGGATGGCGGACGAAGATGACTTCCGCGGAGACCTTGTCGATGGCGATGACTTTGAGCGGCTTGCCGCCGGCTCGCAGGAGACTCGCGGTGTCGCGTTTCGGTTGCGGCTTCAGCATCTCCACCGCGACCGCGGTCAGCTGCGACTCCGACTCCGCGGCGAGCGACGTGCCGACGAGCGTCGTTGCCTCGCCGTAGTCTCCCGACGAAGTGACGACTTTCGCGCGCAGCACGTGCGGGGTGTCCGACAGCTTCGGCAGCGTGACCGTGAAGTCTTTCGCGACCTGAAGGGGTGTTCCGTCGAGATCGACGCTGAGGCTCCGTGCGGTACTGCTGGCGACGCTGGTCCAGACGACGCGCGCCTTGCGCGGCACACCCGCGCGGTCGTGCTGCACGACGATCCGCGCCTCGGTGGTGGCCCGCGGCACGTTGATCTTCTGGTCCACCGCCGCGAGCTGTTCCCCCTTCGCGTCGAAGGCCACCGCCGTGAGCCGATGCGGAGTGAGCGCCTTGCCGAGGTTCACGCGCGCGACCCAGGGAGGGGCGGTCATGGTTGCCGCGACGTTGCCGTCCAGGCGCAGCTCGATCCGTTTGACGGAGTCGGAAGCCGACAGCTTGATCTCCTGGGGCCCAAGTGCCAGTCCGAGAAACAATGTCAGAAACGCGATCGTGTCCATCGATCCTCCGGTTTTTCGCGCGTATAGTCCTTCCGATGACCAGCTCCGAACAGGTGGTCGCTTCCCACACATTCGGCTCCGTGCTGCGCGGCTTTGATTTCGACGGCCTCAGCGTGGAAGAGGTCCTGATGCCGCGCGGCCTGGTCGTGCCCGAGCACGGCCACGAGGGCGGGCAGATCTACTTCGTGCTCGAGGGGACGTACGTCGAGACGATTCGCGGACGGTCGCATCTGCTCCCGGCCGGCGCGGCGTGGTTCCGGCCGCCGGCGGAAGGCCATGCGAACCGCGTCGCCGGCGACGAGGAAGTGCTGACGCTGATCGCGACGTTCGACCGCAGCCGGCTGGCGAGCCTGGAGCGCCGCGCGTGGAGCCCGCGCACGCTGCAGTCGATGGTGCTCGATGAAGTGCGTTCGGAGATCATGCGCGAGATCCGCCGCGGCGACGCGGTCAGCAGCATGGCCTTGCAGGGATGGACGCTGCTGCTGCTCTCGCGGACGGCGCGTTTGCTCTGCGGCGGCGAGGACGGCGCTCCGGAATGGCTCGGCGATGCGCTCCGCTTCATCGAGCGCTCGTACCGGCAGCCGCTCACGCTCTCGGCGGTCGCCGCGCACGTCGCCGTGCATCCGGCGACGCTCGCGACGGCGTTCCGGCGTTTTCACCAGATGTCGGTCGGACAGTGCATCCGCGAGCTGCGCCTGAGCTACGCGAGAAGCGAGCTCCTGGAGTCGCGCCGCGCGCTCAAGGACATCGCCCTCGACGCGGGGTTCTACGATCAGGCTCACTTCGGGAAGGTCTTCAAGCATCGATTCGGAGTGTCTCCGGCCGCACTCCGATCATGCGCGGCTCCGCGGCGCCGCGGCTAGGACGAAAGGAAGTCTTCTTTGGTAGGCTCGTAGCCTGTCACCGGGAGCTTGTGCATGGAGACGGCGATCGCCAGCGCGCCGAGCATCAGCACCCCACCGCCGTAAAACGCCAGCGGCGCGCCGCCGAGGTCGTAGAGGAATCCCGACACGAGCGGCCCGAGGAATCGCGCCAGCGAGCCGACCGACGTCGCCAGTCCGAGCAGGCTGCCGCGCTCGTTCTCCGGCGCGACCTTAGAGACCATCGACGTCAGCGACGGATAGCAGAGCCCCTGGCCGATGGCGATGAGGAACGCGACGCCGTAGAGCAGCGGCACGCGGTACACCGACGGCACGAGCGCGAACCCGAGCACGAAGGACGCCGCGCCGATGATCACCAGCGTCTTCTCGCCGATCACCTTCGCCAGCTTCCCGATCAGTCCTCCCTGAATCAGCGCGACGATCACGCCCATGAACAAAAAGAACCAGGCCATGTCGATCTGGCGGAATCCGAAGCGCTCCCGCGCGTGCAGCGTCACGCCGATCTCCATCCCCGCGACCGCGAGCAGCGTCAGGAAGAGTCCGGAGATCAGCGACGCGAGGAGGCGGTTGTGGATCATCGCGCGCCAGATGCGGCGGTCGAACTGCGGCGGCAGGCCGGAGCGCGGCACGAGTCCCGGCGGCTTGGACTCGGGGAGGACGAACAGCGCGATCAGAAACGCCGTCAGCGAGAGCGCCGACGCGGCGAGACCGGGCAGGAGATTGCCGTGATGGTGATGACGTGTGCCGACCGCGGAAAGGAACCCGCTCAGCGGAGGGCCGAGGATGAAGCCCATCCCGAATGCTGCGCCGATGAGTCCCATCCCCTTCGCGCGCTCCTCGGGCGTCGTTGAGTCGGCGATGTAGGCCTGCGCGGTGCCGATGTTCGCGCCGCCCGCGCCGGCGATCACGCGCGAGACGAACAGGACGCTGAGGCTGCGCGCGAACGCGAAGAGGAGATAGCCGGTGAAGCTCGCGGCGAGGCTCAGCAGCAGGATCGGCCGCCGTCCGACGCGGTCGGAAAACCTCCCCCACACCGGCGCGAAGAAGAACTGCATGATCGAGTAGATCCCCACCACCGCCCCGACCGCGAGCCCGCTCGCGCCGTACTCGCGCGCGTAGAACGAGAGGAACGGGATGACCATCCCGAAGCCGATGAGATCGATGAAAACGGTCAGGAAGAGGGCGAGTAAAGAGGCCTTGCGCATTCGCGGGGGCAGTCTACTATCGCGCTGAACGGATGCGCCTCGTCCTCTTCGACATCGACGGCACGCTGATCACCGACCGCGGGGCGGCGCGCGACGCGTTCGCGGAGGCGCTGGCGTCGGTCTACGGCTATCGCGGCGAGCTCTCGCGCTACGACTTCTCCGGCCGCACCGATCCGCAGATCGCGCGCATGGTGCTGCGCGACGCCGGCTGGCCGGCTGACGACGTCGACGCGCGCCTGCCCGAGTTGTGGGACGTTTACCTCGCCGGCCTCGCGCGCAACGCCACGCCCGAGCGCGTCCGCACGCTCCCCGGCATCCGCGAGCTCGTGACCGAGCTCGCCTCACACGCCTCGGTGATCCTCGGCCTGCTCACCGGGAACATCGAGCCGGGCGCGCGCCTCAAGCTCGCCGGCGTTGCGCTCAACGGCTTCTTCCCTTTCGGCGCGTTCGGCAGCGACTCCGCCGACCGCAACGAGCTCCCGCCGATCGCCATGCAGCGCGCCGAGGCGATGCACGGGCACCGCATCGACGGCCACGACGTGGTCATCCTCGGCGACTCGATCTACGACGTCCGCTGCGGCGTCCCCTACGGCGCGACCACCATCGCGATTGCGTCGGGGAAAACATCCGCCGAAACACTTCGCGCCGAGAACCCGCGGCACTTTTTCGAGAGTGCCGCGGACCTCGGCGCGTTGATGGAGGCGATTGTGGCGGACGGTTACCGGCGGTAACGCTCCGGAACGCGCACGCGGCCGGCGACGCGCTCGTAGTCGATGCTGCCGCTGCCCTTGGATCCGACGGTGAAGTTGCCGCCGATGTCGGCTACTTCGACCGCGCCGGAACCGTCGTCGTCGATCAGTACGTCGCGCTTCACGTTGGCGATCGTGATCGAGCCGGAGTCGTCGTTGCGGATGTGCACCGTCCCCTCGACGCGCGCGATTTCGATGCCGCCGGAGTCGTCCTCGATCTCGATGCTGCCGTTCACGTTCCTGACGTCGATCGAGCCGGAGTCGTCGCTGATCTTCACGCTGCCGATGACTGCGGCGATCGTGATATCGCCCGAGTCGTCGTCGATGGTGATCGGTCCGCGAACGTTCATGACTTCGATCGAGCCGGAGTCGTCATCGATGTCGAGCGGGCCGGTGTTGGCGACCTTCATCCAGCCGCTGTCGTCGTCGATCGAGACCTCGAGGCCGACAGGCATGGTGACGGCGAAGTCGAGCCGCGCCTGGAAGAAGCCGAACACGACCGTGCGATCAGGGATGTTCGCGTCGATGTAGAGCGTGGAGCCCGAGCGCCGCTGTGTGAGGGTGATCCGGTCGAGGAAATCCTCGTCGGAGGTGCAGGCCGTGCCGGTCGTCGCGATCTGCGCCGCTCCCGCCTTTCCGTCGACCTTGAGCGAGCCGGCGTCGGCGTGGATGACGACTTTCGTCACCCCGGCCGCCGAGGTCGTCATGTTGCGCCCCGACGTGTACTTGCAGTCGTCGTCGAACAGTCCGCCGGCAAACGCCGAACCGGCAGTGAGAAGCATCATCGCGGTCCCGATCGCTGCTCTTTTCATCGGCTCTCCTCCTGAAGCAGGCTTTCGTCAGGGACTTACGGAGGCCAAAGTCGAAGGTTTCATTACGCGCTACGAAGGTCGTAATCCTTGCCTTCGTCCACAAGTCCCGCGATCTTGGAGTTCTTCGCGACGGTCTGCAGTAGTCCGCGTGGTCCACGTCTCGACGGGCGGACATTCGAAGCTTGCGGACAGACACGAACGTCTGAGCCTCAAACGTTCGTTGGTTCCGGCGATGCTTCGCGTGGCAGCCGTGCCGCTGCGAGCGTCTGACGGCCAGACACTCGTAGCTCGTGGACAGTCATGAACGTCTGAGCGCCAGACGTTCGTGGTGCCAGCCATGCTTCGCGTAACAGCCGTGTTGCTGCGAACGTCTGACAGCCAGACACTCGTAGCTCGTGGACAGTCATGAACGTCTGAGCGCCAGACGTTCGCGGTGCCAGCCATGCTTCGCGTAACAGCCGCGTTGCTGCGAACGTCTGACAGCCAGACACTCGTGCCTCGTAGACAGTCATGAACGTCTGAGTGCCAGACGTTCGTGGCGTCAGCCATGCTTCGCGTAACAGCCGTGTTGCTGCGAACGTCTGACGGCCAGACACTCGAAGCTCGTGGACAGTCATGAACATCTGAGCGCCAGACGTTCGTGGCGTCAGCCATGTTTTACGTAGCAGCCGTGCCGCTAGCGTTCGCCGCCAAGCCAGCCGATTGCTGCTGTCGCTCTGTGACAAGGCGCAGCTCTGTGATGACATCCTGGCCCGCGATATACAGTGACGACAGCGAGTTCTTGCCCTCCTCGAGTTCCTGTTCGTCTGCTTCAGCAGAGTGCACACCCTCGGGAGTAACGACGTAAAAACGGACCTTGGCTACCGAAGGACATGGATACTCGGATGCTCGAACAAATTGCTCGAGATGTTTCGCCGCCCCCTGTACGAAAGCGACGGCCGCGGCCCGCACGTTCTCATGCTGGACGCCTCCGATCACCCCGCCACCGGAGCTGAAATAGATGCTTGCGTCCCCGGTGGAGGCAGCGACAACCGAAACTACGGCTTGCGGATAACCAATATCCATAACGAGCGTGAAGGGCTCGTTCGCGGACACGGTCAGGCCAAGATCCTGAGGTGTTGCCTGGAGTGCCCGGAGGCGAAGCTGTTGCAGCGTATCCGCCGTGCGTAGCGCAGCGGCGCGACGTCGAATGAGGCTGGCTCCGACCACTGCCATGAGCAACACCAGAAGAATGATGACGAGAAACGCAGCGGGCATGTACGGCCATCCTCCCAGTACCGTCAAATAGCTGAAATCATTCGCAATCAGGATCCTCTCAAGACAGGAGAAACCCGAGAGGCCATGGCGAGAACACGGGACCTGCCGATCACTCTGCACGCCTAGACTTCGCCGCCCGCGCGCCAATCTTCTTCACCGCATCCTCGATCCGCCGAGTGCGCGTTTCCGGCTTCTTGGCCTCTTCGATCGCCTCGACATATTCGCGCTGGTGCGTGAACGGCAGCTCCGCCCAGCGCGCCCAGGCCGGCGGCGCGGCTTTCAGCGCCTTCACGAAATCGGTCGGCGGCGTCACCTCGCGCTTTTCGGTGTCGAGGTCGAGCCGGACTTCCACGGTCTCGTTTCCCTCCAGCCCGGCGGCCTCGCGATTGCTCTTGCGCAGCGGGATGCAGGTCGTTCCGCCCATCGACGCGATGGTGCTGCGGTAGGTGTAGCCGTTCACCGTCACCTTCACCGGCGCGCGCACCTTTCCGAAGACCTCCCGCGGATCGAACGGTACCGGGATGAAGCACATCGACTCCTCGCGGACGATCCTGGTTTTGTAGGTCTTGGTGGGCATGGACGGATTGTGACACGCTAACATTCGAGCCGCGATGTACAAGCCGCAGTCCCGCGATACCTCCGAGGAAGCCGATCGCGTGCAGTTCGCGATCCTTCGCGAGATGTCGGTGAACGACAAAGCGCGTCTGCTCGCGGACCTCAACGCGACAGTTCAACGCCTTGCGTTCACCGGCATGCGCCAGCGTTACCCCGACGCATCTGACGACGAGATCTGGTTGCGTCTCGCCGCGCAACGTCTCGGCCGCGACCTCGTGCGGAAGGTGTATGGCTGGGATCCGGACGACGAATGACCGGCGCGGATCCTCTCTCGCTCGCCGGCCTAGTCGCCGGCATCCTGGAGGAGCTCGCCGCGATCGACTCTCGACATCGACATCATGATCGAGGTCGATCAGGAGAGCGTGCAGTTGCTCGTCGCGCGATTACAGGACGACTTCTACGCCGATGACGAAGCCGCCGCGGAGGCGGTGCATCACGGCTTCGCGTTCAACGCGGTTCACTACGCGACGTCCACGCGCATCGATTTTTTCCCCGCCGAGAATGCGACTTTCGCTCGCGATCAATTGGACAGACGGCGAGCGATCGTGGTCGATCCTCCGGGCGTCACGCTGTTCGTTTACGCGGCCGAGGACCTCATCGTGCGCAAGCTGATGTGGTTTCGGTTGGGGAACGAAGTCTCGAGCCGCCAGTGGCGTGACGTGCTCGGACTGCTCAAAGGCGCGAAGGGACTCGACCACGACCTTCTTCACCGCGCGGCCGCGGAAGTCAACGTCACGGACCTGCTGCGACGCGCTCTCGCCGACTCGGGCTTCAGTTGACGCACGCACCCGGGCCGCGCTACCTTCCTCCGACACCGGTTCCAATACAGCTCCAGCAAGCGTCAGGGAGGATTGCGTCAATGGCCCATCCAAGGTCTGTCCGTAGCCTGTCCATCGGGATTCTGATCGTGCTCTTTGCCGTCCCGCTCTTTGCCGCGCAGGGGCACATCACGGGTCGCATCACCCGCGCCGACGGCACGGGGATCGGCGGCGTGATCGTGAACGTGATCGAGGCGTCGCAGGGAACGCTCACCGAGGCGAACGGCTCGTTCCAGCTCAACGTCCCGCCGGGCACGTACACCGTGCAGTTCGTCGCCGGCGAACAGGTCGCCACCGAGAACAACGTCATCGTCGCCAGCGGCGGCACGGCGCGAGTCGACAAAAAGGTCGACTGGAACCTGAGCATCGCCGAAACCATCACCGTCTACTCCGCCTCGCGCCGCACCGAACGCATCACCGAGGCGCCGGCGGCGATCACGGTCGTGCCGCAGGAAGACATCGCCGCGCTCGCGCCGTCGGGCCAGGCACCGCGCATCGTCGAGACCGCGCCCGGCGTCGACTTCACGCAGAGCGGCCTCTATGACACGAACTTCAACGCCCGCGGCTTCAACAGCTCGCTCAACCGCCGCATCCTGACGCTGGTCGACGGCCGCGATCCCGCGATCGCCTTCCTCGGATCGCAGGAATGGGCCGCGCTCTCCTTCCCGCTCGACGAGATGCAGAGCGTGGAGCTGATCCGCGGACCCGGCTCCGCGCTCTACGGCGCCAACGCGTTCAGCGGCGTGCTGAACATGACCACCAAGTCGCCGCGCGACACCGCCGGCGGACGCCTGATGCTCTCCGGCGGCGATCTCTCCACGCGCCGCGCCGATCTCCGCCACGCCGGCGGCCTCGGGAACGAGCTGTACTACCGTGTCGTCGCCGGCTATCAGCAGAGCGACGACTGGGCGCGCTCGCGCAACCTCGCCGTCGAGTATCCCGGCCTGCGCCTCGAGGGGCGCGCGCTGGCGCTCGAGGACGTGAACACGCGCTTCGCCGGACTCCGCCTCGACAAGCACTTCGCGAACACGAACGTCTTCACCGTCGAAGGCGGCTACTCGACGATCGAGGGTCCGGTGTTCCAGACTGGCATCGGCCGCGTGCAGGTCACCGACTCGAAGCGCCCGTGGGGACGCCTGAACTACAACATGCCGCACTGGAACTTCGGCGGGTACTACGACTCGCGCCGCGCGAAGAACCAGATCGCGCTCTCCTCCGGCGCGGGACTCTTCGAGGACTCGCACAACCTCCATGCCGAGGTGCAGACCAACTGGGGCTTCATGAAGGACCGCACGCGCATCGTCCTCGGCGCGGCGTACAACGACCAGGACGTCGACACCGCGAATGACGCCGGCGTGCAGACGCTGATGGCCGCGGCGCACTCCGAGCGCCAGCAGAGCGTGTTCGGCCAGGGCGACTTCGACATCACCACCAACCTCAAGTTCGTCGCCGCCGCGCGGTGGGACGACTCGACGCTGCACGACCCGCAGTTCTCGCCGAAAGGCGCGCTGGTCTTCAACGTCGGCTCGCACACCTTCCGCTACGGCTACAACCGCGCCTTCCAGCGCCCGAACTACTCCGAGCTGTTCCTGACCGCGCCCGCGGCCGCGCCCGCGAACCTCGCCGGCGCCGCGAACCTGAACCCGACCACGCGCCCTCTCGTCCCGGCGCTCACCGCGCTCGGCTTCGGCCCGCTGCCCATCCTCGCGCGCGGCAACAGCAACCTCGAAGTGGAGAAGGTGCGCAGCCATGAGCTCGGATACGCCGGCATCTTCGGCGGCAAGTTCTATGTGACGCTCGATTTCTACAAGAGCCACATGGAGGACTTCGTCACCGACCTCCTGCCGGGCGTGAACGCGTCATACGTCCCGTACACGGTCCCGACGAACATTCCGACGATTCCCGCTCCGGTGCAGGCCGGCGTCACCGCGTTCCTCAAGGCCGCCCTCGGCGCGAACTACGCGGGCCTCACGACCGTCAACGGCAGCCCGGCGGTGGTGTTCTCGTACGCGAACGCCGGCAAGGTCGACTCCGAAGGCGCCGAGCTCGCGTTCAACTACTACGTGACCAACAACTGGATCATCGACGCGAACTACTCGTGGTTCGACTTCGACGTGAAAACGAAGCTGGCGGGCGACCAGCTGCTGCCGAACGCGCCGGAGAAGAAGTACAACCTCGGCCTCTCCTGGCGCGGCGCGAAGCTGGACGCGAAGGTGTCGTATCGCTGGGTCGACGAGTTCCCGTGGGCGGCCGGCATCTTCGTCGGGACCGTTCCCCAGTATGACGTCGTGAACCTCGCCGGCACCTATCACATCAACGAGATGTTCGGCGTCGGAGTCGACGTCAGCAATGTGTTCGACGACGAGCATTACGAGGCCTTCGGCGGCGACATCCTCGGCCGCCGCGCGCTCGGCTCGGTGTCGATCAACTGGTAGTTACGCTTCGAGACGTTTGACCACGGCCTCGGCGGCCGCTCTCGTACCGAGGGAGCCGCCGAGGTCTTTTGTCGTCTCCCCTGCCTCGATCGTTGCCTTCACCGCCTTCTCGATTAGCTCCGCCTCGCCGCGCAGGCCGAGGTACTCGAGCATCATCGCGGCGGTGAGAATCGCACCGAGGGGATTGGCGATGTCCTGGCCGGCGTACTTCGGCGCGCTGCCGTGAATCGGCTCGAAGAGCGAGACCCGTCCGGGATGGATGTTGCCTGAGGCGGCCACGCCGAGGCCTCCCTGCAGCGCGGCGCCGAGGTCGGTGACGATGTCGCCGAACATGTTGTTGGTCACGATCACGTCGAACATCTCCGGCGCGCGCACCATCTGCATCGTCAGCGCGTCGACGAACATATGGGAGTGCTCGATGCCGGGATACTCCTTCGCGACCTCTTCGAACGTGCGCAGCCAGAGGTCGCCGCCGAAGCGCATGACGTTGCTCTTGTCGGACATGCAGACCGACTTGCGTCCCGTGCGCTTCGCGTACTCGAACGCGTAGCGGGTGATCCGCTCCACGCCCTTGCGCGTGGAGACGTCCTCCTGCACCGCGATCTCCTCGCTCGTCCCCTTCTTGAAGTTGCCGCCCATGCCGACGTACGCGCCCTCCGTGTTCTCGCGGAAGATGACGAAGTCGATGTCGTCGAGCCCTTTGCCTTTCAGCGGGCAGAGGCGCTCGTCGAGCAGCTTCACCGGGCGGTAGTTGACGTAGAGGTCGAGCTGGAAGCGCATGCCGAGGAGGATGTCGGCGGCGTGCTTCATGTCGGGCACGCGCGGATCGCCGAACGCGCCGAGGTAGACCGCGTCGTAGTTATCGCGGATGTCTTCCATGGCGCCGGGAGGCATGGAGACCCCGGTGCGGAGATATTCGTCGGCGCTCCAGTTGAACGTGTTGAACGACAAGCCTAAGTCATGCGAACTGTTGACTTTGTCGAGGACGCGCATGCCGGCGTCGATGACTTCGGGACCGATCCCGTCTCCGGGAACGACGGCGATTTTCTTCATCAGGGCTTGGATTATATGGTTGAGGGCGCGACCAACTCGATGCCGCGTGTCAAAAGCTCGTCACTCAATCGCGGATCGCACAAAGCGCGCGTCTCGTCGTCCCACGCGTAGTCCCAGTGATCGTAGCCGCGCACCGCGACGCCGGGATGCGTCACCAGTTCGGTGACGCCTTCGCCCACTTGATCGAGCAGCGGCACGACGTCGTCGAGATGGCCGGCGCGTGAGACTCCGATGGTGCGGTCATTCGTGCCCTTTGCCCGCCGCCCGAGATAACTGAGCGCCTTGATGGCGATGCGCGGCGAGCGCTCGTTCACCGTCCGCACGTATCCGATCCTGTATTCGGCGGCCAGCCGCGCGACCAGCGCGAAAATCCGGGGCAGCAGATGCAGGTGCTGATGTCCGTTGAGGTGCGTGACGCGCAGCCCGGTCGCCAGCACCTTCTCGATCTGCGCGCGCAGCTCGCGCTCGATCGCATCGATCGGGATCCTGCGCGCGAGATAGAGCGGCACGAACGACGTGTATTTGCGCGGGAAGCGCATCGCGGTCAGCGGACGCTCTTCGACGAGTGCGAGATGCACGCCCACCTCGAGCGACGGCGTATCGCGCAGACGCTCGACGGCGTCGTCGAAGGCGGCGCCGTTGGCGACGAGGCTGCACGCGGTGACGATGCCGCCTCGATGCGCGCGCAGGACACCGTCGGTCATCCCGCGGTGCAGGCCGGCGTCATCGGCCGTGACTATCAGCAGGCGTCTCATCTGGAGTGCGGCGACGCCAGTCGCCGCTCTGCGAGGCCGGTGGAAGAGCGGCGTCTTGCCGCTTGCGCATCTCCGGATAGAGCTTCACCAGCTCGCGCAGGATTTTCAGGATCACCAGCGGCGAGGAGAGATGCGAGGTCCCGCGGATGCGCGGGAAATAGTCGACGCCGAGCTGCTGGATCGCGAAGCCGCGATTCTTGGCCTTGACGATCAGCTCCGCGTCGATCAGCGATCCCTCCGACTTCAGCTCGATTGCCTGCAGCACCTTCCGTTTGAAGAGCTTGAACGAGAAGTTGATGTCGCGATGCGGCCAGCCGAAGAGCACGCCGATGAGCGAGTTGTAGACGTAGGAGTAGATCGCGCGGCGCGTGCCTTCCATGGTGCGGTCGTGGCGATAGCCGGCGATGACGTCGGCGCCGGTGACCTGCAAGGCGCGGATCGCGCGGCCGAGGATGTCGGGATCGAACGGGAGATCGGCGTCCATGTAGAGCACGAGCTCCTTCGTCGCGGCGGCGAAGCCGGTGCGCAGCGTGCCGCCGAGCTTCCGGTTTTTCTCATGGCGGAGAATGCGGATGCGCGGATTCTCCTCGGCGAGCAGCGCCGCCAGGGCCGGCGAGTCGTCGGTCGAGGCGTCGTCGACGATGATGAGCTCGTAGTCGTCGCAGTATTTCTGCAAGGCCTCGACGGCCGCGGCAACGGCGTGCTCGATGTTCAACTCTTCGTTGAACATCGGGATGACCAGCGAGACGGAGGGACGCGACATGCGGACGAATGCATGATACGCGCGGTTCATCTTTGCTCGACCCCAACAAGCTGTACCGCAAGCAGCCGCTTGTCCTGATTGTGGAGCACGTCGTCGGGGCGGAACGAGCGCGCGGCGCGGATCTCGATCTCGCTTCCGGCGGGGACGGTCACGCTCACCGGCGTCTTCTTCACGATCGCGCTCCCCGCCTCGCGGCCGTCGACGAGGACCTTCACGTCATTGGTCTCGTACGGCGCGTCGGACGAGAGATCGAACGTCAGCGTGACCTGCGGCTTGCCGAGGGGCGGAAGGCGCAGCACGGCCACGGGATCGAGCCAGCGCCACGGGCTCTCGTCAGGCGCCGATTCGAGGTGATGGATGCCGCGCACGCGCAGAAATCGCTCCTCGGGGCGCAGCGGATCGACGGTCACGCGGCGCCCGAAGTTGCGGGTCATCTTCGTGTAGGCCTCGCTCTCTCTCCACGCGAACGTGCGCGCGTCGGGATCGCTGGTCGTGCCGTCGATGATCACGACCGCGGGATCGGGCGAGTCGTAGATCTCGCGCATCGCGCGCTCGAGGTAACGCCGGCGAGAGCCGGGCAGCAGCCACTCGACATGCGAGCGCGTGCCGGCCTGATAGAGGACGATCGTGTTGCGGGGCATGGTCGCGGAGATGAAGCGCGTCGCCGCGACCATCGGCGAGGGACTCGTCACGCGATCGATGAGAATCGGACTCACATACCAGAACGCGAGCGCCGCGAGCACGGTCGTGCCGATCCAGACGATGCGCAGCGCGCGGAGACCGAACGCCGCGAGCAGCGCGAACAGCGGAAGCGCGGGGAGCGAGTAGCGCACGGCGTCGGCGGGATCCATGGCCGCGGTCGCGAAGCCGAGGTGGAAGAACGTGAAGACGGCCAGCGGCAGCATGCCGCGGCGCCAGGCGCGGAGAAACGGCAGGACGCCGATGGCGCAGAGGATGGCGACGGCGGCGATGGCGATCGTCGAGCCCCACGCGCGGAGGATGAATCGCACCGCCACGCGCAGCAGCGTCTTCGAGCCGCGCGATGCCGCGGCGTCGTGCGCGACGACGTACTTTGCCTGCGTCCACTCGTAGTCGATGAAGCCGCGCCAGCCGTATGTCGCCTGCACGAGCGGCAGGAGCCAGCAGAGCGAGACCAGCGTGAAGACGGCGATCGCGATCGCGCGCTGGCGCCACGTGCGAAAGCAGAGGAAGAGGGCGATCGCCAGCGCGGGCAGCAGGGGAATCGCGAGCTGCGGGCGGCAGCCGATCGCCGCCGACGCGAACACCGCGGCGCCGATCGCCGACTCGATGCTCAGCGCATGAAACAGCAGCGCGAGAAACATGATCGCCGTCGCGTCGGCGAGCGCCAGCGGGGAGTGAATCAGCATCCCCGCGGAGAGGTAGAACAGCAGCGCGGCGGCCGCGGCGACGTCGGCATCGTCGATCCAGTTCTGAAAGGCGCGATAGAGTGCGATCCAGCCGATGACGCATGAGACGATGCTCAGCGCGACGAGCGCCGCGAAGATGTCGGGGATCAGCGCGTGAAAGACTTTGCCGAGGAAGACGAAGAGCGGATAGCCGGGCGGATGCGGGTGGTGGCGGAGCGGGTCGAACTCGCGGACGGCCTCGAGAAAGTGGAACTCGTCGAGCTCCCACGGCGTGCGCGGGAACGTCAGGAGCCGGGAGGCGAGGACGATGAACGCCCCCGCGACGAGACGCGGCTCGACTTTAGGATGAAGTTTGATGGAATGGCTCCGTAACACGATTGTAACGTACGCGGCTTACCGGTCGCGCCCGCCTGGCACACGGCTGCATACGCTCATCCGCTACCTCACCTGCCCCTTCACGCGCGTGGTGCGTCTCATCCCGCCGCAGGCGGAGTCGCTGCTGGAGATCGGCGGCGGCCACGGCGTCTTCTCGCGTCTCGCCGCGGCAAACGGCGTCCGCCGGGTCGTGGCGGTGGAGCCGGATCTGCGGAAGTTCGGACATGTTGAGGGCGTGTCGTCCGTGGCCGGCTACGACGAGGCCATTCGCGGCACGTTCGACGTGGTCGCGCTGATGGACGTGCTCTACGCGATCCCGATCGATCAGTGGGACGCGCTGCTGACCCGCACCCACGCCCGCCTCGGTCCCGGCGGCACGCTGCTGATCAAGGAGCAGGACCCGGCGTCGATCAAGAACAAATGGAACCGCGCGCAGGAGTGGATCTCGATGCGGCTGTTGCGGATCACGCTCGCGAACGCGTTCGACTACGAGTCGCGCGAGGCCTTCACGGCGCGCCTGGAGCGGGCCGGTTTTCGGGAGGTGACGTCGCGGAGGGTGGATTTTGGGTATCCGCATCCGCATGTGGTGTATGTGGCCACAAAATAGGTTGCCCGGTTTCCCGGTCACCCGGTTTCCCGGCGACCGGGTGACTGGGCGACCGGGCAACCATTATGATGAGCGCCCGAAGTTTCCACACAGAAGGAGCATCCCGTGCCCAACTTTCCCGGCGTCGACTATCTTGATATCGATTCGCTCTTCACCGAAGAAGAGCTGATGGTGCGTCAGACCGTTCGCGACTTTGTCGATGAGGAAGTGATTCCGATCATCGAGCACGCGAACCGCGAAGAGAAGTTTCCCCATCACCTCGTGCCGAAGATGGCCGAGATGGGGCTCTTCGGCGCGACGATCAAGGAATACGACCTCCCCGGCCTCGGCCACGTCGCCTACGGCCTGATCATGCAGGAGCTCGAGCGCGGCGACTCCGGTCTCCGCTCGTTCGCGTCCGTGCAGTCGGGCCTGGTGATGTACCCGATCTTCACGTTCGGCTCGAAAGAGCAGCGCGACCACTGGATCCCGAAGCTCGCCGCCGGCGAGGCGATCGGCTGCTTCGGCCTCACCGAGCCCGACTTCGGCTCCAACCCCGCGGCCATGCGCACGCACGCGCGCAAAGACGGCGACTCGTGGGTCCTCAACGGCGCGAAGGCGTGGATCACCAACGGCAGTATCGCCGACGTCGCCGTGGTCTGGGCCAAGGCGGAAGGGACGATCCGCGGCTTCCTCGTCGAGAAAGGCACGCCCGGCTTCACCACCGCGTATCACATGGGCAAGTTCTCGCTGCGCGCGTCCGTGACCTCGCAGCTCTTCTTCGAAGACTGCCGGATCCCGCTCGAGAACGTGCTGCCCGAGACGGACGGCCTCAAGTATCCGCTGATGTGCCTCACGCAGGCGCGCTACGGCATCGCCTGGGGCGTCCTCGGCGCGGCCATGGGCGTCTTCCACACCGCCAACGAGTACGCGAAGTCGCGCATCCAGTTCGGCGGCCAGCCAATCGCGTCGCACCAGCTCGTGCAGAACAAGCTGGCCTGGATGATCACCGAGATCACCAAGGGACAGCTGCTGGCGCTGCAGGCCGGACGGATGAAAGAGCGCGGCGCGCTGCTGCCGCAGCACGTGTCGATGGCCAAGATGAACAACTGCAACATCGCGCTGCAGTGCGCGCGCATCGCCCGCGACATCCTCGGCGCGAACGGCGTCTCCGACGAGTACCCGGTGGTGCGCCACATGATGAACCTCGAGTCGGTGTACACCTACGAGGGGACACACGACATCCACAACCTCGTCATCGGCCAGACCGTCACCGGCATCGCGGCCTACAACCCGCCGATGTCGGCGAAGCAGGAGCGGGAGCTTTCCGAAGCCGCCGCACAGGCCGCTGCCGCGAAGAAGTGACGCGCTACTTCACCGTTCCGTACGACTCCGGTCACAGGGGCCTGCGCATGGGCGCGGGCCCTTCGCGTCTGGTGCGCGAGCTCGGAGTCGAAGCCGAGGAGATCGCGCCGGCGTCGGAGTGGCGCGCGGAGATCCGTACGGCGTTCGAGCTGTACCGCGCGCTCGCGGCGCGCGTTGCCGCGGCGAACGACTTTCCGGTGGTGCTGTCGGGCAACTGCGGCTCGGCGATCGGTACGGCGGCGGGGATCGGAACCGACCGGCTCGCGCTGCTCTGGTTCGACGCGCACGGCGACTACAACACACCCGATACGAGCGACAGCGGATTTCTCGATGGAATGTGTCTGTCGATCCTGACGGGCCGCTGCTTCAACAACATCGCGAAGACCATTCCCGGCTTCGCGCCCATTCCACCGTCGCGCACGATTCACATCGGCTCGCGCGACTACAGCCCCGGCGAACGGGAGGCGCTGGTCGCGGACGGCGTGCGCATGACCCCGGACTTCGAGGGCATCGACGCCGACCGCATCCTCGTACACGTCGACCTCGACGTGATCGATCCCAGCTTTGGCCGTGCGAATCAGTTCGCCGTCGGCGGCGGCCTCTCACCCGACGACGTGTTGCGCGTGATCGAGGATGCCCGCCAGCGGTTCACGCTCGCGGGTCTCGTCCTCGCCTCCTACGACCCGTCCGGCGATGCGGAAGGACGCATCGCCGCGATCGGCGCGCGGATCGTCAACGCCCTTCGACCGGATTGCTGAACTCCGAGGTCTCCGAGGGGACGGATGCTTCGTGCGACTGCTCGAGCGGGGGCTTCGCGAATCCGACGGTGTGCACGCGCGTGTTGGTCGCGGTGATGAACTTCCCGCGCAGATCGCCCGGCACCACCACTTCGAAGCCGGCATGTCCGAGCATGAGCGTGATGCCGCCGACCCTCTCCTCGCCCTGCGCGTAGCCCCACAGGCTCAGGCTCGAGCTGGCGTAGACATCGATGAGGAAATAGCCGGTGGCGACGGCTCCGCCGCTCTCGAGCCGGCCGCGGATCGTGGTCGTGCCGGCCGCCGGGTCATAGAGCGCCGAGAAAAGCTCCGGCTTGTTGGGAAACGAGCGCCAGTCGTCGTCGCGGTTCGGCGTGTCGTTGTCGAGGCCGATGTCGACGCCGGCAGAGACGTTGCCGTAGATCGCATTGTCGCGAATCGCGATCTCGCCGTTCGCCGTGCGGCAGATGCCCCACTCGCCGTTGTTGGCGATGACGTTGTGCTCGACGTGAGCGCCGGCCGTCGTCGAACGGCCGCTGTCGCCGAGGTTGAGGAAGATGCCGCTCGCGCCGTTGCCGGTGATGGTGTTGCCGGTGATGCTCGCGTAGAAGCCGTTGCCGAGGAAGATTCCGGCGCGGCGATTGCCGGTGATGCGATTGTTGATGATGTCCACGCGTACGCCGGCGGATTGCACCACGCCGCGCTCGTTCGCGCTCAGCTGATTGCCGGCGATGATCGGGTAGTAGACGCCGCCCGGACACACATATGTCCGGGTTTCGTCCTGGATCTCGATGGCGTGGCGCGGAAAACCGGTGATGGCGAGGCCGAGCACGGAGACATCACATCCGGTGCGCAGCACGAGACCGTTGCCTTCCCGCAGCGACGAGCCGTCGATCTCGATCGTGCCGCCGCCGTCGATCTTCACCCTCCCCCACACCTCGGGCAACGGCGCGGCAGGACGAATCGTAAAGCGTTCCTGGCCGGGAGCCTCGGGCATGCGGAACTCGATCGTGCACGGCGAGCTCGCGCATTGCTCGCGCGCGTCGAGCAGCGCCTGGCGCAGCGAGCCCGGGCCTTCGTCGGCGATGTTCGTGACCAGGAGGTGCGCGACGAGCAACCCGCGGAAATCGAGCGCGTTGTCGGAAGGATCGAGATCCGCTCCCGGGTGCGTTGCTTCCGCATGCACGATCACCTCTCCGCCGTCGAGCCGCTCCGGCGCAAGAAAGCTCACCTCCACGATCAGCGGGACCTGGTACTCCGCGCGCGGTGACGTGCAGACGACCTTGTCTGGATCGACCGCGCACATCGCCTCGCCGCGGAAGATCCGGAAGGCGGTGAACGTGCCGCCGTTCGGCGCCGTGAACGTCAGCGTCAGGTTGTCCACCCCCACGCCTTCGTTCACCACGTAGACCGACGCCCGCCCCGGCTGACCGGGCTCGAACCGGCCGAGCGGCTCCGAGCCGCGCACGGCCAGCGCGGGACGATCGACGACCTGCAGCGGAGCGGCCGCGAAGTTGTTTGCCTGAAAGTCATCGAGCGACGTCGTGGTGATGCTCGCCCTCGCGCTGAAGTCGCCCGGCTGCGCTTGCGTCGTGGTGATGATGATCCGCTCGCTGTATCTGATCTCCTGCGCGGCCATCGTGCAGCGAATCGGCCGTTCGCTGCTGCAGACGATTTTCCCGTCGGCCGGAGTCGCGACCGCTTCGATCGTTCCTGGCACGTCGATGTTGACGACCACGTTCTCCGGGACGCCGACGCCGTTCCAGCCGGCGTGCACCTCGAAAACAACCTGATAGCCGAGCGGAACGCGGGAAAACGTGCCCGCCGTGGTGCGCGGCACGATGGTCACCCCGGCGTCGGTGGGGACGGGCTCGGCGGCGAGCAGAGCAAGCAGGAAGAAGATCATCTAGCGCACCTCGATCGGAATGCTGAACTCCGAGGTGTCCGTCGGGCCGATTCCGTGGTGCGACTGCTCCAGCGGCCTCGCCAGGCCGATGGTGTGCGTGCGGTTCGTGGTCGCGGTGATGAACTGCCCGCGCAGATCGCCAGGCACGACCAGTTCGAAGTCGGTATGTCCTTCGTAGCCGAAGGGCGTCGAGCCCACGAAGCGCTCGCCTTGCGCGTAGCCCCATACGCTGAGGCTCGAGCTGGCGTAGACGTCGACGCGCCAGCGGGTGGGATTGCTGATCGGTCTGGTGCTGTCGATGCGTCCGCGCACGGTCGTCGCGTTCGCGGCCGGATCATACGTCGCGGAGAACAGCATCGGTTTGTTCGGTGCCGAGACGGCGTCGTTCGGGCGATTCGGCGTGTCGTTGTCGAGGCCGATGTCGATCCCCGCGGAGGTGTTGCCGCAAATCGAATTGCGGTACACCGAGATCTCGCCGTTCTGCGTCCGGCAGACGCCCCATTCGCCGTTGAAGGCGATGACGTTGTCCTCGATGTCGGCGCCGCTGCCGTACGATTTGTTGAGGTCGCCGACGTTGACGAAGATTCCGCTGGCGCCGTTGCCGAGCGGCTTCCCGTTCGCGTCGACGCCGATGCGGTTGTTCGTGACCGACGCGTAGGAGCCGCCGCCGAGGAAAATGCCGGCGCGGCGGTTGCCGCTGATGATGTTCCCATCGATCGTGACGGAGCCGGCGCGCGTCACCACCACGCCGCGCTCGTTCGCGATGAGGTGATTGCGCGCGATCGTCGTGCCGAAGTCGTACAGCGGACAGGATGCGTACGGATCGTCCACTTCGACCTCGATCGCATGGCGGCTGAATCCATTCATCGCCAATCCGCTCACGCCGGTACCGCACGCGCCTCGCAGCATGAGTCCATTACCGCTCTCTCCGCGCTGCAACGAGCCGTCGATTTCGATCTCGGGGCCGCCGGGATTGGTATCGCCGGTGAAGGCGGTCTGCCGCTCGCCGTCGATGAACATCTGTCCGCGCACGTCCGGCAGCGGCGTGAGCGGACGGATCGTGAACCGTCCCGATTCGGGAACGGGCGGCGGGATGCGGAACTCGATCGTGCACGGGCTGCTCGCACAACGCGCAGTTCCGTCACGCAGCGCCTGCCGCAACGAGCCGGAGCCGTCGTCGTTGGTGTTGGTGACCAGGAGGTGCGCGATGACGGTGGTGAAGAGGTCTTTGCTGTTGTCCGCGGGCTCGTCGTCTCCTTCCTCAGCGCTCGCCTCCGCATGGAGAGCGACCTGGCCGCCGTTCAGATCATCGGTCGCGGTGAAATGGACCTCGACGCCGAAGGAGCGAAGAAAATCGAGGTCCGATGTCGTGCAGACCACCGTCGCCGCATTGACGACGCAGTCGCCGTGGCCCTCGACGACTCTCGCGGTGGTGAATGCCGCTCGCGTCAGCGTGAGCGTGAGCGTGGTGTGACGCGAGAGCGCTCCATCGTTGGCGACGACCAGCGTCGCCGAGCCGGACTCCGACGGATGCAGTTGATTGGGATAGATGGATCCGAACATCATCAGCGCCGGGCGGTCGGTGACCCGCAGATGGGTCACGGCGCGGTCGTCGATCGCGTTCGCGTCGGGCGTCGACGTGCGGATGCTCGCGGACGGGTTGAAGTCGCCGGCGACCGGTTGCGTCGTGATCACTCGGAAAAATCCGGAGTAGCTCGCGGCCGTCGCTTCCATGCGGCAGCGGATCGGCTTCTCGCCGCTGCAGGCCAGCGTGGCGTCAGACGGCGGCTCGATGGAGACCAGCGCGCCGGGAACGTCGACCTCGATGACGACGTCCTGCGGAATCACCGTACCGTTCCAGCGCGGGCGAACCTCGAACGCCACGCTGCTCCCGACCGGCACGCGATTGACGAACGATGACTCGTCCGTGCGCGCGAACAGCGAGATCCCGGCGTTCGTCTGTGCGGGTTGCGCGGCCGCTCCGGCGGCAGTCATCAGGAGGAAAGACAGGAGAAAGAGGAACCGGGGTCGATCCATCGGTTATTTGATGTTATCGCAAGCCGCGCAAAAAACTCCAGTCCACGATCCTTCTGCTACAGTGTGCGCCGCAAAAATCAAGCGATCGGAGCATCATGGAATCGAGTCTGGAAATCGGATTTCTCCGTGCGTCGGAAAAGGCCGCGATCGCGGCCGCGCGCACGATGGGTTACGGCAACCGCAAGTTCTCGGATCAGGTCGCCGTCGAGTCGATGCGCGAAGAGCTCAATCGCCTGAAGATGCGCGGCACGGTGGTGATCGGCGAGGGCGAGCGCGACAAGGCTCCGATGCTCTACGTCGGCGAGCCCCTCGGGCGCGGCTGGACCGAGGGCGAGATCTACCCCGAGGTCGACATCGCCGTCGATCCGCTCGAAGGCACGAACCTCTGTGCCACCGGCTCCGCGAACTCGATCGCGGTCATCGCCGCCTCCGAAAAAGGCGGCCTGCTGAACGCGCCCGACATCTACATGGACAAAATCGTCGTCGGCCCTACCGCCGCCGACTCGGTGAGCCTCGCGGCGTCGGTCGAGGAGAATCTCCACAAGATGGCCGAGGCCTTCGGGCGGGACGTCAACGAGCTGACCATCGTCGTGCTCGACCGCGAGCGCCATCACAACCTGATCGCGCAGATCCGCGAGGCGGGCGCGCGCATCAAGCTGATCACCGACGGCGATCTCTCCGCCGGCATCGCCGCGGCCGTGCGCGGCACGGGCGTGCACGCGGCCATGGGCATCGGCGGCGCGCCGGAAGGCGTGCTCACCGCGGCGGCGATGCGCTGCCTCGCGGGAAGCATGCAGGGACGGCTCGCGCCGCTCGAGAAGTGGCAGGAAGACCGCCTCAAATCGATGGGCTTCAAGGACAACGACAAGATCTACGACACCGCGGAGCTCGCGGCCGGCAACGACATCATCTTCTGCGCCAGCGGCGTGACCGACGGCGACCTGCTGCGCGGCGTCCGCTTCTTCGGCGGCGGCATCCGCGTCTCGTCGCTGTTCATGGCCCTGAAGTCGAACGTGATCCGCTTCGTCGATACGATCTATCGCGAAGAGGGCTCGAAGCTCGCGGTCAGCTTTTCTTGAAGAGCGATCGGAACGCCTTCGGAACCGGCGCCGTGAATACGAGGTGTTTGCCGGTCACCGGATGATCGAAGCCGAGCAGCTTCGCGTGCAGGCCGAGGCGCCCGATCGGGTTGATGGTGCTTCCGTACATCCGGTCTCCGACCACCGGATGCCCGGCCTCGGAGAGATGCGCGCGGATCTGGTTCTTGCGCCCCGTTTCCAGCGTGATCTCCAGCATCGAGTAGCCGCTCTTCGACTCGATCGTGCGGTAGTGCGTGATGGCGTATTTCGATTCCGGATGCGGCTTCACACTGACCATCTTCAGGTCCTTCATCTCGCGGAGATGCGACCGAAACGTCCCCACGGCGGGCGACATCTCCCCTTCCACGACCGCGATGTAGATGCGGTCGACGCTGTGCGCCGCGAACTGTTCCTTGAGCGCCTCGCGCGCCGGGAAGTGCTTCGCGAACACGAGCACGCCTGACGTCTCGCGGTCGAGCCGGTGCACGACGTGGATGCGCTCCTCGCCGATCGCGCCGAGGTAGGTGTTGAGGTAGGCCTGGGCCGTGGTGTCGCGCTCGCGCTCCGTCGGGACGGTCAGTAATCCATTCGCCTTCAGCACCACGATCACATGCTCGTCCTCGAAGAGGATCGCCAGCTCCGGCGGCAGCGCGCGCTGCATGCTCTTCGACGTGACCTCGATGTTGTCGTCGGCCTCCAGCTCGCGCTTCGCGTTTTTCTCGATCTCGCCGTTCACGCGCACGCGGCCGGACTGCAGCATCTGCCGCAGCGTCGTCTTCGACGAGTCGGGATAAAGCTCGGAGAGGGCTTCGAGGAGAGTGCGCACGGTGCGATGATATGAAACGTATGGACTACAAAATCACCGGCGACGTCATGCAGGCCCTTCAGATCACGCTCCGGCCCGGCGAGGAGTTGTACGCCGAGGCGGGATCGATGTTGTACATGAGCAGCGGCATCGACCTGCAGGCGCGCATGCAGGGCGGCGTGATGAAGGGACTGATGCGCAAGTTCCTCGCCGGCGAGTCGATGTTCATGAGCGTCTTCCGCTGCAACGGCGGCGACGGGCGGATGGCTCTGGCGAACCCGATCGCCGGCAAGATCTTTCCGCTGGAGTTGCACGGCAACACCGTGCTCGCCGAGCGCAACGCGTTTCTCTGCGCGATCGGCAACGTCGATCTCTCGATCGCGTTCACCAAGCGCTTCGGCGCCGGACTTTTCGGCGGCGAGGGATTCATCCTGCAGAAGCTGAGCGGACAGGGACTGGTGTTCCTGCACGCCGGCGGGAACATGCTCGAGTTCGACCTCGCGCCGGGTGAGACGATGCGCGTCGACACCGGATCCATCGTCTCGATGGCCGACTCGGTGCGCTACGAGATCCAGTTCGTCGGCGGATTCCGCAACGCGCTGTTCGGCGGCGAGGGCTTGTTCTACGCGGTGCTCACCGGACCGGGACACATCGTGCTGCAGACGCTCCCCTTCAGCCGCTTCGCGAACCGCGTCGCCGCCGCGATCGGCGGGCGCCGAGACGAGTCCCGCGGGATCGCCGGCATAGGCGGCAAGATCCTCGGCGACATCATCTCGGACTGAACCAGTGGAGCGACAGGCTTTAGCCTGTCGAGAGTTTCGGCGGGCTAAAGCCCGCCGCTCCACTTTCCAAGGCGTCGAACAGCGCCTGCACGCGCGCCGTCACCTCGCCGCGGCGGCCGTTGCCGATGACCCGGCCGTCGATCTCGGCGACCGGCATCACCGCCTGGGTCGTGCTGGTGATGAAAGCCTCCTCGAGATCGAACAGCTCGGCCTCGCGCAGCGGACGCTCGTCGACTCCGATCTTCGCGCCGAGGGCGAGCTCGATGGTGCGGTCGCGCACGACGCCCGGGAGGATGTGATCGTCGAGCGGATGCGTGACCAGGCGTCCGTTCCTGACGGCAAAGAAGCTCGAGCTCGCGCCCTCGCGCACCGTGCCGTCGTCCGCGAGCAGGATCGCCTCGTCGGCGCCGGCGCGCTGCGCCTGTTTCTTCGCCAGCGCGTTCGCGAGCAGGTTCACCGACTTGACGCTGCAGTAGTGCCAGCGGTGATCGGCGGTCGTGATCACGCGGATCCCGCGCTCCTTCTTCGCCGCGTCGGGAAACACGAACGCGCGCGAGTACGCGATCGCGGTCGGCGTGATGTCCTCCGGCCAGAAATGCGCGCGCTCGGCCTCGCCGCGCGTGACTTGGACGTAGACGATGCCGTCGGCGAACGCGGTGCGCTCCAGCAACTCGTGCATCGTCGTCTCGAAGGACGCCTCGTCCCACGGCGGCGCGATCTCGATCTTGCGCAGCCCACGCTCCAAACGCCGGAAGTGCTCGCGCAGGAAGATCGGACGCTTGCCGACGAACTTGAAAACCTCGTAGACGGCGTCGGCGAACTCGAAGCCGCGGTCCTCGACGCCGAGGACGCGCTCGGCCGTGGTGGTGAAGCGGCCGTTGAACCAGAGGACGTCGCTCAAAGATGAATCGCTTTCACGATGACGATGGTGCGGTCGTCCTGCCCCTCGCGTCCCCAATTGGCCACGCGCGCGAGCACTTCCTGTCCGATCTCCTTGGCCGAGCGGTTGCGGGCCGCCTTGACCACGCGCAGCAGGCGCTCGGTGCCGAACTCGCGCTCCTGCTTGTCCTGCGCCTCGATGATGCCGTCGGAGTACATGCACAGCAGGTCGCCCGGCTGGAGGTTCGCGAAGCCGCGCGTGTAGGTCGCGTCGGGCGTGGGGCCGAGCACCGGACCGCCGTTGCGGAGGAAGTCCACCTTCCCGTTCTTCAGCACGAACGGCGGGTTGTGGCCGGCGTTGGTGTAGATGAGGATGCCGCCCGTTTCCAGCTCGCCGTAAAACAACGACACGAACTTCGTCGTCAGCCTGCCGCGGTGGATGATGTGGTTCAGCTTCTCGACGGTACGGATGATCTTGAAGTCGCGGTCGGTGGCCATGCGCAGGCCCATGTAGATGTCGCGCACGACCAGCGCGGCCGGCAATCCGTGGCCGGAGCCGTCGGCGATGGCCAGGCCGAGGATGTTGTCGGAGACGGGGATGAAATCGTAGAAGTCGCCGCTGACGATCTCCGCCGGCACGGTGCGGCCCCAGATGTCGTAGCCCGCGTATTTCGGGACGCGCTGCGGCAGGATCGACTGCTGGATGCGCTGGGCCTCGCCGATGAGCGATTCCAGGCGCTGCGAGCGGATGCGCTGGTTGATGGCGTAGCGAATGAGATTGAGCGAGAAGAGGATGTCCTCGCGGCTCAGCTCCGGCGAGACGTTGAAGGCCAGGATGTAGTTCTCATCCCCGACCGCGACCGCGCAGAACCGCCGCGCCCCGAGCCGGTCCTCGAGCTCGGGATCGACGCCCGGATCGGTCGGATCCATGACCACGATCCCGTTCTCCATCACCAGCTCGACCGGCTTGTAATCCTTCGGGACCTCGATGTTCAGCGCGCCGTCATGCGCCTCCCCGAACCTCCCGATCAACTCGTACGAATTCTCGCGAGCCTCATAAATCCGCCCGCCGGTGATGCCCAGCTCGACCCGAAAGTTGGAAGCGATCGTCTGCGCGATCTGCGTGACCGTCGACGACGTCGACTCGGCCATCTCGATCTGTTCGAGGGTGAGCTCGACCTGGGTGAGGAGTTTTTTGTAGTCCACTTTTAGAAGCTCTTAGCTCTTAGGTGTTAGCTCTTAGGGGGAGACGAGGACGAGTTCTCGCGCTGCCCACGAATGCGCTGGATGCGTGCGTCCTCGTATCGCTCGCGATCATCGAGGAGCTCGTCGTACGAGCGGAATTTCTGGACACCCCGTGGAATCCCACGAGGCTCGATCAGACGTGTGAAGCTCAACACCGCACGAAGGCGGCCGGCGATGCGTGTGTCGCCGAATTGCTCCCACGCCTCCGGCATTTCTTCGATGCTGCGATATTTGTAAACCGGCATCAACGCTCCTCGAATCCAAACTTCCGGCGCAGAAAGTCGGCATCGATGCGGTCTTTGTACCTGACCGTGTCCTTCTTCATGTCGTACAGCATTCGGGGAGTCACCACGCGGATCGGAACGCCCTCGAGATCCTTGACTTCCCACTGCAGGCTCTCGTAGGGATAGGCCTCACCCAGACGGGTCAGGAAATCGATGGTGAAATCGGCATCGTCCGGCGGTCCGTAACGCACCGAAGGATAATCGCCGAGGAGATCCTCCGCCGTGATCTCCTCGATGTGTGGATCGTTCCACACCCGCCGAAGTGCGCGTTTGAGCCGTTCAACGTTCTCCCCGGTCGGCGCAATGAAAAAATCCGCATCTTCGGTCGCGCGCGGAAGAGCGTGCACGCCCATTGCGATTGCGCCGAAGGTGATGTATTCCACGCTCTCCTCATTCATTGCTCGCACGAGTTCGAGCACTTTGTCGAGATTGACCATTCGTAGCTCTTAGCTCTTAGGTGTTCGCTCTTTAGGAGGGAGATGAGGAGGACGCGATTTGGCGACGTACACTCGTGATCAGGCCGTTGACGAGGCGACCTACTTCAGCAGCTTTGGCACCGAGGTCGGTAAACATCGCATCCGTCAGAAAGCCGAGGTTGCGGCTGATTTCGAGTTGAGTCTGTACTTCATAAATCGAACCACGGGCACGCGAGAGCATCTGCACATACTCTTTCTTGGAGATCCGTCCCTTGCCTTCCGCAATGTCACTCGGGACTCCGACGGCCGCGCGGCGTACCTGATTTGTCAGCCCATACATCTCGCGCGCAGGAAACGAATCAGTTTCGCGGTAGACATCAGTCACCAGCGCCATCGCTTTCTGCCATGCCAGCAAATCCCGATATGAATCGCTCATCAGACCTCCTAAGAGCTAACAGCTAAGACCTAAGAGCTTCATCGCAACTCTACCCCATCCACCTCATACGGCATCTTCACCCCCAGTCGCGCGAGCACCGTCGGATAGACGTCGGCGATGTACGGGGCGCGGGCGGTGGTCAGTTTCTGGTTCATGAAGAAGATGCCCTTCACGATCTCGGGGTCGACGGAGCAGTGGTCGCCGCTCCACACCGCCTTGTTGGGCTCGAAGACGACTTTGGGGACGCCGCCCAGGGAGGTTTGCCAGGAGACGCGGTAGCCGTCGTTGTTCATCACGAAGAGGTCGGGGATCATGTTGGGGTCGAATTTTTTGTAGACGTCTTCGCGCGCCATGACGCGGCGCACGGGGTGCTCGAGGGTTTCGGGGTCGACCATGGCGACGAGGCGTTCTTTCAGCTCCTTCTTGAGATTGTCGTATTCGGCGCCGGGCTCGACGACGCCCTGCGACTCGCGGCCTTTGAGATTGATGTAGACCTCGCCGAGGCCCATCGCGTAGGCGCGGGTCTTCGACCAGTCCACGTTCTCCCAGAACTGCCCCGAGTCGAACAGCATCTCGACGTTGCGGTCCTTCACCTCCACGCCCTTCTTGAGCGTCATGTAGCCGTTCATCACCAGCCAGGTGTTGTAGTGCACGTGTTTGCGGAACGAGGCGAAGCCGTGATCCGAGGCGACGATCAGCACCGCGTGTTTCTTCTCCGCGGCCGCCATCGCGTCGCCGACGATCGCGTCCATCAGCTGATACGCCTCGAGCAGCTTGCCGCCCCACTGCGCGGCCAGCTTCGCGTCGTACGCCGGATGTTTCGGGTCGACGAAGCGCCAGAACACGTGTCCGACGCGGTCGGGAAACTCGAAGCACTGCACGGTCAGATCGTCGTCGCGCTGGAGGAAGGACTGGAACAGCTTCCGCGACTGCTTGACCGTCCACTCCATGTCGTCCCAGAACATCTTCTCCGTCGCAAACCCTTCGGAGATGGCCCACGTATCGATCTGCCAGCCGATGGTCTTGAACAGTCCGTGCTGCTTCACCAGCTCCGGCGCCCACTTCGCGGGCGTCGACACGCGGAAGCCCGGCGGCAGGCTGCGCGGATCGAAGTTGATCGGCGAGAGATAGAGCTTGATCTCCGGCTGCGTCGCGATGAGATGGAAGCGGCTGACGCCGTGCAGCTTGATGAGCGGGTTGAAGGGGAAGACGAAGCTCACCCAGTCCGACCACTCCCCCGCCTTCAGCGTCACCTTCTGGCCGCTCACACCGATCTCGATCGAGTTGCGATCCTGCGCGACGGTGATCGTCATCGGGATCTTGATGTACGGCGGATCGCCGAAGAGCTTGTTCGGCGGCCCCTGGATCTCCGTGGTGATCACGCCGCGGTTGTCTTCGAGCTGGACCACCTCGATGGAGAACTCGTTCGTGCCGGCGCGCTGAAAATCGAGCTCGGAGGTGAAGTAGAACGGCTTGCCGACGCGGCCCGAAACGTCGGGGACGCCGAGGCCGGAGAGCATGTGGCCTTCATGAAAGTCGGTCGCGGGGAACGTGACCGGCACGTGCACGATCGTCGACTTTTTCCCGGCACTCGCCGCCGCCTCCCAGAACGGGATGCCTTGCCGGCGATTGATCACAGCAGGCATGTTCGGCGGGATGTACTTTTTCACGGCGAAGAACACGCCGGCGGCGAGGCCGAGGCCGACGATCAGAAAGGCGATGCCGCCGATGCGGCGGCGGCGCATGAGCAGGATCGCGGCGATGATCGCGAACAGCAGGAGCACCCCGAGCGCGAACGCGATCGGATTGCGGTCGCCGAGCAGCAGCGGCTGCGTCGACTCGTCGAACGCGGCGAAGACCGGGAGGTACGTCTTCGGATCGCGGCGGAGAAAGTCGAAGATGCCGGTGCGGCCGGGATCGATGCCGGTGCTGAACGTCGACCAGGAGACGGGTGTCTGCGCGGGAGTGGTCGGGAGCAGCGGCCGGAACGTTCCCTGGGCGCGCAGCCTGGCGAGGTTGGGGAGTTTCCCCTCGTTCATCCACTGCTCGGTGTAGCGGGCGTCGACGCCGTCGAACCCGAGCACGATCACTTTTTGCTGGGCGTAGCCTGCGGATGCCGCGACCAGCGCGGCAAGAAGCGTCAGTCTTCTGAGAAGCATGCGCGGGCATGATACAAGCGGGCATTCGTCTTGTAACCACAAGGCGAATAAGGAGTACCGAAATGAAACATCGCTGGACTATGGCGCTTGCAAGCGCGCTCGTGACGGCCGTGATCACGCTCGCCTCCTGCGGCGGCGGCGAGAAGAAGGAAACGGCCGCCGGCGCGAAGGACCGGCTCATCATCGAGGTCAAAAGCGCGCCGACGAACCTCGATCCGCGCGTCGGCACCGACAACGTCTCGGGCCGCCTCTTCGATATCTGCTGCCGCGGCCTGATCCAGGTCACCCCGGAGCTCGACTACGCGCCCGATCTCGCGCAGAGCTGGGAGACGCCCGACGACAAGACCGTCATCTTCCATCTCAATCCGGCGGCGAAGTTCCAGGACGGCCGCCCCGTCACCGCGCAGGACGTGAAGGCGACGTACGACGCGGTGATGCAGCAGAAGGTCGTGAACTCGAAGGCCTCGGGTTATTCGGCCGTCGATCACCTCGAGACGCCGGACGCGCACACGGTCGTCTTCAAGCTGAAAGAGCCGAACGGCGGCCTGTTCGACAACCTCAACATGGGCATCGTGCCGCAGGACGCGGACGCGAATACGTACAAGACCAAGCCGATCTCGTTCGGTCCGTACCGTGTCGTCGACTACAAGACCGACGAGTCGGTCGAGCTGGAAGCGAACGAGCACTGGATCGGCGGCGCGCCGAAGATCAAGCACATCACCGTGCGCATCATCCCCGACTCCACGACGCAGGTTCTCGAGCTGCGCCGCGGCACGGTCAACTTCGAAGTGAACCAGATCCCGTTCGAGAACGTCGGCGAGTTCGAGAAAAGCGACAAGCTGCAGGTGACCAAGAAGCCGGGATCGGTGTGGCAGTACCTCGCCTTCAACCTGAAGAAGCCGATCCTCTCGAAGGCCGACGTGCGCCGCGCGATCGCGCACGCGATCGACCGCCAGCGCATCGTGCAGGACCTTCTGCGCGGACACGGCGTGGTGACGGACACGATGCTGGCCCAGGGCCACTGGGCGCGCGCCGAGGGACTGCCGGCCTATCCGTACGACCCGGCGAAGGCGAAGCAGCTCCTCGATCAGGCCGGCTACAAGGATCCCGACGGCGACGGACCGCAGCCGCGCTTCGAGCTGAATTTCAAGACCTCGACCGACGTCGAGGCCAACCTGCGCGCGCAGATGATCCAGCAGATGCTCGCGCAGGTCGGCATCAAGGTGAATATCTTCTCGAGCGAGTTCGGGACGTTCTTCGAGGACATCGGCAAGGGCAACTTCGACATGTACTCGCTCAGCCGCAACGGCATCCAGGACCCCGACTTCTACTACATCATCTTCCACTCCAGGAACGTGCCGCCCGAGGGGCAGAACCGCGGCTACTACGCCAACCCGAAAGTCGACCAGCTGATCGAGCAGGGACGGGCGACGTTCGACCGCACCAAGCGCAAGCAGATTTACGCCGACATCCAGCGCATCGTGCAGGAGGATCTGCCGTACGTGTCCCTGTACCACCAGATCAACGTGGCCATCATGGATAAGAATCTTCAGGGCTATACGATGTATCCGGCCGGGTTCTGGCTGGGCGTGCCGAAGATGAGCTTCAAGTAGTGAACGATCCATCCGTCATCGTCATCCGGATCGCCGTGGCGCTCGCGTTCGGTGCCGTGATCGGCATCGAGCGCGAGTGGCGCCAGAAAAGGGCGGGACTGAAGACGATGACGCTGGTGTCGATCGGCGCCGCGGGGTTCGCGCTGATGTCGAACACTTTCGGGCCGGGGAATCACAATCCGGCGCAACTCGCGGCCGCGGTGGTGGGCGGCATCGGCTTCATCGGCGCGGGCGTGATCATGCATCGCGGCGCGACGGTGGAAGGAGTGACGACCGCGGCGACGCTGTGGGCGTCGGCGAGCGTCGGCGTCGCGGCCGGCCTCGGGTACTACGTGCTCGCGACCGTGCTGACGTCCGCGGTCGCCATCGTGCAGATCGCGTTTCCATCGATCGAGCGGCTGATCCGGCACCCGCTGGAAAAGTCAGGCGTCGAGGACGACGCCTGACTGGCGTCGTCTAGTAATCCCCGCAGACGGTCTCGATCAGGATCGCGCAGACCTGGTACGGATCCATGTTCGCGGCGGGACGGCGGTCTTCGAAGTAGCCGTAGCCGAGGTTCGCGGTGGCCATCGGGATGCGCACCGACGCGCCGCGGTCGCTGATGCCCCAGCGGAACTGGTGGATCGGCGCGGTCTCGTGGAGCCCGGTCAGGCGCTCTTCGTTGTGCGCGCCGTAGACCTTGATGTGATCGTCGTGGCGCTTCTCGAGCTTCCGCATCGCCTCTTCGATCACCTTCATGCCGCCTTCCTGGCGCATGAGCTTCGTCGAGAAGTTTGTGTGCGCGCCGGCGCCGTTCCAGTCGCCTTTGACCGGCTTCGGATAGAGCGTCGCGCTGACCTCGAACTCCTCGCCGATGCGGTACAGCAGCCAGCGCGCGAGCCACATCTCGTCGGCGATATCGGGCGCGCCGACCGCACCGATCTGGAACTCCCACTGCCCCGGCATGACCTCGGCGTTGGTGCCGACGATGTGGATGCCGGCGCGTACGCAGGCGTCGGCATGCGCCTCGACGACGTCGCGGCCGAACACCTCATCGGCGCCGACGCCGCAGTAGTAGCCGCCCTGCGGCGCGGGGAATCCGTGATCGGGCCAGCCCATCGGGCGGTTGCCTTCGAAGAACGTGTACTCCTGCTCGATGCCGAACCACGGGTCGTGCTCTTTGTACTTCTCGGCGACCTCGCGCAGCTGCGCGCGGGTGTTGCTCCAGTGCACCGAGCCGTCCGGATTGAGGACCTCGCAGAGCACGAGGACGTCGTTCTCGCGATGCAGCGGATCGGGAACGATCTTCACCGGACGGAGCAGCAGATCGCTGAAGTGACCGCTCGCCTGAGAGGTGCTCGATCCGTCATAACCCCACTCCGGAATGTCCGCCACTTTCTTCACTGGCGCGTCGAGGATTTTCGTCTTCGAGCGCAGCTTCGCGGTCGGGCGCTGTCCGTCGATCCAGATGTACTCCGCGGTGATCTTGGCCAAGGCAACTACCTCCAAAAAAGATGCGACAAGATAGCAGAAAAACGCTACGTCGCGGTCGCGTCGGAGAGCGCGCTGCGGGCCTCGCTGACAATGCCCGGGTTCCACACCACGACCTGGTTTTTTCCGAGCGCCTTGGCCTGATACATCGCCGCGTCGGCGCGGCGGAGCAACTCGTTTTTCTCGAGGTCGAACGAGGTCGTGCTGTTGCGGTCGGGAACGTGGCGGGCGACGCCGATCGACGCCGACAGGACGCCGCTCAGATGCACCGGCGGCATGCTGAAGCCCCACTCCCGGTCGAGGAACGCGGTGCCCTCGATCGCGCGGCGGATCTCTTCGCACAGCGCCAGGCCGTCTTCGAGCGTGGTGTCGGGAAGGATCATCACGAACTCGTCGCCGCCGTAGCGCGCGACCGTGGCGTCCTGGCGATGCACGATGCGCTTGAGCAGGAAACCGACCTCGCGCAGCACCTGGCTGCCGGCGAGATGGCCGTGGCAGTCGTTCACCCACTTGAAGCGGTCGAGGTCCATGAACAGCAGCACCGCCGCCTTGCCGCTCTTGCGCGAGTCCGCGAGCGTCTCATTGAGCCGCACGTGAAACCAGCGGTCGTTGTAGAGACCGGTGAGGTCGTCCTTCTTCGCCAGCTCGTGCGCGCGCTTCGCCTCGAGCGCGTTCTGCAGCGTGAACGAGGTATATCCCGCGAAGATCTCCAGCAGGTTCATGTCCCTCGGCGTGAAGGTCTTTCCATCGCGCGGATTGATCAGCTCCAGCACGCCGACGACCGCCTTGCCGAGGTAGATCGGCACGGCGACGATCGACCCCGACTGATGGCCGAGCTGCTGGTCGATGTCACTGTAGAAATAGCGGTCGAGCTGGACGTCGACGGAGAGGTGCGGCTCGCCGGTCTGATAGACGTGGCCGACGATGCCGTGCTGCGCGGAGAGACGCTTGCCGATGAGCTCGCGGCTGGCGTCGCCGAACGCGGCGATGAACACCAGCTCGTTGTCCTTGCGCGAGGCGACCTTGCGGTAGGGGTCGTCGAGCAGGATCGACCCAGACTCCGCCGGCACGAACTCGTTCGCGCGCTGCAGGATCTGCCGCAGCACGAGATCGAGGTCGACGTTGTCCTTGAGCGAGAGCCCGGACTTGTGGCGCTCGAGGAAACGCTCGAGTTGCGGAATCTCGAGAGAGTGAAACTGAATCATCGGGAACGGATGATTATACGTCCGCGCGCTCTTCTTCCGCGCAGGCCTCGACTTCGAAGGAGATGCGGCTGTACGCGCGCTGCATGTTGCGCTCGCGCCGCCAGTGGCCGAAAAACTCGGCGAGATAGCGCCAGAGGAAGACGAACAGGCCGAGCTGATTCACCTGCCGGACGTGGACGAGCTCGTGGCGGAGCAGGCGGTCGTTGATCTTCCCGCCGCGCAGAAAGATCGTGCGGCCGAGGGTGATGGCGATGACGCCGCGCATCAGCCAGGGGCGGAGCCACCACGGATAGCCGACGCGCACGCGCGCTCCGCAGTCGGCGATCAGCCGCTCGATTCCAGGCGGGAACTTATAATCCGCCGACATGCGCAGACTGTACATGACTCTCGCCGCGCTCCTCGTCGCTGCCTCCGCCTTCGCTCAGCGCGACTTCAGCAAGGTCGAGATCAAGGCCGAAAAAGTCGCGGGCTCGGTGTACATGCTCACCGGGGCCGGCGGAAACATCGGCGCGTCGGTCGGCGAGGACGGAATCGTGGTGATCGACGACCAGTACGCGCCGCTGGCGCCGAAGATCGAGGCCGCGCTCAAGGCGATCACCGACAAGCCGGTGCGATTCATCGTCAACACGCACTATCACCCCGATCACACCGGCGGGAACGAGTACTTCGGCCAGAAAGGCACGATCGTCGCGCACGAGAACGTACGCAAGCTGCTGGCCTCGGGAACGACCGTGCGCGGCATGACCATCGCGCCGGCGCCTAAGGGCGCGCTGCCGATCGTGACATTCAACGACGTGCTGACGCTGCATCTCAACGGCGAGGACATCCGCGCCGTGCACGTGCCGCCCGGCCACACCGACGGCGACGCGGTGATCTGGTTCACGAAGTCGAACGTCGTGCACATGGGGGACGACTTCTTCAACGGCGGTTTCCCGGTCATCGACCTCGACAACGGCGGCAGCGTGCAGGGCGTGATCCGCGCCGTCGAGAAAGTGCTGCCGGCGATCCCCGACGACGCGAAGATCATCCCCGGCCACGGCCCGCTCTCGGACAAAGCCGGTCTGAAGAAGTTCCTGGAAGTGATGAAAGGCACCTCGGCCGCGGTGCAGGCCGGTATCAACGCCGGGAAGACGGTCGAGCAACTGAAGGCGGAGAAGGTGCTCGAGCCGTGGGCCTCGTGGGGTCAGACGTTCATCAAGACCGACCCGTTCATCGAGACGCTCTACAAGAGCCTGAAATAGTGGAGCGGCGGGCTTCAGCCCGCCGAATCTCAACCGGCGGGCTAAAGCCCGCCGCTCCACTTCACTGACAGCGTCAGCTCGAACTTCGCCACCGGCTCGTCGCCGAGCTTCGACGGCACGGTGGCGGTGACGTGCACGGTCGCCTCCTGCCGCTCGCCGGTCTCTTTCGCGCGGCGCAGCAGGTCCTGGATCAGCGGGCCGTCGTTGTTCGTGAACACGACCGCACCCTCGGCGCGCTTGAGGAACTCGCTCTTCATGTCCTTGAAGATGAACGAGACCTTCTCGCGGCGCTCGCGCACGATCTGAAACGCGATCAATCCCGCGGCCACGTCGGCGCCCATGCAGAGAGTGCCGAGGTACATCGCGTGGATGTCGCGGCGCCGGGTGATGAAGTTGAGCGGCACGCGCACCACGCAGCGCTCGTGCGTCAGCTCCACGATCTTCGGACGGATCAGCCAGAGCAGAAACACGTTCTGCAGCGACCAGAGGCGGACCATCAGTGTCGGACTCATGTCATCTCCTCCGCCGCGCGGTCGACGCCATCACCCGATCGTACAGCGCATCCGGCATGACTCGCAGGAATCGCATGAGCAGCGACATCGGGAGCGGGAACTCGACGACGCGCTTGCCGCGCTCGAGGCCGTCCGCGATCACGCGCGCCGCTTCATCGGCCTGCATCAGGAACGGCATCTTGAAGCGATTCTTCTCCGTGAGCGGTGTGGCAATGAAGCCGGGATTCACGATCGTGACGCCGACGCCGTACGGCGCGAGCTCGACCCGGCTGGCTTCGAGGAAGGCCTGCATGGCCGCCTTGCTCGCCGAATACGTCGCGCCGGTCGGCAGCCCGCGCAGGCCGGCAATCGAGGCGACGCCGGCGAATCTCCCCTTCTTCGCCTCGATCATCGGCGGGATCACGGCGTCGAAGAAGTACAGCACGCCGAGGACGTTCACGCGGATGATCGCGTCCGCCTCTTCGGCTTTGAACTTCGTGGCGTGGCCGGGGATGCTGATGCCGGCGTTCGCGATCGCGAGATCGAACGGACCGCCGAGCTGCTGGTGCGCGCTGCGGACGGCCTCGCGGACGGCGGCGAGATCGGTGACGTCGCACGGCAGCGAGATCGCCTTCGTCTTCAATTCTGAGACGAGCTGATCGAGGAGCTCGCCGCGCCGCGCGAGCAGCGCCAGCTCGTAGCCGCGGCGCGACAACTCCCGCGCGAGCGCGAGCCCGATGCCGCTGGACGCGCCGGTCAGAATTGCGCGCATGGTGAGCGCGGATGGTACCCTGTCCGACATCGGTTCAGGAACCAAAGGAGACCCTCCCATGAAGCGAATGCTATTGCTGCTTTCTTCTCTGCTCGCGCTCGGCGCCTCCGCGGCGCCCGTCTACTCGGTGCAGCCGGAGTATTCGCGCGATCCCGTCGGCGTGAAATCGTACGCGGCCGCATTGCGGCTGGCAGAGCGCGCGGCGATCGCCCCAGCCTCGACGCTCGCCTCGGCGAAGAGCAGCGTCCCCGAGGAGCTCGCGGCGATCCGGGAGTGGAACGACGCCGACCGGGTGCCGATGAAAAACGGCTTCACGCGCCCGATCGGCGATCCGATCGTCGTCCGCCTGGAGGGTCCGGTCGCGATGAAGAGCGGCGCCACGTCGCTGTCGCGCGGCCTGGTCACGGCCACCGAGCGCGGCACGCTGGTCTGGAGCGGCTCGGTGCGCGTCGAGGACGCGTATCGCGTCCGCCTCCATCTCACCAACGTCAAGCTGCCCGACAACGCGACGCTGTGGGTGTACGGCGAGGGACAGGCGCCGGTCGGCTTCGGCAAAGAGCTGCTCTATGAGGGCAGCCTCTACACGCCGAGCGTAAACGGGCCGACGGTGTATCTCGAGGTCGAAGTCGCGGCTCCGAAGAGCGAGGCCGACATGGCGTCGTTCGAGATCCGCGACCTGCTGGAGATCGTGGCCCAGAGCGGCGCGCACACGTTCCAGCCGAACGACTCGCCGAGCTGCCTGCTCGACGCGATGTGCATCAGCGCGGCGACGTACGATGCGATCGTCGACACCCGCGCCGCGATCGCGCAGCTGCAGTACGTCAAGGCCGGCAACGGCTTCGTCTGCAGCGGCGGCCTGATCAACGACAGAGTGACGACGACGTTCGTCCCTTACCTCCTCACCGCGAATCACTGCTTCGACTCCCAGTCCTCGGCGTCGTCGCTGGAGGCGTACTTCGACTACAAGACCGCGTCCTGCGCGGGCGCGTTCCCGCCGTTCGGCACGGCCGTCCACGGTTCGACGCTGCTCGCGACCGGAACGTCCAGCGACTTCACGTTCGTCCGTCTGAACAGCCTTCCCGGCAACCGCGTGTTACTCGGGTGGACGACCGCCGCGCAGCCCGATGGCACGAAGCTGCACCGCGTCTCCCATCCCTTCCCCGATTCGTTCTCCGTTCCCTCGCCGCAGGCGTATTCGAACACCAACGTCAACTCCGTCTTCGGAACGTGCTCGGCCCGCCCGCTCAGCAACTACATCTACTCGACCGGCGGACAGGGCGGCACGTACGGCGGCAGCTCGGGCTCGCCGGTCCTCATCGCCGGTGGCCAGGTCGTCGGACAGCTGTTCGGCTCATGCGGCAGCGATCCGAGCGCCGGCTGCGACAAGGTCAACAACGCCAGCGTCGACGGCAGGTTCTCGTCGACGTTTCCGGCGATCGAGCAGTTCATCAACGTCACCGGCGCCGGCTGCACGGAGTCCGCGACCGCGATGTGCCTGAACAGCAGCCGCTTCCGGGTCGAGGCGACCTACCAGACCGGCTCGGGACAGAGCGGCCAGGCGCAGGTGGTGAAGCTCACCAGCGAGACCGGCTACCTCTGGTTCTTCAGCTCGACGAACGTCGAGGTGGTGATCAAGGTCCTGAACGCCTGCAGCATCAACGGCTACTGGGTCTTCGCCGCCGGCCTCACCGACGTCCGCGTGACGTTGACCGTGACGGATACGAAGACCGGCGCGGTCAAGCAGTACATCAACCCGCAAGGAACGCCGTTCCAGCCGATCCAGGATACGTCCGCGTTCTCGACGTGCCCGTAGGGACGGTTGCGCGGTCACGCAGTTGCGCGGTTACGCGGTTACGCGGTGTTTCTGCCGCGCAACCACTAACATCTATATCTTCTATATCTTCACGATGTCCTTGAAGGCGGCTTTAAGACTCGTGCCTCCTTGAAGATTTCGGGCGATATTCTCTATCTCGTGTAGCCCGGGAAAGCCTGCCAGGACTATTGAACCGCTGCGACCAAATCGAGGTAGCATTTCCGCGAGGACACTGTTCACGCGATCGATGATCGACGAACGAAGCTGCACGAGAAACCGCTGGAACCGGATTTCACGGTACAGGTAGTAATAGTCAGTGATTTTCTCGCCAAGTCGACCCCGGCCGTTCCAGCCGACAGGTGCTGTCGCTACCGCTGAGGCACGGTTGCGCTTCAGCTGAAATTCATCGAAATCGAATCCCGGCGGCTGCTTCGCAGGATCTAGGCCGAACATCGGCATGAGTTGAGTACCGACACCCGCAAGGGTCCGGTTCACGGAGAGCAATTTGCGCGGAGTAAGCGGCGGAACGACCGGAAAAGTGACGATCCGTGAGATAACGATTGGCACATACCTGCTGCTCCCGGTCTCTTCCGCTGCTTTCGTGCCGATGTCTTGCACCCACTTTCCGCGACGCCGGCGAATGGTATGCGGTGTCACCCACTGGAATCGAAATTCGACCGGCTGCTTCGTTTCGCGATCGTACTCCGTGACTATCTCGTACTGCGCAAATCCGCTGCGCATGATCGTCTGCGCGCATTCCCTCACGAACTCCGGAATGGACTGTTCGAAACGGTGATACCGGTAACCGAAGTAACGGTCCCGGCCGAGCGCGTACGCTACGAGCTTGTAGCTGTCTTCGTGAGGAGGAACGAGCTCGATCCGCATCTCTTCGCTCATCGAATAAGGCATGATCCCCATCTGCACGTCCTCGGCGAACATATGGGCTTCCGCGCCCATGTCCGCGAGTTTCCATGCGCGCAGCTTCGCGTTTTCCTCCGTTGCGGCGTGCGTGTCGACAAAACGGGTCCGTTGATCGTCTACGCATTCATTCCGATGCATCTGCCATCCGATCCGCCCAATAAGCGAGCGACTCAGCGCCTAAAGGCATCTTGCCGCTTAGGAACTCGGGCCGTAGTCGAAGAAAGACAAAATAGAACACGTCTCTCGCCTCGATGTGATCAATCCCCTGCCAAGAGAGTGCCTTTTCTCGTATAACGCCGAGGAGCGGTGAGAACCATCGATTTTCCATGGAAGTTGCACTGATGTCCTCGGCAAATACCTGCTTCCAAGCAAACCGCGACGTGTACCAAGGCCGCACGAAAGGTAAATGCTCGAGGAGCATTAGTCGGATGGACTCTGGATTCACATACTCGTTCAGCGCCTTTTCCCACAACGCTTTGACTGCCTTCCAAAGTTGCCCATCCGCCTGAAGGTGCGAATAGAGATACGCATAGCCGGAGAGCTCGGCAAGATGCATGTATGGTTCCGTTAGATATGCGAAGCGATAGGTCGGATCTGTTGTGGTCACTTCACCTACGAGGCGTTGCTGCGCAAGAAACGAAAGCCCAAAAAACGCGCGGAACAGCGTCTCCGCACCTGCGGCGTCCGTCCGCATTCGCTCGAACAACATCGATGCCACCATCATGTATGCGTGCCCGAAGTAGTCCGGCAGGGCGCGCGGGCTGGCTGCACCGGCGTCATAGGCGGCAAATGCTAACGCCTGAACTGAATTGAGGAGCTTTGTTTCCACGGTTTCGACACGCATGAGAAGCATTTCCATATCTGGCAAATCAACAGCACCCTCGTCATGCACATGCGTACTCCTCACCGATCGGCACCATCTAACGATCGCATCCAAGTGGTAAACGAACTTATGGCATGCCTCAAGCCCGCGCAGCGCAACGTGCATAGCAGGCATGGTGCTTTTCTCAACTGTGAGACGCTCGACAACCGGGTGGTAGGCGCTTTCGATGCGCGCGAGAATTGGTTCGAGCACACGCGTCACACGGTCAACAAGCAAAACACCGTAGCGTTCACGCAAATACCAGTCGCCGGTGATGACACGACCTTCAATACTCCGCTCGAAGTCAAGCCGCTCGCTTAACTCATCAAAGCCTAAGAGCAACGGACGTGAAAGACCTTCTCGATAGTAGCGCTTCCGCAAAAACCACCGTTTCCAATCGAGCGTATCAACGAGGACATGCGGATCCATCGACGTGACACGCTCCGCAAGCCCGAGAAGGATCTGCATCGGCGCAAACGCAATAAAATCGCAGAGCTGAGTCTTGATGGCCGCCGGGTCCCATTCGCTCGTCTTCGTGGCGTTTGGCTGTTCGTCGCCCGAGGCGATCACTTCAAGCACCTTAGCTGATACCGCCCGTTCGAGGAGCAGCGCTTCTTCCACAGCGAAACTCTTGGCGACTGAATGGAGCTGCGACTGAACGGCTTCAAGTACCTCGTAAGCGCCGATTGAGTCACCGAATCTCACGTGCATGGCGATGTTGTCTGCGACAAGTGCGGAGACCGCTTTTTCGAACCAAAGATAATCGTGGCCAATGCTCGGTGGTGGCATCGTTGCCGTTGCAAGGTGGACCGAAACGAATGTGCTGTCGCTCGACGCGAGAATGCTTTTGTACTCGTACTGCGGTCGATACCACTCGCTTCCGGCGGGTATTCGCGATTTGAGATGTGTGTAGATGCCGAGAAGACCGACAAGACCGCTAAGTAGATCCTTCGAGGCAGCAAAATTCGGGGGCTTTGTGTTCACGAACTCAAGCAGCCGCCCATATGTTGAAAGCGACCTCTCGATGAGCCGCCGGTGATGAGCTTGGAAACTTCGATCGTCGGCGCGCGGACGTCCGACGTGAAGCTCCTGCATCACTTCCTGCACGTCAAGGTTAATACGCGTGGCGAGCAGTTCTGGATCCAGAAAGTGATACACCCGCAACCCGAGTTGTACAAAACCGAATACCGCGAATGTCGCGATCGCGTAGAGCATCAGCATGCCCGCACGTGACGGCGGTAGCCCCGCAGCTTGGAATCCGCAGAGATAGAGACCAAACATGCACGTGAGCGCGACAATAGCGAGATAACGATCACTAATACGCTCCCGGATAGCGAGTTGCCGGACGTCCGTCGCGACTCGGCCATACACGCCGCCTACAACGACACCGATCGCGGTGAAATAGAGGCCGAGAAACACACCCATCGTTTGCGCAATAGCGCTCGCTGACGCGATATAGGAGGATGTATCCATCGGACGAAGAGGCAGGCCGGCGCTGGCGACAAGGTACGGTAGCCCGAACCGATCGAGGGCGAAAGCGATACCACAGAGCGCCAGTGCGTAAACTGCTTGCAGGAGGACGAGTCCGAAGAGGCTACGAATGACAATTGCACCGTCCAGACGTCGTCGTGCGAATTTCCTTAATGAAAACCGCGCCACGCGCAACTGGAACCGCCCTTTCGCAACGGCGCGTCTGGCGCGCCAGAACGCTTGTCGAAGGCTCAGTTGAAATGCGAGTGCGCTCAAGAAGCGGCGCAGGCGTACGGGTATCACTGCCGACAGTCTAGCAACCTCTTAGAGCGCCCCAACTGCACATCAAGGTGGCGCTTAGGGTTCATCAGGAATCGCTCTACAACACGTAGAACATCAACGCCAATGGCGTTACCATCAAATCTCATGGAATGAAAGCACCCACCACGCAACGACGTTCACTCGCCGATGATCTTGACCATCACCAGCTTGTCGCGGCGGCCGTCGAACTCGCCGTAGAAGATCTGCTCCCACGGGCCGAAGTCGAGCTTTCCGTTGGTGATGGCGACGACGACTTCGCGGCCCATGACCTGGCGTTTGTGATGCGCGTCGCCGTTGTCTTCGCCGGTGCGGTTGTGGTGATAGCGCTGCGGGCTCGGGTCATACGGCGCAAGCCATTCCAGCCAGCGCTTGTAGTCCTCGTGCAACCCGCGCTCGTCATCGTTGATGAAGACGCTCGCGGTGATGTGCATCGCGTTGACGAGACACATCCCCTCCTTCACCCCGCTCGCCCTCACCTCCTCTTCGACCTGGGAGGTGATGTTGACGAACTCCATCCGCTCGCGGGTGTGGAGAGTCAGGTGTTTGGTATGTGACTTCATGGTTCTCGGTGACCCGGTCACCCAGTTTCCCGGTCTCCCGGTCGCCGGGGAACCGGGTGACTGGGCGACCGGGCAACCCTCACTTCAACTTCGGCAGCTTCACCCGGTTCTTGAACACATCCGCGAACAGATCGCCCACTTTCGCGAGCCGGTTGGGCATGGTCCTGATGTTGTACTTCAGCGGGTCGAGCTTGGCGTTGATCTCGCTCCACTTCAGCGGCGCGGACACCGGTGCGCCGTCGATGGCGCGCGGCGAGTACGGCGCGACGACCGTCTTGCCGTAGCCGTTCTGCATGCAGTCGAGATAGAGCCGCCCGCGGCGCTTGGCGATGCTGCGCTCGACGGTCATCATCGGCACCTTCGCAGTGACCGCCGCCGCGATCGAGCATGCGAAGTCGGCGGCCTCCTCGTGCGAGTAGCCGGGCGCGAGCGGAACGAAGATGTGAATCCCGCGCTTACCCGAGGTCTTCGGCACGCTCGGCAGCTCGAGATTCTCGAGCAGCCGACGCATCACGACCGCCGCCTCGATGGCCTGCTCGATGCCCTTCCCCTTCGCGGGATCGAGATCGAACAGGATCCAGTCCGGTTCTTCGAGCGCTTCCGCGCGCGATGACCACATGTGCATCGTCAGCACCGACATCTGCGCCAGCCAGCGCAGCGCGTCCGGGCTGTCGGCGACGAGGTGCTTCACGGTCTTGCGGCTGGCCACGCGCGTCGGCGTCTCGACCACGCGCAGCCACGCCGGACCTTCTTTCCCGATGTGCTGGTGGAACCACGACGGCTTGTCGATGCCCTGGTTCCAGTGTTCGAGCGTGAGCGGCCGGTCGCGCAGCGCGTGCAGCATCGGTTCCGCGACCGCCTCGTAATACGCGACGACGTCCTGCTTGGTGATGCCGTCGCGCGGATAGAGCAGGCGGTCGGGATTCGTGAGCGTGACCTTGGAAGACGCGGTTGCGCGGTCGCGCGGTTGCGCGGTCTTCGCAGGCTTCTCGTGCACCACGTCCTTCACCGCTTTGTCTTCGCGCAATCCAAGGAACGAAGGATGGCGCAGACGGTGATCGCCGGTCCACTCCGTAAACGCGACCTGTCCGACGAGCCGCGGCTTCACCCACGTCGTGTCGCGGACGCCGGTGCGCGGCGCGTCCTTCACCGGCGTCCTGTCGATGACGTCCTTGGCCAGCTCGTCGCGCAGCCAGGTCCGCATCTTCGCCGAGAAGCCGGTGCCGACCTTGCCCGCGTACACCAGCGTGCCGCCCTCGTTCACCGCGAGATGCAGCGATCCGATGTCGCGCTCGCTGGCGATGCTCGGCTGCCAGCCCACGATCACGAATTCCTGCTGGTTGAGCGTCTTGACCTTCAGCCACTCCTTCGAGCGGCGGTTCTCGTAGACCGAGGTCTTGCGCTTGGCGATGATCCCTTCCCACCCGCCCTTCTTCGCATGCTGCAGCGCCTTCTCGCCGCTCATGTCGAGCGTCTGCGAGATCGCGATTCCGGCCGGCGGTTTTTTGAACAGCTTCTCGAGCAGCTTGCGGCGCTCGATGTACGGGAGGGGGCGGAGATCGCGTCCTTCCAGCCAGAGGATGTCGAAGATCACCATCAGCTCGCGCCCGCCCTGCTGCAGCAACTGAAAGCGCGGCGCGCCCTGCTCGTCGAGGACGACGACTTCGCCGTCGATGACCACGTCCTCGAGTTTGAGTTTCTTCAGCGCCTCGAACGTGCGCGGGAAACGCGGCGCGAGATCGAGCTCGTTCCGGCTGAGCATCGCCAGGTCACCTTTGGTGATCGCGACGACGGCGCGGAAGCCGTCGTATTTCAGCTCGTACGTCCACTCCGCGCCGTCGCGCGGCGGCGCCTCCGCGAGCGTCGCCAGCATCGGGGGGAACACCTTCTTCAGCAATTGCCTCGGCGTCATGACGCTGCGTTCGCGAAAGGCGCGATGACATGCACCTCGTCGAAACCCTCCTCCAGCGACGGCGGCACGAGCTTCTTCGACGTCACGTAGATCGCGACGTCGGGCACGCGCGCCCTTCCCTCGCGCGCCCTGTTGCGCACGACCGCTTCTTTCACCACCGTGTCGAAAAGGTAGCCGACCACGCGGGCGCCGGCGGCGCGCCCGAGGGCGATCAGCGGCGCGCGGACGGCGGGCGTGGGATTGGTGTTGTCGACGGCGACCGACTTGCCCTCGCGCAACGCCGCGGCGATCATCTGCAACTGCTTCGCGTCCTTGTCGCGCGCGTTCGGCATCAGGTCTTTGCTCACATGCACGTGCGTTGCCGCCAGATGGTCGCGGTACCAGGTCGACTTGCCGGAGGCCTGCACTCCGACGAAGATGATCAGCTCCACCGGGCAAATCGTTGCACAGAGAGGTGATGAGATGGAATGGCTCTACTGGTTTCTGGCCGGAGCTCTGGCGGTACCGCTCGCGCATCACCCCCTGCTCTACGCCCTGTATGCCGCCGGCCTCGCGCCCTACCGCCCCTACTCGCTCGCGAAGACGAAGCCTCTCGGCGTGCCGCAGGTGATCTCGTTGTCGTTCTGGGGCGGCGTGTGGGGCCTCGTCCTCGGCGCCGTGTTGATGCGCGTTGATACGCCGCGCATGTGGTGGATCGCCGCGATCGTCTTCGGCGCCATCGCGCCCACCATCGTCGCCGGAATCATCGTGAAACTGAAAGGCACCGGCCCGAAGCCGACGCCGACGCTCGCGCTGGTGGGCTTGCTGGTGAACGGGGCGTGGGGGTTGGGGACGGCGGTGTTTTATTGGCTGCTGCAGCGATGGGCCGCTACATAAAGAAGTTCACGCGCGTAGGCTCGATCGGGCCGACCGAGGAGCGGGGGTTCGCGATCTGGGTCGGCTACGAGATCGATGGCGTCGATGAGGACCTGACCGAGCATGGGCTGATTTGCGTCGACGGATGGAGCGACGCGCAACTGGCGGAGCATGGCGTGGTGACGTTCACGCCAATGGACGCGGAGAAACTGAAGCGAGGCCTGAGGCCTCGGGAGTGAGGCCTTAGGCCTCGAAACTGAGGCCTCAGGCCTCGGAACTGAGGCTTCAGGCCTCGGAACGGAGGCCTCAGGCCTCGGAAGTCTGTCCTGAGCGCTACTCCTCGAAGTGGTAGCTGGCGTGTGAGTCGTAGTCGATGCCGTGCTTTTTCTTCAGCTCCTGGATGTAGCGGAGCGTGCGCTTGGTGTGCGGGCTGGCGACGCCGTCGCCGAGGGGCTCGTTCGTGTGAAGCAGGATCTCCTCGAGGCAACTGCTGAGGCTCATGTGCTTGTGCTCGGCGAGATCGTAGAGCAGCGCCGCGAGCCGCTTCTCCAGGCGCACCGGCACGTCGACGCGCTCGATTTTGATCTTCTCGCCCGCGCCGAGAAGGTGATGGCCGAAGGTCAGGTAGTTCCCGTACGGATCGCGGACGGTGTAGTCGCGGATCCCGTACTCCCGATCCGCCGGCGGCGTCTCGATCTCCACGCCGTTCGCGCGATGAAAGTCGTAGAGCTCGTCGGCGTCGCCGACGAGGAAGTACGTCGACGATCCCTCATCGCTCGGCCTGCCGACTTGCAGGAAGATCTGCACCTCGCCGAGGTTCACGCCCGCGAACGTCGCCGGCTCACCCCATGTGAAGCCCAGCTTGAACCCGAGCTTCGCCGTGAAGAACTCGACGGCCTCGGCGATGCCGGTGACGGTGAGGCCGGCGTGCAGTTGGTCGCACTCGACGTCAGGAACGGTCATAGGGACGATCCTCCGGGAGGAGATGGCGTCCGACCAGCAGCATGGTCGCGACTCTGCGCAGCATCGGGTCGCCGTGATGGACGCCGTCGGCGAAATCACCGCGGGACGCCCAGTCTTCGACGGATTTCAGAAAGTCGGTCGTCGAATGAGTTTCCCAGTGCTGATTCTGCGCGCAGGCGAAGTAGTCCCGGCGCGCGCAGTCGCGCTCGTGCTGTTCGCAGTCCGCGCGCAGCGCCTGCAGGAAACGGATGAACGACTTCTCGTCCTTGACCGTCTCGAGCATCTCGTAGAGTGCGTTCGCCATCGGCTCTCCCTCCTGGCCGGGAAATTGTAGTCGGTCCGAAAGGCATGCCTGCGTCCGATCCGCTCCGGTTTCCGTATCGCAACGAGCTCCGCCTGCCCGTCATCGGGCTGGAGGCGGAGTTCAAGGTGTTCGTCGACGACGTCGAGATCATCCCCGAGGACTACTGGCAGGCGCCGGCGGCGTTCATCGACCGGCCGCTGCTGAGGCGCGGGCGGAAGGCGTCGCAGCTGCCGACCGGCGGCGCGGTCTATTTCGACGGCGGCGTGCTCGAGGTCGTCACGCCGGTCATCGAGATCACCACGCAATGCACCGCGCGCGCGGTCCGCAGCCTTTGGGAGCAGATCGGATTCGTGCGCGGCCAGCTCGACCGCTGGGAGGCGCGCAGCGGCAAGCGCGTGCGTCTGCAGGGGTTCAGCTGCCACTTCAACATCTCCTACGAGCTCGCGCGCGAACAACGCAACCGCGACCGGACGATTCAGAAGCTGGCGCTGCTGCTCGCGCACCTGCTGCCGGTGCCGGCGATCGTCGCCGGCGCGAATCGCGCCTCGACCGGCGTCGGCGTGCGGCCGCGGCGCGAGCGCCTCGAGGTGACATTCGACTTCACGCCCGATCCGGGACTGATGGCCGCGACCACCGCGGCGATCGTCGGCATCGTGCGCGACGTCATCACCTGGCCGTCGTATCGCCTCGAAGAGCTCGACGCGCGCGGCATCCCGGCGATCGCCGATCTGAATCCGGGACGCCACCCCACGCGCAAGGGCTGGATCGCGCGCGCGTTTCATTTCCCGCGCGATCCGTTCGCGGGCCGCGTCGACGCGCAGGTGTGGACGATGCGCGACGGCAGCACCCTCTCGTTGCGCCAGCTGGCGCTGGAGATCGCGACGCACTTTCGCAACTCGATCCGCGCCTACTCCGATCCGTTCAGCTACCGGATCCTCTTCTCGCTGCTGCGCGGCGAGATTCCGTCGCTGCTCGACCTGGACGCGCGCCCTCCCGCGTACGACGACATCGGCCGCGCGGTGCAGTGGGGCACGATCCTGCCCGAGCTGCACAACTATGCCGAGGCGATGCACGACGAAGACGGCGCGGTCGTGCGCCGCAGAAGCAGCGACGTCGAGGAAAAGCTCGCACCGCCGTGGCGCGGCGAAGGGACGGACCGCCGCGCGCATGTGACGCTCCCGCCGCACGTGCAGCGCCGCGCGGCCCCCGACCGCCGCGCGCTGTCTCCCACCACTTCTCCCCGCCTGGCCCGCTCGAACTACGAGCGCGTCTTCCTCCGACTCGGCTCGGGCAAACCATTGAAAATCGGGCGCGAAGTGCTCACCCCCGTCGGGGTCAAAGGGTGGTATCACGCCGTCTTTCGCAACCAGCGCGGTGACGAGCGGATGCTGTCGATCGACCAGGTGCTGGACGCGATGTCGATTTCCGCGTCCTCCATTCGTCTGTAGAGTGACGAAAGGAGAACGACATGCCTCAGTTCCTGATCATGCTGCGCGACGCCGACTGGAATCCCGAGAGCCTCAGCCCCGAGGAGATCCAGGCGATTATGAAGCGCTACCGCACCTGGGTCGACCGCCTCGCTGGAAAGGGCAACAAGCTCCGCGACGGCGAAGGCCGCGTCGTGACGCGCGCCAACGGCGCGTTCACGGTCACCGACGGCCCGTATTCCGAGGCGAAGGAAGTCATCGGCGGGTATCTCGTCATCGAGGCCAGCGACTACGACGAAGCGGTGCGGCAGTGCGAAGACTCGCCGCATCTCGACTTCGGCTCGATCGAGATCCGCGCGATCGAGAGCCGCGGATGATGAATATCGAAGGCGTCGTCGATCATCTGTTCCGCCACGCCGCGGGACAGATGGTCGCGACGCTGACCCGCGTCTTCGGCCCCGAGCACCTCGAGCTCGCCGAGGAGGTCGTGCAGGAGGCGCTGATCGCGGCGCTGCAGCAGTGGGGCATGCAGGGAGTGCCGGAGAATCCGCGGGGGTGGTTGTTCAAGGTCGCGCGGAATCGGGCGTTGGATCAGTTGAGACGGGATGCGAGGCTGCGATCTTTGGACTGCGGCAGCCTTGCTGCCGCTTTGGAAAGCGGCGGCCTTGCCGCCGCAGTCCAGACGCCGGGGTTCGCGCATGAGTTGCGGGATGATCAACTGCGGATGATGCTGATGTGCTGTCATCCGGCGATTCCGCGCGAGAGCAGGATCGCGCTGACGCTGAAGACCGTGGGCGGCTTCAGCGTCGACGAGATCGCACGGGCGTTTCTGACGAAAAAGGAGACGATCGCGCAGCGGATCGTGCGCGCGAAGCGGCTGATCCGCGACGAGCGCATTCCCATCGAGATGCCGTCGCGCGCCGAGCTGCCGGAGCGTCTCGACTCGCTGCTCGAGGTCATCTACCTCCTCTTCAACGAAGGCTACAGCGCGCACGCCGGCGAGGATCTCGTGCGCTCGGATCTGTGCGAGGAGGCGATCCGCCTCGGGCGTGAGATCGCCGCACATCCGGCAACCGGCCTGCCGGAGTCGCACGCACTGCTCGCGCTGATGCTGCTTCAGGGCGCGCGTCTGACGGCCCGCGTCGACGCCGCGGGCGAGCTGGCGACGCTAGCGGAGCAAGATCGCTCGCTGTGGAATCAGCGGATGATCGCCGGCGGCATGCGCGAGCTCGGCGCCTCCGCCGAGGGCGAGCGATTGACCGCGTATCACGTCGAGGCGGCGATCGCGTCGTGTCACGCCGTCGCGCCGTCGTTCGAAGAGACCGACTGGGACGCGATCGTCGCGCACTACGACCAGTTGCTCGAGCTGAAACCGTCGCCGGTGGTAGCGCTGAATCGCGCGGTCGCGGCGGCGATGGCCGAGGGGCCCGGCGTCGCGATGGCGGCGCTCGACGCGCTCGCGTCGCACGACGCGCTCCAGAACTACCTTCCCCTCCCCGCCACCCTCGGCGAGCTCTGTCTCCGCACCGGCGACCGCAAACGCGCCGCCGAGTACTTCACCCGCGCGCTGGAACTGCCGGCCACGATGCCGGAGAAGAAGTTCCTGCTGCGAAAGCTCGCGGAGTGCGGTCACACGCTTCCGTGACGTACGTGCCACCCTCCGGGCGATCTCGGACTTATCCCTGAAACGGAGGTGCATCATGAAACGAACGTGGTTCGTGCTCCTGGCGGTTCTGCTGCTCGGCGGCGTTCCGTTCAAGATCCACAATCTGCTCGACCGGGCGGTGAACAACGAGCGCGAAGCGGCCGCGCGCTATGAGGTTTTCGCGGCCAAGGCCGCCGAAGAGGGCTATCAGGGCGTGGCGAATCTCTTCACCGCGGCGGCGCGCGCGGAGTCCGTGCACGCCGACCGTTTCGCGGCAGCGCTGAAAGAGCGCGGACTGCCGGTGCCGGAGGCCGTGCCGTACCAGCCGCACGCCGGAACGACCGCCGAAAACCTGCGCGTCGCGACGCTCTCGGAGACCTCGGAGCGCGACGGCTTCTACGCCGAGGCGGCGGTAGAGGCGCATGCGGCCGGCGACGACGCCGTGGCGAAGATGTTCGACCAGACCCGCGACGTCGAGATCGAGCACATGAACCTCATCGTCGACGCCACCCGCCATCTCGAACAGATGCGGACCGCGAAGACCTTCTATGTCTGCTCGAAGTGCGGCTACACGACCGACGTCAAGCTGGGATTCTGCGCGTTGTGCCGGGACGGTGACCACCCGCACCCGGTGCAGTGAGCAAGGCCGGGCGGTGTTATATCCTCCGCGCGCATGGACGACGCGTTAGCCACGATTTACACCGCCCACGTCACGATCCAGAAGCTGCGGCACGACAGAGCGCTATCCGACGGCGCCCAGAAGTTCGATCACGCCGTGATCTTCTCCGGCGCGCTGCACTACCAGCTGTTCGATGACATGTCGTACCCGTTCAAGCCGAATCCGCACTTCAAGTCGTGGGTTCCGGTCACCGACAACCCGAACTGCTTCATGGTCTACACGCCGGGACTCAAGCCGAAGCTGCTGTACTGGCAGCCGGTCGACTACTGGCACAAGGTTGCCGAGACGCCGTCCGACCGCTGGGTCGAGAAGTTCGACATCGTCCTGATCGCGAATCCCGACGACGCCAAGGAGCACATGCCGAAGGGACGCGTCGCGTTCTTCGGCGAGTGGGACCCGAAGTTCGCGGAGTGGGGCGACCTCACGCCGAATCCGGAGGCGGTGCTCAACAGCCTGCACTGGGATCGCGCGTGGAAGACCGAGTACGAGATCGAGTGCCTGCGCCGCGCGAACGAGCGCGGAGCGCGCGGACACGTCGCCGCGGAGAAAGCATTCCGCGACGGCGCGTCGGAGTTCGAGATCCACGTCGACTATCTCCGCGCGGCCGAACATGCCGAGGAAGAGCTGCCGTACGGCAACATCATCGCGCTCAACGAGCACGCCTCGACGCTCCACTACTATCACCACGAGCGCGAGCGTTACGACAAGAAAAAGCTCTGGTCGTTCCTGATCGACGCCGGCGGTCAGTACAACGGCTACGCCAGCGACATCACCCGCACCCATTCCGCGCACAAGGACGAGTTCAGAGATCTGATCGACGCGATGGAGGCGATGCAGCTCTCGCTCGTCGACGCCGTCCGCCCGAACGTCAACTATCCCGACATCCATCTGCTCGCACATCGCAAGGTCGCGGACATCCTCACGCGGTTCAAGTTCGTGTGGGACATCGACGCCGCCGGCGTGGTCGAGAAGCGCATCAGCAGTACGTTCCTCCCCCACGGCGTCGGCCACTACCTCGGACTCCAGGTCCATGACGTCGGCGGCTTCATGGCCGACCGCAGCGGCAAGACCATTCCCAAGCCGGAAGGGCATCCGTACCTCCGCCTCACGCGCGTCGTCGAGACAGGCCACGTCTTTACCATCGAGCCCGGCCTCTACTTCATCGACACGCTGCTGGCCGACCTCCGCAAGACCGAGAACGCGAAGTTCGTGAACTGGGAGAAGGTGGAAGCGTTCCGCAAGTACGGCGGCATCCGCATCGAGGACGACGTGCTCGTCACCGAGACGGGACACGAGAATCTGACGCGGAACGCATTCGCGAATGTGGCCTGATCTCACCAACACGAAGGAGCTGTCGGAGGTTCTGCATGTGCTGTCGGCGATGATCACGCCGGCGGTGCTGATCCTCGGCTCGAGCTCGCTGCTGATCACGACGTCGAGCCGCTCGATCCGCTGCATCGACCGCGTGCGCGAGCGGGCCGCGGAGCTGGAGGAGCTCGGGAAAACACCGCGCGATCCCGCAACCGAAACGCATCGCCGCCATCTCTACGATCAGCTGGAGATCAACACGCGCCGCGCGCGGCTGCTGCAGCGGGCCATGTCGCGGCTGTACATCGGTATCAGCTTCTTCATCGCCACCAGCGTCTCCATCGGCGTGGTCTCGCTGCTCACTGTCGACATCGGCTGGATTCCGCTGCTCCTCGGCTTCGTCGGCGCGGGCCTGCTGTTCTCGGCGAGCGTCTACCTGATCATCGAGTCGCGCATGGCCATGACCACGACCTACGCCGAGATGGACTACATCACCCGGAACTTCATGCCCTGATGCCCGAAGATCAACTCCTCGAATTGATTCTGTTCGCCGTCGCCGGATTCGTCGCGCAGATGGTCGACGGCATGTGCAGCATGGGCTACGGCGTCAGCGCGACGTCGCTGCTGCTCTCGTTCGGCGTGCCGCCAGCGGCCGCCAGTGCGAGCGTGCACACCGCGGAGGTCTTCGCCACGGGCGCCTCGGCGTGGAGTCACTGGCGCGTCGGCAACGTGGTCTGGTCGTTCGCGCGCAAGCTGCTGATCCCCGGCGCGATCGGCGCGATCGTCGGCGCGTATCTCCTGACCTCGATCTCCGGAGACGTGATCAAGCCCTTCGTCGCCGCCTATCTGCTGATCATGGGCGTGGTCATCTTCTACAAGGCCTTCCGGCCGAAGCGCGAGCAGGAGTCGCACGCGCACATCGTGCCGCTCGGCCTGGCCGGCGGCTTCTTCGACTCGATCGGCGGCGGCGGCTGGGGCCCGATCGTCGCCGGGACGCTGATCGCGCGCGGCAACGCGCCGCGGACGACGATCGGCTCGGTGGCGTTCGCGGAGTTCTTCGTGACTGTGGCGTCGTCGGTGACGCTGCTGCTGACGATCGGCGTCTCGAACTGGATCCCGATCGCGGGACTCGCCGCCGGCAGCATGGTCGCGGCGCCGATCGCGGCGCGGCTGACGGGACGGATCCCGACGAAGCCGCTGATGATCTTCGTGGCCGTCGTGATCATCGCGCTGAGCGTGCGGACGATTTTGCGAACGTTTTAGCGATCAGCTTCAGCGACTTCGCGAGCAGAGCGGCGTTCTCGGGCTTGTTCGTCCACGTCGAGCGCCCCGAGGGATGCGGAAGGACGACGCAGTCGAACGTGTGACCGGCGCGCGTGACGCGATGCACGCGGCCGACCACCTGCCTGAGCTCCGAGGTCCCGACGAGCTGTTTCGCTGCGAGCGTGCCGACGGCGATCACGAGCTCGGGGCGGAGCAGGCGCAGCTCGCGGTCGAGATGCGCGGCGCAGTTGGCGATCTCAGTCTCATCGGGAACGCGATCGCCGCCGTTCTTCGGATCGCGTCCGGGAAAGCAGCGGATCACCGCGGCGATGTAGACGCGCGCGCGCAACTCCGCTTCGCCGATACCCGCGTGCTGCTCGAACCACGAGAACAGCCGCCGCCCCGCGGTGTACGCAAACGGACGTCCCTCGCCTGCCTCGCGCGGACCGGGCGCCTGGCCGACGAGCATCACCCGCGCGTTCGGAACGGCGCCGGTCACCGGCACGCCCATCACGTTGGGACAGGCGCGGCAGGCGAAGAGCGCGTCGAGATGAGCTGCAAAGTCGCGGTGCATAGGCTACGATCACGAGCGGAACAATGCGCCGCGCCCAAATCGTCCTTCTTCTCGCATTTCTACCCATCAGCGCGAGCGCGTGGACGCGCGCGTCGGACGAGCGCATCGCGAAGAAAAGCGCGGCGCTCGCGCCTCCCGATCTCCGCATCGTCATCGAGCGCTTCGACGGCGAGTACCGGCACGGACTCGAGCGCGCGCAGGCCGAGGAGGGCTCGGAGTCGCATCGCTTCTTCATCCTCTCGCGCGAGGGACGGCTGCGCGAGCGGATCGAGAAGGAGACGGCGAAGACGATTCAGATGATCCGCGGCAACGAGCCGATGAGCGCCGTCGCCGAGCGCCTCGGCACGCTCGCCCATCTCGTGTCGGACGCGAACAATCCTTTCCACGTCGCGAACGACGACACTCGGCTCACGCCGGTGCACAACGACTTCGAGCAGTATTTCGAGCGGAAGCTGGCGAAGTTCCCGACCGTGTTCTACGGCCTCGATCCGAAGTTTCAGCTGACCGCGTACCTCGACAAGACCTTCGCGCGCACGGCGCGGTTCTATCCGCTGATGAGCGAGGAGTATTTTCGCGGCGGCGAGCGGCGGACGTCGGCGGACTTCGATGACCGGTCGACGGCGTTCGGCGTGGCTTCGGTCTGCTACTCGCGTGCGGTCACCGACCTCGTGAATCTCTACTACTACATCTGGAAGGAAGCCGGCGGCGACGTCCGGTCCGCCGCGGCGATGCGTCGCGGCAATCTGCTGTTGAATGCCTATTGAACGCGCAATCCTCTCCGTTTCCGATAAAACCGGCATCCTCGACCTCGCCCGCGCGCTGCGTTCGAAAGGCGTGGAGATTCTCTCGACCGGCGGGACGGCGCAGCATCTGATCGACGGAGGCGTCGAGGTCACGCCGATCGCCAAGTGGTCCGGCGCGCCGGAGATTCTCGGCGGCCGGGTGAAGACGCTGACGCCCAAAGTCTTCGGCGCGATCCTGCACGACCGCGCGAAGCCCGAGCACCTCGCCGACTGCGAGCGCCTCGGCATTCCGCCGGTCGATCTCGTGGTCGTGAATCTCTATCCATTCGAGGCCACGATCGCGAAAGAAGGCGTGACGGTCGACGAGGCCATCGAGCAGATCGACATCGGCGGCCCGTCGATGCTCCGCGCCGCGGCGAAGAATCACAAGCACGTCCTGCCGCTCTGCGATCCCTCACTGTACGCCGATTTTCTGCGCGAATTCGAAGGCGGCGAGATCGGCGAGGCGTTCCGCCTCCGCTGCGCGATCGCGGTCTTTGAGAAGACGAGCGCCTACGACGCCACCATCAGCGCGTTTCTCAGTGGAGCGGCGGGCTCTCAGCCCGCCGACGCTTCCCGGCGGGCTGAGAGCCCGCCGCTCCACTTGCATCTCGAAAAGTTTCAGGACCTCCGCTACGGCGAGAACCCGCATCAGACCGCCGGCTTCTACGTGCGCGCGGGCGAGACGCCGTTCACGCAGATCCAGGGGAAGGAGCTGTCGTACAACAACCTCCTCGACCTCGACGCCGCGATCAAGCTCGCGACGGCGTTCACCGAGCCGGCGATCGCGATCATCAAGCACACCAACCCCTGCGGCGTCGGAGTGGCGCGCGCCTCCGGCGCGCTTTCCGATGCCCTCCGCTCGGCCATCGAATCCGACCCCGTCTCCGCCTTCGGCGGCATCATCGGCGCCAATCGCCCCTTCGATGCCGAATGCACGCGCGCCGTCGCGGACATGTTCCTCGAGGTGATCGTCGCGCCGTCGTTCTCCTCGGAGGCGCTCGAGCTACTCGCGAAGAAGAAGAATCTGCGATTGGTCACCCAGTCGCCCGGTCACCCGGTGAGCGAGATGCGCACGGCGGCTGGCGGAGTGCTCATTCAGTCTCCGGATCACATCGCTTCACGCGACACGTGGAGAGTCGTCACCGAGCGCCAGCCCACGCCCGAGGAGCTCGACGGTCTCGAGTTCGCGTGGATCGTCTGCGCGCATGTGAAGTCGAATGCGATCGTGCTGACGCGCGCGTCGCAGTCGGTCGGCATCGGCGCGGGGCAGATGTCGCGCGTCGATGCGGCGAAGGTCGCGATCATGAAGTCGATCCTCCCCGCGGAAGGCACGTTCGCCGCCTCCGACGCTTTCTTCCCCTTCCGCGACGGCCTCGACATCCTCGCCGACGCCGGCGTCCGTGCGGTCATCCAGCCCGGCGGCTCCGTCCGCGACCCCGAAGTCATCGCCGCCGCGAACGAGCGCGGCCTCACAATGGTGTTCACTGGGGAGCGGCACTTCCGGCATTGAAGATGGCAAACCCGCACGACATCAAACTCATCGTCTCCGACGTCGACGGCGTCTGGACGGACGGGAAGATCATTTACGCGGGCGAGCGGAACGAGATCAAGGAGTTCAACGTGCGCGACGGGCTCGGCGCAAAGCTGGCGCAGAAGGCGGGCATCACCGTCGCGCTGCTCACCAGCCGGCGCTCGCATGCGGTCGAGCGGCGGGCGCGCGAGCTGGGGATCGACGAAGTGCATCAGGGCGCGGCGAACAAGCTCGAGGAGACGCAGTGGATCGCGCAGAAGCTCGGGGTCACGCTCGCCGAGGTCTTGTACGCCGGCGACGATCTCCCCGACCTCGCGCCGATGAGGCGCGTCGCGATCTCCGCCGCTCCGTCCGATGCCGCGGCCGAGGTGCGCGCGGCGGCGACGTGGAAGCTCGCCAGCAGCGGCGGCGCGGGAGCGTTTCGCGAGCTGGTGGAGCGGCTGCTGCGTGAGCGCGGCGAGTGGGACGCGATCATCGAGGAGATGGCCGGTGGCCTCACCGAGGCTTCGAGCATTTAGGTCGCGCGCGATCTATCGGGTCGTCGCGATCGCCACCGCGATCGGCCGGCGTGTCCCGCTGTCCGCCGGCCAATTCCTCGGCCGAGCCCTCGGCACGCTCGCCTGGCACGTCGTCGGCCGCCAGCGGCGGAAAGCGCTCGCCAACATCGCCATCGCCTTCCCCGAATGGACCGACGCGCAGCGGCGCCAAACGATCCGCGCGATGTTCCGCCATCTCGGCATGTGTCTCTTCGAGATCGCCTGGTTGCCGAACCTCACCCCCACGACCCGCGACCGCTTCACGCGCTACGAAGGCGTCGACCGCACGATGCAGCTCATCGACGCCGGCCGCGGCTTCGTCGTCTTCACCGCACACTGCGGCAACTGGGAGTGGCTGTCATATACGATCGGACTCTGGGGCCGCCCGCTGAGCGTCATGCAGCGCGAGCGTGACGAGCACGGCATGAACGCGTTCATCACCGAGCTCCGCGCGCGCTCCGGCGTGCGGACGATCGATCGCGGCTCGGCGAGCTCGCCGCGCGAGATGATCAAGGCCATCCGCGGGGGCGGCATGCTCGGCTTCGTCATCGATCAGAACATCCGCACCGAGAGCGTGAAGGTGCCGTTCTTCGGGACGCCGGCACTGACCGCGATCGGTCCGGCGAGGCTGGCCGTGCGCACCGGCGCGATGGGCGTGACCGCGGTCGGCGAGCGGCTCGCCGACGGCACCCACGTCTCCCGGTTTCTCGAGCCGTTCGACTGCGCGGGCGGCGACGCGGTCGCGATCACCGCGCGCGTCACGCGCGAGGTCGAAGAACAGATCCGCAAGACACCCGAGCAGTGGCCGTGGTTTCACGACCGCTGGAAAGAGCGGCCGTCGTGGGACGTGACACAGGACATCACGGCGCAGCCGTCGAGCTCAGAGGCCACTCCCCCCGAATGAAGTGGCGGATGGATCCGAAGACCGTGACCGGATCGTCGAGCCAGGACGCGTGCGCGGCGCCGATCACGGTCACGAGCCGCGCGTCGGGCAGCGACTTCACCCACTCCACGCCGCCGGCGTAAGGCGCGTTGCGATCCTTGTCGCCGTGGATCGTGAGAACGGGCACCTTCAGCTCCTTCAGTCTCGCGGTGAGATCGATCTCGCGAACCGAGGCGAAATTCTTTTCGAGGTGGCGGTAGAAGTTCACCGGCCACTCGTTTTCCAACGCGCAGAACGCCGCGTCGAGCTTCGCCGCGTTCGCCGGACGGCCGACCAGCGTGTATTTCGAGACGTTGAAGCGCGCCTCGCAGAACTCGCGCGGCGACTTCTCGAGCGCGCCGGCGGCGGTCAGCTCTTCGAGCCGCGTCATGTCCGCTGCGGGAACGCCGAGGTGGCCTTCCTCCGGGGTCGGAGAGTTGAAGAACTTATGGAAGGGCACGGGACCGAGCTGCACGAGGCGCGTGACGCGGTCGGGATGATCGAGCGCGTACATCGCGACCATCAACCCGAGGTACGAGAAGCCGACCGGGACGAACTTCTCGATCTTCAGCTCGCGGCGCACGGCCTCGAGATCGCGCACGTCCTGCTGGATCGTCCAGCTGCTCTCGTCCTTCGCGCGCTGTGAGCGGCCGCGGTTGCGGACGTCGTAGGTGACGACCGTGGCGATGTTCGCGAACTGCCTGAACTGGTCGTGGAGGAAGTAGTCGAGCGGCACGATCATCGCGATCGGACCGCCGCCGAACTTGCGGTAGTACAGCTTCGTCCCGTCGTCGGCGTTGACGAAGCCCTCTTCGATCTTGCCGACTTCCGCAGGCGCGGAGCCGGGGCCGTCGAAGATAACCTTCCACGAGCCGTCGCTCTGCTTCTGCCAGATCGACGAATAGTCGCCGGAGTGCACGCCCTTCGGGTCGTAAATCGGACCGGTGGAGAGCCCGAGCTTCCCGTCCGCCGTGACTTCGACGCGCTCCGGCCCCCACGAAAACGGCGCCTGCGGCCCTTCCAGAAGCCGCGTCCACCCTTTCACGACCGCGTCTTTGCCGCGCATCGTCCGCAGCCCGCCGATGAAGGTCGCATCCGGCGCGACCATCGCGAAGAACTTCGCGGAGTCGCGATCGGCGAAGGCTTTGGCGAAGGCGATTTCGGCGTTGGCGACGTCGGAAACGGGATCCGCAAACACGCGTGTCGCGGTGGTAAGCGTAAAGAAGATTGCGAGAAGTCTCATAGTCTCAGAGTCTCAAAGTCGCAGAGGAGAAATGATGTCAGCGCTGCAAAATCTCTGAGACTTTGCGACTCTGAGACTCTGCGACTATCTCCTGAACAGATTCTTCAAAATGAACACCGCATTCGCCGGCCTCTCCGCCAGCCGCCGCATGAGGTACGGATACCACTCCGTGCCGAAGGGGATGTAGACGCGCATGCCCCAGCCGTCTTTGACGAGCTGCTCCTGCAGGTCGCGGCGGACGCCGTAGAGCATCTGGAACTCGAACGAATCGGGCTTGATGTTCTCGCCGCGCGCGAAGGCCAGCGTGGCGTCGATCATCTTCGGATCGTGCGTGGCGATGCCGTGGAACGTACCGCTCTTGAGCATGATCTTCATCAGCTTCACGAAGTTCGCGTCGACGTCTTCCTTCGCCTGAAACGCGATCTCCGCCGGCTCTTTGTACGCGCCTTTGCACAGCCGGATGCGGATCCCCTCGGCGCACAGCTCTTCCACGTCACGCTCGCTGCGATAGAGGTACGCCTGGATCACCGCACCGGTGTGATTCGCGTTGCCAGGCGTGCCGTGCAGCTCGCGCACGACATCGAGCGTCTTCTGCGTGTACGGCGAGCCTTCCATGTCGATGCGGACGAAGTTGTCCCGCTTCGCGGCATGCGCGACGACTTCGTTCACGATCGTGCGCGAGACCGCCTCGTCGATGTCGAGGCCCATGTGCGTGAGCTTGAGGCTCACGTTCGCGTTCAACTTGCGGTCGACGATGGCGTCGATCAGCTCGTGGTACAGGTGCGCGCTCTCGCGCGCCTCGTCGAGGTTGGTGACGTTCTCGCCGAGGTTGTCGACGGAGACGCTCATGCCCCTGGCGTTGGTCGCGGCGGTGGCGGCGAGCGCCTCCTCGACCGTCATGCCGGCGACGAAGCGGCTGGAGAGACGGCGGCCGATCGCGGAGCGTTCGGCGATGTTGCGGAGCGAGCGGCTTTCGGAGAGGGCGATGAAGAATGCGCGCATGCTCGGTTCACACCGCCTTCGCGACTGCCACGGCGCAAACGCGCGCGGCGCCTGCAGCGCTCAGCGCGGCCGCGCATGCGCGCAGCGTCTCGCCGGTGGTGCAGATGTCGTCGACGATGAGAATGGATTTTCCTTTCACGCGGGATGACGCGGCGAAGGCGCCGCGGACGTTTGCCGCGCGGTCGCGTTTCGGCAGTGAGGACTGCGTGGCGCGTTCGCGGCGGCGTGTCAGGAGCGTCATATCACACTGAATGTCGATGCGCCGCGACAACGCGCGCGCGAGCAGCTCCGCCTGGTTGTATCCGCGCCTGCGCTCCTTCGCCGCAGGCATCGGCACGCCGGCGACGGCGTCGAAGTCGCGATCGCGCAGCGTCTCCTCCAGCAGCGACGCCAGCGCGTCGTCGAGAAAGTCATGCCTCTCGAACTTCAGCGCGCCGACAAGCTTCTCCAGCCCGCCGCGATACACGCCCCAGGCCTCGCACCACGCGAGAGGGAGCGGATCGGCAGTGCAGGCGATGCAGACCTGTGGAGCGGCGGGCTTTAGCCCGCCGGGAACGGTCGGCGGGCTGAAGCCCGCCGCTCCACAAGCACCCAGCGGCAGCGCGCACGAAACACACTTAGCCGTCTCGATCCTCGGCAACGCGGTCCAGCACGCGGCACAACACGACGCCACGCGCGCGTCCCAGGAAAGCTCCTCGCCGCAGGCCACGCACCATGACGGCAGAACGATTCGGACGGCCTCGCGTCCTAAGTACGACAAGGCGCTGGCGATCCGGGTCGGCACGCGCCAATTGTACTCACGCACGAAGGGATGACACTGATGACCCGCTTCGCTATATTCGCCGCCATGAAACGATCCTTTCTCCTCCTCGGCCTGCTGATCGCCGCCGCCGTTCCTCTTTACGCGCAGTCGAACGAAGCCGGCGTCATCGTGGGCGGCAGCCGCCGCTTCGTCGACAACGGGCTGCGCGAGGGCGGCGTCGAGTGGCTCGACAGCAGCTTCTCCTTCTCCAACTCCGCGGTCGAGCTGTACTGGGGACTGGAGATGGACGAGAACGTCTGGTTCAAGGTCAAGGCGGGACGGATCGAAACGCAGATCGCCGAGGCTTACAAACTCTCCGGAATCACCGGCAACTTCAGGCGGGATGCCGAAGGTGAAGTGCAGCACGCCGACGCGGTCATCGAATATCGCTTCTCCGAGCCCTACGGCTCGACCGGCATCTTCGCCGGCCTCGGCCTTTACCGGCAGTCGGGCGACGGCGTCGCTTCGACGAACAATTTCGGCTGGAGCACCGGCGTCACCGCCGATTTCCCGCTCTCGCGGCGCTATGGCGTAGTGGTGCAGGGCGAGTATCACTGGACCAACGGCGACTTCCGCCCGCGCTACCTGACCGTAGGTGGCGGGCTCCGCATCGCGTTCTGAAGTGGCAGCGTCATTGCTCCCTCTTCTTCGGTTGCAACCGCAGCCAAGAAGGAGGCAAGCAATATGGCTCAGAATCGCACGCGCCAGGTGCGCGACGTGATGACGTCCAACCCGGAATGCGTCTCAGGAAGCGATGGCGTGCAGGAAGTCGCGCGCATCATGAAGGATCGGGACACCGGTGTGGTGCCGGTGGTCGACGGGAAGAAGGTCATCGGTCTCATCACCGACCGCGACATCGTCGTGCGCGGGATCGCGGAGGGGAAAGACCTCGCGAACTGCCGCGTGACCGAGCTGATGACGAAGTCTGTCCGCTCGGTGCGCGACGACGCGCCGGTGGATGAGGCGCTGACGCTGATGTCGAGCGCCGAGATCCGCCGCGTGCCGGTCGTCAACGGCCAGAACGAGCTCGTCGGCATCGTCTCCATCGGCGACATCGCCGTCGAGACCAACAAGGACGGACGGGTCGGCAAGGCCATCGAGGACATCTCGCAGGCTCCGCCCAACAACTAGCCCAATGGAGTGGCGGGCGGAATGCTCCGCCCGCCTCACGCCGTTTCATCCTCGCGTGAGACGCTCCCTTCTTCTTCTCTGCTCGCTCCTCGCCTGCTCGACCGCGTTCCCGGACGAGATTGATCCGAAGCTCGATCGCGCCGTGCGCGAGGCGCTTCCGGTCTGCGCCGACGCCAAGGTCTCCTATCAGGAGCTCGGCGTGAAGCTGCCGGCGCGCTTCAAAGGCACGCTCGTGCGCGTCGAGAGCCCCCGCCCCTCATGTGATGGAGCGTACGCCGCGGTGACCACTCCGCTCGGCGGCTTCTACCTAGGCATGCCGATGCCGATCGGCGACACCGAAGGCGCGACGACCGAAGCGAAGCTGAAGAACTACATCTGGCAGGCCATGCACATGAATGTCACGCCGGTCATCGATCGCACCAAGCTCACCGATGACGGCCTGATGGCCGTCACGCTCTACGAGACCACCGAGAACGGCAAGCTGCCGCTCGAGGGCGAAGTCGATCCCAGGGGCACCACGTTCTTCTTCGGCCACTTCCGCCACGTCGCCACGGCCGGCCTGCGCGCCCAGCGCATGAAGACCTTCGAGCCGTTCTTCGGCAGCATGCCGGTGAAGGGACCAGCGGCCGCGCCGGTGACGATCGTCGAGTTTTCCGACTTCGAATGCCCGTCGTGCAAGCACGCCTCGGGGTATCTCGATCCGATCGTGGCCAAGCACGGCGACAAGGTCCGCTACATCCGCTTCGATCTGCCGCTGACGATGCATCCGTGGGCGTTCGGCGCCGCGCTGGCGGGCCGCGCGATTCAGCGCCAGAAGCCGGAGCTGTTCTGGGAGTACAAGAAGCACATCTACTCCAACCAGGACTCGCTGACCGCGTTCACGTTCTGGGACTTCGCGCGCGGCTTCGCGCAGGATCACGAGCTCGATCTGAAGCGCTACGACGCCGATCTGCAGGACGAGAATCTGAAGAACGAGATCCTGAAGGGTGCGGGCTTCGCGCTCGCGAATGAAGTGCGGGCAACGCCGACGTATCTCGTGAACGGCGCGTTCGTCGACGCCGGCGACGACGGCAAGCATCTCGCCGCGTACGTCGATCAACTGCTCGCGGCCAAATAACGTCCTTGTGGAGCGGCGGGCTTTAGCCCGCCGAGCAAAAAAAAAACGGCGGGCTAAAGCCCGCCGCTCCACTGGAAACCGGGGATGGGAAACTAGACTTTGGCGAGACGGCGGACCGTCGCCTGGACGTCTTCGACCTTGTCCTCGACCTTGTCGAGGAGATCACCGGTCACGCTGGCGACCTTCTTCTGCATCTTCTTGCCGGTCAGCGGGGTGTAGAGAAGCGCGAGGATGGCTCCTGCCACCGCACCGAGACCGAAACCAGCGGCGACCTTGCCGAAGGGAAACTTCTGCTTGCGATTGAACATCGTTTGACTCCTTTTATTGGCCGGCCAGAGACCGGTCTGTACCCTATCACGAACACTGAATGGCTATTCATTCATTCCCACTTCGGTCTGCTAGATCGCCTGCCAGACCAGATCGAGGAACGCCTTGAGCATCCGTCCGGTGAGTCCCCAGATCTCGTGCGGTCCGTGGTGGTAAAAGTAAGCAGGGTAATGCTTTGCGCGAAACGGCACCCAGCGCACCTCGGGATTTGCGACATCGAGCAACGCCTCCACCGGCACCTCGAAGACCTCCACGACCTCCGACTCCTGCATGACGTACTCCATCGGCTCGTGGATGACGCCGGCGAATGGCGCGACGAGAAAGCCGCTGTGGGTGATCACGTCGTCGAGCCGCCCGATCAACTCGACCGCCGCCGGCGGAATGCCGACTTCTTCTTCGGCCTCGCGCACCGCCGCCTGTTCGAGTGTCTCCCCCTCTTCGACCGCGCCACCCGGAAAGGCGATCTGACCACCATGCGCGGCGAGGTTTTCGGAGCGCCGGGTGAAGAGAATCGACCAGCCGCCGTTCTTGCGGATGAGCGGGATGAGCACGCAGGCGCGGCGATGGTTCGGCGCGTCGATCTCGATGGACGGCCGCACGCCGAGGATCCCGCGGAGACGTGTCAGCGCGTGATCGTCGAACATGCGAACGGCTCCGGAGGAAGCATCGGGACGTCCTGGATCGCGTGATAGAGCCGCAGCGGCCCCGCCTCGAGACGCACGTCGATCGTGGCCGTCTCACCCGGCGCGAGATCGCATGGCAACGAGAACCAGCGGTCGTTGGCGATGAGGCGGTATTCGGGCGTGCCGTAGGTTTTCGTCCGCAGCGTGGTGTCGCCGATGTTCTTCACGACAATCGCGCCGGTCGTAGCTTCGATGAGCTCGAGTTGGGGGAACAGTGGAGCGGCGGGCTTTAGCCCGCCGGAACGTTTCGGCGGGCTAAAGCCCGCCGCTCCACTTTGCAAGGCGCGCATATATCCATCAACCGCCCTCTCCAGCGAAGCGTTCTCCTCCAGCCACGCCCTTTGCTCACGCGAAGGGTCGGCAATCTCGCGCAAAAAGAAATCGGTCAGCGCCTCCAGCTCGCGGTCGAACGGAATCTTCACCGCGATGGCATCCGGCAGCTCCGCGAACTGCGCGTAGTCGCTGACCGCGACCGGCTTGCCGGCGTCGAGCGCGCGGATCAGCGTCCCCGAGGTCTCGCCGGCGGAGGGATAGCGCAGATTCACGAAGCGGTCGGCGGCGGCGTAGTACGCGGGGAAATCCTCGTCCGCGACGTAGCCGGTGGTGATGATGCCTTCGCCTTCCGGCACCTCGATGTTCGGCGCCGGCTGGCCGACGATCAGCAGCACCAGCCGCGGGTCGCGCTCGCGCGCGATGCGAAAGGCCTCGAGCACGACTTCGGCGCGTTTCGCCGAGGTGAGAAAGCCGAAGAAGCCGATCACGCGACTCCCGGGAGTGATTCCTAGACGCGAGCGGTCGAATGCGACCGGCTCCGCCTGCACGTACGGATGTCCGACGACGTGGATCGGCGTCGTGACGCCGAACGACTCCAGCCGATTCTTCGCGTAGTGGTTGTGCACGATCACGGCGTGCGAACGGTTCGCGACGTCGATCGAAGCCGGCAACAGAAAGTTGCCCATCTCGCTGTGCAGTCCCGCCGCCCTCCCACGCGCCCACGCCGCGCCCGCCGCGCCGTGATTCGCCTCCAGCGCCGCGACGTAGCCCTCGACGTCACCGCGCGCGAGGGTCATCTCCACGATGAGGTGATGCAGCACGAGGTCGTGCAGCACGATCGTTCCCGTCTCGCGCATCGCCTCGGCGTACACGAACTCGTGATGGGGATTGTTGCCAAGGTGATAGATCACCTGATCGAAGTCCGCGCGGCGGTAGCCTTCGAGCGAGTCGAACGCGCGCACCTCCACACGCCTCGCCAGCGCCGGCAGCAGCATCGACGCGTAATGCGCGACCCCAGTGCGGGCGGGCGGGAGCGGCGTGAGCACCGCGACCTTCATCAGTCCGCCGTCTTTCGCGCCTGGGCGGCGAGGTAGGCCTCGATCACTCCGTCGAGATCGCCGTCGAGGACGCGCGAGGGATCGCCGATCTCGTATCCGGTCCGCAGGTCCTTCACCAGTTGATACGGCTGCAGAACGTACGAGCGGATCTGGCTGCCGAAGCCGATGTCCTTCTTCTCGCCCTCGACCTTGGCCTGCTCCTCTTTCCGCTTGTCCATCTCCAGCTGATACAGCCGCGCCTTGAGCAGGTGCATCGCAGTGTCGCGATTCTTGTGCTGGCTGCGCTCGTTCTGGCAGGTGACGACGATGTTCGTGGGCAGATGGGTGATGCGCACCGCGGAGTCGGTGACGTTGACGTGCTGCCCGCCCGCACCGGAGGAGCGGTAGGTGTCGACGCGCAGGTCCTTGTCGTTGATCTCGATCTCGATCGTGTCGTCGATATCCGGGATCACGAACACCGACGCGAACGACGTGTGCCTTCGCTTCGCGGCGTCGAACGGCGAGATGCGCACCAGCCGGTGCACGCCGTTCTCCGCCTTCAGGTAGCCGAACGCGTAGTCGCCGCGCACCATCACCGTCGCGCTCTTGAGCCCCGCCTCTTCGCCGGCCTGATACTCGATCATCTCCGTCGACCACCCCTTGCGCTCGGAGTAGCGGAGGTACATCCGCAGCAGCATCTCCGCCCAGTCCTGCGACTCGGTGCCGCCGGCGCCGGGATGGATCTGGACGATCGCGTCGCGGACGTCGTGCTCGCCGGAGAGCTTCATCGTCATCTCGATGTCGTTGGCGTCGCGCTCCAGCTTCTCGACCAGCGACTCGATGTCGGCGTCGACGCTCTCGCCCTCGCGCTGCAGATCGAGCAGCACGTCGAGCTCTTCGGACTTCGATTCGATCGATTCGCCGGTCGCGATGCGCTTTTCTACGCGCGCCCGCTTGCGTCCGGCTTCCTGCGCGGTCTCGGGCTTGTCCCAGAAACCGGGCGCGGACATCTCACGCTCGATCTCGTCGAGCGCACGTCTGGCCGAAGCCAGGTCAAAGATAGCTCCGGACGGAGCGGAGTCGGTTACGAAGGTCGTCGATGCGGGGAACCATTTCGTCGTGCATAGATCAATCCGATGAGTACCACGACGACGCTCGCCCACGCAAACCAGTCACCGAGCCGCACGTACGGCGTCGTCGTCTTCCTCGACTGAAATCGCGCGTAGATGATTCCCGGCTTTCCCATCGGAATCGACTCGCGAATGCGGCCGGTCGGATCGATGAACGCGGAGATGCCGGTCGTGCCGGCACGCAGCAGATAGCGATCGCCTTCGATCGCGCGCAAGCGCGCCTGCCAGAGGTGCTGCGCCGGCGCGGCCGTGCCGTCGTACCAGGCGTCGTTGGTGATGGTCACCAGCACGTCCGCGCCGTGCAGCAGCTGCTTGCGCGTGATCTGCGGATAGACGATCTCGTAGCAGATCGCCGGGCCGTATTTCAATTTGCCGGCGAGCGGAAAATCGTTCGTGCCGAACTCGAACTCGCCGACCGCGCGCACCAGCTTCTCGGCGAAGAAGAGCACGCGCCGCAGCGGGACGTACTCGCCGAACGGCACGAGGCGGATCTTGTCGTAGTGGCCGATAGTACGGCCGCCGCTGACGAGAAAAGCCGAGTTCCAGATCTTGTTCGTGCGCGCGGGATCGGTGGCGACCGAGCCGAGGATGATGTCGATGTTGCGATCGCGCGAGAGCTGCTCGATCGAGTCGCGATAGAAATGCGTCTCGGTGAACGAGAGCGGCACCGTCGACTCCGGCCAGATCACGAGCGTCGCGCCGTGGTTCGCCGCCTCCTCGGTCATGGCGATCATCCGCTGATAGATCGCCAGCACCTGCGCCTCATCCCAGCGCATTTCCTGCGAGATGTTCGGCTGCACCATCGCCGCGTTCACGAACGGCGCATCGGCGTCGCGGGCGATGAGCTTCGAGGCCACGAGCCCCGTCCCCCACCACACCAGCGCGAGGATGCCGATCGCGCCGCCCGCGAGCACGCGCGCGATCGACGGCGGCCGCTGCGTGATCCACCACGCCGCGATCGTCGCCGGAATCAGGATCATCGCGCCGACGAAGTACGGTCCGGCGAAGCGATCGATCTGGATCAGCGGCGTGTAGTCGACGATCGCCGCCGCCAGGAGGTTCCAGGGAAAGCCGCTGAGCAGATAGGTGCGCGCGTACTCGATCGCCGCCCACGCCAGCGGCACGAGCAGCCACGGCGCGAACCGCGCGCCGAGCTTGAGCCGCTTCACGATGGCTGCGAACGCGCCGCCGTACAGGCCGAGAATGAGGCACATCGCGACGAAGAGCAGGATGCCCACGATCATGGGCAGTCCGCCGTAGTGCGACATCACCCGGATCACCCACGGCACCATCATCAGCCAAGCCACCGTCTGCGACAGCCAGCCGAGAAAGAACGCCTCCCACGCGCCGCGCGCACGCGTGACAGCGACCAGCAGCGGGAGGAGGGCGATGAACGCGAGCCAGCCGATGGCCGCGTTCGGGAAGGAGAGCGCGAAGAGGACGCCCGACGCGATGGCAAGGGCGAGGCGAAGAATCACTTCTTGAACAACGCGTCGAACGCCTTCCGCGCGTCATCCGGAGTCAGCGGCTGCTTGCCTTTGTCGGCCGAGAGGTCCTTGACGATCTTCGGCTGGAAGAACGTGCATTCGTTGCGGGCGTGTTTGCCGCTGACGCGTTTCGGGATGTTCTCGCGGCACTCCCACAGCGTGGTCGTGTCGAAGAAGCGGCAGTTGCCGCAGGTGTGGAGATCGGCCGCGCACTTCAGGCAGGTCTCGTCGAAGGTCAGCTCGCCGAGGCTGTGGCGCAGCTCGCCGCACTTGTTGCACTTGAAGGCCTCGGGGCCGAAGCCGCCGGCCGTCCGTCCGCGCGGTGCGCCTTCGATGCGCTGTTTCGGCCCGTCCGGGCGTGGTCCCTGCGGCCGCTGCTGCTGTTGTCCGCCGGAGTACGAGTAGCCGCCTCCGTCCTGATATCCACGATGTTTGTACTTACGGTCGTCGCTCAAATCTCACCTCGGGAAAAAATGCCAGAACACACCTGCAACGATCACGATCGCGATGATGAACAGGATCAGCTTGATCGCGAGCTTGGCCATCTTCAGCACGAACCAGATTGCGAAGATGATGACCAGCAGAATGAGGAGCTCTTGGGTGCTCGGCATTCGGGGATGCGGTTAGTGTAACAAGAGTCGCGCCGAATTACTTCACACCGTGACAGGTTCCGGCGGCGCCGCCTCCGCCGCGCGCACACCGCGGCGCATCCAACCCCTCGCGCGCGCGAGGATCGCCGCGCTCCGCGCATCGGTGAAGAACACCACGTACGACGCCATCACCGCGAAGCCGAACGTGAACAGCCCCATCACCAGCGCGATCTGGAGATGCATCATCGTGCCGAGCAGCATCAGCCACGGGCGGACCTTTCTGTTCCAGATCAGCCACGGGAACGACAGCTGGTAGAACAGCGTCACGTACGTCCCCACGACCGAGAAGAACGGATAGTTCGCGACGAACTCGCGCACCGCCGGGAACGTGAAATCGTCGACGCTCAGCGTGTAGTAGAGCGCCGTTCCGTTCTGCCACAGCGGCCCGTCGATCTTTCCCAGGCCGGCCACGACGTAGACCGCGACCACCTGCAGCCGCGCGATGAGGAACACCGCGTTCGTGACGGCGTTGTTCGCGTACGTCAGAAGACTCGCCTTCGCTGGCGCGCCGGGCAGCGACGGATCCATGAAGATCAGGTAGATGAGCATGATCTGCATGAGGTTGTCGCCACCGTCGAGAATGACCCAGGCGCGGTTGTTCAGGTTCATCGACACGATGTAGATGAGCAGCGCCGTCGTGCGCGGCCAGCGGCAGGTCATGCCCAGTATGAGCAGGACGATCTCGGCGGCGACGAAGAAGAGATAGGCCGGACGCAACGCGGGAAGGTCGAGCAACTGCAGCAGCGCGATCGGACGATCGGGCGTGAGCGGAATCAGCGAATGCGGCCCCCAGAACTGCGACGCCGCGGGGAGCAGCGTGAACATCGAGAGCAGGTACCAGCCGTAGATCACGCGGCGGAAGAGGCGGATCGTATGCGGATGCGTGCGCGATTCGGTGAGCTTGTCGACGGCATCGTACAGACGCGGGAGGAAGCTCATGGAGCGCGCCTCCCGACTCGCACGGCGTCGTACTCGAAGACGTTCGCGAAGCTGAACGGCTTGCGCTTGTGGCGCTCGGAGTACTGCGTCGGGAAGAGCTGGACCACCATGACCTGCGCGCCGGTGGCGACACACGGCTGATTGCGCACCGCGTATCGCACCGCGCGCTGAAACGTCGGCGACGCCCGGACGTCGGCGTTGCGGCGCGCGTCGCACGCGGGATCGTTCAGGCATTTGTAGCGGATCACCGCGTCCGCGGTCTCGCGGCTCAGCTCTCGCGCCAGGTTGTTCGAGATGTAGAGCAGCTTGCCGGCGGCCGAGAGACGGTTCTTCTGATGGCGCTCCATCAGCGCCGCCGCCGGATCGCGCCAGCCGGTCCAGCGGCCGCCGCATTCATAGCGCGTCCAGAGCTTCAGGCTGTTCGTAGCCGGCTCCGGCGCGAAGAGCAGCCAGCGCTGCGAGAAAAGCGGATCGACCCATCGCTCCACCAGCGGCAGGTAGTAGCGCGACATCGGGTTCTGCGGCATCAGGTAGGCGGCGGTGCACACGACGTGAATCGTGAACACCGCCGCGACGGCGGCCGCCACACCGAGTTTCCGGGCCATGCGTTGCGCTCAGCGCGCGGCTGTTTTCAGATCGAACTGCTGATCGAGGACCGCGTTCCGCTGCATCTCGATCGGTACCTTGTAGCCCCACTCCGTCTGAGCCGTATAGATCCGGTAGTACTTCAGCAGCGCGAGCTTCCGCACCAGGTACATGTAATTCCAGTAGTAGTAGGAGAGCTGGGCATTCGGCGTCGCGATGAACGCCTGCTTCTGTTGTGGCGTCATCTTGTCGTAGGCCTCGAGCGCAGACATCCCTTTGGCGTCGAAGTCGCCGAACATCTCGTTGGTCAGCCGGATCTGCTTCGCGGCGATATCGGTCTGTGCCATCGCCACGTTGAAGTCGATCTTCTCGCGCTCTCCCGGCCGTCCTGCCATGAGCAGCATCCAGATTCGCGTCGTGCCGACGAGCGGATCGTCGGGATCCGGCATCGTGCCCGTGACCTTTCCCCACTCCGCCTTGTTTTCGACCACGTACTTGACGCGATCGTCCGGCGAGAGGGCTTCGTACTGCTTGATCGCCTCGGTGACGCCGGCGTCTTTCGTCACCTCATTCGCCGCCGCGGCCTGCTTGGCGATCGCGTCGGTGACGTCGCGAATGCTGGCCCGCACCTGGGTCGTCGCCTGCTCCGCGTATTCGTTGGGTTTCGGACCGGTGTCCGTGGTCGAGGTAGTGTCGTCGGGTTTCTTCGGACAGCCGACGAGGACAAGAAGCATTCCCAGGGCGCATAACACCCGCTTCGCCATACTTCCTCCTGTTGTAGAAGCTTGTTCTAACAGAAGAAAAGAGGCTTTCCTAGCGGCAAATAAGGAAACTCAGACGACGAGCCGCAGAGGCTGCTCCACGTACTGCCGCAAGGTCTTCAGGAACTCCGCGCCGATCGCGCCGTCGACGATGCGGTGATCGCACGACATCGTGACCTTCATTCGCTCGCGAATCACGATCTGGTTCTCGACTACGACCGGCCGCGCCTCGGCGGTACCGATCGCGAGGATCGCGGCGTTCGGCGGATTGATGATCGCCGTGAATTCTTCGATGCCCCATGCGCCGAGGTTCGAGATCGTGAACGTCGAGCCCTGATACTCGTCGGGCTTCAGCTTGCGGTTCTTGGCCTTGTCCGCGAGCGCGCGCACCTCGGCGGCGATGTCGGTGACGGATTTCTGGTCGGCGTTGCGAATCACCGGCGTGATCAAGCCGTCCGCGGTCGCGACCGCGACGCCGACGTGCACGTCGCCATGCTGCGTGATCGCGTCGTCCCCCCAGCTGGCGTTGACGTTCGGATGATGCCGCAGCGCCAGCGCCACCGCGCGGATGAGGAAGTCGTTGAGGCTCAGCTTCGTCCCGCTGATGTCGATCATCTGCTGCCGCACCGAGGCGAGGTTCGTGACGTCGTAGTCGGCGGTGAGATAAAAGTGCGGGATCGGGCCGGTCGACTCCGCGAGCCTCTTCGCGATCGTGCGCCGCATCGCGGTGAGCGGAATGATCTTCGTCTCCTGTGGAGCGGCGGGCTTCAGCCCGCCGGACGAAGGTTTCGCATTCTTCACATCCGCCGCGACGATGCGCCCGCGCGGCCCGCTCCCCTGCACCTGGTCGAGACTCACGCCCATCTCGCGCGCCATCTTCCGCGCCAGCGGCGAGGAGCGTTGACGTCCGCCTTCGGCTTGCGGCATCGCCACCACGTTCGTTTCCGGCGTGCTGCGATCCCGCCGCGGTCCCTTCTGCTCGATCGCCTCGTGATACTCGCCGGTCGTGTGCTTGATGCTGTCCTTCTTGTCCGTGGCGCGGCGCTGCGGCTCTTCAGGCTTTTCGGCCTTCTTCTCTTCCTTCTCGCCTTCGCCAAGGATCTTCGCGAGCACGCCGCCGACCGGCACCATGTCGCCTTCCTTCGCCGCCTGCTCCCCGAGCGTCCCCTCGGCCTCGGCTTCGAGATCGAGGTTGACCTTGTCGGTCTCGATCTCCGCGACCGCCTCGCCCTTCTTCACGCGCTCGCCCGGCTGCTTGTACCACTTGACGACCTTCCCCTCGGTCATCGCGTCGCCCATTTTGGGCATGATGATTTCAGCCATGCGCGTACATCACCTTCTTCACGGCGCGCTCGATGTGCTCTTCTTTCGGCGTCGCGAGTAGCTCGAGATTGCGGGCGTACGGCATCGGCACGTCTTCGCCGGTCACGCGCGCGACGGGCGCGTCGAGCTCGTCGAAGACGGTCTCGGTGATGTTCGCGGCGATCTCGGCGGCGGCGCCGAACGGCTTCCACTGCTCCTGCACCACGACCGCGCGATGCGTCTTCGCCACCGAGGCGTAGACCGGATCCATGTCCAGCGGGCGCAGCGTGCGCAGATCGATCACCTCGCACTCGATACCCTCGTCCTTCGCGAGCTTGTCGGCGACGGCGAGCGAAAGCTGAAGCATGCGGCTGAAGGAGACGACCGTGACGTCGCTCCCCTCGCGCGCAACGCGCGACTTGCCGATCGGCACGGTGAAGTCGGGATCGTCGGGCACTTCGCCCTTCATCCCATACAGCGCCGCGCTCTCGAGGAAGATCACCGGATCGCGTCCGCGGATCGCGGACTTCAGCAGTCCCTTCGCGTCGGCCGGAGTCGCCGGCGCGACGACGTGAATGCCGGGAAAGTGCGCGTAGAACGACTCGAAGGACTGTGAGTGCTGCGCGGAGAGCTGGACTCCTGCTCCCTGAGGACCGCGCACGACCATCGGCACATCGACCTGGCCGCCGGAGAAGTAGCGCACCTTCGCGGCGTGATTGAGGATCTGATCCGCGGCGACGATGGCGAAGTTCATCGTCATCATCTCAACGATCGGCCGCAGCCCGAGCATGGCCATCCCGACCGCCGTGCCGACCATGCCCGCCTCGGCGATCGGCGTGTCGATCACCCGCTTCGGCCCGTACTTTTTCAGCATGCCCGCGGTGATGCGGAACGTGCCCTCGTAGACGCCGATGTCCTCGCCCATGATGAGGACGTTCGGGTCGTGGTCCATCTCTTCCATCATCGCGTCGCGGATTGCGTCGCGGTACGACTTCTCGCTCATTCGGTCTCGCTCTCGGCAACAGGCCGCGGTCCGTGCTCGGCGACGACGTCGGTGAACAGCTCTTCCGGCGCCGGCTGCGGGCTCTCCTCGGCGAACTTGACCGCGTTCGCGGCCTGCTCGGTCGCCCAATCGTCCATCACCTTCACGTCGTCGTCTGTGAGTCCGCAGACTTCGCCGAGGCGGTTGCGGAGAATAACGATCGGGTCGCGGTGGCGGTGTTTCTCGACTTCTTCCTTCGAGCGATACGGCTGCAGGATGTCGGCCGCACCATGTCCCGAGAAGCGGTACGTGACCGCCTCGATGCAGTACGGCTTGCCGGTCTCGCGCACCTGGCGTACGACGCGGTCGGCGACGCCGCGCACGGCGAAGATGTCCTGGCCGTCGACCTTCTCCGTCGGAATCGCGTACGCGCGGACGCGCGCCGAGAGATCGGTGAGCGCGGAGTGACGGTCCACCGAGGTGCCCATCGCGTAGCCGTTGTTCTCGATGATGAAAACAATCGGGCACATGCCCTGATGTCCCCACAGCCCGGCCATGTTCATGGCCTCGTGGAACGAGCCGATGTTCATCGCTCCGTCGCCGAAGTAGCAGACGGCGACCGAGTCGCTGCCCTGATAGCGCTTCGCGTACGCGGCGCCGGCGGCGAGCGTCAGATGTCCGCCGACGATGCCGTAGCCGCCATAGAGGCCGTGCTCGACGTCGAAGAGATGCATCGAGCCGCCCTTGCCCTTCGAGACGCCGGTACCTTTGCCGAACAGCTCGGCCATGACCTTGTTGGGATCGGAGCCGAGGGCCAGCGCCTGGGCGTGATCGCGATAGCCGCAGAAGACCGCGTCGCCTGGCTGCAGCGCGCTGACGATGCCGGAGGCGACCGCTTCCTGCCCGATGTAGACGTGCAGGTAGCCGCCGATTTTCCCCTTGCGGAACTCGCGCTCCGTCGCTTCCTCGAAGCGGCGGATGAGGATCATCTGTTTGAGGAGGTCGGTCCACTCCGGCGCGCACGCCGCGTCGAGAACCGCGCTGTCACTTTCCTTCTTCGCCTTCGCCATGCCTGCTATTGCCGCGCGTTGCATGTTGCACGCCGCGCGGCGGGGGATTGTATAGGAACGCGACGCCGCCGATGACAAGTCGATCCGGCGCAGGAACATCCAGCGTCACGACCTGCCGCGAGGCGAAGCTGCAGGCGATGAATCCGCCGCCGGGCGCGGGCGCGAAGACGCGCGCGAGCGGCGGGCCGTCGCCGGGGGTGCTGCCGGCGAGCCGTCCCTCCCCTTTCCCGCTCCAGGCGTACGCAATCGGCACCATGCCGCGCGCGAATTGCAGCTCGACGAACGCGCGCGCGGTCTCGCGGCGCGGGACGACGCCGGCGATGCGGTATCCAAGGAAGTCGCCGTGCTCGCGCACCAGCGACTCCCACTCTTCGACATAGTCGCCGGTGTATTTGTCGGCTTCCGCGGTGAGAGCGCGCGCGAATGCCGCGCGCGGATCGCTCTTCGCCGCGTCCAGCAGCGCGCGCGTCTTCTCCTCGGCATTCGCAAATCGCGGCGTGCCCCAAAACAGCGAGGCCGCTGCGGGCGTGAGCGCTTCGACGATCATCTGCTCTCCGCTGCGGCGCACCCTCACCTCGCCGTAGTTGCCTGCCTTCGGCCTGACCCGTGCGCGCTCGGCGATCTCCGGCAACTGCTTGTACTCGTCGCCGAGGGCGATCGCGGCAATCGCATCCTGAATCCCCCACCGCTGCCACATCCCATTCACCTCGGTGCGATTGCCGGTGATGATGAGCGTGACTCCGTCGGCGAGGTAGCGGCGGAACGCGCAGTGATACCCCGTCTCCGTGTCGCCGCTGTGCTCGATCAGCTTCGGCGAGGTGAACCAGCCGTACCCGTACTGATTCTCGCTGTCAGGCAGCTTCACGTGCGGCTCGAACATCTTCGCGAACCTGCCCTTGCGCAGCTCGAGCTCCCATTTGTACAGATCGGGCGCGGTCGAAAAGACGTCGCCACCTCCCCACGTGCGCCAGTTGCGCTTCCAGGTCTTCACCGACCCCTGCGGAGTCAGCCCGCGATACGCGACCGCGGCCTTGCGCGGCACATCGACGCCGATCACGCCGGTGTGGCGCATGCCCGCGGGCTTGAAGATCTCGTCGCGAAGAAACGTCGCATACGGCTTGCCGGAGGCGCGTTCGATGATCGCCGCGAGAAGCGAGTAGCCGGCATTCGAGTAACGAAACGTGCCGGGCGGCTTGCGCTCCGAGGCCAGGATCTTTCGTAACAGTTCCTCGGGAGTGACGTCCGCGAAATCGGGAACGATGTCGCCTTGCATCAGTCCGGACGTGTGCGTCATCAGCTGATGGAGCGTGATGTCGCGCTTGTCGCCGGGCACGTTCGGGAGGAACCTCGCGATCGTGTCTTCGACGCGCAGCGCTCCGCGCTCCTCGAGGATCAGAATCGCCGCGGCGGTGAACTGCTTGGTCTGCGATGCGATCCCGAAGACCGTGTCGCGATCGTTGCGCACGCCGCGCTCGCGATCGGCAAAGCCATACGCGCCGTCCGCGAGCAGCTGCCCATGCTTCTCGACCAGCACCTGCCCATCGAAGCCGAGCGCTCCGGCGCGATGCAGAAATGTCTGCAACGGTGACGTCATCGTCGCGCACCCGGTGAGAAACGTGAGAACGGCAAGACAAAGCATTCGCATGACACACCTCCGGTAGGCTTTTGATGAGTGGTCCCTGTGGAGCGGCGGGCTCTTAGCCCGCCGGCCCCGGTCGGCGGGCTGAGAGCCCGCCGCTCCACTTGGATAACGCGTCAGCCGCGGATTGGCGCACCGCCCAGTTCGGATCATCCAGCTTCCGCCGGATCGCCGGAATCACCTTCGGATCGCCCGTCTCGACGAGCATCTCGATCGCCTGCGTGCGCAGCGCCCACGTCGCGTCGTCGAGCCGCCGCACGACCGCGTCGGTCGCGCGCGGATCGCGGCGCCGCCGCAGCTCCTGCAGCGCCTGTTCGCGAATCGACCAGTTGCCGTCATCGAGCGCACGGATCAGCGCGGCCGTCGACTCCGGCGTCTTTTCGGCAACGAGCTCGCGCACGGCCGCGTCGCGCACGTACCAGCGCGCGTCGTCGAGCGCGGTGACCGCGCGGGCGATCGCGTCCTGCCCCGCTCCGGTCGACGCGAAGACGAGGAACGCGCCGAGGAAGAAAGCCGTCGCCGACGCCCACGAGCGGCGCGGCGGAATGCCGGCGAGATGCTCCATCCGCATCACCAGATCGCCGCCCGTCGCACTACTCGCAACTGCCGGCGCGAAGAAGCGCGCCATGCCGGCGAGCGCGCGCGCGTACTCGATCCGGCCGCCTCCGTTCTCGAGCACGATCGCGTCGCAGCAGAGCTCCCGCTCCGCGCGCAGCTGCCGACCGATCCAGAGCAGCGCCGGATTGAAGAAGAACAGCGACTCGCAGATCACCTGCGCCGCGTTGATAAAGGGATCGCGGCGCCGCAGATGCGCGAGCTCGTGCAGCAGCACCGCGTCGACTTCGTCGGGCGCGAGCCGCATCAGCAGCGACAGCGGAAAGACGACCACCGGCCGCAGCAGCCCGAACGCCATCGGCGCGAGATTCTGAGTGACGACGCGCAGCTCGACGGCGAAGCGGATGCACATCGTCTCGCGCAGCGTTTCGAACCGGCGCAGCAACTCGCCTTCGGCGGTCTCCCCGCTGCGCCGCAGCGCGACCAGCTGGCGCACGGCGAAGAACAGCGGAATCGCCTGCGCGCAGACACCGATGCTCCAGCCCGTGGCGATCCAACCGTGCCAAGAGGCCACCACCCCGTCGACGGCCACGCGCGCCGGCAGGAACAGCACCTGCGCGCTGTTGGCGATCGCCGCAACCGGCACCGCGAAGAGCGCGATGCAGTTGACGAGGTAGCGCAACTGCGCGTTGCGCGTGCCGAGGGAGCGGAAGCCGGCCACGATCGCGGCGGCGACGACCGCCTGCCACAGCGAGTGGACCACCACGCCGGAGATGAACAACGTCATCGGGAGCGCTCCATCTTCGCCAGCAGCTCCTCGATCCGGTCGCGGTCCTTCGCGGTGATCTTCTCCGTCGCCAGGGCGCGCATGACCAGGCGGCTGGCCGAGCCGCCGAACGCGCGCTGCTTGAGATCCGCGAGCATCTGCCCTTCCACTGCTTCACGGGGTTGCGCGGCGCGGTAGAGCTGCGGCCGCACCGAGTCGTCGCGCTCGATCAATCCCTTCTCGGTCATGATCTGCATCAGCTTGAGGGTCGTGCTGTAGCCGCGATCGTCGTCGCGCTCGGCCAGCATGGCGTTGTGGATCTGCCGCACCGTCGCCGCGCCGAGCCGCCAGACCGTATGCAGGATGTCGAGCTCCGCGGGCGTGGGAACGGGCTGCGCCTTCTTCATGCGGGCATGATTGACGAAAGCTTTCGTCACGTCAACGAAAACCTTCGTCAAGTCGCCGCGGGCGCTTCTTCGTCGAGCTTCGTCCCTCGCAGAATGAAGAAAAGCGCGACCATCGCCAGCACGCCGCCGTTGATGCCGAGCGCGGTGGTGATCGACCAGCGGCTCGCCACGTAGCCCGCGATCAGATTGCCGAGCGGCATCCCTCCGCGGAACGCCAGCATGAAGATCGACATCACCCGGCCGCGCATCGCGTCGCTGGTCGTCAGCTGCACCAGCGAGCTGTAAAGCGAGATCACGCCGACCACGCACATCCCGCTGAGAAACAGCAGCACGAGGCTCAGCGGCAGCGAGCGCGAGAAGGCGAAGATCACCAGGAGGCACGCGAAGATCAGCTGCAGCGTCAACGCGGCCTTCCCTTTCTTCATCGAGTACGCCGACGCCGCGACCAGCAGCGCGCCGGTCACGGAGCCGAGGCCGTACGTCGTCATCATCCACGCATAGCCGCGCGCGCCCATGTTGAAGATCGTCTTCGCGACGACCGGCAGGAACGTCACCAGCGGCATGCCGATGAACGTCGCGGCGAACGCGAGGAACGTCAGCACCAGCAGCGTCCTGCGATGCGCGACGAACTCGAAGCCGGCCTTCATCTCGGCCATCATCCCGTCGGACTGTTCGCTCTTGTTGATCTGCGGCGAGCGGATGAGCAGCAGCGCGATGATCACGGCGATGAACGAGACGCCGTTGATCGCGAAGCAGGCCGCCGCTCCCCACGCCGCCAGCGCGATGCCGGCGAGGAGCGGCCCGATCACGCGCGCGAGGTTGAACTGCACGGAGTTCATCGCCACCGCGTTCGGCACGTCCTCGCGCCGCACGAGCAGCGGCAGCAGCGAGATGTACGCCGGTCCGCTGAACGACTGCGCGCTGCCGGTGAGGAACGAGAGCAGGAAGATGTGCCACACCTTCACGTTCCCGCTGAAGATCAGCACTGCCAGGATGAACGCGAAAGTCATCTGCAGGTACTGCGAGAACAGCATGATTTTGCGGCGCTCGACGCGGTCGGCGATGACGCCGCCGAAGAGCGAGAACAGCAGCATCGGGCCGGTGGCGAGGAATCCGTCGACGCCGAGGAGGAACGCGGAGTTGGTCATGTTCAGCACGACCCACCCCTGCGCGACGGTCTGCATCCACGTGCCGGTGGTGGACATGAACGCGCCGAACCAGAGCAGGCGGAAGTCGCGGTACTGCAGCGCGCTGAACGTGCGCGCGACGGGCCCCCGCGGCGGCGGGGTCTGGGCTTGTGACTCGAGAGCTTGTTCCTGCGGAAGCGACGCGCTCATGCTCGGATCTTCAGACGCGCGGCCGTGCCGGCGGTGTGCGCGTGGCAGATCGCAATCGCGAGCGCGTCCGCGGCATCGACCGACATCTTCAGCGCTCCGCAGCCCGGAAGCAGCATCCGCACCATCTTCCCGACCTGCTCTTTCTCCGCGCCGCCGTAGCCGACGACCGCGCTCTTGACCGAGCGCGGCGAGTATTCGAAGACGTCGAGCCGCGCGCTGCGGATGGCGAGCAGGATCACGCCACGCGCGTGCGCGAGCTGGATGAGGCTCTTGATGTTGTGCCCCGCGAACGGCGTCTCGACGGCGACCGCGGCCGGCTGCGTGCGCGCGATGACCGCGAGCAACCGCTCGTGAATGATGCCGAGCCGCTCTGACAGCTCCGCGCCCCGCGGCGTGGAAATCGACCCCTGATCGACGAGCGACAGCCGCCCCCGGTCGTAGTCGATGACGCCAAAGCCGGTGGTCACGGAGCCGGGGTCGATGCCGAGGATGCGCACGGAAGGATTATGAAGGAGTCTTCCAGAACCTCACCTCATAAATCGGTCGCCCCTCCTCCCGATACTTCGCCTCATAGTTCGTCCGCGGCCGATCCTCCGGTCCCGGCACACGCCGCTCGGCGCGAAAAACCTTTTCGATCAGCGGCGCGGCTTTCTCGAAATACTGCTGGTGATCGGTGACGTAGATCCCGCTGCCGCCCTCGACGAGCACGCGCCTGATCTCCTCGAGCACCTCCGCCCGCACGATCCTCCTCTTCTGCTCCTTCGGCCTCGGCCAGGGATCAGGAAAGTAGATGTGCACCTCGGCGACCGACGCATCCGGCACCATCTTCTGCAGCACCGGAAAGGCGTCGTGGTTGATCAGCCGGACGTTCGTGAGCTGCCGCTTCTCCACGCGCTCGCGGATGACGCGGTGATAGTGCAGCGACTTCTCGATGCCGACCAGATTGAGATCGGGCCGCTCGGTCGCGGTGGCGATCAGAAAACGGCCCTTCCCCGATCCGATCTCGAGCACGACCGGATGCACGTTGCCAAAGAGGTCCGCGAAGTCGAGACGGACGAATCCCGTCTCGCGCGGATTGATGACCAGTTCCATCGCGCACGAAAACTACATCACGCACCGGCGGCGCGCCAGAACGGCGTGGCGTCCACCATCCGCCGGATCGCTGTCAGCAGCGCCGGATCCTGCCGCAGCCGCGAGCGCACCCAGCGCACGAAGCGCAAGTCAGCCTGATCGCCGCCGCCGCGCGCGCGGATGTGCGCGAGCCAGGCGTCGGGATTGCCATCGAAGACGCGCACCAGCACGTGGTAGCGGATGAACTGCGCGATCACCGACTGATCGCCGGCGGGCATGGTCACGACGTTCTTCGCGCGGCGCGGGCGGCGCCGCAGAATGGCGCGTGTAAAGATCTCGCAAACATGCTGCACGACGTCGTCCCGCTGCTGCACGCTACGGATGATTTCGATGATTCGCACGCGAGTCCGGCCGACTCGCAGCACCTCTCCGACCGTGAATGGAGCCCACGGGCGCCGGGCGGTAAAACGCGCTGCGACGTTGGTCCGATCGCCGGGCGAATAGACGACGAGAACGTATAAGTTGCTGATTCGCTTCGTTTTGACTCTTATTGGCGACACTCACGTCCCCTCTTCTACGGAGTGTATGGAAATCCATGAATACCTACCTCCGGATCGTGGTAAGGTGCTTCCTAATCCAAAACGGGGCCATGACGTCGCTCACAAATCACCTGCCCGATGACCGGCAGTTCGAAGTTGTGTATGCCGGCTATTTCGATCTGCTCGTGCAGATCGCGATACATAAGTTCCGCGTACCCGACTCCGAGGCCGAGACGCTCGCGCACGATGTGCTGATCAGCTATCTGCGGAAGAGCAACGACGTGATCGAGCTTCGGCCGTGGCTCGTCGGCGCGATCTGCCACGCCAGCCGGCATTACTGGCGCCTGAACAGCAGGACAGTGCCGACGGAGACGGACATGGAGTTGGACCGCGCCGATCCGGCGTCGGTGCGGATTCTCGACAGCCTGCCGGACCAGCTGGCGGCGCGGGAGGCGCTGGAGTGCCTGAATCCGCGCTGCCGCGAGATTCTGTCGATGCGTTATTTTGAAGGGTGCACCGTGGTCGAAGTCGCCGAGCGGCTCGGCATCAAGCCGAAGTACGCGCAAAAGCTGATCTCCAAGTGTCTGCGCCGCGCCGAGACGCTGTACGGCGAGAAGGGAAAACTGCAATGAGCAACGAAAAGCTCGTTCCCTTCGATCGAGGCAAACGCCTCCCCGACCCCGCTCGCGTCGCCGAGTTCGCCGCCACCGCGCGCAAACTCCAGCAGGAACGCGAAAGCGCCGCCGGCACCGTCGCGCGCCTGCTCTCGGAGACCCCGTACTCGGAGTGGCCGAAGCTGGGCGGGCGGGAGGAGCTGCGGAATAGTGGGGCGCTGGAGAAGCTGGGACAGGAAGGGATCACCCGCCTACACCGCAACCCGCTCGAGGCCCTCGCGATCGCGGACCTGGCGACGAATATTGCGCATTCGCTTCCCGTGGATTCATACCCACCGATCGTGATGGCGCAGTTGAGGGCGCACGCTTGGAAGGATCGCGGTCAGGCACTGTGCCATCTCGCTCGTTACGCCGAAGCTCTGGAGATGCTCGACAATGCCGAACAAGCTCTGGCTGGTTTCGGCACCCTCGCTCACGATCGTGCAATCGTATGGCTGGTTCGCGCTTCAACCCTGCAGGAAACGCGGAACTATGACGCTGCACTCGCCTGTGTTCGCGAATGCAGAGACGTTTTTAGCGATCATGGTGATGCACGACGCCATCTGATCTGTGGAGTCATTGAAGCTAATCTTCTCCACCGCATGGGGCATTTTCGCGAAGCTCGCGATGCGTACTTTGTCTTGCTGCCTCAAGCGACCGAATCAGGCGATCGGGAGTCTCTCGCGAGCATTCACAACAACATTGGCTATTCGTGCGTCGAAATCGACGACTTCGATACGGCGGAGCAACATCTACAGTTTGCAATCGGGATCTTCACCGAGTTGGATGCCCCGTTGCGCGTCACGCGCGCCGAACTGGCTCGGGGACGCCTCTTGGTGCGAAGGGGCCAAGTCGACCGCGGCATCTCACTCCTCCGTAACGTTCGAGAGCGATTCCTGCTTCGCGATTTGGTTGAAGAGGGTGGCTTGTGCGGCCTGGAGATCGTTGAGGCTCTTCTATTGCGCGGTACTCAACTGGAAGCGGAGCAACTCGCGCGGCGGATCATCAATGAGTTCACAGCGGCACAACTCAGTTCCCGAGCGATCACTGCGCTTGGCTATCTCAGCGAGGCAATCGCTGCCCGACATGCATCGCCAGCCACTGCTCAGCAAGTGCGTCAGTACATACGGCTGCTACGGGTGGAACCCGAGCGCGAATTTGTAGCGAGCGCATGAATGGGCGGGCTTAGCCCGCCCTACATCATGGAATCGGTGTAATCAGCCCATCCCCGCAAACAATCTGCGTGAGCTTCTTGATGATCCGGACGACCGGGTTTTTCGGCTCGGGCTCCCTCTCGCGGCGCGGGAGCGCGTAAGCGGGAGCGTTCAGGGTGAGGATGACAACGGCGACGAGGACACCACGGGCACAGAAACGGACACAACGCATAAACCCTCCTGTTTGCCGGCCTTGGCCGGGCTTTTCGGAGGGCGCCCTCTCATTCGCGGTGTGACGGAAAGGGCACTAATGCCACCCATCAATGTGCAGTGGATTGCACAAAAGTGTGCTCGCAGGGAGCGCGGAACCGGGCTCAGGCGGCGGCTGCGCGGCGCATCGCCGCGCAACCGGACACGCGGTTACCCAAGGTCGGTCCAGAGCCGGACGTAGGTGTCGTAGCGGGCGGAGTTGAGGTCTCCTGCTTCGACGCGGTCCTTGACCTCGCAGTCGGGCTCATGGACGTGGGTGCAGTCGGTGAAGCGGCAGGACTCGCCGGGCTCGGCGAACTCCGGGAAGTAGTCGCGAAGCGTCTCGCGGTCGAGATCCCAGAGGCCAAACTCGCGGATTCCCGGAGTGTCGATCAGATAGGTCCCCTCGCCGAAGTCGTAGAGCGTCGACGCGGTCGTGGTGTGGCGACCGGTGCCGCGCTTGTGCAGCGTGTTCGTCGTCAGCTGCAGCGTCGTATCGAGCGCGTTCAGGATCGACGACTTGCCGACGCCGCTGTGGCCGACCAGCGCTGACATCTTCCCCTGCACCACCTCGCGCAGCGCTTCCAGGCCCTCGCCGTTCACCGTCGAGCAGCCGATGATCGGCACGTCGAGCTCGAGATACGGCGCGAGCTTTTCCAACTCTCGCTCGCGCTCTTCCGCGTCCAGCAGATCGATCTTGTTCACGCAGAGCACCGGCCGCGCGCCGCCGCGCTGGATGGCGATGAGATAGCGGTCGATCAGCCTCGGACGCAGCGGCGGCGCCTTCACCGACACCACGTGAATCACGACGTCGACGTTCGCGGCGATCAGCCGCTGCCGGTGCGCGTGCAGCGGATCGGGCCGCGCGAGCACGCTCCTCCTCGGCAGCACCGACCGCACGCGCCAGACGTCGCCTTCCTTCGCCACGTCCACGCGGTCGCCGACCGCGAGCACGCTGCGCTGCCGCACCGCGATCTCCGGCGGCACGAAGCAGTCGAGCTCCTCGCCGTCGCGGAACACGCGGCAGCGCGCGCTGTGCACGCTCATCACGATGCCGGTGTTCTCGACCGCCGCGTCGCTCTCTTCCTCGCGCGGCACGTCCGTACGCGCCTGCGCGACCAGGTCGTCGATCGACGGCCGCTTGCGCGCGTGGCCGTGCTGATCGAGCAGCTCTTCCCAGTTGTCCTCGGTGACGCGCTGCTCGCGGACCTCTCCCTTTCCCTTCCGCAGCGCGCGCCGCGCCTTGCCTGCCTGTTTCCGCGCTTTCATTTCTTCATACGGGACATGCTTGGCAATGTCCTTCAGATGACGTTTCGTCAGACGATCCATTCCTGTTCCTCTCCATGGAAGAAACGACGGTGGTGGATCGCGCGCGGACGGCTACACGAAAGCCGCTCGCGACGCGAACGCTCGCGCGTGGGCGGTGGCGGCTTTCATAGGCATGCACTCCTTCGAGTTCGGTGTAGTAGCGCGGGGATCGTTTCATCGCGCGCGCGGCGCTGTCAACCTCAGGCAAACGGACGCAGCCGCGGCCCGGCCAGCACTGGTTGCAGCCCGCGCTGCAGCGTTTTTTCGAACTCCTCGGCGGAGAGCGGCTCGCTGAAGAGAAAGCCCTGCATCTCCGCGCATTGCTCGCGGCGCAGAAACGCGAGCTGCTCCTCGGTCTCCACTCCCTCGGCGATCACGCGCAGGTTCAGCGCGCGCGCCATCGAGATGACCGCCGAGATGATCGCCGCGTCGTCGTCGGTCAGATCGCGCACGAAATCCTGATCGATCTTCACCGTGTCGATCGGGAAGCGCTTGAGGTAGCTGAGCGACGAGTAGCCGGTGCCGAAGTCGTCGATCGAGATACGGATGCCCATCTCCTTTAGGCGATTCAGGATCGAGAGTGACAGCTCGGCGTTCTGCATCGCCGTCGACTCCGTGATCTCGAGATCGAGATACGCGCCCGGAAAGCCGGTCTCCGTGAGGATGTTCTCGACGGTGGCCGCCAGCTGCTGATCCTGAAACTGGCGCGGCGAGAGATTGACGGCGATGCGCAGCCACGCGTGCCCCGCGTCGTGCCACGCCTTCATCTGCGCGCACGCGGTGCGCAGCACCCACGCGCCGAGGGGGATGATGAGCTGCGTCTCCTCGGCGACGGGGATGAACTCCTCCGGCTGCATCAGGCCGTGCTCGGGATGCCGCCAGCGCACCAGCGCCTCTGCGCCGACGACGCGGCCGGTCGCGATCTCCACCATCGGCTGGTAGTGCACCTCGAACTCGTCGCCGTCGAGCGCGTGATGCAGGCTGCGCTCGAGCGCGAGGCGGGAGTCGGCGGCGTCGAAGTGTCCCGGCGTCGAGAATTGCGAGTTGTCGCGGCCGAGCTCTTTCGCGCGATACATGGCGCGGTCGGCGTTCTTGAGCAGCGTCTCCGCGTCCGCGCCGTCGTCGGGAAAAATCGCGATGCCGATCGAGGTCGTGACGTACAGCTCGTGCTGATCGACGTGCACCGGATGGCGCACCGCCTCAAGCACCTTCTGGGCGACCGAGGCCGCGCCGCGGCGATCGAGGAGATCGGACAGCAGGACCGTGAACTCGTCGCCGCCCATGCGCGCGACGGTGTCGTCGCCGCGCACGCAGTTCACGAGACGCGAGCCGATGGCCTGCAACAGCCGGTCGCCGACCGTGTGCCCGAGGGTGTCATTGACCAGCTTGAACTGATCGAGGTCGAGGAACATCACCGCGGCGCCGCGCGCGCTCCGCTTCGCGTGCGCCAGCGCGACGGTGATGCGGTCGCGGAACAGCAGGCGGTTCGGTAGGCCGGTCAGCGAGTCGTGATAGGCCTGATACTCCATCTGCTCCTGGGCGTGCTTGCGATCGGTGATGTCGATGATCGTGCCCTCGAGAATGTCGTTGTCGAGCAGGCTGACGTTCTCGAGCACCCAGATGATCCCGCCGTCGCGGCGGCGCAGGCGCAGCTCGGTGTTGCTGAGCGACCCGTGCGAGCGCAGCTGCTGCACGAGCCGTTCGCGCTCGCTGTGGTCGAAGTAGAAGTCGTTGGCGTCGGCGTGGATGAACTCCTCGCGCGAGTTGAAGCCGAAGATGCGTGCACAAGACTCGTTGCAGTCCAGGATCCGGCCGTCGGTGGTGGTGCGATAGACGCCGGCGAGGTTGCGCTCGAACAGCACGCGATAGCGGGCCTCGTTGGCCTTGCGATCGGTCATATCGCGGCCGATGCCGTGCACGCCGACCGGCTTGCCGTCGCGATAGACGAGCCGCGTGCTGAGCTCGAGCGGCACGCGATGCCCGTCCTTGGCGATGATCTCCAGCTCGTAAAACGTCGACTCGATCTCGCCGCGCAGCTTCTTGCGCATCTGTTCGAGTCCCGGCTCGAGGTGCTCCGGCGCGACGAGCATGCCCACCGGCATGCCGATCAACTCGTCGTGCTTGTACCCGCTGATGCGCTCGCCGGCCACGTTCATGGAGGTGATGCGTCCCTCGAGATCGTGCGTGTAGACGAGATCGTGCGCGTTCTCGAAGAGCTCGCGGTACCGCTCTTCACTGAGCCGCAGCTGATCCTCGGCAAGCTTGCGCTCGGTGATGTCCTGCGCGATCGCGAGCCGCGCCCGGCGGCCGCCGCTCACGAACTCGAACGACGTCACCTCGACGTCGAACACCGTGCCGTCTTTTTTCTTGTGGCGATAGTGATGCGGGCCGCGGCGCGCCTCGAGATTCGAGAGCGCCGCCAGCATCAGCGGCACGTCCTCGGCCGGACGGATGTCGGTGAGCTTGAGCTTGAGGAACTCGTCACGCGCGTAGCCGTAGTGGCGCACGGCCGCGTCGTTGACGGCGCTGAACTGCAGCGTGGTGAGGTCGTAGACCCACATCGGCAGCGGGTTCATTTCGAACAGCGCGCGATAGCGCTGCTCGCTCTCGCGCAACGCGGCCTCGGCACGTTTGCGCTCGGTGTAATCGCTGGCGACGTAGACGACGCCGACCGGATCGCCGTCGTCGCTGCGCAGAAACGACGACGCGGCGAGCACGTCGATGGTCGAGCCGTCCGCGGCGCGCCATACCATCGCGTGCTCGAGCACGCCGAGGCTGTGCAGCAGCTGGCCGGTGGTGAGGTTCTGATCGCGATGCAGAATCTTGCGAACGTGCGAGCCGCGCAGCTCGCTGGCCTGGTAGCCGAGCAGCGCCTCCGCGGCGCGGTTGACCACGCGGATCGTGCCGTTCATGTCCGCGACGAGCACCGCGCCTTTCATCGTGTCGAGGATCTGGCCGGCCGCGTACTCGGGCGTGATATCGGCGAGCTCGAAGCGCCACAACGCGCTCGCGGCCACGATCGTGAACGCCAGCGTGGCGATGAAGCCCACCGGCTGCAGGTCGATGCCGACCGATGGAACGTAGTCGAACATCGCCAGCGAGCCGAGAACGAACGAGAGCAGCAGCGCGCCGGCGCGCTCCTTCGCCTTCCCGTCGGACGAGCGGTAGACGCGCCAGAAGAGATGCATGCTCGCGGCGATCACGGCCGCGAATCCGAGCACCACGATGCCGCCGTGCGGGCGGCCGTGCGCGTAATAGCCCCACGGGTATTTGAGGACCGACGGAATCAGCTCGCCCGTGAGCCCGCCGAGCAGCGAGACACCGATCGAGCCGGCCCAGATGAGGATGACGATCTTGCGGTTCGAGCGCCGGCGGCCGACATACTCGACAGCGAAATGAAACACCGCCGCCGGGATGATCGCGCCGAGGCCGTACGCAATGCGCGCCCAGATCAGCGCGATCTCGGGGCTCTGCGCGGCGAAGAGCGCGGCGTCGGCGGCGAGCCAGCCCGCGGAGATGATCGTGATCAGGGAAAAGCGCATGCTCGCGGCGACGCCGCGGCCGCGCATGAGAATGGCGCTGCCGAGGACGAGGATGGCCGCGGAGGCGAGCGCGGTCACGAAGGAGAGCGCGTTCGCGTCGTAGCTCGACGAAGCGAAGAGTTGCGGATCAGGCACTGGTGCTTGAATTCGGATAGTAACCGATACGTCACCTGTGGAGCGGCGGGCTCTCAGCCCGCCAGCAGGTGCCGGCACCGCAGCACCTCGGCCACGCTCCAGGCCTGAGCGGCACACCCGCGCGGTGTGTACGGCTCCTCGGCATCGAACACCTCGCTGATCGTGCCGATGCAGGCGTCGCTCAGGTGCGGCTCGAAGCCGTCGAGAAAGCGGCGCGCGCCGGCGCGGTCATCGGGATGGACGCGCAGCCACGCGTCGATGAAGGGTCCGATCAGCCAGCCCCACACCGTGCCCTGGTGGTAGGCGGCGTCGCGCGTCCGAAGATCACCGTCGTAGCGAGGCTTGTAGTCGGGATGATTGCGCGCCAGCGAACGGAGGCCGACCGGCGTCAACAGCTCGCGCTCGACCACGCTCACGACCTGCTCCCAGCGCGAGCGGTCGAGCACGGGGTGGTCGAGCGAGACCGCGAAGATCTGATTCGGACGGAGCGCGGGATCGTGCGCGTCGATCACATCGTAAAGATATTGACCTTCGTCGTACCAGAAGCGCGCATTGAATGACGCCTGCGCCCGATCGGCGAGCTCGCGCATGCGCGATGCGTTCGCGGCGTCGCCTTCTTCGTCGAGAAACCCCTGCAGGATGCGCAGCGCGTTGTAGAAGAGCGCGTTGATCTCGACCGCCTTGCCGCGGCGCGGCGTCACCACCCAGCCGTCGACTTTCGCGTCCATCCAGGTGAGCTGATAGCCCTCCTCCCCTTGCACGAGGAGCCCGTCATTCGGATCGACGTGGATGTTGAAGCGCGTCCCACGGACGTGATGGTCGATGATCTCCACGAGCTTCGGCAGCAGGCCGCGCAGCGTGTCGCGGTCGTTGGTCCACTTTACGTACCGCGCGAGCGCATGGAAGAACCACAGCGTCGCGTCCGCGGTGTGATACAGCCCGGCGTGCTCTCCCTCGGGGAACATGTTCGGGATCAGGCCGTCGCGGACGTACGACGCGAAGGTGCGAAGAATGCTCCCGGCCTCGCGATGGCGGCGCGTGACGAGCGTCAGCCCCTCGAGGCTGATCATCGTGTCGCGGCCCCAGTCGGTGAACCAGTGATAGCCGGCGATGACCGTGCGCGGCGTGTCGCCCATCGCGGCGATGCGCGCCTCGTCGGCGGTGCGGGTATGCGGGCGGATGAGGAACTGATCCGCGGCGAGGACGAGCTGCGGCGACGGAAGTTCGCCGGCGGTTGCCAGCAGTTTGTCGCGGCGTATGTCGTCGGACTCGATGACGGCCGCGATCGGAACCGCATGAATGACGTCCCACGGCTCCACCGAGGCGACCATGCCGGCGTCATCACCCGTCATGAGCTCCATCCGGATGACGCCGGGAGACCACAGCGGCCCCTCGTGCTCGTACCCGCGGCTTTTCTCGATGCGGTAGATCACGTGATCGATTTTTTCCGGCTGCTGCTCGAGGCGGGCGTTGCCGACGAGCGCGATCCGGAGCGGCGGAAACGCGTCGCTTTCGCGGATCTCGATGTCGCCGCCGTTCACGTCGAGCTGCCAGGAGTCGCTCCATTCGGCGAGCAGCCCTTCGTGTGGACGGAAGTTCAACGACGGGCGGAGATGCAGCGTGAGCCCGTCGCCGTGAAGAAGCCGGTAGACGATGTAGGTCGTGTTCTGCGAGTACGGCATCACCACGCGTTTCTCGAGGCGGATGCCGTCCGTCGAGAAACGCCAGACCGGAAGGCCGCAGTCGAGCACGAATTCTTCAAGGAGCCCGGGATCGGGATAGGTCACCGCGCGCGCGGCGCGCTCATCGCCGCTGAGCGAGAACGTCCTGCCGTCGGCGGTAGTGATCCATTCGGCGAGATGGTTGAGCATCATCGTGCGGCCGAGCGGCGCAGGGAGCGCGGCGACGAGCTTGCCGTGAAAACGGCGCGTGCAGGCGCCGCCGAGCGTGCCGCTGGCGTATCCGCCGAGGCCGTTGGTGACCAGCCATTCCTTCCAGACGAGCTCTTCGAGTGGATCGCCGCGCTTCCAGCCGGTTTGAATCATCGCGTCCGCACGATGTGCTGAACGCGTGCCGCGTCAACGCGACGGGTAGCGCTTCATCGCCGAGCCGAGCTTGCTGCCGGCCATGAACGATTCCTTGACGTACTCGCCGTTCACGAACTGATAGACCGTGACGCCGGACGGCTCCTCGAAGAAGAAGCGCGTGCCGACGGCGCTGGCCTTGAAGGTGATCTGCTTCCTGCCGTTGTTGGAGAGTTGATCGAGGAACAGCGCGATCGGATGCGCGACGTTGGACGGCGCGACCGGCGACGATTTCTTCGGAGCGCCCGCGAGCGGCAGCGCCGCAAGCACGATCAGGAGAACGACGAAGAGGAGGATGCTGAGCGCAGTTTTCATGTCAGTTTGACCGAGTGAGCTTCAATTCTTCAAGAGATCCAGCACCGCGCTGGCGGCGGCGCGAATGCCGGTGCGCAGCGTCAGCGAGAGATCGGCGGGCGCGAATTTACTGGAGTGCAAGCCGGGCTGGGTGCCGGCCGACAGCTTCGCGGGATCGGCGGCGCCGAGGGCGAGGAGCGCGGACGGGATCTTGCGGCCGAGGGCGAAGAGACCGAAGTCTTCGCTGACCATGGCCTGATCGATCTCGACCACGTTCGCCTTCCCGAGCTCGCGCGTCATCGCGTTCGCCACGCGCGTCGTCAGCGCCGGATCGTTGTAGGTCGCGGCCACCGACTCGTGATCGACGTGCTCGTAGACCGGCATGCGGTCGTCGGGCATGCCCGCGGCCATCGCCAGCCCTCGCGGAATCCGCTGGATGGACTCGAGCGTCTGTTTCTGCACGGCCGGATCGAACGTGCGCACGGTGAGATAGAGCTTCACCTCGTCGGGAATGATGTTGCGCTTCGTGCCGCCCTCGACCTTCCCCACCGTCACCACCGCCGGCTTCAGCGGCGGGCGCTCGCGGCTCACGATCGTCTGCAGCGCGATGATCGTCTCCGCCGCGAGCACGACCGGATCCTTGGTCGTGTGCGGCGCGGCGCCGTGCCCGCCGACGCCGCGGATGGTGATGTTGATCGAGTCGGTCGCGGCCATGAACTCGCCGGTGCGATAGCCGATCTTCCCGGATTCCAGCGTCGCCCAGTCGTGCAGCCCGATCACGAAGTCGGGCTTGCCGAAGCGCTCGTACAGGTTGTCGTCGAGCATCCCCTGCGCGCCCTTGACCACTTCCTCCGCCGGCTGGCCGATCAGGATCAGCGTGCCGTGCCACTGCGACTTCAGATCGGCCACGACCTTCGCCGTGCCGAGGAGCGTGGTCATGTGCACATCGTGCCCGCACGCGTGCATCACGCCGCCGTTCTGGCTCGCGTACGGAAGTCCGGTCTGCTCGGTCACCGGCAGCGCGTCCATGTCGCTCCGCACCAGCAGCGTCGGTCCCGCGCCGTTCTTCATGACCGCGACCACGCCGTAGCAGGTCGCGTTCGGATCCTGATACTTGCCGACGCGCTCCGTCACCTCGTATCCGAGCTCGCGCAGATGACTCGCGACGAACGCGGACGTCTTCGCCTCCTGCATCGACAGCTCAGGCGTCGCGTGCAGCGCCTTGTACGTCATCAGCAGCGAGTCGAGCTCGCGCGATACGCGCTCGTCGAGCGTTTGTGCGAACAGCGGGGTGGCGATCAGCAGAAGAAGGAGGGCGATGCGCTTCATGGCGCCGCAGCTTATATCGCTTCCGCGCGCGACACGTCCTCGGCCATCGCGACCTGATTCTTGCCGTGCTTCTTGGCGAAATACAGCGCCGCGTCGGCGCGGGAGATCAGCTCCGCGGAGCTCATGCCGTCGCGCGGATAGACGGCCACGCCGATGCTGACGGTGATGCGTAGCGTGCGGTCGAGATGCGGCAGCGGAAACTCGCGCCGCTCGATGATTTCGCGCAAGCGGTTCGCGGCGTCGCGCGCGGAGTGCGTCGGCGTGTCGGGGAAGATGATCGCGAACTCCTCGCCGCCGTAGCGGGCGACGACGTCGCTGTCGCGCGCGTTCTGCATCAGCTCCTCGACCAGGCCTTTCAGGATCTCGTCGCCGACCGGGTGCCCGAACGTGTCGTTGATCTTCTTGAAATTGTCGATGTCGAGCATCGCCAAGCCGAGGTCGTGTTTCGTGCGGGAGTGGCGATGAATCTCCTTCGACAGCGCCTCCTGGAAGAAGCGGTGGTTGTACGCCGGCGTCAGCGCGTCGATGAACGTGAGGCGCTTGATCTCCTCGTACTGACGCGCCGACTGCAGCGCCGTCACCGCCTGCGTCGCGAAGACCTCCAGCGTCTTCACCTTGTCGATCGACGGGACTTTGTGATCGTGCGGATCGCGCACCGAGAGGTAGCCAATCATCGTCTCGCCGCTCATCAGCGGGACGAGCAGCATGTCGTTCTGATGCCATTCATCCGGCTTCAGGAATCCGTCGTCCGCGTCTTCGGGATGCACGAAGAAATCGTGCTCGCTCTGCCGCAGCACCGAGTGCGAGACGAAGAACGAGTTCGAGACCCGGAACTCGGGATTGAAGAACGCCGACATCTCAACGGATGACACGTGCTTCTTGCGCACCTCTTCCCAGACGTCGTCGAGTCCCGCCTGCGCGCGCCGCACGAACTCGTCCTTGCGCGGATCGTGGAGCGAGAAGACGACGACCTCGAAGCCTAGGGCCTTACGGATCGATTGGGCGATGCGGGTGAGAGCGGCGTCGATGTCGAACTGGCCGATGAGACTGTTCGACACGTCCAGAATCGTCGTCATCGTGGCCGCGTTGCTCTCGAGCTGCGCCGTCTTCTCGCGCATCTCGCGGCGCAGCAGCTGGTCCTGCAGTGACAGCGCGGTCTGATTCACGAGGAGCGTGAGCAGGTTCAGGCTTCCCGCCTTCAGGATCGACAGATCCTCGGTCTCGAAGATCAGGATTCCGTAGATGACCTCGGGCGTCTGGATGCCGATCAGCACCTGGATCGCGCGACCGCTGGAGAGCGGAAACTTGCGCATGTCGCTCTGAAACACGAACGCGCGGCTCGGCGCCGACTGCGCGAAGCCGGCCGAGTCGACCCAGCGCAGGATCTCCTGGTCGGTGGGCATGCATTCGCCGAAGCGATAGACCGTGCCGACCGCTTCGAGATTCGCCTCCCACGTCACCACCGCGCAGGCCTTCATCTGGGCGAGCTTCGACAGCAGCGACATCAGGCGCCGCAGCGTCTCGTGATCGGTCTCCGCGGAGAGGATCTGCGTGGAGCTCTCGGTGAGGATCGCCAGCTCGCGGTTACGCCGCACCAGCTCGACATTCTGCTGCGACGACTCGGCCTCGTTGCGCATCGAGTAGGCGACGATCAACACCGGGACGAATGCCATCGCGAAGCCGGCCACGCCCCAGCGTTGATAGAGCATGATCTCGATGGCCACGATCGGCGTGACCAGCAGCAGCGTCTTCCCCTGCACGACCAGCACGCGCCGGAAGTCGAGCGGCGAGGTCTCTTCCTCGAAGTAGCGGCGGATGGAAACGAACGCCAGCTGCGCGACGAGATAGCCGACGAGCAGCAGGACGAAGCCGGCCATCTTCGCGGCGGGCCGGGCGTCGCGGGCGATGGCGACGGTGTAGAGCAGGCCGACGATGCCGTACGAGAGCGCGAGCTGCGCGGCGTTGTAGAACGGATCGAGATCCCGCGCGCGGCGGATGAGCGCATGGGCGACTCCGCCGAGGAGGACGGCCACGAAGGCGACCGCAGGACTGTGAAAGATGATCAGCGCGCCGAAGGCGATGGCCGCCTCGAAGCCGACCGAGGCGTCGCCGTTCTCGAGACGGAGAAAACTCGCGATCAGCACCAGCGTGGCGAAAAAGAGCGCCGCCTGCCGCTCCGCGTTCGTCTGCACGACCACAGCGACAACGAACAGCATCGCGGCGACGAGAACGGCGCCGGTTTTCCAATAGCGGAACAAGGTGGTGCGCTGCATAGGCGGGAGACTCGTGGTGATTGTAACGCCCGCATACAATGCACGGCCAATGTCCTGGCAGCCGGTCATCGGCCTCGAAGTCCACGCCCGCCTCCTCACGCGGACGAAGATCTTCTGCGGATGCGAGACGGCGTTCGGCGCGCCGCCGAACACGCACGTCTGCCCGGTGTGTCTCGGCTATCCGGGGGCGCTGCCGGTGCTCAACCGGAAGGCCGTCGAGCTGGCGATGCGCATGGCCCTGGCGACGGGATGCACGATCCACCAGCGCTCGATCTTCGCGCGCAAGAACTACTTCTACCCCGACCTGCCGAAGGGTTACCAGATCTCGCAGTTCGATCAGCCGCTGGCGACCGGCGGGCGTGTCAACGACGTCCACCTGCACCGCATCCACATGGAAGAAGACGCGGGCAAGCTGCTGCACGAGCGCGACGCGTCGCTGGTCGACCTCAACCGCGCCGGCACGCCGCTGATCGAGATCGTCACCGATCCCGACATCCGTAGTGCCGACCAGGCCGTCGCGTACCTCACGCGGCTGCGGCAGATCCTCATGTACGCCGAGGTCTGCGACGGCAACATGGAGGAGGGCTCGCTGCGCTGCGACGCCAACGTCTCCGTGCATCGGCCGGGCGAGCCGTTCGGCACGCGCACCGAGGTGAAGAACCTGAACTCGTTCCGCTACGTGGGGCGCGCGATCGAACATGAGATCGAGCGGCAGATCGCGGTGCTCGAGAGCGGCGGCAAGGTCGACCAGGAGACGCGGCTCTTCGACGTCGCCAGCGGCGAGACGCGGGTGATGCGCTCGAAAGAAGAAGCGCACGACTACCGCTACTTCCCCGATCCCGATCTCTTCACGCTCGCGGTGGATGAGGCCTGGATCGAAGACGTCCGCTCGTCGCTGCCGCCGCTGCCGCACGACCGCGCCGAGCGCTATCAGCGCGAGTACACGATCAGCGCGATCGACGCGGAGCAGCTCGTGGTCACGCGCGCGCTGGCCGACTACTACGAGGCGGCGGCCGTCGAGTCGAAGAATCCGCGCGCGGCCGCGAACTGGGTCCGCAACGAAGTGCTGCGCGTGCTGAACGATCAGAAGATCGAGATCGACGGCTATCGCGTCACGCCGGCGATGCTCGGCCGCCTGATCCAGCTGCTCGACAGCGGCGCGATCGGCGGCAAGGCGGCGAAGGAAGTATTCGACGAGATGTCGGCGAGCGGCGACGCGCCGGACGCCATCGTCGAGCGCAAAGGCCTCGCGCAGATCACCGACGCCGCGCCGATCCGCGAGGCCGCATTGCGCGTGGTGCAGAACAACGCCGCGCAGGTCGAGCAGTTCCGCGCCGGGAAGGCGCAGGTCTTCGGCTTTCTGGTCGGGCAGTTGATGAAGGAAACGCGCGGGAAAGCGAAGGCCGAACTGGCTAATGACATCCTGAGGGAGATCCTGAACGATCGTCACTGACGCCTCCCCGGAGCGGTGCTATGATGCGCCGCGTTCCAGTGCCGTAATTCCCTCTAAGACAAATCACTTAGGAGGCCTCTTGCGATCCCTCAGATTGATTCTCGTGACCACGATCACGTGCCTTGTCAGCGTCGCAGCATTCGGCGCCGGCTTCTCGATTTTCGAGCAAGGCGCGAAGGCCAGCGCGATGGCGGGCGCCTTCGCCGCCACCGCGGATGACCCGAGCGCGATCTTCTACAACCCGGCCGGCATGGCTCAGCAGCGCGAGCTCTCCGTGCTCGCCGGCGCGACGTTCATCAACTTTACCAACGAGTTCACGGGCGACCGCAACAGCGAGTTCACCTCGGGTGTCGAAGGGAAGTATGACCGCCACACCTTCGTGCCGCCGAACCTCTACGTGACCGTGCCGTTCGGAACCAACCTCACGTTCGGACTCGGCGTGTTCTCGGCGTGGGGACTGCGCACCGACTGGTCCGATCCGTGGGCCGGCCGCTTCATCTCGCGCGACGCCGATCTGAAGACGGTGTCGGTCGAGCCGGCGATCGCCTGGCAGACGTCCGACGGCCGCTTCGCCCTCGGCGGCGGCATCGAGTACCGGCGCGCGCGCGTCATCCTCAATCAGAACATCGCGCTGCCGTTCCCGAACCCGTTCACCGGCCGCATCACCGACATCGGCAACGCGCGCCTCAGCAGCGACTACGGCTCCGACACCGGCTACAACGTCGGCGTCCTCTGGAAGCCGACCGACCGCTTCCGCATCGGCGCGACCTATCGCTCGGACATGGACATCGATCTCGACGGCGACGCCGACTTCACCCAGATCCCGACCGGCAACGCGCAGCTCGACGGACTGGTCTCGCAGACGTTCCCACAGGACGACACGATCTCCACGACGTTCCCCTTCCCCGCCATCGCGTCGCTCGGCATCGCGTTCGCCCCGACCGACCGCGTCGACGTCGAGTTCGACGTCACGCACATGACCTGGAGCCGCTTCGAGGCGCTCAAAGTGAACTTCACCAACCAGACCGCGCGCAGCTTCACGCGCGAGCAGAACTGGGATGACTCGTCCGCGTACCGCCTCGGCGCCAACATCAAGGCCACGCCGGACTGGGACGTGCGCCTCGGCGCGGTGTACGACAACAACCCGCAGCCGACCGAGTCGGTAGGCCCGCTCCTTCCCGACGCCGACCGCGTCGGCGGAACGCTGGGCGTCGGCTATCACCACGGTCCGTTCATCGTCGATGGGGCCGTGTTCGTCCTTCACTTCAAAGACCGCAGCACGGAGGGACGGAGTCCCGACGGCTTCAACGGCGTGTATCAAACCGACGCGACGCTCTGGAGCGTCAACCTCGGCTACCGCTTCTAAGAAGGAGATCCCATGAAACGCATCAAATTCGCAGCGGCAGTTCTGATCGCAGTCCTTGTCGCAGTCCCGATGTTCGGCGCCCGCGGTACGGCGGATTTCTCGCGTCTGGTCACGCTGGGCGACAGTTACGGAGCGGGTGTCGAGAACGGCTCGCTCAACGAGCGCCATCAAACGTGGAGCTGGCCCTCGGTGCTCGCCAAACAGCTCGGCTACACGATCTGCGGCCCGGCCGCGACCGCGGCCGATCCCTGCTTCGCGGTGCCGCTGGTGTCTTACCCCGGTATCGGCCCCGACCTCGCGCTGACCAGCCTCGCGCCGACGATCGTCCCGGTGTCGACGTCCAACGGCACGCCGCTGATGACGACGTTCGGCCGTCCGTACAACAACCTCGCGGTTCCGGGAGCGACGCTGGCCGCGCTGCTCGCGCTCAAGGGCACCGAGCCGGCGACGAACACGCCGACCACGTTCGGGCAGTTCATCCTGCGCGGCCTCGGCACGCAGGTCGAGCAGGCGAAACTGCTGAACGCGAGCTTCGTCGCGGTGTGGATCGGCGGCAACGACGCCCTCGGGTCCGTGCTCGCGGGCACCGATCAGGGACTGACCACCGCCGCTGATTTCACGACGCGCTACAACGCGATTCTCGACTCGCTCATCGCCGCGGTGCCGAACGCCGGCATGGTCGTCGGCAACCTCCCCGACAACGTCAACTCGCTGGCGATCGCCAACACCGTGCCGCCGTTCATCGTCAATCCGACGACGCGCCAGCCGGTCCTCGGCCCCGACGGCAAGCCGATCTACTACATCGCCGATCTCGGCGGCGGCACCATCGGCCAGCTGCCGGTGGGAAGCCTGGTGCTGCTCACCGCGCAGACGCGCCTCGGCACCGGCTTCGGATTCCCGAACGTGCCGCCGTTCAACGCGCTGCCGAACGCGGGCAAGCCGCTGCCGGCCTCGGACGTGCTCACGCCGACCGAGCTCGCGAACATCGTCGCGCGCGTGCGGGAGTACAACACCTCGATCGCCTCCGCCGCGGCGGCGCGCAACATTCCGGTTGCCGACGTCAAGGGCCTGTTCGACAGCGTCACCGTCAATCCGCTCACGGGCGTTGGCGGCCGCACCATCGGTCCGATCAAGCTCACGAACGCCTACCTCACCGGCGGCTTCTTCAGCTTCGACGGTTTCCACCTGACCGACGTCGGATACCTGCTCTTCGCGAACGAGTACATCAAGGCGATCAACGCCGGCTACGACACGGACATCCCGCTCGCGTCAATCACGCAGCTGTTCGCCGACAACGGCGCGCTCTTCCCCGACACCAACGCGTCGGGCGCGGTGCTGTCGGAAGCGGCGGCGCAGCAGATCAACTCGATGTGGGCCGCGCCGACGGTCCGCAAGCTCCGCGCGATCCGCAACCACTAATCCATCACGATCGCAATACGAAGGGCGGCCTCGCGGCCGCCCTTTTTGTTTCTTCTAATGTTGTGCGATTTACGTTCCTGCCGGACGTCCGCGCGGCGACGGCTTGGAGATGTCGATCATCGCCATCCGCTCCTTCTCGTCGTACCAGCAGTGGAAGCGCTTGATGCCCGGAACCTCGATGTCGTACGTGCGGAAAAACGCCGGCACGTGCAGCGAGGTCGACTTCTCGGACTGGCGGATGCGGGCCGCGCCCTCTTCCTTCTTGTCGAGAGGACGGATGCCGATCACCTTGCGTTTCTTGTCGTAGTAGAGGTTCGCGCTGATCTTGCCGCGGAGGCGCAACATGTTCGCCACCGGCGATGGCAATCGGATGAGCCGCGACTGGACGATCGTCGCCGAAGCCGGGAATCGTTCGAACTCAGGCGACGGCTCCCACTTCTCAAAAGCCATGACGCGACTCCTCACCCATCACAGACCTCTCTGGCGTAGGTGACACGATCATAAAATTTGGCAGCATTTTGTCAACAATTAATCGCACGTGTTTCGGGACGGGAAAACGTGCGTTGACCGAAAATTTATTCTGTATTGGACCTTCGGCCGAGGCTGCCTATTTAGGCTAACTAATTGCCGAGGAAGGGGTTACCAGGGCGGGATACCGGCCCGGTCGAGGGCTTCGTTCTCGTTCTTGGAGGCCCGCTCGCGAATGAAGGCGATGTGTGGAAGGGCGGAACACCACTCGCTTTCGTGCTGAATCGACTCCCGCAGGAGCCGGATCGTGCCGAGGAAATTGCCCGCCAGATAGGCGGCCTCGGCGGCCAGACCGAAGTACGTTGCGCGCGCGCCGCCGGCGCGTTCCCCGCGCTCGATCAGCGTCTCAGGACGCACCAGTCCCTCCTCCACGAGCTCGATCGCGTCGGGAGTCAGTCCCCACTCGCACGCGCATAGAAAGAGGAGATTCCCCTCCACGCCGCGCTTGCGCAGATGACGGACGGCGCTGCGCTGGCGGAGGTAGATCAACTCCGGCGGCACGAACTGCATCAGCTCGCGCCACCGGTCCAGCGACGGCGCCGCGCAGAACTGATCGAGCAGCTCCAGCCAGTCCTCCGGCGTCTCGCTCAGCGTGTCGAGCAGCTCCTCGAGCTTGTCGGCGTCCGGACATTCCGGCCGCGCGAGCGCCACCCGCGCGACCGCCGACGCCTCGACGTTCATCCCCCGCGACGCGAGCAGCGAAACGAGCCGCAGCGCACTCCCGCCGTTGAGCCACTCCTGCTCCGCATGATGCCGCTCCGCGTCGTCGACGATGTGCATTCCGTGGCGCGGCAATGTATCAGCGAAAGTAGGCCCGATCCAATGCCCGGTACTGCACAGCCTCCGCGACATGCGCCGACTCCACGCGCTCGCATCCGGCGAGATCGGCGATCGTGCGCGCGACTTTCAGAATGCGGTCATGGCCGCGCGCGGACAAGCCGAGGCGCTCGATCGCGCCGAGGAGAAGCCGGCGTGACGATGCGTCGAGCTCGCAGAAGCGGCGCATGTGACGCGGGGTCATCTCCGCGTTCGACTGGATGGACGCGCGGCGGAAGCGCTCGCGCTGAACCGCGCGCGCGAGCTCCACGCGCTCGCGGATCGCGGCCGACGGCTCGCCCGGCTCGATCGACGTGATCTCGTCGCTGGTCAGCGCCGCCACCTCGACCTGCAGGTCGAGCCTGTCGAGCAGCGGTCCGGAGATCTTCGCGAGATAGCGCGAGATCTGAATCGGCGAGCAGATGCACTCGCGGCGCGTGTCGTTGAAGAAACCGCAGGGACAGGGATTCAGCGCGGCGGCGAGTGTGAAGCGCGACGGGAACGTGACCGTGCGCGCGGCGCGCGCGATCGTCACGATGCCGTCCTCCATCGGCTGGCGCATCACCTCCAGCGTCTCGCGGCGGAACTCCGCCAGCTCGTCGAGGAACAGCACGCCGTGATGCGCGAGGCTGACCTCTCCCGGCCGCGCCGGCGAGCCGCCGCCCGCGAGTCCGGCCGTGGAGATCGTATGATGCGGCGCGCGGAACGGACGTCGCGACAAGAGGCCGCTACCTACGGGGAGTAGACCCGCCACGGAGTGGATCTTCGTCGTGTCGATTGCCTCGTCGAGCGAAAGACGCGGAAGAATCGTCGCCAGCCGCTTCGCGAGCATCGTCTTTCCCGATCCCGGCGGCCCGATCATCATCACGTTGTGGCCGCCCGCCGCGGCCACTTCCAGCGCGCGCTTCGCCTGCAGCTGTCCGCGCACCTCGGCGAAGTCGGCGCCGTCGAACAGCGGCTCGAGCACCGGCACCGACGTCGTCGGCTCGATCAGCCGGTCGCCTTTCAGATGCTGGAGCAGCGCCGGCAGATGCGGCACGCCGACGACGCGCATCCGCTGCACCGCCGCGGCCTCATTCGCATTTGCCGCCGGCACGATGAGCTCACGCACCGCGCCATCGTTGGCGACGGCCGCGGACACGGACAACGTGCCGCGCGCCGGCGTGAGCGTGCCGTCGAGCGAGAGCTCGCCGACGAACACGCGCCCGGCGACGTCGTCGTCGCGCAGAAACTCGAGCGCGTGCAGCATGCCGATGGCGATCGGCAGATCGAAGCCCGATCCCTCCTTGCGCACGTCGGCCGGCGAGAGGTTGACGGTGATGTGGCGCGACGGCAGCGCCAACCCGCAGTTCGCGAGCGCCGAACGCACCCGCGAATACGACTCGCGCACCGCCGGATCGGGAAGACCTACGAGCGTGAACCCCGGCTGTCCCGCATTGCGGGCGTCCACCTCGATGACAATCCGTACTGCATCAATTCCGAGTGTCGCTGCACTCCACACTTTCGAGAGCATGGCGCTTTTCGACCCGCGGAAGTCCCTGCACCCGAGGCTACCTCGGAAGTTTCCATCGCGTCAACGCTGCGTCTAACATAGAGAGAGAGGTCCGCATGCGCGCTACGCTTCTGGTCTCCGCGTCTCTGCTCCTGCTCCCCGTTCGCCTGGCCTACGGCGATTGCAACGCAAGCGTCGGCGGTCTGACGATCACCGACTCGCCGACCGCGACGCGGGCTTCGGCGTCGGTGAGCTTTTCGCTCACCGGCACCGGCAACCTGAGCATCTACATCAACGGCTCGCATCAGTACGGCGTCAGCGTTTCGGGAACCGGCCGAAGCGCTGAAATGCCGGCGATGCGTGTTGTAGAAGCCTTCGATGAAGTCGAAGATCGCTTCGCGAGTGAAGTGCTGCACCTGGGGGGATCTTAAGCGGAAGTTCGTTGTTCATCAACGCGGCGGCAAACGCTCGTCGATCAGCTCTCGCAACGCGGTGATCTCCGCGCGCAGCGCGGCGATCTCTTCATCTGTCGCTTCATCCTCCGGCGCGAGGAACTAGGCTGCGTTATGACTGGAATTTCATTTCTCGCGCGGTCGGCAACCCATGCGTGGCGCGAAGTAAGGGACAGATCTTGACCCCCGAGAGAATCAGTTTCCGCACGAAACGAGCCTCATGGAGACAGTACCTCGTCTGTCCGAAAGTAAGCATTCCGACCACGACCATCAGCGACTTTAGGACAGAACGTCGGGTTTGGATCGCCGGCCACAGCCTGCGATCCAACGTCAAAACATGCTGACATTTCGTTCGTCGCAAGATCACGAGATCAAGATGCGCTTTAATGGGGCTGCGGAGCCTTGATTTGGGCGTCGAGTTTTTCACAACTGGATGGGGAGTCGGCTTTACGATCTACGTGGCACTTCAACTATTGGCCGCTATTACTCTCAGGGCGCCTTCGCCGGCTCGTCGTTCTGACACCGGCATCACCGATGCTCGCGGTGTTATTGTGGACAGTCTTGGCGCAGCGAAGTGATTCGAATCTCTGGCCGGCCATGATGATTTTCACCAGTCTGATCGCGACAGGAATAGTGATAGTTCTCTGGGTTGCCTTGGGCATTGCACAGAAGCGTGAGAGGGGCCACGACCCGAGTAGAGGCTGAGTGCCGGCGCAGGAATCCAGACAACGTCTGCGGCCAAGCTTTGACAGAAACTTCGATATGGCGACCAGCACCCTAGCTCGGCGGATCGACTGGATGTTGTGGATTGGTGTTGCCGCGCCACCCGTCCTGACATCGCTTATTATCCTAACGACTGCCGGCGGTCGGTACCGACCTTCGGTCTTGCCATTTGCGATGGCCGCAACGTGTTTGCCGCCTTTTTTGCTCCTTCGGTACATCGCCCGCAGTCATGTTGCAGGCACTGTTACGGCCGGATCGTCCTCAAGCTGCACGGCGCTCGTGCCACTTCTGCTAGCGTGGGTTGTGATGCTCGCTCTTTATGCCCTTTTTACCTTCGCTGTCGAATGGTCGACGTTCCACGGCACCCTCGGTTCGTCTACGGACGCCGTTGCTGTCGTGATTCTGCCGGTCGTGATGCTACCCGCTGGAATGTGCATGTACGGGCTTGCGACGGTAATTATTTATCTGCGCCTCCGCTTTCGGGATAAGAACAATGAACTGGCGCGCTGAATGCTGCGAACTCAGCGAGTGCGCCGAATTGCCAAGCCGAACTGACAACGGTACTCTTATCAGGTCTGGACAGATGACGCAGCGAACGACGTAGTTAATCTGAAGTATGGCGAAGATGATTAAGACTGCATGGTCGAGAACGGCAGCACGTCTTCGCTCGTGGGAGTGGTGGCGGCCATTACTGGCGATCGTTTTGATGATCATTGCTTTTGCGGCAGTGCCTCATCGTTCTGCGGAACGACAGAGCAACGGATGAACTGCGAGTTGAAAAGGCGCTAATGGCTCTTCGGCCCCAAGTGCAGCGGTTCACGGATGAGTCGGGGCGCGTGCCAATGCGCCTTGAAGATCTCCAGCAGCCAGAAATGCTTGACGCGCTTCGATCTCAAATTGACCGTGCTGGTTACGACTTGGCATGGGTCCGGACGGACGAAAAACACGGAATGATCGTGGCCATGTCGCGATCGCGAGAGGCTGTCGCCCGAACCTTTGTAGCTTCCGTGGCAGTAGCGCCTCATAAATGATGAAGACGGTACACAATCCTACGCCCTGGCGTGAATGGACGCGCATCCAAGGCCGACGCAACCGTGGAAAAGGGACGAGGCGATCTCGATCTTCGCGAACGGAACGACGCAAACCATGCAGCACGACGCCCGATACCGCCGCATGACGAACAGCAGCCTCCGAAGGACGGCGTTTCAGGAGCGCGGCGTCATCGCCGGCTATGGAATGCCTACGATGCCGCTGGCAACGTACCCACCTCTGCGACGTCAAGGATCCGCGAGTATCAATGTCTTGGAAGCCTTGAAGGCGGGACCGAATGGCCTTCGGCGTTCGATGGGGTGCAGGTGATGCCTAAATGTCTGAAACCTCTCGCACTACTTGCTGCCAGCGCGATCAGCGTTACTACATGTTGCACGCCGAAACCTCACACGATGCTGAAACCCGCACCCTGCGGCCCCGAGTTATCACGTGAATCGGTGCTCAATGCTGCGCAGCGTTGGCTGTCGTTGAGGTCACCGGGAGTGTCGCTGAATGATCTGCCGGTCCGCATCGTCGCCGACGCCTGCAGCTACGCTGTAGTCATACCGAACCTGACAACTGAAGCGCGCGAGGACACCGTCATCATCATTGACCGCCTAGGACGTGTACGCAATATCCCAGAATGTTGCGAGCTCGGCGACTGCCCTGAATTATGCGCCAAGCCGAAGTGACAAACGAAGCAACATCTTTTACCAAGTTCGGCCTCACTCATTACAGCGCGCTCTAACCTTGGCCGCAAGTGTTTCATTGTTCATCGACACGGCGGCAAACGCTCGTCGATCAGCTCTCGCAACGCGGTGATCTCCGCACGCAGGGCCGCGATCTCTTCATCGGTCGCCGCATCCTCCGGCGCGAGGAACCAGGCTGCGAGCGCTGCCGAGAATGCGCCGAACAAGCCGACGCCGGCGGTCATCAGGATTGCCGCGATGAAGCGGCCCTCCCCTGTGACCGGATAGTGATCGCCATAGCCGACCGTGGTGATGGTCGCGAACGCCCACCACACGGCATCGCCCGCGTTCGTGATGTTCGCGCCGTCGACGTTCTCGAATCGCAGGATTGCCACGCTCGATCCGACGATCAGAAAGAGCGCGAGTAAGGCGGCCGCGAGCACGACCGACTGACCCCGCTTATGAAAAAGAATCGTACTGAGAACGCGGCTCGCCCGAAGCGCTCGCAGGACTCGTGACAGCCGCGCGATGCGCGCGATTCTTCCCCACCGCGCCACGTCCAGGGACGGGATGGAAGAGAGCAGGTCGAGCCAGCCCCACGTCGCGAAGTAGCGCCATTTGCGCGGCGCGCGCGTGAGCGAGAACGCGAAATCGGCGAGAAATGCGACGCAGACGACGTTGTCCGCTGCGTCCAGGATCTTGTCCACCTCCGCGTCGTTTCGGAACACACCTTCGAGTCCCGTGATCAACAGCGAGAACACGCAGAGGACCAGCATGAACAGCTGGTAGCGCGGGGAGGCGTCCTCGGTCATCGCAACAGAACCGAGAACGCCAAGCCGTGGGAGTGGCGGATGTAGCGCTTCACCGACGTGCGCGCGGCGATGCGCTTCCGCTTCATGGCCGCGCCTCGGCGTCGACACAGGTGTCTTCGTCTTCGTCACCCGAGCGCAGCGGGGAGAGCTTCAGCAGCAGCTTCGCGTCCGACTCCGGCAATTGCTCCACGTCGCGCAGCTTGCGCGTCACCACACGGGTGCGAGTCGCGAGCGCGTCCATCTGATTGCGCGCCGTTTCGAGGTTGCGGTTCACTTTCTCGATGACGCCACCGAATTTCGTGAACTCGGTCTTCACCGCCTCGAGGAGGCGCCATACTTCGCTCGAGCGCTTCTCGATGGCCAGCGTGCGGAATCCCATCTGCAGGCCGCTGAGAATGGCGGTGAGCGTCGTCGGCCCCGCGATCAGCACGCCGGACTCGCGCTGGATCTGCTCCGCGAGTCCCGGCCGCCGCAGCACCTCGGCATACAGTCCCTCGGTCGGCAGAAACATGATCGCGAAGTCGGTCGTCACCGGCGGATTGATGTACTTCTCACGAATGGTCTTCGCGGAGTTCCGCACCGACGTATCGAGGCGCCGCCCCGCGGCGTCGACCGCTTCTCCATCGCCGCATTCGAGCGCCTCGATGAGCCGCTGGTAGTCCTCGACCGGAAACTTCGCGTCGAGCGGCAACAGGAGCGGCGTCTCGCCGTGTCCCGGAAATTTCACCGCGAACTCCACGGCCTCGCGACTGACTTCCTTCGTCACGACGTCGTGCTCGTATTGCTCGGGCGACAGCATCTGCTCGAGCAGCGCCTGGAGCTGCACCTCGCCCCATCCGCCGCGGCTCTTGACGTTGGAGAGCACTTTCTTGAGATCGCCGACGCCATTCGCCAGCGTCTGCATTTCGCCCAGTCCCTTGTGCACCTGTTCGAGCCGCTCCGTGACCAGCGCGAACGACTCGCCGAGGCGCTGGGTGAGCGTTCCCTGCAGCTTTTCGTCGACCGTCACATGCATCTCCTGCAGCCGCTCGTCGACCGTGCGGCGAAACGAGTCGTAAGCGTTCGTGATCGACGTGCCGAGGGCGCTGACGATCGAAGTGACGTCCTGCCGCAACGCGGCATCGGCGGCGCGCGCCTCGTCGCGTGCGCGAGAAACGATCCAAAGCATCAACGCGAACATTGCGGCGACAACGATGGTGAGTACGGTCATCGCGACCTCCGTCAGGAAAGACACGCCCGCCGGCGTTTTGTGGAGGACGAGGCTGTAAAGGTTCAAAAGACCGCGGCGTAGCGTTTGACCAGTTCGTCGAGCATGTTGCGATCGAGCTGCGAGAGCGCCGGCCATTCCATGAACCGGCGCAGATCGCGCTCGACGTCGCCCGCGATGGACAGGCGCGGCGTGAGCGCGAGGTCAAGACGCTCGCGGAGAGAAGCGCCGTCGGCGGCGGCCAGGCGCTCCGCTGCAGCGAGATGGGAATCGCCGAGGACGGCGTTCGCGGACGCCAGCTGACCGTCGCTGCGAAGCTCGATGATGCCGGTCGCGCGGCCGAGCAGCACCTGCTCGTATGCCGCACGCACCGGCGCAGGTATCGGAACGAGATCGGTGACGTCGACGTGGTCACGCTGCTCCGCCGCGTCGTATTGCGCCCGGTAAAAATCGATCTGGCCGAGGACGTAGCCGGGAAAGTGAAGCGCGCGGCTCAGTGCGTGCACGCACAGCGGGTCGGACGCGGCTTTCGCATGCGACTCGGGAAAGCGGCGCTGCAGCTCCGACATCCATGCGGCGTCGGCGGAGTCGGCCCACAGCGTGACGTCGCGTTGCATCGCCTGCTGCGCCGGAAGGTCGTCGTCGCGCAACTCGATGAGCGGCGCGCTGGTCTCCGCAAATCGCCTCAGCCGTTGCCCGAGCTTCGCCTCGTTGGCAACGCTCGCTGCGGCGCCGGCGAGCGTGAGGCCGCGAAAACCCTCGAACGCGGTCGCGGCGTAAGTGGAGATCCTCGCCTGCAATTCGTCGAGCGCCAGCCGGCGCGATTCGGAACGCCGCATCGGAAACTCGCGCACGAATGGTTTGCGATCCTCGGACGTGCGCTCGTACCACGCGTCGACGTCGGCGTCGTCGACGATGGCGATCGTGAGTCCGCTCGCGGAGATCGAGGACGGCGTCAACGAACTCGCGAGCATTTCGAGCTCTTCCCGCCGAGTGCGCAGCCCCTCGAGCGCTGTGCTCGCCGCCTCGCGGACCTGGCGCAGGACGTTCAGCGTCGTGCGGCGATGCGCGACGTCGTACTCGAACTGCAGCTGATCATTGTGCGCGGCGTTCTTCGCCTTGTCCGTCGTCACGATCAGCGCGCGGAGACGTTCGAGCGCTTCGCGAGCCTCCCGCACGCGAGGCGCGATGACGGTCGCGTAGCGGAAAAGCGACACGGCGGCAAAGACGATGCCGCCCGTGATCGCAATCGAGTTGATGAGATCGAGATTGCGGGTCAGTGCGCTGAAGACGAACGGGATTCCGTACAACGCCGCGAGGCCGGCCGCGGCCCAGATCAGTTGCTGCCTGATCCACATGCGCCGCGCTTCGAGAGCCTCTCGCAACGTCTGCTCGGCGCGCGGCAACTGCACGAACAGCTCGCGCAGCTGCTGCTCCTTCGCCTCGGTTTCTCCCGCGAGCCGCGCGCCCTCGGCATCGCGCGCCGCGTTTCGCGCGGCATTGTTCTGCGCCTCCTCGGCAAACAGAATCTCCGGAAGCTGTTGCGACAGCGCCCCCTTTTCCGTCTCCATCTCGCCGAGGCTGTCCGCGGCGGTCACCGGAGCGAGCGTGTCGGCGACGAGCCTCTGATCCTGCAGGAGGTTGTCGAGCTCCCGAACGCGCTTGCGCGCGGCGTCGCTGGCCGCGGTGTTCGGCGCGAACCCTAGACGTGCGTCGAGCGCCGCGGTGGCGGAGTGAATCTCCGTCGCGAGATTGCGCGGCGCGACATCGGCATCGGCGCGGAGATCGGGCAGCGGATCGAGCAGCGCCTCGAGGCCTCGGATCGATGTTTCGTAGCCGTGCGCATCGACCGTCATATCGATCGTCCGCGATAGAAACGACCCGATGTCGTTCACCGCCTGCTCTCCGTGCCGCGCCAGCGTCTCGAGATTCCCGAGATGCGTCGTATCGCGATACGCCTTCAGCTCCGCGCGCACCGCAGCGATCAACTCCTCGGCGCTTCGCGTCTTCTCGTTGACGACCGATTTCGGGTGAAAGCGTTTGAATAGCGACTGACCGGCGTCGACGCCGATGCGGGACATCGGAACCGCGACTTCCTCGGCGACGACGAATTGCTTCGCGCGCAGAAGCGGCGGCGGTCCTTCGCTGCCGCTGAGGAGCACGTCGCGGATCAACTCCAAAGCGAAACGCGGCTCGAGCCGCTGCAGCGCGGCCTCTCGCGGAAACATCAGCTGCGCGTAGCCGAACGAACTGAACGCCGGCGGCATCCCGCGTGGATGGATGCCCGGCAGCGCGCCGCTCATCTCCGGCTCAAACAGCAGCATGCCTGCGATCGCGCCGGCGTAGACATCGAGCGACGCATCGAGCGCGCCGAATCGCACGCGGCTCGCGTTGGTCGCATCCAGCAGCCAGACCTCATTGAACGGCTTCGAATCCGCCGCGCCGAGCGCTTTCAGCAGACCGTACGCCGCCGCGTGATCGCCGGCCGCGATCTCCGGCAGCAGGCAAACGACCTCGATCGAGAACAGCGACGCGAGCCTGCGCATCTCGTACAGCCGGCGGATCTGCATCGCCGTCTCGAGCAGCGTCATGCGCGCCGGTCCTGCCGCGGCGACGAGCAGAAGCACGAGCTCCCGTTGGCTGATGTCGTCGCGCAACCGCAGCGGGCTGTCCGGCCGCTGCCGCTGTGCATGGATCGATTGAATCGTCTGCGCGAGATCCGATTCCGCAGTGAGCTCGCGCGCCTGAGCGAGGTCGTCCAGGCCGCAAGCCGTCGCGACGCGTTGCTGCACAGCCACGGCGAGCGGTGCGGAGATCCCGTCGAGCGCGAGAATGCTGACCGGCTTGAGCATCAGCTGAGCGTCTCCATCCGCCGGACGTAGTCCTCGATGGCCAGTAGCTCGCTCTCGACCTGATCCTTCACTGCCGGCTCGACCGCGCCGGCCATCTGCTTCGACAGCGAGTCGCCGTAGTCCTTCAGGATCTGGATGACTTTCACGGCGCCCTCGCGCGTGACGATCGCGTCGATCGCTTCCTCGGCTTCCTGCACGAGCTCCCGGTTTTTCTCGAACGAGCCGAAGGCAGGCACGCGGCCCTGGCCGAGGCGGATCATGTTGTTGTCGACGCGCCGGCCGTTCTTCGATCTCATGGAGTACCACGCGCCTTCGCGTTTGATGATCGCGAACGGCTCCGGCGCCTGCGCGAGCGCGAACCAGCGCAGCGCCTCGCCGTCACCGCTGCGCGGAATCAGATTCGGCAGCTCCTGCCAGCGCTTGTCGACGTGATTGGAGATGACCTTGTTCGGGTCGAGGTAGGCGCGCTCCATGTCCTCGACCTCGGCGAGCGCGAACAGTGGAATGCCGGTTTTGACCTTGAACAACAGGATGCGCCGCGGATCGCGCGTCGAGACCATCGCCGGCTTGGCGTTGCCCTTCGGCACGCCGGCCTCGTACTTCGATTCCTTCAGCACCGTGGTGTCGGCGTCGGCGACGCCGTAGTGGAAAAACTCATTGATGACCGTCTGGTTGACGACCGGGATCTTTCCAACGTCATAGCGCCACAACGGCACAGCGAGGTTGTCGAGCCGCTTGAGCTCCTGCGATACCGACTCCGGCGACGAGCGGCGCAGCACGTCGTCCATCGTCAGCGACGTGAGCGGCTCATAGCACTTCTGTACGAAGTGATGAATGTCGGCGTGCACCTCAGCGGCTTTCAGGCCCGCCCACTGCGAGAGCGAGCCGTTGTGATGATCGGCGTACCACTTGACGAAGTCCTCGCCCGTGACCGCCGGGCGATTCGGCCCGGGGTCGAACGCGATGGTGTGTTCGAACAGCCGCGACGCGCCGCGCGGATTGGTGGCATCGAGGAACTGTTGCTCGAACTGCTTGCGCGCGGCGTTGAGGTTCTCGCGAATGCGGTAACAGGAATTGAGGATCGACTGCGTGTGCGCGTGCAGCGTCGAATACAGCTCCGCCGCCTTCTCGAGGCGCGCCACGCGGATGGTCAGCTCGCTCTCGCGGTCGACCAGACCGCCGTACACCTCGGAGGCCGTCTTGACCTTCGACTCCCGGTTCAGGAATGCGCCGGCGGCGTCGGTGATCTGATCCTCGGCCGGCTTGAAGCTGAGCGCCTTCAGCTTCGCGCGCTCCTCCTTGGCCTCGCCATCCATCATGTTCTGGTACCACTCCAGCTTCGCCTGCAGCTTCTCGAAGAAGCGCTCCGCGCGCGTGAATCCGTTCACGCGTCCGACCGCCGTCTCCCACGACTCGTTGATCGCGCTGACGCAGTCGTCACGCAGCTTCGTGAAATTCGCGGCGATGGCCTGCACGATCTGCCGCTCCGCGCGCGAGCGATGCACGGTGTGCAGGTTTTTGATCGTTCCGAGGGCCTTGTTGTCGAACTTCATCTGCCCGAGAGGCATGGGGAAGCGCAGTTGTCCCCCACCCTCGCGCTGGCTGAGGATCTCGATGACCTGGTCGGCGTCGTCCTCGCGCAACCGGTTCTGATCGATGAAGCGCAGCACGTCTTCCTCGACCTCGGCATCGGCGACCGCGCCGTTCAACAGATCGTCGATGACCAGGCGCTTGGCATCCTCGTACATCAGGGCGTCGAATGTCGGCATCGTGAGCGACGCGACGCCGAAGCTGCAGTACTGCGGCGAGCGTCCCTTCACCCGGCCTGCCGTCGCGATCTGGGTCTTGATGTTGTCGACCGCGTTCGCGCTGTCGGTACCGATCTGCGATCCGATCTGCACGTACATGCCGTCCGCGATCAGCGTGAGCAGATCGCCCGACTCCATCACCGTGCGGCCCTGCTCGTTGATGCTGTCGACCAGATAGACGACGTCGAACGGCGGACGCGCCACGTCGATCCGGCGCATGCCGTAGTTGATCTGAAAACTTCCCTTCATCGTCGAGAGGTATTCGATCTCCTTCAGCGCGCCGTAGGCGTTCGGCTTGACCAGCGCCACCCCGGCGTAGCGCGTGAAAATGCCGGGCAGCAGCAGCACGCCGGTGAAGTTCGACTGCTCGTCGCTGCCGACGATGTCGCGGGCCATGAACGCGACGTCGAGGAACGTCCCGCTGCCCGTGCCGCCGGCGAGGCTGCCGACGATGTGCACTTCGACGCCGGCCCGGTTCGAGACCTGGAACTGATCGGCATACATCTGTTTCTGATTGCGGATGTTCCGGACGTCGTCCACGGCGCGGCGGATCCGCGAGTAAACGTCAGCGGCGCGAGCGAAGAGCGCGAGCCGTCCGCGCGCGCGTACCTGTCCGGCGCCGGCGATGATCGACTGCGTCGGAATCTCCGGCGGCCACCATTCGTCGATGTGCTCGTTTGTCCCGTTCACCAGAGCCGCGGGATTCCCGACCTGCAGGACGAAGAGCTCGTTGTGATCGAGCTGTCCGTCCGGCGTGGCTTCCTGCGGCCGCGACGTTCCCTCGGCATTCTCGGTGGTATCGATGGAAAGGAAGCGGATGATCGGCGGAACCGATCCGTATGCGTCGACGAAGCGCTTCTTGAGCTTGAGCAGCGCGCCGTAACCGGTGCCGCCGAGGCCGATGACGACGGTGGGACGAAACACGACGTTGTTTTTCACAGTTCCTCCTGAGGTCTCTCGTAGCCGACGCGGTTGAAGCGCAGCTTCGCCTCGCCGATCTGGATGGTGTCGGCGTCGTACAGCTCGCTCATCGGCGTCTCGACGTCGTTGACGCGCAGGGAGCCGCTTTGCGCGGAGATCCACACCTTTTTCGCCCCGTCTTTGCGGCGGACGAAGAGGCGCGCGTCACTCTCGCCGAGCGATTCGACGGGAACGATCGCGCTCAGCGACAGCTCGCTGGCCTGCAGTTGCGGCAGGCCGACGAATGCCGCGTCCGGCGCGACCTGCGGCTGCACGATCTCGATCTCGCCCTCGAGCTGGTTGTTGCGCTGGTAGTTCCTGAAGGCGACAAACGCGATCACCGCGAGAATGGCGAGGACCACGAGCCACTTCGCCGCGCGAAGGAGCGCCGATGGCTTCGTGATGCCGATCGTCCCCGACGCTACGCCGTTTCCCGCGCGAAACAGCAGTTGTTCTCTTCCCGGGACGGCGTCCTCGGCCACATCGAGCGTGATTCGCACACGCGCCGGTTTTCGAGGCGAACTATCCACCTCGCTCACCGGCTGCATCGTCACACCCGCGGGTGCCACGAGGCTCAGCACGACGTGCGCGCGTTTGTTGGAGGTGATGGTCAGCTCGCGCGCTTCGGAAGATTTCCCGAGGATCACTTCGCCGAAATCGATCATCGACGGCGCAATCGTGATCACAGGAGGAGCAGGCGGCGGCGCGGGTTTGATCTTCTCGCGAATCTCGCGCGCGACGTCACGAATGGCCTCGCGCGTGGGCGCCTTGAGCACGGTGGTGCGTTCCGTTACGCTCGCGAAATCATCGAGCTGCGGCTCGTGATCGCCCATCGAGACGAAGAAGACGTACGAGTCGCCAACGCGCCGGACGTTCGAGGAGATCGGCACTGGATTGGCGATGCCGCGGGTATCCTCTTTGCCGTCGGTGAATAGGACAACCGCACGGACGCGCGTGGGATCGCTGCGCCCGCGCAGCGACTCGGCGCGCTCGAGACCCTGGGTGATCGCGAGGCCGAGGTGCGTCCGATCGCCGTCGGCCTTCAGCGCATCGATGACCGTGGAGAGATCCTCGCGCGTACCGGAGTGGATTTCCGTCGATGGCGAATAGAGGCGCGCGTCGCGGTCGAACGTAAAGATCGTGACGGAATCGCCGTCGCTGGCCTCGCGCACGAACGTGGCAATGCTCTCCTTCACGTCGGGAAAGATGTTTTTCGTCCCCCCCACCCCACGCATCGACTTGGAGGTGTCGACGAGAAAGATCCAGTCCACCGCTCCGCGCCGCTCGGCGCGGGCAAGGACGGCAATGAAAAGAACTGCGACCGCGATGACGGTTCGGCGTCCCATATGTCTCCCTCGGGTTGCTTCGGAGAGGGATGACACCGAGATGCGGTTTTTGTGGGGGTGTCACAGAAAACCGGCGTTTGGTGTCCTCCTAGTTGAGGGTGATGAGCGACAAACGCTTCGAGGATCTGGTGAGGCATCTGATGCGCTTCGGCCGCACGCGCGAAGAAGCCGAGGACATCGCTCAGGAAGCACTGTTCCGCGTGTGGAAGAAGAAGCCGGAGGCCAGCTGGGGTTATCTGCTCACGACCGCGAAAACCTCGAGCACAACGAGTATCGCCGCACGAAGGCAGTCAAACATGGAGGCGGCGCCATAGAGGTCCCGTTGGACGGCGACATTCCGGATGGCGGGAGGAATGTCGAAGACTCCGTCATTCAGAAAATAGACGGAGAGAGGTGTCTGCCCAGACTCGCCGAGGTCATGAACGAGTTACCGCAAGAGACGCAGCTCGCGATCGCCCTCCGACGAGGCGGATACAAGGGGAAGGAAATCGCGAAGAAGCTCGGCCTGACCCACGCTGCCGTGCGGACAAGGCTCTCGCGCGCGAACGAGTTTTTTCGCGAGCGCCTCGGCGAACCGCCAGCAGGCGTGAAATGGCTCGATATAGCCGGAGTCAAACCATGATCACCAGTCATGACTGGGATGCCGCGCTCGACGCGTGGATCATCGAAGAACGCGAGAGGCTCGGCGGACCGCCGTCCCCCGAGGAAGTCGATGCTTTCCTGACCGGCGAGTTGAACGACCAGGAGGCGGCGCGGGTGCGCGCACTGCTCGTCTATTACCCCGAGCTCACGTCGCTGCTCGACGACGTCGTGCCGCCTGCGCGCCGCTCGCGCGTCCGCGCGTGGGCCATCGCCGCGGCACTCGGCGCCGCGCTCACCATTCCGCTCGCAATCGAGATCCGAGAGAGGAACGAGCCGACGGTCGTGCTGGAGAACATGCAGCCGCGTGGCCGTCCCTCGACGCCGGTTCATGAGCTTCCCACCGGCAAAGAGCCGTACTCCCTCGAGCTCTCGATTACGGAGGAGCGCTTCGAGCAGTACCGCGTCGAGGTCGTCGATACCGCACGGTCGAAGGTCGTCTGGCGTCAGGCCGGCCTGCGCGTGCCGCTTCGTATCTCAGTGCCTCGCCGCGCTCTGCACGCCGGGACGTACCGCATCGATGTGTTCGGCAGCGACGAAGAGAAGGTCGACAGTTTTTGGATTCGGACGCGCTGAACGCCACACCTGCTCGGCATCCGTGTCTGGAGTCAATGGGGAGATTCGCAGATGAAAACCTGGAAGCCGATGGCTCTCGGGCTGGCGGCGGCCGCGGTTGCGACCGCGACGCTCGTCCCCCGCGCATGGACGACCCGCTCTGTTCGCCTCCTGCCGCCAGCCGGCCCGTCGACACCCGCGCGATTCGATTACGCGCAATCGGCCGCACTCTTCGTAGGCGTCCCGCACTTCACGAAAGAAGGCACACTCGACGTGCCGTATGCCGCCGATGACGCGGTCGATCTCGCGTACATATTCACGCTCGACCGCCGCGTCAGTCTCGTGTCGCCGGAACGCGTGGTTCTGGCACTGTCGGGCAGGCCGCAGAAGCCCGCATCGCAGCGCAAGCTCGAGGAGCTGAAGGCCGCCGGAGCCCGCGTGGAAAGGGCGGAGCAGGGCGACATCGTGCTGCTCCTGCAGCGGCAGGCCGCGGCCGCCGGCAAAGAAGGCATCTTCATCCTCTCGCTCGCGACGCATGGCTTCGTTCGCGAAGGTATTCCCTACATCCTCGCCTCGGATCGCGAGCTGTCGACGGCGCGCATCTTCGACCTCGCCGCATCCTCTCCCGCGCGGCGCTCCCTGCTCTTCATCGACGCCTGCCGCGAGCGCATCGCCGCCGGCACGCGCGGACTCGCACCCGACCCCGAAACCGCGGCGCCAATCATGAGCAGGATGGGACGGATCGAAGGACAGGTCGTCTTCTACGCCGCGGCCGTGGGCAACTACGCCTACGACGATCCGAAGAGCCGGAACGGAGTCTTCACCAAGGCCGTGCTCGACGGGCTGGATTGCAAGGCAGCGACGATTCGCGAGATGGTGACCGTCGATACGCTTCGCAAATACGTCGAGCGCGAAACCCGGCAATGGATTCGCGCTCATCGCGATCCGTCGCTCGGGGCCGGAATTCAGGTGAACATCGACGGCAGCACTCACAACATGCCGCTGTCGCGCTGCACGATCGAGCCGCTCTTCCCTTCCGAACCCGCGCGCGTGACAGTGTCGGGCTCGACGATCACCGCGTTCAACAACCGCGGCGGCCTCCTCTGGATCCGCGACCTCGGCGCGCCGGTTTTGCAAGCCGGCATCCTTCGCAAACGCCTGCCCGAGATCATCGCGCTCACCGCCTCACGTATTTCGATCCTCAGCGGTGACGGACGCCCAATCGTCTCGTATGAAGAAGACGCTCTGCGGCATTTCGCCATCGATCGCCCGACCGCACGCCACGCGCAGAAGATCATCGTGAGCTCGGCCCGTGGCGTCTTCCTGCTCGACTCGAAAAGGATCACCTGGCGCCGGCTCCTCCAGCCGGCCACGGAGCGCATCGCACACCTGGAGATCATCGACTATGACAACGACTCCCAACGCGACATTGCCGTGTCGACCACCAGCGGCCAGCGCCTCGTCCTCGACTTCCACGGAAGGCTCCTCATGGCCGCACCGGCACGCGGACGGAGTACGTCGCCAGTCGCTCTTCTGCCGCCCCGGTGATGCCGTACACCGCGACCTGGTAGAGGCCGGGCTCGAAGAAGCGTCGCGGCACGAGAATGACGAATGTCTCATCGTCGCGTGGCGCAAGCGGGCCGCTGCTCCAGACCGCGCGTGCGGAGCCGGCGTCGACGATCTCGAGCCTGTAGCGCGTGTAGTCTCGCTGGCCGATCAGCGGCACGGCCAGCAGGACCGACTCTCCCTGGCCGGTCAGCAGCACCGCATCCTGTCCGCCGCCGCGACGACCGTCTGGATAGAGCACCTGCTGATCCCACACGACGCGCGGCTGCGCCATTCTGATCGTGGCCTGCCACAGAGAACCGCCGAGAACGATGGCGATGGTCGCGGCGACGGCAGCCGTCCAGCGCCAGAACTGCAATACCCGACCTTCACGGGGTGCGGGACTCATTCGCTTCTTCATCGCCTCCCAGTGCATCGTGAATTCCGCGTCCGTCACGTAGTCGGGATCTCCCGGCTCCGCACCTTCTGCGGGAAATTCCGCCGTGAGCGTGCGCACGAGCTCGGGATAACACACGAGCCTCTCCTGGATGCGCGCCTCCTCTTCCGCGGAGAGCTCACCGCGCGTATACGCCAGCGCTTCCTCGGCGGTTGGCGGTTCCAGTCTGCGGCGTTCGTCGGCCATCAACTCCTGCTTGACCGACTGCCAATCCGATTTCGTAATCATTCTTCGTCCTCCGGGAGTATGCCTTCGTCTCCCAGTCGCGCGCGCAGAAGCCGTTTGGCGTCGCGGAGGCGCGACTTCACTGCATCGACGCTGATGCGGAGTGCTTTCGCGATCTCGCCGTACCTGAAGTCATCGAGCCACAACTTCACGCATTGGCGTTGCCCCGCCGGAAGCTCGGAGATCGCGTCATAAAGCAGCTTCCTTCGAAGTACCGCCTCCTGCCGCTCGGCATAATCCGGCTCTTCCGGCGCCGGCGGCTCATTTCGCGTCAGTTCGGGATCATCGATGTCGACCGTCCGCGCATTTCGTTTCTGCGTTTTCTTCGAGCGGATTCGGTTGTAGGCGACGTTTCGGGCGATGCTTTCGAAAAACGCCCATTCCGCGTCGCCGCGATATTCATCCATCGCCTCGTAGAAGCGGAGAAACGCCTCTTGCGCGAGCTCTTCCGCGTCTTCCTCGGCAAACCGGAACGCACGGACGTAGAAACCGATCATCCGCCGGTAATACTTCTGATACAGCGTCTTGAACCGCTCGTCCCGATGGCCGCCGTTTCCAATCGTCATCGTCAATTCCCGTATCGTATGCGGTGCGTGAAAAAGATCGCGATGGCATTGCTGCTCTGCTGCTACGCAGCCGCCTGTGATAAAGACACCGAGATCCCGAAACGGTGGCAACGCCTCCAGGCGCGCCTCTCGTCTTACGACCTCGGCTCGATCAACAGCACGAACAACGAGCCCTGTCCCGATCCGATCGGATCGCACAAGGACGCGCTGCGGGTGCTCCTCGGGCGTCCGGAGTGCGGCGACAACGCGATCGCCGCGCTGAAGTCGTTCGGAGCGAAAGCGGAGGTGCTGAACGACCTGGCCGCTGCGTACTACATCCGCGCCCTGCGCGAGTCCCGCGATGCCGACCTGTTGCCCGCCTTCAAGGCCGCGCGAGACGCGGTGGAGGCCGCCCCGCGCGATGAGACGGCACAATTCAACCTCGCGCTGATCGAGGAGAAGCTCGGATTGTCGAGTCCCGGCGGACGGCAACCACGCTGGGATTCCAACGCGCTCGATCTCGCGCTGAAGAATCACGATCAGAATGCCGTGCGAAGGCTCATCGAGCCCTTCCCCGCGGCCGCTCTCGAGCACTTCGAGAAAGACGTGCTCGCCGCCGATGACGTGGAGGCGGCGAAGCTGCTCGCAGCCGAGTTGTCCCGACGCCTCCAGGGCGACCGCTATGTCCTGGATGCGGCCGCGGCCATGACGCGCGCTCACGAAGGGCATGTTGCGTTTCACAACGCGAAAAACGCCGCCACGTACCAGGACGCCGTACGCCTGCTGAAACGCGCCGGAAGTCCGGTATGGATTGCGGCGGAGTTCAGCCACGCACAGTCACTCCCGAGGGACCAGACTACATCGACTCATGCATTGGCGTTGCTCGAGGCGCCCACGGCCTTCGTTCAAAGGAATCAATATGAGCATGCAAGCGCCCGCGTCTTTGCCGAGCGAGCGTTCTGGCTGGAGCAGCAGGCACAGTTGCTCGAAGAACTGGTCCTTTGCGACGCCGCTTTGAAAATATTCTCGCGTCTGCGTGACACCGAAAAGGAAGCCAGCGTTCGTCGAACGATTTCCGGCGCTTATCGCACTCTCGGTCTGAAAGAACCGGCCTGGAGCGAGGCATTGAAGGCGGCGAAGCTGATCCCCCACGTGGCCGACCTGCGCCGCAGGAATGCAATCCTGGGTGAAACGGCGACGTCCGCGGCGGCCCTCGATTTTCCGGAAGCCGCGTTGCTGTACGAAAACGCCGCGATCGCCATGCTGCAGAACGCGCCGAGAACAGCGCAGGACAATGTCAACCTGAATCTTGCGGTCATGCGGCGTGCGCGTGCCCAGACCGAGATCCAGACCGGCCATTACGATGACGCCGAAGACGATCTGCTTGAGGCCATGCGCCTGGCGCCAAAATCGGAAAAACATGGAACCGTGCTCACGGCGATCCAGGCGCGAATTCACGAAGTTCACGGCCAATCCCTGCTGCACTCCAGCCCCAAGACCGCCATCGTCGCATTCACCGCGGCCATCCGCGAGATTCCAGCCGAGGAGCTGACGACTTTCCGGGCGGAGCTCTTCGCCGAACGTGCCGAGGCAGTGCGGCTGGCGGGTGGGGATCCGGCTGACGATCTCGAAAGCGCATGGCGCGAGCTGCGAAAAGAAGAAACGCAGATGCTCGCCGGACGCAAGCGCGGCCAGTGGGAAGGCGTGTGGAGCAACTATTTCTCGCGGTTCGAGGAAACATACATCCGGCTCATCCGGCATCACATGGGTCCCGCAAAGCGGGACACGGCGAGGGCATTCAACTACAAAGAGCGCTCGCTGGCCGTGGAGCCGCTCAATCTCATCATGCGGAACGGCGTCGCACCGCCGGAATTCAGGAAGCTGGTGCCTGATGACCAGCCGATGAGCCTCGCCGCCATCCAGCCGTTATTGCCGGAAGGCACCTTTCTGCTGGAATACGCCGTTCTCGAAGACCGCACCTACGCATGGATCGTCTCTCGCGACGACGGCGTGGCGGTGCAGTTACCGGTCAACCGTGGAAACGTCGAGCGCTGGATTGGCGAGCTGCAGCGGGCTGCCGCGTTGCAGCGGCGCGACGTCGTTGCCTTCGAGCGCACGATGAAGGCGGCCTTCGACGGACTGCTGAAGCGTCCGCTCGCACTGATCTCGAAGTTGCCGCATGGCAAGCCGCCGGAACGGCTGGTCATCGTCCCCGACCGGAGAATGCACGGTCTGCCCTTCGCCGCGCTCTACGACAACGACAAACGGAAATACCTGATCGAGCAGATTCCGATCGAGCTCGCGCCGAGCGCGACGCTGTACATCTTCTCGCTCCTGCGCGACCGGCAACTGCAATCGGCGTCGGCCCCGTCGGCGCTCCTTGTGGGCGATCCAGAGTTCGACCGGAAGCTCGATCTGACGCAGGGCATGGCCCCGCTCTCCTTTGCGGCTGCCGAGGCCATCGACATCGCGCCGATTTATGCGCCGAACAGCGTCGTGCTCACCGGTGCGTCGGCGACTCCGAAACGGTTCTATGCAGGCGCGCAGGACAAGACCATCGTGCATTTCGCGGGACATGCCATTGCGAATCCGCGGGAGCCGTGGCATTCCGTGCTGCTGCTCGCATCGTCGAAAGACGATTCCGGCGTCATTGACGCCGAGCAGTTACTGAAGAATCTGAGACTCGATCGAACGCGCCTGGTCATGCTGTCGGCATGCAGCACCGCTGGCGGGAATTCAGTCGGGCTCGAAGGTGTGGCACCGCTGGTGCGGCCGCTGATCACCGCGGGTGTTCCCGCGGTCGTGGGCACTCTGTGGGACGTGAATGACGCCACAACGAAAGAGTTGTCGGTGTCCTTTCATCGTCACTACGGACAGAACGGACTCGATGCTGCGGTGGCACTGCAGCAGGCCCAGATCGAAATGCTCAGATACAAGGACACAGGGTTTCATTCGGTACTGGCGTGGGCTCCGTTTCAGGTGATCGGTCATGGATCGTCACCGGTCCGAGTCGATAGAAAACGACTCAATGGAGGAACACACCTTGGAATTCATCGTACGTATCCTGTTCACCGGGATGATGGTCTTCGTCCCCAGTAACGACGGCACGCAGCTCGACGTCGTCCTGCTCAATGTCAGCCACGGCCAGCAGCTCTCCGACGGCACCGGCCTGCCGCATCACAAGCCAATCCTGATCGCGCGCTCGGGCGATTGCTCGGGCACGTGCTCGAAACGCGACGCCGCGATCGCCTCTTACGTGTTCGGCGATCTGTCGACGCCCGCCGCGCAGGACGCGCTCGAGGCCGCATGTGGCGGCGGTGGTGCGCTGGAGCTCTCCGGCGGAGAGATCTCGGTAGTCAAAGGCAGCAGCAGCGATCCCGACCTGCCCGCCCTCACCTTCAATAGCGGCACGCCCAGCGCCGTCATTCCGACGACGTCGTCCGAGCGCGCCTACACCAACTGGCTCGCGAAGCTCAGCGAGATCTGTCCGAACTGCGGATTCAACTCCGACGTGCTCGACGCAAGCCCGCCGTCGAACCTGGTCGCCGCGCGCTTTCGCCTCCGCACCGGCAACGTCTTCACCTACTCCGTTGCGCGCATCGGCAGCAACGTCACGCCGGTGAAATTCAAGCGTCTCGATGGCCAGGGCAGCACGTCGTCGTATTCACAGGCCATCGCCACCTGGATCGGCGCCGACATCACCGTCTCCGGCGACAGCATTCAACTGGCGGAGTCGAAGTTCGACAACAGCACCGGCCGCACGATGACGCTGACGCCGGATAACGACGGCCGCGTCGAGATCGCGGTGCTCAATCTTCCGCAGCTCGTGCCGTCGACCGCCGGCTCGACGCCGGGAGTGGGTAAGCACTTCGAGCGCTATTACGACGTCGCGGCGAATCCACCGTCGGCGGCCGCCCGGCTCGTCCCCTTGCCGGGTGCCGCGTCCGGCGTGACATACCCGGAGGTGTCGTGGTCGTCGGTGCATCCGCAAACGGCGCTCTGGTCCGACCTCCTCAATGCATTGCGCCTCAATCCCGGCCGCAGTGCATTCGAGATCGCCCTCTGTCCTCCGCTGGAGCCGTGACCTGACCCTGTTCCGAAGGGCCTCCGCCGGCAGGCGGCGGCCCTTCCGGAGGGAACGATGAAACGCGCGATCACACTGCTTCTGCTGACACTGCTGGCGAATGCGTGCGAGTCCGACCGGCCCAATACGCCGCACAATGAGCACATCGCCGCGGCGGGCATGTTCACCGACCGTTATGCGCACTCCCGTCTCGCCCACTGGGACATTCGCGCGCGCGCCGCGGGCGCCGACTGCGGCGTGCTGCTGATCGAAACGGCGATTGTGATGGAAGACTCGATGGTGGAGGCGCTGCATTACGGCGGTGGCGCCTATGACGTCTACGAGGGCGGCGCGCAGCAGTTCTGGCGCGACCGCGGCTTTCGCGGCGTCGCCTACAAAGACGGCACCGGTCGGGTCTGGACGTATGGCGACGTCACTATGGCCGAGGGGCAGGCCCTGACCCCGTGCCGCTAACACATTGCGACAGTGGCATCAGCGCGGCGCGGCCCTCGAACGAGACCTGCGTTGCGCGGCGGGCGTCGGGGTCGCGATGCTTCTGGATCCACGCCAGCACCTGCTCCTCGACATAGCGGCTGAGCGTTTCCGCGGTCACATAGCCTTTCGGATCAGCCGGCGCGGCGCACTGGAGGGCCTCGATGACGGCGGCGGTGAAGACGCCGTTTCCGCGGGCGTCATCGTCATAGGCGTACTGGCCGGCCGCGGCGGCGGAGAGGATGACCTGGCCGTTGACGTTGCCGAGGTCCTGCAGCAGTTGCACGGCGGCGGATCGCGGGCTGGACGTGCCGGCGCGGATGTCGGTCGTCAACCGCTCGCGGCAGGCATCGATGAGAATCAACGAGCGCGGCACCTGCGCGCGCGAGATGATCTCGCGCACTTTCGTCTCGGTCACGCTCGTCTCCGGATCCTGCAGCAGCGAGCTGGCGCTGAGGAGCCGTTGCGTTCCGCCGTCGTTGATCCCGTGCGTCGCAAACGAAACGATCAACAGTCCATTCTTCCCTACCGCATTGGCCTGCTGCCGCAGCAGTTTCAGAATGTCTTCATGCCGCGCCTCGGCGAAGGTGGCGTGCGCTGCGCGCAACGCTTCCAGCCTTCGTTTCGATTCTTCCTTGGCCGGCGCTCCGGATAATGCGAGCACGACGCGGTCCGGCGAGACCAGCGCGGGCTTGCGCTCGATCGACAGCAGATACGCCAGATCGACGGCGTCATCGACCGCGTATTTGACCGGCGTCAGTGTTTCATCTCCGGAGAACTGCTGGACACCGACATAGAGCGCCGCCGATTCAGCGATGACGGCCGGGCCGCTCGGGCGCGACTCCGACACGATGCGCACGCCGGCCGACGCGGCGCCGCCGGTCAGCCAAAGGGCCACAAAAGCCGCCACGCCGTGTCTCACGAAACACTATTGTGTCCGAGGGAGGGCTGATTGAGGAAACGCTTCGCGTGGATGTTTGCCGTGCTTTGCGCGCTTGCCTTCAATGCGCAGGCGGCACGCCGCGCGCTGCTGATCGGGATCAACGACTATACAGCGTCGCACCTCGGCAGGCGCATCGCCATGCCGCCCGATCGCGACTGGGTGGATCTCAATGGCGCGCTGAACGACGTCGACGCGATGCGGCAGATGCTCGTCCTGGTCTACGGCTTCGACGAGCGCGACATCCTCACGTTGACCGACCAGCGCGCGACGCGCATCGCGATTCTTCGATCCGTCGAGGAGCATCTTCTGAAGCCGGCGGCCAAAGGCGACGTGCTGTTGTTCTATTTCGCGGGCCACGGCTCGCAGGTGAAGAACTCGCTGTCGGATGAAGCCGACCGGATGGATGAATCGATCGTGCCGGCCGACTCCCGCACCGGTACGCGCGACATCCGCGACAAAGAGCTGCGTCCTCTCTTCAATGCGATGCTCGATCGCGGCGCGCGGCTCACGGTGATCTTCGACAATTGCCACAGCGGATCGGGCGCGCGCGGCCTTCCGACCGGAGCGCGGCCGCGCGGGATCAGGCCCGATCTCCGCGACGTCGCCGACCGTGCGCGATATGGACCGCGTCCCGAGGAACGTGGGGCTCTGGTGCTGTCGGCGGCTCAGGACTTCGACCAGGCGTGGGAGATACGCGACGAGCAGAAGCAGCTACATGGAGCGTTCTCATGGGCATTGCTCCGCGCGATGCGCGACTCGACGAGTGACGAGAGCGCGAGTGAGACCTTCCTCCGTGCACAGGCGCGCCTCAGATCGGAGACTCCGTTCCAGGAGCCGGTCATGTCCGGGAATGCGCAGGCGCGGCTGATGCCGCTGTTCGGCTCGCGTAGCGCGAGCAGCGCCGATCGCACCGTCGTCTTCGTCGAGAAGGTGCAGAGCGACGGCACCGTCGTTCTGCAGGGAGGCTGGGCGCATGGCTTATCGATCGGCAGCGAGCTCCGCGTCGTCAGCGACCGCGCGATCACGGCTCGGTTGCACGTCACCGCGATGACCGGTCTCGGCAGGAGCGAGGCGCGCATCGAGTCAGGACGCGCGCTCCCGCTGGCGGTAAAGAGCGGTGCGATGCTCGAGGTCGTCGGCTGGCCCGCGCCGCCCGGTAGACCGCTGCGCGTCTGGACGCCACGCATCTCCGGTAACGCCGATGCGATCGCGACGCTCGCGCGCAGGCTTTTCGCCGAGGCCTCGCGCCGGGGCGCGCGGTGGATCGTCGATCCCACGGAATCCACACCGGCAACGGTGCTCCGTCGCGGCAACAGCGGCTGGGAGCTCGTCGGAGCGCGCGTCGAGCAGCTCGGCCCAGACGCGGGCGATGCAATTGCGGCCGTCGCAAGACTCCCGGCCGGGTCATCGCTCTTCGTCCAGTTTCCGTGTCCGTCGATCGACGCAGCGTGGCCCGGGATGGAACCGGCGGAACGTGCGGATGAAGCGGACTACATTCTCGCCGGACGGTTTGCGAACCGCAGGCTGGAGTATGCGTGGGTACGGCCGGCGACGACCGCGTCCGACCGCCGAAAGAGCGGCCTGCCGCTGCGCAGCGACTGGATCGATGCGAATTCCGCCGGCGGCAAGCTGCGCGAGGCCGCCCTCCGTCTTCGACGCATTCACGGCTGGACGCTGCTCGAGTCGCCGCCGGGTGGAATGTCGCCGTACCGCCTCGCGCTGCGGCGGACGCGCAGCGGCGAGCTCGCCAGGGACGTTCTCATCGGCGACGAGCGATACCAGCTCGTGCTGGAAAGCGCGGCGCCGAAACCGCGGCAGCGCTATACGTACGTCTTCGTCATCGACAGCTTCGGCCGGAGCGCCCTGCTCTTCCCGCGAGGCGGCTCCGTCGAGAACCGGCTGCCGCTCGCGCTTCCCGCACCGCGGGAGATCCGGCTCGATACCGCGTTCGAGATCGCGCCGCCGTACGGCGTCGACACGTATTACCTCCTCACGACCGACGACCCTTTGCCGGATCCCTGGATCCTCGAATTCGACGGAGTGCGCACGCGCGCGCCCGAATCGCCGAACGCGCTCGAGCAGCTCCTGCTGCTGACCGGCTCCGACAGGCGCGCCGGGCCGCTCGTCACCCCCTCGCTGTGGTCGATCGACAGATACGTTTTTGAGTCCGTTGCGCCTCGGACCACCTCAAAACGGTGAAAACCCCCACTTCTGGCCGTCTCTAGTGTCAGTAAGTGAGACCTCCTCCGGAGGATGAATGGCCCAATTCAAATATCGAGAGTATCTCCACCAGATCACCGATGGCTCGGCCTTCGACATCCGTCATGCACCGGGGACGAAAGTGAACAATCCGGGGATCTATCGCTGCGCGGCGTGCAGTGAGGAGATCGCGATCGCGAAAGGGCAGCTCCTGCCTCCGCAGAACGATCACGAGCACGAGAAGGGGCTGGGGAAGATCGAGTGGGTGCTGCTGGTCTTCGCGCAGCGGAGCAAGTGATGCCGTAGGCACGGCTCACGCACAGCACGGCGCATGCGCATTGCCGTTCCTCATCACACCACCAGGGCCAGGGCCCGCGAGATCGTCGAGCGGAAGATCGCCGTGCTGCTCGCGCAGTTCGGCGATCATGCCGGCGACGTCCGGCACGACTGGACAGGCGACACCCTTCAATTCAAAGGCAAGGCCCGCGGCTTCACGGTCGAGGGGACGGTGGAGATCACGGATTCGGAGGTCGTGATCGACGGGAAGCTGCCGCTGCTGGCGAAGCCGTTCGAGCCGCGCATCCGGCAGGCGGTGGAGCGCGAGGCGGAATCGATGTTCAGAACTGCGTAGAACCGCCTAGTCGACGTTCAGGATCTTCTTCAGGGCGTCCACATTGGGGTCGACGAACATCCTTCCATCGACTTCCACCGCCGGATCCTCGCCGAGGTGATGCGTGTACGACTTGTACTCCGCGGCGCGTACCAGCTCGTGCTCCACGCGGAACTGCCGGAGAAACCCTGCGACCAGACTTGTTTTGTGTTTCAGACTACCGGGGAAGAACCTTACGGTCATTCGCCTCCCCTCCCTTCACATTTGGACAGATTTGCGAACGGTAGGCCTGTTTGGGAGGGAAGTCAAATAACGCGAGGCCGCTCACGCGACGACCGCCTCGCGATATTGAATCTCGTAAAGCTTCCGGTACAGCCCACCCTGCGCCATCAACTCGTCATGCGTTCCGCGCTCGCGGATCTCCCCGTGGTGGAACACCAGGATCGAATCGGCGGAGCGGATCGTGGAGAGGCGATGGGCGATCACGAGCGACGTCCGCCCTTCGAGCAGCGTCTGGATGGCCTCCTGAATCAGCACCTCGGTCTCGGTGTCGATCGACGACGTGGCCTCGTCGAGGATCAATACCGGAGGGTTGAACGCGAGCGCGCGCGCGAACGAGAGCAGCTGCTTCTCTCCGACCGAGAGTCCCGCGCCGCGCTCGCGGACTACAGAGGCGTATCCCTCGGGCAGCCGCGAGATGAAGCGGTCGGCCTGCACGCGCGTCGCAGCGGTCCGGATCATTTCCGGCGAGATCGCGGGATCGCCGAGGGAGATGTTGTCGGCGACGTTGCCGGTGAAGAGGAAGAAGTCCTGCTGGACGATGGCAAAGAGGCGGCGCAGCGACTCGAGGTCGTACTCGCGGAAGTCGACGCCGTTGATCAGGATCTCGCCGCGCTGCGGCTCGTAGAAGCGCAACAGCAGCGAGGTGACGGTGGTCTTCCCCGCGCCGGTGTGGCCGACGAGCGCGATCCGCTCGCCGCGCTCGACGCGGAAGGAGACGTTCTTCAGCACCCACTCGGGCTCGTTGTACGCGAACCAGACGTTGCGGAACTCGATCGATTGGAAGGCGGGCGTCTCGCCGGCCATGGGCGGCCGGGACGGCCGTCCCCCTTTGATGTGCACCGGCGTGTCGAGCAGCCTGAAGATGCGCTCGCTCGCCGCCATCGCCGCCTGCAGGATGTTGTACTTCTCCGACAAGTCGGAGATCGGCTGGTAGAACCGCTGCGAGTACTGGAAGAACGCGACCAGCGCTCCGACCGACAGCGTCCCCTGGATCACCTTCCCGCCGCCGTACCAGACGATGAGCGCGACGCCGATGGTCTCGATCAGCTCGATCACCGGGTAGAACACGGCGTAGTAGAAGACCGACTCGAGGTTCGCGTCGCGGTGCCTGCGATTGAGATCCTCGAACTTTGCGGCCTCCCGCTCTTCTCGGTTGAAGAGCTGCACGGTCGACATGCCGGAGATGTGCTCCTGCAGGAAGGCGTTGATGGCGGCGATGCGCGCACGCACTTTTCGATAGGTGACGCGCGCGCCGCGGCGGAACCAGATCGAGACGAGGATAATGAACGGCGTGATCGAGAAGAGCACCAGCGCGAGACGCCAGTTCATCCAGAACAGCACGCCGACGATCCCGAGGAGCACGAAGATGTCGCCGAAGATGGCCACGAAGCCGGCGGTGAAGAGGTCGTTCAGCGCGTCGACGTCGGTGGTCACGCGGGTCATCAGGCGGCCGACCGGGTTGCGGTCGAAGAACTGGATGTCCAGGCGCTGCAGGTGCGTGAAGATCTGCTTGCGGAGGTCGTACATGATGTACTGCCCCATCAGGTTCATCAGCACCATCTGCGTGTAGAGAATGGTGAAGCCGCCGACGAGCGTGAGCAGGTAGATGACCGCGGTGACGTTGATGCCGGTGATCGGATCGAACGCCCAGCCGTGCGAGGCGAGCCAGTTGCCGAGACGCTGGCTGACGCCGAGGGGACTCGCGCCGTTCAGAGGCTTGATGTAGAGATCGATGGCGATCGCGGTGATGGCCGGGCCGGCGATCTCGAACGCCGACGAGAGGATCACCAGCAGCACCGACATCGTGGCGCGGAAGCGATACGGTCTCAGGTATCCGAGAAGACGGCGCGCGAGGCGGGGATCGAAGGCTTTCGCGCTCTCGTCTTCGTGTTTCTCCATCTCCGCCACTACGCGATCTCCTCCAGCTCGGCCTCGATCGTCTGCCGGCGATAGAGGTCCGCGTAGTAGCCGCCCTTGTCGACGAGCATCTCGTGCGTGCCGCGCTCGACGATGCGGCCGTCGTCGAGGACGAGGATGTGATCGGCGTCCTTCACCGACGAGGCGCGGTGCGAGACGATCAGCGCCGTCCTCCCCTTCCTGATCTCGCGCAGCGCGTGAAGAATCCTCTCCTCTGTCTGCGTATCGACCGCGCTCAGCGAGTCGTCGAGGATCAGGATCAACGGCTCGCGCACCAGCGCCCGCGCGATCGCGGTGCGCTGCTTCTGCCCGCCGGAGAGCGTGATGCCGCGCTCGCCGATGACCGTGCCGAGTCCCTGCGGAAACGCGGCGACGTCGCCGGTGAGCCCGGCCTCGTCGGCCGCCTCCGCGACCTCGTCATCGCGCGCGTCGGCGCGGCCGAAGCGGATGTTCTCGGCGATCGACTCCGAGAAGAGAAACGTCTCCTGCGGCACCATGCCGATCCAGTCGCGCAGCTGGCGCAACGGGATCGTCTCGACCGGCCGGCCGTCGAGGAAGATCGTTCCCGGCGGCGGCTCGAACGTACGCGTGATCAGCGAGAGCAGCGTCGACTTGCCGCTGCCGGTGCGCCCGACGATGCCGACCGTTTCGCCGTGCCGCACGCTGACGTTGATGTCGCGCAGCACGGCGCGCCCGGCATACGCAAACGTGAGATCGCGGATCTCGAGATCGCCTGTGGTGGAGCGGCGGGCTCTCAGCCCGCCGGCTTCCTCTTCGGCGGGCTGAGAGCCCGCCGCTCCACTCTCCACCGACCAGATGTCGTTCAAACGCCGCATTGAGGCCATGCCGCGCTGAAAGAGGTTGATGACCCAGCCGAGCGCGATCAGCGGCCAGATCATTCGCGAGAGGTAGAACTGAAACGCGACGAAGTCGCCGAGCGACATCGTGCCGGCGACGATGCGCCGTCCGCCGATGAAGAAGACCAGCACGAACATGATCCCGATCAGCGCGTGCAACGCGGGATAGAACGTCGCCGAAAGCCGGATCAGCGAGCGGTTGCGCTCCACGTACTCCGCGTTCATCCGCTTGAACGTCTCCAGCTCGCTCTCCTCGCGCGCGAACGCGCGCACCACGCGCACGCCCGCGAGGTTTTCCTGCACGCGCGCGGAGATGTCGCCGAAGTAGTCCTGCACCGCCTTGAAGCGGAGGTGAATGCGCTCGCCGAAGTACTTCACGAGGCCTGCGACGATCGGAACCGCGAGCAGCGCCAGGAGCGCCATCATCGGCTCGATGCGCATCATCATGATGAACGAGCCGGTGACCACCAGCAGCGACGAGAACGAATGCATCACCGCGGGGCCGATCAGCATGCGCACCGAGGCCAGGTCGTTGGTCGCGCGCGACATCAGGTCGCCGGTGCGCTGCTCGTGGTAAAAGCCGAGCGGAAGACTCTGCAGGTGTCCGTAGAAGTCGTTCCGCATGTCGTACTCGATGTTGCGCGAGGCACCGATGATGATCAGGCGCTGGAGGTAGAGAAAGATGCCCTCTACCGCCGCCGCGCCGACCAGCATCAGGCCGTAGCGGACGAGCGTCCCGCGCGTGAAGCCGCCGCCGAGCTCGTTGACGGCACTGCCGATGATGAGCGGCTTGAGGAGCGAGAAGACCGCCGAGCCAAGGACGCACCCCGCGCCGAGGGCCAGCGTGCGTTTGTATTTTGCGAAGTATTGAAGGAGGCGGCGGACGGGGGTCATGGGCGAGTCATTGTATCGGCTCACGCAGCGGGAGTCGCCTCAGCTCGAGCAGCGTGATCCGCAGAACCGAGCCGAGCGTGAAACCGGTCGGAAAACAATGCGGGATGCGCACGCCCGCGCCGACCAGCTCGAGAAAATCGAGCGGCGGCTTGCGCCGCGCCAGCACGTACAACAGCTTGCGCGGGAGGTCCTCGCGGTCGTCGACGTTGAGATGCAGCGGCTGGAGGTAATAGCCGAAGTGCATCTCCCTGAGCGACGGCGTGCCGCCGCTGAACTCCGGCAGCGTGACGCTGAGCTGCATCGCGCCGAAGATCCAGTTCTCCTGCGCGAACTCGCCGCGCCAGAAGTCTTCCTCGTCTCCGCTCAGATGTTCGAGACGCATCAGAAGCTCGTGACGATCCGCGCGACGAGCAGGAGCGCCGCGATCACGATGTATGCGATCGGCACGTAACGCTGATTAGAGCGATGGTTAGTCCGCTCCATACGGCACCTCCCGTCTGCGGAAGATGAAGCAGGCCGCGACGAGCGCGATCGTCGCATTCGACAGCACCATCAGCAGCCACTTGCCGTCGAGGAACGGAGGCGCGTCGGGAAAGAGATTGCGCGAGGTGAGCATCAGCGCGCGATCGAGAATGTCGTTCTGGGCCAGCCACGCGCCGATCGCGCCGTTCCGCATCGAGCGCATCATCGACAGGATGCCCTGCCCGATCCCCATGCCGAACATCAGCGCGAAATAGATCGCGAGGTTGAAGTAGGCGCGCGTGAAGCTGCCGAAGAACGTCAGCAGCGCGACGGTCAGGATCGTATCGGCGAAACTGTTGAGGAGCACCGAGCCGACCAGATCGATGCGGAGCTCCGGCGACCAGAGCATGCGGCCAAGCAGCTCGAAGAAGAACGCGACCAGCGTCGCGATCCAGACCGCGGAGATGGCTCCGGCGGCGCGCGAGACGAGATAGACCGAACGGTTCACCGGCTTGGTGAGGATCAGCTGCAGCGTGCCCGAAGAGAACTCCGGCCCGATCGCGCCGCAGCCGATGATGAACGCGAGTAGCCCGATCAGCGACGGCCAGGCCGTGCCCGGCCGGTCGAATCGTGCCATCCCGAACGACACGATCGCCACCAACGCGATGAAGATCCAGTAGCCGATGCTGGTGAGGCACCGGCGTACGGCCTCCGCGACCACGACCCCGTTCACGCCGCACCTCGGAAGATGCCCTCGAGGTCCGCCGTATGCCGTCTCACATCGATGACGCCCGCGCCCGTTGCCACGAGCTCGCGCACCATCGCCGCGATGTCCGCCTCCGTCGCCACCGATGCGATGGCAACGTTGTCCTTCACCGTCCCGCGCGTGATGCGCGCGACCGCCTCGGCATCGAACGAGCCGGGAAGCATGGTCACGGCGATGACGATGTGGCCGACGTGGCGCAGCGTCTCCTCCACTCCGATCACGCCGCCGTGAAGAAACAGCACGCGGTCGCAGAGCTTCTCGACCTCCGCGAGCTGGTGGGAGTTGAGGAGCACCGCCGCGCCGCGCTGCTTCTGCTCGGTGACGAGGTCGCGCACGAGCAGCACGCCGTTGGGATCGAGTCCGGACGTCGGCTCGTCGAGGAAGATGAAGTCGGGCTGGTGGATGAGCGCCTGGCACATGCCGATGCGCTGGAGCATGCCGCGCGAATACTGCGAGAGCCGCTTCTGCGCGGCGCCGGCGATGCCGAGGCGCTCGAGCATGGCGTTCACGCGCGTGTCGGTCTCCGCGCGCGCGACGCCGGCGAGCCGGGCCATGTAGCGGAGGAAGGAGTAGCCGGTGGCGCGGCGATCGAAGTTCATCCGCTCGGGCACGAAGCCGGTGCGGCGGCGGATGCGCAAGTCGTCGTTCGCATGTCCGTCAATGGTGATCTCGCCTTCCTCGGCATGGAGAAACGCCAGGAGACACGACATCAGCGTGGTCTTCCCGGCGCCGTTCGGACCGATGAGACCGACGACTTCGCCGGGCGCGACGTCGAGGTCGACGCCCTTCAGCACCGCGTGCGCGCCGAATGATTTTCTGAGAGCCCGGACCCGGACACCGCTCATTGCGTCTTCCGCGCGCGCAGGCTGTTCATGATGTCGTCGATCTTGGCTTGGTGGAATTCGTTGATCAGCTTCTGCAGCTCCGGCTCCCGCGCCTCGTCGATGTCCTCGGTATAGACCTTCTTCAGCGCCCCGCCGAGATACACCTTCGTCTCCACCCGCCACGCCGGCCGCGAAAAGAACTCCGTCTGAATCGTCAGCTTCTTCGGCCCGACATCAAACGCATCGAGCCGGCCCATGGGCGCGTTCTGGGGATCGGGCATTCTTACGTCACCGCTCCCTGCGAACTGACCGCCGGCACTTTGCCTCCGCCCGGCTCTCGATCTGACGCACGCGCTCTCGGGACAGGCCGAGGATCTCGCCGATGTCGCGGAGGGTCAGCTCGTCGTCCTGGAGGACGCCGTAGCGGAGCTTGACGATCGTCTTTTCCTCCAGCGTCAGCGCGTCGATGGCCAGTTGCACGCGGCCCTGCTTGCGCAGGCGCTCGAGCCGCGGCTTGGCATCTTTCGAGGCGTTGACGGCGTCTCCGCTGCGGTCGCCGAGCTCGTTCCAATGCTGGTGCGCCTTCTGGTTCGGGTTCGTGTACAGCAGCAGCTCCGCCAGCTCGCTCTCGTTGATCTCCAGCTGCGCGCAGACCTTCTGCTTCGCGCTGTCGAGCACCGCGGTCACGTTCTCGACCGTGCGGTTGAGGAACGACGCCAGCTCGCGGATGCTCTTGGGCACGTTGTCGCTCACGCCGTGGCGCAGCGTCAGCACCAGGCGCTCCTTCGGCGAGAGCTCGGACATGTGCGCGAGCAGCTCCTCGCGCCGCGACTGCTCCTGCATCTCGTCTTCCGCCGACGGGATCGTGGTCTGCTCGATCACGTCGGCGAGCTCGGTGTGCGAGTCCTCGTCGAGCTCCGCGTTGAGCGAATAGTTGTCGGCGTTCGCCTGCAGCAGCGTCTGGATTTCCTTCACCGTGACGCCGAGGTTCACCGCCAGCTCGTCCGGCGTCGGGATGTGATTCCCCTCGGTGATCGCCGTGGCGATGGCCTTCTCCAGGCGGTACATCAGGTTGGCGCGCTTCGGCGGCAGGCGGAACGCGCCGGCCTGTTCGGACAGCGCATGCAGGATCGCCTGCCGGATCCACCACACCGCGTAGGTGATGAACTTGACGTTCTTTTCGGGGTCGTACTTCTTCGCGGCGTGGATCAGGCCGATGTTGCCTTCATTGATGAGGTCGAGAAACAGGACGTGGGCGTTGCGGTAGCGCTTCGCATACGAGACCACGAAACGTAGATTCGATTTGACGAGCTCTTCCAGCGCCGACTTGTCGTTCTGCTGCACACGACGCCCGAGCTCGCGCTCGCGCTCAGGCGTCAGCCGAGGGATTTTCGCGATTTCCTGCAGGTACTGGTTGAGGAGATCGTACGACTCGTCGCGTTCTTGATGCCGGGCCATTTTGGAGGAGGAGAATTCTACACCCGGTCATGGCGCGGATTCCGTTCACTGCCGGGCGTAGCGCGAGACATTTCGGGGCGTCACGTTCATCTCCCGCGCGATGATCGAGGCGTCGACGTCGACACGCACCAGCACGGTGTCGTCGTCGTCGTGCGTCAGCACCATCAGCTCCACGCGGTCGCTGTTCTCCCGCGCGCGGGCGTAGATGAAGCTCCACTCCCCCGACCTCTTCGACCAGGTCCGCACCATCGGCGTGAAGCCGCGGTCGACGTGCGACGCCATGACCGCGTTCAGGTCGTGCGGATCGATGTCGTCCGCTCCCTTGAACGTGGCGATCTGAAAATCGTGCACGCCCTTCGGCTGGATGATCCAGACGAAGAACCGCGCCAGTCCGAGTCCCGGCATCCAGACGCGCTTGGCGCCGCGATGGCCGTCGATCGCGCGGGCGATGTCGTCGAAGCCGCCGGCGAACGCCGGCAGCGTGACGGCGAGAAGGAGCGCCGCGATCAGCAGCCGCTTAGTCATGGTCCTTGTCCTTCCCCTTCGAGATCCTGGGGATGCCGAACTGTCCTTCCAGGCTCGCCAGACGGTCGATGTCGATCGGCCCGACGATGTTGACGATCGTGAACTCGCGCGGCTCGGCGGAGATGATCACCAGTCCGACCACGCTCTCGCCGCGCATGTCGGCGTAGATGTTCACGTTCTCCTTGTGCTTGCTGCGGACCGTGACCAGCGCCTTCCAGGTCGGCCCGAGCTGCGACTTCACGCGATCGACGAGAGTCGCGTCGTATTCGCCGGCTTTCGAGAACTCGTAGCTGCGGACGTAGATGCCGGTGAGGTTCTTGACGATGTCGCGCACCGCGCGCTGGTCTTCGTCACGCTCGGAGAGGAACCGGGAGCCGAGGCGGAGCATGGCCGCGTCGAGGGTGACGTCGACCACTTCGTCGGCGCGCTCGGCGAGACCGGGGAAGTCGAGGTTGACCTGCTGCGCCGTCGCCGGGACGGCGAGGAGCGCGAGACTGATGGTGATGAGAAGCAACTTACGCATGTTCATGTCTCCTGTTGTCGTTGTCAGTGCGATCCGATCTCGCGCACCTGCTGCTGGGCGTAGCGGACTTTCTCGCTGGCGATGCTCATCGCGCGCAGCACTTCGTCGCGCGCGCGCTCGCCCCGCTTCCGTTCCGCATTCTCGTGCAGCGCATAACCGCCGAGAACCGCGGCGAGCATCACCGAGGCCGCGGCCGCACGCCACCAGTGGAGCGGCGAGCTCTTAGCTCGCCATCCGAATCCGGCGGGCTGAGAGCCCGCCGCTCCACTCTGAATGCGTTGCATCACGCGCCCCGCGAAGCCGGCCGGCGGCGGTTCGCGGCGCAGTGTGCGTCTGAGATCGTTTTCGAGGTTCATGGGGTTTCTCCAAGTTTTCTGCGAAGCGCCTGCAGTGCGCGGTGCAGATGACTCTTCACGGTGTTGACGGGGAGCTCGACGATCCGGCAGATGTCGGACGGATCGAGGTCTTCCTGATAGCGGAGGGTGACGACGGCGCGCTGGATGTCGGGCAGCTGCTCGATCATCGCGCGCAGCTTGCGGTCGAGGAACGCGTCGCTCCGTTTCTCGGCGGCGCGCAGCTCGCCCGCGTCTTCGAGGCTGACCGCTCGCATGCGCGCGCGGCGGCGCAGGTCGATGCAGCGGCGCGTGGTGACCTGGCGCAGCCAGAACAGCAGGTGCGCGTCCGACTCAATCGCGCCGAGGTTGCGATACAGCTGCAGGAAGACATCCTGCGCGATCTCCTCGGCGCGCCCGCGGTCGTTGAAGAAGTGGTACGCCAGGCTGTAGACCATCGCCTCGTGCTGCTCGACGATCTCGGCGAACGCGTCGTGGTCGCCGCTCTGCGCCCTGGAGAGCGCCAGCGGTACGCCAGCCACGTCAGCCACGATTGCCGTCATCCTGCTCCCTTATACGCAGGTTTCAGGAAATCGATTGCAGCCGGACGACTTCCTCGAACTTCGCTTCCATTTCATCGACGAACCGCTTGTATCCCTCCGGGTCGACGAACTTGCGGGAAACGATCTTCTCCTTCAGATTGAAGAAGTTGCCGTGTGCCCCGAGGAAGATGTCCGCCTTCAGCGCGCGCAGCGTCGCGAACTGGCGGCGGTAGTCGGCGACCGCGTTCGGATACTTGCGATTGCCGACGAGCTGATATCCCGGCGGAACGGTCGGGCTGCCGACGAAGACCACGCGCTTACCGCCGGCACTCTGACCGCCAAGGATCGTCGTCCAGGTCGTGCAGCCGGGCGTGTGGCCTGCCGTGATGTGCGCGGTCATGGTGACGCCGCCGAGGGTGATCGAGTCGCCGTCGCCGATCACGCGGTCGGCGCGGATCGGCGGATAGAAAAACCTGTCGCCGAACTGCGGATCGCCGAGGCCGCCGCGCGCGTGTTGCGCGCGATCGCCGCGGCTGGAGACGAACGTCGCCTTCGTGACTTGTTTGAGCTCCGCGAGACCGCCGGCGTGGTCGTAGTGCGCGTGGCTGCTGAGCAGGTACTTCACGTCCGACACCTTGAACCCGAGGCGCGCGATGTTGGCGCGGATCATCGGCGCCGTCTCCTCGAAGCCGCCGTCGAGGAGAAAGTGACCCTTCGGCGTGGTGATGAGAAACGACGTGATGTCGGACGCGCCGACGTAATAGACGTTGCCGGCGATGCGAAACGGCTCGACCGGCTGGTTCTGCGAGCGCGAGACCGGATCCTTCTGCGCCTGCAGCGCGCAGGCGCAGAGTGCGACGAGGAGGATGCGGCGGATCACCCGGGAGTCACAAAGGCGGCCATCGGGATCGGTTGCGGCGCGGCGGGCATCGCCACCAGATTGTCCGGCGAGCCGACGGCGGTGTGGTACGGCTTCATGAACTTGATCGGCGTGCCGTTGATCTCCTTCAGCTCGCCCTTCCACGCCGCCTGGTACAGCTTCTTCAGATCGGACTTGTCGGCGTCGGTGAGCTTGCTCTTCGGGCCGTAGTTCATGATCGAGAAGGCGTCGTGCTTCCCGAAGATCTCGCTCGCGAACTGAGCCTCCTGGATCTTGGCGAAGAAGTGACGCAGCCCGAAGGCATGGCCGATCTCATGGACCAGCGTTTCGAGCTGCTCCTGATGGTCCTGCGTGAACATCCGCGGATAGAGCGTCAGCTTGTGGCGCCCGGCGTCGGGGAAGAACGCGCTGGCCAGGACGCAGCCGACGGCGTTGCAGTTGTCGGTGGCGCGCATGATGATCTCGAAGTCCCAGACGTCGTTGCGCTCGGCGAACTTCACCGGCGCGGCATCGCCCCAGGCCAGCAGCGCCTCGCCGAGCAGTTTGCGGATCGCTGTTTTGGCCGCGGCCGGCTTCTCGAAGAACTTCAGCGACGACTCGCGGAACTTCCAGCGCAGGGTCTGGTCCTTCGCCCAGAGCGGAATGAAACCCTCCGAGGCGTCGACGATGATCTCCAGGATCGAGCGGCCCTGAGGCCGCGCATGGCCGCGCGTCTCAGTGTCGCAGACGATGCCTTTGCCGTAGACGTGGACGTCCGATTGCTCGCGTCCCGTCGCCTGCTTCTTGCGCGGCTGGAACGCACTCGCGGTTGCGGCAGACGCCGAGGATTTGGACGATTTGGCCGAGGACTTTTTAGGCATCTCTCTCCTCCATACGGACTGAAGTATAGAACGGCTGTATCACGGAAGCTCTCCCCTATTCGCGCGCAACATACTGTCGTAGTAACCGAAGACTCGCTTGTTGAACTCGTCCGACTCCTGGACGTAGGCGAGATACGCGAAAAAGTAGATCGCCAGAAATACCAGCGCGATCTGCGCGCCGCGCCTCGCCGTCAGCCTGCGTTGCTGACTCTCGCGCCAGACGAGTCGCAAGCGGACGCTGGCCATCACGATCGCCACGGATGCGAGCAGGAGACCGACGGTGGCTACCGTTGCCGAAAACTCGAGCCGGCTTTGAATGCGGCGCAGCTCGTCGAAGTACTGCTCGTTGTTGTAGACGCGGTTCTTGGCAAAATAGAAGGCGCTCGTAATCAGGCTCTCGAGCGTCTCGAAGTTGGAATCGCCGGGCCGCAGCGGCAACGGGCCGCCGTTCAGCGCCCACGCCTCGACCTGTTTCCCCTCGGCGCCGAGCAGCGACGGGAACAGGCCCGAGGAAAACACAGCTCTTCCCAACCGCGTCGGGCGGGGGTTGAGTCGCTTGAGCTCGGAGACCAGCACACCTACCTGCATCGCATTCTTTACCGTGCTGTCATCGTGGTCGGCGGCCGCGAGATGCAGCACACCGTAGGTGAAACGAAACGGCCGATAGACCAGCGGATCGGCATACTTGAACGAGACGTCCTCCGTGAGCAGCCCGATGGCGAAGCTCAACCCGATGAACACGCCGGTGGTCAGCGAGGCAGGCGTGCCGTCGTCGCCGAGGCCTAGGCGTCCTTCGAAGAACCGCGTCACGTGGCGCCCGAGCACGAAGTACGTTACCGCCTCCAAACCGAGAAGCACGAATGCGCCGACCAGGAAGGTCATCCCGGCTTCGTTCAGCTCGAGGTTCATACACTCTCCCCTCTTCAAGAGCGAGAGAGAGACAGGAGCGCGCTTTTCCCCGGCCTCAGAGCGACTGCACCATGACCCGGTCGGTCTGCAGATCGCTGCCGACGAGATAGGGATGCGAGCCGCAGTCGCGGAAGCCGCACTTTCCGTAGAACGCGATCGCGCGGGGGTTGCGCTCCCAGACGCCGAGCCAGAGCGTCTCGCCGCCGAGGGCGCGCGCGGTGCGGATCGATTCCGCCATCAAAGCCTGTGCGATTCCCTTTCCGTGAAACGCGCGGTCGACATAGAAGCGGAGAATCTCGATGGGGCGCTCGCCGGTGACGCACGGCGGCGCGATCCCACGGCGCAGTTGTGCGTACGCGATCGCGCGTCCCTCAGACTCCACGAGCAGCGTCGCCCAGTCGGGGTCCTCGAGCTCGCGGCGCTGCAGTGCCTCGCCGTACGTCCGCGCCCGATGCGCCTCCATGTCCTCGGCGCGATTGTGCGGACCGAACCAGTCGGCAAACGTGCGCTCTGCGAGCTCCGCGACGGCCGCCGCATCGGCGACGACCGCGCGGCGGATCGTCACTTCACCTTTGTCAGCGTCATCTCGAAGAACTGCATCCACTTCTCCCCGTCCCGGGAGAACTCGCCCACTTCGTTCCATTCGCCCTTCTCCGTCAGGCGAATCGTAAAACGAACGCGGCCCTGCGGCGTGTCGAAGCCCCACACGGCGCGATTGTCGCCGACGTCGATGACGGTGTCGGCGGTCGGCGATGCGGCGGCGTGGGCCACGAAACGGTACTGCTTCTTCTCCGCGTCCCACCAGATCACGCCGAGCGCATCGTGGACGACTTCTCCGGCCGCACCACCCTCGAGCTTTCGGCGTCCCGTCCCTTCGACGAGCAGCACCTTCCCGCCCGTCCTCGGCGTCACCTTCTCGTGCTGCAGCACATACTCGCGCGGCGCGGGACCGCGCTGATACCACCCCTCGCCTTTCCATTCGCCGGCGAGCCAGTCGAGCTTCTTCATTTCATCGCTCGCGCCGGCGGTGGCGGCGATGAAGGTGAGAACGAGAGCGCACATCATGTTTCGCATGCGCGTCAATGTGCGTCGCCGCGCCGCCGCGGAGCAGTGATGAATGTCAGGCGGTTGTTCTGACAACCATCAGTCAGCGCCGCAGATGAAATGGAAGCTCGCGCATCTGGCCGTCAGATGTTCACGCAGAAGATTGCCGTACGCAGGCTTGCATTGGAACTTCGCGCATCTGGCGCTCAGATGCGCGCATCTGGCCGTCAGATGCGCGCCCATAAGATTGAGGTACACAACCTGAAAATCGACGCTCGCGCATCTGGCCGTCAGATGCTCACGTAGAAGATCGACGTACGCAGCCTTGAATTGGAGCTTCGCGCATCTGGCGCTCAGATGCGCGCATCTGGCCGTCAGATGCGCGCCCATAGGATTGAAGTATGCAACCTGAAAATCGACGCTCGCGCATCTGGCCGTCAGATGCTCACGCAGAAGATTGAAGTACGCGCGATCAGTGCGCGCCGACGGGCATGTCCAGCCGGCGGTAGCGCGTCGTTCCCGGAAGACACGACTTGTGCTGGACGTGGTAGAGGTACTCGTCGCGGAACTTGCGCACCGAGGAGATGACCGGACCGATGGCGGCATCGCCGAGGGCGCAGAGGGACTTGCCGCCGATGTTGTCGGACATGTCGAGGAGCAGATCGGCGTCCTGCGGTCTCCCCTCGCCGCGCTCGATGCGGTCGAGCACCGACTCGAGCCAGTTCGTGCCTTCACGGCACGGCGTGCACTGGCCGCAGGACTCGTGCGCGAAGAACTTCGAGAGGCGCCAGACCGCGTCGACGATGCAGACCGACTCGTCGAGCACGATGATGCCGGCGGAGCCGAGCATCGAGCCGGCCTTCATCAGCGCGTCGAAGTTGAGCGGCAGGTCGATCTCGTCGGGAGTCAGCATCGGCGCCGACGCGCCGCCGGGGATGACCGCCTTCAGCTTGCGGTCGCCAGTGATGCCGCCGCAGTGATCGTAGATCAGCTCCTTGATGGTGATCCCCATCGGGAACTCGTACACGCCCGGCTTCTTCACGTTGCCGGAGACGCAGTAGAGCTTCGGGCCGGTATTCTTCGGGGTGCCGAACGACTTGAACCAGTCGGCGCCGTTGCGGACGATCAGCGGCACGCAGGCCAGCGTCTCGACGTTCTGCACGACCGTCGGACCGCCGAACACGCCGACGACCGCGGGGAACGGCGGCTTCACACGCGGCTGTCCGCGATGTCCTTCGACCGATTCGATGAGCCCCGTCTCCTCGCCGCAGATGTACGCGCCCGCGCCGCGATGCACGGTGATGTCGAAGTCGAAGCCGCTGCCGAAGATGTTCTTGCCGAGGAAGCCCTTCTCGCGCGCCTCATCGAGCGCCTTCACGAGCACGGTCGAGCCGTAATAGAACTCCCCACGGATGTAGATATACGACATCGGATTCGAGCCGATCGCGAACGCGGCGATGATCATGCCCTCGATGAGGAGGTGCGGGTCTTTCTCGATGATGACGCGGTCTTTGAACGTCCCCGGCTCGGCCTCGTCGGCGTTGCAGAGGAGGTAGGTCGGCTTCGGCGCGTTCTTCGGGACGAAGCCCCACTTGCTGCCCGTGGGAAATCCCGCGCCGCCGCGGCCGCGCAGCTCCGAGTCCTTGACGAGCTGGATGATCTCGTCCGGCTTCATCGTCGTCAGCGCCTTGCGCGCGTCTTCGTATCCGCCGCCGGCGACGTAGGTGTCGATGGACGTGGAGTTGGGCTTGTCGATGTTGGCGGTGAGGACTTTGATTTGTTCCATGCGTTTGGCGGTCTCCCGGTCTCCCGGTCACCCGGTCTCCCAGTGTCTTCAAGGCCCCCGGCGCCCGGGAGACTGGGAGACTGGGAGACTGGGAAACTACTTCAGCTTCTCCAATAGCGCGTCCATCTTCGCCACGCTCATGTTCTCGTGATAATCGTTGTTGACCTGCACGACCGGCGCGGTGCCGCACGAGCCGAGGCATTCCACTTCGAGGACGGTGTAGAGGCCGTCCTTCGTCGTCTCGTGCGGGTTCACCTGCAGGCGGTCGCAGAGGTGGTCGTAGATGTCGTACGCCCTCGAGACCATGCAGCTGAGGTTCGTGCAGACGCGCAGCCGGTACTTGCCGACCGGCTTCTGGTCGTACATGTCGTAAAACGACACGACCCCGAAGACCGTCGCAGGCGAGAGGTCGAGCAGCCCGCCGACGTAGTGCACGGCCTCGGGCGAGATCCAGCCCCACAGCTCCTGCACGAGGTGGAGCGTCGGCAGGAGCGCCGCTTCCTTGGTCGGGTAGCGCGTGAGGATCCACTCGAAGCGCTTCATCGCCTCGGGGGGGAACTCGACGTGCTTGTTCGGATCGGGGAAACGGTCGGGTGCGTAGGGGTTGTCGGGTTGCAGATCCGCCATGTGGGTCAGTTCCAGTCGAACGCTTTCTTCTTCCAGACGTAGACGTAGCCCACGCCGAGGAGAAGGATGAACAGCAGCATCTCTCCGAAGAGATACCAGGAGATCGAGTTGCGATAGATGACGGCCCAGGGGTAGAGGAAGGCGGCCTCGATGTCGAAGAGGATGAACAGCATCGCGATCTGGTAGAAGCGGACGTTGACGCGCTTGCGGTTCTCATCGAGCAGCGGCACGCCGCTCTCGTACGGCGCGAGCTTGGACGGATTGCGCTGATGCCGCCCGACGATCCAGTTCAGCCCGAGAAAGATCGCGCCGAAGGCAGCGGCGACGAAGAGCATGATCAGGATGGGGATGTAGCTGTTGGTCATAAGGCCGCGCGAATACTAGCAAAAGAGGAAAAAGGTGAACGGTAAAAGGTGAAAGTAGCTCCGCAGGCCTCCACGATCGTGGCCGGAGCCCTGGCTCCGCAACGCAATGAAGTTCTAACCGCTTTCTAAGCGGTCGCTGCTCGACGCCCCGGCGGCGGTGCCCGACGTTCGATGCATGCGCAAGTTCATCGTGATCCTGCTTTTCGCCGCAGCATGTTCTCCCGAAAAGGGGGGCGGGCGTCCCGCCCGCCGGGCGGACGGGACGTCCGCCCCCCAGTTGGCGCGGTTCGAGCCGATGGTCATCCCGGCCGACAATCCGCTCACCCCCGCCAAGGTCGCCCTCGGGCGGAAGCTCTTCTCCGACACCCGGCTCAGTTCCGACGACTCGACGGCCTGTTCCGGGTGCCATGCGCCGCAGTACGGGTACACCATCGGCGCGGCGAAGCCGGTCGGCGCGTACGGGATCGAGCAGAACCGGGCCTGTCCGTCGCTGATCAACGCCGGCTACGCCAAGGGCTACTTCTGGGAAGGCGCACCGATCCCGCTCGAGAAGGCGGTGCGCGGGATGTGGACGTTCGTGATGGTGCCGAAGGGCGACGGGCGTCCGACGGCCGACCAGATCGCCGCGCGGCTCAACACCGATCCGAAGCTGCGCGCGGAGTTCGTCGCCGCGCTCGGCTCGGAGGCGACGGTGGACAACATCGCCAAGGCGCTGGCGTCGTACATCCGCACGCTCGTGCCGGTGACCGCGGCGTGGGTGCGCTTCCACGACGGCGACGCGGCCGCGCTCTCCGAGACAGCCCGGCGCGGCTTCGAGGTCTTCGACCGCAAGGCGCGATGCACGAACTGCCACAGCGGCGTGCTGCTCAGCGACCGGCTGCGCCACGACGTCGGCACCGGCGGCATCTTCAAGACGCCGACGCTGCTCAACATCGGCCGCAGTGCGCCGTACTTTCACGACAACCGCATCCCGCGGCTCGAGGACGCGGTCGACCGCATGCTCGCCGGCGGATTCGAGACCAAGACTCCCGATCCGCAGCTCAAGCCTGCGACGCTCACCGCGGAGGAACGCGCGCTGCTGCTCGCGTTCCTCCGGGAGATCAATGCCGATGCGGCCTCAGTCGACTGACGCCAGCTGCAGCGCCTTGACGCCGCCGCGCTCGACGATCTTTCCGTGCACGGTCACTTTCTTTCCGGCCTTGCCGGCGACTTTCTCTTTCACCGACACCGGCTTCTCGTTGACGAGCAGGTAGAGCGTGCCGTCGTCGGCCACGAAGCCGGCCGGGACATCGCGGCTGATGCAGGCGTTCGAGCAGCCGGCGTGCTCTTCGCCCTGCGCGCCGCGGGTGATGTAGCAGTGCATGTCGACGATCTGGCCGGTCATGGTGACCGGCTCATCGGCGGCGTAACCGGTGAAGGCCAGGAGGAACAGGAGGAACGCGAGTGCGATGTTTTTCATGACCCGAATATGCGCTCGTTCACAGGTTTGCGTCCATTAGATGTCCGTTAGAACGGCGTACGATGAGCACTGGATGACTGCAATCCGCTTCGGCCCGTTCACGCTCGACGCGCAGAGCGGGGAGTTGCGCCGCGACGGCGAGGTCGTGCCGCTCGCGCCGCAGCCGTTCCGCCTCCTCCATACGCTGGCCAGCCGCCCCGGCGAGCTGGTCACGCGGGAGGAGCTGCAGCGGCAGGTGTGGGGCGACGAGACGTTCGTCGATTTCGACCGCGGTCTCAATTTCTGCGTGCTCCAGGCCCGCACCGCCCTCGGCGACGACGCCAAGCAGCCCGCATTCATCGAGACCCTCCCCCGCCGCGGCTACCGCTTCGTCGCGGCTGTGGAGTGCGGTGACGCTGGTCCCCGCTCTGCGTCAGCCGGAGGAAGAGCGGCGACTGGCGTCGCCGCACTCCAGATCGTGGCGCTGGTGACGGTCCTCGTGATGGCCATCGCATGGCAGCGCAGCGCGGAGCCGGCCTCCGGCAAGACCATGATCGCGGTGCTGCCGTTCGAGGAGCTGTCTGGCAGCGACGGTGCGTTCTTCGCGGATGGGATGACCGAGGAGCTGATCACACATCTCGGCGCGCTGCAGCCACGAAGGCTCGGCGTGATCGCGCGCACCTCCATCCTTCGCTATCGCGGCACGAAGAAAAACATCCAGGACATCGGACGCGAGCTCGGCGTCGGGTACGTCGTCGAGGGCAGCGTGCGCCGCGAGGGCGACCGGCTGCGCGTGACCGCGCAGCTCATCGACGCGAGGGACCAGACCCACCTCTGGGCGGAGTCGTTCGACCGCCGCGGCGCGGGCGCGCTCGCCATTCAGCGCGACGTCGCCGAGCGCATCGCGCACGCGCTGAAGATCGAGTTGCTGGCCGACGACACGCTGAGCGCGAAGAATCCGGCGGCGCACGAGCTCTACCTGCGCGGGCGCCACCTCTACAGCGACGGCTCGACGCCCGCGGTGCAGGAGAGCGTCCGCGTGCTGCGCGAGGCGGTCCGGCTCGAGCCGGCGTTCGTGCTCGCGCACATCGCGCTCGCGGAGTCGCTGCACGCGCTGGCGATGCGCGAGCGCCTCGACCCGCGCGTCGCCGGCGAGGAGATCCGCGTGGCCGGCGAGAACGCGCTGCGGCTCGCGCCGGGTCTCGCGCAGTCGCACGCGATCGTGGCCATGCATCGCTTCTGGTACGCGTGGGACTGGGACGCCGCCGAGGAGAGCTACCGCAAGGCCATCCGCCTCAACCCGAACGAGCCCGGCGCGCTGCACGATCACGGCTGGCTGATGATCACGCGCGGCAGGTTCGACGAAGGCATCGCCCAGATCCGCCGCGCGCAGGAGCTCGATCCGGTGTCGCCGCGCGCGAACATGCACGTGGCCTGGGCCTACATCTACACGGGCCGCTATGCCGACGCAGTGCGCGAGGCGCGGCGTGCGCTGGCGCTGTCGCCCGGCTACAAGGAGGCCTACCGCTGTCTCGAGGAGGCGTATCTGCTCAGCGGCAACGAAGAGTCCGCGCGCGAGGCGCGGCGGATGCACGGCGTGACCGACCCGCCCATCGATCCCGAGCGCGATCCCTACGGCGCGGCGGTCGCGTACCTGCGCCTCAACTATCCCGACCGCGCCGTCGCGTCATTGGCGAAGGCCCGCGACATGCGCAGCGGCGCGTTCCCGCTCGCGGGCGTCGACCCGAAGCTGGCCGCGCTGCACGGCGACGCGCGCTTCGTGAAGATGCTGGAGAGCGTGGGCCTCGAACCGGTCAGGCCGTGAACGCGCGGAGCTACGCGACGTTCTCGGTGAGGTAGCTCATGGCCGTCTCGCGCGAGTCGAAGATCTTGAAGACAGTGTCGAGCTTCGTGATCTTGAGCAGCGCGAGGATGCGGTGGGAGGGCTTGACCAGCGCCATCTTGCGCTGGCGGTCTTCGAACTTCTGCAGGTAGCCGATCAACTCGCCGAGGCCGGTCGAGTCCATGTAGTTGATGGCCTCGAAGTTGATCATCACCGGGCCGGTCTCATCGTTGAGGACCTTCTCGAGATAGCTCGAGAACTCGCGCGCGCTCTCGCCGAGCTTGATCACGCCCTGGATGTCGAGCACGGTAACGTCGTTGACCCTGTTCTTGATGATGTTCATACAGTCGCGCGAAGTGTATCAGAACGTTAGCGCTTGTCTTCCTTCGACGGCGCGATGGCATTCGTCACCAGCGTGACCGCCGAAAGCAGCAGCGCGCCGAGGATCGCCGAGAACCAGCCGTCGATCGCGAATCCCGGCACGAGTCCGGCCGTCAGCTTGAGCATGAGCGCGTTCAGCACGATCAGGAACAGGCCGAGCGTGAGGATGGTGATCGGCAGCGTCAGCACGTAGAGGATCGGCTTGATGATCGCGTTCAGGAGGCCGAGGACCAGCGCGGCGATCGCCAGCGCGATCCAGTCGCGGTAGTGAAAGCCGGGGATCAGGTACGCGACGACGAACAGCGCGAGCGTGTTGAGAATCCAGCGGATCAGGAGACGCATCCGCTGGATTCTATGCCGGGCTACTCGCGAACGGCGCGTCGTTCCACTCCATCCGGCCCCTTGAAAATCATGGCCACGACTTTTCCGTCGACGACTTCGAAGCGGATGGTCGACGGCGTGGCCTCGTAGAAGAACTCCGTCTCCGAGGACGGGCGGATGGCGAAGGGCTGGCTCCCCTCGCGCAGCGTGTAGAGCAGCGAGCCGGCCTTCAGCACGCGGCGGGTGTTCTTCTCGTCGATGCGATACGTGCCGGCGTAGCGCGCGAGGACGTCGTCGCTCACGTTCGCGACCTTGCGCACCGGCAGGAACTTCGCCGGCGGCGCGGTGACGTAGCGCTCGCGCAGCGGCTCGCCGCGCAGGAACGCCTTCATCGCCTCGAGGATCTTCGGCGTCGAGAGAAACAGCGGATCGCTGTGGCCGGCGTTCTCGATGACCAGGTGCTGCGCGTTCGGCATCGTCCGCCGCAGCTCCTCCGCCTGGCGCGGGCGCGTGCGGCCGTCGAGCGTGCCGCTGATCAGGAGCGCGGGCACGTCGCTGACCAGCGGCCCGCGGAACGCGTCGCCGAGGTCGGGAACGGTCATGCCCGCGCAGACCTCGGGGAACGGCAGGTTGATCGCGTCGCCGAGGAGCGTTCGCCTGGCCTCGTCGGCAATGAGCTGTTTCCGCGCGGCGCTGATGCCGGACGCGCAGTCCATCGCCGTCGACATCGCCGAGGGCGGGTTGCCGAGGCGGAACGGCGCGGCGAGGAGACCGAGCGCGATCCAGTCTCCCTGCTCGAGCCGCGCGATGAGATCGGGCACTCCGGCGAAGCTCTCCGGCGCGGTGAGCATGCCGGCCAGCGCGGCCTGCAGATCGAGCTTGCCCAGGACGAACGTCGCGCTGCGGTTGGCGCGCGGATCGGTGAGCGTGACCGGCTTCGGGTGCGCCTCGAGCTCGCGGCTGACGCGATTGATCGCGGCGAGGAGATCGGGATGCGTGCCCTCGCGCGCGGCGAGGTGCGCGATCTCTTCCATCAGTGTCTGCTGGTCGCTCGGCAGTTTGTAGGTATCGTCGGGACCTTCGATGCCGGCGAGGATCACGCGCTCGACCGCCTGCGGCTGGTAGCGCAGCGTGGCGATGCCGAGGTGCGTGCCGTAGCTGATGCCCCAAAGCACGAGCTTCTCGGCGCCGATGGCTTTGCGGAGATCTTCGAGATCGGCGGCGCTCTCGCGGGTGTTGTAGCCGGCGAGGTCGATGCCGTTCGCGCGCAAACGGTCGGCGCATTTGCGCACCGCGGCGGCGAGTATGGCGCCGCCTTTCGCGCGATCGAGCAGCTCTCCCGGGTTGATCAGGAAGTCCTCGGTGCAGCGCATGTCCGCGCCGCCCGACTCGTTCGTGCCACGCTGGTCGTAGGCGATGACGTCGGCATGCTCGCGCAGCGCCATGAACAGCGGGAAGCGCGCGCTCGCCGCGGCGCCGATCCCCGAACCCCCCGGCCCGCCCGCGAGATAGACGATCGGGTTGCCCGGCTTGGCCGCGGTCGACTTGAAACGGATGAAGCGGATGGTGATGCTGCGCGAATTCGGGTTGGAGCGATTCTCGGGGACGGTGAACTCGCCCTTTTCCGCCTCGACGCTCTGCCCGCCGTCCGACTTGAACGTCATCGGTGTGAATTTCGCGGGCGCCGCGGAAACACCGGCCGCGATCGCAACTGTCAGTAGTGCCGCTCGTATGAACATGCGTTGCCTCCGACACGAACGTACGCAAGGTTCCCCGCCCGGATTCGCGCGCATCGGCGAACGACGCATTGCGTCGGTGAGCGTCGGTGTCCTGTGGAGCGACAGGCTTTAGCCTGTCGAAGTCGGCGGGCTGAAGCCCGCCGCTCCACAAGGACGGTCATGTTCCTCATCGCGTTCTTTCTCGCCGCGACTCTCAAGGCCGATCCCTGGGATGGGACGATCCGTTATCGGATCGGGGACGACGCGGCGTGGGCCTCGCCCGCCCTCGACGACTCGTCATGGACCGCCGGCAACTTCGAGACGCTGCCGCTGCATGCGAACGACGCGCTGTGGATCCGGCTCAAGCTCGACCTGACGACCTTCAGAGTCGCGCCCGGACACCCGTTCGGGATCTACCACGGCGGGCTCGCCTCGCACGAGATCTGGTGGGACGGCGAGAAGATCGGCGCGGGCGGCGTGGTCGGGCGGACGAAGGCCGCGGAAACGCCGGGGCCGATCGAGGCGCACTACCAGGTGCCCGACCGCCTCATCACGCCGGGTGTGCACACGATCGCAATTCGCACGTCGGCGTTTCACCGCGGCTTCTCGCCGCTGCGCGGCTACTGGGGCGTCGTCTTCGGCAACTACGACCGCATCATCGCCATGCGCTCGCACAGCGTGCGCCTGGCCATGCCGGCGGCGAGCGGCATCGTGCTGACGGCCGTCTTCGCGTTCGCGATGTTCTGGCTGACGCGCCGCGACCGCTCGTTCCTTCTTCTCGGCGCGCTCTGCGTCGCCGCGGCGGCGCTGCTGATGGCCGAGGCGTGGCGCCCGCTGTTCGGCTACTCGTACGACTGGCACATCGTGCGGCTGCGCTGCGTGGTCGGCTTCTCATGGCTCACCGGCACGCTGCTCGTCGCGCTGCTGGTGACGCGCTTCCCCTCCCGGTACTCGCGCGCGGTGCTCGGCGCGACCGCTCTCGTCGCCGCGCTCATCCCGATCTTTCCGCGCGGCTGGGATCCGAAGTCGCTCATCCTCTTCGCGTTCTGCTTCGTCGTGGCCACGCTCTGGACCGCGTGGGCGGCGGTGCGGCGGATGCACGGCAGCGTGCTGGCGCTGATCGGCGTCGGCGCGGCGACGGTGGCGCTGTTCCTCAATCCGATCGAATGGGTCGACAGCCGGCTCTACTTCGCGCTGAACTTCCTCTTCGTCTGCCTGCTCTGCTCGCACGCGCTGGAGGTGCGGCGCGAGCAGCTACAGAAGGCGCGGCTGGAGCTGGAGATGCTGCGCCGCCACCTGCAGCCGCATTTCCTGATGAACACGCTCACCGCGCTTTCGGAGTGGATCGAGCAGGATCCGAAAACGGCGGTCCGCATGATCGAGTCGCTCTCCGAGGAGCTGCGCATCCTCGGGCAGATGTCGACGCGGCGGCTCGTGCCCGCCGAAGAAGAGCTGCGCCTCTGCCGCAGTCACCTCGAGAACATGAGCCTGCGCAAGGACGTCGCCTACCGGCTCGACGTCGAGGGGATCGACGCCGCGCGGCTCGTTCCGCCCGCGGTCTTCCACACGCTGGTCGAGAACGCGATCACACATGCGCCCGCGGCGGATCGGGTGACGCTGCGGCTGGCGGCGCGCACCGAAGGCGATCGCGTGCACTACACGTTCGAGGCGCCGGCGGCGGACGTCGACCCGCCGCGTGCGAAAGGCGGCGGGACGCGGTACATCGAGGCGCGGCTGCGCGAGGTGTGGGGCGACGCCTGGTCGTTCAAGCAGGGAGTGGTTGGAGAGCTGTGGCGCGCGGAGATCGAGGTGCCTGCTTGAGAATCGCGATCGTGGAGGATGAGGCGATCGTCGCGCGAAGGCTGGAGCGGATGGTGCGCGAGATCGTCGGCTCCGCGGAGTCGATCGAAGTCGCGCCGACGTTCAACGCCGCGCTCGACGTGATCCGCCGCCCGCTCGACCTCCTCTTTCTCGACCTGAACCTCAGCGGCCGCGACGGCTTCGCGCTGCTCGAAGAGGCGGCCGCGTCTTCGTTCCAGACCGTGATCGTCTCCGCGCATCACGACCAGGCGCTGCGCGCGTTCGACTACGGCGTCACCGACTTCGTGGCCAAGCCGTGGAGCGCCGAACGGCTGCGCATGGCCATCGAGCGCGCAACCACAGTCCAGAAAGCGCGGAAGCTCGTCATCCGCAAGGGCCGTGAACTGCGCACCATCGAAGTGACGCAACTCCTGTACGTCCGCGGCGCCGACGACTACTCCGAGCTCCACCTCGACGACGGCTCGATCCATCTGCACGAGAAGTCGCTGACCGCGCTCGAGGCGATGCTGCCCGACGGCTTCGTCCGCGTACATCGCTCGTACATCGTGAACCTGGCGCGCGGGCGCGGCCTGCGCAGCTCCGCGCTGGTGCTGGAGGACGAGTCGGTGATTCCGGTGGGACGGGTGTATCGCGAAGGCGTGGTCCTAAAATGGCGTGCATGAAACGCCTGCTCTACGCACTCATCCTCGCCGCACTGCCGCTCGCTGCCGATGACGTGGAGTCCGTCGTCCGGATGATGGTCCGGGTCGGATTCGCGAACACACCGTCGTTCTCGCCGGACGGCAGCCGAGTCGCGTTCCTCACGAACATCAGCGGCACGCCGCAAGCGTGGGTCGTCCCGAGCGCCGGCGGCTGGCCCGACCAGCTCACCGCGATCGACGATCCGGTCCAGGATCTCGCCTGGTCGCCGGACGGCAGATGGATCGCGCTCGACATCGCGCCGGGCGGCGGTCTCAATCGGCAGATCTGGGTCGTGCGTCCCGACGGCAGCGGCCTGCGCCGGCTTACCGAAGGCGGAAAAGAAAACAACTGGCTCGGACCGTGGATGCCCGACTCGAAGGCGATCGTCATCGCTTCGAACCGGCGCGACCCCGCATCGATGGACACCTGGCTGCTCGACGCCGCAAGCGGATCGATGACGCTCATCGCGAAGAATCCCGGGATCGGGAGTCCGCTCCGCGTGAGCGACGACGGGAAGTACGTGCTCATCCAGCGGCTGCGCAATCGCGGCGACAGCGATCTCTATCGCGTGGCCATCGACGGCGGCGAGGAGGTGCTGCTCACGAAGCACACACCGCCCGCGGAGTTCGACAGCGCATCGTTCGCGGGCTCGTCGAACGACACGGTCTACATGATCGGCAATCCCGACCGCGACCGCGCCGCGCTCGGCCGCGTTCGCGTGTCGGGCGGAAAGGCGTCGCCATTCGAAGTCCTGCTTTCGCGCGACGACGCGGAGCTGGCCGACGTCTCACTCGACCCGCGCGGCGAGCTCGCGGTGCTGAACTGGAACGTCGCCGGCCGCAGCGAGCTGGCGTTCTATGACGTCGCGGGCGGACCGCAGCGTCCGGGACCGAAGCTCCCGTCGGACGTCGCCGGGGTCGCCGACTTCTCCGACGACGGGAAATCGATCGCCCTCCTCCTCTCCGGCTCGAACGCGCCGACCGACATCTGGGTGATGAGCCGTTCGGGTGCGCTGCAGCAGCTCACGCGCAGCCCGCACGCCGGCGTCGATCTGGCGTCGCTCGTCCGGCCCGAGCTGGTGACGTACCGGGCGCACGACGGCCTGGCGCTTTCGGGATGGCTCTACCGGCCGCACGGCGCGAAGCCGCCGTATGCGACCGTGCTCAGCTTTCACGGCGGCCCCGAGGGGCAGGAGCGGCCGTCGTTCAGCACGACTTATCAGGCGCTGCTCGCGAACGGCATCGCCGTGTTCGCGCCGAACGTGCGCGGCTCCGCCGGATTCGGCAAGAAGTTCGTGAATCTCGACAACGGCGCCGCGCGCGTGAACGGCGTACGGGACATCAAGTCGACGGCCGACCATCTCGTCGCGGCCGGCATCTCCGATCCGAAGCGTCTCGGCATCATGGGCGGTTCGTACGGCGGTTACATGGTCATGGCCGGCGTCACGGAGTATCCCGATCTCTTCGCCGCCGGAGCGAACCTCTTCGGCGTGGTCAACTTCGAGACGTTCTTCCAACACACCGAGCCGTGGATGGCCGCGATCTCGACGGTCGAGTACGGAGATCCGGCCACGCAGAAGGAGATGCTCGCGTCGCTCTCGCCGATCCACAAAGTCGACCGCGTGAAGACGCCGCTGATCGTGCTGCACGGCGCGAACGACACGAACGTCCCGGTCGTCGAGGCGGAGCAGGTCGTGAATTCGCTGAAGTCGCGCAACGTGCCGGTCGAGTACGTCCTCTTTCCCGACGAAGGCCACGGCTGGCGCAAAACGCCGAACCGTATCCGCTCGACGCTGGCGATCGTGAACTTCTTCAAGGCCCGGCTGTAATCGCCGGGCTCTCGACTCACTCGCGGACGTAGCAGGGGTATTCGCGTTGCGCCTGCGTGACGATCTCGAGGTCGATCTCGTGGAACGCGGCCGGCGCCTCCGCGGACGTCTCGGCGACGAGCGTCCCGGAGGGATCGATGATCCAGCCATGACCGCCGAAGGTCTGGCCGTGCGCGTCGGTGCCGGAGCGGTTCGACGACACCACGTACGAGCCCGAGACAATCGCGGCCATGCGCATTGCCACGAGCCAGCGATCGAGCGAGCCGTTGCCGGTGGCGCGCGGCACGAGGATCACGTGCGCGCCGGCGCGGCCGTAGTGTCGCGCGTGCTCGTTGAACATCAGCTCCGTGCAGATCAGGAATCCGCACCGCAGCTCGCCTGCGGATGCGACGCGGAAGTGGCGCTCGCCGGCGTCGAACCAGCGCGCTTCGTAGTAGCCCTCTTCGTCCGGGAAGTACTGCTTGGTGTGAACGGCCTCGCTGCCGATGAATGCCTCATTCGTGCCGAGGGATCCGATCCTGCGCGGTCGCGTTCCCGCGATGACGCTCGCTCCGAGCTCGCGCACATGAGGCAGCCCGCGCTCGTGCGCCTCCACCGACTCGTTCCAGCGCGTCTCGTCGAACTCGCTGCCGGCCGCGATCCACGAGCCGAAGGGCATCTCGTTCAGCAGGAACAGGTGCGGCGCTTCGCGCGACACGGTCTCGCACAGACGCTTCCACGCATCTGATTCCGGCGACAGGTCCGAGGGGAGTTCGCAGATCCCGATCTTGATTTTCATGGAGGAGATCCTTCGGCGTCTTCGCGCCTCAGGATGACACGTCAACGCGAATCTTTCGCGCGGCCAGTTCCTGCATGAACATCTCCGGCGGGATGCAGCGCTCCTGCGGGAGCGCGCCTTTCGACGTGGTCTGATTGCGCGCCATCATCAGCGCGACGATCGACGCCGGGAACGCGGTCGTGCGCATCATCGCGCTGAGGCCCGTCTCCGGGTCCTGGCGGTCGATGATGTCGTAGCGCAGCCTTTTCCCGTCGCCGGCGAACTCGACGCGCACTAGCACGACATCCGGCTCGTCGTGCGGGAGGTTCTTCACCAGCAGCTCGCCGAGAACGCGGCGCGGCTTCACGCGCACGCCGTCGACCTCGAGCAATGAGCTGCTGCAGAGGCCGAGGTCGATCATCATCTTGAACTTCTCGCAGTGGCCGGGATAGCGGATGGTCTTGTAATCGAGCTCGCGCACCTTGCCGAGAAACGTCTCGACGAGCGTCGACGTCCCGCCCGAGGTTTGGAACGCCTCCATCGTCCCGAACGGCTGCGGGAACTCCAGCGACTCGATCTCGGTCATCGACTCGATGGTCACGACCTTACCGTCGCGGATGACGCGCGCGGGCTCGATGTACTCGTTGATCAGTCCCTCGACCGAAAACACGAGCTGATAATCGAGCGGCGGCTGCGGGTTCTGCGGCAGGCCGCCGACGCGGATGTGCACCTCGTCGAGCTTCGCGAACTGCGTCGCGCCGTGCGCGACCAGCACTGCGACCATCCCCGGCGCAAGGCCGCAGTCGGGGATGATGTTGATCCCCGCCGCGCTGGCCTCGGCATCGAGCGCGAGCTCGGCGTCGACGACGTCGTTGTTCCCGCCGAGGTCGCAGAAGTGCGTGCCCGCCTCGATGGCCGCGCGCGCGAGGCGCTCGTTGAGCCAGTAATTCACGCAACTGATCGCCGAGGCGTGGCCGCGCATCAGATCGACGACCGCCGTGTGATCGTTGCAGTCGATCCCCGCGGCGGTGACCTTGCCGGGATAGCGCGCGGCGATCTGGTCGGCTTTCGCGCGATCGAAGTCGGCGACGGTCACGCCGTCGACGTCGGATTGAGAGACGAGATCATGAACGGCGCCGAGGCCCATGCGGCCGGCGCCGAGTACGAGCATTCGCATAAGGGGCGGATTATAGGTATTGCTCGATCGAGGAGATGAACGTCTTCACGTCGATCGGCTTGGAGATGTAGCCGTCGCAGCCGGCTTCGAGGAAGCGGTCCTTGTCGCCGCGCATCGCGTGCGCGGTCAGCGCGAGGATGGGGATGCGGTTGGTGCGCGCGTCGGTCTTCATCGCGCGCACCACCGACAGGCCGTCCATGCCCGGCAGGTGAATGTCCATCAGGATGAGGTCGGGCGCGGTCGCGCCGTCGCGCGTGATCGCCAGCGCCTCCTCGCCGCTCGCCGCCTTGACGATGTGGTATCCCCCCTCTTCGAGCAGGAACTCGACGAGCTGCATGTTCATGTCGTTGTCTTCGACGACGAGGATCTTCCGCGGCATGTTCTCAGCGTGTGCCGGGTAGTTTACCGCCTGGCTGCTGTTGCTGCTGCGGCGGCTGCGCCGGCTGCGGGAAAAAGGCGGGATCGAGGTCGATCTTCGCCTGCTTCTGCAACTGCTCCACCGCCTGCTGCATCGCCAGCTGCTGCGCGCGCTGCTGAAGCTGCGGGCGGAGCGACGCGAGCGACGGCTGATCGAAGCGGAAGATGTGCACGGCCAGCGGGGTGCGCACCGGATCGCTGATCTGTCCCGGCTGTAGCTTGGCCAGCGCGCCGGCGATCTCCGGCGGCAGCATCTCGCGCTTCGCCGCGCCGAGGGAGCCGCCGTTCGCGGCCGACTGCGGATCTTCCGACTCCGTGCGGGCGACCTCCGCGAAGTTCGCGCCGCTACGCAGGCGCGCCGCGATCGCACGCGCCTTCTGCGTCGCCTGCTCGACCGAGCGCGGGCTGCCGTCGCGCAGCGGATACTGTCCGCCGGTGTACGCGACGGCGATGTGCTTCAACTCGATGGTGTCCTTCTTCTCGCGCTCGTAGTCGGCGCGCACCATCTCCTCGACCTTGGCCTCGGCGAGCTTCTGCAGCGCCTTCATCGCCACGATCTGCGCGTTGGTCATCTCGATCTGCGTGCGCACCTCGGGATCGGACGACACGCCGAGACGGCCGGCTTCCTGCTCGAGCAGCTTCAGCTTCGCGAGCTCGTTCGCGATCACCCGCCGTCCCTGCGGGTTGTTGGTCAGCATCGCCCGCTGCTCCTCGGGGATGTTCAGGGCGAAGGCGTTGAACTCCGCCTCGGTCACCGGCGCGCCGTTGACGTGCATGACGACCTTGCCCGACGTCTTTTTGTCAGCGTGCGTCACCGCACCCGGTTCGGCGGTGGCGGCGTACGGCTGCGACGGGGTGAGCGGGAGATCGGGACGGATGCGCGAGAGTGCGAACGCCGCGACGGCGACGGCGACGATGGCGGCGAGGGCAATGCTCAGGTCTTTTTTCACGATGTCCCTTCAGGTAGTTGCGGCGTTGCGTGTCCGTGAGTATGCTCCGCCCTTGTGAAACGTTTCACTTGATTTGTTTCACGTCCCATCCGTTTCCTCACTGGGCGCTCAACCTGCATCACGAAAACGCAATCTATGGCGAAACTTACCATCGACGGAATCGAAGTCGAAGTCCAGGACGGAATTAACATGATCGAGGCCGCGAAGGCGGCCGACATTCACGTCCCCCACTTCTGCTATCACCCTTCCCTCAGCGTCGTCGGCCAGTGCCGCATGTGTCTGGTCGAGGTCGAGGGGATGCCGAAGCTGCAGGCGGGCTGCGCGACGCCGGTGAAAGACGGGATGAAAGTCCACGTCTGGAACGAGAAAGTCGACAAGGCGCGCAAGGGGCAGATGGAGTTTCTGCTCATCAACCATCCGCTGGACTGTCCGATCTGCGACAAGGCCGGCGAGTGCCCGCTGCAGGACTACTCCTTCAATTACGGCGACGTCGACTCGCGCTACGGCGAGTTCAAACGCACCTATCCGGGCATGGATCGCACGGCCATCGGGCCGCACGTGATCCAGAACATGAACCGCTGCATCCACTGCACGCGCTGCATCCGCTTCACCCAGGAGATCACCGGGACGAGCGAACTTGCGTTCTTCAAGCGCGGCGCGTCGACGGAAGTCGGCGTGTTCCCGGGAACGCCGCTCGACAACTGGATGAGCGCGTGCGTGACCGACATCTGCCCGACCGGCGCGCTGACGCCGCGCGAGTTCCGCTTCGAGTCGCGCGTCTGGAATCTCGAGTCGACCGAGTCGGTGTGCAACGGCTGCGACGTCGGCTGCAACATCTTCATCGGACATCGCAGCGGGCAGGTGTTCCGCTACCGGCCGCGCGTGAATCCCGAGGTCAACGATCACTGGCTGTGCGACTACGGGCGCTTCTCGTACGAACGGTACGAGACCGACCGCGTGGTCGTGCCGAAGGTGCGCAACGAGGACGACTACCTCGGCATCTCGACGTGGGATGAGGTGCTCGAGGCCATCGAGCGCGCGTATCGCGGCGCGAAGAACACCTTCGCCATCCTCTCCGCGCAGATGACCAACGAAGAAGCACGGATGGCGAAGCAGCTCTTCGACCGCGCCGGCAGCAAGTACGGCGTGATGGTCGACCCGATCGGCCCGATCAGGATGAAGTCGCGCACGGAGTGGATCGTCGGCACGCAGGGCGCGCCGAATTTCCGCGGCGTGTCCGCCGTCATCGGTGGAGCGGCGGGCTTTAGCCCGCCGAACGAAGACGGCGGGCTAAAGCCCGCCGCTCCACTAGAAGCACTCCTCACCAAGGGCGCCGAAGGCATCGACGTCCTCTACATCTGCGACGCGCACTTCAGCGAGCGCGCGGCCGATCCGGCCGTCGTCGCGAACCTGCGCAAGGCGAAGTTCCTCATCGTCCACTCGTGGGACGCGAACCATCCGCTCTGCGACGTCGCCGACGTCCTCATCCCCGGCGCGATTCATCCGGAGAAGGAAGGGACGTACACGAACCTGCAGGGACGCGAGCAGCAGATCCACCAGGCCTTCGCGCCGAAGGGACAGGCGGAATCGGATCTGGAGGCGCTGCGCCGCGTGCATGAGCGGCTGTTCGAAATGGCCGAGGTGACGGCGTAATGCCCTTCGATGCGACCGACATCGGTCTCTCGGTCCTGAAGATCGCCTTCGTGCTGCTGATGATGCTCAACATCACCCCGATCATGGTGTGGGTCGAGCGGCGCGGCAGCGCGCTGATCCAGGACCGGCCGGGGCCGAATCGCGTCGGACCGTTCGGCCTCCTGCAGTCGTTCGCTGACGCGCTGAAGTTCATCCTCAAGGAAGACATCATTCCGGCGCAGGCGCACAAGTGGCTCTACACGCTCGCGCCGACAATCGGACTCCTCCCCGCGATGACCACCATCGCCGTGGTTCCGTGGGGACGCCCGTTCAGGCTGCCGGAGAAAGTGATCTTCGGACGCCACATCTTCGAGGGGCGTCCGGTGTTCGAGCCGGTAGTCGCCGACGTGAGCGCCGGCATTCTGGTGGTCTTCGCGCTGGCCTCGCTGGCGGTCTACGGCATCACCATCGCCGGCTGGTCTTCCAGCAACAAGTACTCGCTCTTCGGCGCGATCCGCGCCTCGGCGCAGATGATCTCGTACGAGCTCTCGCTCACGCTGGCCGCGGTGAGCGTGCTCCTCGCGACCGGCTCGCTGCGGCTCACCGACGTCGTGCTCTCGCAGACGCAGTCCTTCGTCCTCTTCGACACCATCAGGATTCCGGCGTGGAACGTCTTCTCGCCGGCGATGTGGATCGCGTTCATCGTCTTCTCCGTCTCCGCGTTCGCGGAGACGAACCGCCTACCGTTCGACTTCGCGGAAGCCGAGGCGGAGCTCGTGGCCGGCTATCACACCGAGTATTCGTCGATGAAGTTCGCGCTCTTCTTCATGGCCGAGTACATGGCCATGGGCACGATGTCGGCGCTGGTGACGACGCTGTTCCTCGGCGGCTGGGACATCCCCTGGTGGAACGAGCCGGCGACGTGGTGGGCCTTCGCGCTGACCGCGCTGGCGTTCCTCATCAAAGTCACGGCGCTGCTGTTCGTCTTCGTCTGGGTCCGCTGGACGATCCCGCGGCTCAAGTACGACATCCTGATGAAGATCGGCTGGAAGGTGTTCCTGCCGCTGGCGCTCCTGAATATCGTGATCGTTGCAGGCTTCATCGCGGCGAGGTGGCTCTAGCGATGGAATTCGCGATCTTCTTCTTCTTCGCCGCCGTCGCCGTGATCTTCGCGCTGGTGGTCGTGCTGCATCGCAACGCGGTGGTCGGGGCGCTATCGCTGGTGGCGTCGTTCTTCGCGCTGGCGGTGATGTACGTGCTGCTCGAGGCACCGTTCCTCGCGGCGCTGCAGGTGATCGTCTACGCCGGCGCGATCATGGTCTTGTTCCTGTTCGTGATCATGCTGCTCAACCTGCAGCACATGGCCGAACCGGTGTCACGCCCGATCCAGCAGTTCCTCGGGTACACCTCGGGCGCCGGCTTCGGCCTCGGCCTCGTGTACTACATCGTCAAATACGCCGTCTTCGAGAAGCTCCCGGACGGCCCGTTCCACGCCGACGCGCGCACGATCGGCATCCAGCTCTTCGAAGCCTACGTCTTCCCGTTCGAGATGGTCTCGATCCTTCTGCTCGCCGCGATCGTCGGCGCGCTGCTGCTGAGCGCGCGCACCTATCAGAGGAAAGAGGCCGCGCGATGATCCCGACGCATTACTTCCTGATCCTCAGCGCGATCCTCTTCACCATCGGCGTGGTCGGCGTGCTGACCCGCAGGAACGGCATCACCATCTTCATGTCGATCGAGCTGATGGTGAACGCCGTGAACCTGACCTTCCTCGCCTACGCGAGGCAGTTTCATCAGGTGCACGGCCTGATCTTCGTCTTTTTCATCATGGCCATCGCCGCGGCTGAAGCCGCCGTCGGACTGGCCATTTTCATCACCCTGTTTCATCACCGCGACACGATCGATGTGGATGAAGCCAACCTGATGCATTGGTAAGCGGCACAGAGGTCGCAATTGTTCAGGCAGGAGCCTGGACAAATGGACAAGACCGAAAAGCTCATTGACTGGGAAGAGAACGAACGGAAGGACCGGAACCGCAACGGGATCGACGACAGCATCGAGCCGTCGATTCCGGACGTGACCGCCAGCGCGAACAGGCTGGCCGAGCGTCTGCGGAACGATCCGACTGCCGACCCGGTGGTAACGGCCGGCGACATGGACGCTCAGTGGGAATCGGCGCAGTTCAGCGGCGACGAGTCGCCGATCAGCAGCATGACCACCCCCGAGGCGAACGTGGTCGACGACATCGGCCGCTCGATCGGCGTCACGTATGAAGACAACGAGGAACTGAAGGCCGGTGAAAAGGAACGCGGTCGCGACATCCGCCGATGGGAGCTCGATCCGGCCAGCTCGGACGACTACATCGACCGGGTGAAGGACGAGAACAGAAGGTAGCGTGCGCTGCGAGCTCTCCTCGCACCGCACGGTGTGAGGAGAATGCTCGACAGTCTTTGGCTCATCCCGATTCTCCCGTTCGCGGGCTTCCTGCTGAACGGCCTCTTCGGCAAGCGCGCCGGCAAGGGCTTCGTCACGGCCGTGGCGATCCTGGCCTCGCTCGCGGCGGCGGTGCTCGGCACGGCCGCGGTCGTCCAGTACAACGCGCACTACCATCACGGCGAGCGCCACCTCAACGTCGTCTACGAGTGGTTCCAGTCCGGCGGCATCGGCGCGGACATCGCCTTCCAGCTCGATCCCCTCTCCATCGCCATGCTCATGGTCGTGACGTGGGTCGGCTTCCTCATCCACGTCTACTCCGTCGGCTACATGCATCACGAAGAGGGCTACTGGCGCTACTTCGCCTACCTGAACCTCTTCCTCGCGGCCATGCTGATCCTGATCCTCGGGAGCAGCTACCTCTTCATGTTCGTCGGGTGGGAGGGCGTCGGTCTCTGCTCGTATCTTCTCATCGGCTTCTATTACGACACCGACTACGCGCCGGCGGCGGGCAAGAAGGCGTTCATCGTCAACCGCATCGGCGACTTCGGCTTCCTCGTGGCGATGTTCCTGATGTTCGCGTACATCGGCAGCGTCGACTACGCGAAGGTCTCGCAGGTGGCCGCGGGCGGCGGCATCGCCACCGGAACCATCACCGCGATCTGCCTCCTGCTCTTCCTCGGCGCGACCGGCAAGTCTGCACAGATCCCGTTGTACGTCTGGCTGCCGGACGCCATGGCCGGCCCCACACCCGTCTCCGCCCTCATCCACGCCGCGACGATGGTCACCGCCGGCGTCTACATGATCGCGCGCTCGAACGCGCTCTATCGCCTCGCGCCGAGCGCGATGATGGTCGTGGCCATCATCGGCGGCCTCACCGCGCTCTTCGCGGCAACGATCGGCCTGCGGCAGTTCGACATCAAGAAAGTCCTCGCCTATTCGACGGTCTCGCAACTCGGCTTCATGATGATCGGCGTCGGCGTCGGCGCGTTCAGCGCGGGCGTGTTCCACCTCGTCACCCACGCGTTTTTCAAGGCGTGCCTCTTCCTCGGATCGGGCTCCGTGATTCACGCGATGAGCGGCGAGCAGGACGTCCGCAACATGGGCGGCCTCAGGTCGAAGATCCCGATCACGTTCTGGACCTTCCTCATCGCCACGATCGCCATCGCCGGCTTCCCGCCGTTCGCCGGCTTCTTCTCGAAGGACGAGATCCTGGCCTCGGCGTTCGTGACGCCGTACTTCCCCGGCGTCGGAAAGTTCATCTACGTCCTCGGCTCGCTCGCGGCGTTCTGCACGTCGTTCTACATGTACCGGCTGGTATACCTGACGTTCTACGGCAAGTTCCGCGGCACGCACGAGCAGGAGCATCACCTTCATGAGTCACCGGCGACGATGACCGGGCCGCTGGTGATCCTCGCGGCGCTGTCGGTGTTCGGCGGCCTGCTCGGATTGCCGCACGTCATCGGCCACAACTTCCTCGGCCACTGGCTCGGCATCGAGGGATTCGAGATCCCGGCGGCGACGGAGTGGACGGTGATGCTGATCTCCACGCTGATCGCCGTCGCCGGCTGGTTCTTCGCGATGCGGCTCTACCGCGACCGCGGCCTGGCCGCGGATCAGGCGTTCGAACAGCGATCGCCCGCGCTGGCGCGCGCGATCGAGAACAAGTGGTACGTCGACGAGCTGTACGCGGCCATCGTCGTCCGCCCGCTCGAGGCGATCTCGCAGTTCTTCTGGAAAGGCGTCGACGCGCTGATCGACGGACTCGCGGCCATGCTCGGCTTCGTCGTCCGCGGCTTCGGCGACGTCCTGCGTTTCTTCCAGACCGGAAACGTTCGCAACTACGCGCTGATGTTTTTTATTGGCGTGGTGGTGTTCATGGTGTGGGTTTCGTGATGAGGGTTGCTGAGTTGCTAGGTTGCTGAGTTGCTGAGCCTTTAGCAACCCAGCAACCCAGTAACTCAGCAACCACTTTTGAGGACTTAATGCCCATTCTCAGCTACCTGATCTGGCTCCCGATCGCCGCCGCGATCGCGCTGGCCTTCTTCCCCAACCGCGCGGAGACCGCGATCAAGGGGTGGGGATTGTTCGTCTCCGCGGCGGTCTTCATCCTCTCCCTCGGCATCCTTCGCGGCTGGGATGACGGGCGCGCGGGCTTTCAGTTCGTCGAAGACGTTCCATGGATCCCGCAGTGGGGCATCCACTACTCGCTCGGCATCGACGGCATCTCGCTCTGGCTCGTGCTGCTGACGACCTTCCTCACGCCGATCATCTTCCTCGCCGGCTGGAACTCGATTCACAAACATCCGAAGGAGTACGTGATCGCGTTCCTGATCATGGAGGCGGCGATGATCGGCGCCTTCGTGGCCGTCGATCTGATCCTCTTCTACATCTTCTTCGAGCTGATGCTCCTGCCGATGTACCTGGTCATCGGCGTGTGGGGCGGCGCGCGGCGCGTCTACGCGGCGATCAAATTCTTCCTCTTCACCATCGCCGGCTCGCTGCTCATGCTCCTCGGCATCATCTACCTCGGCTTCCAGTCGTTTCACCAGACCGGCATGCCGACGTTCAACATCATCGAGCTGTACGGAACGGAGCTCCTGCCCCGCGCGCAGGCGCTGCTGTTCTTCGCCTTCTCCCTGGCGTTCGCGATCAAGGTCCCGCTCTTCCCGCTGCATACATGGCTGCCCGACGCGCACGTCGAGGCGCCGACCGGCGGCTCGATCATCCTCGCGGGCGTGATGCTGAAGATGGGCACCTACGGCTTCCTGCGCTTCGTGCTGCCGTTCTTCCCGCAGGCGTCGATGCGCTGGGCCTCGCTGCTGATCACGCTCTCGGTCATCGGCATCATCTATGGCGCGCTCGTGGCCTGGGTGCAGCCGGACATGAAGAAGCTGGTCGCCTACTCCTCGGTCTCGCACCTCGGCTTCTGCGTGCTCGGCATCTTCGCCATGACCCAGACCGCGATCGAAGGCTCGATCCTGCAGATGGTCAATCACGGCCTTTCGACCGGCGCGTTGTTCCTCCTCGTCGGCGTGGTCTACGAGCGGCGCCACACGCGCCTCCTCGCCGACTACGGCGGCCTCGGAAAGACGATGCCGGTCTACGCGGTCTTCTTCGTCATCGCCGTGCTCTCGTCGGTCGGCCTGCCCGGACTCAACGGCTTCGTCGGCGAGTTCCTGATCCTCGCCGGCTCGTTCAAGACCTTCCCCGTCGCCGCGACCATCGCCGCGACCGGGGTGATCCTCGCGGCGATCTATCTCCTCTGGCTCGTGCAGAAAGTGTTCTTCGGCCCGATCACGAATGAAGAGAACCGCAACGTCCCCGACATCGCCTGGAACGAGATCGCGGCCATGATCCCGCTGGTCGTGCTCATGGTCTGGATCGGCGTCCATCCGACGACGTTCCTCAAGAAGATGGAGCCGAGCGTCCAGCACCTGATGACGGTGATGAGCGGCGAGACGGGCGGCAAGGTGATGGTTGCGGAAAAGGGAGGAGCGCGATGACGCAGCTCCACCCGCTCCTCGAAGCCGGCTGGCAGTACGCCATCCTCCCCGAGCTGCTCCTGTGCGGCGGCGGCATGCTGCTGATCCTCTTCGACGCGTTTCTCCCCCGCGCGAAGGGCGCGCTGGCGCCGCTGGCGCTGATCGTCTTCATCGTCACCGCCTGGAGCGAGAACCTCTTCGTGCGCGGCGGGCTCTGGTTCGGCGGCACGTACGAGGTCAGCGCGATCACGATGATCTTCGATCTGACCTTTCTCCTCGCGGGAATGCTCGCTTTGCTCTTCGCGCGCGACTATCTCGACCGCGAAGGCATCGAGGCCGGCGAGTTCTACGCGCTGCTGATGTGGGGCACGGTCGGCATGATGATGATGGCCAAGGGACTCGATCTCCTCATCATCGTCCTCGGCCTGGAGATCCTCTCGATCTGCATCTTCGTCCTGGTCGGCTTCCACCGCCGCATGCCGGTGTCGAACGAGGCCAGCCTCAAGTACTTCCTGATGGGTGCGTTCGCGACGGGGTTCATCCTCTACGGCACCGCGCTCTTCTACGGCGCGACGCAGTCGACGAACATCACCACGATGGCGCGCTGGTTCCAGACCGGCCAGATCACGCCGCTGCTCACCGTCGCGTTCGTGCTGCTGATGTCGGGCTTCGGCTTCAAGCTCGCGCTCGCGCCGTTCCATCCGTGGGCGCCCGACGTCTATCAGGGCGCGCCGACGCCGGTCGCCGGCTGGTTATCGGTCGCGCCGAAAGCCGCGACGCTCATCGCGCTGGTACGCCTCTTCAACGCCATGAGCCCGGTCCTGCCGAAAGTGAACTGGATGAACATGGTCGCCGCGCTGGCGATCCTCTCGATGATCGTCGGCAATGCCGTGGCGATCGTGCAGCGCGATCTGAAGCGCATGCTGGCCTACTCCGGCATCGCCCACGTCGGCTACATGATGATCGCCATGCTCACCGTGCGCGAGGACTCGGTGGCCGCGGTCGCGGTCTACACGATCACCTACGCGCTCATGAACATCGGCGCGTTCGGCGTGGTCTCGCTGCTGGTCAAGAACGAGAACGATCCGCACACGCTCGACGACATCGCCGGCCTCGGCTTCCGCCGCAAGTTCTTCGGCTTCGCCCTCGCGCTGTGCATGTTCTCGCTCTCGGGACTGCCGCCGACGGCCGGCTTCATCTCGAAGTTCTACATCTTCAAAACCGCGATCGAGTCGGGCCACACCATCGTGGCGCTGGTGGGCATCCTCACCAGCATCGTCTCGGTCTATTACTACCTGCGCGTCGTGTACTTCCTCTATATGAAGGAACCGGCGGAAGGGTACGAGATCCCGGCCTCGGGCGGCGTGTTCGCCGCCGGCGCCCTGACGATCGCCGTCGTCGGGATCCTCGCCATCGGTCTCTACCCGACGCCGCTCTTTCAGGCCGCTGGGAACGCGGCGCGCGTGCTGTTGCAACAGTAAGCGCGATGAGCAACGACCGCGACGTCTCGGAGCTGACCACCGGCCGGCTCTCGGTCTATCTGCGCTGCCTCACCTTCCTCGAGTCGCAGGGACAGAAGACCATCTCCTCCGGGGAGCTGGCCGAGCGCTTCCATCTCAACTCCGCGCAGATCCGCAAGGACCTGGCCTGCTTCGGCGAGTTCGGCACGCGCGGCGTCGGCTACGACGTGTCGCGGCTCAAGCAGCAGCTGGTGCAGGAGCTCGGGATCGACCGTACCCGCAACGCGGTCATCGTCGGCGCCGGCAACCTCGGCATGGCGCTCGCCGACTACGCGGGGTTCAACACCAACGGCTTTCACATCGTGGCGATGCTCGACGTCGACGCGGCGAAGGTCGGCCGCACGTCGCGCCAGGGCATCCCCGTCCTCGCCTACGCGCAGCTCCCCGACGTCGTGCGCAGAAACCACGTCGAGATCGGCATCATCGCCGTCACCGCCGAATCCGCGCAGAGCGTGCACGACGCCCTCGTCGCCGCCGGCCTCCGCGCCATCCTCAACTTCGCCCCCGTGCAGATGCGTCTGCAGGAGGGAGTGAAGGTGAAAAGCGTCGACCTGCGGATCAACCTCGAGTCGCTGTCGTTCCACCTGAAGAACGTCGAGGACGGCGTCACGGACTAAGGCGAACAACCCGGCACTCGTGTCGGAAACGAATGCCGGGCCCAGAGGTGCGGCGCCCGGAGGCGGCACCGCCGGCAACTGTTCGCGCGCGGAAGCGTAGCGGGAGCGCCGGAGCGCGGCAATCTATCGTTCGGTAGAGAAGGCGCGCGCCGGCACTTCCGGCGCGACGGTGATGTCGTCGAGCCGGATGAACTGTCCCCGCCCCTTGATCTCGCGGCGCGTCGAGATCAGCAGGCCGCCGAAGCGGTGGTAGTCGTGGAAGATCACCGGCGTCGGCTCATCCTCCGGCTTCGATCCCTCCAGCTTCATGTGCCACTGCTCGACCAGGCCGCTGTCGCGGTTCACCCACATCCAATACACGTCGCCCGGCGTCAGTCCGACCTTGTCGAACGACAGCTTCACCGTGTCGTACGTGTGCCCGCAGGCGTCGCTCTTCTCGCCGCCGTACTCCCGCGACACGCCGGGATCGAAGGTCTTGAAGCCCATCAGCAGCCAGTAGGTGTCGTTGATGAAGCGGCGGTAGCCGAACGTCAGCTGGTCCTTCGGATCGGGAACCGCCACGCCGTCCACCCACGCCTTTCCCTGCTTCGTGTTGACGTTCATGATCACCAGCACGTCCTTGCCGTCGCGGTTCTTGCCGCTCACGCGATAGTCGCCGGTGTAGCGGTCCCAGCTCTGCGCGTACGACGCCGCGATCTTTCCTTCGCGCTCGACGTTGAACGTGAAGGCGATGTAGCGTGCCTTCTCCCAGGCGGGACCGGCGAGCACGTCCAGCGCGCGTTTCGCGACATCGTCAGCATTCGGTGTCGTTTGCGCCGAAGCGGCCGCGGCCAGGAACAGAAGTGCGAAGAGGATGCGTCTCACTGGTTACCTCCGTTAATGTACGCACAACTCTAACGCGAACATGCACAACGAACGAATCGTCATCACCGGCATTGGCGCTCTCAGCCCCAACGGCATCGGCCGCGAGAACTACTTCTCCGCGCTCGTCGCCGGACGCAGCGGCATCCGCCCGATCACGCAGTTCGACGCCTCCACGCTCCCCTGCCGCATCGCCGGCGAGGTCGACTTCGATCCGACGGAATGGGTCGACGCGAAGAACATCCGTCACGTCTCGCGCGTGGTGCCGATGGCCATCGCCGCGACGGCGGAGGCGCTGCGCGACGCGAAGCTCGATCCGAGCAACGTGGATCTCGAGACGCGCCGCCAGATGGGCGTCATGCTCGGCTCGGGGGGCGGCGCGGTGGAGTTCAGCGAGCGGATGTACGAGCTCTGGTACAAGGGCGCGACGAAGCAGGCCTCGATCTATTCGATCCCCTCGGGCACGATCGGCACGATCGCCTCCGAGATCTCGATGGCCTACGACTTCCACGGCTTCTCCCACCTGATCTCGACCGGCTGCACCTCGTCGACCGACGCGATCGGCTACGCGTACCGCAACCTCAAGCTCGGCGTCTGCGACTACATCATCACCGGCGGCGCCGACGCGACGATCACCGAGGCGGTGATGACCGGCTTCTGCATCATGCGTATCGTCACCAACTCCTGGAACGAGCGCCCCGAGGCGGGCTCGCGCCCCTTCACCGGCAACCGCGACGGCTTCGTCCTCGGCGAGGGCTCGTGGATGTTCGTGATGGAGCGCGAGAGCACCGCCCGCGGGCGAGGAGCGCGCATCTATGCCGAGGTGGCGGGATACGGATCGACGTGCGACGCGTATCACCGCGTGCGCATGGACGACTCCGGCGAAGAGCCGGCGCGGGCGATGTCGCTGGCGATGAAAGACGCCGCGATCGATCCGAGCGAAGTCGGCTACGTCAACTATCACGGCACGTCGACCGACTTGAATGACCGCATCGAGACCCGCGCGGTGAAGCTGGCGTTCGGAAAGAGCGCGACGAAGATCGCCGGCTCGGCGACGAAGTCGATGATCGGACACCCGCAGGGCGCGTGCGGCGCGGCCGGCGTCGCCGCGACGTTGATGGCGTTCCGCGACGACACGCTCCCGCCCACCGTGAACCTCGACGTCCCCGATCCCGAATGCGATCTCGATTACGTTCCGGAGGTCGGACGCCGCGCGCGGATCGACGCCGCGGTGTGCAACACCATCGCCTTCGGCTCGAAGAATTCGGCGCTGGTGCTCAAGCGCGTCTGAACAATGTTGTCCATGCTGACGCCGCAGCGAGTCACCGCGCACGAACTGCTCGACGAGCACGACGCGCCGCGCGCGGACGTCGAGCGTTCCCTTCGTGACCTCCGTCGCTTCAATCGCTGGGCAGGCGGGCGCCGGATCTACCGCAGCCTCGTGCGCCGCTTCGAGCCGCGCTCGGTGCTCGACGTCGGCGCAGGGTCGTGCGAGCTCGTGGAAGCGCTCGACGTGCCGCTGCGCATCGGCCTCGACTTCAAGATCGATCACCTGCTCTACCTGCGCGAGGGCTCACCCGTCCACCGCGTCGTCGGCGACGCGCGGCATCTCCCGTTCCGCGACGGCTCGGTCGACGTCGTGACGTCGAATCACTTCTTCCACCACTTCTCGCCCGATGAGAACGCGGACATCCTCGGCGAGGCGATGCGCGTCGCGCGGCGCGGCGTGGCCATGAACGACACCCGCCGCCACTACGCTCCGCTGCTGTTCGTGCATGCGCTGGCCGTGCTTCGCCTGGTCGGACGGATCACGCGCTTCGATGCGCCGGCCTCGGTGCGGCAGGGCTACACGCTCGCCGAGGCGCGCGCGGTCGCGGAACGCGTTCGCGCGGCACGGCGGGCGGTCGTACGCAAGTGGCCGTACCGCTTCGGAATCCTCTTGTGGAAGACGTAGCGATCATCGGCGCGGGCCCGGCCGGCTCCACGCTCGCGGCGCTGCTCGCCGGACGCGGCGTCGACGTCACGCTCTACGACCGCGACGAGTTTCCGCGCGACAAGCTCTGCGGCGAGTTTCTCTCCTACGACGCCCTCCCCGTCCTCGAGCCCCTCGGCATCGTCGACGCCATCGACCGCGCCGGCGCGCCGCGCATCGAGCACTGCCGCATCGTTGGAGCGAAGCGCACCTACCAGTTCACGTTCCCGCATCCCGCGCGCGGCGTGTCGCGCTACTACTTAGACGATCTGCTCTTTCGTACGGCGCAACAGCGCGGCGCGACGGCAAGTGTGTCTGCTGTCGCCGAGCTCCCCGTCGCGAAGATCGTCGTCGGCGCCTGGGGACGCTGGGGCCGTTTCGACCAGCAGCTCCACCGCGGCTTCGTCCGCGATCGCGCCCATCGCAACTTCGGCTTCAAGCGCCACTACCACCGTGCCTCTCCTCCACGCAGCGACGTCATCGAGCTCTACTCCTTCAAGCGCGGTTACCTCGGCGTGAACTCCGTGGAAGGCGGCATCACCAACATCTGCGGCCTCGTCCATGCGAGCCGCCTCGCCGGACACAAGGGCCGCTGGGACGCGTTCATCGACACCATCCGCCAGGAAGAGCCGCGCCTCGAAGAGCTCTACGCCCGACACGAGCCTGCGCAGGACGGTTACCTCTCCTCGGAACCGGTGATCTTCCGCGCGCGCTCCGCCGTCGAAGGCGGCGTGTTCATGATCGGCGACGCCTCGGGCGTCATCGATCCGCTGACCGGCAACGGGATGGCGATGGCCATCCAGTCCGCGCTGCTGCTCGCGCCGCACCTCATGCGTCTGCTCGAGCAACCGGCGCGCAGGCGCGAGATCGAGGACGAGTATCGCCGCGCGCATCGCGCGATGTTCGTGCCACGCATCGCCTGGAGCCGCCGCGCGGCCTCGCTGCTCTCGCGTCCGCGTCTGCTCGACGCCGCGCTGGCGGCGACCGCGTCGCCGAAGATCGGCGAGTTGCTGTTGCGTAAAACGCGCGCGACACGGGAAGCGGTCGAACGGCTCGCGAACGCCTGGTTCTGTTAGAGTTTTCGCGTCCATGAACGTCATCGCCGAGGGCGAGTTTCTGTTGCCGCTCTTCCCGCTGCCGAACATCGTCTTCTTCCCGCAGACGCGGATGCCGCTGCACGTGTTCGAGCCGCGCTACCGGCAGATGGTCAAGGACGTGCTCGAAAGCGACCAGCGCTTCGGCATCGTGCTGCTGCGTCCGGGCTGGGAGTCGGAGTACTTCGGCGCGCCTCCGGTCTTTCCCTTCGGCACCCTCGGCACGATCGAGCAGGCGGTGGCGCTCGAGGACGGGCGCTACAACATCGTCGTGCGCGGGGACGTCCGCTTCCGCATTCTCGACGAAGTCTCGCGCGTGCCGTACCGCACCGCGCGGGTGCTCGCGGAGCCCGAGGTCGAGCACGAGACAGCGCGCGCGCAGCTGGAGCGCGAGCGGCTGGCCGGCCTCTCGCGGCAATACCTGATGTACCTCCCCGACCAGACCGCGGTGCCGGAGATCGACACAGTGAACCTCGACGCGCTCACGAACGCGCTGATCATGTCGCTCAACCTCGACGTCGAAGAGAAGCAGAAGCTGCTGGAGATGAACGACGTGATGGAGCGCGCCGGCGAGGTCGGCGAAGAGCTGTCGAACCGGATCGAGAGCCTGCGGTTCTTATCGCCGTACCGAAGGCCGGCCGATCCGAGTCACAACTAGCTCGTACCTGTGGAGCGGCGGGCTTCAGCCCGCCGAATGCCGAGAGTCCGGCGGGCTGAAGCCCGCCGCTCCACAGGTTACGAGGGCTCGCGGAAAATCGTGTCGTGCGCGGCGGAGCGTTCGTCCTCGGGGCGGCCGGCCGTGTAGTAGTAGAGCGACACCGACTTGCGCGTCCTGCCCGGCGGCGCCGTCAGCGGATGCGGATGGCCGTGGAACGACGTATCGGTCGTCGAGAAGATCACGGTGCGGTTGAACGCCGGCAGAATCCGCTGGCGCCGCTCGGTCATCGCCGTGTTCCAGAGCTCGAGGTGCCCGCCCCACTCGTCGCGCCAGTCCTTGTTGAGATAGACGAGCATGTTCAGGCGGCGGTCGAGCTTCAGCTTCGGATGGACGTTGAAGTCGGCGTGGATCTTCAGGAAGCCGCCCGGCTCGATCTGATGCAGCCCGCCGCCGCCGAAGTAGGGATCGGGGATCAGTCCCTCGATGCCGGTCAGCGCCTCGAGGAACAGCAGCATCTCGAAGCCGTTCATCGCGTCGAGGAACGCGCGGATGTACGGCGAGATGGTGCTGCTCTCGTGATAGAAGCCGAGCTTCTTCTCCAGCGGCGAGTCGAAGCGCATCCAGCGCGTTTCTTCCGGCTTCGGGAACTCGGCGATGACCCGCTCGAGATCGGCGTCGTCGAAGAGGTGGTCGAGGACGATGTACGGGAACGGATCCGCCGCCGCGTACTGCTCGCGGAGCGCGCGCGGATCGTGGTGCAGCCTCACCGGTGCCATGCGCGCGTCATCATAGAATGCGCGCCGTGCCGCTGCCCTATCGCGACTTCTACTATCCGCTGAACGTCTTCATGCACATCCTGCAGCATGAGACGGAGGCGGCCGTGCCGTATCTTCATTACGGCCTCTTCACCGATCCGCGCGACAGCATGTGGACCGCGCAGGAGCACTCGACGGAGATGCTGCGCGCCCGCCTCCCGAAGCCCCCCGCGAAAATCCTCGACGTCGGCGCCGGGCTCGGCACGACGATGGTCTGGCTGGCCCTCGCCGGCTACGACATGCGCGGCATCACGCCCGACGAGAAGCAGATCGCGATGATCCAGCGCAAATACCCCCTCGCCGTAAAGTGCATCCGCTTCGAGGACCATCCCGCCCAGCCGTTCGACGCGATCTATTTTCAGGAGTCGTCGCAGTACATCCACGACGACGCGCTGTTCGCAAAGTGCGCGGAGATGACCTCGCACGTGATCGTCCTCGACGAATTCTCGCTGCGTCCCGTCGATTTCCCGGGCGCGCTGCATTCGCTGGCTTCGTTCCTCGAGGCCGCGGCGCGCCACGGCTTCACGCTGACGGAGGAAGTCGATCTCACCGAGGCGGCGGCGCCGACGATCGACCACTTCAACGTGCGCATCCCGAAATACCGTGAGATGCTGATCGCCGATCTCGGCATCACCGGCGAACAGGTCGACGAGCTGATCGCGAGCGGCTTCCGCTATCGCGCGATGTACGGCGACGGCACGTACGGCTACCGCCTGCTCCAGTTCAAGCGCTCTTCATAGTTTATCCCGCGCGAAGACGCGGGATCTCCGCGTGCAACCAACGAGACTCGCGCAACAGCGCGAGCGGTGGCGGTGCACGAAGAGATCCCGCGTCTTCGCGCGGGATAAACTCAACGCCGCCAGTTCAAGCGCGGCTGACGCGCAAAGTCGAGCGCGATCTCGTCCGAGTACGTGAACCAACCCTGCGGCGAGTCGTAGCGGATGCGCAGCGAGATGCCGGGGATGTCGGGCAGGCGGAAGCCGTCCTGCCGCGGGACGTCGAAGGCCTGCACGCCGTTGCCGAGGAGCACGCGGTACTTGCCGTCGGTGTACGGGCCGAACGTCCAGAACAGCGCCTGGTCGCGATAGTCGAACGACGCCGACAGCGGCGCGGCGTTGCGCATCGAGCTGCAATGCTTCTTCGCGATCGCCGGCAGCTCGCTCGTGATCTCGACGACCGCGCGACGCGGCGGCTGGTACTCCCAGGCGCGCTTCGGCATCGCCGGGACGGTGCACAAAAAGTAGTCATCGTAGAACCACGCCGCGCCGGGCGGCTTGCGCAGGTGCACGGTCTTGAGCCAGTTCAGCTCTCCCATCGCCGCGGGCGGCACGGTCGGACGGCGGAGGAAGGTGTCGGGCGGCATGTCGAAGAAGAACCGCGCCTCGTCGGCCATCCGCTGCGTGCGCCCGAACTCGTACCCCCACTCCTGCCTGTTCACGGCGAGCATCAGCAGCGGAACGGCGGTCAGCAGCGCTTTGCGCGCCCTCGTCCGATCCGCGCCCGCGACAAACGCCACCGACCAGCACAACCACGGCATCAGCGCATACCGGCGCTGCATCTCTTTCGACACCGGCACGATCGGCCCCACCGCCAGCGCAAGCGCGACGACGAACAGCAACAGGCCGCGCTTGCCGATGAACGCGATGCCGAGGAGCATGACCACGATCAGCGCGATACCGAGGGAGACGTTCGCGCCGGCGCTGGCGAGGATGATCTTCTTCGGCAGCGACGCGATCAGCGCCGGCCACTCGCTCCGATCCACCGCCCACCCATACCCGCCGAGAATCGTCCCGATCACCGCGCGCCGCCAGAACAGATAGATCGCCAGCGCGATGACGTGCGGCGCCGCATACCGCGCCCGCGTCCGCAGATCGCGCTCCGGCAGCGCAAGAAACAGCACCGGCAGCGGGATGATGGTTTCCTTCGCCAGCATCGCGACGAGGTAAAGGAGCGCCGAGACGGCGCTCGTCCAGCCGGCGAGACGCCGGCGTTCCGGAACGCCGCCGTCCCCGGCGGCTGGCCCGGCGGCGTCCCGCCGCCGCAACGCCACGACATAAACCACCGTCGCCAACGCCCCAAACAAAATCCCGAGAAAGTAATGAATCCCCGAAATCTCCGTGATCAGACTGCACAACGGCACCGACGCCAGATACAACAGCGCGCCCACCCCCGCGCGCCCTGGCGAAAACCACAACCGCAGCGCCGCAAAGAACGCCAGCGTCGAAAGCGCCAGCGCGGCGAGGTGCACCACGTACCAGCGCGCCGGCTCGAGCCCGAACAGTGCCATGTCCCACTCGAAGGCCACCATCATCAGCGGCGTGAACAGCTTTTGCGGCCACACGGTGGCGTTGAAGAACTCGTCGGCCACGGTGTGGTCGACCGCGAGATGCACGAGGTACGCGTCGTCATACGTCCACCAGAGGCGCACCACCTTCCGGTAGAGCACGAAGATCAGCAGGACGAGGCCGATCGCGATGAGGAGGTCGCGTGACTTTTTCACCGCGTGTACCGTCCGCGCACGCCGTTCCACTTCACGCGCAGCAGGTCGACCGGATCGGTGGCCAGGCAAAGCCACACGCGCAGGCGCGACGGCCGCAGCTCGCGCATCGGCGCCACCGGCACCTGCGCGATGCGCATCCCGTTCTTCACCGCGATGTAGAGGTACTCGATGTCGTACATCCCGCCACGCACCGTCTGCAACCCGGCCAGCTTCCCGGCGGCGTCGCGGCGAAAGGCCTTGAAGCCGCACTGCGTGTCGAAGAAGCGCGTCGACTGGAAGATGAAGAAGCGCTGCGCCAGAAAGAGCCCGATCGAGAGCACGAAGCGCCCGAGGTTGCGGTATGTCCAACTGTCGCGCCGCTCGGCCATGACGACGTCGTTGCCCTCGCCGATGAGGCGGATAAACTCCGGGATCAGCGCGATCTTCTCGTCATCGAGGTCGGCGTCGAGGTGAAAGACGATGTCCCCCTCAGCCGCGAGCATCCCGATGCGCACCGCGTCGCCCTTGCCGCGCTTTTGCCCGCGCAGCACGCGTGCTCCCGCGACCTGCGGCGGCTCGTCGCTGTCGTCGACGATGAGGATCTCGGAGCCCGGCGGCAGGACAGACGCGACGCGCGCGACCCACGCGTCGAGCGCCGGCTCGTTGTATGTCGGGACGACGATCGAAACCCGCACCTCTGAATTTCCACTCCGCATATGGCAGGATGGCGACGATGTCCGACCATATCACCACGCTGGCGCGCGAGCTCGCCGAGCTGCCGCCCGAGGAGCGCAATGACCGCCTGCGCGCCGAAGTGGAGAGCCTCTCACTCCCCGAGCGCTGGGACCTGCTGCACCGCCTCGGCGTCTACCACCATCCCGAGTCTCTGTCCGGCGCCGCCTCGGCATTCGAGGAAACCGCCGCGCTGCGCGAGGCGCTTCCGCGACTCATCGAAGAGCGTGGCGTCGCCACGATCCTGGATATCCCCTGCGGCGACTTCGCCTGGATGCAGCACGTTGATCTGAGCGCCGAATACACCGGCGCCGATGTCGTCCCCGCGCTCGTGAACGAGAATCAGAAGCGCTACGGCAACGACAGCCGCCGCTTCATCCTCCTCGACGCCACGCGCGACCAACTTCCCGCGGTCGATCTGATCCTCTCCCGCGATCTGCTCATCCATCTCAGCATCCTCGACATCCGCGCCGCGCTCGCAAACTTCGCCGCCAGCGGCTCGCGTCTGTTGCTCACGAATCACTTCGAGCAGCGCACCGGCAATCCCGACATCGTCTCGGGAGACTTCCGGCCGGTCAATCTCTGCAGCCCGCCGTTCAACCTCCCTCCGCCGCTCGAGATCATCAACGAACGCAGCGCCCTCGGCGGCGGCGCCTTCGCCGACCGTTCGATGGCTTTGTGGGCGCTGGCAGACATCGCGCAAGACGTAGCCGCCGGCTGATGTCTATCGCGGTGCTGTTCCCGAGGATGGAGTACGAGGCGATCGCCCAGCGCCATGCGAGCTGGCGCGTGCAGGCGCAGCTGCGCCGCGCCGACGACGTCGCGGAAGTCGTCTACTACGACGAAAACGAGCCGGCGCGCGACGTCGTCGAAGACGTCGATGCACCGAATGTCGTGGTGATCCTCGATCCGCTCGCGCCGGAGCTGCAGTACTTCTCTGCGACGGAAGCGCTGCGCGACGAGCGGCGCTCGTTGCGACGCATTTTCGAAGGCGGCGAGGCCGTCACGAAGATCGCCGTCCGGACGTGGCGCCCCGCCCAGCCGCCCGATCTGCTGCCGTACATCCCCACCACCGCGCGCTCCGTTCTTCACGTCGGCTGCGGCGACGGCGCCCTCGGCGCGCGGATCAAAGAGCGCCAGCGCTGCCGCGTCGTCGGCATCGGCAACGCACCGCCGGCGATCGCGAAAAAGCGGCTCGACGACGTCTATAGCGGCGACGCGGGCGAGCTCGTCTCCATCCTCCACGAAAAGTTCGACTGCATCGTCACCGCGGGTGTGCTCGAGCACATGCTCGATCCCTGGTCGCTGCTCACGGATCTGAGGCGCCTCGGAGCGCTGCTCGTCGCCGGCATCCCCGACGCCGCCGCGCGCGACGTCGACGATCCCGCCGCGCAGGTGCGCTTCTTCACCCGGCGGTCGATCGAGGAGCTGATCGACATCGCCGGATGGAAGCTGGAGCGGCTCGAACCGGTTGATCCGGAAGCCTTTATCGTCGTCGCCTCGGGATGAAACCGGGGCCCCCCGACGTTTCCTGAGCGCGCGACGTATACTCCGAAGGCCTGATGACCGAACAACTCATGACCACTCCGCCGAGGACGGCGGCCGTTCCCGGCACGCTCATCGCGGAGCCGTTTCTCCATTACAGCCAGGAGCGGATTTACAACACGCTCACCGACCAGCTGCTCTCCGCGGGCGAGCCGGGCTTCCAGGAAATGCTGCGCATCCGCGGCGGCGAGCTCGCGCCGGCCGCGCTTCCGGGCAGCCTGCTCGAGTCGCTGGTCACGCGCGGGTGGCTCGTCGAGACCGCGCCCGACCTCGGCGCGCGCTACCGCCTGAAATACGCCTCCATCGAAGCCAGCACGGTCTGCAACCAGGCCTGCTACTTCTGCCCCGTCTCGGTCGACCGCCGCGAAGACCACACCATGAGCATGGAGCTCTACGAGCACATCGCGGCACAGCTCTCAGAGCATCGCGCGACCATCGACGGCGTCTCGATGATTCACTACAACGAGCCGACCGCCGACAAGCGCTTCCTCGACCAGGTGCGCGTCCTCAAGCGTTACGGACTCCCGCCCGCGGTCGTCACGAACGGCACCGGACTCACTCCCGATCGCGTCGACGCGATCATGGAGATGGGCGCACTGCGCTACCTCTCCGTCAACCTCTCCACGCTCGACCGCGAGCGCTACAAAGAGGAACGCGGCGGCGATCATCTGAACCTGGTGTTGCGCAACCTCGATCACATCAAGGACAAGGCGCTGGCGCCGCAGATGGATCTGGCCGTGATCGGCAAAGGCGACGCCGTGCACCGCCTCGACTTCGAGCAGATCAGCGAGCGCTTCGCGAACACGCGCTTCAAGATCCACTTCTACGAGGCGATGGACCGCGCCGGCGCGGTGCCGATCGGCATGCATCCGGGCACGCGCCACGAGCGTCTCTGCGGCTGCGAGCAGACCGGCTCGCGCGCCGTGCAGTGGGTGCACATCACCCCGCGCGCCGACTGCCTCCTCTGCTGCCAGGACTATTACAGCGAGTACGTCGTCGGCAACCTGAAGGAGCAGAAGCTCAACGACATCCTCTCCGGCTCGCGCGTCTCGCTGCTGCGCCGCTGGGTCTACGGCATGGAAGAGGCGCCCGACGACTTCATCTGCCGCGGCTGCATCTACGCGCTCACGTCGTAGTCTCAGCGCAAGCCGCTGACGATCACCTGCTCGAACAATCGAAACGGCGCGCTCTTGCCGCGCGAAAGCAACTTCAGTCCCCTGCTCCCGGCCAGCTCCACGACGCGCGTATAGAGGTGAGGCAGCAGCGCGTCGGTCGCACCCAGCTTCGCGATGACGCGCGGCTTGCGGAATCCCGCCCTTTTCATCAGTCCCAACAGCTCGTTGTGCGTGTACTCCCGCAGATGCAATCCCTCGGGCGCATCGCTGAAGTAGCGCGAGATGTCGTGCGGCCCCCACAGCCGGTTCGGCGTGACGCAGACGTAGCGTCCGCCCGGCGCGAGCAGCCGCCGGACTTCGGTGAGATGCAGCAGCGCGTCGTCGGGCCGCAGGTGCTCGATGACGTGCGAGCTGAACGCGAGATCGACGCACGCGTCGGGGAGCGGATACGGCGGCGTGTCGGTCACGACGAGCTCGAGGTTCGCCGGCTTCTCGACGCCCTCCAGAATCCCGCTCCCCGCCTCGATAGCAATGACGCGCGGCAGTCGCTTACTCAATTCGATGGCAAGGGCGCTGTCTCCACTGCCGACTTCGAGAAAGCGCGGACGCGACGCGAGAAACGGCTCGAGCAGCCGGAGCTGGAGCGCCACCAGCGCGGCCTGCGCGGCCGCGTCGTGCTTCTGTGTGAGCGCCGGAAGATGCGGCACGCGGCGCAGCAGCTCGTCGTAGACCGCGCTGTACAACCCGCGCGTGTCGCTCGCGTTCCGCAGCCGCTGCGCCAGCTCGCGCTCGACCTCCAGGTGCTCGCGCAGCTGCTCCATGCTGCGCGTTTCCTCCGGCGGAATCGGATGCGCCATCGGGGCGCGATGCTACGCTATGCCCCTGCGAATCACCTACCTCCTCGAAGACACGGATCACTCTGGCGGCGTGCGGGTACAGCTCGCGCATGCGGACGCGCTCATCGCGCGCGGACATCGCGTGCGGATGGTCACGAAAGGCCTCCCCCTGACCTGGCGCAGCTCGCACGCCGAGTGGGTCTACGTCGACGACTTCCGGCAATACGACGCCAGCAAAGAAGACTTCGTGGTCGGCGGATTCTGGCTCACCGTCCCGATCGCGTACGCGCTCGCGGGCGAGCGCGCCGTCCATCTCTGTCAGGGTTATGAAGGCGCGCTGGACTTCTACGCGCCCGTTCGCGATCAGATCGAAGCCGCATACAAACTGCCGATCCCGAAGCTCGTCGTCGCGAAGTCGCTCATCCCCATCTGCGAGCAGTTCAGCAGCGACGTCACCTACATCGGCCAGATCGTCGAGGACGAGTTCTATCGCGCCGTGACGCCGCGCGAACACGACCCGCCACGCGTGCTCGTCGCCGGCCAGGCCCAGGCCGAATTCCGCGGAATCCAGGACGCCTACGGCGCCGTCGCCCACGCCCGCTGGTTCCACCAGAAACTCGACCTCATCCGCGTCTCGCCGTGGGCGCCATCGCGCGAAGAGCCACTCGAGTCCGTGCAGGAGTTCCACGTCGCCCTGAGCACCGTCGAAATGACCCGCCTCATGCACTCCTGCGACATCCTCATCGCCGCCAACCACGCCGTCGAAGGCTTCGGCCTCCCCGCGGCGGAAGCGATGGCCTCCGGCCTCCCGACCATCCTCACCACCATCCCCTCCTACCTCTCGTTCGACGACGCGCGCGACTACGCCCTCTTCGCCCCCGAACAAAACGCCATCGAGCTCGGCGAACGCCTCATCGAGCTGCTCTCCGACCCAGCCCTCCGCGCCCGCCTCCGCACCCGCGGGCGCGAGGTGGCGGAGCAGTGGCGGGTGGAGGGGGTGGCGGGGAGGTTGGAGGCGTTTTTTGAGAATCGACGAGGGTTGCTGAGTTGCTAGGTTGCAACCGAGCGACTGCGTTGTAAGGAACACCGAGGTATCCTCCCTGTGCGATGCAGTTCGAGACTGTGCTGACGACATTCGCCGATTTTTTCCAGCGGGAAAAGATTCGTTACGTAGTCATCGGCGGATTGGCGGTACAGGCATGGGGCCACTCGCGGCTGACGAAGGATGTCGACGTTGCGGTTGACGGGGAGGCTCGCGAGCGGGTTGTTCGGTTCGCCGAATCGCTCGGCTACGAGACCCTTTTCGTGAGTGAGGCATTCTCGAACCACGGCAGCGACAATCCCGACCTCGGCCGCGTGGACTTCATGTATGTCAGCGGAACAACGGCAGAACGCGTCTTTGGAGCGGCTGTTCCAAAAACTGTCGTCGGAAGCTTCATCGCCCCGGTCGCAAGCGCGGAGCATCTCGCGATGATGAAAGCCATTGCCATCAAGAACTTCCCCCACCGCGCGCTCTATGAAGGCGAAGACGTCCGTTCGTTGTTGAACGTACCCGGCGTCGATCGGGAAGCCGTTCGGGATTTCTACAGACAGCACGGCTTGTTGCAACTCTACGATGCAATCGAAAAAGCGCGTTGAGCCGCTGGATACATTCGAGCAGGACGTACCGGTAACGCCTGAGGACAGCAAGATGCTTTGGAGCCTGCGCGACCGCCATAACACCATGTCCCCCGAGGAGTACCTCCAGTTCCTCCTCACTTTCACCGCCAACCTTCCCGCCTCGCGCGAGACGAACTCCGAGTCCGACGAGCCCTTCGTACTCTGACGCACAGTGCTTTGACGCGCAGTAGAATGCGCGCGCCATGCATGTCGACATCGCTCGTGAGTTGAAGTTTTCCAAGCTCGATCATCTCTTTGTCCTGCTCGCTGAGGGGAAGCAGGACGATCTGGAACTGCCGGACTCGGTTCGGAAAATCGTTCGGGACGCCGCGTTCGACGGACGGTCCGACGTCGCCCTCACCGTGCTCGCGGGCGAGCCGCGAAAGGTCACGCTAATCGGGATCGGGAAGCGTGATGCGCTCACGCACCGCGGCGTGAAGGGCGCGATCGGAACCGTCGGGCGCACCGCGAAGAAGCAGCGCGACAAGAACATCGGCGTCGTCTTCCCCTACACGCTCAAGAACCTCGACGCCGAGCAGACCACCAGCGCCATCGCCGACGCGCTCGCGCAGAGCGACTACAAATACGACCCCTACATCACCGTCAAGAAAGAGCAGAAGCGCTTTCCGATCGACGCGACGCTGCTCGCGCCCTCGTCGATCGACAAGAAACGGGTGAACGCGCTCGCGGCCGCCGCCCGCGCCATCGCCGCCGGCGTCACCACCGTCCGCGACCTCGGCAACGCGCCCTGCAACATCATGACCCCCGAGCGGCTCGCCGAGCGCGCGCAGGAAGTGGCGAAAAGCGCCGGCTTGAAATGCACCGTCTACACGAAGCGCGAAATCGAACGGATGAAGATGGGCGGCCTGCTCGCCGTCAACCGCGGCAGCGTCCTCGAGCCGCGCTTCGTGGTCATGGAGTACGCGCCGCGCCGCGCCGGCAAGCACGTCGCGCTCGTGGGCAAAGGCATCACCTTCGACTCCGGAGGCATCTCCATCAAGCCGGCCGAGAAGATGGAGGAAATGAAGTTCGACATGTGCGGCGCCGCCGCGGTCATCGGCATCGTCGAGGCGGCGGCGCGGCTGGAGCTGCCGGTCAAAATCACCGGTATCTTCGCCGCCACCGAGAACCTCCCCAGCGGCAGCGCGTACAAGCCGGGCGAGATCATCACCATGATGAACGGCAAGACCGTGGAGATCGTGAATACCGATGCCGAGGGGCGGATGATCCTCGCGGACGCGCTCCATTACGCGTCGAATCTCGAGCCCGACCACCTCATCGACTACGCCACGCTGACCGGCGCGTGTGTCGTGGCGCTCGCCAGCGACGCCGCCGGCCTTTTCACCCCCGATGATGAGCTGGCTCGGAACTTGATCGAGGCAGGGGAGCGCTCAGGCGAGCGCCTCTGGAGACTTCCGCTTTGGGACGAATACAAAGACCTGATCCGCAGCGAGTGGGCCGACATGAAGAACTCGGGCGGGCGCTGGGGCGGCGCGATCACGGCCGCGGTATTTTTGAAGGAGTTCGTCGATTGTCCGTCATGGGCTCATCTCGATATCGCCGGCACGGCGTACGCGGAGAACGAGACGTCGCGCGAGGCGAAGGGCGCCACCGGCGCGGGCGTGCGCATCACGATCGAGTTCTTGCAGTCGCTCTAGCGGCGATGCTGCTCGCCGCCGCGTGCGGCGGGAGCGCGAAGAAGATTCCGGTCGCGCCGCCGGCGGAGCCGGAGGTCGACTTCACGGCCATCGACTCGCCGAGCCTGCAGTTTCTGCCGCGCCACGAGGAGGCGCCGGGCTGGCGGCTCGAGGAGGATCCGGTCGTCGTGCCCGGCGACCGCATCAATACCTACCTCGGCCCGGACGGCGGCCACTTCACGCGCTACGAGATCATCGACGTCACGGCCGGCAAATACGTCTCGACGAAAGATCCCGGCTTCGCGATCGTCGAGATCTTCCGCTTCCCCGACTTCGTCAAGGCCTTCGGTGCCTACTCGATGCGCAAGGAGGCGGTGCGCCAGTTCATCCCCGTGCAGAACGAAGGCTACGTCAGCAAGTTCGCGGTGCACGTCTGGCGCGGTCCGTTCTACATTCGCGTCACCGGCGGGTCCACGAACGCGTTCCAGTCGCTCACACAACTGGCGTCATTCGTCGCCGAGCGCATGCCGGCCGCGCCGTCGAAGCCGGCCGTGTTCAACTTTTTCCCCGCCGACACGCGCGTCGCCAACAGCGAGCGCTACTCCGCCGACAAAGGCTTCGGCCAGGTCATCCTCGGCAATTCGTTCCAGGCCACGTTCAACATCGCCGGCGACGCCATCGACGGCCTGATCATCCCCGCCGCGAACAAACCGACCGCGGCGAAGATCCTCGATGCCTACCGCACGCTCTACGTGCGCAACGGCAAGCTGCTCGACCCGATCCCGAATCTCGGGGAAGACAACTTCACCGCCGAGGACAAGTACCTCGGGCGCGTGGTCGCGTTTCGCATCGACCGCTTCGTGATCGCGTTCAACGGCTACAAGGACCGGCAGCATCTCGTCGATCTCGCCGTCGCCACCGACGCGCGCATCCTCGGCTCGATCCGCAAACAGCTCGTCACTGCCGACAGGACCGTCGAGCCGGATCGGACGAATTCGAATCAGCCTCCGTGGGCACGGCGGCCATAGATCAACGCTCCCACGTCCCGGACTTGCCGCCCGACTTGCGCACCAGTTGCAGGCCGTCGATGACGATCCCCTTCTCCGCGCTCTTGCACATGTCGTAGATCGTGAGCGCGGCGACGGCGCAGGCGGTCATCGCCTCCATCTCCACGCCGGTCTTCCCTTCGCAGCGGACGATCGCGTGGATCTCGATCGTGCCGGCGGCGGTGTCGAGGTCGAAGGTGATGTCGACGGAGTCGAGGGCGATCGGATGCGCGAGCGGGATCAGCGCGGGCGTCTGTTTGGCCGCGAGGACGCCTGCGATTTTCGCGGTGGTGAGCACGTCGCCCTTCGGCAGCGCGCGCTCGACGAGGCGGCCCAGCGTTTCCGGCGACATCCGCACCGTCGCGGCGGCCGTGGCCTCCCGCTGCGTATTCTTCTTCGCGCCGACGTGCACCATCGAGATGCCGCCGGTGTCGTCGAGATGCGAGAAATCCTTAGCCGCCATAGAGCCTCTCCGCTTCTCCGAGCTCCTCGGGTGTGTTGACGTTCATCAGCGGCTCGCCTGCAAAGCGCTGCCGCAGCTCGGACTCGGCGATGATGTCGCGTTCGCGGATGCCGCGCAAATCGAAGCGCTCCGCGGCGATGCGGCGCTCGAGCTCAGGCAGCAGCGAGGCGTCCCACACCGCGCAGAGCAGCTGCGGCTCGCCGTTCCACATCGCCACTCTGCCGTCGTCGCGGAGGAAGCGCAGCACGTCGCTCGTGATCAGCGGATAGTCGACGGCGAGGACGAACGCGCTTCCCTCGCGCAGTGCCCGCACGACGCCGAAGATCGGCGCCCGCTCGCCCTCGGCCCAGTCGACCGCGAGCACCTCGTCGAACACCGGCCGCGCGGCGGCGGCGACGCGCTCGTAAAACAGCGCGCTCTTCGAGCGGCCCATCCGCGACGAGCGGCCGCCGGTGAGCACGTAGCAGTTCATCGCGGCGGAGGTTAGCATCCGCGCGTGCCGGTCAGCGTCGTCATCCCCACGCTCAACGAGGAGCAGCGCGTCGGCGCGGCGATCGAGTCGGCGTTCGCGGCGGGCGCCGCCGAGGTCATCGTGGTGGATGGAGGGAGCCGCGACGCGACCGTCGACGTCGCGCACACGCACGGCGCGCGCGTCCTCACCGGCGCCGGCATGCGCGCGCGCCAGCTGAACCTCGGCGCGCGCGACGCCACGCTTGACGCGCTCATCTTTCTTCACGCCGACACGCGGTTACCCGCCGGCGCCGCCCATGCCGTCGAGCTCGCGATCGCCGCCGGCGCCGTGTTCGGCGGCTTCCGCATCGCATTCCTGGAGCCGGGACTCGGCTCCGCCGCGCGCCTCATCAACGCCCGCACGAAGCTCACGCGCGAACCGTGGGGCGATCAGGCGCAGTTCGCGCGGCGCGACGTCTTCCTTGCCGGCGGCGGCTATCCCGAGATCCCGATCATGGAAGACTACGAGCTCGCGCGAAGGATGAAGCGCGCGGGACTGACGGCGGTGCTCCCGCTCACCGTGCGGACGTCAGGTCGCAGATTTCGCGAGCTCGGCGTCCTTCGCACGGCCGCGCTGAACTGGTGGATCATCGCCTGCTACCACGCCGGCGTCGCGCCGGAGCGGCTCGCGCGCTGGTACCGCCGCTGACTCACTTCTTCTTCGAGGGCCATGATTTCCTCCCGCGGAGAGGGTACGCCGCGGAAAAACGATGCGGGCGGCAGACGGTTCCTTTGAAAGGAGCCACATATGAGGTTCGTAGGAATCGTCGTGCTGGCGTTGCTCGCGGCGCTGCCATCCGCCGCGCAGAATTGCGAAGTGAAGATCAACGGAGTCGTCGTCAAGACCGTGCAGGCGGCGAACCGCACCGACTGCTACAACAAGACCAGCTTCGGGTCGGAGAACTGCAAGGTCTACGCGTCGTACTTCAAGACCGGCACGAATCTGCTCGAGCAGTACTTCAACAAGACCGACCGCGTGAACAGCGATCACTGTACGGTCGCGCCGCCGAGCTGTACGAAGACCGTCGAGGTCGCGGGCATGCACTATCCGAACAAGACCTGCGCGGAGACCTACGCCCAGTTCATCGCCGGGATGATGACCAGCTATCACTTGAAGTCGAAATGCCCGCTGGATGCGCCGCTGAGCGCGGTCTACAACGTCTCCTGTCAGGACGCGCCGATCCCCGGCTTCCCGAACGGATCGGTCTACAAAGCGACCGCGTGCTGCGGCAAGGGTGCGCCTCCGGTGACGATCTCCAATCTGCCGATGCAGGGCGGCAATGAGAAGACCGCCTGCCCGCCGCTCAACGTCGCGTTCTCGCGCGCGGACGCGGCCAACGTCCCCTACCTCCAGATCATGCTGCCGAATCTCGATCTGCAATGCGGCACGAAAGGCCCCGGCTACAAGCTGTCGTCGATCACGTTCACGAAATGCGCAAAGGACCCGCGCGGCGTGGGATTCGGGCCGAACGTGACCGCGAATCTCGTCTGCTCGAAGTGACCGGCTACCGCTTCTTCCGTTCCCGATCCGCGACCTTCTTGGCGTGACGCGACTGGCCGAGGGAGACATTGAGGGGATTCGTGCGATCGAGGAACGGGAGGGCGGGACGGGAGCGGACGCCGAGAGTGTGGCGGACCTCGACCAGATAGGCGTGGCCGGAGGCAACCTTCAGTCCCTGCTCCGCGGTCTCCACGGCCTTCTTCCGGTTGCCCGCGGCGAGATAAACGCGCGCGAGATTCGCGTAGTGGTCGCCGTTGTAGAACTCGAGATCGATCGCGCGGCGGCAGAGATCGATCGCCGGCTTCATCTCCTTCCGCACCAGCGCGAGGCAGAGGCCGAACCACGACAAGCCGCCCGCGGACTTCGGCGTGTTCAAGGGCGGCGAGTCGGCGGTGCCGTAGATGTCGAGAAAGCTCGTCAGAGCCTGGAGGTATTCGCCGTCGCGCGCATCCTGAATGGCGTTGTCGATCGGATTCGGCATCAGATGGCCTCGCGCGAGCGGAGGCGGTACACGTAGCGCGTGATCCGCTCGCGGTCCTCTTCGGTGGGGTCGAGGAAACGGACTCCGTACTTCGGCATCGAGCCCGAGAACTCCGCGCGCAGGATCTCCGCGGAGATCTGCACCGGCTTCGGATCGGCGGGAAGATAGAAATGCAGTCGCACCGGCCCCTCCTGCGGCAGCATGCGGTCGACTTCAACCAGCATGCCGGACGACGAGATGTTGACGCTGCGTCCGAGGACGAAGCGGCCGTTCTTCTCGAGCGAGATCTCGATCTTGGTGATCGTGCGCAGCTGGCGGCGGACCGGAATCCGGGTCAGCCGCTCGACCTTCTCGTCGAGCTCCGGCTTCTGAAGCGGACGAAAAATCACGTCGTTGCAGCCGGCGGAGAGACAGAGGTCGCCGTAATCGGTGCGGTCGCGGTCGCAGACCAGCAGCAGCGAGATCGCGCGGGTCAGCTCGTCGGAGCGGATCTCGCGGCAGAACTCCGGCGCGCTCATGTCGAAGAGGTCGTAGCCGAAGATGATCAGGTGCGGCTTCTCCATCCGCGCCTTGGTCAGTCCTTCCGAGCCGGCCAGCGCGGTCATGATCTGCATGTCGCGCCGGCGCAGGATGGTCTCCTGGAACAGCAGCGCGCCGCGCGAATGATCGACCAGCAGGATGGAGCCGACGATCTCTTGCGTCCTCATGCGGCTGAAATCTCCCTCAGTTTCCTCACCACGCGCTTCAAGTCGTCGACCAGCATCGCGATCTGTTCCGCCGTGTTGGATTTCCCGAGACCAAACCGGATGGAGCCCATCGCCGCGGCATCCGTGGCACCGATCGCCTTGAGCACGTGCGACGGTCCGCGGTCGCCGGAGCTGCACGCCGAACTGGACGACAGCGAGAAATGCTTCATCGCCAGGATCAGCGAGTCAGCCTCGATCCGGTCGAAGCTGACGTTGAGATTTCCCGGCAATCTTAACTCCCGCGGCCCGTTGACCGAAACGCCGTCGATCGATTCGAGGAGCATTTCCCGCAGCGATTCGCGCAATTCCGTGAGCCGCACCGCCTCCTCGGCCATCTCCGCCGCGCGCAGCTGGACGGCCGCGCCGAAGCCGACCACCGCCGGGACGTTGACCGTGCCGGCGTGTACGCCGCGCTCCTGCCCGCCGCCGATCACGGCCGGCTCGACGCGCATGCCGCGCCGCACGAACAGGCCTCCGATCCCTTTCGGGCCGTAGATCTTGTGCGCGGAGAACGAGGCCATGTCGACGTGCGTGAGATCGACCGCGATCTTCCCCGCGGCCTGGGTCATGTCGGTATGAAAGAAGATCTTCCGCTCGCGGCAGATCGCCGCGAGCTCCGCGACCCGCTGGATGGTCCCGATCTCCCCGTTCGCCACCTCGATCGACACCAGCCGCGTCTCCCGCCGCAGCGCCTCGCGCAGCGCCTCGGGATGGACGAACCCCTCGCGGTCGGGTGCGATCACCGTCACCTCGGCGCCTCGCTTCCGGAGCCGCTCGGCGAGAACGATGATCGACTTGTGCTCCGTCGCCGAGGTGACGAAGTGCTCGCCGGGGTGCACAAGATTCAGTGCGATGTTGTTCGACTCCGTTGCGCCGGCCGTGAAGTAGATCTCCGGCGGCACGACTCCGAGAAAACGCGCGATGGCGATGCGTGCCTCCTCGACCGCAATCGAGGCCTTCCGTCCATGCCCGTGCGTGATCGACGCCGGATTGCCGAAGTGCTCCGTGAAGTACGGCAGCATTTTCTCGACGACGCGCTCGTCGCAGGGGGTGGTGGAGTGGTGGTCGAGGTAGATCGGCGGCTGCACGACTGCTTCAAGAGTACACTGATCGCGCGTGAGCGGGCTCGAGCTCCAGGCGATCGCCATCGCGATGATTCTGACGCTCGCCACGCCGCTGATCGGCAGCCGCCACTGGTTCCCCCACAACCGCTTCGGCACGCTCGTCCTGTTCCTTGCCGGCGTCGCGATCGGAGGCGCGCTGTATCGCGGCAATGTGCCGCCGAAGTGGTTCGACGGCTCGCCGTGGGGCTTCACCATCGCCCTGACACTGATCGCCAGCGCGTTCGGATTCAAGACCGCCGAGGAGCGGTTCTACAGGCTGCCGTGGCTGTTCGGGTTCGGCGCGACGCTGCTGGTGTGCAACATCTGGGCGAAGGTGGCGAAGGTGTTTTAGCTATCGGAGCAGAAACGCGCGCGTTTTCGCCACGACCTGGTCTTGTGTCGGGCCGAGGAAGAGATGATGGGCGGCGTTCGGCATTTCGACGACCTCGCCTCGGCGCATTTCCCGTTTGAACTGTTCGATGCTCGACCGCTGGCGCGCCTCAATTTTGGCCGCCCACCAAGCCTCCAACTGCTTGCGTTTCACCGGGTCGGTAGTCCTGGCAGCCATCGGATGCCGCGTCGCGGTCGCATAGAACGCCAATGCGGGCGCCTTGACCCCGCGGTAATCCATCAGGAAGCTGTCGGATGCGCGTATACATGCAACAGCGGAGGGACTGAACGCTCGTTGCGTGCTCGCAATGAAAGGATCGGACGCCACTGCCGTCATGTGGTGATAGCGATTGTAGGCCGCGTCGAGATACACGAGCTTCAGCACTCGATCCGGATACTTTGACGCAAACAACGTCAACTCATCGCCGGCCAGCGAATGCCCCACGAGATAGACGCGGCGAATCTTCAATACATCCAGAAACGCCCTGACATCCTCGACGCGCGTTGCCGTGTCATACCCGCCCTCAGGCCTATCCGACCCCCCAAACCCCCGTCGCGTCAGTCCAATCACACGGAACTTGTCCGTAAAGCGTGACGCGAAGGAATCGAAGACATACGCGTCATTGCCGAGCCCCGCGAGCAACAACAGCGTCTCGCCCTTCCCGCCCCAGTCGGCGTACTGCTGCTTGATCCCATTCGCAATGACGAAGCGGGTCGCGCGGTAGCGGAGCGTCTTGTTCTCTGTGGCGCGCGCGGGGAAGAGCGCGAGGAGGGCGAGCGCGACAGCCACAAACCGCAAGTTCATAGGTTGATCCAGCCTTCAGGATACTAATGATCTACACCGAGTTGGCTGACCTCAAGACCCGCTTTCCATAAAAAAGCCTCCGGGAGTAGACTACGCAGCACAAGGAGACAACTTATGGCGATCCCTGCGCGCGTCGCTGAGCGCCTTGCCGCTGGCGTCAAACGCTTTCAGCCCATTCTGTCATCCGCGAAGTCGCGAGACGTCAACGAGTCAGACACGTCGATGATCGTAACCGACGTACTCGCCGAGATATTTGGATACGACAAGTACAGCGAGGTAACCCGTGAACTATGTATACGCGGTACCTTCTGCGACCTGGCGACCCGCATTGACGGCAAGTTTCAGATGCTGATCGAGGTCAAGGCCATCGGTCTGGAGTTGAAAGACGGACATGTCAAGCAGGCCGTCGACTACGCCGCCAATCAAGGCATTGAATGGGTCGCCGTAACGAACGGGAACTTCTGGAAAGTCTTTCGCGTCGTGTTTGCAAAACCCATTGATGCCGAACTAGTTCTGGACATTGACTTACTGTCGCTGAACCCGAAGAACGTCGGTGATCTTGAGAATGTGTTTCTCCTCACGCGTGAGAGCATGCTCAAGTCCGGGCTGTACGCATATCACGATCATCTTCAGGCGACCAACAAGTTCTACCTCGCTGCTGTCGTCCTCAGCGACGCCGTACTCGATACCGTTCGGCGAGAGTTGCGCCGCTTATCCGACGCCAAAGTGGAAGTGGAAGAACTTCGGGAGGCACTCAAACTCGAAGTGATCAAACGCGAAGTGATCGAAGGCGAGAAAGCCGAGAGTGCGCGTAAAAAGGTCACGAGATCGGCCGGCAAGATGCTTCGAACACGAAAGACCGCAGCCGATGAAGAAGCGGCTCGAGAATCACCGGCCAGCCCCGATCATTCCGTTCCAGCGCGAGTTAACGACGACACTTAACGTCGGCAACCAACTCTGTTAGCGACGCTATGGCTCCGGAAGGAGTTGAGAGAACTCCAAGAGGCTCGATGGCCAGTACGGCGCGTCACGAGAGCAGCGACTGATATACTTCGCGTTGTGAACATGATCGCCGAAAGAATCACCGTCGATCCTGAGCAGTGCGGGGGTCGCCCCTGCATTCGAGGCATGCGCATCCGCGTCAGCGATGTACTCGATCTGTTTGCTGCCGGACTCACGGCCGAGCAAATCCTGGACGAAATGCCTGACCTCGAAGCCGCCGACCTGCAGGCTTCTCTTCGCTTCGCCTCCCGCTGGATCGATCATCCGGTCTTGGTCGCGTGATCGTCTGGGTCGATGCGCAGCTGTCGCCAGCGCTCACAGGTCTTGCGGCGCACCTTTCCCGCGGCGTATGCGCTTATTGAAGCCGGTGAGACGCTAGTCGAGATCACCGATCTCACATAGAGCGCCGCCCAAGTTACGGGCTGTCGACGCCGAGTGGAACAAAGCAACGTCCTGAGATGGTCACTCATTAACGTCTTAACTTCAGAACGTCGGCGGCTTCGTTTCCGCCTTCGTCGATGACCAAGGCCCGGACGGAATCCACGCCCTCCAGGCTCGCGGTCGAAACCGACAGCGCGTACGGCGGTTGGTCCCATTCGTAAAGCTTCTTGTCGCCGGCGTAGAGGGCGATGCTCTTCAGCAGCGTTCCCTTCGGGTTGTGAACGCTCAGCTTGAAATGCGAGAAACCGTCGGGCGTGGTGGTGCGGGTGATCGTTACCGCCAGTCGGGACTCGTCCTCGTTGACGACGAATGCGTCGGCGTCGACGTAATGGCCGGCGGCGTCGAAACCGATCGCGTGTAGGGCGATGCCCTTGGGCGAATCGCCGAGGTCGAGGTCGGCGACGTAGGGCGGCGCGTTGCGGGCGAGAACTCGCTTGTCCTCGACCCAGAACTCCACGCGCTTCACCGGCGGCTGGACGTCCACGTTGATGGCGAAAAGGCTGGTCGTGGCTTTACGGCGCGCGGTACGGATCGCAACCGCGTCTACTGCTTCAGGCTCGGAGACGGCCGCCTCGGCCTCGTCGCCGGCATCGTCGTCGGCGCCGGCTTCGGCGACATAAGGCCGGTTGGTCTTCGCCACAATGAACGTCTTCGCCGCCTCCGCGACCAGCTTCGAGGCGCCTCCATAGTCCGCCTCGAGAACGAGCCGCACCTCGATCTCCACCTCCCCCTCGGCAAACGTATGCCGGGTGGCCATCTGATTCTGCTGGTCCGGCTTCACGGCCCATACGGTCTGGCGCACGATCTTGCCGTTGCGTACATGGGTGCTGGTCCCGACCCGCTTCGTGTCTCTGCGAGGCACGGAGAAGCGGAAGTTGCGCGGCACCTGGCCCTTCTGTGTGAAGGATCCCTCCAGGAAAAGGCCGGCTTCTGTAATGGCGCGCGGATTGGCGAAGCGAAAGAAGACGCGCGCGACGACGCCGCCATCGCGATCGCCCAGCGGCTCGAGCGAGATCGAGAGCGGCTTCGGCGCGTCTTCGGCGGCCGAGATGGTCGCGGCCAGGAGCAGGGCGGCGGCGAGCAACGTTCGCATCGGACTACCGCCGCCGCCGTCTCCGCCGCGGCGACTTCACCGCCTCCGTCTCTTCCTGCGCACGTTTGACGCGCACGGCAAAGGCCTGCCACTGGCGGAACACGTCCACGTAGCGGCCGGACGAGAGGGCATAGAGCTCGAGCAGCGCGAGCGCGTCGTGGAACGGGTCGCGGTGCACGGCGCGGAACTGGGAGCGGCGGTCGGTCGGCGGCTCGAGGAGGCGCCAGAGCGTCTCCAGCGCCTGCTCGATCTGATGGCGCGTTCCCGCCGCGAGGGCCATGCGCGCGCAGAGCGGCAGGACGAGATCGCGGATGAAGATGATCACCTCGCCCGTCCGCATGCGCGACTGGCGGCGCTCCTCCTCGCGCTCGATCTCGTCGATGACCCACGGCAGCATCAGCACCGAGAGCAGCACCGCGTCGGAGATCTTGCGTCCCGACTGCACGGTGCGGTCGAGCACCTCGAGCATCTTCCAGAAATACGGCGCGCGCTCGCCCTGGATGGCGGTGTAGATCTCGGGCAGCAGCGGCTCGAGGAGGCCGGTGTCGACCATGAGCCGGATCGCGCCGCGCGACCAGCCGCGGCGCAGGAGCTCCAGGATCTCCTCCGACACGCGCGGCGGCGAGGCCTTCAGGATCTCGGTGCGGTGGCGCAGGATCGCGTCGTAGGTCTCCTTCTCGATCTCGAACCCGAGGCGGGAGGCAAACTCGATCGCGCGCATCATCCGGACCGGGTCCTCGCGGAAGCGGAGGTCGGGATCGCCGATGATCCGCACGCGGCCCTCGGAGAGGTCATCGATCCCGCCGGCGTAGTCGATCACCGAGAAGTCGGCGATGTTGTAGAACAGCGCGTTGATGGTGAAGTCGCGGCGCAGGGCGTCCTGGACCGGCGAGCCGAATGTGTTGTCGTCGGTGATCAGGAAGTCTTCCGACTCCTCCTCACCCGGCACCACCGCGGCGCGGTCGGGCTCGCGGCGGAACGTCGCCACCTCCACGACCTGATCCTGAAAGATGATGTGCACCAGGCGGAAGCGGCGCCCGATGATGCGGCTGTTGCGGAACAGCCGCCGCACGTCAGACGGATGCGCGTCCGTCACCACGTCGAAGTCCTTCGGCGTGCGCCCCATCAGGAGATCGCGCACGCTCCCGCCGCAGAGATACGCGCGGTATCCGCTGCGGTGCAGGCGGTAGAGGACCTTGAGGACATTCTCCGGAATGCTGCGCCGGGAAATGCGATGTCCGCTGCGGTCGATGACCGTGCCGTTCGTTTCCGATGCGGAAACGTCACTCGTTGCCATATGAACTGATGCCCGGTGTCTTGTGATACTCGCGGTCGACGATGAAAAACGTCCGCCGCCAGCGCGTCTTGTCGAAGAAATGCCGGACCACGTACGTCAGCTCGCCAATGCGCGCGCGCGTCGTCGACTCCGCCGGCGGTGGGTGGTCGAACGACCAGTAGACCATGAACGCGCGTCCTTTGATCACTCCGCGCGGCACCGGCCCCCAGTAACGGGAGTCGTGCGAGTGGTCGCGGTTGTCGCCCATCGCGAAGTACTGCCCCTCGCCGACTTTGAACGGACCGAACTGGTCGCGCGAGCGATACGGCTCGGGCAGCGCCGGCTGGTCGGGATAGACCTGCGGATCGTCGTAGACGACGTACGGCTCGTCGAGCGGCGCGCCGTTGATGAACACCTTCTTGTTGCGGACCGCGACCGTGTCTCCCGGCAACCCGATGACGCGTTTCACGAAGTCGTTTTCGGGCTGCTCTGGAAAGCGGAACACGATGATGTCGCCGCGCTCGATGTCGCGCAGCGGAAGGAGCCGCGTCAACGGGTTGTCGCCCTTCGGGCCGTAGATGAACTTGTTGACCACGATGTGGTCGCCGATCTTGAGGTTGTCTTCCATCGATCCGCTCGGGATCTTGAAGGCCTGGAAGGCGAAGATGCGGGTGAAGTTGACGAAGATCAGCGCGATCAGCAGCGCCTCGTAATACTCGCGGACCGTCGATTTTCCCTGTTTCTCATTGGCTGCTGCCATTCGTTGGCCCGGTCCTCTTCAGCGCGTCGGCGATGAACCGCGCAGCGAATGATTGCACGACATCGGGAGCAACGGCCACTGTCGTGCCGGTGCGGCGATAGCGGCCCGAGGGGAGTTTCGGATCGGGGGCGATGATCACGTACTTGTGGAGCGGCGGGCTCTCAGCCCGCCGGCCGTTCACGACGAACGTGCGTGTCGCGTCGATCCAGGGCGTTTCCTCCCCGGCCGCCCAGATGGTGTCGCTCAGTCTGCGCGTGACGATGACGGCGACGCGCGCGTTGCGGATGAGGTCCGCGCGGGCGTCGTTCCAGGCGAACGGATCGTCGTCGATCCAGATCACCAGCGGCAGTTTCTCGTTGTACTCGATCTCCCTCGGACGCAGGCTCACCGCCCCGGGAGCGAACGTAGCGACCTCGATCGGGAGCTGCTCGGCGGGCTTCAGCACCATCTTCCGGCTGGCGCCGGAATACGCCATCACCTCGACGCGGTCGGATGCGTCGGGCGTCGAGTACGCGACAGCGAAGCGGTCGCCGTTCGGATCCCAGCCGAGGGTCTCGATCTTCGCGCCTTCGAAGTCGACCGAGAGCTGCGCGGCCGTCGGGATGTGCACGGTGCGCAGGAAGTCGCCGTTCTTCGAGCGCACGACGAACGCGAGCTTGTTGCCGCGCGGCGCCCAGTGCACGTTCACCTCGTCGGCGGTCTCCGGCGGAATCCAGCTGACCGGACTGCCGTCGGTGGAGACGAGACCAACGTCGAAGTTGTCGCCGCGCTTCGCGGAGAACGCGACCTCGCCGCGCGACTCGGAGACATCGAACGACTCGATCGCATCAAACCCCGGCGACAACGGCTTGTCGCCGCGATAGATGCGATTGCCCTCGACGCGAATGTCGCCCGCTCGCAACGGCTGAAGCGCGGTCGTCACCTTGCCGGCGGCGTCGAGCTGCACGGCGCGGATCTGCGGCGCCCGAGGCACGCTCAGCCAGGCGTCGGGGACGACTTCGGTAGTCGTGGCACAGCCCGTCAGGAGCGTCAGAAGGATCGCCGCACGTCGCATCGCGGCGCATTCTAAAGCATTGATAGGAAAGAACAAGTAGACAACCGAACCTGGTCACATGATTGCAAATAATCGAGGCATGATCGACTTCTCACGCTACGTCGTCGAAGCCAACCGCAAGAAGCGGATTCTCGGGCGTTACCGTGCATCCGCGGGCGCCTTCGCATTTCACGGTCTGCTCATCGGGGCGTTCGTCTTTGGCTCCGCGCATTCCGCGAAGCAGGCGCTCTCCTCGGAGAAGTCGATGATCGCGTTCATCTCGCGCGGCGCCGCGCCGCCTCCCCCACCACCCCCGCCGCCGAAAAGCGGCGGCGCGCCGAAGTCGACGCCGCGGCAGGTGCAATCGAAGCCGGTGCAGGTTCAGCCTCACAGGCTGATCGCGCCGACCGAGATTCCGAAGGAACTGCCGAAGGTCGAGCCGCTGCCGACGACGGCGAGCGTGTTGCCCGAGGCCGATGCCGGCGTTACTGAAGACTCGGGCGTGCCGGAAGGAGTCAGTGGCGGCGTGACCGGCGGTCAGGCCGGTGGAGTCGTCGGCGGAGTCGTGGGAGGCGTGCAGGGCGGCGAGATCGGCGGTGTCGTCGGCGGACAGATCGGCGGCACGGGGACAGGAACGGAAGGCACCGGCACCGGCGGCAACGACGCGCCGCTAGTCGCAACGCCTCCTCCGCCGCCGCCACCGGAGCCCGAGCCGCCGCCGTCAGGACCGCTGCGCGTCGGCGGCGACGTGAAGGCGCCGGTCTCGCTGGAACGCCCCGAGCCGCTCTACACCGACGCCGCGCGCAAGGCGCGGATTCAGGGCACGGTCATCGTCGAGGCGATCATCAGCAAGTCCGGCCGGGTCGAAGACGTGCGCGTGATCAAAGGACTGCCGGCCGGCTTATCCCAGCAGGCCGAGGAGGCAGTGAAGAAGTGGCGCTTCAAGCCCGGCACGCTCAACGGCGAGCCGGTCGCGACGCTCTTCAATCTCACGGTGTCGTTCAAGCTCGACTAGCTTTTCACCTTGCGTGCGATCGCCTTGCCCTGCAGGAACAGGCCGAGGTAATCGCGGCCGCCGGCCTTCGAGTCGGTGCCGGACATGTTGAAGCCGCCGAACGGATGCACGCCGACGAGCGCGCCGGTGCACTTGCGATTGAGATAGAGATTGCCAACGAAGAACTCCTCGCGCGCTCGCTCCAGCTTCTCCTCGTTGTCGGTGAAGACCGCGCCGGTGAGGCCGAACTGCGTGTCGTTGGCGATGCGCAGCGCGTCGTCGAAGTCCTTCGCCTTGATCACCGCGAGCACCGGCCCGAAGATCTCCTCCTGCGCGATCGTCGCCTTCGGATCGACGTCCGCGATCACGGTCGGCTGGATGAAGAAGCCATTCTGGTCGTCGGCTTCGCCGCCGGCAACGAGCTTCCCTTCCTTCACGCCTTTGTCGATGTAGTCCTTGATGGTTTTGAACGCCTTCTTGCTGACCACGGGCCCGATCTGGGTATCGCCGGATGCCGGATCGTCGACGCGCAGCGCCTTCGTCTTCTCGACGACCAGCGGCAGGAGCTGATCGTAGATCGCCTCGTCGACGATGAGGCGCGAACAGGCGGAGCACTTCTGCCCCTGGAAGCCGAACGCCGACGCGACGACCGCGGCCGCCGCCTCGTCGAGGTTCGCGAACTCGCGGTCGACGATGATCGCGTCCTTGCCGCCCATCTCCGCGACGACGCGCTTGATCCAGAGCTGTCCCTTCTGGTGCTTCGCCGCCTCTTCGTTGATGTGCAGCCCGACTTCCTTCGAGCCGGTGAAGGAGATGAAGCGGATGCGCGGATGCTGGATCAGCGGATCGCCGACTTCGCCGCCCGAGCCGCTGAGGAAGTTCACCACGCCCGCGGGCATGCCGGCTTCCTCGAGCAATGCGAAGAAGCGGTAGGCGATCCACGGCGACTCCGAGGAAGGCTTGAGCACGACAGTGTTGCCGGTGACGACGGCGGCGGTGGTCATGCCGGTCATGATCGCCAGCGGGAAGTTCCACGGCGGGATGACCGCCCCGACGCCCAAGGGGATGTAGACCAGGTCGTTGTCTTCCGAGGCGATCTTCACGATCGGCTGTTCGCCGGCATAGCGATACGCCTCGCGCGCGTAGAACTCCATGAAGTCGATCGCCTCGGCGGTATCGGCGTCCGCCTCCGCCCAGGTCTTGCCGACTTCGAAGATCATCGCCGCGGAGAACTCGTGCTTGCGCTCGCGCATCAGTTTCGCGGCGCGCACGAGCAGTCCGGCGCGAATGTCAACAGGTTGACGTTTCCAGCTTTCGAACGCGGTCCATGCTGCTTCCACGGCCTGGTCGACGTGCTCGCGCTTCGCTTTCGAGAAGCGGCCGAGCACCTGGTCTTTGTGCGCGGGATTCGTGGAGTCCCAGGTGGAGAGGCCGGTGATGCGCTGGCCGCCGATGACGACGGGATAGTCGCGGCCGAGCTCACCGCGGACCTTTTCGATCGCCGCTTCCATGGCGGCGCGCTGGTCCGGTTGTGAAAAATCGGTGAGCGCTTCGTTGCTAAACTCGGGGAGGGTCGTGGCTGACACGGCTTGGATGGTCCTTTCGGCGTTACTGTTGCTACGGTAGGCTCGCAGCAAGGATGCGCATCTTATCCAAATCGCGTGCGGCCGTGTTTTCGCTGCTGTTTGCAGCGTGCACATCGGTGCCGTGGCGCAACGAGCCGATCGGTTCGGAGGTGAATCTCGCGTTCACGCTCGAGCGCAACCTGATCACGCTCTCGTCCGTGACCATCGACGGGCGGCCGGGACGGTTCATCCTCGGCAGCGCGGCGCCGCGGACGGTGCTCGATCCCGCCTTCGCGAATCCGCGGCGGCGGCACATCGTGCAGCTCACGGAGAAGGAAACGCTCGCGCTCTCGTCCGCGCCGCTCTCCCTCGGCGGCGTCGCCGACGCGATCATCGGCGCCGACGCCTGGCACGGCCACGCGATCTCGATCGACTACCAGAGCGGCCTCGTGTCGTATCAGAAGGAAGGCATCAAGCCGGAGCTGATGACGCTCTACCACTTTCCGGCCGAGCCGACGATCGAGGTGAAGGTGGACGGACGCACGATCAACGCGATCGTCGACACGTCGAATCCCGACACGCTGGTGCTGCCGGCGGCGCAGCACGCGCGCGGAACCGCGCAGGTGCAGATCGCCGGCATCGACTTCGGCACGGTCGACGTGCACTACGCGAACGTGGCGCAGGCGCGCGTCGGCAATCGCCTGCTGTCGCGCTTTCTCGTCTCGATCGACTACGGGCGGCGGCTGGTAGGCCTGTGGCGCGACCCGCGCGTTCCGCTCCGGACTCCACCATAATCTCGTCATGCCGCATGCCTTGGCGCTCGTTCTTCTGGCCACGCTCGACCTGCAGGGCTACGTCGCCGGACGCGGCGTGGAGGCGACGGGGCCGGAGTCGTGGCTCGAGGGCGACATCGGCCGGTTGGAAGCCGGCAACGACCGCAGGGACTGGAGCGGTGTCGCGCAGCTCGGCTTCGACTGGGCGCCCTCGCGCTATTTCGACGTCCACGCCAGCGGCATCGCGCGCGACGACGACGCGGGACTCGTCGAGGCCTACGCCGACGCGCGCGCCTTCTTCGGCGCGAATGAGCTGCAGTTGCGCGCGGGACAGTTCTTCCTCCCCTCGTCGCGCGAGAACAAGGGCGAGCTCTGGACCTCGCCGTACGCGCTCACGTTCTCCGCGCTGAACAGCTGGATCGGCCAGGAGGTACGTCCGATCGGCGTCGATCTCGAATGGCGCCACACCTTCGGCAGCGGCCACGCGCTCACCACCGGCGCGACCGGGTTCCGCGGCAATGACTCGATGGGCGCGCTCCTCGGGTGGCGCGGCTGGTCGATCGGCAACCGTCTCAGCTCGTACGGCGAAGTCGTCCCGCTGCCGCCGCTCCCCTCCTTCAAGACCTTCTTCGCCGATCAGCGCGACGACGGCACGAAGCCGTTCGGCGCAGACCTCGACGGCAACACCGGTTACTCAGCGCGCATCCGCTACTCGATTCCGGAGCGCGCGAACATCCAGTACCTCTACGCTGACAACCGCGCCGACCGCCGTTTGTACAATCTTCCTGACAAGGGCGAATACGCCTGGGCCACCGATTTTCACCTGATCAGCGCGGAGGCCGGCAATCCAGATCGTTTCATCGTCGCCGCCGAGTACATGACCGGCTCGACGGGCATGGGCTTCGCGCCGGCGTTCGTGCAGGCCGACTTCTACGCGACCTACGTGCTGGTGTCGGAGAAAGTCGGGAAAACGCACTGGACGGCGCGCTACGAGCTGTTCGGAACGCAGGAGCAGGACTTCTCGCTCGCTGGCAATAACAATGAAAGTGGCCGCTCCTGGACGCTGGCCTGGCTCTACGACCTCACGCCGGCGCTGCGCCTGGGCACCGAATTCACGCAGATCACCGGCCACCGCGCGAGCGCGTCGATGGACGCGCACAGCTACACGATCGAGGCGCGCTACACGTTCTGAACCGCGTCGTCGTCGCCGCGCGAGGCCGCCCAGGCCATTACCACCGGCACGAGGATCACGCCGATGAACAGCATCGAGCGGTAGCGGAACAGGGCGCCGAAGTTGGCGACGCAGTAGACGAACATCGCGCCGATCGCCACCGTCACCAGCACCACCAGCCAGAGCAGCGGATTGCGCCACTTGCCGGGGTCGCGCGCGCGCAGGAGCGCGACGACGGCGACGATGAGGAAGGCGTCGACGAAGAGCGTGTCGGCGTCGGCGAACCACCAGAACCCGCGTCCGCCGTGCATGACCGCGAGGCCGGTCGCGCGCGCGACCGGACGCGGAAGCAGCAGCGCCGCGCTGCCGCTCGCGAATCGGGCGACCCGCGAGCCTTCGAGCAGCGTTCCGACGTCGATCCTGGTCGCCCCACCCTTCAGATCGTAGGACGAGCGCGCGCCGTCCAGAACCGAGGCGAGCGTCTGCGGGGCGCGCATGGCCTCGCCGAGGTCCGGCGATTGGATGAACAATCGCACCGGGACGGGCAGATGCGGCATCGCCACGTACAAGGCGCCGGCGAACACCGCACCGTACGCGCACAGCAGGACCACGACCGCGCGTAGCGGCCGCGCCGTGCGCAGCGCTGACACGAGCAGCAGCGGCGCCGAGGTCACGAGCAGCGCGAGCGCGTAATACCAGCGGATCCCGGCCAGCGCGCCGAACACCACCAGCATCGCCAGGGTGATCAGCAGCGCCCGCGGGAGCGTGTGATCCTTCCGGTTCCACACCGCGATCCAGCTCGCGACCACGCCGACGAACGCCGCGAACAGAAATACGAAGAAGACGTCCTTCAGCGGCTGCGTCGACCAGAGCACGAACGCGGGCGAGAAGCTGATCGCGGCGATGGCCAGCATCGCCACGCGCTTCCGCGGACCGGCGAGCTTCACCACGATCGCGCACGTGCCGAGGTACGCCGCGAGATTGAGCAACAGCGCCATCGAGGCCGGCGCGCCGAAGAGCAGACTGAAGACGGCGAGCACCTGCGTGAAACCGGGCGACATCACCGCCCGGTCGTAGCTGAAGACCGACAGGACGCCGCGATCGGCGGCGTTGATGGCGACGCGGAAGTAGCCGAATCCGTCAGTTGCGTAAAACCAGAAGCCCTGCCCCCGCTGCAGGCTTTCGGCGATCGGCAGGTGGAGGTACGAGATCCAGAAGAGCACTTGTCCGGCGATCGCGCGGACGAGCAGCCCGCTGGCGACGAGCAGTGCGATGGTGCGGTCGCGGCGGAACCAGCGCCAGCCGGCGAAGAGAAGCGCGCAGGCGATCGCGGTCAGGACCGCTTGAATCGACGCGGTCAGCATGAAAGGGACGAACGGAGGATTTCGGCGATCCGCCGCGACGCCTGTCCGTCGCCGTACGGACTGCTCTGCCGGCTCATCTCCTCGCGGCGCGACGAGTCGTGCAGGAGCAGGTTCGCTTCCGAGACGATGTCCTCGCGCCCCGTTCCCACGATGCGCACATTGCCCGCGGCCACGCCCTCGGGACGCTCGGTCGTGCCGCGCGTGACCAGCACCGCCTTGCCGAGGTACGGCGCTTCTTCCTGCACGCCGCCGGAGTCGGTGACGATGAAGTCGCTGCGCATCATCAGGTGAATGAACGACACGTAGTCGACCGGCTCGATCAGGTGAATGCGATCGCTGCCGCCGAGGATCATGCGCACCGGCGCCTGCACATTCGGATTGAGATGGACCGGATAGACGATCTCGAGATTCTCGTCGTTGCGGGACAGCTCGGCCAGCGCCTCGCAGACCGAGCGGATCGGCGCGCCGAAGCTCTCGCGGCGGTGGCCGGTGACGAGGATCATCCGCTTCTGCGCGTCGAGGAACGAGAACTCGGACGCCAGCCGCTCCTTGAGCGCCGTGTCATCGGACATGCGCAGGACCGCGCGCTGCAGCGCGTCGACGACGGTGTTGCCGGTGACGAACACGCGCGCCGGATCGGTTCCTTCGCGGGTCAGATTCGCGCGTGCCTCTTCGGTCGGCGCGAAGTGATAGCGCGCCAGCACGCTGATCAACTTGCGGTTCACTTCCTCCGGCCACGGCGAGGTGTCGTCGCCGCTGCGCAGTCCCGCTTCCACGTGCGCGCTGTCGATGCCGGCGTAGAACGCGGCCATCGCCGCCGCCGCCGCGGTCGTCGTGTCGCCCTGCACCACGACCAGGTCGGGTTGCAGCTCGCGCAACACCCGGCCGGTCTCGAGGATCACTTTTCCGGCGATGTCGACGAGGTTCTGATCGGCCTTCATCAGGCCGAGATCGACGTCCGGCTCGAGGTCGAAAAGGCGCAGGACCTGGTCGAGCATCTCGCGATGCTGGCCGGTCGTGCAGATGCGGACGTCGAACGACTCCGGGTGGCGGCGCAGCTCGTCGATGACGGGCGCCAGCTTGATCGCTTCCGGGCGCGTCCCGAACACGAAGAGGAGTCGTTTCATACGTTATTCAATGGTAACCTGTGAGCCAACGCTCCACCGATGCCAATCATTCTCGCGTTTGTCCTCGCGCCTGCGATTTTTGCGTCTCTCGATTCAATCATTCGCGCGGCGCTTGTGCTGAGGTCGCGTCCGGCACGCGGCGGGGGGCGGGCGTCCCGCCCGCCATCAACGGCGGGCTGGAAGCCCGCCCCCCTTCGTCACTGGCTGGTGGTGATCCCCGCGCGCGCCGAGGGGACGAGGCTGCGCGAGAGCATGGCCTCGATCGCGGCTGCCGCGCGCGGACGGAGCGACGTCACCGCGCTCCTGCTGCTCGACGGCGAGGATGAAGACGCCGCCGCCGAGGCGCGCGCGCACGGGTTTGTGGTACGCGCAAAAACGCCCGCGGGGCCGACGAAGGCCGCGGCGCTGGCGTGGCTGGCGCGCGAGGAGCAGGCGCTCCTCGAAGGCGCGGAGGCGATTCTGATCATCGACGCCGGCTCGCGCGTTTCCGCCGATTTCTTCGACTGCTTCGTCTGGCCCGAGGGCGCGGACGCGGTGCAGACATTTCTCGCGGGCGTCGGCGACGGTGCGGGCTCTGCCGCGACTCTCTCCGAGCACTTCGCGCAGAGCCGCGAGGATCGCGGACGCGAGGCGTTCGGCTGGAACGTCCGCCTGCGCGGAACCGGAACGGCGTTTCGCCCGCAAACGTTCGCGGAGATCATCCCGCGCCTGGTCACGCGGATCGAGGATCACGAAGCCTCGCTGCTCCTGACCGCGGCCGGGGCGACCATCCGGCTCGCTCCCGAAGACGCGGTCGTCTACGACGAGAAACCGTCCGAGGTCACCGCTGCCGCGTCGCAGCGCGCGCGCTGGATCCTCGGCCGCTACGAGCTCCTCGGGCGCCGCCCGGGCACGTTCGCCGCGATCGCCGCGCGCAAGCCCGGCGAGGGCATCGCGGCGTTCGTCGAGATCTTCGGCCGTCCGCTCTCGCTCTCCGTTCCACTGCGCCTCCTCGCCGGAGTCTGGGCCATCCGCTCCGGCTACACGATCCTCGGCAGCGTCGTCGCCGGCAGCACCGCCATCGACGTCGCCTCGCATCTCATCGCCGCGCGCGGCATCCCGCGCGGAACGGCCAGCGTCGCCGCCTCCTGGGCGCTGGCGCTGATCTACGCGCCGCGCGCGCTGACGCGCTGGCTGCGCACGGACCGATGACGATGAAGAAGGTGCTCGTGATCGCGTCGCGCTTCCCCTGGCCGCCGTTCAGCGGCGACCGCCTGCGGACGACGATCTGGCTCGACGCGCTCGCGGAGGAAGCCGAGGTCGCGCTGGTCGCGCCCGATGGCGACGTTCCCGCGAACGCGCCGCGCTTCGAATTCTTCCCCGCCGCACGCTCGCTCGCGAACGGAGCGGGCGGCGTGGTGCGCGTCCTGCGCGACGCGCTTCCGCTGCAGACGCTCCTCGCCGCGCCGTATCGCTGGGGCGACGCGATCGCGCGCGCGCAGTCCGAGGCCGGCCCGTTCGACGCCACGATCGTCGTGCTCTCGCGGCTCGATCCGTGGATCCGCGGATCGATCAACGGGAAACGGCGCGTCCTCGATGCCATCGACTCGCTGCACCGCAATACCGAGGAGCGGGCGCTGCAGGCGAAGCCGCCGCTGCGCTGGTTCTGGCGCGGCGAGGCGCGGCGTCTCGCACGCGCCGAGGCCGAGGCCGCGGACGCCTACGACCGGCTGATCTTCGTCAGCGAGGAAGACGGCCTTGCGGTCTCGAACGGCGTCGTCATCAACGCCCTCGCGGACAGGCCTCGGCGCTTCGACTTCGGTTTCTGGGGACGCCTCGCCTACTTCGCCAACGAAGACGCCGCCGGCTATCTCCTCGACGAGCTCTGGCCGCTGATCCGGGAGCGCCGGCCCGCCGCCACACTGGCCATCGGCGGCGCGCACGTCACGAATTCGCTCAGGCGGAAAGCAAATCGCCCGGGAGTGACGTTAATCTCTCCGGTCGACCACATTCCGGAGCTCGCCAGGGATATCCGCGTAGCGCTCTTGCCGCTGCGTTACGGCAGCGGTGAGTCGACGAAGACCATGGAAGCCGCAGAAGCAGGTTGTGCGATCGTCGGGATGCCGAAGGCATTTCGCGGAGTGAGCGCGCTCGCCGCGTACGCCCGGGTTGCGTCCGGCCCAGATGAGTTTGCGGACGCGGCCGTGGCGCTGCTCGACGATCACGCGGAGCGCGCGCGCATGGCCACGGCGTTGCGCGCGGCCGTCGCCGCGAGCCACGCGCGCGAAACGACGCTGGCGCGCCTCGCCGCGATCGCGATCCGGGAGGAAGCCGCGTGATCCGGCCGCGCTCGAAAGAAGCAGGCCTGCGCATCGGCATCGCCGTCACCGGCGACGTCGCGATCTCCTGCGGCGCGCTCGCCGCGGCCGTGCTCCTGCGCCGCAACGTGCCGCTGCAGTTCACGAAGTCGCTCCTCCCGCCGGCGAATCTGCCGCTCGACCTCCTCAGCTTCTTCACGATCGCGGCGACGCTCGTCTCCGCGCTCGCGCTCAGCGGCTTCTACCGCCAGCGCCTCACGCCGCGCGGGCGTCCGCGCCTCGCCGTAGCGATCCTGATGCACGTGGTGCTGCTCACCACCGCGGCGACGTTCGTCGCGCGCCCGGTGCCGCGCACGATCCTGATCGTGCTCGCGGCGATCGAGGCGATCCTGATCCCGCTCTGGCGCCTCCTGCTGCAGGCGGTGCTCACGATCCGTCCACGGCAGACGATCCTCTATGGCAGTCCGGCCGAAGTGGCGGGCGCGCTGTCGGTGCTCGACCTGACCGCCGATCCGCGCATGCGCGTGGTCGGGTGGGCGGGCGAGGAGCGCGCGGAGCTCTCGGTCCCCTATCTCGGATCGATCACCAATCTCACGACGCGCGCGCGGCTGCGCGACGTCGAGGAAGTCATCTGCGCCGGCTCGTCGCGCGAGCGTCTCGACCTGCTGCGCGTGCGCGGTCCGCGCGGCTTCCTGCTCCTGGCCTCGCACGCCGACGCGCTCCTGGCCTCCTCGACCCTCGGGTGGATCGGCGATCAGCCGCTGGTGCAGGTCGCGGTCGGCTGCGGCATCGGCTTCCAGGCGATGATGAAGCGCGCGCTCGACCTCGTGGTCGGCACGGTGCTCGTCGTCGCCAGCGCACCGCTCTGGCTGCTCGCGGCGCTGGCGATCTGGATCGAGGACCGCGGCCCGGTCGTCATCCGCCAGCAGCGCGTGGGACTGGGCGGGATTCCGTTCGCGATGTGGAAGCTGCGCTCGATGCGCGACGGCGAAGTCACGCGCGTCGGCTCGCTGCTGCGCCGCTATCACATCGACGAGCTCGCGCAGCTGCTCAACGTGATCACCGGCGACATGAGCCTCGTCGGCCCGCGCCCCGAGCGCCCCGACATCGCCGACGACATCCAGCGCGAGCTGCCCGACTTCGATCTCCGCTGCCTGGTACGCCCCGGAATCGCCGGACTCGCGCAGGTGTCGGCCGAATACGACTCCGATCCTGAAGTGAAACTCCGCTACGATCTGATGTACATGTGCGACTGGTCGCTGCTGCTCGACGTCCGCCTCCTGCTGCACAGCGTCTCCACGTCGCTGTCGGGGAGCGGCGTATGACGGAGGGCGCGTTCGACGAGCGGCCGGTCCATCGCTACTTCGCCGGGCAGCAGACGCGCTTCATGCAGGAGTGGCGCGAGATCCTGCAGAGCGGGCATCTGCTCTACAACCTCGTGCACCGCGACCTGACCGTGCGCTACAAGCGATCGGTCTTCGGCGCGCTCTGGACGCTGCTGCATCCGCTGCTGCTCACCGTGATCCTGGTCTTGGTCTTCTCCTACGTCTTCCGCTTCGACGTCGAGCACTACGAGGTCTATCTCCTGGCGGGCCTCCTGCCGTGGACGTTCTTCTCGCAGACCACCGTCAGCGCGATGGCGGCGACGCAGTGGAACGGCATCCTGATGAAACGCGTCCGCGTGCCGAAGTCGATCTTCACGCTCTCGACGGCGATCTCCGGCCTGGTGAATCTCGCCGTGTCGTACGTGCCGCTGGCGCTGATCATGCTCATCCGCCACATCCCGTTCAAGCCGGCGATGCTGTTTCTGCCGGTCTCGCTGGCGATCATGGCGACGTTCACGTTCGGCCTCGCGCTGATGTTCTCGACGATCTCGATCTACTTCGCCGACGTGCGCGAGATGTACAACGTCGCCCTGACGGGGCTGATGTACCTGACGCCGATCATCTATCCGCTGAAGATCGTGCCTCCGCAGTTCCAGATCGTCGTGCGCGCGAATCCGATGTATTACCTGACCGAGATCGTGCGCATCCCCATTCACGCCGGGATCATTCCCTCGCTCCCGCTCCTCGGCATCGGAGTCGCGCTCGCGCTGACCTCGCTGCTGATCGGCTGGCTCACGTTCCGCCGCCTCTCCGCCGGTTTCTATCCGCATCTCTGATCCCATGAGCTCCGTCATCTGCAGCAACGTCAGCGTTTCCTATCCGGGCCGGCGGTCGCCGAGCCTCAAGGAATGGGCGCTGCGCCGCAACCGCGGCGCGAAGCCGTTTCACGCGCTGAGCGACGTCTCGCTCACCGTGGAGCCGGGCGAGGCCTTCGGCATCATCGGCGGCAACGGCGCCGGCAAGTCGACGCTGCTGCGCGTGATCGCCGGGATCATCCCGCCGACGCTCGGCGAGGTCGTCACCCGCGGCGTGCTCGCGCCGATCATCGAGCTGGGGACCGGCTTCGACGGGGAGCTGAGCGGCCGCGAGAACATCTTCTTCAACGGCTCGCTCCTCGGGCGCTCGCGCGCGTTCATGCGGCGCTGCGAGGAGGAGATCATCGACTTCTCCGGCATCACCGAGTTCATCGACGCGCCGCTGCGCACGTACTCGACGGGCATGATCGCGCGGCTGGCGTTCGCGGTCGCGACGACCGTCGAGGCGGACGTGGTGCTGCTCGACGAAGTGCTCGCCGTCGGCGACGCGGAGTTCCGCGTGAAGTGCGAGGAGCGCATGCGCCACTTCCACGACACCGGCGCGACGATCCTGCTCGTATCGCACGACCTCGACAGCGTGAAGGAGACCTGCGAGCGCGCCGCCTGGGTCGACCACGGCCGCATCGTCCTGATGGGCGACGCGCGCGAAGTCGCGGAGGCGTATTACTGGGGCCTCCGTCCCGTTTCGGCCCCCGCGGTCGCGAACGTCTGACATGCCAGATCCAAAAGAGGCGGCTCCGAAAGAGACGGCGCGGCTCCAGGCGGAGAACGAAACGCTCTCCTTCGAATGCCAGGCGCTCAGCGCCTCGAACCGCACGCTCGCCGCGAAACTATCGTTGGTATCGGCGGAGCGCGATCGGCTGAAAGAGTCGCTGTCGGCGATCGAACGCTCGCGGCCGTGGCGCATCACCCAGGCGCTGCGCGGCCTGGTGGGACGGCGCTGGTGAGCGATGCCGAGGCCGCATACTGGCGCGCGCTGGCGGAGCAGTATCGCGGCGAGCTCCAGGGATTGCGCGCGCGCGTGCTGCGCTATCTCGAAGCGCCCGCGGAGAACATCGATGCGTTGCTCGCGGCGGCACGCGCGACGAGTGACGTCGATCGCATCGACGCGGCCTCGGAGCCGAAGCCGGCCGACGTGAAGACCGCGCTCGATGAGCTCTGGAACCGCGTGGCTGCCGACGAATGACACTCGCCTGGCAAACCATCATGAATCTCCCCATCGGCTACGCCACCAGTGCGCGCGCGATCATGCGCGCGCTCGACGCGCGCGGCATGCAGCAGACCTACAGCTACGCGTACGGACCCGGCACGCCGTGGCCGTTCAGCGAGCCGGAGGCGTCGGGCGATCCGGTGCTCGACGCGATTCGCCGCCGGCCCGAGCCGGCGCATCCGCCGGTCGTCGTGACGCACGCGGCCGGCAATGTCTTTCGCCGCAACCACGGCAAGTACCGGATCGGCTTCACGATGATCGAGGCCGGCGGGTTTCCAGCGGAGTGGGTCAGGCAGGCCAATGCGATGGACGAGCTCTGGACGCCGACCGAGTTCAATCGCCGCGGCATGCTCGACAGCGGCGTGAAGAAGCCGGTGCACGTCGTGCCGCTGGGCGTCGATCCCCGCCGATTCCATCCGCAAGTCGCCGGCATCCCGAATCGCAACGGCGACTTCGTCTTCCTCGCCAACTTCGAATGGACCGCGCGCAAGGCGCCGGAGCTGCTGCTGCGCGCGTTCAACGAGACGTTCCGCGCCGACGAGCGCGCGATCCTGGTCTGCAAGATCCTCAATCGCGATCGCCACATCGACGTCGCGAACGAGATCCGCGCGCTCGGACTCGCGCCGCGCGGCGGCCGCGTCTACTACCTCTACAACCACGACTTCCCGCACGACCAGCTGGCGACGATGTATCGATCTGCCGACTGCTTCGTCTCCCCCTCGCGCGGCGAAGGGTGGGGACTGCCGCTGCTCGAGGCGATGGCCTGCGGCCTGCCCGCGATCGCCACGAACTGGGGCGGGCACACTGCGATCCTCGATCCCGACGACACCTATCCGCTGCGCGTGCGCGGCGTCGTCCGCGCCGCTGATTTCTACGAGGGACACGCCTGGGCCGAACCCGACGAAGAACATCTGCGCGAGCTGCTGCGCCACGTCTACGACCACCGCGAGGAGGCCCGCGAGAAGGGACTGCGCGCGTCGGCGCGCGTGCGCGAAACGCTGACGTGGGACGCGACGGCGGCGGCGATCGAGCGCCGTCTCACCTGACGAATCATTTGACCGCGCGGCCGCTCGACTCCGCGAGAATCCGCGACGTGTGCGGATTCGTGATCACGCCGCAGTCGAAGAGGGCACGGTCGCCCATCTGCACGTCGCGCGCGACCGCGAACTCCGTCTCCGCGAGCATCGCCCTCACGCAGGCGACGTTCGGCCCCCAGTAGTTCGACGGATCGCCGCCCAGCGAGTCGCCGGGAAAGAAACGCATGATCGGCACGGACTTCAGGTCGTCGATCACCAGCGTTTCCAGGATCATCCGCGAGCGGCTGAGACTGCGGACAATGCGCAGCGCGCGGATCGGATCGGGCAGGTGGTACAGCAGGCCGAGGAAGAGCACGAGGTCGAACGTGCCGATCGTGTCGGGATTGAGGTTGTAGAGGTTCTCGTGCAGGTATCGCACGCGCGAGCCGACGAGCCGCGACGCGATGCTGAAGCCGGTGACCTCGAGCGGCATGTAGTCGACCGCCAGCACCTCCGCGCCGCGCCGTTCGAGCTCGAACGCGAAGTAGCCGTCGCGCGTGCCGAGGTCGAGGACGCGGAGGTTGCGGCAATCGTCGGGGAGCCGGAGCTGGCGGAGCACCAACGGCGAGTCGTTGATCCCCGGCGTGACGATGCCCGGCCGCACCTCGATGCGGTGATACCAGTGCGCGACCGTCGCGATCTGCGCACGCACCTCGTCGTCGGTGAGCGACCCGTTCATGAGCCGCGGAGCATAGCCGGTTTGCCGCTATCATCGCAGGCCGTCCGATGGCATTCCGCTTCGCAATCGCGATCCTTTTCGCTGCTCTGACTGGCTGCGGACGCCGCGCCGAGCGCGCGTGGTTCGACGCGCCGGTGCCGAAGGGACCGCCGCCCGCGGAGGCGCCGCTGCTCGTGCCGGCCGCGTGTCAGGTGCAGTGGGCCCCGTTCGATTTTCCGCGCGAGGTCGCGCCGGAAACGTGGATCGCGACGAACGTCACATTCACGAACCTCAGCGAGACGGTATGGCCCGACAACGCCATGGGCGATCCGACGCTGCTCAGCGGCAGGTACGCCGTCCGGCTCGCGCATGCGTGGTATCCGGCCGCGCAGAAGAAACGGGTGCATAGCGACGCCCGAATCAATCTCGACAAGCCGCTCGCGCCGCATGCCAGCGCCACGCTGCACGTGAACGTGCTCACGCCCGCGCAGCCGGGCGACTACGAGCTGGTGTTCGAGCTCCTGCAGGAGGGCGTGCTCTGGTTCAGCGACACCGGCGCGGAGGGGCTGGTCATTCCGGTGCGGGTGCTCCCGCGCGCCGCGTCAGTCCCGCCGCCGCAAGCAGCAGCGCCGCCGCGCTGATCGCCAGCCCGCCCGCGAATCCCGGCGCGCGATAGCGGAGGTGAATGACGTGCTTCCCGCGCGGCACTTCCACCGCGCGAAAGGCGTAGTTCGCGCGAAGGATGCGCGCGGGGCGCCCGTCGACGGTGGCGGTCCAGCCGTTCATCTGGCTTTCGGAGCAGACGACGAGGCCGGGGGTGGGGGCGGTGATTTGGAGGGTTTCTTCGTTCATTGCAAAGTTGGCGATGTGGACGGGCGGGCTGGAAGCCCGCCCCCCAGGGGGGAACGTGGGACGTTGTTCGAGGAGGACGGTGTTGCGTGGGAGCGTGGCGATTTCTTCGAGGGCTTGGTCGGGGGGGACGACGCGGTAGTCGGTGGTGAAGGAGTAGCGCGGGGCGGTGGGGCGGCGGAGCAGCTGCACCAGGCTGTCGGAGTAGAGGATTTCGTACGACCGGCGCCTCGCGTCGCCGATCGCGGCCGGATTCATCCCGCTGATGGCGAGATACTCGACGTTCGCGGCGTCGAGCGCGCGCTCGTTCGGAATCCGCACCGTGTCCCGCAGCAGCACCGAGGCGCCGGAGTTGAAGTACCGCCGGTAAAAGTCGTAGATCCGCGTCGAATTGAAGGGGTACAGCGAGTCGAGCGTGCGCTGTCCGAAGATCGAGGGCGTGTTCGCCGGAAAGATCGGCATCGGCAGCACCCGCCCGCCCGTGTGCAGCGCATCCATCACCTCGATGTACCGCGGCGGATGGTTCCAGACGTTCCACCGCCGCGCGCGCGGGTAATAGGCGTTGGTGACGCATTCGACCGCGAGCACGGCGATGATCAGCGTCTTCGCCCGCTTGCCGAAAGATGCAAATGCGAACGCGAGCAGCGCGAACAGCACGATCAGCCGGTAGTCCGCGATCCACCGCCACCCCTCGGGATGCACATGCACCAGCCGCCGGTACGCAAAGAACCGCAACACCCCGAGGGCGATCACGAGCAACCCGCCGCTCGTCACGATGTGCCACCTTCGTGCGCGGCCGTCCAGCAACGCGTCGAGGCCGAAGGCCGCGAGAATCGCGACCGCGTAGGCGACGGTGATCCCGAAATACCCGCCGTAGTGAATCGACCGCAGCAGCGGCGCATGCGTCAGCAGCCATTGCATCGGCTGTACGCCGAACAATTTCAGCAACGACAGAATCGCCGCAATGCTGACTGTGATTTTCAGACTTGTGGAGCGGCGGGCTTTAGCCCGCCGAAGGACGTCCGGCGGGCTAAAGCCCGCCGCTCCACTAGTCAGCAATCCAATGCCCGCCAGAAACAGCGCGACGACGCCCGTGTAATACAGATGCAGCCCGGTCGTCCCCATCACCGCCGGGTGGAGATAGATCTGCGGGCCGCCCATCACCGTCGGCCCGAGCAATTGCAGGATGTACCGCGGATCGAGGATCTCGACCGCCGCGGTGCTGTAGTACTCGCGCACGTGCGGCGTCTCCACCATCAACAGGATCGCCGGCAGATAGACGACCGCCGCGAGCGCGAGACTGAGGACCGCGCCCGCGGCGAACCACAGCAGCGCCTTCGCGCGCGTCTCGCGCGGCGCGCGGATCAGCGCGATGACCACGTACAGCACGCACAGTCCGAACACCTGCAGCAGCACCGGCGGAAACGACGCGCTGGCGATGAGCGCGAAGAGCAGCGCCACCTCCGCCGCGCGCCGCGCGCACGGCCGCTCGAGGACGCGCATCGTCACCAGCAGCGCCAGCGAGAAAAACGCGACCGGCTGGCCGATGTTGCTCGGCGTGGTCTGAATCACCGCGCCGCTGAACGCGAACGCGATCGCGCCCGCCAGCGCCGCCTCCCATCTCAACGCGAGACGCCGCAGCAGGAAGTAGGTGAAGACGCCCGAGGCGAAGATCAGCAGCAGGATGTAGAAGTTCCGGATGAGACTCCCGTTGCCGAGGAGAATGACGACCAGCGACGGCGGGAAAAGATACGCGCCGGTGAGCGCGGCGTGCGATGCCGTCCCGCCCCCCGCGCCGGGATCCCAGAAAGGAAACTCGCCGCGGAGAATGCTCCGGCGCAACAGCTCGTGCGCCGGCTCCATCTGCATCGTACCCGCGGCCGTGTCGCGATAGTTCGAGTAGAGCAGGACGTTGCGGCCGAGCCATTCTTCCGGAGGCACGAAGTTCGGCCCGGCGTTGCGCACGCTCGGACGCGGATCGAGCGGGTTCGCGTTCTCGGATGGAATCAGCGTCTTGCCGCCAAAGACGACGTTCGCGAACGCCGCAACCACCAGCAACGCCAGCAGCACGAGCGCGACCCGATCCTCGCTAGCGATCGATCCGCTCCTCGAGCTCCTCGAGTTTCTTCGCGGTGGCGTCGGCGAGCGCGGCGAGCTCCAGGCGCACGCTCTCGCGCGAGCTGCGCACGGCGTCGAGCAGCGCGCGGTCGACCTCGCGCTGATGCACCCAGTAGTTGCGGATGAGCCGCAGCATGATCCGCCGCCAGAGCCCCGCCAGCCACGGCATGCGCGACGGCAGCGCGGGATCGGGACGCGACATCAATCGCGCCGCGCGCTCGTCGGCCGCAAGGACGGTGGTGCTCGGCGCGCCGATCGGACCTCGGAACCGCGCCTGCGGCCCGCGCTCGCGATACGCGCGCCGCGCCGCGTCGAGCAACTCCCGCAGCATCGGCGCGCGCGCGGCCGGGCTGTATCTCTCGGCGATGTCGCGCCTTGCCCGCTCCCCTTTCGCGCCCGCCTCGCCGCGTTTCTCGTATACGCGCCGCAGCAACGCCGCCGCGGCGTCGATGTCGGGCTCCGCCCAATGCGCCGTCGGCGGATACGCCGGCGTGCCTTTCGGAACGGAGATGACGCGCGCCGGCACGAGGTAACTGTTCTCTTCCGTGGTCAGCTCCATCGTCGAGGACCAGGCCGTGCTGATCACCGGCTTGCCCAGCGCCATCGCCTCCGCCACCGTCAGCCCGAACCCCTCGGCGCGATGCAGCGACACGTACACGTCGCACGCGTTCATCAGTGCCATCTGCTCTTCCACCGCGCGATAGCCGTCGATGATGGTGATGTCGCTGCCGGCTCTCTCGCGCAGACGCGCCAGCTCAGCCGGATGACGGTCGCCGTTCACGCTTTTGATCACCAGATGGGGGGCGGACGTCCCGTCCGCCTGGCGGGCGGGACGCCCGCCCCCCTGTGGAAACGCGCGCCGGAACGCCTCGATCACCGCGAGCGGATTCTTGCGCTCGAACACGCTCTCAAAGTCGAAGCAGAACAGCGCCAGGAATCCCTCGGGTAATCCGAGCTCCGCGCGCGAGCGCACGACCGGCTCCGGCAGGACGACCGGCAGCGGGAACGCGCGCACCTCGGTGCGCAAGACGCGGCGCAACCCCGCGGCGGTGTATTCGCTGATGCCCCACACCTCGTGCAGGTACTCCGCGCTCTTCGCCATCGCTGCCGGCATGTCGTCGACTTCCCACGCCCACACGCCGATGTTGCAGCGGCGGTCGAGGATCTCCGGTCCCATCTTCTCGAGGAACACCGGCACCTGGTCGGCGTTCACGCAGATGAGGTTCGTGTCGTAGATCGCCTGGGTGTTCGGGTCCGACGCAAAGCTGTGCTGCTGCCGGTTGATCGTCTCCCTGAACGGAATGACCGCGTACGGAATCTCCGCCGCCTGCAGCGCCGCGACGATCGCGCGTCCGATCTGCCCGGTGCCGCTCTCCGCGAAGACGTAGCCATAGAGGTTCACGCCTTTGGACTGCGGCGGCTTCGCCGCCGCTTTCAAAGCGGCAGCAGAGCTGCCGCAGTCCAAAAGCTCCACCGGAATCTGATCCGCGACCCATGACGCGAAGCGCCCCGTGTCCTGGCCGGGAATGTCGGGAAAGGCCATGCGCAGATCGGGACGCTCGCGGCGCACTTCATCGAAGTAGCGCGACAGCGCCGGCGCGTCGGCCGCGACCGGCGCGCGCAGGAACTCGACGAGCTGTTCGGCGCCGTCGGATGTGAACGGATCGGGCAATAGGGGGGCGGACGTCCCGTCCGCCTGGCGGGCGGGACGCCCGCCCTCCTGTCTGATCAGCTCGCGGCGGTAGGCGCGGCGGATCGTACGCCCGAGGTGCATGCCGTTCGCGGCGTGGTCGTAGCGGTACGGGATCTTCGCGTAGCGCGAGTGTCCGTGACGCTTCAGCTGCTTCGCGTAATCCGCGCAGAGCGCGGCCAGCGCCGGCTGATCGGCGAGGCTCACCCGTGGGTTGTCGCCCTGATGCTTCGACAGCATCTGCGGCGTATCGGCGTCGAATCCGCTGAAGTGAAAGAAGCGCAGCGGCACGCCGTCGACGCGATACGTCCCGTTCCCGTTTTCCACGCGCCGGTTCGGCAGATTCCAGTACGCGACGTTGGATCCGGGATCGCGCAGCACGTAGTGCGCGAAGTAGCTCGGCACGAGGTCGATCCAGCGCTGATCGACGAACAGCCCCTCGTCCACGGCGTTGATGCAGTCGCGCCGCAACCGCTCGGCCCACCAGTCGAGAAACGCGCCGGCGCTTTTGCCGACGCCGAGAAAGCCGAGGTTGTAGGTGCCGGCGCGAAGGAGATCGCGCTCGGTGGGCATACGGTCGTCGCGCGGCAGCGGCGCGGTGGTGTGCGGATTGAGCACGATGCCGTGCTGCGCCGCCAGTTCGCCGATGTCGTGCAGCGGCGCGTAGACGCGGATGTCGGGATCGAGATAGAGCACCGGCTCATCGCCATCGGATCGCGCGAAGAGATACTGAAAGGCCCACGGCTTGAGCGCCGTCGAGAGCTCGACGACGTCGTAGATCGTGGCCATGCGGCGGAACTCCTCGATCGATCTGGCGCCATCTCCGAGCGGCAACTGCCACGGCAGGATCACGTCCGCAAAATCGAGCGTCGACGATTCGTCGCCGTCGATCAGGACGACCGACAGCCGCAACCCGTCGTGCGTCCGCGCCAGCGACTCGGCGAGCACGCCAGCGTAGGCGAGATAACTCTGTGTACAGATCGTGAAGACGCGCATCAGAGAGAGGTCGAATTATCCATCATGCGCGTCCTCGCCCCACTTGTCGCGGTAGCGCTGCCGGTTCTCGTCGAAGATGCGCGCGTATTCGGCGTCGCCGAGGAGGCGGAAAGAGGCCTTCTGCCAGTGATGGACGAACGCGTCGCGCGCGCAGACGATCTCGTAGCCGAGATCGCGCACGCGGCGGGAGTAGTCGTCGTCCTCGAACATGCCGACCGCGAAGCGCTCGTCGAGCAATCCGACCTTCTCGAAGACTTCGCGGCGCATGACCACGCAGAACATGCCCAGCATCTTGATCCGAAACGTCTCGCCGTCGTGCGCTCGGACGTACCTGGCGGCCCACGCCGGCATGTCGCGGACGTCGGTGTAGCCGGCGTCGATCTTTGCCTCGTTGCCGACGGCGTTGCTGACCGGGCCGATCAGGCCAACCGACGGGCGGGCGACGAGATGGCGGATCAGCGCCGAGAGCCAGCCCCGCGGCAGCACGGTGTCGTTGTTCAGTAGGACGACGTAGTCGCCGGTGGCGTGTGCGAGTCCGAGATTGTTGCCGCCGGCGAAGCCGGTGTTGCGGTCGCTGTAGATCACGCGCAGGTTCGGATGCTTTTTCTCCGCCTCGCGCAGCAGCGCGGGCGTGCCGTCCTGCGACGCGTTGTCGACGACGATCACCTCGAAGTTCGGCCACTCCATCCGTCCGAAGAGCGTCTCCAGGCAGAGCAGGTTGATGTCGGCGTTGTTGTACGTGACGATCACGATCGACGCGCGCGGGAACGCGCTCGCTGTCGCTTTCTCCAATACCTCCACCCGCCGCTCCCACGTCTGCTCGCGCGCAAACGCTTGTCGAGCCTGGGGGGCGGGCGTCTCGCCCGCCAGGCGGGCGGGACGCCCGCCCCCCTCCTCCAGCGCCGCCTCGATCTCCTTTTCGAACTCATCCGCGTTCGACGCCAGCCGCACCAGCGGCGCCAGCGCGGCCACCTCCGGTATCGGCACGGAGACGACCGGCTTCCCACCCGCCAGCATTTCGTACACCTTCACCGGATTGGTCGCCTCGGTGAGACTCGTCCGTTTGAACGGAATGATCGCGACGTCGAAGCGGGCCAGCCAGTGCGGGATCGCCGCGTACGGCTGCTCGCCCGGCAGCGAGACGTTCTTCAGCTGCGTGAGCTTCCCGAGCTCCGCGCGGTACGTCGAGCCGACCAGCACGAAGTTCCAGTCGGGCCGCCGCTCCGCCAGCTCGGCGACCAGCGCGGCGTCGAACCAGTCCGCGATCGCGCCGTAATAGCCGATGACGGGGCTTCTGTTTTTCTCAGCTGACTCAATCGCAAAGTGCTCATAGTCCGCCGCGTTGCGCACGACGATCACGTTCTTCGCATCCACCCGCGCCTTCGCCTCGAGCTGCGCCGACGACGTGACGACGAGGTCCGCGCGCTCCATCAGCTCGCGCTCTCCGGCGACAAGGGGGGCGGCCGTCTCGGCCGCCTGGCGGGCGGGACGCCCGCCCCCCGTGAAGCCGGAGTGATCGTCCATGCAGTCGTAGATCACCGGCCAGCCGAACGTCTCCCGCAGCCTGCGCGCGAGCGGCCACCACGACGGGAGCTGCACGAACGTGGCGGTGGCGCCGAACGCGAGGTCGCGGCGCAGCGCGTCGAGCGAACGGAAGATCTTCTCGCAGGCGCGCGCGTCGAGCGGCTGGTTGTACGGATCGACGTCCGGCCCGCGCAGCGAGACCTCGTAGACGTTCGGCGCCTTCGGCGTGATCTTCCACGGCGCGCCGAACGGGCGGAACTGGTGGCGGATGTAGAAGACGCGATGCCCGGCCGCGCCGAAGCGCGTCATCAGCTGCTGCGGCCGTTGAAAGCGAAAGTCCCAGTCGATGATCGGGAGGCAGAGGATGTCGTGCCTGTTCTCGACCTCCGGTGCGAACGGCTCGCGCCCTCCGGCGGCCGTGCGGCGCGAGGTCGCCGCGCGCGTGGCCAGAAAGGGATCGACGATGCGTTTCTTCGCCGTGCGCAGCCACGCGATCCTGCGGATCCCGGGGATCCTGCCGACGGCGGTCATGAGCGAGCGCAGGAGCCTCGGCCCCTGTCCCACCCCGAACCGCGCCGAGAGCTCGCGGCTGACTTTGTCGGCGTCGCTCATCGGCGGCGATGATACCGGGCGTCGCGGCGACTGCGCCTGTCATCGAGGACGATGACCATGGTCATCCCCCTCGATGGCGCGGCCGGTCGCCGTGACCGGCGCCTTCATCGCCGGCGATGACGCTGCCGGTGGTGGGGACTGAGCCGGTCATCGACCGCGATGACCCCTCCCGGTCGCGGCAACTGAGCCGGTCATCGATGGCGATGACCTTCCCGGTCGCGGCGACGGTCGATCGCCGGCTTCGTTTGCAGTTTCGTAACAATTCAAATACTCCGCGAGTATTTTCGGCGGGATTACGCGAGGCCGGAGACCGAGTTACCTGCCGTTTGCCGCGCGCAAGTAGGTTGGGTAATGCCGAAGATGCGTGAGTAGCGAGGCTGCAACGGCTTGATCGCCGACCGCCGGGCGCTACGGGGTCGAGTTTCGTCCCTGGGAGCGCGTGGCTCCCCCCTCAACACGATCACGGATTCGCCGGCCAGCGGTCCGACAAGGCCCCGAGCTCCGGACTCGGGAACTCTGTCCACCCCCGAATACCGCCCGCATTGCCGGGCAGAAAGGGAAAATCATGTCTACCGTCATCCCGGTCACCACTGTCAGCCCCGAAGAGGTCGTGCGCCAGCTTCGGGCCCTGCGCGATCAGATTCCCGAGTTCACGCTGCGCACGCCGGCGGATCGGCAACCGCTGACGCGCGCCGCGAACATCGGCATCGGCCTCGTGCACGCGTCGATCAACGCGATCGCCGCATCTCCGGCTCTCCAGAGCGCCCTCGGCCGCGATGCCGAGACGCTTCGCAGCGAGACGGAGCTGATCGGCCGCTGGTCGGAGGTCATCGTCGAGCTGGATGCGCTCCGGCTCGGCCTGACCGGCTCGCTCATCGTCCGCCGCCACCGCCTCGGCGGAACGGCGCTGAAGGCGTACCAGGTCAGCGTGCAGTTGGCGCGGTACAAGGAGAACGGGGTTCTGCTTCCGCATATCGATGCGATGAGGCAGGCCGCAAACTTCCCGAAGCGCCGCCCGGCGCAGCCGCAGCCTGACCCGCAGCCCAAGCCGCAGCAGAAGTAACAAAGTCCCCGTTGCCGTGCGCTCCGCGGAGCGCACGGCAACTCTTCTGCATGCGGATGCTGGCTCTCGCGCTGTTCGTCTTCACCTGCACCGAGGGGGGCGGGCATCCTGCCCGCCTGGGCGCGCGGGACGCGCGCCCCCCGGACTACGACCTCATCATCCGCAACGGCGAGGTGATCGACGGCACCGGCGCCGCCCGCCGCCGCGCGGACGTCGGCATTCGCGGCGACACGATCGCCTCCATCGGCGATCTCTCCACCGCGACAGCAAAAGTAACGCTCGACGCGAAGGGCAGGATCGTCACTCCCGGGTTCATCGATCTCCTCGGCAACTCGCAGTCCGCGGTGCTGATCGATCCACAGCTCGAGGGAAAAGTGCGGCAGGGAGTCACCACCGAGGTCACCGGCGAAGGGTTCTCACCCGGCCCGCTCGACGAGGCCATGGCCGCGGAGATGGAGCGGACCAAGCCGCCCGGGTGGCCGAAGGTCACCTGGCGCACGCTCGGCGGCTTCATGGGCGTGGTCGAACAGCGCGGCAGCGCGCTCAACTTCGCCTTCTTCGTCGGCGCGCGCAATCCGCGCGAGATGGTCATCGGCCACGCCGACCGGCCTCCGACCGCGGAAGAACTGAAGAAGATGGAGGCGCTCGTGAAGCAGGCCCGTGACGAAGGCGCGGTCGGCGTCGCCAGCGCGCTCATTTATCCGCCCGGCCGCTTCGCAACCACCGAGGAGCTGACGGCGATGGCGCGCGTCGCCGGCGCCTACTGGACGCATCTGCGCAACGAGGCCGATCGCATCGACGCGGCGATCGACGAAGCGATCAGGATCGGCCGCGACGCCAACGTCCCGGTCAACATCTTTCACCTGAAGATCGGCGGGCAGCAGAACTGGGGCTCGATGCCGCGCATCGTGAAGAAGATCGAAGAGGCGCGGAAGAGCGGCGTCGACGTCGCCGCGAACATTTATCCCTTTCTCGCCACGTCGACCGAGCTGACCTCGATCGTGCCGGCGTGGGCGCTCGAAGGCGGCTACGGGAAGTTTCTCGAGCGGCTGCGACTGGAGCCGGTGAAGCGCGCGCAGGTCGCGACGGAGCTGCGCGAAGGACGGCTGCGCGGCAACGGCGCGGCGTCGATCACGATTCGCGGAGCGCCGTCGCGGCGTCTCACCTCGATCGCCCAGGACGCTCACATCGATCCGGCGGAAGCGGTGCTGCGGCTGTTTGAGGCGAATCCGACCCGGTCACCGATCGCGATCTTCTTCGCGCTCAGCGAAGACGACCTGAAGACCGCGCTGGTCCAGCCGTGGGTCGCCTTCGGCTCCGACTCCGGCTCCGTCCCGCCGTCGCTGCGCGACGCCGGCGCCCACCCCCGCGCCTACGCCACGTTCACGCGCGTTCTCGCCAAATACGTGCGCGACGAGAAGCTCATCACGCTCGAAGAAGCCGTGCGCAAGATGACCTCCCTCGCCGCCTCACGCGCGAAGCTCGCCGACCGCGGCATCCTCCGCGAAGGGATGAAAGCCGACCTCGCCGTCTTCGACTTCGCCAAGCTGCGCGACGTGTCGACGTACGAAGACCCGCATCATTACTCCGAAGGAATGTCGCACGTGATCGTCAACGGCACCCCGGTGCTGCAGAACGGGAAGATGACCAGGGCGCTGCCGGGACGGGTGCTCAAACCTTCAAAATGATGTTGCGCCGGTAGAGCAGCCAGAGGATCGCCAGCCAGAGTCCGACGAACGCGAGCGCCCACAGCAGCGACGCGAAGTGCGGCTCGAACGCGGCCTTGAACGGCTTGTAGCTCCAGGCGTGCAGCGTCTTCCCGCCGACCTTGATGATGCCCATCAGCCGCGCCATCGCGCCCGAGCCGACGAAGGCGATCAGCGGATTGACGCCGTAGACCACGAACGGCTGAGTCCACCCCGGTGTGGTGCGCGCCTCCGGCGCGCCCCCGCCCGAAGGCGCGCCGGAGGCGCGCACCACACCGCGGACGTCGATCACGTAGATGCAGATCGCCAGCAGCACGCAGGCGAAGCCGGCGGTGAAGACGACGTAGGAGCTGGTCCAGAGATTCTTGTTGATCGGAAAAACGAGATCCCACAGCAACCCCGCCGCGAGCCCCGCGCCGCCCGCCAGCAGCAGCTTCTTCACGTCGCGCGCGCGCACCCACGACGTCACCGCGATCCCCAGCAGCGCCGTCGCGACGGCCGGAATCGTCGACAGCGGTCCCTCGGGATCCCACGTCTTCGCGCTCTTCCAGATGTGATCCGGCGCCAGCACCGCGCGGTCGATGCTCGCGGCGATCGTGGCGTCCGGCGGCTCGAGCGGACCGCGCGTGAGGATGATCCAGTAGCCGAGGAGGATGATCACCGCGATGGCGACCAGCGTCTTGCGGGAGACGTAGCGCGCGATCAGTGCGGCGATGACGTAGACGACGCCGATCCGCTGCAGCACGCCGCTGAAGCGCAGCGTGCCGAGGCGAAAGTAGGGGAAGGCGTTCAGCAGCAGCCCGCAGAGGACGATCAGCGCGCCGCGCCGCAGGATCGCCAACGGCTCTTTCTTCGAGAGCTCGGTGGTGATGCCGACGATGAAGAGGAAGAACGGGAAGATCAGGTCCGTCGGCGTCCACCCATGCCACTCCGCATGATCGAGCGGCCAGTAGATCGCCGCCCACGTGCCGGGATTGTTGACGAGGAGCATGGATGCGATGGTGGCGCCGCGGAAGACGTCCAGCGATTGCAGCCTAGCCACGCAGAATCCGATACGTCTTCAAATGCCGCAGCGCATCCTGCTTCTGCCCCCGCCGTTCGTAAATGCCGGCGAGGTTGTAGTGCGCGTCGGCGTTGCCCGGGTCGAGCGCGATGGCTCGCTTGTACGCGCGCACGGCGTCCGCGGTGCGGCCGAGGTCCTCGAGCGCGACGCCGAGGTTGAAGGCGGCGGTCTCGTGGTCGGGATCGCCTTCGAGCGCGGCGCGGTAGTGCCTCTCCGCGGCCGCGGGCGCGCCCTGCTCGTGCAGGATGCGGCCGAGGTTCACGTTCGCGTCGGGATGATCGGCCTCGACCTTCAGCGCGCGCTCGTAGGCGTCGACGGCCTGCTCGATCGACGACATCTCCAGCTCGCAGCCGAGCTCATACCACTCCTCGGCATCGAGCGTGTCGGGACGCTCGCGCGCGTCGGCGGCGTTGCGATGGATCAGCGGCGCGGCCTTCGCGGCGAGATCGGCGACCGCGAAGTCGAAGAGCGCCTGGCCCGACTCCGGATTCCAGACTACCTCGCCGTCGCGCACCACGACGCGCTCGCCGTCCGCGGTGATGCGCACTCCCGTCAGCGTTCTGCCTTCGGGGAGTTGATCGCGCAGCCGCTGCAGCACGCGGCGCACTTTGCGCGCCGGAATGTGCGCCGCGGTCAGCTCGCCGGCGGTGCGCAGCAGGATGAGGTCATGAAAGCCGAAACGCAGCTCGCCGCGCGGCCCGCGCTCGGGGTCGAGGAAGCCCTCCGTTGCGTACGCGCGGATCTGGGCCGGCGAGATGCCGAGCATCGCCGAGACCTCGCGGAGGGAGTAGGACATGCCGCGAACATTGTAGGTGGAGCGGCGGCCTCTTAGGCCGCCGACTTTCGGCGGGCTGAGAGCCCGCCGCTCCACTTATCGCGCTCGCGCTTTTGGCGCGCTCACGCGCTTCGCGCTCGCGGCCGGCGCGCGCTTCGGCGCCTTCCGCTCCTGCTTGACTTTGATCGGCAGCTTCGTCGGCGCCGAGACCTTCGCGGGTGAGGACTTCGCCGTCGCGGGCTTCGGCGTGCCGAGGCTGCGGCGGAGGGCTTCCATCAGATCGATCACCTGCGCCTTCGGCTCTTCGGCCAGCGCGCTGGTGATCTCCTCCCCTTCCACCTTCATCTGAATCAGGCCCTTGATGCGCTCCCGCACCTCGTCGCGATAGTTCTCGGGATGGAACTCGTCGCTCGCGCTCATCTCCGCGAGCTGGATGGCCATCTTCAGCTCGCTGTCCTTGACGGCGTTGTCGCCGAGGTCGAGCTCGTCGATCGAGCGGATCTCGTTCGGGTAATAGAGCTGCTGCATCACCAGCCCCTCGCCGAGCGGACGGATCACGACGAGATAGCCCTTGCCGCGCGCGGCATACTTCGCCACCGCCCAGCGGCCGGTCTCCTTGAGCGCGCGCGCGAGCAGCGAGTAGGCGCGCGAGCCGTTCTTGTCGGGGCCGAGGTAGTAGGGCTTGTTGAAGTAGATCGGATCGATCAGGTCGGACTTCACGAACTCCGTGATGTCGATCTGCTGGGTCGTCTTTTCCTCGATCGCCTTCAGCTCCTCGTCGGAGAAGAGGACGTACTGCCCCTTCGAGAATTCGTAGCCCTTGACGACCTCGGTGCGGTCGATGGTCCGCTCGTCGGTCGGGCAGAAGAGCTGCTGCTGAATCCGGCTTCCGCACTCCTTGTGGAGCATGTTGAACGCGATCTTCTCCGACGACTCGGCCGCGGAGAAGAGTTTCACCGGAATCGAAACGAGTCCGAAGGCAATCTGTCCTGTCGCAATCGCACGTGGCATAGAGACACCTCTGAGTTCCTTCTTGAAACGCGGAAAAGGAGACTGTTAATCCGAAGCGAAACTGCCCTTGAACCTGTGCATTTTACAATGCCGGGGCGTGAATCGCTACGCTGCGATACAGGGAGTAGTGCGCCGCATCCCCCGCGGCCGCGTCGCCACGTACGGCCAGATCGCGGAGCTGGCCGGCCTCGACGGCCATGCCCGCCAGGTCGGCTACGCCCTCCACAACCTCCCCGAGCGCAGCAACGTGCCGTGGCATCGCGTGGTGAACGCGCGCGGCGAGATCAGCCCGCGCAGCGCCGGCGACTCGCACGAGCTGCAGCGGATGCTGCTCGAGGCCGAGGGAGTGGAGTTCAATCTGCGCGGCTGCATCAATCTGAAACAGTTTCGGTGGAAGGCGTCAAAGCAATGACTCCAGCAGATAGGCGAAGCCGCCTTCCGGCGTCCGCTCCAGCTGGTTGTCCCACCTCGCGATGATGCGCGCGAGATTGTCGCGAAGCGACATCAGCGTGGCGATGCGCTCTTCGGCTTCGATGAGCTTTCGCCCAGCGAGCGCGCGCACGCTCTTGCAGGGCGCGCGTCCCGCCTCGCGCTGGCGGAAAAAGCTGGCCAGCTCGTCGAGCGTGAAGCCGAGCGTGAGCGCGCGGCGGACCATGTTCACGCGCCGGATGGTGTCGGGCGTGTAGCGGCGGTAGCCGCTTCCATCGCGGGCCACGTTGCCGAGGACGCCCTTGCGCTCGTAGTGGCGGATCGTGTCGACGCTGACTCCGGCGTCGCGCGCGATGTCTCGGATCAGAAACCGTTCGTCGTCCATGTTGTGGAGATGTTAAACCGGGGCTTGACCCTGGAACCGGCTCCATGCCCTACATTGCCCGGCGATGGAGGAAACATTGAAAAACGTCATTGCAGCAACTCTGTTGATTCTCGCCGCCGCCTCGCTCACCGCCGACGAAACAACCTGCCCGCTCCACGAGCAGCACATGAAAGAGGCGGCAGCGAAAGCCGCGAAGGCGAAGCAACCGGTCGTTCCGATCGGCGACGCCGTACATGGCGCAAAGGTCGACGGCCGCCACGACACGCTCGTCGCCTCCCACGAGACCACACGCCATTCGTTCCGTCTGTTCGCCGACGGCGGCGCGATCGAGCTCCGCGCGAACGATGCCGCCGACACGGCGACCATTGCCGGCGTGCGCACGCATCTTCAGGAGATCGCCGATCAGTTCGCGGCGAACGACTTCGCGACACCCGCGTTCGTGCACGGCCGCGAGCCCGCCGGCGTCGCCGGAATGCGCCAGCTCCACGACGCGATCGCGTTCAAGTACGAATCGGTGAAAGGCGGCGGCCGCATTCGCATGACCACCGCGAATCCCGAGGCGCTCGCCGCGATCCATGAATTCCTCAAGTTCCAGGTCGTCGAACATCGTACGGACAACAGCGGCAAGGTCGAAGAAGACAAGTAGCGCCGCCCGATCCCCCGCGCGGCAGCGGAATCGGCCGTTGCCGCGCGGCGTTGCGCACCATGTACAATCCGCTCCACTTCTCAGGCGCCCATAGCTCAGCTGGATAGAGCGTTAGCCTCCGGAGCTAAAGGTCGCAGGTTCGAATCCTGCTGGGCGCACCAACTTCCCACGATGTCGCATCACGATTACACGTTCGCGGACTACCTCGCGCTCGAGCGGGACAGTGAGATCAGGCACGAATTCGATGCGGGCGAAATCCTGGCGATGTCCGGCGGGACCGCGCGGCACAGCGCCCTAGCTGCAAACATCGTCGTCGCACTCGCAACGACACGCCCGCCCGGCTGCACCGTGTTTCAATCCGATATGCGGGTGCGTGTCGTTGCTACCGGCCGCGCAACGTATCCCGACGTCTCGATGGTCTGTGGCCCGCTCGAATACGATCCGGAGGACGCCGCGCGCACCACGATCACGAATCCGGTGCTCCTCGTCGAAGTCCTCTCGGTCAGGACCGAGAAGGGCGATCGCGGTAACAAGTGGATGCACTATCAGCAGATCTCTTCGCTTCAGGAATACGTCCTGGTGAGCCAGGAACCCCGTGTCGAGATCTTCCGCCGCACGCTCACCGGCACGTGGGAGTATTTCGAAGTCCGAGAAGGGAACGTTCGACTCGCCTCCGGGCCGGCGCTCGATCTCGCGGTGCTGTATGCCGATCTTCCGCTCTGAACCTACTTCTTGTTCCCGCCGGCGTTGCTGAACTTCGACGGAAACTGCGCGGCGATGCCGCCGCTGAGCGTGTCCGCCACCATCAGCATGTGAGTCATCGCCTCGTCGTAGTCCTTGACGCTGGCGGCGTACTCTCCCTTCAACTCATGCGAGGCCTCGCTGAGCGTCTGATCGAGGTGCATGAACAGCGCCTTCTGCAGCGTGGCCTCCGGCCACTGCTTCGGGTTCGCGCCGTGGAGAAACTTCGCGAGATCGGTGGCGTTGTCGTGCCAGCGCTTGTTCTCGCTCGCGACCTTCGCGTTGTCTCCCGCCTTGGCGGCGGTGACGATGCTCGCGGCGATCAGGATGTGATCTTTGAGAAGCGCCGTGAGCTTGTTGCCGGCGTCGCGTCCGTAGAACTCCACCACCGCGTTGCCGATGTCGGTCTGGTTCTGCAGCAGGCGTTGCGTGTGCGCGTCCTTGTCGGCGGAGCCGGCGGCCGCGCTCACGATGAAAAGGCGCGTGTAGGCGACGTGATCCGACCACAGCCTGCGCATGGCATCGTGAAACCCCGCCTTCGAAGCCGCATACGTGACGTTCGGAACGATCAATAGAACTGCAGTCAAACAAGCGAGCCGAGCTCGGTTCAGCATGGCTATCCTCCTGACCGCGAAGGGCGTGCAAGAAGCACGCGCATTGTCCAACCGTTCTCTTGTGAAATCGAGGGCTGCGGCGCGATAACATAAAACCGGAAAGGCAGAGATCAAGAAGTGTCTATGGCCGACCGAATGGACGCGCGTCGCCGGATTCTCGTGCTCGATGACGACAGCATGTCGCGGCGCCTGCTCGAAGCGGCGCTGACGGCGGAAGGCCTGGCGGTGGAGACGTTCGGCACGTTCGCGCACGCCAGCGCCGCCGCGGCGCGCCAGCCCTACGATCTCTATCTGCTCGACGTCGTGCTCCCCGACGGCGACGGCCTCGACCTCTGCCGGCAGACGCGCCAGCGATCGCAGAATCCGATCATCATGCTCACGCTCAAGGGCGACGTGAACGACGTGATCGCGGGGCTGGAGATGGGCGCCGACGACTACATCGTCAAGCCGTTTCGCATGCCCGAGGTGGTGGCGCGCGTGCGCGCACAACTTCGCCGCATGGAGGAGCGCGGCACCGCGAAGGAGACGGCGATTCGCGTCGGCGCGATCGTGATCGACCGCAACCTTCGCGACGCCACCGTGCGCGGCGCACCGGCCGGCCTGAGCCGCCGGGAGTTCGAGATCCTCGACTTTCTCGGCGACCGCCTCGGCAAGAGCGTCTCGCGGGACACGCTCATCGAAGCCATCTGGGGCGAGCGCGACGATCTCTCCGAGAAAATTCTCGCCGTCTACGTGCGGCGGCTTCGCTGCAAGATCGAGAGCGATCCGGACAAGCCGCAGCATCTCCACACCGTGCGGGGACACGGCTACCGGCTTTCGGCCTAGCCGCGCGCCTCGGCCAGCAGCATGGCCTCGAGCTCGGGGAGCTCCGCCTCGAGCGTCCCGAACAGCCGCTCGGCGTCGTCGATCCTGCCGTCGCGGCCGTGGCGCTCGATGGCGTCGCAGATCGACACGAGGCGCAGCGCGCCGATGTTCGCGCATCCGCTCTTGAACGCGTGTGCCGCGCGCCAGGCCGCCTCGGAATCGCGGACTTCGATGGCCTGCCTGAGCGCGCCGGTGCGCAGCGGCGCCTCTTCGAGAAACAGCGCGATCAGCTCGCGCACGAAGCCGGGATTGGAGGGACTGATGGCCCGCACGTCCGCGAGCACGCGCGGATCGAGCACCGCGGTGCGGCCGGCGACGCGCAAGAGCGCCTGGGCGAGCTCGGCCAGCCCGAACGGCTTGGTGAGATAGTCGTTCATCCCCGCGGCCAGGCATCGCTCGCGATCTCCGGCCATCGCACTCGCGGTCATGGCGATGATCGGCAGATCCCTGAATTGCTTCCGCGCGCGAATGAGCGCGGCCGCCTCGTAGCCGTCCATCTCCGGCATCTGGCAGTCCATGAGCACGGCGTCGTAGCCGACCTCGTCGAGCGCCGCCAGCGCCTCCAGCCCGTTGGCGACGGCGACGGCATTGTGTCCGAGCTCATCGAGCTGCGCGAGCACGACGCGCTGGTTGATGCGATTGTCCTCGGCCACGAGGATGCGCATGCGCCGCATCAGCGGCATCGCCGAGGGGCGCGCCTGGGACGCGGCGCCGGCGTGAACGCCGAGGGCGCCGGCCAGGCAATCGACGAGCTGCGACTGCCGCAACGGTTTCATCAGCACCTGCTCGAAACCGGCGGCGCGATAGATCTCGAGATCCTCGCGCCGCCGCCCGAGCGACGTAGCCAGAATCAGCGAGAGGCCGAAGCCCTCGGCGCGCGCCGCACCGGCCAGCGCGGAGGCATCGGCGTGCATGTCGACGATGCAGACCTTGAACTCGTCGCCGCCTTCGCGCGCGGCGCGGAGCATCGTCATGGCCTGCTCCATCGTCGCGGCGGCATCGGCCCGCAGCCCGGCCGACTCGACCTGATGGCACATCACGCGGCGTTGCGTCTCATGCTGGGCGACGATCAACACCCGCGCGGAAGATGCGAACGGCGGCGCCCCGGCGTCCGCGTCTTCCTGTTTCTCCAGCTCGGCGGTGAACCAGAACGTCGAGCCTTTCCCGGGAACGCTCTCGACTCCGATCTCGCCGTTCATCATCTCCACGAGCTGGCGGCAGATGGCGAGACCGAGTCCCGTGCCGCCGAAGCGGCGCGTGGCCGTGCCGTCGGCCTGCACGAACGGCATGAACAACTGCGCGACCACGCCGGGCTCGATCCCGATGCCGCTGTCGGCGACGGTGAATCGCAGGAGGGCCGTGCTCTCGGTCTCGCGCTCGGTGCGCACCGTGACGAAGATCTCGCCGGCATCGGTGAACTTGATGGCGTTGTTGATGAGATTCATCAGCACCTGGCGCAGGCGGCCGGCATCGCCGCGCACTTTCTTCGGCACGTCGCTCTCGACGAGCGCGGCGATGTCGAGGTTCCTGGCGCGGGCCTGTTGCGCGAAGAGCTCGATCGATCCGTGGACGACCTCGGTCAGATCGAATTCGTTGCGCTCGAACGACAGCTTTCCGGCCTCGATCTTCGAGAAGTCGAGGATGTCGTTGATGATCGTGAGCAGCGAGTCGGCGCTGGTCTGCACGGTCATGGCGATGTCGCGCTGCTCGGGAGTGAGATCGGTCCCGAGCATCAGTCCGACCATGCCGATCACTCCGTTCATCGGGGTGCGGATCTCGTGGCTCATCGTGGCCAGGAACTGCGACTTGAGGCGCGCCGACTCGAGTGCCGCATCGCGCGTGATCTCGAGCTCGTCGCGCAGCCGCTTGCGCTCGGTGATGTCGCGGGCCACGCCCTGATAACCGGTGATCTCGCCGTTCTCGACGATCGGCTGCACTTTCTGGCCCAGCCAGATCTCGCGCCCGTCCTTCGACGCGATCGGAAACTCGAAGTAGGTATTGCCCACTTTGTCGCGATGCTGCCGCTCGTAAAACTCCCTGGCCTGATCGCGGAAATCGGGGCGCACGAGCTGCAGGTACGACATGCCGATGAACTGGCTGGCCTCGTAGCCGGAGAGCCGCGTCGCCGTGGCGTTGATGAACGTGAACCGGCCGCGGGCATCGCAGCGATAGAGAACGTCGTCCGCGTTCGCGATCATGTTCTCGAGATCGCGCTCCGCGCGCTTGCGGGCGGCCTGATCCGCGAGGCGTCCGGAGATGTCGCGCACGATGGCGACGGTGAGGTTGCGATGATCGTCGGGCACCGGCGTCACCGCCAGCTCGACCGGCACCTCGCTGCCGTCGCTGCGGCGGGCGATGGTCTGCACCGTCGTTCCGTCTGCCGGCGCGTTGCGAATCGACGGAAGCATCGTGGCCACGTCGCGTCCGATCATCGACGACGGCGAATGGCCGAACAGACGCTCCGCCGCGGGGTTGAACGCCTCCAGCGCGCCGGTCGCGGGAAAGGCGATCACGGCCTCGGCGATGTGCTCGACGATCGAGCGCATGCGCGACTCGCTGTCGCGCAAGCCGCTGGTCATGTCGCGCAGCGCCGCTTTCGCTTTGCGGAATTCGAGCAGCGGGATGACCTGCCGGCCGAGCCGCCGGAGCGCCTCCAGCTGTTTCCCATCGAGTTGCCGCGGCTTGCTGTCGATGACGCAGAGCGTGCCGATGCGCTGTCCGTGCGGCGTGATCAGCGGCGCGCCGGCGTAGAAGCGGATGTGCGGCGGACCGGTGACGAGGGGGTTGTCATGAAACCGCTCGTCCAGGGCGGCGTCCGCGACGACGAACACGTCGTCCTGCAGGAGCGCGTGCGGGCAGAACGCGACGTCGCGCGCGGTGCCGCGGACGTCGAGGCCGATACAGGCTTTGAACCACTGGCGGTCTTCGTCGACGAGGCTGATCAGCGAGATCGGGACCTCGCAGACATACGCCGCCAGGCGGGTGATCTCGTCGAAATCGATCTCCGGCTCGGTGTCGAGAATCCGGTACTCGTGCAATGCCGCGAGCCGTGCTTCCTCGCCGGGTGGAATGCTTGCCGGTATCACTCGGGGCGCGCTCCTCGCGATGAGGGTACTACCGGTCCATCAGTTGTTCGAGCGCTGGGCGGGAAGCCGGACGCGAAGACGCGGTTCCTCCCCGCGCGCTTGGCGCGGTACAGCGCGTGATCGGCGCGCGCGATCGCGGCGGTGACGCCTTCGTCGCCGGCGTGAATCGTGGTCACGCCGGCGCTGAACGTCGTCGAGATCGTGTTGACGCGGGTCATGTGGTGCTCGATCAACCGGAATTGCGCGAGGATGCGCTCGAGCACGACCACGGCTCCCGGCTCGTCGACGTCCTCGAGCAGCACCACGAACTCCTCCCCTCCGAACCGCCCCACGAAGTCGGTCGCGCGAAGGCTTCGATGCAGCGTTTCGCCGAGGCTGACCAGCACGCGGTCGCCGGCGCCGTGGCCGTAGCGATCGTTCACGGTCTTGAAGTGATCGATGTCGATCATGGCGACGCAGTAGCGCCGCCGCGCCGGCGGGGGTGCCGCCGCGACGACCGCGGCGGCGCGCTCGAGAAACGCGCGCCGCGTGAGGACGCTGGTGAGCGCGTCGCGCTCGACGAGCGCGCGCAGCCGCCAGAAGTGCTCGAGCCGCGAATCGACCGCCGCGAGGAGCACGTCGGGGGCGACCGGCTTGCGCAGCACCTGCTCGCCTGTTTCCACTTCGGTCATCGAGGTGATGTAGATGACCGGAATGGTCTCGAAGCGCTCATCCTGGCGGAGAAAGCGCGTCAGCTCCGTGCCGTCGACGTGCGGCAGGCCGACGTCCATCAGCACCAGGTCGGGCGGATGCTCGAGGAGCGCCGCCTCGAACTGCCGTCCGTCCGCGCAGACGTGCGGCGCATAGCCGCCCGCGCGCAGCGTTTCCGCGATCACCGCGGCGGCGACGGCATCGTCCTCCATCACCAGGATGCGCGCGCCGCTTCTCGCCTGGATCAGCATGAGCGCGTGCGCGGTGAGGGCGCGCCGGTCGTCGGTCTTCTTGTGGCAGGCCGACGCGCCGGCCCGAAGCGCCGCGATCTTGTGCTCGAAGTCGCAGGCGGCGCTGAGCACGATGATCGGGATCCGCCGGTCGGACGCGCGCAACTGCCGCACGGCCTGGAGGCCGTCGCCGTCCGGAACATCGATGTCGACGATCGCCGCCGACGGCTTGCGAGGCAGCACGCCGATCGCGGCGGCGGCATCGAGGACGGCGATCACCTCCACGCCGGCCTGCTGAAAGGCCGAGCGCACGAGCCGCTGCGCCGCGGCATCGTGCTCGACCAGGAGGACGCTGAACGACGGCTGCGCGTTCATGCGAGATGCCGTCTCAGGATCTCGCTCAGCTGTTTGACCTGCAGCGGCTTGGTCAGATATTCATCGGCGCCGAACTCGCGCAGCGCTTCCCGCCTGTGCTGCCCGTTCGTGTACACCGAAGTGACGACCACGATCCGCGTCGCCGGATGGTCGCGGCGGATGCGGCGCGCCATCTCGCGGCCGTCGAGCAGCGGCATGAGCGCGTCGGTGATGACCAGCTCCGGCTTGTAGAGCGACGCCATCCGCAGGCCCTCGGCGCCATTCTCCGCGGAGATCGCGCCGTAGCCATGGGAGAGGACGTGCGCCGTGGCGATCTTGCGCAGCATCGGATCGTCGTCGACGATCAGGACCAGCGGCCGTTTCACGTCGCCGGTCTCGGGGTGAGGCGCCGAGGCAACGGCGCGCTTCGACTCGCGGCGCCGGGTCCAGAGCTCGCCCGGCGCGCGATCCCAGAACGACGTCCGGAACGCGGGCGGCGCGGAACAGAGGCATGCCTCGCATGCCGGGCAGACCGGTGACGGTTCCTTCGTCATGCAGCGGCAGAACGCCGCGGTCATGGCGTCATACGAGCTTCCGCATTCGGGACAACGCACGGGGGCGGGCACGTCGGTATGTTTCATCGCCGCGCACGATGCCAGACGAAGGTTACGGTTTGACTACAGCGTCAGGCCACCGACGCGTCGGACTGGTCGCCGGGCATGCGCAGGCAGCGGCGCATCGAGCCCAGCAGGCGCGAGGGGATGACCGGCTTCGAGAGCGTCTCGCAGACGGTGGGGAACAGCTTGCGGATCTCGGCCACTTCCAGGCCGGTCACGACGATGATCGAGGCGAGGGTCTCGGGGTGCGTGCTGGCGATGTACTCCATCACGTCGGTACCGCTGAGCTTGGGCAGCACGATGTCGAGCACGATCGCGTCGTAGCGGACCTGCGCGAGGCGGCCGATGGCCTTCTCGCCGTCCACCGCCGTCTCCACCACAAACCCCTCCGCGATCAGCACCTTGCTGAGCGCGTCGCGGGTCGCGGCGTCGTCTTCGACGACCAGAACACGAGGGGGCATGCCGGATCGAAGTCTATCAGGAAGTCATTCTAGGAGGAAGGCGACCGCGGCTTCGATCGGATGCGCGAGATCGGACGTCAGGGAGTGCTTCCCGCCCTCGATCCACTCGATGCGGATCGACGGCGACAGCGTGTACGACTCCACCTCGGCGCGCGAGCCGAACTCGTCGCGCGTCCCCTGTACGATCAGCGCCGGCGTCCGCAGCTGCTCGAGGTGCGCCGTGCGCAACTGCTGCGGCTTCCCCGGCGGATGAAACGGATAGCCGAAGACCACCACCCCGCGGACGTTGGCCTCGTCCGCGATCATCGTCGCGATCCTCCCGCCCATCGACTTCCCGCCGATGGCCACGCGCGCGCCGCCGCCGTGGTCCGCGATCACCTGCCGCCAGGTGTCGAGCAGCACCGGCGGCCGGTCGGGCGCGCCGCCCTTCTTCGTTCCGGCGCGGCGCGCCGCCATGTACGGAAACTCGAAGCGCACTACCCGGACGCCGCGCTCGCCGAGTCCGCGCGCGACCTTGTTCATGAACGGATGATCCATCGGCGCGCCCGCGCCGTGCGCGAACGCGAACACGAGCGGCGACGACTCCGGGCCGTCGTAGACGTAGCTCACCATCCGCTCACCGGCTTCCACTGATCGACGACTTTCCCGCGGTCGATGATGGCGTAGCGGTCGAACATCGCCGCGGTGAGGCAGGAGTGATTCGGAATGATCCGCAGCCGCGTGCCGACCGGGACGTGCGAGTGCGCCTCCACCTTCCCGTGCTCCTGCGAGAGCGCGACGATGCGCATCGGCAGCGGCCGCAGCGCCATGTCGCAGACGATGCCGTAGCCGAACTGCGGATCGACGTGATCGGGGCCACGGTCCTTGGAGAGCGCGAGCGCGCCGGCGTCGATCACCAGCGAGCCGCGCTCGGGATACGAGCCGATCACCGTGGTCAGCACCGAACAGGCGACGTCGGCGAGCGCGCACGAGCCGATCGTCGCCTGGAAGGCGTCGTAGAAAACGTAGTTGCCGGGACGCACTTCGTCGCAGTCGTTGAAGCTGTCGACCACCGACGCCGTCGGCGTGGAGCCGATGCTGCGCGGCGTCTCCCCCAGCCCTTCCGTCGCCAGAATGGCCCGGAAACGCGAGAGACAGGCGTGCTCCTCGGCGGCGATGCGCCGGATGTCCTCCACGCCGCGCGCGTTGTACGAGTGTCCCGCGTGCGTGAGCAGTCCCTGCAGGCGCGCGGCCTCGGAGCGCGCGATCGCCACCGCCAGGCGCACGCTGTCGGGGCTCTCCGGATCGACGCCGGCGCGGTGATAGCCGCAGTCGACTTTCAGGAAGACGTCGAAGACGCGGTCGTGGCTCGCGTAATACTCCTCGATCGCGCGCAGCGCGTGCTCCGAGTCGATCAGCACCCCGAGACGCTCGATGCGCGACGCCAGCGCCGCGGCGCGCGGCAACTTGTCCGGCGAGATCGGCACCGCGTAGGTGATGTCGCGGAAGCCGTTGGCCGCGAAGTACTCCGCCTCGGCGAGCGTCGAGACCGTGATCGGCCCGGTCCAGCCGCCGTGCTGGATGCGCCCGATCTCCACGCTCTTGTGCGTCTTCACGTGCGGGCGGAACGCCACGCCCGCGGCCTGCGCCTTGCTGCGCATGCGGTCGCAGTTGCGGTGCAGAACGGGGCGTTCAATCAGGAACGCGGGAGTCGTCAGTTCGTCGGGTAGCATTTGTAAGTGCGGAAGATTATCCACATCGACATGGACGCGTTCTACGCGTCGGTCGAGCAGCGCGACGATCCGACGCTGAAAGGACGCCCGGTGATCGTCGGCTGGCCCGGCGAGCGCAGCGTCGTTTGCGCGGCGTCGTACGAGGCGCGCAAGTTCGGCGTGCACTCCGCAATGCCCGCCTCGCGGGCGAAACGCCTGTGCCCCGAGGGCGTGTTCGTGGCGCCCGACTTCGAGCGCTATCGCGCGGTGTCGAAAAAGATTCGCGAGATCTTCGAGCGGCACACGCCGCTGGTCGAGCCGCTCTCGCTCGACGAGGCTTACCTCGACGTCACGCAGGAGCTCACCGGCATCCCGACCGCGACCGAGACCGCGGAAATGATCCGCTCTGAGATTCGCGGCGAAACGAATCTCACCGCCTCGGCCGGGGTCGCGCCGAACAAGTTTCTGGCGAAGATCGCCTCGGATTGGCGCAAACCGGACGGCTGTTTCGTCATCCGCCCGCATCAGGTCGAGAAGTTTCTGGTCGCACTGCCGGTGCGCAAAATCCCGGGCGTCGGCAAGGCCACCGAGGGGGTGCTGACGGAGATGGGCATCGCCACGGTCGGCGACCTCCAGCGCTTCGAACAGCCGGAGCTCATCAACCGCTTCGGCAAGTGGGGCACGCGCCTGTGGGAGCTCGCGCGCGGCATCGACGAGAGCCCGGTCGAGCCGTCGCGCAAACGGAAGTCGTGGTCGAGCGAGAACACGTTCGCGAAGGACATCACCCGCGACGAAGTGGCGGCGTGGATCCGCGAGCAGTCGGCGTCGCTCTGGCAGTCGTTGTCGAAGAACGGCATGCGCGGCCGCACCGTCACGGTGAAGCTGCGCACGCCCGATTTCAAGACCGCCACACGCCAGGTGACACCGCCCGAACTGCCGTCTTCGGGCGATGAAATCGCCGAGTTGGCAATCTCCCTATTGGAGAAATTCGATTTTGCAGCGGACGCGAAGTACCGGCTCGCGGGGGTCGGCGTGTCGAACTTTCTCGACGGCGACGAAGAGCACGAGGAGGAAGAACCGGGGCTGTTCGGCACTACAATGCGCGCCCTATGAACCGCCCTTCTTTCACCGTCGCACAATACGGCATCGGCCCCATCGGCGCGGAGATCGCGCGCCTGCTCCTGACCAAGCCGTGGGTCAACCTGGTCGCCGCGGTCGACATCGATCCGAACAAGATCGGGCGCGATCTCGGCGAGGTGATCGGCCTCGGACGCAACGCCGGCGTCGTCGTCACTTCCGAGCTCACCGCGAAGCCCGACGTCGTCTGCCACTCCACCGGCTCGCGCCTGCGCGAGGTCTCCGATCAGCTCAAGGCGCTGCTCTCGCGCGGCTGCCACGTCGTCTCCACCTGCGAGGAGCTTTCGTTTCCGCTCGACGAGGACGTGCGCGAGGAGCTGATGCAGGTCGCGCGCGCCAACAACGTCACGCTCCTCGGCACGGGCGTCAATCCCGGCTTCGTCATGGACAAGCTCCCGCTCACCGTCACCTCGGTCTGCCAGGACGTGAAGTCGGTCGAGATCATCCGCATCCAGAACGCCTCCACGCGCCGCGAGCCGCTGCAGCGGAAGGTCGGCGCGGGCATGACCGTCGACGAGTTCCGCGCCGCGGTCGCCGCGGGCAGGATCAAGCACATGGGGCTCAAGGAGTCACTGATGATGGTCGGCAACGGCCTCGGCGTGGAGTTCGATCACGTCACCGACGAGGTCATCGAGCCGATCGTCGCCGACCGCGAGGTGGTGACGCAGTATCTGAAGGTCGCGCCGGGCCAGGTCGCTGGCGTGCATCAGACCATCGAAGGCATGGGCCGGATCAACGTGAGCCTCGAGCTGCGGATGTACGTCGGCGCCGAAGCCGTCGCCGCCGACCGCGTGATCGTGCGCGGCACGCCCGACGTGGAGATGGAGATCAAAGGCGGCGTCCACGGCGACCGCGCCACCGCGGCCATGGTCGTCACTCCATTCCCCCGCGTCGTCCAGGCGCGGCCGGGCGTATTGACGATGGACGATATCCCGGTCAGCTTCCGCTAACGCTTCGCTCTTTTCTGCATCGCCGCGATCACGCCCTTGCTCACGCCCTCTTTCGAGAGCGCGATCAGCGCGCCGGGCGTGACGTCGAAGTCGACCCGCTCGGCGCCGTCGATGGCCATGATGATGTTCTCGTCGGATAGTCCCGCCTTCGAGAGATCGATCACCGTCTGATTGCGCATCCCGCTATTGCTGCTGCTGCTGGTGTTGCTGTTGTTGCGCGCGGGCGGCGCGGCCACCGGCCCCGCCGACGCGACGCGCGTCACGGCGCCCGAGCCGTTCCAGGCGGTGTAGCGCGTGACCGACTCGCTCGCGCGCACTCCCGGCGGGCCGATGGTGTTCACCGACAGCAGACTCGAATAGCCCTTGCGGAACAGCTCCTCGCCGGGATTCGACGCGACCGCGGTCTCGTAGTGGCTCACCGCCGCGCGCAGCATGTCCAGCGCCTCGGCGCGGTCTTCCTTCGTGTACGCCACCGCCTCGGTGGCGATCGCCAGCGCGTACTGGCGGTACGCCTCCTCCTTCGCGTTCTTCATCGGAGGAATGGCCTCGACCGCCGCGAGATAGCGCGCCCAGTCGCCGCTCTCCGCGTACGGGATCAGCGGCTCGAAGCTCGCGCGCGGAACCAGGATGCTGACGCGCTCCTGCGTCGGGACGATGCGCGCGGCAACCATCTTCGAGGCCGCGCGCAACAGATCGTCTTCCACGCGCGACGGCGAGGGCGCGCCGGTGCCGTCGTCGTACTTGCGCTTGAACTCCTGATCGATGTTGCCGTCGTCGACCTCGCCGTTCTTCGTGTGGATGTCATAGGAGCCGGTGAGGTTCGCCTCGACGACCTTGATGTTCTTCGTCACCGGCACGTTGCCGTAGACCGCCTTGGTCTCGTACTTTTTCTTACTCTCGTTCCACTTCTGTTCCGTGCCGGTCTGCCGGTACTCGTACTCGGTCTTCGTCTCCCACGACTCGTGCGAGTCGAGACGGTCGAGATCGATCTTGAGCGTGATCTCCGGCTTGCCGCTGTCGGCAATCGTTCCGCCGCCGCCGAGAATGGCGTCGGAGACGTAGCGGCCGAGCGTCTTGGCGTCGTCTTCTTCGCCGCCGCGCTCGCTGACCACGTCGATCTTCACGCGGCGCGCGCCGGTGTTCAGCGCGGGCGGAATGGTGCGCTGAATGTCGACAGCCTTCTTCTTGAATCCGAAGCCTTCGCGCGCGTAAGCGGGCGCGGAGGCGAGAACCAGTACGCAAAGCGCCACGACCAGAGTAACGACCAGACGTTTCACGATGCCCCTCCGGTTTTTCTGGAGCGCTGATGGTAACTCAACGCCAGCGCCACGACACCAAACGCCCCCCACAAAACGATCCACGCCGGATGCGCCGACTCCAGCCAGTTCCACCCCGCCAACGTGATCGCCCACAGCCCGTAAACGAGCAGAAAGATCCGCCGGTGATACGCGTCATCGTCCACCCCCGCAGCGATGCTCGCGCCGAGGATGAGCGTGGGGATCAGGCCGAGGGCGATGTTGAGCACCAGGGTCATAGTTACTGAGTTGCTGGGTTGCTGGGTTGCTGGGTTACTGGGTTTTAGCAACCTAGCAACTCAGCAACTCAGTAACCGCTACCGGTACCTCACATCAATCACCTTACGCACCACGCTCTTGGCAACACCGGGAAGATTCTGCACCCCCTTGATCACATCCTCCAACGCGTGCGATTCGCCGCCGTGCTTGAAGCATTCGGCGCAGCGCGGGAGTTGGGAGAGGTCGCGGCGCTCGAAGGCCGACTGCATCTCCGCGAAGCGGGGGCTGTCGATGATCTCGCGCAGCGACTGGGTCTTGAGGTCGCCCATGATCTGGTCGCCGTGCGCGTCGTAGCAGCAGTGCGTCACGCGTCCGTCCGCGAACACGACCACCCAGGTGAAGAACGCGCCCTGCACGCAGCCGTAGAACTTGCCGTGCAGGTCGGTCTCCTCGTTCACGTCGAGCGCCTCGCAGGTCTTCTCGATCACGCGCGCGTTGTTGAAGTGCCTGAGGTCGAACAGCTTCCGGAAGTCGTCCACGGTCTCGTCGACGGTCAGGCGCGAGCGCATCTTCTGGATCTCGATGCGCATCGGATGTCCCTTCGCCTGCCCGAGGAACTTGCGGGTCAGCTCCACGAGCCGGTCGAAGTCGCCGCCGGTGCGGAGCTGCGGATAGACCTTCGGATTCACCGAGTCGACGCAGATGCGCAGGCGCTTGAGCGGCGTTGCCAGCAGCTTCGCCCCCACCTCCTCGGTCAGCACGAGGCCGTTCGTGGAGAGGCTGGCCTCGGGGAAGAGCCGGATCGCGTCGTCGATGCGCGCGTACAGCAGCGGCTCGCCCATCTCGTGCAGCCACTTCAGTTTCAGCCCGAGGCCGTGGATCTCGCGCTCCGACTTCTCGACGAGCTCCCACGGCATGTCCTCGTAGGGACGGCGCAGCACCGGCAGCGGGCACATCCCGCAGCGCAGGTTGCACTTCGAGGTCAGCTCGAGGCCGACCTTGATCTTGCGTGGGTTGAACTTCATCCGCCCGTCACCAAGGTCTCGAATACCTTGCCGTATTCCTCCCACGAATACTTCCGCGCGCTCGCCGCGGCCGCGCGCTCCATCGCCGGACGATCCGCGCGCGTGAAAAACGCGTCCACCGCGCGCGCGAGCGCCTCCGGATCCTCGGGTGGAATCAGCAATCCGTTCACGCCGTCCTCCACGATCTCCGGCAGGCCGCCGACGGTGCTGGCGATCACCGGACGCGCGAAGTGGAACGCCGTCAGCGCGACGCCGCTCTGCGCCTCGACACGATACGGCGCGAGCACGACGTCCGTCGCCGCGAAGTAGTTCGCGATCTCGGCGTCGGGGATGAAGCGGAGCTCCAGGCGGACGTTGGCGAGGCCGCGCGCGAGCTCGCGATACTCCTCCTCGCTCTTCCACCACGCCTCCCCTGCCACGACGAGCGTCACGTCCGTCTTCAACATGCGCCAGGCGCGGAGCGCGATGTCGACGCCTTTGTAGGGACGGACGTGGCCGAAGGAGAGGGCGACGTGGCCCTGGAGGCCGAGGCTGGAACGCGCTTCGTTGCGTGACGGAATCACGCCGCCCATCTCATGGACGGGCAGCGACGCCCGGACGATGCGCGGGAACGCCGGCGTCCTCGCCGGCTGGACGGGCGCCGTCTCGGCGCCCCGGGCGGCGGGACGCCGCCTGATCAGCCGCCGGGACGGCGGCGCTCCCATGCGCCTTGCGGCGTCGTCGGCTTCGCTCTTTGCGTGCACGACCAGCGCGTCGCCGCGGCGGAGGACGCGGTTCGTCAGCCAGCGCTTCCAGGCGGCCGGCTCTTTGTCGCCGATGTTGTGGCACTGCAGGATCACGCGCGTGCCGCGCGGCAGGAGCGCGATCAGCGTCAGGTACGGCAGCGCCCAGACCCACACCCACCACACCAGGATCACCGCATCGGGACGCGCGCGCCGCAGCGCGAGCGCGGTGCGCAGCCAGGTGAAGGGGTTGAGGATGTCGAGCAGGAACCGCGTCCCCGCGGGCGTCCTGTCGCGCAGCGACTCGTCGATATCGCTCGTCCCGGGGTAGAGTGCGCGCGGATACTGCCGCCGGTACGAGATCACCTCGGCGCGCAGCTCCTCCGCGAGCCGCATCGTGCAGTAGGCGATGCCGGCGCGGTACGGGGGCACTGGGCCGATGATGATCGTGCGCATCTGGCGAGCGCGATAATAGCCGTGAAGGGAACAACATCCGGCTCGTGAAGGGTTTCCGAGTCGGCAACGCATGAAGCTCATCATTCAGATTCCCGCATTCAACGAAGAGACGACGATCGCGCAGGCGCTGCGCGACCTCCCGAAGAAGATCGACGGCGTCACGGCGATCGAGACGCTGGTCATCGACGACGGCTCGTCCGACAAGACCATCGAGGCCGCGCGCAAAGCGGGCGCGACGCACATCCTCGAGCTGAAGACGCATCGCGGCCTCTCGGCGGCGTTCGTGGCCGGCATCGACGCCGCGCTCCGCCTCGGCGCGGACGTCATCGTCAACACCGACGCCGACAACCAGTACGCCGGCGCCGACGTCGCGCGGCTCATCGCGCCGATCCTCAAGGGAACGGCCGACGTGGTCATCGGCGACCGCGAGGTGGCGAAGTCGCCGCACATGTCGCCGTTCAAGCGCCTGCTGCAGCGCATGGGCAGCTGGATGGTCGGCCGCGCGTCGGGCCTGGCCGTCTCCGACGTCACCAGCGGCTTCCGCGCGTTCTCGCGCGAGGCGGCGATGCAGATCAACGTCTTCAACCCGTTCACCTACACGCTGGAGACGGTGATCCAGGCCGGCAACCGCAACCTCGGCGTGCAGAGCGTCGTCGTGCGCACGAACCCGCCGACGCGCCCCTCCCGCCTCTACCGCGGCGTCGGCACGTACCTGCGCAAGTCGATCGCCACGATCTTCCGCATCTCGACGGTCTACCGCCCGCTGAAGACATTCTTCGCCATCGGCACGATCATGCTGCTCATCGGCGGCGCGCTCGGCGTGCGCTTCGTCTATCACTTCCTGAGCGGCGACCGCGGCGGCCACATCCAGTCGCTCATCCTGGCCGCGGTGTTCCTCATCACCGGCTTCAACACCTGGCTGATCGCGCTCCTCGCCGACCTGATCGCCGTGAACCGCCGCCTGACCGAAGACGTGCTCGTGCGCGTCAAGAAACTCGAGTCGCCCGCCCGCGACCGGAAACCGCAACGCGAGCGCCCGGCGCAACCGCGTCCGTCGCGCGAAGAGAAGCCGCCCGGAGAAAGGGTGGCCGAGAAAGTTGCGGAGAAAGCGCCGCCGCAGACGCAGTGGGTCTGGCTGCTCGACGAAGAAAAACTCAACGGCGGCGAGCCGGAAGAAGCGCCCGAGACGCCTGAGCCGCCCGACGATGCCGGCCCGCGACGCCGCCGTCGCCGCCGCGGCGGCGCCCGCCAGCGCACCGAGCTGCCCGGCAACCGCGGCAAGCACCTCGCCGGCGACGAGAGCTAGCGCGAAAACAGAAACGCCGCCTTGCGGCGTTCTCAGGGCTGCTGCTTGCCGGTTGTGATGGCGAAGTCTTCGGCCAGCACCTCGGGGTCGCCGCCTCTCGCGGTGAGCGTACGTCGAGCCGCCTCGCGACATTCGTGAAGCCCTCGATCACCGAACTTCGAAATGCGAGGCCTGCACCACTAATCTCGACGAATGACCCCTGTGACCGCCGGACTTGCTGTATCTCGCAGGCCCGAGCGAGATGCCTTAGTGCCGCACCTCGTCCCGCCCGAGCGACAGATCCATAACGCTGTCCCTGCGCGAACGCGACTTCGAAGTGAGGTCATTCACGACCGGAGGTCAGGCGGATGTGCCGCTATCGTCAGCTGCACTCGACATCTAGCGTTATTTTTCCCTGGATTGATCATTTTCTACCCCTGGTATTGACATTTCGTTCCCTGGGCGCTATATTTGCCAGATAAACACATCCCAGGATACAACAATCACTACCAGATGGAGAGGTTCATGCTGACAATTCAAGCCAGTAATCCGGAGGAGAAGGATCCTCGAACATTTCGTACGCTGCGCGATCTTCCAAAAGTGGGAACGACCGCTGTGCCGCACAACGCGCTGCACGGCGTCAACCTCGGCCACGACACGCTTCTGCTCGCCATACCAATGCATAAGTTTTTCGAGATATCAGAGGTCGCCAACGCCAAGACGGTAAGGACGCTCGCCGAAACGGGCGAAGCTGTCGAAGTAACGCAGCGACCGCTTGACCCCAAACACGCTGCAAAACTGGCGTTGTATATTTTAAAGGGGCTGGCGCACGCGACGATCTCTTACAAGGAACAGCACGACGAGTCCGTGTCGGACGAACTCCGCGAAATCCAACGCATCGTAGGGACACAGCCTTACATCGCGCTGCAACCAATCGTCGCGAATCTCAACAGGGCAGCGAACGAGTTGCACATCGAGAGCACCCGCGCCGGCGTCGTGACGGCTTACCTCTCGGACCGGGACGTCCTTTGGGTAGTTGATGGCCAGCATCGACGATATGCGATGCAGCTCGTATTCGAATTCCTCCGCCACATCCGTGATCGTCGCGATTATCCGAAACGAAACAAGGTGTTCGTCCCGTCGCGGCCAATGACCGATGCTGACCTGCGCGCGTGGAGCGAGATCTTCGAGATCGGACGCCAGTACTGCAACATCGCTGTCGAGGTGCATCTTGGGTTGACCGATGACGCTGAGCGACAGTTGTTTCACGATTTGAACAACCTCGGTAAGAAGGTTGAATCGAGCCTTTCCTTCGAGTTCGATTACTCCAACCCCGTCAACCGATTTATCAAGGACGAGCTGGAGATCGACGACTTCTGGAAACCCGAGATTGTTACGAAAGACATCGTCAACTGGTCCGAGGATCGCGGCGTCATCAGCCGCAAAGACCTGATCGTGGTGAACGCGCACCTGATGCTCAACACGAGCAATGTGAAGGGAGCCACACCCAACGACGTCGCGTCCAAAACCGAGTTCGCTATGCGATTCTGGGAAACAATCAATCGTATACCCGGATTCGGCGAACCAGGTGCTAAACAGCGGACCGTAGCTGCACAGACAGTTGTACTGAAGGCGCTCGCCAAACTGTTCCACGATTTCGCCTGGGGGAAGCACCAAAACGAAGATCACCGCGACCGCCTCATCGCCGCCGTGGAGAACGGGGAGCTCGATTTCTCGCACTCGAATCCGATGTGGCGATACTACGAGATGTCACCAGAGGAGCGCGACACCAGCGGACTAACCGGGCTGCGAGAGTACCTGCCATCGGACACTGACGGCGCGAATCGCGACATCGGCAAATTCGACCCAAACGAGAACGTCATGAGATTCGGCGCGAAGCACAACGACATCTATCCGCTTCTCGGAGACATGATTCGCTGGCGGTTGCAACTCCCGCCGCGACATAGTCGCGAGCAGTTGGTGTAGCACGAGGGATTGAATGAAGGTACTCGGTGTCGTCCCCAGCACAACTGCTATTCACATCTGCACGGTCTCCGACGATGGCGACGGCGAGACCGCCACCGCCATGAAGAAGATACCGCTACCGAAAAACGACGACGAGAGCGCGCGTTTGTACGCGCTCTCGAAGCTCGCAAACACACTCCTCGTTGAGTCAAGTGCCGACGGCCTCGCAATCCTTCAAGCGGGCCGGTCACAGCATGGTCAAACATCGCCATTGCGATTGAAGATCGAGTGCATCTTCCAATTAGCCGCGATCGGTCGGTCGCTTCCGGTCGCACTAGTTCCGCCGCAATCCGCACGCGCATTCGAGAAGAAGCATGATGTTCTCACGCTTACCCGTGGCCAGGACTTCAGTCCTGTGCCATGTAAGGACGCGGCGCTTGTCGCCTGGTACGCGCACACCTCCTCCGATGCCCAGAAATAATGAGATTCGCGCCATGATTTTGGCGCTCGGAAAGTACGAGATCGTTGCGGAGAACCACGAGGGCATGAACGCGTACTCGTTTCGTGCCCGCCACATTCCCCTGGATGTCGCGGTTTTCCTGAAGGCATGGGATGTCGATCCGGCGTCCGACGACCTGTACACCGAGGCACGGCTGCTAAAAGAGATATCGGAGTCGGATCATGGCCGCATGAATCTCGTCCGCGTGCTGGACGCGCAACGCCTCGATGACGAAACCGTCCTGATGGCTATGGAGTTCGTCGAGGATGGGAGTTTACTTGGCCAGCTGAAGGAACACGGGGCTTTCGCATTGGGTGATGCGCTGAGAATCACGATCGGTGTCCTTCACGGTCTCGCGCACATGCACTCCCGGGGGTTGGTCCACCGGGATCTCAAGCCTGCAAACATCATGATCGAAAGAGCACACCTGTGGCCGAAGATCGGCGACTTTGGATCTGTCTCACAGCTGGACACAAACGGCGTTGCGGCGCGGAAATCACGCAGATCCGCGTTGTACACAGCACCGGAATGCTGGGAGGACACGCCTGCGCACACGCGCAGCTCAGACATGTATCAGGTAGGCATCACGGCGCACGAACTAATTAACGGTCCATTACCTTACACGTACGAGTCTTATCTCGACGCAGACGCGAAGCGTGCCGTCGCTAAAGCCGGGGCAAAGACGATCGGGGACGTCAGCGATCCCGTTCACCGCGATGACATCATCAACCGCGCGATCGCTCGCCGGGCTAGCAAACGTAGCCTTCTAGATCTGGCGCCGACTCGTATATACGTTCCGGACGCGGTCAGACGTGTCATACGTAAGGCGACGAGTCCGAAGCCAAGCGCGAGGTACGCCTCTATCACCGAGTTTGTCGCCGCGCTTGAGCAGATTGATTGTCCCAACTGGCTTATTGTAGACGACGAGTTGCATGCACCTAACTTCCGGGGCGCAGATTGGCTGATCAAACCAGCCAGTACCGGTTTTGTCGCGCTACGCCGCCTCAACAGCGGCTATCGGCATTGGAAGAGCAATACCGACATGTTGCCTCTTATTACGGCGATCCACGACGCGTAGCCGGCAGCTCCGGTACGCCGAACAATTCTGCATGTGGCACCGCTTCCTCCCTCCGATTGGGCTGCAAGGTGCCGTCGAGCCACCTCGGGTCCGACGGATTCGCACGGCGGCTGATTCACGCGGGCTCGATGTCTGCGGGCTTTTCTTCGACCAGGACACCGTTACGTACGATCACGATGGCGGTGTTGGTCTGCCGCGGGATCTCGCGCGCGGCCTGCATGTCGGCGTCGGAAAGCTTCGATTCAAGTTTGCCGCTCATCGATTCTCTCCTTCGTCGAGCAAGTACGGCCGAAGGGCCGCGCCCGCAGTTCCACTCGAGTTCGCCGCGCTACTTTGCCGAATAGAGGCTACAGAATCTCCCGCACCTTGTCGGCCGGCCGCCCTACCACCGCCCGCCCGGCGCGAACGACGATCGGCCGCTCGATGAGGATCGGATGCTCCGCCATCGCGCGCAGCACTTCCTCGTCCGGCGTGGCATCGCCAAGGCCGAGCACCGAAAACTGCGCCTCTCCCCGCCGTACGATTTCGATCGGCCGCACACCGAGAAGCCGCAGGATTCGCCGTAACTCGTCGATGGAGAGAGGATGGCGAAGATACTCCCGCACAGGCAACTCGACGCCTGCATCGCGGACAAGCTGCAGCGCCGCGCGACTCTTGCTGCAACGGGGGTTGTGGAGGAAGAGGTCGGTCATGGGGTCTCGAGCCAGGTCCTCTTCGTCGTCAGTCGAGGATCCACTGCCCGTGTGCGCGAATCTCGTCGTGCATCGCATCGGGAGCGAGATCGATCTCCCCCGGCCACTCGACGAAACCCTCCTCGCAGGAGACCTGGGCGAACAACGCCGGATCCCTGAGTGCTTCGAACACCCCGCGCAGGTGTGACTCCTTCAGGATGACCTCTCCGGTCAGACCATCCCGGAACCGCACCGATAAACGCAGGTGATCCAGTACCTGGACCGACACCACGCAATCGTCGGACGCCGGCTTTACACCAGTGGCTGAATCTTGTTCGGCTGTTTCTTGCTGAGACATAGCTCCCAATTCTCCTGAAGTTCCTGCTTGTGCATTGCGGCCCAGTCCAGTACGAGAACGAGCGCCCGTGGCGGCAGCGTTCCCGCGAGCACCTCCAGCCTGTCGATGGAGATCGCGGCGACCGCGCCGGCGTACGCGGCGTGAAAATGCGGCGGGGCATGGTCGTTATGAAACATCCGAATCACCACACCATAGAACCTGCTGATCGTCGGCACGCGTTCTCCTAGACCTTCGGAACACCGTAACGTCGGATGCCTTCTCTCCCTCGTCGCCGCGGTGATGCAGCGTCTTGAAAATCTGACCGGCTTCCATGGAGACTCCACGCCAAGTTTACGCCTCCAGGTACGCAGCCAAAGCGGCGGCAGGCGTCTGCGGCTCTCTCCAGCAGGGAGTCTGATCGCGCGCAAAGCGCTTCACTCTGGCGGCAGAGCTTTTCACTTTGCCGTCAGAGATTTTTGCTCTGACGGTAAAGCTTTTCACTCCGCGGGCAGAGATTTTTGCTTTTCCAGTAGAGCTTTTTACTTCGCCGGCATAGATTTTTGCTTTGCCAGTATAGCTTTTTACTTTGTCGGCATAGCTTTTTGCTTTGCCGCTAAAGCTTTTTACTCTGCCGTTAAAGCTTTTCACTACGCCGGCAAAGCTTTTTACTCTGGCGCCAGAGCTTTTTACTTCGCCGCCTGAGCTTTTCACTCGGCAAGTAGAGCTTTTCACTCCGCCGTCGTGAGCTCCCTCTCAGCAAGTTTTCCTGCTTGGACGGGTCCATTCGCGTCACGCTATTTCCGTTATCTATTGACAATTTAAATTACCGAACCTATATTCGTTCCGTTCGCTGTTCGTCACGTCCATGGAGGTCGAGAGAAAGGAGATAAGCCTATGAAAATCAACTAATTGCCCCCACTTCTCATCCACACGAAAAAACTGAAAGGTATAGGAGGATATGTATGTCTACCATCATCGAAGCCGGTGACGGCGCCACCCCGGCGACCGAGCCGATCCCCAACGGTTACACCGCTGACGCCCAGGAGCGAATGACACGTCTTCGCGCCATGGCCGAACAATTCCCCGATGAATCGGATCCGAAGAGGGCACTGACGCCTGTGGAAGTGCGCATCGCCCGCGGGGCGACCCCTGCCGCGCTGGAAAAGGCGGCGGTGTTCGCCGAGGGAGGGCCGAACGTCGGTGCACCCGCCAGCGCGGAGGAGATGCGCGATGCGATCGCCTTCGAGCTGGCCTATAGCGGCGTTCGCGACCTGGCCAGCCTGCTCGCGCACCGGGTCGACCGCGCCATCCTGCGCCGCAAGCTCAAGGCCGTGAGGTCGGCCCGGTCCGTCCTCGTCATGGCGAAGAGCTTCGCAACGCTCGATCAGGGTGAGTTGGTCCGCCCGCAGATCGGCGAACTGCGGCGGGCGTTCCGTCGTCCGTCCCGCAAAAAGGCCACCGTGCAGCCGGAGCCGTCGAAGCCGGCGACGGGGGACAAGAAGTAACCGAGGGGCCGGAGGAGGGTCTGATCTGGCAATCGCCTCCCCGGCTCCCCGTTTCCCATGGGCCGCGGCCGAAAGGCCGCGGCCCTATTTTATGACAGGAGCATCAAACCTGCTTCTTGCCGCCGCCCTGCCTGTCGTCGTCCTCGTCTCCCGGCGGCACCTCATTGTCGATGTCGGGATCGAGCTGGGCGCAGTTCTCGAGCTTGATGTTGTAGCTGTAAATCACCGGCCCCGGGGGCGCGACGTACGTGAGAGTGAGTTCCTTGTCCGAAGTGCGCTGCGCGGTACTGGCTCCGGGCTTCGCCGAGCCGGTCTTCCAACTGAAAAACCCGCTCGTGGGGAACGTGTTGTTTCCCTGCGCGACCCAGGTGATGGTGATGGTCCGGCCGGTACCGGCATACGGCACCGACAGGTGCGTGTTATTCACCGCTGTTGTTCCGCCGCTGCATGTGACCGTGAGACCGAAGGGAGGGGCACTTCCGTTGGACATACGCTTCTCCTTTTTTCTCTCTCTAGCACCCGTTTTCTGCGCACAGCTGTTCGAGCTGTGATGTAGCAAAGCCACTTTGCTTGAGTCTCGCCAGGACGGCCCGCGCTTCGGCGCCGCGCTGCCTGTAAACCAGGACGCGCATCCAGACCGACAGCTCGTTGGGATTCGCGCTGCCGTTGATCAGCGGCGCGAGCTCGCGCTCGGCGCGCTCGAAGGAGGCCCTCGCGGCGGCGGGATTCGACTTCATCGTCGCCTCGCCGAGGTAGAGCGCCGTGCGCGCGATCTGATTGTGCGCGTAGCGATCCGCGGTCAGCGAATCGAGCCGCTGGAGCGCGTCGCGAAGCATCGCCGCTCCGCGCGAGTCGCCCCTCTCAGCCAGCAGCCGCGCATATTCGCTGCGCACGATCATGGCATCGACGACGAACGCCGCGCGGGTTGGCGCGAGGCGGATCACTTCGTCGAATTTGGCCATCGAGTCCCGATAGAGCTTCATGGCCTCGGCGGTATCTCCGCGTTTCGCCAATTCATCGGCGACGCCGCGCTGGGCCATGGCCTGGTCGCGGCGCCAGTCGACGTTGGAGGGGTCGCGCACCGCCAATTCGCCGTTGATCGCGAGGCACTCCTGCCACAGCGGCAGAGCGCTGGCGGAATCGCCGGTCGCAGCCAGCGTACGGGCGAGGTAGGCCACGCTGTTCGCCTGCCGCTTCTTCCACTGCATCTCGTCCGGCTGGAACGCAATCAGCCGGCGGTACGTGTCGACCTCGCGCCTCGAGTAGTCGAGCGCGCCGCGGAGATCGCCCTCGCTGAAGAGCGCGGCGGCGAGCTTGTTGTACGCCTTCGCCACTTCGGCCTTCGCCTCGGCATCGGCCGGGTTGCGGCGCGCCAGGTCTTCGCGCAACGCCAGGCTGATCCGGTAATGCTCGAGCGCCTCTTTCAGGTCGCCCCTTCGCTCCAGGATCACGGCCACGCCGCTGTGTCCGTACGCCTTTTCCAGCACGTACTCCTTCTTCGCCGGATCGATCGCCGCCAGCGCGTCGCCGGCCTTCATGTACTCGCGCATGTGCTTCAGCGACTCGTCGGACTTGCCCTGCAGGCGCAGACCGTTGCCGAGCCAGAAATGGGTCTGGCCGAAGACCATCAGCGCGTCAGGGTTCTTCGGCTCGCGTTTCACCGCCGCGTCGGCGAGGTTCAGCGAGCGGCCGAAGAGGTCGAGCGCCTCAGGCGTCTTTCCCTGCCCCACCCGCACCTCACCGAGCTGATTGAGCGCCTTGGCGTTGCGCGCCAGCTCGGCCGCGGACATCGTTTCCGGCCGCAATGAGCCGACGTACTGCATCGCGCGCTCGCCGACGTCGTCCAGGATGTCCAGCCGCCCCACCGGCTCGAGCTTCGCGCGCAGATCGCCGAGCATGAACTCGATCAGGTCCTCGGCCTGCGCGCGGCGCCTCTCCGCTTCGGCACGCGCGTGCACCGCGATGGTCCGCTCGCGCGAGAGATCGACCGTGTAGCGCCAGGCGCCGAAGACGACGATCAGGACCGCCGCGGCGATCGCCGAGCGCCGGACCGTCCGCGCGGTCTTGTCGGCGAGATAGCGCAGCCGCGCCACGGTCTCGATCGCGGTCGGGCGGTCGGCGGGAGCGAACTGCTTGAGCCGGTTGATGACCGCGGCGATGTCGCCCGACACGCCCGACACGGGGATGGTCTCGCCGCGCGCGGCGCGCAGAATCACCTCGCGCGCGGTGAGGCCGAGGGGATGCGGATCGGTACCGGTGAAAATCGCCTGCAGGAAGAGGCCGAACGCGTACATGTCGCTGGCGGTCGTCAGCTCCTCGCCGCGGGCCTGCTCGGGGCTCATGTAGAGCGGCGTGCCCATGGTCACGCCGGCCTCGGTCCTCATGAACTTGCGCTGGTAAAACTGCGGAGGCGTCGCCGGCGCCGAGAACGAAGGGATCACGGCGGTCTCGTCGTTTTTCTTCGCGTAGGCGAACCACTCGTGGTCCGACTCCGCCGGCAGCGGCACAGCCGCCGCCGGCGCGGCGGCGAGCATCTCCGGCGACGCGACGTGAATGCGCTTGCTGGTGGAGAGCAGATTCAGCCAGCGCGCGAGACCGAAGTCCAGCACCTTGACCTCGCCCTGCTTCGTGAGCATCACGTTTTCGGGCTTGAGGTCGCGGTGGATGATGCCGAGACGGTGCGCGGCGACGAGCACCTCGGCGACGGAGATCGCGATGCGCAGCTTCTCCGCGCGCGAGAGCTCCTGGTCGAGGAGCACGTCCTGGACGGTCCGCCCGTCGATGTACTCGAGCACGAGCAGATCGACCTCGTCGCTCTCGATGTAGTCGTGGATGCGGCAGATGTGCGGATGATCGAGCTTGGAGAGAGCGCGCGCCTCGCGCAACAGCCGCTCGCGCGCCTCGCCGTCGAGGCGGTTTTCGGCATGCAGGACCTTCAGCGCGACCTTGCGGTCGAGCTTCTCGTCGTAGCCGGCATAGACGTCGCCCATGCCGCCCTGACCCACCACGTCCGTAATGCGGATATGGCCGAAACGCCGGCCTATGAGCTCCATCGTTGCGCGAGACCTCGGACGCCGGATTGTACCGTTAAGTTCCGTCGGGCGGCGGCGGCGGATTGTCGACCTCGGGGTCGACCTTGACCGCGAATTCGCTGTCTGCGCGGCGCAGGGTCACGAAATAGACGTAGATCTTCTCGACCGGGTCGGTTTCGTTCAAAGTCGCGGTGATCGTTCCGTCGGTATTGAATCTCTTCGTGAACTTGTCCGCTGCATCCACGAAATCAATGTCGTCGACATTGAGAAATAACGTGCCGTTCACCGGATTCCAGGTGATCGTGCTTCCCGCCCGCCCGTCGAGATAGAGACGCTCCGGGAAGATGACCACCTGAAAGACGTTCGGTTGGGGCACCTTGAGCTCGACCTGCACGTTGAAGTTTCCCGCCATACTCGCTCCTTTCTGAAGTTCAACATCCCTCTTCTTTACAGATCTGTTCGAGATCCGCGTTGCGGTACCCCATTTCGTGCAGCCGCGCGCGCGCCGCACGGGTTTCGTCCGTGCGGCGAAGGCGCGCCAGGATGCGGACCCAGAGCGAGGCCAGGCGCACATCGGTGGCCATCGGCCCGACGTCGCGCATCGTGTCGAACGCGCTCGACCACGCCTTCGCGGCGGCCTCGCGATCGCCGTTCGCGCGATGCACCTCGCCCAGCATGAACCACGCCTCGGCGAGCACCGGGCGCGCATCGCTGGCCGGAGGCTGCAGACCGGCGATGGTCGCGTTCAGCATGGTCACGGCGCGCCGCTGCTGTCCCGCCGCCGCAAGCGCGCGCGCCCAGGTGGTGTCGATCCCGGCGAGCTGAATGGTCCAGTCCTGGCGGCTGCCCGCGCTGGCGATGGCGCGACGCATGGTGGCATCCGCGCTCGCGGCGTGCTCGAGCGCGCCGCGAACGTCGCCGCGGGCGCGACGCAGATTGGCGATCCGCCACGACGCGACGGCGAGGTTGCGCTGCCACTCCACGTTGGCGGCGTCGTGCTCGGCGAGCTCGCGGTTGATGGCCAGCTCTTCCTCGGCGCACTCGAGCGCGCCGGCGGCGTCGCCGAGCCTGTCGCGCGCGACCGCGAGAAACGCGAGGCTGGCGCCGAGGCGCTGCTTCCACTGCGCCTGCCTCGGATCGGCCAGCAGCAGGCGCCGGTACGTCGCGACCTCGTTCTCGAATTGCGTGCGCGCGCCGGTGAGATCGCCGAGGCGCTGCTGGAGCCGCCCGACTTTGTTCACCGCGCGTGCGACCTCGGCGCGCGCGTTCGCGTCGCCGGGATCGCGCTGCACCCGCGCGTTCTTGATCTCGTAGCTGATGCGATAGTGCTCCAGCGCCCCGCGCAGGTCGCCCTGCGTCTCCAGGATCGTCCCGACGTTGCCGTGGCTGTAGGCCCGCTCGAGCTGATAATCATCGTTCGACGGGTGGCTCTTCGCCAGCCGCTCCGCGGTCTCCATGTAGATCGTGTAGTGGCGCAGCGCGTCGGTGAGCGCCCCCTGATGCTGGTAGACGTCGCCGACCCAGAAGTGACTCGTCGCGACCGCGAGCTGCGCCGGCGCGGACGCCGGATCGCGCTTCATGCCCAGCTCCGCGAGGGCCAGCGAGCGCTTGAAGACCGCCTGCGCCTCATCGAGCCTGCCCTGCCCGACGCGCACTTCGCCGAGCTGGTTGAGCGCTTTCGAGCTGCGCGCCAACTGCTCGACGGACAGCGTCTCCGGGCTCAGCGAGCCGACGTATTGCAGCGCGCGCTCGCCGACGTCGTCGAGAATGTCCAGCCGGCCCACCGGAACGAGCTTCTCGCGCAGATCGCCGAGCATGAACTCGATCAGATCCTCGGCCTGCGCACGGCGGGCCTCGGCCTCGGCGCCCGCCGCGACGGCGATGGCGCGCTCGCGCGCGAGATCGGCCACGTAGCGCCACGAGGCGAAGGCGACTACCAATACCGCCAGTGCGATCCCCGCACGGCGCGCGAGACGCCTGGGCTTTTCGGTCAGAAGCTTCAGGCGCGCGACCGTCTCCACGGCCGTCGGCCGGTCGGCTGGCGCGAACGACTCGAGCTGCGCGATGAGCGCCGCGACGTCGCCGGGCACGCCCGAGCCGGCGACCTTCTCGCCGCGCGCGGCGCGCATCATCACCTCGCGCGCGGACAAGCCGTGTGGATGCGGATCGACGCCGGTGAAGAGAAACTGCAGCAGCAGACCGACCGAATACATGTCGCTCGCGGTCGTCAGCTCCGTGCCGCGCGCCTGTTCGGGGCTCATGTAAAGCGGTGTCCCCATCGCGACTCCGGCCTGGGTGTGGTTGAACCGTCCGTCGGCGACCCCGTCATCGAGCGCCCCGTCGGAGTTGACGGCGCGCAGCCGCCGGCCCGACGACCTGACGTTGAGCCAGCGCGCGAGGCCGAAGTCGAGAACCTTCACGGCGCCGCTCTTCGTGATCATCACGTTCTCGGGCTTGAGATCGCGATGGATGATGCCGAGGCGATGCGCGACGACGAGCACCTCAGTGATGGCCAGCGCGATCCGAAGCCTCTCCGCGCGCGGGAGCTGCCGCTCGTGCAGCAGCGCCTGCAGCGTCTGACCGTCGATGAGCTCGAGCACGAGCAGATCGACGTCGTCGCTCTCGATGTAGTCGTGGATGCGGCTGATGTTCGGGTGATCCAGCTTCGAGAGAGAGCGCGCCTCGCGCAGCAGCCGCTCCCGTGCCTCGGCATGGAGACGGTTCTCCGCGCGCAGCACCTTCAGGGCAACGTTGCGCTCGAGCGTCTCATCGCGCCCGACATAGACGTCACCCATTCCGCCATGACCGAGAACGTCGGTAATGCGAATGTGACCGAACCGCCGTCCGATCAGCTCCATGTTGTGGACCTCTGGACCCTTTGCTGAGGTGGAGTGCTAATTGTAGCAATTCCGTAGCGCCATTCCTATGGCGTCAATCGGTGCTGGCGTATTCTTGAGCGATGCTGAAGCGCATTCTCATCGGCACGCTGGTCGTGGGCTCGCTCGACATCTGCGAGGTCATCATCTTCTACGGCTTCCGCGACGTCAGCGCGATCCGCATCCTGCAGAGCGTCGCGCGCGGGGTGCTCGGCAACGACGCCTTTCGCGGCGGCATCCCGGCCGCCCTCCTCGGCCTGTTCCTGCACTTCGTCATCGCCTGCGGCGTGGTGACGGTGTATGCGATCGCCAGCCGCTGGCTCACGCTCCTGCGCCGCTGGCCGGTGGTGATGGGCGCGATCTACGGATTGGGCGTGTTCATGGTGATGAACTGGATCGTGCTGCCCTACTCGAAGGCGGGCATGGCCAACTTCACGACGGTGACGTTCGTCAACCAGATCTTCTGCCACGTCTTCTGTATCGGCATCCCGGCGGCGCTGGCCGTGACCTCACGCATGCGCGCCGATGAAGTGCGCGCTGACCTCACCCGCTAGCACGAGCGGAAAGGGCACGGTCACCAGCGGGTGGATGGCGTTGTAGGTGTGGCTCGCGCCGCCGAGGACGACCAGCGAGGCCTCGCTCGCGCTCGCGGCGATGCGGCGTCCCTCTTCCACCGGCACGCTCTCGTCGTTTGCGCCGTGCACGACCAGCAGCGGAACGGCGAGCCGCTTCGCCGCGGCGAGCACGTCGAGCCGCTCGCGATGCGCGTCGTAGTCGTCGAGGATCGACGTCGACATCCGCATGACCTGTTTCGTCCGCGCGTTGACGACGTCGAGCGACCCGCTCTCGCGCCACTGCCGTCTGGTCGCGTCGTCCCAGCGATCGGCGTTCGCGATCGGGCTCCAGACGATGACGCCTTCGAGCCGCGGCACGTCCTGCGCGCCGAGGAGCGCCACGCCGCCGCCGCGCGAGTGTCCGAGGAGAAACGTCGGCAGCTCCGGGAACCGCTCCTGCGCGTGGCGCACGGCCAGGCGGAGATCGGCGAGCTGGATCGAGTACGTGTCGCCGGCGAAGAGATCGAGCCGCTCGAACGTCTCCGGATCGTCGCCGATGCCGGAGCGCGACATGTTGAAACGGCAGACCGCGTAGTGATGGCGGACCAACTGCTGCGCGAGCCAGGGAAAGAATCCCCAGTCCTTGAATCCCTTGAAGCCGTGGACCACGACCACGAGCGCGCGCGGATTGGCCGGCACGTCGAAGTCGCCCCGGATGGGGAGGTTTTCGGCGGATGGGATGGTGAAGTGCACGCTAGACATTAAACCGGAACAAGATCACATCCCCATCCTGCACTTCGTATTCCTTCCCCTCGCTGCGCATTTTTCCGGCCGCCTTCGCGGGCTGTTCGCCGCCGAGGGCGACGTAGTCGTGGAAGGCGATCGTCTCGGCGCGGATGAAGCCGCGCTCGAAGTCGGTGTGGATTTTCCCGGCTGCCTGCGGTGCGTTCGAGCCGCGATGGATGGTCCAGGCGCGCGCTTCCTTCGGCCCGGCGGTGAAGAAGGTCTCGAGGTCGAGCAGCGTGTACGCGGCGCGCACGAGCGCGTTGAGCCCCGGCTCCTCGAGTCCCATCTCCTTCAGAAAGTCGTCGCGCTCCTCGGGCGGCAGCTGCGCGATCTGCGCCTCGAGCTCGCCGCAGATCACGACGACCTCGCCGCCCTTCTCCGCCGCGACCTCGCGTACCTTCTGCAGCAGCGGCGTCTCCCGGCCGAGCTCGTTCTCGGCGACGTTGGCGACGTAGAGCACCGGCTTGAGGGTGATGAGATTGAGATCGGCCAGCGCGGCCTGTTCCTCCTCCGTCAACTGCGCCGCGCGCAGCGGCACGCCGCGGTCGGCGGCCTCGATCGCCTTCGCGAGCGCCTCGGCCTGCGCCGCATATTCTTTCTGGCCGACACGCGCCAGCCGCGAGACGCGTTCGTGGCGCTTGGAGAGCGCGTCGAGATCGGCGAGCAGCAACTCGGTCTCGATGACCTCGATGTCGCGCTCGGGATCGACGCTGCCTTCGACGTGCACGACGTTCGTGTCCTCAAAGCAGCGGACGACGTGCAGGATGGCGTCGGTCTCGCGGATGTTGGCGAGGAACTGGTTGCCGAGGCCCTCGCCCTTGCTCGCGCCGCGCACGAGTCCGGCGATGTCGACGACTTTGAGATCGGTGAAGACGGTCTGTTTGCTCTGCGCGAGCCCGGCGACTTGCACCAGCCGCGCGTCGACCACCGGCACGATTCCGACGTTCGGCTCGATCGTGCAGAACGGATAATTCGCGCTCTGTGCCCCGGCCGCCGTCAGCGCGTTGAAGATCGTTGATTTCCCGACATTCGGCAAGCCCACGATGCCGACACTAAGACCCATGCAATGTTCTCCTCGCCCCTTCGACTGCCCCGATCAATCCGACGCGTTCGTTCACGATCAGATCGACCGGAATGGTGTCGAGCAGGGCGCGGAAACGTCCCTTGCGCAGAAATGCTTCCACGAACCTCCCGTCCGTGAAGCGTGCGACGTTCTTCGCGGCGATGCCTCCGGCGAGGTACACGCCTCCGCGGGCGAGCACTTTCAGCGCCATGTTGCCGGCCTCGGCGCCGTAGACGTCGACGAAGACCTCGAACGCGTGCGAGGCGCGCGGGTCGCCGGCGTCGGCGAGGTCGGAGATCTCGGAGGGTTGAGAGCCCTCCGCTCCGCCCAGGAAGGTAAAGATGTTGACGATGCCCATCCCCGAGGCCACGCGCTCCCAACTCACGTGCCCGTAGCGCTCGCGCAGGTGGAGAAACAGGCGCGCCTGCTCCTCGTCCTGCGGCGCGAAGTCGGCGTGACCCCCTTCGCTCGGAACGACGTCGCGGCCGTTGACCACGATCGCCTCGCCGAGTCCCGTCCCCGCGCCGAGGATGGCCATCGGCGCGCGGCGGTCGCGCGTGCCCGCGTGCAACGAGAGGAGATCCTCGTCCGCGAGCAGCGGCACGCCGAGGGCGACCGCATAGAAGTCATTGATGAGACGCACCCGCGGAATCGAGAACGCCGTCTCGTCGATCTTCCAGCCGACGTTCGTCACCTCGGCGCGCCCATCGAGCACCGGACCGGCCACCGCGAAACACGCCGCGTCGACCGGACCGGGAACCCCGGCCATGAACTCCGCCAGCAGCGCGTCGAAGGTCGGGTACTTCGCGCTCTCGTAGCGCTCCTCGGCGCAGACCGAGCCGTCCGCCTCCACGCAGCGCAGCAGCGTCTTCGTTCCGCCGATGTCCCCCGCGAGCAGACGCACGTTCACCCCGCGAACGGGTTGTCGTCCGCGCTCGTCCCGTAAATCGCCGGCACCGGGATGTCGAGCAGCCGCAGATACACCGCCAGCTGGCCGCGGTGGTGATAGGTGTGATTGAGCAGGATGTTGCGCACCACGCCGAACTTCGGAATCTTGTTCAGCACCCGGTCGCCCTTGCGCAGCGTGAACGGCTCTTTGAGCACCGTGTCGTCGATCGTCCTGAGGTAGGCGCGCAGCTCCTCCATGTTGGAGCTGAACTTCCCGGCGATCGCGCTGACCTCGCGCGGCATCTCCGCCGGCCCCGCGGTGGCGAGATCGAACTCGCCCGCGCGCAGCAGCGCCTGCACGCGCGCCGGGATTCCGGCGATGTGCCAGGCCAGCTTGCCGATGGTCATCGACTTCGCATGAGGCGTCCAGTCGAGGTTGGTTTCGGGCACGCGTTCGAGCACGCGCAAGGTGACCGGCTGCTCGTTGTCCATTTCCATCAGGATCGAATCGATGATCGCCATAGCCGGAACTATACTTCGGTCCATGGCGCCGTCAGGAGGGGGTGACGATTCGACGCCGCAGCCAACGTCCGCCTGCGCGGGCGTGGAAGACGCTTATAAGAAGCATTCCCAGCTCCTCCGCAACATCGCCGAGTCGAAATTCAACATCCCGCCGGGCGACGCGGAAGGCGTCGTCAACGAGGTCTTCACCGCCTACCTGCTTCGCCGCGACAGCGTGCGCAACGCGCGCCAGTGGCTGATCGGCGCGGTCTGCCACGCCAGCCGCGCCTACTGGCGCGACGCCGCGCGCACCTCGCCGCTGCCCGAGGACGTCGCGCAGTTCATCGATCCCGCCACGCACGGAGTGGAGGGGCGGATCGTGGACCGCGTTACGATGGCGCGCGCGCTCACGGAAGTCGGTCCGAAATGCCGTGAGACGCTGCGCATGTATTACGCCGAGGGGTATTCCGCGGCGGAGATCGCGGCCCGCCTCGGCACCAGCAGCGGCTACGTCATGCAGCTTCTCCACACCTGCCGCAAAAAAGTGCGGGAGGCCTACGACTTGCTGAAGGCGAAACGGCAGGACAAGACTTGACGGGTCATTACGACGAGAAGAGGCTCCAGGATTATCTCGACGATCCCGATGCCGTACCCGACCGCGCCGCGCTGGAGCGGCACCTCGATATCTGCGGGCCGTGCCGCTCGCTGCTGGACGATCTGCGCGCCTTCGAGATCACGCTGACCAGCGGCGCGATATGGGAGATGGCCGGGGAGACTCTGCCCGAGCAGCCCGGAAACGACGCGCCCGAGGATCTCCGCAGGCTCGCCGAGCTGCTCGACGGCGAAGACAAGGAGGCGGAGCGCGCGCTGGAGCCGCTGCTCGGCAGCCCGGTGGCGTTCCGCCGTGCCAACGTGACCGCGAACGCGGCGCTGCAGACCGCGGGAGTGGTGCGGAGGCTGTGCATCGAGTCGCGCCAGCTGCGCGAGCGGCAGCCGATGCACGCGCTGGTCGCCGCCGACGCGGCGATCGCGATCGCCGACCAGCTTTCCGCCGACCGCTACCCCGCGGCGCTGCTCAGCGAGCTGCGCGGCGACGCGTGGTACCAGCGCGCCAACGTGCTGCGCTACCTCGGCCGCTATCCCGAGGCGCTCGACGCGCTCGACGTCTCCGCGCGCGCGTTCGCACACGCGCCGGCCGCCGCGTTTTCCGGCGGGATCGTCGACTATCTGCGCGCGGTCATCTTCGTCGAGCTCGATCGCTTCGAAGAGGGACGCCGCCTCGCGCGCAAGAGCGCGCGCGTCTTCCGGCAGTTCGGCGAGAGCGAGCGCTTCCTGCACGCGCGGATCGTCGAGGCCTCCATCCTCTTTCACGAACAGCGCTTCCGCGACTCCCGCGAGCTCTTCGTGTCGCTCCTCGCGGCGGCGAAGGAGCTCGGCAAGCCGGAGACGATGGCCCGGCTCTTCGCGAACATCGCCAACTGCGAGGTCCGGCTCAGCGAGTTCGACTCCGCGGAGAGCTACTTCGCGCGCGCGCTGTCGCTCTACGAGGCGGTCGGACTCGAGACCGGAAAGATCCGCACGCGCTGGAACATCGGCTCGCTGCGCATCGCCGCGGGCGACATCGAAGAGGGCCTCCTGCGCCTGCGAGAGGCCCGCCGCGAGTTCGAGCAGATCGGCGCGCACACCGACGCCGCGCTGGTGACGCTGGAGATCGTCGAGGCGCTGCTCTCGACCGGCGAGCGCCGCGACGCCATGGACGCCGCCGAGCTCTGCGCGGGCCTGGCCGACAGCTTCGCCGCCGTCGGGATGACCGGCAACGCCCTCACCGCGGTCGGCTTCCTGCGCCAGGCCTTCGAGAGCGGCCAGGCCACCCCCGATCTGGTCCGCCACATCCGCCAGTACATCGAGACGCGCCCCGATCAGGAAGGGCATCCTTTCGTCCCGCCCTAAGGTTTTCCCGCCTCACGACACTCCTTAAGGGGAGGCGTGTGGTGGAACAGATCCTCTTGCTTGTCGCGCTGACGTGGATCCGCGCGAATCTGCACATACCGGGCGGTTGACGATTTCGAGACGCCCTCTCAGAGGTGGGAGAGGGTACCGGGCGCCGGGTGAAGCTCGTTGGAATCTCCTTCGAACGACACTCACCTTCATCCGGCAGCCCGGTCTTTTTTTTGTGCGCCCTGCTACACTGCCGACCGATGACCACCATCGACGCTGACGAGGAGGACGATCTCGAAGAGCTGCCCGCGCCGGACGAGGACGACGACGTGCCGGGGCTCGATTTCGAAGAGGAAGACGATCTCGAGCGGCGCCGCGATCCCCTCCGCGATCCGCTCCGCACCCCCTAGAACCTGGCAACCCTCTTGCCCTTACAGTGGGCGTGCTGCTCGCCCTCCTGCTCGCCATTCACACCCCCGTCCAAAGCAACGTCTTTGCACGCGATCTGGAGCAGCCGCGCGAGATGCTCGTGCTCGAGGACGGCACGCTGCTGGTCAGCCGTCCGATGCTCAACGACGTCATCGCGCTGCGCGACCGCAACGGCGACGGCCGCGCGGATGAGATCCGCACCGCGCTGTCGTCGATCGAAGGTGCGAGCGGTCTGGCGATGCGCGGCGACACGCTCTACGTCGCCGGCGCGAACGCGGTGTTCGCCGCGGAGCGGCAGTCCGACGGCAGCTTCGGCGAGACGCGCGAGATCGTGAGCGACGTGCGCGGCGCCGCGATCGGCGCCGGCCCCGGCTCGCTTTACGTCGCCAACGACGCGTCGCTCCTGCAGTTCGACGCCGAAGGCAGCGGCCGCCGCATCTTCTCGCGGGGGCAGCTCGCGGCCTTCGCCTGGGATCCGAAGTCGCAGGAGCTCTGGGGCGCGGACGCCGGCGGCACTCTCCTCCGCCTCGGCGACGGCATTCGCGAGCCGGCCGCGCTGCGCGTGTCCTCCCCCATCGCATTCGCATTCGCCGACGGTGAGGCATTCGCCGCGTCGCGCGACGCGATCACCCGCATCCGCTTCACCGGCGACAAACCCGCGCAGGCCGAGAACGTCGTCACCGGCATCCACGCCTCGGGACTCG